>JAABUO010000243.1_pt1 | contig 132250 bp, 36 predicted proteins | sample 5559291 | NCBI WGS metagenome assembly JAABUO01 (sample SAMN10711878, study PRJNA513372) | rock metagenome | isolation source: Antarctica rocks | place: Antarctica: Victoria Land, Finger Mt sud
ATCCTCCCACCTGCCCGAAAGCACCGGCCACGGTATACGTCCCCGCAGAGCCCTCCCCTCCCCACCCCCCTGCACCATCCCCTCCCACCCCCTTACATACCCCTCCCAAGCCCCCCTCCACCTCTTTCCCCTTCGTCTCTCCTCCCCCCTCCGCAACGCCTCCTCCACCCCCTCCTCCCACCGTCTCCCCTCCTCCTCCAGCTTCTTCCTCCCCGCCCTCTCCGCTTCCCGCCTAGCGCGCTCCTTAACAACATGCTGATGCGTCTTCTCCCACATCTTCGCCCGCACATACGCCACGTATCCCTCGTCCGTCATACCCTCCAGCTCCCCCATAGCTGTGCCACCAGCGGTGGAAGGGCGAGGGTAGGAGTGGATGGGTTGGCCATAGACCCCTTCCCAGAACGCGGCGCCTTCATCGTCGGCGAGGGCGTCGAAGAGGGATTCGCGGAAGGCGGTTTCGGGGTTGAGGGCCGATGTGGCTGCGGGGGGAGGGGACAGTTTGCGCCGTTTACTGCGGTGGTGGTGGTGATGCCGGTGGTGGTGGCGGGGTGGTCGATAGGTATCGGAGATAGGTGATTGGGAGCGGGAACGGGAGTGCTGGGGAGGGGGTTGTTTGAAGCGGAATTTGGAGGTGGAGGGGCGGTGGTGAGGGGTGGGTGAGGGGGGTGGGGATGTCATTGTTGGGTTGGTGGGGACAGCATAGGGCCCTTCGTCTGGTCTTGGGGGATGGTTGCGGAGTGTAGCTGAGTTGATGTCTAGGGTATACGGTGAGAAAACCGTTGGGAGCATAAAGTGTGGGAAGCAAGAGAGATTCCTTGCGTGTTCAAGATGAACGTCACGTGCTTCAGCCCTACAGCTAGCGTACTGCAAGCACTTCCAACCTTTGGGTCATGATCCAGTCTGTGGCTTTTCCTACGCAGCCTTCGCAGGCTCGACACAGCAACGATGTCTAAACTCTCCTACGGCCTCAACATCACCAAAAAAGCCCCATCACTGGCCTCCCGACCCCCACCCGCAAAACGAAAGACCATCTTCGACGAGGACTCTGACCCCGAAAATGGCCCCGACGCCTCCACTCCAGAGTCCCTCCAAACCCTCGGCGGCATCCAGCCTCCCAGCAAAAATTCCTCCTCCCAGCCTAGTACACGTCCTCCCCCCAAGCCCTCACACAATGGCAACCTCTCCTCCAAACACACCACCTCCAAACACGCCCAAACCGCGCAATCCCTCGACCCCAGTATCTACGACTACGACGCCGTCTACGACTCCCTGCACGCTCCCACTACATCTTCTTCCTCCCCCTCCACCGCCACCAAGGCCTCTGATCCCAAAAAACCGAGATACATGTCCCAACTGCTCGCCGCGTCCGAAGTCCGCAAACGGGATGCCGTGCGCGCGAAAGAGAAGATGCTGGCGAAAGAGCGCGAGGCAGAGGGGGATGAGTTTGCGGATAAGGAGAAGTTCGTGACGGCGGCTTATAAGCGGCAGCAGGCGGCGATGAGGGAAGCAGAAGCGGAGGAGGCGAGGAGGGAGAGGGAGGCGGAGGAGAGGAGGGCGAGGGAGGGTGGGGGGATGAAGGGGCTTTATAAGGGGTTGTTGGAGAGGGATGAGGAGAGGCATGCGCAGGCGATGAGGAAGGTTGAGGAGGGGATTGCTAAGGGGCCGGAGGAGGCGAAGCTTGAAAAGGAGGGGAAGAAAGAGAAGAGTGAGGCCGAGTTGGCGAGAGAGAAGGGCGCGGTGATCAATGAGGATGGAGTAGTGGTGGATAAGAGGCAGCTGCTTAGTGCTGGGTTGAATGCTGGTGCGGCGCCGAAGGCTGCGATACCGAAGCAGGGACCGAGCCCTTCGACGGGTGAGCATGCGTCCAAGACGGTCCAAGGTCAAAGTAAGATGTCGGACCGAGAACGTGAGACGAGAACTTTCGAAGAACAGCTGCTCGGTAAGCGAGGTGCTAGTGATGATGGTGAAGACGAGGGCGAGGCGGCAAGAGCTGCTAAGAGCCGGAAGATGGAGGACGAGATATTGGGGCTAATTGGTAGGTGAACGAGGTAAACGAAGAGTGAGACGATCTCATGAACCACGACCTCACGGATGGCATGGTCACAATTAGCGGCATGGAAAAGGCGTTTTGGTAATACCAGGCTCTCATCATATCCTCTCTCAATCCGTTCATAATGCCCAAGTTTCCCATCGAGCGGTGGATTGCAAGCAATAGCTCATGGTCATCTTTCAAAGTTCAACAAAGCGGCGAAACTAAAGGGGCCAAATCTGCGCATTGAGGCAATAATCCCCATCGTGAAGATGGCTTCTTGAGGCAACAATTTCCTTGGAAAAACCATCAGATCATGAGTCACTCCAAGATCACTTGCAAAAAGTACTATATAAATCCATAGAGCAGCTGCCTCTATTACGACTCCACACAATATTTCCATCAGCACTTCATCCTCGAGCAAGCCAGCATTCACACACTTCCCAACCCACTCCTCTCTTTAACCATACTCTCTCCATTGCAACGTCCATCAATTCACAATGCATTTCCTCCACCAAGCCATCACCGCCTTATCCTTCGCTTCCACCTTCGCTAATTTCGCAACCGCCGCTCCCGCGAAACCTTCCTCCGGGACTGATATCGAACCAGGAAACCACCACGACTGGCACGAATGCAAGAAAGTCAAGGTCACCCGTGAGATCGGGAAATGTAAATCCCCCACCCCCCAACCCTCACCCCTTTCCCCCCCTCTCCACCTTCTCGTCCCTCATCCCTCCCCTCCCATCCTAACCCCCATCCCCAGGGTCCGAAGCCATCCCCCCCACCCTCCCCCCAACCATCCTCTCGACCCTCAGCTGCGCCGCCGCCCCCACCGGCAAACACTCCGACGTGCACTGCGGCAACGTGTTCGAAGTCGCCAAGACCTTCTGCCGGCAGCACAGCACCCCGTCCAACATCTTCACCCCGGGCAACCAGACCTTCCTGCACGAGGAGTACATCACCGACGTGCGCAACAGCATCCACCTCATCTACATGATGCGGCACCACGTCGACGACTTCACCATCACGGTGCGGGACGTGCAGCAGCCGTGTGTGGATGCCGATGTCGCGTGGGAGACGCGCACGCCGGTGGTTTATGAACGGTGTTTGCAGAGCCTGTGGGGGGTGTGGACGGGGTGTAGTGCTAATAGGGGGAGGGGCGGGGAGGTCGTGGCGGGGTGTTATCGGTATACGCTGGCGGTGCTGGATTAGAGGTGGAGGGCTGGGCTGCTGCAGCCTTCGGGTGGCTCGTTGCTGGGTTTGTGATGTTGTGTTCGCCGTTTGCTTTTGGGTTGGTTGCATTGGCTTCGTTGATAGGCATAGCTGTATCTGGATTGATCTACTTCTCATATTCTCTATCCTCCCTGTTGTCGTCGCATGCTATCCCCAAGTGACTAGCTCGAATAAACCTCCCTCATCATACAAGGGCCACTCCTTATCCTTGAGTCAGCCACCCTGAAAAATTTCCCAAACGATCAACCCCCCTCATAATCTCTCAACGATCCGCGGGGCCCACAAGCCAAGACCCCCAAACAGATCATTTCGAACCCCCTCGCGGTCCACCGACGAATCTGGGTTTCGAAGGCAAACAACTACACACAGGCGCCAGACAGTCAGCGTATCCAAGATATCGAACTTTCTCTGAGTCATGGGGTGGTAGGGAAATAATCCACCAAGCCCGTGAATTCGCTACAAACCAACGCTCCATTAAAATAACAATCGACTAGACCACCCCGCGAAGACATCATCGCTGCAGTGGCCAATCGTCAAACCGGTCGTTACTGAGGATCATAATTAATGGAAAGAAACAGCAATATGACTGAATTTGAGAAATGAGGCACTGCACCGGATGGACATCTCGATGGGGGGACCCAAAGAGCGTAGAGAATCATAACTTGAGTCTATGGACCTCTAGATGGTACACCACACCACGGGAGGGGATAGAGTTGGCCACAGAGCACCTTTGCTTGATCTTTGTAGACCTGAAACAAGTGTCAGATACGGAAAATGCCGACTGCATCGAAAGAACTCGTAAACGAAAAATGATCCTCGAAATTCCCGATCGTTTGGCCCAAAGTATTTCAACCCCACCTCCAACGCCCATCTCACTCAAAAATCTTCACTATGCTTTCATCCCAAGACCAGCGTCCACACATCCGCAGCCCCGTCTTCTGCAACCAATCTTGCAGTGACTCGCGGTCACGCAGCATTTCCGCCCTGCTTCGGAACCCTCAGATCATAGTAAGAGAAGATCTGCGGGCCAATTGCCTTCGGGCAACGACAGACGCGCTGTGGCAGTCTGTCCTAGCTTTTGGGCTGGAACTCGATACGGTTGCACCACGGGAGTGGATGAAGGTGCAGCGCCATCCCTGTGTTCGGCCCGTGATTGGGAAGAGGAGATGGGGGTGGGAGAGGTGAGAGGGACGGGAGGGAGAGGTGTTGGGGGTTTGAGGTTGGGAGCCAGATCCCTGAGCAGTGGTACTATTTGCGAAAGCTTCAGTGGTACTGACTCGGACTGGAGTAAAATAGGAAAGGGGAGAGAGATGCAAGATACAGGAGAAGTGTCTCGTCGTCAAGTCCTTACTTACTTCATCCCCCTTCTATAGGCTTGCACAACGTAATTGCCCATCTACGCATTCTCTGCCTCGACAGAATAATTACTTTAAGGGGCAGATAGAGTGATACTTGGCGTCAAAGGCAATCTCCCTACCGGACTGAAAATTGCAGAGTTTCATAGTAATTGATCTGATACGTGCTTGCGCCAGAAGTACACAAAAGTTGTACTGCTCAAAGCATAGAGCTCGACTAGCAATAAATAAAGACTGTAAGTTCCTCTAGAATACGCAATGTAGTCGACATAATACTAAAAGGATATCTTTCAAAGCAGGATTTCAGATAGAAAGGAGACGGTCCAAGACCAATAGTACATCCTTACCAGATTTCTATACCGAGAGTATCCCTATTCCCAGATCCATATCGCATTGTAGGACGCCCACCAAGACTGGGGCCTCAAGTTTTTCTCTGCAAGCGCAAAAGCAAATCCAAAACTATCTATGGAAATTGCTGGCCATAATTAGGGTTCGCAGCTTCCAGACGGGCGGGTTAACATAGTTATGGAAAGAGAAAAGAGAATAAATCGTAGACAACTAGATCTCAATGGGAAGCTTGAAGGAACCTCTGCGGCGGCGTTGGCTTTAGCACGCGCGTTGTGGCCTTAATAGTCGTCGAGAAAATGCAAATGTCGTCAATGCTGACTGCCTGATGGTGGAATCACGTCTTATCCTCTCCAGGCTCCTCAAAGCCGCACGAAGAATTTCAAGGACATGATTAATGAGTATGATTAGTGGACAAGAATCCCCACTTGCTAAAGAGGCGAACCGGTATCTTCCGTATAACCTGAATTAGTGGATGAAGAGACTTCGTGGAGTAGAGCAATAGAACGGATTCCGGTGTTGAAAGAGGTGTAATTAGCACCCACCGTTGCCATTACATGGGCTGATGCAAAAATGCAATGCCCATATCGGTTGCGATAATCGAGCCAAGCCGGATGCACTTGTTGCTGAAAAAATTCGAGCAATGGCATATGCATTGAGCTCATATGGATCGGAACACAATCAGTCTGTTGATGCTGTAATAAAAATCCCGAAAGTCTCAACAACGTGAAAGCTTCTGCTGCCTACTCATCTTGTATACAATTTCGAAACTCCCATGTACAGCATCGCAATTGGTAGCTCGTTTGTCCGCTAGCATGGGACGGTGTATTGACAGTTCAGCTCTTGTAAATTTGGCGCCATGTGCATCGGACTGGGCACCATGGCTGGCAGTTGGGGTACGAATGCTCACAATGCCGAAAACTCGCTGGCCGAATGTAGCGAATCAACGCCCGCTTGTCGCTGCTATTGGGAGAAATCAGCGCACAAGCTTCTCTACCATAGTTGCCATTGTTGCTCACGCTGGCTTGTTGAGTAGTGGTCGTAATTGCCAATGCCAAATCCATTCATGATCGTCCCATTCACGAACCGAATGCCGCGATTCATCACAGATGGTAGACTCACACACTCGTTCTGTGCAGAACCATCCTTTGGCGGTCGCAATGGCCTCAACAAATGGCTCGAAGATGTCTCCCGGTGTATTTTCGTACTCATTCCGGCTATCGGTAACAACGATGTCGATGTTCTGTAGAACTCGCACAGCAGCAATCGACTCTACGATTTTGCTGCAGTGTGAGATAGCTAGCACCCACTCGTGATATCTCACTTCAGCATCATTCTCAAAACCCGTTAGACGTGTGGAGTTGAAGTTGAAAGTTACACCAAGCCGCTTCAACAAGCATTCATTGTTTGTAAAGTAGGCGATCGAATCCATAATGTGTGCCAGAGGCACACATAAACCGACAACGATGTTACATTGCTGAATACGTTGCAGACCTTGATCCGAGAAGTCACAGATCTTGTATCTCGAAGGAATATACTGGCTGAGCCACAGGGAGTGGCATTCGAACACTGGGTTAGCATATAGAAAGGAGATAGCTTCGTGATAGACCTGACGACAGGTGCGAAGGATGGCAGGGCCGCCCGAGAGTGACCTGTAGGGTAATAGGATGGCTATGAATTCGTGCTCGCGTACTTCTCGTAGACCTTCCGAAGCCGGCAAAGATTGTGGACTCCACCGCTTGAGCGAAAATTCCTCATCTATTATCGCTGAAAGCCACTCAGTGGTGTTGGACACATCGCTAAGGTTATTCCCTTCTGTGCGTGCCGTGAGATACTGTTGGTCTTGCGGTGGTTCGCAAATAGGCTTGTCGAACAGATGCTCATATATCTGGTTCCGGACTTCAAGAGGCAGCGACGTGAAAGTCGCTGTCATGGTCAATAAATGAGCGAAGCCCAAGATCAGGGATGGCCTGGCGGGAGTGTTATCGTCCAGGCTGAAAGTAGTAGGGAGCAATGCACTTCCTGAACGGACAACGTGCGAGAAGTGTCGACGGAAGTCGAACCAGTATCGTGTGCATGCTACTAGAAGACGTACATTAAGGTGCAGGCTTCTCCTGAGTCCACGATGATGGTGTGGAAGACAAGTTGTCTAGCAATTCTGTAGGCCGGACAACAAGTGCATTGAACTCGGTTGAATTACTATTTTAACAATGCAGAGAGTTACAGTAAGAAGGGTTGATCGAAGAGACCTTGAGCACAGGTGGGAGACGGTATCTGAAAACAAAACCAAGGATTTGTAAGCGTTTTGATCGCGCTAAGAGACAATGTTCGACAGCCAATAGACAGATTGCGCAGCTTTATTCAATACGATTATTCAATTGGTTTGCGAGGGCTAGTGGGGTCTAGAACCGCTAGCCCGCCCGCGCTATACCAGATCGGGTAATATAGATTGCAACCTAATAATTATCGTATTTAATCGATTTTTGTTCTCTTTTATCAATAATATGTATTTCCAATCTCTTTTATTCTATCTAGTATGTTTTAATTGATTTAATTGATCGACAACAATTAGAGTATATATATAGCTATTGTTTTTGCTCTTGCTATTATTATTATTTTAAGTTAATATCTTGTCGACAATTCTTGATATCTATATATTAAATTAATAAAATATAAAAGATTTGAATTTGATCTAAATCGAATTTCTTCTAAATGTCTTTGTTATATAATGCGATTTAATAAGAAGAAAATTCGATTATTTATTGATTATTTTGTTATTAATATTATCGAGTAAAACAATTGTGTTAAACTATTTTTCGAACTTGCTCTTTGCTATCTTCTATACAAATTATTCTATTTTTGTTAGCTATTTAAATTGATAGAACAATTTAATTGTTCTCTCTTCTATCTTTTTTGCGTTTTTAACAATCTTCTTAAATATCTCGAAATTCGATACAGCAATATGTTTTGATAATATTCAATACTTCTCTATATATATATTAGAAGATACGTCAAAGCAATAAAAAAAATAGAAAAAATTAGAAACAAGAGTATTATATAAAAATTTATTAATAGAATTTTTCAAAAGTTTTGCAGATTAAATATAAAACAGAAATTCTATTACTCTAACTACAAAAAATTATATAAAATAATTTAATCAACTATTATTTGTTCGAACAATTTAATAGAATCTATTTACAATTCTTATAAAGATAAAATAAACAATATTACAATATTATAGAAGTTTGAATTGCAGATGTTACGATCTTAGCAGGCAATTGCTTATTGGAGTAAAATTGCTAGTTTATCTACTAGATAAAAGATACGAATTACTGCTATGTATTTAGGCAGACTTCCCTTTATAGAAATCAATTATCTTTTTTATCTATTTTATTAATTTGATAGCTTCAAATTTCAAATTTGTAATACAATATTTTATTATCTACTTATCTATTAGGTATCTTGAGCTCTTCTAGATAGACTATTGTTAACAATAGAGTTACAATTTCTTGTGTCAACTTTGCAATTATCTCTTACCTAAATAATTACAATTATCAAGAATCTTGTTTTTCTTGTCTTACTATCTAGTTAAGAAACTTCTTATTAAGATAGAAATTTGTATCCCGATTCTTTTATCTTATTGTTAAGAGATTTCTTACTATATTGTAATTCTTATCGCAATTGTTCTACAAAAGCATCGAAATATTTATTTCGACAATAACAAGATAGCTATCTTAATAGCATTCTTTTTACATTTGCTTATTTGTGCTTTTCAAATTTACAATTATCTAAAAATAGTAAATCTATTCTATTCTTTTATTGAAGCAAAATTTATTGTTATTAGCATTATCGAAGAACATCTTTGTTTTATTGTAATAAAAAAATCTACTAGTTAAACTATATAACAAGTACAATTCTTTGAATTGTAGTTGTACTCTACTAAATAAACTATCGATCAAAATTAACTTATCGCGAATATCAAGAACTTTGTTGCGAAATATTATATCTAAAAAGTCGAAATTAACACTAACAACAAAAAAATAAATATAGTAATATTATCTAGAAAGAATTATTTTACAAATATTATCTTAATTTATACGTCTTTTGCTTCGCAAAGAAAATTCTACAAACACAAATATTCAAAAGATTCTTAGTTTGTCAATAAATTTGTTCTATCTTTTATAGAAAAATCTATTGCGAAAGAGAATTCTTCTACAAGTTAAAAAAGAAATTTCTCTATTAACAATTCTTTTACAAGTCGAAATTCTTAAAGCAAATCTATATTGATACTATTGTTTATTACTATGTTTAACATCTTTTAGCAAAACATCAACTTTTCTAAACAACAATAAAATACTTTGTAGAATTTTATTAATAAAATTTATGCAATATCTAATTTTGTTAATTCTATTAATTCTTTTAATTTTGCAAAAACTACAAAAGATATTAATTTTAATAATGTAAGATGCGAGTGCGTCTATTGCTTGTCGACGCACTAAGATATAAAAGACATAAGATATAATAGACTTTTATTACTATGTCCCAACTATATAAGATAGATAGTAGTAAGACTAATCGTTGAAGAACAACAAGAGACAAATTTTCTCTTTATTTACTACTTGTTATAACTTACAAGTCTATTTTTCGCTTTCTAATTAAAAAAAGAAGTTGTGCTATTTGAAGCTTTTATAGACAATCGAGATTATGTGTTCTATTATATTCTAAGACGCTAGCGTGTCGATAACGCTATAACATTACAATTATCTTTTCTTTTAAAGTATTGATTTTTAGTAATGTAAAAAGCTATATTAATCTTATATAAGACGAAGACATTTGTTAAGCGTCAACGTTACAAGAGCTTGTTAAAAATCTTTTCAAATCTCTTTGAAAATTAAGAGAAAAAGAGTCTTCTATTTAATAGAAATTAATTTATACTTTAATTTAATACAATCTATAGAATAACATAATAATAACAATAATAGTTTATAATAAGTTATTGCTTTGTCGTTATTGTTGTTAGAGTTCTAAATAGAATTTAAAGTAAATTTAGCATTGTTGTTACGAGTCGCGTGCTAATAGATACTATTCGTTGCGCATCGCTCTTCACAAGGTAATCAAGAAAGAAAGATCTATCAACAAAATTAAGGTGATCAAGAAGGCTTGACCCTTGGACACCTTGAATTCGAGTCAAAATAATCAAGGTAATCAAGACCTTAAACACCTTGAACCTTAAGTGATGAAAAAGTATATAGCTTTCGAAACACAACTCTCTTATGAATCGTGTTTAATTTATCTTAAGTCTTGATTTATTATTAAAATTACTTAAGTTGCAATCTCTTGTTACCAAATGATTGCTTGCATTATCTAAAGACGTCTACAAATCTCTTCAATAACATAACTTTTCTCTAATATTTTCGTAAAAAGTACTAGCGTAACACTTTGAACACTCTAAGAATGTCTATATTAGATCAACGCGCCTTTATCTTAAACACTAGCTTAATAGCATCACGTCGACTCTTTGTTAATAAAGACGACAACATAGAAGCAAGAAAAAGTTCAAATTTTTTAGTAAAGAACATACTAGAGAAATGCAATATGTTAGCTCAATAGTAGCAACTAAACTCAACAACGCACGTATAATGTTTTATTACATCAATTAAGATTAATGATCGTCGACTCATAACAATGATCGATTTTAGTGCGATAAATAATTTTATAGCTAGAGCTTTTGTAGAGAGGAAAGAATATTCTACTTAAAAGAAGCTTGACGCTTATAATCTAATGATTGTAGATAAAAACTCATTACTCGCAAGAAATAAAAAAGTGAACAAAGAGACAAAATTACTATCGATAGCTATTTAGCAACATCACGAGAAACTAATCTTTAATATAGTAGAAATAGTTACTCATAATATTGTACTAAGAATGTCTTGATTAAAACAACACAATTTAGAAGTTAACTAAAATATACAAGTACTCAAATTTGTGCGATGTGATCACGCAATTCACATCCAATCTACGCATCGATAGCGTTCAATAATAAATAAAAGATTAAGTCGAAATTTAATCGCAAGTAACGAGTTTGCATTCTCGCAAAAAAACGATTTAATAAAGTTCAATTTAACAAATATTAACAAAGATTAATTGAATCACAAAGTCAAAGTAAGTAAAAAAAACTATAAATTTTTTAAAAGCTCTAAACTATCTAGTACAACGAGAGAATCGCTAAAACATATATTACGAATATATAACAATTGAAAGCATCTATTTCAAGAAAAGAAAACGACTAAGACTTTATCTAAACATTAATCGTAAAATTACGAGATTAAACTTAAATTAGGCAAGCAATTTACGTTTAAACTTATATATGCTTTATTCGAAAAAAAGCTAAAAACACTTCGCGAATATCTAGCAAAAAATAAAAAGAAAGAATTTATTAAAAAATTCTAATTATAGATAAGATACTTAATCCTCTTTGTATTTTAAAAGAACGAAATTCTTCATCTATGTGTCGATTATCGAAAGCTAAACAATATTACGATTAAGAATTGATACTCATTACTTAATATTAACGAGCTTTAAAATCGACTATTTGAAGCGAAGTACTTCACGAAACTAGATTTACAAGAAGCGTACAACTAGATTAAAATAAAGACAAGAGAGAAGTAAAAGATAGCTTTTCGCACACAATATAAACTATACAAATACATAATAATGTCGTTCGAGCTTACGAACGCCTTGACAACGTGTCAAAAAATAATTAATGATACGTTACGACAATATTTGAATCGATTTGTCATAGCATACTTGGACAACATTATAATTTACTCAAATATTTTGAAAGAGCATGTGAATTATGTTTTCAAAATATTGAAATATTTAAATAAGAGAAATCTACATCTTAAACTAAAGAAATGCGAGTTTTATTAAAAGAAAATTGATTTTCTTAAATTTGTCGTTAAACAACATGAAGTTCGCATGAATTTCAAAAAACTACAAGCAATTAAAAAACGAAAATCATTTATTAACGTTAAGAAAGTTCAATTCTTTTTAGATTTCATAAACTATAACAAGAAATTCATCAAAAACTACTTCGTTAATGCAACATTATTGACGAATTTTACGAAAAAGAAGACGTCATAAATATAAGAATTTATAAAAGAAAAATTATTTTAAGATTTTAAACTAGAATGCTTAAAGAAGTCAATACTAAAGATGTACAATTTACGATTGTCAAGTAGAATTGAAATTGACGCATTAAATTTAGTTATCGATGCATGCTTCAATTAAAAGCATGAAAACATATAATATCTAATAACATATCTCTTGAGAAAACTCTTGTTAATCGAATAGAATTATGATATTTATAACAAGAAGCTACTTGCTATTGTAGTCTTTCTAAAATCATAAAAAGTATACATCGAAAAATTATCAAAACTTACAATTCTTACAAATCACAAAAATCTTTTACACTTTATTATTATTAAACAATTTAACAAAAGACAAATGCGATAATTAGAACGACTCGAACAATACAAGTTTAAAATATAATATACATTAAACAAAGAAAACAATAAAGTAGACGCACTTAGCAAAAAAAGTAATTATATAAAAACAAAGAAATTGTTTAATTACAACATACTTAAGATTAACAAAGACAAATCACTATTAATAAACAAACACGAGCTAAATGCTATTTTACGAATACTTAGAGACAACAAGAAAGAGTTTCTAGTAAAGAAAGAAAAACTTCAAATATCTATCGACAAAATCGACGAATGTATAAAAGAACATTATGATAAATCATTGTAGAAGCACTTAAGAGTGATCAAAACTCTTTAACTTTTACGCCAATATTATTAATTTCTTTAGATGAGACAAGTTGTCGAAACATATATTAAACGATATCTTAGCTATTAGCAAAACAAACATAATACATATGCGAGCTATGACGAAATTCAATATTAGGAATTATCTAAATCGTTATGAGATAAAGTTACAATAAATTTTATTATTAAGTTGCTCAAGTCGACGAACTTAGCAATTGAAGACAAATATAATTCGATATTAATAATGATCGACAAACTTATTAAGTATTCACATATTATCGTATGCAAAGAGAAGTTTATAGCGAAATAACTAGAATACATTGTATTAAATCGACTTATACGATATCATAATATATTCAAAGAATTAATTAATAACAAAGACAAGCTCTTCACGTCTAACTATTAAAAGACGCTTTTATTAATGTTAGGAACAAGACTTAGAATGTCCATTGCCTATTACTTGATTACGAATGATTACATAGAACGAACAAACTAGAGTCTAGAACAATATTTAAGGCACTACGTTAACAATACTTATAGTAATTGGATATCACTTTTATCTATGACTTAATTAACACTAAATGCAAAGATTTCGAATATTATTAAAGTAACTTCGTTCTTCGTCAACTATAACAAAGAGTTTAATCTCTTCAAAAAAGAGCGAAAGCATCTATTAGCACAATTAGTCATTGAAAGAGTAGAAACATTTAAGAAGATACACGACAACATCTTCAAGATGCAAAAAAGATCAATTAAATATTAAAACAATAAACGAAAAACGACATCTCAACTAAAAGAAAAAAATAAAATATATCTTTTTACAAAAAATCTCAAGATAAGAAAGTTGAGCAAAAAATTGAATCATATTAAAGTTAAATCGTTTCTCGTTAAGAAAACAAAGAGATCAATCAATTACAAACTCGACTTATCTAAGAACGTCAAAGTATTTCTAGTATTTTATATCTTATTGTTAAAATTAGCGAACTCAATCACGCCTTTATAGAACACATTTTATTTTCACTTACAAAAAGAAAAACAATATAAGATTGAGAAAATCTTGCGACAAAAAGATCAAAAATACTTTATTAAATGAAAAGAATATTTTATCTTCGAAAACACATAAGAGTTACTTAAGAATCTAAAGAAGTGTTTTAACAAATTGCGACGATTTCATTAGCAACAAAGTCGCTTATAAGAGTTGACAAAGCATTAGAAAACAAAAAAGCGAACAATGAAGAATCAAGAATAATATTAAATAGAACTTTAGACGTCTCTTCAATACATTTGATCTCTTTCTTATTTTTCTTAATCTCTAGAATATTTTTTGACTTCGCATCACTCATATTTTTTAGACGACGAAATTAATGTTTTCTTTGTTTCGTCTTTCGCGCAATTCTTAGACGCAACTCTATTATTTTATTATTTAGCTTTTTAGTCTTCTAGATAGCTTTATTCATTCCTTGATAATTAGAAGTCAAGTCACACTTCCAATTCTTTCGATAACACTTCTCACACTTAAGATATTCTTTATTTATTCAACAAAATACGTTAAACGAGACGCAAGCTCAACAAGAACGCATTAAGAAAAAGACGTGTTTGTAGCGACAATTAGCAACGAAGTTGCGACGTTGTTTAGTGATCAACTAGAATAACATAATAAGAAAGAATAAATAATTTCGAGACAAAAATCCTTAAAGAGAGAAGATAGTGTTACGAGTCGCATACTAATAGATACTATTCGTCGCGCATCGCTCTTCACAAGGTAATTAGAAAAGAAAAATTTATCAATAGAATTAAGATAATTAAGAAGACTTGACCCTTAAACATCTTAAATTCGAATTAAGATAATTAAGATGATCAAGATTTTAAACATCTTGAATTCTAAGTGATGAAAAAGTATATAGCTTTCGAAACACGACTTTCTTATAAATCGTGTTCAATTTATCTTAAGTTTTAACTTATTGTTACGACTACTTAAGTTGCAATCTCTTGTTATCAAATGATTGCTTACATTGCCTAAAGACGTCTACAAATCTCTTTAATAGCATAATCTCTCTCTAATATCTTCGTGGAAAGTACTAGCGTAACAATTGTGCAAACGTTAAATAGATTAAAAATACAAATGTTGTTGTTTCTCTTTTCTTTTCTCTCTCTTTTCTTATACTTTTCTTAATTGTAGTTGCTTTCTTATTATAAGTAAATTGTTACAAAAACAACAATACGTAAAACTTATATATATAGTGCAAATATCAAATTGATATATTTTTATTTTTATCTTTTGAGAGATCGAGAGATTAAAAGAGTAAATAATTTCGACATTTTATTGTTTATAAAAATTAATATATTACAATTTGTAATAATCTTTTATGCATAACTTGCGTAAACAAATGTGCATATATTTGCAAGAAAAAGAGTGCTTATACTTATTGCAAAATTCTTTATTGTAAATTAAATTGTTGTATTGCAATATATTTTGTTTGCGTTTATAATATAACAACTACTAATTTTTACTAGTTTGTTAAATACTTTCGAAATCGAATAAAAGTTTTTGTTGACAAACATTATAAAACGTTCGAAGTCGAAAATACAATTTCTAAATCAATAAAACATTTGCGAAAAAGTATTATTCTTAATATAAAAAGTTAACAACGCAATAATTTTTTTTATTAACAAAAAATTGAATGCAATTTTGTATTTATTAATTTAAACGAAATTTAACTTGAGCTTTAAAGCGTCAAATTGTACTCGAACAAAAGCTCGAAAAAACAAAGAAAAGTTAAGATAACACTTTTATTAAGATAAAGCAATTGATCGATCTTCTTTTAAAGCGTATATTAATTATAAGTATTTCTATCTATTTTTCGACACATTTTTTTGTCTTTTTTCTGTCTTTTTTTCTGTCTATTTTGATGTGTTATATAGTGCACTAACATGCATTTAAAATTCGAAGAAAAATAAAAACAAAAACAAGAACAAATTGTTAATAAAAATAAAGAAGACAAAGTTAAAGTAAATTGTTTCTAAATTTATTGGCAATTTAGATTAAACAAACTTAATTTTTTTTTTTGCAAAATTTTATAATTTTACGATTAAATCTCTTTGCGACTCTAAGTTGTTAGCAAGATCGTTAAATAATAATATAATAAATTTTTCTTTTACTTTTATTTGTGCTTTGTTCGCTTATACATTTATAAAAAATAAAGAATGTAAAAATACATATAAGTAGCAAAATCAAATTTGCAACAAAGATAATAAAGATTAAGCAAAGCAAATTTTTTGCAATTAGATTTTTTTAAGAGAACGCAAATGTTTCGAGCAATTTTAAAGACTTGTTTACAAATAACTTTGCAAAATTTAACAATTTATTTTCGAATAAGTTTAATAATTTTTTATAGTTATCTAAAGCGAGTTTAATAAGTTGTTAAGAACTTGTTAAGTTATTATAATATATTGTCGACTAAAAGAGAGCAAAGCAAATGCGTTATGCTTTCGTATATAAATTTTCTTTGTTTAATATTAATAAAGTACAACGCACAAAGTTTAGAATTATATTTTAAGTGTCTATATTAAGAGAGACAATCTTATTATTTTTAGTATCTTGTATAACGAAATAAAGAAATCTTTTATTGTAAATATAATTAAATATAACAACAATACAACAATAATTGCGCAATATCCGATCGAGAAAATTATTATTAATATAATTATTGTTGTCGCAATACGCGTTGTGTTACTTTTTTTGTTTTTGTTTATTGTGCGTTTGCTTTTTAAATTTCTTTTGTAATTTATCAATATTATTAAGAAACTCTTTTCTTCATTATTGATTGTACTTCTTGTCTTAATTTATTTACTTATATTTATATTATATTTGCTTCTTTAACTTAGTTCTATTTAGAATTTTTTCGATTTCTTATTTGATTTTGTTATTAATAAGTTTTGAAACTTGCAATATTTATTTCGTTTACTTGTTGTCGACGCAATGCAAATATAACTTTAAAAGTAAAATATAAAAAGTATTATAAATTCGATAGATATTAAATAAGATAAAACGATAAATTTGCGTTTTAATCTTGTTTTTAATTTTAAATAATTCGACATACTTATGCAAAAAGCAACTACAATAGCTAGCAATTTCTAATTATGCGTTTTATAATTTTGCTTTGTTAAAATTATCTTTCGCAATTAGAACGTTATTAAACGTTAATTTTTGTTATTATTTTGTTAATTTAGAATGTTCGCAATTGCAAAGTTAGACGCATTAGTCTTTACTCTAATCTTTTTGCTCGAATCGTAATAACAAAGTAGTAAAGTCAATATAAAAATATCGCAAAGTTAACGAAATGTCTACTCTATCTTATTCGACCAAACGAAAGAGTCAAATTTCTTGTTATTCTTATTTTCTCTTAATAGACTAATAAGAGAAATAGCTCTTTTCGAATAATAATATATAAAGCGTCTATAAAAGTTTACGAAGTTCAAAAACATTTAAAACTTACAATAAGTTTTTGATTTAAATTATTTCTTAATTAATTTTTTTTTAAGTTTATTTGTATATCTTTTAAGAATACGATAAAGTTTAAAAATTTAATTTTTGTAATATTAAATTTACATTTCTTTAGATTAATATATAACAAATATTCGCGAAGACGCTTTAACATTTATTTAACATAATATTAATGCTTTGTCAAATTATTGCTATATATTAGAATGTTATTTATATAGACTACGCAAGTTACATTAATTAGTTTTCGCAATATTTTATTAATGTAAATCTAAAAAGTTGCGAATGCGTTTACTAGTTCAAATAACATAACTTGATACTCGAAATGTCTATAACGCGTACGAAATATTATCTTTTACTTATTATTGCGTTTAATGCAAATACAATAATAGACGTTCTTTAAATTTAAGACAATAAAACGCTTTGCTTTGTATAAACAATCTAGCGTTTTTGTAATTAGAGACAATAAATAACGATTTTTGATAATAGTTGCATTTAGATCTTTATAATTAATATATAAATATAATTTATTGTTTAATTTTAATACAAATAAAATAAAGACATTTGCAAACAAAACTAAATGCTTAATTCAATTTTTAACTAACGCATTATCGAAATATCGTCGAAGTATTGTCTATAAAAGATTATAAAGAAATATAAAAGATAACTCTTTGCTATTCTAAAACTTAATAGCGTAATTTTCTCTTCTTAATTTTGATAACATTTTAATCAACTTATTATTATAGATATCTTTTAGATTTCTTAACTTCTTAGAGATCTTAAACTTCGCTAGTTTTTTGTTTAACGTCTTTGTAACGTTAACGCAAACAATAGTATAAACTATATTATACTTAACAAAATCTAAAACAAACTATTTAAAATTAATTATCTTCAATTTGTTTCTTGCAATCTTGAATTGCTAGCTTTTTATCTTTAAATCAATTAATATGTTTTATTTAACTAGCATTAACATATTTAATATAAAATTAAAACATATATATTATATTAAGTAAAATAAAATAATGCATTCTCGATATTGATTTTACAAGCTAATTAGATAATAAATCAACTTATAGACGTTGTAGCAATAACAACTATGACTATTAAGAAAATCTAATATTAATAAAATAACAAGTATAAATTGCAATTTCTATTGCATTACGTAGATATAATTAATAAGATTTAGCTTAACTCTTAAGTTAACTAAATATATAACTTGATGTTTGTTATTAAAAAATCGAGTTTAATCTTTTACTAAAATTAAGTCTATTGTTTCTATTTATCTTTTTTATTTTGTTTGCGAGATATTGACAAAGCTTAATCTTTTTTTATATCAATTGTAGTAACAACAACAACAATAGACTTGTCTTATTTATATTTATTAAGATACTTTGTTTTGTAATATCTTTATTCGCATTTAATAAACTCTAACTTTAGTTCTAGATATACATAGATTTATTATAACAAAAGTCGCAATTTTATGTTACTAATATCTTGACTTCGTGCGAGATCAAGATTTGATCTAATAAATCTTGCATTACTTGCGAAAGTCTAGAAATTTAAGTCAAGCTTTGTGAGAGACGATCTTGACATTCTTTAACATTGCACTCGTAGATGCGTTTGTTCTATATAATAATTATAATTTGTCTACATAAGATGCGCACACGTTCTCTTGATTTATTAGATTTGTCTCAAAAGTAAAGTTTGTTTAAATCGATAAAATTTGACGTTTAAATCGAAAAACATAATAATTTAACGCAATTATGCAACTAGCGAGCAACTACAAACGTTTATACACATCGCGAACATTAAAATTTTACGCGTCAAAACATAGTTTAATTCGATTAAGATTTTGCAACTTTGTCAAATATAGAAAAAACAAAACAAGCTTTCTAGATAAATTTTGCTTCGACAATACTAATTTGAGTACGCAAGATAGTTAAATCTATGAGATTTGCAAGATCTTGCAAATATCTTGATTCCTATTAGCTCGATCTGTCTCCCGAAACGCGAATATCTTTCTATAATATTTAAAGTATTTAATACAACTTACATAGTTTGCGTTACTAATCTTGTAAACTTGTTTGCGCAACGTTGACAAATCTTTAGAAATATAGAATTTCTTATCTCTAATAAACTTGTTAATCTTGTTTAAGCAACAATCTTAATAAGATTTGTTTAAGAAGATACTAAAATCTTTTATAACTTATTAATTGTTAAAGTTGCTTAAATCTACTTTGCAAATACAATTTAATATTTGTTTTTATATAATAATTATAGTTAAAAGCTTATCGCGAATATTTAATATATTATTGATATTTAGAATTTTTACTTTTAAGTTCGACTTAAGCTTAATTAAAAATATATAAATTTTATGCTTCTTTAAGAGTAACAATAGATTAGTCTTTAGCTTATTTAAATATCTTTTAAAGACAATTATCTTTTAATTTAGTTTTTGTCTAATATTCTTTTATTTTTTATAGACGAAAAGATAACAATTAGCAAAATTAATTATTAAATTTAATAAAAACTTTTTAAATTCTTCAAAGATTTTGTTTTTTAATCTAGCGTTATTGCTTATTCCTAAATATTATTGCGTAATAATATTATTTTTCAAGAATAATATACAATAGAGAATTCTGTTTTTATTTATAATAAAATATATTAAAAATCGCATTATATTAATATCAATTTTGCAAAATCAAATAATATATTTACTTACGCTTAAACTCTTGTATAATTATAGCTTTTTAAACTTTAGAAACTTAAATATAATTAACGACAATACAATAGCAATTTAAGAAGCTTAAGAATTTGTTTCTTCGATTGCTATAACTTAAGTTTGTTAAGCGTTTTGCAAATCTTAAATCTTTGATATTAACATTTTAATCTTTTAATGTAAAGTCGAGACTAACGAGAAAACTACCTATATGTAATGCTAGCTACAAATCTATTAATACTACGATATTCAATAGAGTCAAATGTTCTTAGCATCGACAAGCAAGACGTTCGCAAACGTTCGATACAATTGTTACAATAAATCGATCGATCAAATCGCGAACACAATAACAACATCAATTATTACTATTACTATTATCTCGAATCTCTTACGTATAATAAGATACGTGTAATTGAGAACACGCAAGATTATCTATAATTACTATTATTTATTTCTTGTATACGTCAATTATTGTTACGATAATTGTTACATTACGATTACGAAAAACATGTTTTAAAATATTGCAAGAAAGTCTTAAAGCGTTGTGAATATAAGTTTAGAAAAGCTAAGAAAGAATTATACACGCGTACACTACATAAACAAAAAATCAAAAATTTCTATCGCATATAAATTGATTGCGTTGAAATTATGTGTTTTAATTGATTGCAATTGTCTTTTATCTTAACTATATATACGCTCAATTGCGCATTCGAAACTAAACGATAAGAAATTTCGTTTATCTTAATAGACAATAGTAAGAACATTCAATTTCGTCGAAAGCAATGTCTTCGCTACGTCTCAAATTGAAAGCGCTACGTATCTAAGTGTACAAAAAAGAATTAATATTAAATTTAAGTATTAAAATTATATAAACACAAATACAAGTACTACGTATCAAGAAATAATCTTTATATAATCGCAACTTACAAAGAAAACTTATACGTAAATTCTTAAAGTTCTCGTTTTTAATATGCACGAATTTAAGAGTTTAAAATTGTTAAACAATATACGAAATTTTCTTTTGTAAATTATAAATTAACACGATCTTTACAATTCTTATAAAGAATTTCTTTGTATTATAAATATTACAATTGTGATATAAAATATTAAAGCAACGTAACTTGAATTTGAAAATTTAATCGAGCAACACATATAGGACTCGCATAGATCCTTAGAAGTGTTAAATTAAATATAAAAAAAAAATGTAAAGTCGAAGCTCTAATTGTATTTAAGTTATTATCTTTGTTAACATTACATTAACGACAATTATCTTTGTTAACGTTCCGTAAGCAATTATTGTTTCGAGAGAAATTAGATTTCTCGAATTCTAATTTAATAGTCGAATAATTATTATAGTTTAAGTTGTTTTAGTTTAACATAATACTATTACGTCTTAAGTCTTTTTTTTTCAAAAAATAAAATAATTAGAATTGTAAAATGCGAATGCGTTTATTGCTTGTCGACGCACTAAGATATAAAAGACGTAAGATATAATAGACTTTTATTACTATATCTTAATTATATAAGATAGATAGTAGTAAAACTAATTGTTAAAGAACAACAAGAAACAAATTTTCTCTTTATTTAATACTTGTTATAACGTGCGAGTCTACTTTTCGCTTTTTAACTAGAAAGAAGAGTTGTATTATTTGATACTTTTATAGATAGTTGAAATTACATGTCTTGTCATATTCTAAGATGCTAGCGCGTCGATAACGCTATAGCATTACAAATAGATAGAATATTGCTAAAATAAAATTCTTTAACTCTTATTATAACGACAAGACTATTGTTATTATTTAGACAATAAAGTATATCGAAAAAGATATTTATTTTTGCGATGTGTATATCTTTATAGAGCGTTGTAAGAATATAACTACTATTAAGAGTTCTAAAATAATTAGAAATAATCTTTATACTTGTCTTTGTAACATTGTTTTAAAATAATATATCTTTACATTGTTAAGAAAGCAAAAGTTCTTTGTTAAGTACAAAAATAATATTGCTTATTAAGCGAAGACTTTAATTAAAAGATAAAAGAAATTTTCTTTTATAACGTTAATTACAAATACACGTAAACAATACTTTATAAATAATGCACGTCAACAACGCAAATCTATAGAATATACTCAAATTATTACGGGAGCAATTAGATTCGCAAATGTGTTAATCTACAATTAAATCTACTTAATATACAACAATCTTAATCTAAAATTTTGTTAAAATCTAAGTTTATTTATCGAAGCAATTAATATAAATTTCTTTCTTAATAAGATAAAGATCAAGAAGAAAATTTAATAAGTATTAGATACTAGATATTGCGAAAATATTATTTATATAATATTTGCTAAAAATTAACGCAATCTAGATAAGTTTAACAATTATTCTAATAACGTAATTCAATTATTCCATTAAAATTAATACTATTAAAACAATAATCGAAACAATAATAGCGCTATAGAAACAGGCAAAAATGCTAGCAAAGCACAATTTATTTATCTTAGCTTGCAACTTTTGTTACGCAATCAATTTTCAATTTTCTATTAATTTCGATTCTCTAAATTATAATTTTAAGTGTTATTTTATTAGAATTATATTTATTAATCTTAATAATCTTAATAGTAAAGATAATTATCTTAGCAATTCGATAATTATTAAAGCAAATCTCAAGATTAGACTTAGATTACTTCGAATAATTATAAATAATTATTTAAAAATACTGATTGATCTATATTATTAAATCTTGCAACAAATGCGTTTTATCGACAATTTAAAATAACTCTCTAGAAGCTCTATTAGCGATCTAGAACTTTCAAAATTGTTGTGTCGATGTCTTAGTTCTAAAGTTACATTAGTAGATTCAATTAATCTCAAGCAAATTCTAAGCATTATCAAAAATTTGAAAAATACGTCAAGCATTACTCGAACATTATTTGTGTTATTAAGACTCGTTAAGTGCAATCTGCGAATACTATTTACTATACGCAATTAATTATGCGCAATCAATTACGCGCAATTAACTATGCAAATAGAGCGCTTCTTAGATGCACGTTGCTCTCGTATAGAAATTTCACGAATTGTTCGATTTTGTTATACAAATTACTATAATGTAAACGAGTAACAAGTAAAGATCTAATTGAAGTGCTACGAGAGTTCGTACGTATCTCGAACATCAAAATTATACTTTTTGTTAAGTCTTTTTTGATCTCTTAAATGCAAGTTTTCGATTGTCTCTCAAGCGATTCTTAAACTAATCTCGAGCTACTTGAATTATCTTAGCATCTTGAAATTAAGAGATTAGTTATTCGAAATGTCGATGTTGCTTTGCAATAATCTTTCTTTTATTTCTTTTAAAATTACAATAATTAGATTTAGCTCTAATATTCTTAGTATTTGTAGCAACAACAAACTCGCGCATATTATAGTAAAACAAACAAGAACAAAAATCTTATTTAAAAAAAAAATTCTAATTATAAGAAATATAACTATTAGAAAAATAAAGAATATTATATCGAGAATAATATTAAGAAGAAGTAAAATTACAATATTAAAATCTTTTTTCTTTAGACTTTTAAGTTACAATTAAGAAACACAAAATGCAAACAATACAATATAAAATTCTCTTTTAAAAATAAGCTTTATTAGTATCTTTGCAATTGCAATTGCAAAATTAAATTAACAAAGAAATTTGTACTTATTTTAACAAAAGCTAATTATAATAAAAGCTAATTATAATAAAATTATTATCTCAATAAGTTATAAAAGATTTCAGTATCTTCTTAAACAAATCTTATTAAGATTGTCGCTCAAACAAGATTAACAAATTTATCAAAAATAAGAAGCTCTATATTTTTAAAGATTTGTCGACGTCGCGCAAACAAGTTTACGAGATTAATAACGCGAACTATTTAAGTTGTGTCGAATGCTTTAAATGTTATGAAAAAAAAACATTACAAAACAAAGTGTCTTAATAAACACAAATAAGACAAGTTTATCGTTGTTGCTATTACTATAATCGATGCAAAAAAAAATTAAGCTTCGTCAACATCTCGTAAATAAAGCAAGAAAGACAAATGAAAATAATAAATTTAATCTTAATAAAAGATTAAACTTAATTTCTTAATAATAAACGTCAAGTTACAAGTTTAGTCAATTTAAGAATTAAGTTAAATCTTATTAATTATGTTTACGTAATGCAATAAGAATTGCAATTTACATTTGCTATTTTATCGATATTAAGATTTTTTAATAACGATAATCCTTATTGCTATAATATCTATAAGTTGATTTATTATTTAATTGATCTATAAGATTAACATTAAGAATGCATTATCTTATTTTACTTAATTAAATATATAAGTTCTAATCTTATATTAGATATGTTAATGCTAGTTAAGCAAAACATATTAATTGATTTAAAGATAAAAAGCTAGCAATTCAAGATTGCAAGAAATAAATTGAAAATAATTAATTTTAAACAATTTGTCTTAGATCTCGTTAAGCATAGCACAATTTATGCTATTGTTTGCGCTAACGTTACGAAGACGTTAAATAAAAAGTTAACGAAATTTAAGATCTTTAAGAAGTTAAAAAATTTAAAAGATGTTTATGATAATAAATTGACTAAAATTCTATTAGAATTAAGAAAAGAAAATTATGTTATTAAGTTTTAAGACGACAAAGAATTATCTTTTATGTCTTTTTATAATTTTTCACAAAACGAGTTAACAATACTTTGACAATATCTCAATAATACGTTAGTTAAAGACTAAATTAAGCATTTAGTTTCGTTTGCAAGCGTCTCTATTCTATTTGTATCAAAATCGAACAATAAATTATGTTTATGCGTCGACTATAAGAGCTTGAATGCGATTATTATTAAAAATAGTTATTTATTGTCTCTAATTATAAAAACGCTAGATCGTCTATGCGAAGCAAAGCACTTTATTGTCTTAAATCTAAAGAATGTTTATTATCGCATTCGCATAAAACGCAATAATAAGTAAAAGACGACGTTTCGTACGCGCTATAAGCATTTCAAGTATTAATTTATTTTATTTGAATTAGCAAACGCATTTGCAACTTTTTAAATTTATATCAATAAAATGTTGCGAGAACTAATTGATGTAACTTGCATAATTTATATAAATAATATACTAGTATATAATAATAATTCGACGAAGCATTGAAGTTATTTTAAACAAATGCTAAAACGTCTTCGCAAATATTCGCTATACGTCAATCTAAAAAAGTGTAAATTCAACATTATAAAAATTAAATTTTTGAACTTTATTGTATTCTTAAATAATGTATAAATAAACTTAAAAAAAATCAAAACAATTAAGAAGTAATTTAAATCAAAAACTTATCATAAGCTTTAGATGTTTTTGAGCTTCGTAAATTTTTATAGACGTTTTATATATTATTATTTGAAAAGAGTTGTTTCTCTTATTGATTTATTGAAAAAAAGTAAAAATAACAAAAAATTTAATTCTTTCGTTTAATCGAATGAAGTAGAGTAAACGTTTCGTCAATTTTGCGACATTTTTATATTAACTTCACTACTTTGTTACTATAATTCGAACAAGAAAATTAGAGTAAAAACTAACGCGTTTAACATTACAATCGCGAGCATTTTAAGTTAACAAAATAATAACAAAAATTAATGTTCAATAACGTTCTAATCGCGAAAAATAATTTTAACAAAACAAAATTATAAGATGTATAATTAGAAATTGCTAGCTATTGTAATTGCTTTTAAGCAATAAAGACATTATTTAAAAAGCAATTCTTATTTTATTGAAATGTAATTAAATTACAATAATCTTAGAAAATTTATAAGTTAAAAGAAGCTAAACTTAAGACAAATTTACTAAATACTCAAGTTAATTATTTATAACTTTGAAATCTTTTATCGCTTAAGTAAGAAAAATTTAACAAATAAATTGTTAAGACGTTTCAATTATAATGAAATCTCGTTATTAAATACAAGATTGTTGTTAACGTTACAAAACAAATTGACATTATTGTTTAACAAAAATTTGCTAACGCAAAGCAAACGACAAACATTAATTGATTTAGCTCTTATATTTCAAAATAAGTTAACGTTGTTGTTTGACGAAAAGTCGTTAACGCAAAGCGAACGAGAAACATTAAGTAATCTAATTTTTGTATTATAATTAATGGAAGTACTCACTAATAACGCGAAGATTTCGCGATTATAAAGTAGAAAGAAAATTCTTGATAAACTAGTATCTTTATTTTAACTAATTGATATATAGATTGTTATTTCAAGAAAAGTAATTAGAGATATGTCAAAGAAATTATATGAAAAATCTTAGAGATTAATGAGATTCTTGATTAAGAATCTTTAGATTAAAAATATTTAAATCGAAAAGATTTGTATCGAAATCAAGAAGTCGTTTTGTCGTTAACAAAAAATATAAGCTTTAAATCAAGAGAATCTTGTTAAACATAATGAATTGCTTTATGTTTTAAAAGATGCAATCGTTAAGAAAAAATTAATTAGCAAAAATTATAACAACTTTGACAAGACACTTTGAAATCAAGAAAACTCTAAATTTACTTTAAAGAAAGTGTTTCTAACTTGTTTGCGCGAAGTAAGTGAAAACGTATGTTAGAATATGTGATATTTGCTAACGCATCAAAGTTTCTTGTTATAAATTATATAATAAGTTTTAATTCTTATCTATTGCAAAGAAGTTATAAAAGAAAATTATTATAAATTTTATAACGAGCTTGTTATCAAGCAAACGTTATGAAGTTATGTATAATTCGATCTTCATAATAGTTGATCGCTATTAGATTGATCGCGTCAATTTAAGAAATCGAGTTCGATTCAAGAAATCAAATTGAATCTTGACGATTTAAGTCGATTTCAAAATAATTGAAATTAAATCGATTTTCGATTTGATTTCTAAAGTTGAATTGTCGATTCAAGTCGATTTTAGAAGTTGAAATCAAAAATCGAACGATTAATCTAATCGCTATACAAAAATAATAAAATATATATTTGTAATTATCAAGATCGATGTCGCAAAGCTAGCGAAAATGTTTTTCGATAAAATCGTTTTACGTTTTGAAATGTTAACTAGCATAGTAAGCGATAAAGAATTTGTCTTTATTAGTGTTTTCTAGTTCGCTATATGCTTTTATGCACAAATTAAAAGACAATTAAGTATTGTTCTTTATTATTAGACAAATAATTTAATCAAACGACAAAATTAAATTCTTAAATACTATTTTCGCACTTACGTTGACGCAAAACAAACAAGATAAACTAATTTATTGTCAATAATAGAATTTGTTTATAACAATAATTATTACGTCTCAATTAAGATTTCGTCGTTTTATCTAATGTACAATTATTATTCGAAGATTTACTATAAAGTTAAGAACATCTTTATCGAAAAAAAGATATTATTGACATAAAAACGCGTAAAATAGCTTTATAACTTAAGAAAAGTTTTAGCGAAACGTCTTGAAAACGCTATCACGCAATAGACAAAATACTATAATGAAAGACATAAATTAAAGAGCTTTGCTATAGAAGAATTAATTATGCTTTTAATTAGAAATTTGAAGCAAAAGAAATTTAGTAAAAAGGTGTCGCACAAGTATGTCGAATCGTTTAGAATTAAAAATAAGAGTAAAACGTAAATTTATCGTCTTATCTTATTTAACATCTATTAAATTTATAATGTTTTTTATATTTTACTTCTAAAGTTATATTTGCATTGCGTCGACAATAAATAAACGAAACAAATATTGCAAACTTCAAAACTTATTAATAACGAAATCGAATAAAAAATCGAAAAGATTTTAGACAAAATTAAGTTAAAGAAGCAAATATAATATAAGATTAAATAAATAAATTAAAGCAAAAAGTACAATCAATAATTAAGAGAAAAATCTCTTAATAAGAATAATAAGTTGCGAAAGAAATTTGAAGAACAAACGCATAACAAACGAAGACGCAAAAAGTAGTGCGACGCATATTGCAACAACGATAATTATGTTAATAATAACTTGCTTAATAAAATATCGCGCAATTGTCGTTGCATTATTGTTGTATTTAATTAGATTTATAATAAAAGATCTCTTTATTTTGTTACACAAAATGTTAAAAATGAATAGATTATCTCTCTTAACATAAATACTCAAAACATAATTTTAAACTTCGTACATTATACTTTATTAACATTAAACAAAGAAAATCTATACGCGAAAGCACAACGCATTTGCTTCGCTTCTTCTTAGTTAACAACATATTGCAACGACTTAATCAATTTTTAACAAATTACTAAATTCGTTTTAGACAATTATAAAAAATTATTAAACTTATTTAAGAATAAGTTGTCAAATTTCGCAAAATCATTTATAAACAAATTTTCGAAATTGATCAAAGCATTTGCGTTCTCTTAAGAAAATCAAATTGCAAAAAATTTGCTTCGTTCGATCTTTATTATTTTTGTCGCAAACTTGATTTCGCTACTTATATGCATTTTTGTATTTTTTATCTTTTATAAACGTATAAGCGAACGAAGTGCGAACGAAGCGCGAACGAAAGTGAAAAAAAACTTATTACATTATTACTTGACAATCTCGTTAACAACTTAGAGTCGCGAAGAAACTTAATTGCAAAATTATAAAATTTTGCGAAAAAATCTTTCAAACTTGTTTAACCTAAATCGACAATAAATTCAAAAACGATTTATTTTAACTTTATTTTCTTTGTTTTCGTCAACAACTTGTTCTTGTTTTCGTTTTTATTTTTTTTCGAATTCTAAATGCATGTTAGTGCACTACACGACACATTAAGATAAACAAAAAAATAGATAAAAAAATGTGTCAAAGAATAGACGAAAATACTTATAATTAACACACGCTTTAAAAGAAGATCGATCAATTGCTTCATTTTAATAATAGCGTTATTTTAATTTTTCTTTGTCTTTTTGAGCTTTTACTTAAGCTTAACTTGATGCTTTAGAGCGCGAATTAAATTATGTTTAAATTAACAAATACAAGATTGCGTTCAATTTGTCATCGATAAAGTAAATTCTTCATCGCATCGCTAGCTTTTTATATTAAGAATAACACTTTTTCGCAAACGTTTTATTGATCTAGTAATTGTATTTTTAACTTTAAACGTTTTATAATGTTTATTAACAAGAACTCTTATTTAATCTCGAAAGAGTTTAATAAAATAATAAATATTAGCAATTGTCGCATTATAAGTGCAAAACAAAACATATTGCGATGCAACAATTAGATTGATTGTTAATTTGATTTTTGATTTTAACTTCTAGAATTAATTCGAATTGACAATTTAACTTTAGAAATTAAATCGAAAATTAATTTGATTTCAATTATTTTAAAATCAAATTAAATCGAATTAAGTTAATTTTCGATTTTAATATTAAAAATCGAATCAAATTATCAAGAATGTCAAAAATACTAAAAATAGTATAAATTAAGTTTAAATTTAGATTTTTTATTAATTATTAGATAATGCTTAATAATAATGCATTTATAAAAAGAAAGTTCTAATATATTTATTAATTAATTCAAATAGATTAACTAATTCTATTAAATTATTAATTAATTGTTACTAAAAATAATTAAATTATTACTAAAAATAATAAAATTTATTAAAAATAATAGTTTTAACAATTCGATTCAATTTTTTGATTTGATTTTCGATTTAACTTTTAAAATTGAATTGAATTGTTAATTTCAATTTTAGAAATCGAATTATTAAGACTTTCGATTTAATTCGAATTAAATCATCAAGATTTGATTTGATTTCTTAAATCGAACTCGATTTCTCGAATCGACGCAATCAATTTAGCAACAATTTAATTTACGATAAAAAATTCTACAACAAGCGCAAGCACTCTTCTTCTTGCGAACATATATACGTTTGTTTACGCAAGTCATGCATAAGAGATTACTACAAATTGTAATATATTAATTCTTATAAACAATAAAATGTCGAAATTACTTATTCTCTCAATTTCTCGATCTCTTAAAAAATAAAAATAAAGATATGTTAATTTAATATTTGCACTATATATATAAGTCTTACATATTGTCGCTTCTACGACAATTTACTTATAACAAGAAAGTAATTGCAATTAAGAAAAATGTAAAAAAAAAAAAAAAAGAAAAGAGAAACAACAACATTTATGTTTATGATTCACTTAACGCTTGCGCAATGCTAATTTCACTTTGAACTCTATTTAAAACTCTAACAACAACGATAATGAAACGATAATTTATCATAAATTATCATTGTTGTTATTACGTTGTTTTACAAATTAAATTAAATTAAAGCATAAATTGATTACTATCAAATAGAAGACTTTTTTCTCTTAATTTTTAAAGAGATTTAAGAAGATTTTTAACGAGCTCTTGTAACGTTAACGCTTAATAGACGTCTTTGCTTTGTGTAAGACTAATACAACTTTTTACATCATTAAGAATTAATTCTATAAAAGAGAAGATAATTGTAATGTTATAATGTTATTGATGCGCTAACATCTTAAGATATAACAAAGCACGTAATTTCGATTAACTATAAAAATCTTAAATTGTACGACTTTTCTTTTTGATTAAAAAGCGAAAAGTAAACTCGCACATCATAACAAGTATTAAATAAGAATAAAGCTCGTCTTTTGTTGTTCTTCAACGATTAGTCTTACTACTATCTATCTTATATAGTTGAGACATAGTAATGAAAGTCTATTATATCTTACGTCTTTCACATCTTAATGCGTCGATAAGCAATAAACGCATTCGCACTTTACAAATTATTAATTCGATTATTACTGTTACTTTGCAAGAATTTGCGAAACGCTCTTTATTTCTCGAACGCTTAGTAGAATTCGCATTTATATTGAGTATTGCTCTATTTATTAGATTAATTAGACTAAATATTGTTGTTTTTACAATAAACTAATATTAATATTTACTAAATCTTATTCTTTTTATATTATAGCTATATATTACGTAATTAAACTGTCTAATAAGTACAACTATCTACTTATTATTATCGATAAGTTTAGTTGTTATCTACAATTAATTCTTGATTATATTACAAACTTTACGATTGTTTAAGTATAATACGTTCTAAATTGCTTGTAAACAACAAATTAAAATATATCTTAAATTATTATTTTCGATTGCAACTCGAAATTTATCTCTAAGTTCTAATAGAAAATCTTTTTTTAGCTAGATATCTTACTTCTAATTAGTATAATCTATTATTTGCAAACAAATAATTAATTAGAGCAATTTAATCAAATTGTAAAAATTGCTATTTATTATCTTATTATTATTTATTTTAACGTTAAGTAATAATAAGCTTTATTTATTTTACAATTATAGTTAAACAACAATTTAAATGTTGTTATCAATCTTGTTTCTAACAAGATAATATATAAGTTTAAGATTAAGAAAGCACTTTTTTTACTTTATAACAATTACTTAATTACAAACGTATCTAAAAAATACTTAAAATTTTGTGTTGAAAATGCAATTGTATTTGTTAATGTTAAAGCAAAGATTTATTACAACATTAAATATTAGTCTATATTATTTAATTCAAATAACAAGATCTATTTACGTCTTAATTATAACTATTATTTATTAAAAAAGTTAAGCAAGAAGATCTTATCTTAACATTGCAATTCTTTCTTTGTAAAGAAAAGAATTAATTGTCTTGTTTATTTATTGAAACTACTATTCATATAAAGAATTTATTCGATAGTATTTATAATTTAACTAAAATCTTTTTCTTTCGACACAAATTTCTATAGTAGATTGATTGTTAGATTGGATTTCGATTTCAACTTTAGGAATCAACTCGATTTGACAATTTTAACATTAGAAATCGACTTAAAACTTAATTCGATTTCTATTATTTTAAAATCGATTCGATTTGACTCGACTCGATTTTCGATTCCAATATTAGAAATCGAATCGAATCGTCAAGAATGTCAATAATATCGCCAAGAATGTTAAGAATACTAAAAATAGTATAAATTAAGTTTAAATTTAGATTTTTTATTAATTACTAGATAACGCACAATAGTAATGCATTTATAAAGAGAAATTTCTAATATATTTATTAATTAATTTAAATAGATTGATTGTTTCTATTAAATTATCAATTAATTGTTACTAAAAATAATAAAATTTACTAAAAATAGTAGTCTTGACAATTTGAATCGATTTTTTCGAATTAAGTTTCGATTTCAAGTATAGAAATTGATTCGAATTGTTAATTCAACTTTAGAAATCGAATCGTCAAGACTTTCTAGTCAAATTAATACAAATTGTTAAAATTTGAGTCGAGTATTTAACTCGAACTTGATAATCCAATTCAACGCGATTAGTCTATTCTATAGTTGTTCTAGATCGAACTATTTAAATTTGATCAAGATTAAAAACAATATATTGCAATAAAAATCTTATAAGATAAAACGTATTATTGACAAGCAAATGCGCACTTATAATAGTAAATAGATAGTATAGTATCTACTACAATAAAAAGATTATAATTTTGAATACAACAAATAGCAAAGCATTGTTAAGCTAAATAATTGCATAAATCTAATAAAGAATTACAAGATAAAAATTACAAAATTATTTAATTGTTGTTAATTAAAATTGCAAAAGAAATTTCGATTACAAAAATTTACTATCGCAATACAATCTTCAATATTATAACAAATATTATTGTCTTGTTTATTTAAATTATCTTATTAAGAGTCTAGTTCTATTATAAGAGTCTTACGCAATTCTATAATAATTATATTATTATTATGCAATTAAGAACTCTCTTCGATTGTTTTATGTTACTTTATAATACTTATATCTTGTTGCAATCTATCTTGATAGAATATCTATATAGAAAGAAATCTTGCTATAAGAACAAGAATTGTCTAATAACTTAGAGCTATTTGCTAGATATAATATTAGCGAGAACATTAATCTTTTTTTTGTTTTAATAGTATATTGTTACAATTTTAGCAAGCAATTGCTTATTAAAATAAAAATACTAGTCTATCTACTTGTTACGAGTAGTTTGTCGTATAGTGAAGTTTAGAGAATTGGGTCTCGCTTCGACGTTCGGGTTGACCTTTTGGGTCAGGATTAGGTCTAACTCCTTGATAGAATGATAGCTTCAACAAGTTCCCAATCAATGCGTCTTGGCGAGTGCTACACGTGATTAATTATTACATCTTGTTTCTTGACGAGAGTTTCAAGTTCGATTCCCCTTCTATCTACTAGAGACAATTAGATAGTCGTAGTAGTGCTCAGGATGCGATCATGCGCTTGGAGGTCGCCTATATAGTGTCTCGCGAGTCCGTTCTGCACGCGAGAGCGCGTAACTTTTTGTTCATTTCGATGACAGATTGTTACAAGCAGTTTGTCGTATAATAGAGTTTAGAGAACTAGGTCTCGCTTCGACGTTCGAGTTGATCTTTTAGACTAGGGTTGAATCTAACTTCCTAACATTACTAGATAGAAGATGCAGATTATTGCTATGTATTTAGATAGACTTTTCTCTATAGAAATTAACTATCTTTTTTATCTATTCTATTAGCAGAATTAGTTGAAAACTTTTCTTAAAAATTAAAGAAAACTTTAATTGTAAAACAATAAAATCTATATTTATTAATTGTATATTATATCTTTCTATTTAGATTATACAAATAAAAGATAGATCTTTTTTAACAAACAAATATTCGAAACTTGTATTATTGTCGAAAACTTCTTTAATTTAATTTAAAATTTGTAAATATTTTAATACTTTTAAGATACAAATAAAAGTCGAATTATAGTCGATCGAAAATTGCTATTTAGTAACAATTTTTCTAACTAATTGCTATATATATTTATAAAACAATTGAATAGAATTTTGTTTTGCAATACAATCTTCTAGTTTTTCGGAATATTTGTAAGTTAATAGAATCTTTAACAATTTCAAAAACTCTATATTATAAGAGTACTAGATCTTTTCTCTTGTATTTATATATATATTTAGTTTTAATAAAATTTTCTAGTACTAATTTTTAGTGCTTGTTGCTTTAAATCTTGTTGTTATTGTTTAATTGTTAAAATATAAAAAAGAATCTTAAATTAGATTTTCGAAAACAATTTTCGTTTTCTTTCTTCTCTTTTGTTATTTCTTATTATTATTGTATTAAATTGTTGCAATAATATAATTATCTATATATTTTTAATAGTTAGAAATCTCCTATTAATTTAACAAAGAACTATAATTATAAATAATATTGTCAATATAAATACTTTTCGATCTAAATTTTATTTGCTTGTTTCGGGAATTTTTTAGAGATATTATTAACCCAAATGTAATTAAATATTAAATTTTTTTTTTGTTCGAAGATAAAATTTCGAGTTATCGACAAAATAAATATAGTTTATATTTGTTTGTATTGCAACTTGTATATTATATTTCTTTAATATATATCTAATATTTTCGAAAGAAATAATATTGTATACAAAAGTCTACTTAATAATTAAATATCTTATTGTCTTTTTTTTTCGAATATAGTTTGCAAAACTTCGGAGAAGAAAATACAATAATAGTGTTTTCTATCTTAAATTATAGACATTTTCGCAGAAATATATCTTTTTTGTATCTAATATTACAATTTACTCTCTCGAACCTAAATTATCTATATTTTTTCTTTTTCTATTTCTTTTATTATTTGTTACAAATCTCTTTCTACTACTTTTATATAATTGTTTTAGTTGCTCTATATTCTTGTTAAGTTTAGTTAAATCTTTAAACAAATTATTCTATTAAAAATAAATATATTTTCTATAATATTTGTGCAACAATTTTTTAAAATAATATCTAAGTTTCGAGACTTTTGCAATATACTTTATCAAATATCTTTTAAGTATATTTTTTATTTTTTTTAGCAAAAATTTTTGTTTCAATAAATTTCTTGTCGATAATATTCGATTTTTTAAGTTGTTAGTTAATATATTTTGCAAAATATCTAAGTTTTTATTATCTATTATACTAATATATATTTGTTTAGATTTCTTCAAAATCTTTCTATTATTTCGAAACTATTTTGCAGTTTCGCTTTTTTGACGTTCTATAGACTCTAACAATATAAATTTATTTAATAAAGATTTAAAAAATATAGATAAATAATTGTTGTTATTTTTAGATAAGATTTATACTTTTGTATATTAACTTTTTCATTTTTTTTGTAGATTAAATCTTCTATTATTATTGTATTGTTATTAGATAAAAAACTTGTTTCTATTACAAGTTTCGATTTCTCTATATTTTTCTCTACGTTAAAGAATATATTAAAGCTATTATTTTCGAAATTGTTTTAATTTTTGAAGCTCTTTTTATTGCTAACAAAAACAACAAAAAAGAAAGAAAAAAAGACTTTGTAATTCGATTTATTTTTTAATTGTTAACTAAGTTTGTCTCTTCTTTTTTCGTATTTTGTATTCTCTTTTATTTTTCTTTTTTACAAAAAGTTTTTCTAATTTTTTGTCTTCTAGTATATTGCAAATGTAGATATCTATTTATTGATAACTTAAATCTAATTGTTGTCTTGTACTATATAATTAGATTTGTATAAAACTTTAATATATATTTTATTATTATTTATTAAATACTTTATTTGTCTATTAATATCGATATATTTATAGTCTATTGCTATCTCGAATTTCTTTCTACATTGCCAATTTGGAATAATTTTCTAGAAATTCTATTAGCGATTTAGGACTTCTAAGGTCGTTGTATCGATGTCTTAGTCCTAAAGTTATATTAGTAGATTCGATTAATCTCGAGTCAATAGAATCAAAATTTGGGAGATAAATCAAAACATACATTACTCGTGCAATGTTAGAAACATTATTCGCACGTTGTCAAGACTTGCGAGCGCAATTTGCAAGCACTATTTATTATGCGCAATTGTAGAAGATGCTTCTATCTACACATTATTCTCGCGTAGAAATCTCACGAATTGTTCGATTTTGTTATACAAATTACTATAATATAAGTAAGTAACAAGCGAAGATCTAATCGAAGTGCTGCGAGAGTTCGTGCGCATTTCGAACATCAAAATTATACTTTTTATTAAATCTTTTTTGACCTTTTAAATGCAAGCTTCTCGTCGCTCCTCGAGAGTTCTCGAGATTGATCTCGAATTATTCGAGTTATCTTAGCATCTTGAAATTGAGAGATCGGTTTCCCAAATTGTCGATGTAATTTTATTTCAGAAATATTACATAGTTTCGATATTGTATTTTGCAAATCTAGCTATATATATATTGATAAGAATAATATTGTTCTTCTCTATAAATTGTTAATTGTAATTAAGTTTTTAATCTAGCTATTAATCTTTTTTTTGCTTGTAAAAGACAAAAAAAGTAGAGATTCTCGATAATAGAAAAATATTAGAAATGTTAAAAACATAATATTAATTAACAATATTTTAAATATAAAAGTTACAGTTAATATTGCTATTTGTATCTAACTCGACATTCTTTTTTTTTAATTTTTTAATTTTTGTATAATTGTATTTTGATATTTTTTATTAATCTTTTTTTTTTCTCTAACAATTATTAAAATAACTTTAATTCGAATTAGATTATCTTCTTTTATTTACAAAACAATTGTTATATATTTTTCGAAGATTGCAAGATCTACAAAAATTACAATAATTACAAAAATTGCAAAAATAATAATAATTGTAAAAGTTTCAATTGTCGCAAAAAAGTACTTAAATCAAGAATAAAAAGATAGCATTTAAGTATATCTCTAGATATAATAGCAACAACTACAATATTACGCTAATACTTCTATAAAAGATATTAGAGAGAATTATACTATCGAAGAAATCTATAAACGTCTTTAGACAATACAAGCAATTACTTAATAACAAGAGTTTGCAACTTAATAGTTATAACAATAAGTTAAGACTTAAAATAAGTTAAACACAATCTATAAAAAAAATTGTATTCGAAAACTATATATCTTTTTATTATTTAAAATTTAAGATATTTAAAATATTTAAAATCTTAATTATCTTAATTATCTTATTTATCTTGATTTCGAATTTAAGATATTTAAGAATCAATTTTTTTATTTTTTTTAATTCTATCGATAGATCTTTTCTTTCTAACTATTTTGTAAAAAACAATATACAACAAATAATATCTATCAATATATAATTTGTAATACTATTTTCTCTTTTTAAGAATTTTTGTTCCGAAACTATCTATTCTTTCTTATTATATTAATCAAGCTAATTACTAAATAATGTCGCAATTTGATTGTTAATTGTTGCTATTAGACTAATCGTTGGGCTAGGTTTCGATATCAACATTCTAACCCGACCCAAATATTCGATATCAACCTCTTGACTCGACTTGAAATCGACTTGGGTCAACGATTTTTTGACTTGGCTCGATCGACTCGTCAAGCAATCGAAAATGACGTCAAAATGCCAAGATTTTCTATTTTAAAAAAAATTCGCATTATTTGAATTACTAAAAATAGTTTAAAAATAATAACGCACAAATAACATACAAATGCATTATCTAAATGCATTACTATATAATATTATAAACAAATTAATTAAATTAATCAATTTGATTAAGTTGATTAATGCACTTTTTCAAAAATAATCTAAATTTTTCGAGTCTTGACGAGTCGAGTCGAGTTATACGCTAAGTACTTCATATTTATCCTTTGATTCGACTCGAATACTTGGGTCAAGATTTCTAACCCAAATCAAGTCTTGGCGAGTCGAGAACCTAGCTCGAACTTGATGACTTGACTCGACGCGACCAGTCTAGTTGCTATAAATATGTTATTTTTATAATGCGTTCTTGTTGAATTTGCGTTTTACTTAATATATTTTGTCAAATAAATAAAGAATATCTTAAATATAAAAAGTATTATCGAAAGAAACGGAAATATAATTTGATTTCTAATTATTAAAAAATAGATAAAACTATTTAGAAGATTAAAAAACTAAATAATAAAATAACAAAGTTGTATCTAAAAATTGCGCAAAAAACAAAAAAAAAATTAATTTTATTATTTGAAAAATATAAGCAATACAAAGTCGAAAAATATTCTAAAAATCAAGAAAAACAAAAAAGATATTAAAGATACTAAAAAGATATTCGAAATTCTATTTAATACTACTATCGATTCTTTACTATTTGCTCGCTTGTTTTTAATATTCTATCGATTTTTATAAGTAATTTTATTGCTAACAAAATTGTTGCAGCTTATTAGAATATTTCTTTAGATTCTTAAGTAATTTCTATATATTTTTGAAGATAAAATATTTTTAATCTTTTTGTTGTAGAATTTTCTCAATTTTATATTGTTTCTTTTTCTGTAAATAAAAATAAAATATATTCTATAAAAATATAGTTAAATTTGCTAATTTTAATAATAAAATATAAAATACTAAAAATATTTTAATATTTTTAAATAAATCGAGTTTGTAATTAATTGATTTTTTTGTTTTCTTAACAAAAAACAATTCGACTTTAATATAATTTAATTTCTTACTTAATTTTCTTGTTTTATGATTTTTTGTAAAAAGATATATTTTATCTTTTTTTTTAGTTAAGATATTGTTTTTTGTTTTTTGTTTTAATACTTAATCAACTTTTTTTGTATCTTTAAAATATTGTTGTGTATCTTTTTTAATATTGCTATTTTCTTGATAGCTAATTAAGTTGACAAATATTTTTCCTTTTTTTCAAAAAATTTAAATTCTCTGCTATAGTTAGCAAAAAATAGAGTTATTTTAGTAATATTCGAAATCTTTGCATTGAATATTAGTTATATTATAGATAGAAATAATACTCAATTACTATAAATGTTATTAATATAATATCTTAGATATTGTTTTAAACTCTAATTTGTTTGCTCTATCTAACTATTTGTAATCAAATAATAGACAATAAATACTCTAAATCTTGTTTCTAATATCGATAGAAGTATTTTCTAATAGCTAGATATAAAAAGTTTGTCTTTGTTACTAATTAGTTCTTTAAATATATTATAATATTTTATAAGTTAATTTAATACAATATATTTTGGTTGTTCTACTATAAACTTCTCTTTGTATATAATAATATACAAATATTTAATAAATTTGTTAACTATTATTAGTATTAAATTATATCTATTCTTAGTTGTTAGATTTGTTGATTTAAGCAATTTAATAATAAAATTTATTATAATTCTATTCTATAACAATTTAGATAGTTGTTAATATTAAGTTTTGCTATAGCTTGTATATATACTATATTTGTTCTACTAATAGCTAAAATATTGTTTAATATATATCTCGACAACTTGTTTTATTTAAAAAAACTAACAATACTAATATAAAAGTTAAATTTTTTTAATTATTTCTAAATATTCTTGCAAAAGTTTATTATAGTATTTTTTTATATATTTATCGATTTTGTCGTAAATATTTGAATTTTTTTTTTCAACCAAAAACTTTTCTTTATTATTTCTAAATATTTTTAAAATAGTATTTAGCTTATATTTGTTTACTAATAGTAACTTATTTTTGTCAATCTTAAGTATACTATAATTAAACAATTTTTTTGTTTCTATATAATTATTTTTTTGCTAAATATGTCTACTTTGCTATTATCTTTATCTAAAATATATTATATTCTAAATTTATATTGTTTAAATTACTCTAATTATTATATTTGTTTTCTATTAAATTGTTTAATAGTAGTAAAATACAAAATATTTTTATAATTTGTAAAAATTGTAAATTCTAATAATTCTTCGATATATACTTTTTATAATTTTACAAAAATTACAATAGCAAATAGTTTTTTATTGTAAATATTATAATTCTATTTAACTAACAAAAGTTTTCTCGAGAGATATATTACTAAATACTATATATTTTTATATTTTTGACTAAAATATATATCGATAGCTAGATCTAATATATCGATTTTAATTCTACTTAACAACTATAGATTGTATATTTTTAATATTAAATTTTTTTAATTTTTTAGTCTAAAATTCTAAAATAAATTTTTTTTAAATTTCTATATCTATAGCGTCTTTTTTTTTGTAAAATTTGTTAGTAATATTATATTAACAAAGTAATCTTTAATAAATTTCTTGTTGTAGTTTATAAAATCTAGAAAATATTAAACTTTTTAAATATTAATAGATAATTTCTATTCTTTGATTGCTTGTAGTTTTTTGAAATCTTTGTGTACTTTATATTGTTTAACAACAAATTTAAAAAAATTAATTTCTTTTTAATAGAGTTTGCATTTCTCTAATTTAAGATATAGATTTTTTCTATTTAAATATTTTAGTATTTTGAAAATATAATTTATATATTTTTTCAAAATATTTAAATAGATTATAATATTGTTCAAATATATTATAACAAATCGATTCAAATATTATTGTAATATGTTATCAATTATTTTCTAATATATTGTCAAAATATTTGTAAATTCGAACAATATTATTGTAAATTCGAACAATATTATTGTATATTTGTATAATTTATATTGTATACAAAAAATTGTTTTCTACTTTTTCTCTATTTTTATTCTAATTCAATTGTATATTTCTTGTAAATTTATTTTAATAAAATATTTTGCTTTAAATAATCGATTTTAAAGCTTGCTAATATTAAATAATAAATATCGATTTTTTATTATAATATTATTTAACTTTCGATAATCGATATATTAGATTAATCGTTGGTTTGGTTTTCGATTCCAACTTCTAGAATTGACTCGAATCGACGATTCAACTTTAGGAATCAAATCGAAAATCGATTCGATTTCAACTATTTTGAAATTGAATTAAATCGAATCGAGTTAATTTTCAATTCAAAGATTAAAATCGAATCGAATCGCCAAGAACGTCAAAATTACTAAAAATAGTATAAATATAGTTTAAATTTAGATTTTTTAATTGTTTTCTAGATAATGCACAATAGTAATGCATAATATAAAAACAATCTAATATATCTATTAATAAATTTAAATAGATTAACTATTTTTATTAAACTATTAATTAATTGTTACTAAAAATAATTAAATTATTACTAAAAATAATAAAATTTACAAAAATAATAGTCTTGGCCATTCGATTCGATTTTTCGATTCGATTTTCGATTTAAAGATTGAAATCGAATTGAATTGTTAATTTCAATTTTAGAAATCGAATCACCAAGACTTTCGATTCGATTCGATTTCCCAAATCGACGCGATTAGTCTACGATATATAGATAAAAAAAATTGTTTTTCTTAAATACAAAAAGAATCGAATGTTTTGTCTATAATTAAAATTTTCTAATAAAATTTTTTTAATTTTTTATCAAATATTTACGAAGCATTTCTAGCTTCTTTTTAAATAAAATATATATAGATTTAAATATAAATTGCTTGTCTAATTTAAATCTAATTTTGTAATTCTACAATTAATATTTAAATAAAATCTCGATTGTTTTCTCTTTCTAAAATAGATATTTTTAATTGTTATATATTTGTAATATATACTTTAGCAATTTTCTTATTATATTAGATAGTTTAGAGTTCTTAGAAAATTTGTAGTTTTATTTATTTATTTTAATTTTGTAATCTAATTAACTCTTGTTAATATCTATTAAATTAAACCTTATTAAATTGTTTTTTTGCAAAAATACAAATTTGTTATTTGCAATCAAATTTTAATTTAATCTCTTATCTATTATTAAATACTATCGATATATAGATTAAATATAAATTGTATAATTATATTGTGCAAATCTAAGTATTTGTATATTTTAATTAACTTCCAAATTGTATTGCTTTAATTAAGATATTTCTAGAACAATATTGTAAATAACTATTCTTACTCTATTAAAGATTAGTTTCTTGTAATATTGCTAAATAACTATTAATAATAGTTTTGTTTCTCTATCTACACTTTTATTTTTTGCAAATAATAGATTTCTATCTACAATTACTAGATTGTAGATATTAGATTTCTTCTAAATAAAGTACTCTTCTTTTTCTATAAAAACTCTAATTATAAAATTATCTATTATATTAGAATCGACTATTGCAATAAATTAACAACTATTAATCTTAACTAATATAATAAGATATTATATATATATTTTTAAGTTTAGTTGCTACTATTAAACTAATATATTGCATTTCTCTAATAGTTTTTTTATTAAGAAATTTGAACTTTTTTCTATTTCTATACTATAATTTCTGCTTCGAATATCTGTTTGCGCTAAGCTTTCTTTTACTATTAAATTACTAATTTTAATTTTCTAGAAAATTAGTTAATTTTGTTCTTGTCTTCTTGGTAAAGTTTAGTATAAATTGTTATAACAAGCTATTTAACTAAAATCTGCATATAAGTTGTTTACTTTCTTAATAATAATATTTTTACGCTTAAATATTAATATTTGTATATTTGTCTTAATAAGATTTAGTTGTTTTATAATTCTATCGAAAATATTCTTTTCTATAATAATATTGTTTTCTAGTTTCTTCTTGCATTTATCTACAATCTTCGATAAATTAATTAAAATCTCGAGATAATTTATAATATTTTCTAGTGTAATCGTTGAACTAGGTTGAACATTTTTTTTTTATTTAATTCAAGAATTAGATTGATTGCGTTAGATTAAATTATCGAGTTCGAATCAAGTACTTAACTCTAGCGTAATCGTTGAATTGAGTTTCAACTTAATCGAGTTAATTCGTTCAATCTTGACTTTGAAATTAGGCAAATTTCCTAGCTTAACAAGATAAGACGAGCAAAGAACGCGCGTTAAGTATTCAACTCGACTTATTCGATCTTATCGATAAGATTAACATAAAATTAGATAAATAATGAAATATGTCTTATGCTTTGTATAATTAAATGCATCAACAATTTGCATTCGAAACTCAAGTAGCAAATTTAAACAATAAATTAGTAGAGACTTAACGCTATTTAATTACGTTATATATATAAAAATAAAATTCGTAAAATTGATTTTGAAAATCTAGAACACTAAAATCTAAAAATAGATATTTATTGAAAACTCAAGATAAAATCTAGCTATTATAACAATTAATTAAGCTTCCTCTAGTATATATTGAAACTAAGTTTCTCTTGCTATTTCTCTATTACGTTTAAGCTAAATTAATAGTTATTTTATGTATTAACTCGTTATCGCTTCGCAAATATCTCTCGCGAACAAATTAACGTACTGTGACTTAATTTATTTATTATATATTGTTGTCAATTCTTCGCGAAGACAAATATAATTACTTAAGACATTAATCGAAAATAATGTAAGTTTTGCGAATATGTCAACAATTTTAACTCTATTTGCAAGTAACTCGAACTTCGATGTTTTTTTACATTATTATTGACGTAATGTTAAGTTTTATTTATCAAAAATATTAAAGAAAGATTAACAAGAAAACAAGCTTAAAGTTCTCTTAACGTATTAATTCGATCTCGACTTCTATTTAGATTGATCGTTGGATTAAATTTCGATTTCAACTTTAGAAATCAACTTGACTCGACGATTTCAATCCTAGGAATCGACTTAAAATTTAATTCGATTCGCGCTAATTTGAAATCGATTTAATTCAACTCGACTTGATTTTCGATTCCAATATTAGAAATCGAATCGAATTGTCAAGAAATCGAAAATTACGTCATTATGCCAAGAATTACTAATTTTAGAATCAAATATTTATTAATAAAATGCATTATTTGCATCTATAGATTCTATAAATCTTATAGATGCGATTTATTGATATAATGCATTATTTGCATCTATAGATTTCTATAGATCTTATAGATGCAATTTAATGTTTTTCTTATTATTAAAGTAGTAATGCATTACTATAGTGCATTACCTTATTATAATTTAGATAATTAAATATTAAATTAATTATAATATAATTAAACTAATAGTCTTGGCGATTCGTATCGATTTTTCGAGTCGAATTTCGATTTCAACTCTAGGAATTGACTCGAATCATCGATTCCAATTCTAGGAATCGAATCGCCAAGACTTTCGAGTCGAGTTAATACAAATCGTCAAGATTCGAGTTGAATATTCGACTCAAACTTGATGATTTAACCCGACGCGATTAGTCTACTTCTATTGTTGCTTATTATTGTTGTCGCATAAATAGAATTATCTAAATTATTTAATTCAATAAAAGATGTCTCGAAGTTTAAGTTATTATTCGATTTCTTATTATTGTTCTTTAATTTTATTGTTTAAGTAATATTTAACAAAGATCTGTTGTTGTTAATTTTCTTAATATCTTGATTTAGCTTCTTTGCAATAATAGACAATATAGTGTTTGCATTCTTTAAATATTCTTAACAAATCAATTTGTACACTTAATTATTATTATGTTCTTAACAATATATTCGCGAAATCGATTGCGACAATAAATAATTACATCGCACGCTATTAAAAATAGTCGTTCGACATTAATACTTAAGACAAGAATTGTCAAAACGTCTTTAATTATATAAGCTAGTATTAAGAATCGAAAGTTTAAAGTGCTTCAAACGCTCAAAATAAAAGATTTATTAATAAATTCGACTAACTTAACAAGTTAAACAATTGTCTCGTTAATCTTCGTCTCTAGCGCAATATCTTATATATTATTGACGACATTTTGTTAATTATCAATATTGCATTAAGTAACTAGTACGACAATTGCTAAAAATTGTCTTTTTTTAAATTTAATAGCAAGATGTCGATAATATTCTAATTTTTAATATTGCAAATAACTATTATTGTAGTGTTTCTTAAACTCTTGAATGTATTTTCGTTTATTAACTAATAATTAACTTTGATTTTATAGAGAGACGTTAATTTTTTAAACAATAGAAGACAATAATAGAATGCGAAACATTATTAATAAAATAACGTACGCTATTTATCGATTGTTTCTTAAATAAATTAAGCAAAGTTTTAACATTAAGATATGTACTTGCTTTGTTATAGATAGCTTTATCTTTGCAAATGCAATAGACTCAAAGATTAAATGCGATTTTTAAAACTTCTACTCGCTAATTTTAATACTAATAAATGGCGTCAATTTAAATGTTCTAACCTTGATCAAATAACAAACGATTTCATCTTTAATTCTTCTCTTATTCTTGCTCTCTTCTTGCCAATATTTAATATATAAACATTCGAATCAAACAACGATGTTCGTAATTGTATTAAGTCTCACTACGCAATCAATAAACGAAAAAAAAAAGAAAACAAAGAAGTTAAACACAAAGAAAAAAATTAAGAAGATAAAAAAATTAAATGTCTTAACGAATTTATAACGATTATAGACGTTATAGATCTTTAAGATTTCTTTAAACGCACAACGAACAATGCAAGTTTAAACAAGAATAACGAAAATACGCATAAATTAAAAAAAGTTCGATGCGCAAATAAGTACGTAAATCTTTATTGTCGTAAGCGCGTTTAACGCTTCTAGAAAGACTTAATCGTAATCGACGAAATAAATGATATTAACAATGACGTAAATGACTTTATTGTACATCGTTGATCTCTCTTAATAATTAAGTTATTTTTTTGATTTATTTTCAAAAATTTCTTTGTACGATTCTATCAACAACGCAAGAATACAAGTTCAAGTTAATTTAGTAAAATTGATAACAATTAAAATTAACGTTAACAACGCGTTTCTATTAAACATTCAAGATTTTCTAATATACTTTAGACAACTCTCTCGTAATTAAGAATGACAACGAAATAATTAACGAAATCGATATTTTCACTAGAGTTACGAACGTTAAGTATAAGTTTGTTATCGCACATCTCTTAAATTTCTAGTCAAAAAAATAGTTAAAAATGTACGATTGTTTGAATGCTTATACTATCATTTTTCTTATTATTTTATTTGTTAATCGTTTGATCTCTTCTAATACGTAGATGATTCGCGAAGACGATTATGAAGCAACAATGATCATTTATTTCTATAGCGTTATCGTAGTTATCTTACTTTTTCTTAAGTATCTTTAGAGCTAACGAGATTTAGCACTAGATAAAGAGAAGAAATGAAAAATCGTAAAAATTGTTAGCAAGAAACGAACAAGAAATGACTATAAATACAATGTGCGCTAGAAGAACACATGATTGCCAAGAAACAAATTAGAAAACGCACGAGAGTTGTTGTAGAATTTTGAAGTACAAGATTGTGCGCAACGTGAACGCAAACGAGATTAACGAGCTCGCGCAAAAAAGAGTTGCTAATTAATAGCTACATAACATTTTTAAAGTAATGAATCTATAGCGCTAAATAGTTTGATAATTTATCTACTATTGCTTTTCTCGTTTACAATGTTGTTTTAACTTGCAATAAAATAATGAAATTGCATTAATAATTTTCGTGATAAGCACGTTATTCAATTTAGCTTGTTTATTTGATTTATCTTATATTAAGTTCTTGTTAATTGAAGTTCTCTTAGCAATGCCATTTATAAATGTCGATTAAAAACGAGTAGAAAGAAAAGAAAAAAATAATGAAAAGAATAAAAGAGAAAAAAGATATAGTCGCACAATTACAATTTTATGTTACACAATTGCTATTAACTCGAGCTATGTTTACTCTTAAAGCTTTTTTTTAACTTAGAAATCTTCTTTAGCAAGCAATTCTTATGCAAGATTCTATTTAAGTAAGATTTTTGAAAACTTTGTTCTTTTCTTCTTAACGTCATTAAAATTCTTAAAAACTTAATCGAACTAATTGTAAAAAAACAATCTTTTTTCATGATTACGTCAAAATTTAATTTGTTTGTTAAACTAATAAATTTGTTGCATGCGATCTAAATTTGCTCGTACAATGAGCGAAAATCAAATTCTAAAAATCGACAAATTAAAAGATACTTTTTATAACTTCTTAAATAAAGCTAATTAACAAATAGATTAAGCAACAAAATCAAAAAACAATTGAGTAAGTATTTAAGTATCGTAGAAATTGCGCAAAATAAAAAATCTTTTAATGTGTGTGCGAACATACTAACACAAGATAAGTAAATATAAAGAATGATAAACTTATGCTAACATATAAATGATAGTAATGCGTAAGCTTCGAATGAGTTTAAGACTACGAAGTTAATTATTTTGCGATTTTCTTCGTTTGCGATTTAGTAAACAAATCTAAGAAACAAGTTCAAATTATAATTTTTAAGACGTATATTGTTCGAGCAAAGTTAATTATAATTAACAAGTTCATTAATTACGCTTTCATTTTAAGATATTTTATAACATTTATATTGCTAAAAATCTTAAACGCAAACTAAAAAATATAAGAATTACGATCAAGAATATTTTAATTAATAAATCTTTTTACATTTAAATGTACGTTATAATTATGTAATATAAATGTTAGCAAACATTTAACTTGTTATTTTTGCTTGTTTTTTAATAACAATTCGTACTTTTGTTTCTTACGAAGTGTTACGCTATTAAACAATATTAATTCGAATTCTTAATATTTAGTTCGAATAACTTTTAATTGCATCTTTCGCTTAAAAAGTAATTTATCGCATTTGTTATGCAACAAGAGTTGTTCTTCTAATCTTTATTTCTTTAAATTATATTAATTTTTTAAACTTTGCGTCTTAATTTTTAGCAACAATTCTATCATCTTTAGAATAATGTTTTTGTCTTCGTCGATTAACAACTTTGCTTATATTATATAACAACGCTAATAACAAATTTCTTGTGTCGCTCATAACAAAATATATTTTTTTGCGTAAATGCAAATTTTCGAAATGCTTCATTGTAATATGTCAATTATTTCGATAATATCGCATTGATTTTTATCGCTATAATGAAAAACTTTGCGTTTAACTTTCATAGACTCGTAGAACATAACTAATTAATTTTTTTCTAATTTTCGCATTTGTATTCACGTTGTTTAAGTTGATTAGCAATGAGAAACAATTTGTTAAAATCAAATTATACTTTGCACAAGTCAATTCTTAATAAAATTAAATTTTAGCGTCATTGCGATTCGATAACTTATTAATAGCTTTAATTTTGTCTCTTGTATATAAGTCTTAACAAGAAATATCAAATACTAATTTATCTACTTCGTAAAAAATGAAATTATCAACGATTTTATAATGTTATTACAACTTAATATTGATAAATCGTTTCAATTATCGAAGAATATAACGATTTGCGCTTTCAAAATACGTGAAAGCTATTTGCGCACAACTTTCTTGTTTTTTCATTTCAACACTTGTGCTCTCACGTCAAGAATGACGCGTACAAGTTACTTCGATTCTATAACTATTTGCAACAACAATTTTGCATTAAAACTTTTTGTTTCGAATTTCTACATAGTATGTTTAAACGAGTTCTTAAGTTGTAGCAAATAATCGAACATTATTGCATTCGTGTAAAATTGTGCTAAAGAATTACGTTGTTTAATAAACAATAATAAAACGTATTTGTTGTTGTTTGTTTTACTAAATTTCGTAATCGAATAAAATTTCGTTTGTGCAATATTTCAATTCGAAAAAGACAACTTAAGTAAAAACTTTTTTATTTTTTTCGAAAAAACAATTTGTAATATATAGAAATCAATTGCGTCTTTAACAAGTTGCAACGAAGAAAAAATTATTCGAGAACATTGCGCAAAATTGTTCAAATTAATGTTAATTAATTGTCGAAACGTTAATGATAATTTTAAAGCGTTTTGCACTTAGACTTTATATTTCTTTTAAACGTAATCGAACAAAAGTAACTTCTTGAAAACAATGCGTAATTGCGCGTTTAACAAGTTATTATAATAATAATTAATACAAATAAGAACAATAATAACATTAGAAAGCTTAAACTTTGCTCGCATTTATAAAATGTTCTTCGTATAATCTAATATTGCAAGCATAGTTCGCGATAAATTAAGCTCGTAGTTGACGCGTTATCGTTTTTGCTATAAAGCAAATGCTAAAATCTTATTCGCAATTAAATTTCTAAGAAGAAGCAAACATCTTTTTATGAAACTTATAACAAAGACGTTATGTTGCAATGACTTAATGTTAACTTCATTCATATTAAAATCTATAAAAAAAATCAACAAAATAGCTCGCACGTATTAAAAGAGATTTTACACAAAAACTTCTAACAAACTCGTTTTACATATATTTGTCGTTATTATTTTTAGAAGTTTATTGATTGCGAAAGATTATAAAGTTCGCATACGCGAAAAACTTCTTAAACACATTGATTAAAGCTTTAAGTTTTGTGAAAAAAGTTAAAGAACTTAAAATGCAAAGCGACGTACAAATTCTAAGATATATTAAATAATAATTTATTAATTCTAGTTAAATTTGATTAGACGTTGTGTACTTATAATGTAAATTAACTCGAATTAAACACTCAAAATTTTATTACTTTCGTTAAGAATATTACGAAAGTTATCTTTTAATTAACGCTATGTCTCAATTAGAACGTTGTGTAGTTTCGATTTATTAAATAGAACTCGTTTAAGACTTATTAATTCGAAGAAAAAAAATGTTTTGATTAAACAAGAAGAATGTAGTTAGTGCGTATACATTTTACGCATCGACTTTGGATTTGCTTTGTCTTATATATATTAACTCGAATTAATCGTAAAATCAATATATAAAAGATGCGTTTCTCAAACATGTTATCGAACGTTCTTAGCAACATCTAAAATATCTAACTAGATAGTGATTTAAGAACGACTACTCGCATAAGTTTCTTTTTATTAACTAGAGCTATGTCAAAAATAAAGACAATAATAAACGACTTTTCTTCACTTATGTTTAACTATAAGATCAAGTTTGTACAAAACAATAATAATATTCTTTTCTAAGCGATTTAAGCTTGCAACTATCGAATTAAAATGTTGTTCTTAATTTCAAAAAGTAGTTAATTCAAGTAGTGAATTAAGTTTTAATCTTAATAATTTAAATTATCAAGTTCGTTTAATAGTTTCAATTTCTTTTCGAGACAAGTAAAGAGACGTTCGACTCGTTGCAACTTCGATATAACTATTTTATACTTAATAAAAGTACATTTTTAGTCTTCGCGCAACGAAGCGACTATGTTACGTGTTAGATGTTGAAGAAACAAAATAATTAATAAATAAAATTATGTTTTCGCTTTGCAAGTTAGTTGACGCGTAATAAACATTTTTGTCTAAAGACGTTGATAAATTGTCTAATACACATTATTGACGTAATTATTGCATCGCGTTAAGTGTTCTTCTAGCAACAACTTTAAAATCTTGATTAATTTGTTAAGTTTACGTTTTGTACAATTATAAAGTGAGTTAAAGTTCTTCATCAAATTAATAACGTATAATTGTTTATAGCAATTAGAAGAATTCGAATAAAGACGCAATAAAAATGAATTAAGATTGCTACGATTTTTTTCATTTTCATCTTATTAATAAATTTAAAAATTGAAGTTTTTAAAAGAAGTCGAAGAAAGACTAAATGTAGATCTTTTTATAATATTATTAAAATTGACATAATTTTATTTTCGACAATAATAATAGCAAAGTTGCGAAAAAAAATAATTTAGTAGCTCTTAATCTTTGACGTTTAAATAATTCAATATATTTTGTATTTCGTTAATAGACTCTTCGAACTTAATGTTACAATATTATTTATAAAATTAGTTTCGTACATCTTTTGTAATCTTATTGACAAATATATAAATATTAAATTTAGTGTCTACTAAATCGCATACGTTTTTTTGAAATTACTAATAAATAAAAGCATTCATAAATTAATTAATGCATTTCTTCATTATTGTTCGATGCTTATTCTAACAACGCTTGTTAATATCTAAGAAAAACTTAAAAGAAAGTTAAGATAAATTGAATTTCGAATACGAATAATACAATTATTCATTGTTGTTTATCACATTTATTAATTTCTTTCTATTTAATTTATAATTTTGTAATAACTTAAAGAAGATATAATTTAACGATTTAGTTGCACAAAGTTTAAAGATTGTTACAAAAGTTAAAAAAGTTTAAACAAGCTCTTATTTTGCGTATCGCGAATTCGTTAACATAAATAAAAAAATTATAATTTTGTATTTATTTGTTTCGATCATATTGCGAAACAAAATTGTTTATAATATATATAAAAATTTCGAAAAAAAATTCGCAACCAAAAAAATTGTTTTCAAATATTAATTGTATACGACAAATTAGTATTATTTCGAAGAAAAAGCTTATTAATCAATTCGATTAACGTATCAATTAATTAATTAAAATTCACAACTATTATACGAAACTACTTTGATTCAAGCTATGTAGCGTCTTTACTTTATTAAATATAAACAAACAAATTTTCAAATTTGATAGCAATAATATTAAGTTGTTTCTTGTCTCAATATATAATAAAGAAAAACTTATATTTGTCTTTAAATATAATTAAGAATTGCAAAAAAAAAGATAATTTATTTATTAAACTTATATATTTACAATTACAACTTTAAACTATAATATTTGTTTAAACAAATATTAAATATCTATTTATAATAATTAGTTTATTTAGTTTGCGAATATTAGTTATTACTTAATACTTTTGAATTTTGTTTAACAAGATTTGTTAAATTACAAAGACAAAAAATTCGAACAACAAAAACTTAATTAATTATATTATATTATTTTAGATATTTAGTTTATCAATATTTGCGTTTTGAAAAATAGATCGAGCTTAATAGATTAAGATTCTTTTTATATTTTGCAAATCTTACAAATCTAATTGTTCTATATACTTAAATTAGTATTGTCGAGATAGAATTTGCTCAAAAAGCTTGTTTTGTTTTCTTAATATTTAACAAAGTTGCAAAATCTTAGTTAAGTTAGATTATATCTTAACGCGTAAAATTTTAATATTTGAAATATATATAAACGTTTGCAATTGCTCGCTAATTGCATAATTATATCAAATTATTATATTCTTTAATTTAAATATTAAATTTTATTAATTCGAACAAACGTTACTTTCGAGACAACTCTAATAAATTAAAAGAACAAATACGCATTTTACGCAAACAAACTACAATTATTATATAAAATAAATACATTTACAAACGCAATATTAAGAGATATTAAAATTGTTTCTTGCAAAAGCTTAACTTAAATCTCTAGATTCTTGCAAATAGTGCAAAATCTACAAGCTTTAATTTTAATTTTGCTTAAAGTCTAAATATTAGTAACACAAAACTACAACTTTTGTTATGCTAAATCTATATATATTTAGAACTAAAGTTAGAATTTATTAAATACAAATAAAATTCTTTATTAATTATCTAGTAATTGCACTCTTTTAAAAGATAAATCTTGTATTTAATTTTCGACGCTAATATAAAGTTTTAGTTGCTATTTAATAGAATTAAAATTAAGTTTTTTCTAACAAAATTAATAGTTTTGCTAGTATTTTTTTACAAGATATGCAATTGTTTAATAAGATACTAAAGCGCAATAATTTTATCTAAATTGTTTCAAATATAAATGTTATTAATTAAATTTATCTAATAGCTATTGTTAATATATTAATTTTAATATCTTCTTTAATTGTTTAGCTCTTATTGTTAAAGCTAATCTAATAATAGTTTTGCTTTCTAAAATTTAAAGAAAATTTTAATATTATATATTACAAGATGCGAAAAAACACAAAACAATTATTACAAATATATATAAAAGACATCTTTCTATTTGTAATATAAAAATAAGTATTAAATAAAATCAATTTAAAAAGATAGATCTTATTAGATAAAATTTTATCTTACATAATTACTAAAACTTTTAAGATAAAATAGATAACAATTACAAGACTTCTTTTAAGTTTAATAATCTATTTTATTTTAATATTGTTTTTTAACTTTATCTCTAGCTTTATCTTTAAATTTTGACAATTTTTAATAATTAGTTTTGATTTGTTTACGTTAAAGATTATATGTTTAAGTAGCAACTTTATTTTTAGATTTTTTACAATATAAACTTTTTGACAAAAATAAGCAACAACTATTTTGCTATCTTTTTTGTCTTAAAAATATATTAAAAGTCGAAGATAATTATTAATTAAATATTTGTTGTTCTTAATATTGCGTACAAATATAACAATACTAAATTGTTTTATAAGATATTTTAATCTTAAATTATTAAAAAAGTTATTGTCGATTAATAATAGAGTGTATTTGCTATCAATACAAATAATATACAAAATATCTTTTTATAAAAATACTATTTAATATATTGTATAATCTAAAAGTTAAAATATCTTAATACAATAATAGAACGTCTAATTTAATTAACTCTTAGCTTGTAAGATTTATCTTAATAGAAATAAAATTAATATAAAATAATTTAGTAGATTTTCGACAATATATCTTGTTTTTGTCGAAATATTATAATTGATTTAGTCTAGTGCTAGTACTATGTAGTTTAATATTGTTTTACTTAATACTACGTAATCGATTTGAGTAGCGTCGATCAATATATATAGTTGAACAAAGTTTCTTAACTTCTATATAGTAACTAAGCGTTCTATTATCTATTATTTTGACAAGTTATAAGCTCGAAACAAGACGAATAATTTATTTGCTTGTTATTAAAATATTTAAAGCATAATTAATAAATTAAATTAACAATAAACTTACAATTACTATTATTAATTAAGTTTTTGTTGATTGCTAATATACAAGAATTAATAACAAATTGTCTTAATATCTAAATTAGTCTTTAAGAATTATAATATCTATATTATGTTTAATATTGTTAAAACAATAATTGAAAAGTTGTTAAAACTTGTCGAACAATCAATTGCTCAACTATCTAAATAACTAGAATCTTTAATTATTAACAAGTAAATAACTAATATTTAGTTAGAAATTCTAGATACAAACACCTTATTAAAGAGAACTAATATAAGTTATAAAAACAATTAAATTTATTTTATTAACAGCTTGTTGCTTTTGTCGAAAAACGCTAATTATCTTTATTATATATTTATTAATAGTAAGTTCTAAAGATTGAAGAATTAACTATATAACAATTATACAATTAGAGCTTAATAATTAGATAATTAGTAATTGGTCGAAAATACGTTATTAAGACAAGACAAGACTTTGCTTTAACATATTAATAAAAGAGTTAAATTACTTATCTTTTTTAATCTTTGTTTTTTTATTTGATGCAATTGTTTTTTTTAAAAATTAAACAAGTTAACTTGTTAGTTTAATAATTAAACAAGTGCTAGTTAACTTCTTTCATTATAATATACAAAAGAAATTAGTATATTAAATCGCAAATAAACTTCGAAGATTAAAATAATTTCTTAATTACTTTAAAAACAACGTTAAGATATAACTCTTAATTAAATATTATTTAATCTTATTCAAATAAAAAGATTAAAAAGATCTTAATTATTGCGAAGATGCAAAAAACTTGAATCGAAAAGACTAGCACTTAGTCTTCTCAACATAAAAGAGCTAGAAAAATCAATTTAACAATTGCAAAAATACAAAAGAACATTGCTATCTTTATAATTGTTAATATTAAAAAAAAGAATAAAGAGATTAAATAATCTAGTTAAATTCTAAATAATTAAAGAGCTTTATCTACAATTAAGCGAAAACAATAATTTAATTAAGAATTATTTATTAATACTTTATTTATTAAACAAATTAAACTTGCTAATTTTATCTATATTTATATTTGTTATAATCTTAAAATAAAACAATAGATATATAAAACTTATTTAAAAGTTTATCAATTGTTTATTATTTAAAACTTTGCTTATGTTATTAAAATTAAGAAAATTAATTAACTTTATAATATTAACAAATAATTTTGATTTTTAAGAACGAGTAAAAATTTATAATTAATTGATTGTTATTAATTGTATTAAAGCATAAAACGAGATTGCTATATTCGAATTAATTTTATTTATTTTTCGTATTAATTATTCTATTATCTCATTATATTATTTCAAATTAAACCTCGATTAATTTTCGAAATTTAGTTCAATTTACAATGAAAAAGAATTCGACGCTTCGTAATAAAATCGACTTTAATAACAATTTCGAAAATTGCGTGATTTTTTGTCGTTATTAATAAAAATTTATATTGCGTAATAGTAGAAATTTTCAATGATACGCAAAGAAATTTCTTTGACAAGATAAATTTCATTTTATAATTCGAAATAGATTGTCATTATTTAATTTTTCAAATTTGACATGTGAATAACAAAATTTTAAAATTGTTAAATCTTAAACTTAATATTAAAATTATTAAATTAAATTTTAATATTAATGATTTGAAGAATTTTTAATCATTTCTCGTTTCTCTTATGTTAATATATTTTGTTCGCTTTTTTTTTTCAAACAAAAAACTCGTCTTTTACAAGCTTCTCTCACAAATAATTTAATAAAAACGCTTTTTTTTATTTTAGATTTTTTTTATTTTAGATTTTTTTTCTTTGTTTCGATAATGTTTAAATGTTTTTTAATAATTAAATGTAAAATATCATGAAAATCAATAACATTTAACAAGAAACTTATAATTTAACAAGCATTATATAGCATTTTTTAACAAATTAAGAAACGTACAATTCGTAAATCAAAACATTTCTCGTTATTTATAAATGTTTTTAATGCAAGCAATAAATTAGTATTAATGCAATGTTCGAATATTATTGATTGCAAGCTTTTTCGATCAAAAACAATAATAATATTTCGAATAATTTTCAAAATTGTTAAAATGAAAATGTATGTTATATTTTGAACAAGATTATACGTATTTACGTTGCTTATTTTAATAACAATAAAAATATTTTTAGTTAAAAAAAGCAATTGAATACGACAATGAAATGAATTGTATATCAACTTTCACATCAACATTGCTATAATTATTAATAATATAAAAGACTTAAAATAAATTTATTATTGTTATCGTTTTGTAAAATTCGAATTAACAAATTTTGACATTATTAAAGTCGTTAATTTCTTGTGCGAAATCGATATTTGCAAATTTATATTCTTTATTGTTAACTTTTGTGATTAAAATAATAATATCATTTTTACAACATTTTTCATTAATGTTTTCATAACATTCTTTATCGATGTTTTAACGACGCTTTTTATTAATATTTTCGAAATTTATTTTTTTGAATCGAAAATAATTTTAAACTTTGCAATGTCAAAACTATTATAACAATTCGCATTTAAACGAAAGTATTTCTAAATTTCTCGCGATAATAAATATGATACGAAATGTTCTTCATAAAATGAAAAATATTGAATTTCACATTTTAATAATAACAATGACAATTAATTTCTTTTTAACTTTGATATTTAAAAGAATCGTTGTTCGATATATAATTAATTTGATTGTTTTATATTTGTAATAAATTAATTGAAAAAGAAGATTGTAAATAACAATCGATTAAATTGCTTAAATTTATTAAACGTAAATTTGACAAATTGATGAAAAAAAAAAGACTATAAAATGTTAAAGAATAAAACTATTTTTTAAAACAAAAATAAATAAATATTAACGTTTACGAATTATATAATGTAATTGAATTTTTGCGAAATTAATGTATAACGCTAAAATTCTTAAAACTAGCATCGCACATATTGATTAAAACATATAAATTTTAATTGATTCGAAATTCTCTTGCTTTTGTCAATACATTGCTTGAACGATTTTAAATAATTTTGAATTAAATTTAATCATTACATTTAATTAATATACGATGAAATTTTTCATATTTTATCGATTTTAAATTGTTAACAATAAAAAAAAATTGTTCGTATAATTTTAATTTAATAATTGTTTGCAATTTAATTGTTTCGCATTTCTTATTACTAATGCACGCAACAACTATTTATTTACTTTCGTTCAAAAGTTGCAAAAGTACATTTTAAATTTAAATGTAATTAGCGCTTTAACAAATGCAAAAGAGATGAATTTTATGTCGCTAAATCTTGTTAGAGTTTGCTTTCTTTTTTCTTTTTTCTTTTTTATATTTTTTATTATTATTTTGTTTGTTAATATTTTCATTTTTTAATGTATATCATGTATTTTATTAAGCATTATCAAAATTTAATTAAATAAATTTTTCGATCGTAACATTAAATTGTTATAGAAGTTTCATAACAAAATTAATTTTTTATATTTTTTCGATTTACTTTTAAGTTATAAATAAAAATTACAAAAGTTTATTTTTATTAACATTAAATTATCAAAGAAAATTAAAAATTAAAAAAAAAATATTATTAAAACAATTTCTTTTAATATACGCGTTCTAAAATTTATTTTACATTTCAAAAAAAATATGTTTTTAATTAACATTTTATAATTGAACTTCTAAATCTTCTTCGTTTTTATAATTAATTTTATTAAATTTTTAAAAAAACATATTATATCTTTTCTTATTAATAATTTTATTCATTCTTAATTCAAATTTTCTTTTTTATCTTTACAAGTTTACGATTTAATCAAATTAGCAACTTTAATAAAGAATTAACAACTTCAAGCGATTTCTATTTCTTTTATTTATTTAATTTTATTATCGTCTTGCATTTATAATAATTTCGAATCATTTATCTAATTTAACGAATTAAAATTTCCACAACTAAAGAAAAGATTTCGAAATTAAATTAGCAAACGAAAATTAATTAATCGTAAACTTTTTATTAAACAAATCGAAATTTAATTAACAAATCTTCATTTAATTAATGTAACATTAAATGTTTGCAAAATTATACGATGCGACATTACAAATTTATAGAAAATAATAATTTATAAAATGAATTAAACAAGATTCGAACACATTACGTTTGTTTTATCGCGAAAGAATAATTTCTTACATTAAAGAATAGCAACAACAAAATTATAAAAAAGAAATTAATAAAATTAATAAAATTATGAAATAAAACGTTGCAACGAATTTGTGTCAAAAAAATAATACGTTAAAATAAACGATTTAAAACTTTTAAAGAAATTTTTAAAAAATGTTTATGAAATAATACAAAAAGACGTAATATTTTTTGAAAACGTTAATGACTTCAATGCGAATACTAATAGCATTAAAAATAAAATTTAAACATATTATTAATAATGGTGTTAAATTGAATGCAAAATTTAAAAGATATTAAACGTGCAAGATTGTTTGCTTTTTCTATGTAATAAAATAGAATAAATTATAATTTTATAATGTTTAATTAAAATTGACGAACGCTAATCGATCAAGTTTTGCTATTTATTTTGTGATTCAAATAATAGCGATTATTGATTAAAAAAAATGTTTAATAAATGTTTTCGAAAATATAAAGATAAAATTGAAAGAGATAAACATTATTATGTTAAATTTTGTAATTGTCATTATTTAATCAAATTGCATCATAGTTTTTTTATAAGATTTTTTCATTAATAAAGTTGCATTTAATGTTATGTTATTTTGCGCATAATATTTAAAATGCTTATTTTACGTTAGAATTTTCAAGATAATAGATAATTATTTTGCAATTATGTTGCATGAAATAACAATTGCTTGTTTAATGTTTGTCAATTTACTAAAATTTATGTATTCGAAAAACTTTAATGTTTTTTTTTATTCTTTTTTTTATCAATCTTATCTTACGTACTTAATTCGAAAATTTTATCTTTATATTAAATTTCTCATTATATTTTAAATGCTTACAAAAATTATAAATACAAAATTATATTATTTATGCTAAAAGATTAAACTAAAGTGATAAAATATGAAGATAATATTATGAGATTCTAAAATGCATTAATAAGCAAATAATCGAACTTAATTACATTTATTGTAGAAATATGTGAAGCAAAAATCAACGCTATTTGTGTCATTCTTTTCGTCGATAAATTGTTTAATTTATTGCTACTATTGTTAAACGAACGAATTATCGGTCATATTTGTAATAATTGAAATTATGCGTTTAGTATACTTTAAGTCTTGATATATCGTTCGCGCTTTAAATATAATACTTGAGTTTTCAATTCTAAAACGCATAAATTTTTAGTCATATAATATTTTTTGACAAAATAGTTGTGTCGTATTATATTTTATGTCGTTGTACAACTTAAAATTCTTTTTATGTTACGTTAATTACGAGAATATTGCAATATAATTATTGTTGCACATTTCTCGAATTCTCGTGATTATACATAACTATATTAAGTTCGCAACTCATAATTTATACTAGATTATAGCATTTTACTTTTATTAAAATTAATTTTTGAATCGATTTTGTACGCGTTTCTTATATTAGTTTAAAAAACGTCTTATCATTTTAAAATGTAATTCGAATCATTGAATTTTAGTTTTAACATTAAATTTATATTGTTAGATTCGAATAGAAGCGAAGCTTTTGCAAACTAAAATTTAAAAAATTGAAAACGCGAGTCATAAAACGATCATTAACGCAATTAAGTCAATCGTATATTTGCAAATTCAAAATTATCAATTAAATTTTAAGAATTAAAAGAATGAAGAGCATACGAAACAATATAATGTTCTAATAAAAAATAAAAAAACAAGCACAACAAGTTAATAACAATGAAATAAATTAAGAAATTGACATAAATACAAGTAAAAATAATAAAATCTTTAAATAAAGCAATATAAATTTCAAAAATAACGAAAAAAATAAGAACAAAGAACGATGACAAAAAGCGATTCAAAACAATTGAAATTTGCAATTAATAAAAATTATAATATACTTGATATCTATATATATAGTATACAACAAGTCTTATTAAATAAATTCTAATAAAATAATAGTATAATAATATAAACAAAAGATTAAGTCTATATTAACTATTGCTTTAATATCTAAGTTAATAAGTTCTAAATTGTTAATAATTTAATCTAATTTTACTATTGCTTTATTAATATAAAAGATCTCGACAAATATTTGTTTTATTAATATTAAAAATTGTATCTTTTCTTAATATATTAAAAAAGCTTATTAGTTAATCGAAAAATACAATAAAATTTCTTGCAAATATATTGTTTAAATAATAGAAGTTTTATCTTTAAATCAATATAAAAGATATCACCAATAATTGATAAATTCTTGTATTGTTTTTTTTAATAAAGTTTCTTTTTAATAATTTTCTTTAATGTAATAGATATTGTTCTACGAAATTTCTAAGTAATATATAAAGATATTGTAATATTAAATCGAATAATATAAATTATTATATAATAAAGAATCTATATAATAAGTTAATGTAACAATTGACTAACATGTTAACAAAACAAAAGATTAATATCTAGATTGCTAATAAGATAACTACTAATATATTAACAATTAATAAAACAACTAGTATTTCTAAAATCAATAATTATTATAATTTTGTTAATTTCTACTATTGATACAATAATTACTTGTTTTAAGAAAGAATAGATTTTTATTTTTATTGTTTAATTGCGTCTCGACATTAATAACAATAATAGCAAAATACTTAAAAGAAGAAAGCAACAATATAATAGAACAATATTGACTATCAAAGTTAGACGCATCTTGCAAAGATAGACAAATCTAGTAGTTTATAAACAACTAATATAGATTAAAGTATATAGAACGCAAAATATAAAAGAAGCATAGCTAATAAGATATAAATAGTTAACAAGTTTGTTATTGTTAATTGTTATTTCTAAGATTTTTATTGTACTTTTTAATATTTTAAATGCAATTGCAATTCTAAGCTAATAATTAACAAATATTTATTATGGTCTTCTATAGCTCTTTTTTTGTATTTAGTTTTTCGATAAAGTTTTAAACAATTGTATAAATTGTTAATATAATAATTATCGAACGCAACTTTAAATTAAGTTAATTCTAAATCTATATAAATTAACTTTGTAAATCTAAGATATCCATTAACTAAAAATATAAAATAATATTTTGAAAAAAATTGCTTATCTTGTAATTATTTTTTGCATTTTTAACTATAAAGATTTTTAAAATAAGTTTGTTAAAGTTTTATTAATTTTTATTTTAAATTGTATTTCTAGTTTGTTAATAAAATTAATAAGCAAAATTTTTCTAAATATTTTGTATTTAAACTCTTTGATTTTTTTTTAGATATTAGATTATAGCAATATTATAAAAATATAACAATAGATTTTTCTTTATTGCAACTTTGTTAACTATTAGACTAATCGCGTCGAGTTAAGTCATCGAGTTCGAGTTAGATTCTTGACTCGCCAAGATCTAGATTAGATCAAGATTTTGATATCAAAAAGTTAATTCGAATCACGATGTTAGTATCAAGTATTCGAGTTAAGTCACGATGTTGATATTAAGTATCGACTCGAATTTTCGATCTAACTTGCCAAGATATGAAGCAATTTAGTAGTAGAATTTGTAGACATATATTGTGTGTTAAATCTTATAATTTTTTTCTTAAAATGTTGCATAGTAATGCAATAAGATAATGCAATAAGATAATGCAAATAACGAGAAAATAATAAAGAAGAAAATTGTTTCGTTCTTGGCGCATAAATCTTTCGAAAGTCGTGATATAATAGATTCAAAAATAGAAATTCTTGGCATTATGACAACATTTTCGATTGCTTAACGATTCGAGTCGATGACTCAAATCGAGTTAGGAATCGAGTCGATATCAAGTCGAGTCACGATATTGATATCGAGTATTTGGGCTAGGTTACGATGTTGGTATCAAGTATTTGGATTAGATTAGAAAGTTGATATTAATTCTCGATCCAACGATCAATCTAATAACTATATAGATATAACTCTTTATTTATTTGACAAATATAACGATTTTTTAATAGATTGTCTTTTTATTTGCAAAGATAATATTATTTAATTTATAATTCTTTAGAGTATTTAAATAACAAAATTCTAGATTTGCTACTCTAAAACAATTAATTAAAGTAATCGAATTATCTTAATTATTGCTTCTATTTAAATAATAATATCTTTAAAAATCTTTGTTAATTTAATCGAATTGTTAAATTTTTTGACGTATTAACTTATAAAATTGCTCTATTATTTAAGATATAAATGCTTTACTCTTTTAATAAGTTTTTTTAATCTCTCGATTAACTCGACTAACTATAGATAGTATTGTTGTAAATATATAGATAAGTAACAAAACTAGTTAAATATTTAAACGTAAATAATATTTAAACGTAAATAATATCTAATTGTTAAAGATATTCTAATTAAAGTTGTATTGCTTGTCTAGAGCTTAATAAATAGAGGCATTTTGTTTAATATTGTACTAATCGCTTAATATCTATTAAGCAAAATTAATTTGCTTAAAGTTATATTGCTTGTTCAATACTTAATAACTAGAAAAAGTCTAATTAATATTATGCTACTTACTTAATATCTAGTAAATAAGAAATTAAGTAGAAAAACTCTAAATAAATAAAGTAGATTAACTTTGTAAATTTTAAGCAATAAATATATTTTAAATAGTTAGAGCAAAATAACTTTGTATCTTTAAAAAGAGAAACTATTTAATAATTGCAATCTTTAAAATATTGATTTACTTTATTGATATAATTTCTTCTAATATTTTAATATAGTTTAATACTCTTATATATAATAAGTTGTTCTTGCAAGCAAAAGCAAGCTTTTGTTGTTTAAAAATTCTAGAAAGACTACTAAATAAATCTATTATTTTGCTATAATTGTTACAATCTCTATATAAAATAAAAAATACTTAATAACAAATTTTCGATTTAAAACAATTTGCTAGTTTATTAATAAAGTTATTGTTTAGATTTTTAGATTAATTGTAAGACTTACTATTTATAGTAGATTAACTATACAAATATAGATTATTTAATAGATTAATAGCAATTAAATCGATCGATTTAATGGAAGAAGATAGATTACTCGAATAAACTAATATATCGAATCTAGCAAAGAACAAGATAATTGATATAGCTTGTCAATCAATTAATATAATAAGTTAACAATAGAGAAGTACTTTGTATTAAAGATAAAGTTACTATTTGTTACAAAAAATAAAGCAAGAAATATACAAAGCAAGTATTGAGCAAATTGTAATAAATAATTAAATTAATAATCTATCTAGTTTTGCGTACATTTATCTTTATTTGTTAAGTTAGTCTTTTTAGAGACTAGCGCAACTTGTTAAGTAGAACTTGTTGAGTAAAACAATTTGCTAGCTAGATATACAATAGATTAAAACTAATAAACCTTATATTATTTGCAAGAATCTAAAGATTTAATTTAAGCTTTACAAGAAACAATCTTAATATTTCTTAATATTGTATTTATAAATATATTTGTTCTATATAATAATTACAATTTGCTTATATAAGATATATATATATTTTTTTAATTTATTAGATTTGTCTTAGAAGTAATATTTGTTTAAATCGACAAAATCTAATATTTAAATCGAAAAATATAATAATTTAACGCAATTATGCAACTAATAAATAACTACAAATATTTGTATATATATATATATATACAAACTTTATTTATTAAGATATAGTTTAACTTAATTAAGGTTTTGTAACTTCGTCGAATATTAAGAAAATAAAACAAACTTTTTAAGTAGATTTTGTCTCGACAATATTAATTTAAGTATATAGAATAGTTAGATTTGTAAGATTTACAAAATTTTAAGAAAATTTTAATCTATTAAGCTTAATCTATCTTTTAAAACGCGAATATAACTCTCTTTATCTTTTAAAATGCAAATATTTTTCTTCTTCTTATTCATATTAAATAATAGTTGTTTTTAATACTATTTTGTATAACAATATTTTTAAACTATATATATAAGACTTAAGAGCAAAGTTGTATTTATTAAAAAAGTAATATAAAATAATATAATTGTTATTGTTGCTTTCTATAGAAGATTCTTAATTCTATATAATATTTAAAATTCTATATATTTTTTATAAAATCTTTTTATTAATATTGTTTTCGATAATAATATTTTTTGTATTTATAATTTCTAAATTAACTTCTATTTATATTTTAATATAATAAGTTAATTAATATAAATAAGTAATTTTTTATTTTGCAAACGAAATAATATTTTGTATTTTTATAAACTTTGTTAATTTTATAAGTTGTCTAGTTTTTGTATTAGAAGTAATTTGTTTTATTATTTTATTAATTTTATATTTAGTTTTGCAATCGATTTTTGCAAACTTCTTATTTAGTCTTTGTAAATATCAAATATAAAAATCTTCTATTAGTTGTAACTTTGTTTATAATATTAATAATTTAAGATTTCTTTTTACAATTTTTTCATATTGCAAAAATCTTAATATATAAATTAATTTTTTTAATATAAATAGATAAAATATAGATTTATTTCTTATTAATTTTAAGAAGCTTAAACAATTGCTAATATTAATAGTTAATTTTGTATTATTTATTAACGCATAAATAATTACAAAAGATCTAAATATATTTGTAAATTAATTGCAAATCTTGCAATATATATAGCAAATAATTATTTGTTTTCTCTAAAGATAAAGTAGTAAATTGTTTTGTTATTTTTGTCGCATAAGTCTTGTTTTTAATTTCGAAACAATAGACGAAGAGATAACGATAACATTAAGTAGAGAAAATTTTTTGATTTCGATGACTACGCTAGCGAATCTAAAGAATTATAAGCGAATAAAATCTTCGTTTGAATATAAGACTATTTTGAGTCAACGTTTATAATAAAAGCATAATGATCTCATTTTTTAATTCGCTCTAGTGGCAAGTTGACGTCTACATAAAGGCTAGTTATTCGCATACATTTGCCTTTAACGTTTTTGATTAAAAAATATTAACATGTAGCTTCTAGACGTTTATACGACGTGCGAACACCTATTGTTATAGACGATTCTCGTCGTATCTATTATATGATTCTAGTGCGTCCACTATTTTGTCAACAATATGTAGAACGATTGCTAGAGACTTTCCAAGATTTATATCAAAATTTGTCGTTATCACAAATTACGATACGTCTTTTTTTAATTAACAAGACTTTTTTTCGATCTTAATAAGATTTTTCAACGTTTACATGATTCAATTATCTCGAAATCTATAGATAATCGTGTCACTCTCTTTCTTGTATAAATCGATTCTTTTAATGCATAGCTCTTTGATTTCGTCAAGTTTTCACATGTTTATATATATATAAGCTAATGCCTTTGTAGTCTTACGAATCTTCGTCAATTTAAATAAAAAGTAATTTTTAAAGAGAGAAAAAAGATCTTAGTCTTTTGTGGCAATTGCATTAAAGTCTTAATTCTTTCGTAAAAACGCAATTATAAATGTCTTGATTTCGAATTTTACAATGAGCAACGTATATCTCTTTTAGCGCGATTGGTCTCGAACTATTTTCTACAAGCAAAATAATGCTTTCTTAATTACTTAACGAAATTAATTATTAAAATATAGTTGCTTAACGATCTTTATCATTGCATGACTTTTGCCTCATCTTTCTTGAATTAATCGAAAAATAATCTTGAACAATTTCTCTTAAAGACAAGAACTAATACAATAGTTTAAAGATAAAAAAGTGATAAAGAGTTTTCGCAAAAAAGTCGATGTTAACTCTTCTAGCAATTCCAAAAATGCTACATATAGTTAATCGAATAAAGATCGAACTCTTTTGTAGTTACGAAGCTTGTATAAGTATATATAGTTTTAAACATTTAATCAAAAATTATCAATTATTGAGGGCGAAGCAAGAGCGATAATTTTGTTTTCAAATTTAAGAAATTGAAAAATTACAAAATTTAAGACAATTAAGGTTTGTGTACATTTTAAAACTTATTTCAAGTTGCATTTGATCGAATTATGCGAGAGTAAAAACTAAGATTAAGCAATAAATATACGTGTTAACAATGAATCGTAAGAAGAGAGTGAAACTCAAGAAACATTATTGTTAAGAAAGTTTAAAATCTTGTCTTGAGTTCTCACATTTAAAGACTAGCTTGTTGAAACATACTTTTAGAATTTATCTACTAATAAGATTTATAATGTTGTGTCAAAAAGACGAGCTCAATTAATAAAATCTATGCTATTATTTGCACTCTCGTCAAAGTTGATTTTTACACTTTTATTTTTTGCGTCTTCGAAATCGCTAGATTCTAGTAAGCGTTCGAGATTTTTATCAAAATTGCTTTGCGAGATTTTGTTCGTTTGCTTATTGATTTTGTTTGTTTGTTGTAATTTTTGATAAAGAAATCTTCGAAATCTTCGAGAAACATTACGATAAATTGAATTGTTTTATTGACTTAATGCTAGTTATGCTTTCTTCACTTTTTTTTTGATGTATTTAAGAATATTTTACTTCTTGAATTGCTCTTGATACATGCGCCTACTAACGAAAAATCAATAAAAAGGCACAAAGTTGAAGTCAACAATAGATTTTAGTAGTTAAGCGTAACGTCGAGATGATATACAAAGACGAATTAAGAAATCTTTCGTATTTAGCTTCAAAATTATGCTTATTTCTTATTATTAACATAATTTTTCGAAGACATAGAGCTTCGTTAATGTAAAAATTAATAATTACGTCTTTTACTCTCGATTACTTGTCTCTAGACTAAATTGATATAAAACGAAAACAACGAATATCTATCTACGAATAACGTTCTTTTTGTACTAAATTTTGCTAGTTATTAGCATTAAGAAATTGAAGAGAAGAAGACATCGCTACGATACGTTGCAAGGCGTAAGTGCTTACAAAGCAAACAATGCGCATTTAATCTTAGTTTTAGCTTCTTTAAGAAATAGATATATTAATAAAACACTCGTAAGAATAGATAATAATTTGTAGTCTTTCATTGTTGACAAGATTTGCTAAGATTTTTGTTTAATACAAAAATTCTTAAGCATTGCAATTGATTCTAGTTATGCACAAACTAACTTAATAACAACGATCACATAATTTATTACTCTATTAGCTTATACACTTCTATACGAACACAACTAGTGCTCGCGCTAGGCGACTAATCGACTCATTATAAGTGCGCAAATCGCTAAGCACGTCTAGTTTGTGCGTAGATTACTAAATTTAAAAATTGAACATTATAGAGAACGATTGTGACGTAGACATAAATAGATTAAAAGCACAACAACATTATACGTGCGACAAATTATCTTTTGTTAACAAATAGCGCAATCGTAGCTAAAAGCACAACGCTACAAGCAAAAGCAAATCGCGTGTTTCACGTTTCATTATTATCGAAGACGCAACATTAAAAATCTAGTAGCAAGTCACGCTTACAAGCTAAGATAAATCTAGAAGCATCTAAATTCTTGTGACGTAATTTTTAAAAACTCTCTAATATTATCGCTCAATTACAATTGCCTTATTATTACATCATTAAACATATCTCTTCTTAAAGTTGTTAATTAATAGCATAGACTTTAGATATTCTTTGTTACGACAAACTATTAATTAGTTATCAATATTTTACAATGTTGCTTACGCGTATAGACGTTATTCTTCTAAAGTTACTTTAACGATGCATAACCTTATATACTTGTACTTGTGTTTATTGTTTAGAAGGCGCTCAAGTTGTGCGATTAATATGTTTCAAAGACAACTAACGAGAGTCGATATATTGAATCAAGCTTTCGTTCGCTTTTCTTTAGCAACCTAAAACATGTTCTTTGATTCTCTAGTTACAAACTAATATAAAAAGGTTTGTTACTAGATGCAAAGAGCTACAATTTAGAGATTTTATAAAGTTGTTTTATCTTAAAAGTCGTGATCTTTTTCTATACAAAGAAATTAATTAAGCTCTCTATTATTAGTCTTCGAAGCATCAATTTTCTATACATTAGAAAACATATTTTTAGTTGAACTTTAATTACTTTTATTTCAAAATCTATTGTATTAATTATTGTTAATTGTTAACAATATACTCAATTATATTACTTGGCAAATTTTGCACGTTTTGTGTATTATTGCTTATATAGATTTAATTATCGATGCAATTATCGTTCTCGCAATTAACAAATACTAGAGTATTTAGAATGATTCTAGTAGCAATTCTCTTATTTTTTATGAAATCTATTTATGAGCGATTACTAGAATCGTAAGTTCTTGTTCTAGCGATTCTAAAATATTTTTCAAACGAATACTAATTGTTCATTGTTATTTAGGAGGCCTTAGAAGTAATTGCGAACAACATTTTCTTTTATAGAATATATCGTCTAAAAACGCGAAATTGCGACGAGACTAATTAAAGTCGTTACGTTAAGTAGAAATTCGTATACACTATAGCTATTGCTATCAATGTTTTTTATTACTACGATTAATTTTGCGATCGCCAACGACATAGAAGACAATCTTCGAGAAGATAAACTCATTCTAGCATTTACAATGGCTTTGACTACAATAGTTGAGTAAAATCTAATTCTTTATTAATTAATTAACTATTACTATTGATTCGAATTGTTACACTAGATTCATAACTCTCGAAACGATATTTGTCGACATCAATTAGTTGAGAAGATTGCGTGCAAAAGCGCATTCTAACAATTATAAAAACATTGTCGTTATAAAATTGTTAGACGATTAAATCGTTTAACATTCTAGAGATAACAATCGTTCAATTTAAGAAAAAAAAGAAGTGCTACATTAAATTTATCTATATAAGCAAGATTGTTAGCGAGAGTTCTAAACAAGCGTCTTTTGCGCTTTAGATAAAATTTTCTGCGTTTTCGACACACGAAGCAAAGACGTTCGTCGTTACTACAATATTATCAAATAACTTGCATTATAAAGTCTAATTATTGTTCAATCGTTATCGAGCAACGTGTTGCGTTCTTTTATGTTATACTTTAGCAACTAGTGATTATTAATAAATGAATCACGACTTTTCGAATTTTGAAACGCTAATAATTATAATATTTTAAAAGAGTATATAGAAAAGTGACACAACGAGAAACGCTACGAGTTCTAGTGTTACTACTTTATACATTCGAAATAATTGTAGAAACAACTATTAGCAAATCGATTCTATGTCGCTCAAAATAAATGAGCAAATCTAATCAATTGTTGCATCTTGTTGCTAGGCGATAAATTTAAGTCTTCTTATTTATGTTGTTTATTTTACAAAGAACACATCTTTTTAATGTGACTCGTCTTACTTCAAAAACAAAGACATTAATTAATTGAGTCTAAAGACAATTGTGACAACAATGCTCTTAACTTGCAAGAAATAGAGTTGTACAAAAGCGTCACTTTGCTTCTTTAGACTAGTCGTTATTCTTACGTCTACGTAATGAACGAGTTTGTATTATCATTGCTAAGCTACTTCTTTTAAGATCGTCGTTAATCATTAATTATTATTGTACAAGCTATGATCGTTTATCTAACGCGAGCATTTCATGAATTATTATTTTCTTTCGCAACTTAATCGCATTTTAATCTTTAATTAATGTGATTTCGAATTAATCGTAACTCTTTTAGTGATGCGTTTAAATCTTTAACGATGTTAAATTTCATCACACTAAGCGTAAAGCGAGATCAATAACAAATTTGTCAAGATTGTTAAAACATTGAAGAATTGTTTAAGTTTTGTCGAAGCAAATTACGATATATCTTAGCAATCGAATGTTAATTTCATAAAATTTTCAACGAGCTTTAAATTTATGCAAAGAGATGCTATTGTTATTAAGTCTTTCTAAGAATTTATTTAACTCGTCGAATTACGTCGCAAGACGTGAAGAAGCTAAAGAATCTTTTAATTCGTTATTAAATTTAAACAAAATTAAAAGAAAATATTCTTAAGATTCAAATTTAAAATTCTAAAAGACTTTACTCGTTTGCAAGAGTCAAATGTTTGAAAACTAATAACGTAAAATTTGTTAATCTTGCATCTTAAATCGTAGAAGTTATCAAGAAAGTAAAGTAATAATTTAACGAATACTATTATAAGCATAATTATTTTTGTGACAATCTTAAGTGATTTGATCAAAATTCTTTAAGACTTATTCGCATCTTTCTTAACTTAAAGAAGATTTAACTAGTAGACGCTTATTGAATGCAAACAATACAATACGTTGCTTTAAGCTACGCATAAGACGTCGAAACGACAAACAAAACAAAAGAAAAGAAAGAAATTCTTAGCACTAAGAATTAAAAATATACGAACGAGTTTTTTTCATTATTGAAGTTGCTAGTTACAATTCGAAACGCTATACGAATGACGCAACGATTAAACATTAACTTCATTTAAATTGATGTTTTGTGCATTAAAACAAACGCAATTACGACTTAGAATTACGAAGCAATTAAAATGCACAAGATTTACGAGAATGCATGTGTAACTTTGTGTCCATACTTTAGTAAGAAGTCGATTGATAAACTCTTTAATCCTAGAGATGCATAAGAGTATTTTAGTGAATCATGTCGACTTAATTAGTTTTAACTAACAAATTTCGATATAACATTAAACGAAATACGATTGTAGATTTCTTTGTTTTCACGAACATAAACGCTTCAAAAGAAACGTCTGTTGTCAAGAATTCTATATTTGTGCGAGCAAAAAATATATTGATCGTATTCTAGTTTCTGACGCTCAAAATTAAGTCTATAGATCGAAAAGATTTTCTCTCGTAAAAAGTCTTATAAAAATTCATTTATTCTTAAACGAATACGCGACTTTTAAAAGTTTTTTTGATCAAAACATAAGAAAAAGATGAAGTTGTTGCATTAATAGTGGCTTGAATTGATTCAAAATTACACAAGACGAAGTTTATTTAAATTTAAACAAGATAGATTCGATGTTATTTTTGATTTTGCTACGCAATATTTAGTACCTTTTTGTTCGAACAACATAGTGAGAGATCAAAAATATTTTATCGATTTGTGACGATTAACTTTCGCTCAAGATCTCGCATAATCGATTCAAGACACAATAAGCTATAAAAATAGTTTTCGCGACATTGTATCTACATCATCGTAATTATAAGCTTCGCTTTCGCTTTGTACAATTATCAATATATTAAACAACTTTATTGTCATTAGCGAGTTTACATTGCTAAAGAGTTTAAAACTAAAATAAGAAAGCTAGTCTAATGATATTCTTTCGATCGCTAAGAGAAAAGTCTTAATAAAGTTAATAGAAATTCGTAATCTAATGTGACGCTTCTTTAAAGAGACATTACGATGCGTAACTTAATTAACGATTTAAAGCAATTACGACAAAGAAAGCGAATATAGCTTTTTATTTTATCGTGTCAAGCCTATACACTTCATAAACGACAAAAATGAGAAAATTCTCGCATATAAGTCGCATATGTAAAAAGTCGTCGATCAATTAAATTATCTTTCTAGATATAAGAGAAAAGTGTATTGTTTTCAAATAAACGAATCGTCAATGTTGCTTCTTATGAAAGCGAAAATGATCACAAAGAACAATATTGTTCTATAGAGATATTGTTAAGTAAATGCATCGAATAATGTTTCGAAATATTTTTTTGTTTACAATAAAGCTAAGATACAAAGACTTGTATTAATTTGATAATAGTCGCGTTCGAAGTCTAATGCAATTTTTAAATAATTAATTTTCTTAGATTCTACTTAGTGTTAAGACATAATATTAAGATTAAGCTTAATAATCGAATGTTGTGATGTTAACTCGCTCAATATTAACATTCTATCTTATCGTTAATTGATGCAAAAATAAAGTTGAAGCAAGACGAACGACAAAGTTCTATAAATATGTCGTGAAAAGTTTCGACGTCGAGCCCAAAGTCTATAACAATCATATATAAGAAAAGAAACGAAAATAATTAACTAAAAACTTCTAATTACGATTTAATCGTTTTCGTTCGCAAAGCATTTTCTTGCATATTTAAAAAACAATCTTCAACAATGTTAATTGCAAAGATAGCAATAGAATAAGCTTGTGCGTTAACAACGTTGTTCTTGTTCTTTTTAAAACGTTTATAGTAAAAAGATTGCGTAATCTAATTTAGTTAAATTATTTAATTAAATATTGTCTAATTAGATTAGCGTTATTCTTATAAAATAAGTAGATTTAATAGCTTGGCAATCTTAATTAAATTAGTATTCAATTAATAATTCTTTTCTTTCTAATCCTTGTATAAATATATATATTATCTAGACTGGCCGCGCTGACCCGGAAATGTCACGTGCAAATGCCAAGACTCGGGTCAAAAAAATTTCGAAGAATCGAATCGCTTAAAGTAGTTTAGTCGATTACTATAAGTAGTTTAGCGCAAAGCGCGCTAAACTACTTTGAGCGATTCGATTTCAAAAAATTGTCGCGATCCGGTCTTGGCGCCGGGTCGGGCCAGAGGGATGGTATCATAACCTGGCCCGACGATCAGTCTAATATTATCTATAGTATTAATTACGCAATTCGATTCTAACTTTTTAAAAATGTATTCGATCTTAGCAAAATTACGTGATATATTCGATTTCTTGCGATTAGTTTAATTAATAGCAATAATATACTTTCTAATAATTAGCAAGTTAAAGACGTTTATTTTTTGCTTTAAGAATATAATACTAAAATAATTAAAATAGATTTTTTTTAAAAATAAATATAATATTTAGCAAGATTAATTTGTCGAACAATTAAATAAAATAAACTAATTATATATTAAATAATTGCAAGAAAACAATAATATTATTAATATAAATACAATAAAACTCTCTAGTTTAACAAAGTTTTTATTTTTTATTCTTTATTAAGAAAAAGTTAAGCTTTAAATGTGACAAATGCACTTTTAACACTCTTGTCTTACAATTTAGAGTTATATATATATAAGTTGTTTGTTCTAAAGAACTTAGAATTGTTAGCATAGTCTTCGCTATCAACGTATAAAGATCTATTAATCTTAATAAATCACAACGTAATATTAAATTTGTCTTTCAATTGTAAGATTGCATCTATTAGTTCTATAATATTAAAGTTTAAACATTAATTAACAATTACTATTTAACGAAGCGTATATTAAAGTTTAGTTAATGCGCGTAATTATAAATAAAAGTCTTTAAAAAATTATTATTAAATGTGTACACTAAAAGTAATTCGTAGACTTGCTCTTTTTTTCTTGTTCGAATAATAAGTTTGAAGTCGTATATGTTAAAGTACAATTGTAACGATGTTGTTTAATATTATAAGCAACTTTATAATTTTATGCACAAAGAAAGAAAAAGAAAAGTATAGATTTACTTAATAGTTAAATTATTTATTTCAAGTCTTAAAAATTATATTACTTATAGTTAAGAGAACAATATTAACAACTTTTTATCTCGTTTAACATCGATCATTTCTCCTCCTCATTCTTTTTCGAACAAAGTATTTTATCTCATTAAATAGTTGTTGAAAGATTAAATAAAATTTGTACAAACAAAAAAGTCTTGTAAATAATAACTCATTAACGAAAAAATTTTCGTCGAACAAATTGTAATGAATTAACATCTATGAAAAACTCTCTTTATTTAATGTCTTCGTAATAAGTTGTTGCTTACTAAGCGTTTTTAAAATTGTTTATAAAAATCTTAATACACATTTCGCTTAAAATTAATCAATAATTCTATCGAAATTATTGCGAGTCTCTAAAATTCGCTAACGTACAAAAGATTCGAAAATACACAAAAGTCGTTAATATTAATGCAATAATAAACTTATTAATGTAGATTAATCTTTTACTATTACGAAGCATTAATTATATATAATAATTAAACATTTTATCATTACTATAATATTCTTCTTTTGTTCAAGAAAATCGCGAAGATGATGCGAATTAACATCAAACGTCTTATAATAAATTAAGATTATTTTAAGCGTTTGCGCATTTAGATTTTTTAGCTTTTTTTCTTTCTATTTTTTTTGTAGTTTTTGTCTTATTTGACAAACTTAGCGTAACAAGATTGTTCGTACTTTTCGTAAAAAACAAAAGCAATTCTTATATATAATCTCGCATAATAAGAGAAAAAGCAATCAAGTTGCAAGAGCAAAAAAGATACAAACTGTTAAGACATTTTGTTAGTTATTTTCGATTATCTCGAACGCGTCGTTCAAAGTCGACATTAATAATCTCTTAAACTTAATCTCTTCAAAATCAACATAAAGTTCTTAATAGACTTATTTTTTGTTAAAGAAATAAATTTGCTAAACGATTTAAACGATCAAAGCATATATTTCGTAACAATTGAATTTAAGAATACAAACAATTAGTTCGCGAACGATGTTACGTTATTGTAATCAATAATCGAATTACAATATTTTAAAAACGTAGAACTTATGCATCGTTAACGTTTTAAAACACTTAATTTAACTCACAATTATCTCGTTAAACGTATAAATTATATTATTTAAAACGTATTACAATCTTAAATACAACTTAATTAAAAGACTACGAATGCACTTTTTGCGCACATTGCAACAATCAAGAAACTCTTTTATTTACTTCATTTTCTTCGAATTATATAGAGTATAGTATAAATTGTAATTAACGAATACGTTGCTCTTTTTAATTGAAGAAATTTTTTAATGTTAATAATGCAAGACGTTAAATAACTTTGTTGTTAATATAAGTAGAAATCGTTTTGCTTGCGATCTAATAAACTTCTACAAATTGTTGTAGTTGTAAAGTCTATTTTTTTTTTTTGCTTATCTTTATTTTGATAAGATCTTTAAGCATTAAATTTAACGAACAATATGTTAATAAACATGTAATATGTGATATCTTATTATTAAGACATAATAGAAAACACATTGAGCTTAAACATTGTTATCTTTGTCTTCAAGTCTTTATTCAAGAGAAATTATTCGTAAACGTCAATAATAAGTTCTTTAATCTATGACTTTAATTTACATTTTTTATAGAAGTCGCTATGTTTAACGATTTCTTTATATTTTCGTCGTCGAGAAACGTATTAATATTTTGTCTTATTTGACTCGCTAATTAGCTTACGATATTGTTGGCGTTTTTTTACAAGTTTAAATGTTTTTCGATCTTGATCGTTTTGCGTCTTTGTCTTAATTCTTTATTGTAATTTCTTGTGACGTAAGAATTGCTAAACGTATTGCACAACAAAGACTTTTGTTGTATTAATAAGTCGAAAAATAAACAAGAATTTCGATGCAATTGTTATTTATCTTTTTGCAAAATATTGCTTAATGCGAAGAAATCATTTCATTTAAGACTTTGTTTCGCTAATACTTTCACAAAAGATATTAGAGAGAGATTTATGCTTTAAAGAGATTTGTAAACGTCTTTAAACAATGCATAAAAGAGTCGTATTCAAGAATCTATATACTAAAGAAAATTCTTTTTGCTCGTCTTGTTCGTTCGTCAAATAAATCAAGCATACGAGTAGTTGTATTCTATACTACGTCTAGACGTATCTCTTATACTAGTACGTGTCTATTAAGCTCGTAACAAGAAACTTGAACGAATATTGATCGAATAATCTTCGAACGATGAGTCTCGCGTTTTAATTGCGAATATGCAACGCGAGAATATCTAAATTAACAAAAACGATGTTAAATATCTTAGCAAATTTCAAAGACTATAACGTTTCTATCTTCGTCAATCATTTTTCTTAGCGTTATTTTCACTTTTCTAGTTATTAAATCTTCATAATGATCGCGTACTTGAAGCATATTGTTGATCATCTTAATGCAAGAAATTTATTTTGAGCACTTTTGCGTCGAAATGTGATCTTGAAGTAATCTTAATGTCGTAAGTATCTCTTTTGTTAACGAAGCATTCTTCGTGGCGTTGCTATTATCTTTTTGTGATAATTTTAAAAAGAGAAAGACATAATCTATGATGTAATTCAAATCTTTACGCATTTTATTATGTTTTTTGAAGCAAATTTTTGTGAGAAGAGCGCAATCGAAGTGAGTCTTATAGCACAAATATAATTCGACATCGCGAAAAAAAACTCGTTTCCAAAATAATGCTTAAATGATTAAACTTTTCTCTTAAAGACCCATTATGCAAGACGCGCATAACGATAGATACGAATTATTTTTAGTTAATTGTCTTTTTAGCGAACAATATTATTTTGCGATCTTTATAGTTAAGCGCAAAATAATCGCTTTAAAAATTGTAACATTAATCAATATCGCATTCGCGAGAGCTTAAAGCTTAATAACGTCATAATTAAGATCGCTAGAACATTAGACTTCTATTTTTTCTAGTATGATTAAAATCTTAATTCAAGATATTAAAATGTCACAAATTAGTGCTTTTACTATTAATTGATTATTAAAGATGCTATTTGTACGCTAGATTTAATTGTCATAGCATAAGCACATCTTCTTTTCAAATATATTATATTATACATTCTTGTCAATTGTAATAAGCGATCATTAATGACTTTAAATTTCTTGAACGAAGTTGATATCGAATGTAGTTACGATCGTCGCAATTATAAGAAAAACAATAATTTTTTATTTCTTAACGAATTACTATTTGATGCGAGAGAAGCGCAAGAGTTATATCGAACGCAATTTAGAGATATATACGAAATAAGAAAGCTAACAACGTTATTAAATATTTTATTTAAAACGATTGCAATTACGTTTCTATTCTTAAATCGAAACAATGTGAAGACAAGAGTAAGAATATTGATAACAATAGCAATCTTTATCTTAATAGCGACGACTTAACTTGTGAGAAGCAAAATAAGAGACATTATTTCTTTAGTATTTCATCGATTGTGACAAGCTTAAAAGCTAAGTATAAGTCTTGAAATTCTCGTTCGCTAATTCTAGTACTAATAGATGACGTCTATTTAGACGTTTTATTCTTCGCGAGAAGACAAAAGATTTTATCTTTAATTCTTTTTTTTTACTTTTTAATACTTTTTTCTCGTTAACATACGATACATAAATTTGCTTCAAAAAAATCGAGTTTCGTCACTTCAATAAAAGAAAAAAGAAAGAAAACAAAAAAGCGAGTTACAATATAGACGTTATCATTCTAAACTCTTTTTAATCGCTCATTGCCTTATTAATTTCTAAGTCATTACTAAATTCGTAATGATCTTCGCTTCAAAAAAACGTTGCAAAAATAACAACAAATCAAATTGAGTTGTCGTAAATATAAAGCTTAACAAATTTTACAAACGTCGAGTTAATAACAACTATAAACGTTATTAACATTTAAGATTTCTTTAAGCGCACAACAAATAATGCTAATTTAAACAAGAATAAAGAAGATAAACACAAGTTAAAAAAGATTTAACGTACAAATCAATGCGCAAGTTCTAATCGCTATAAGCGCGTTTAATAACTTTAAAAAAACTTAATTGCGATCGATGAAACAAATAATATTAACAATAATTTAAGCGATATTAAGTTCGCACGAATTCGATCGCAATTTAAGTTTATCTTTAAACGATTTTTTTTTTACGAAACTTTTAGCAACGCGAGAAAACAAAAAGCTTAAGTCGATTTAATGAAGTTAATAATAATTAAGATGTGCTTCTTAATACTTTTCTAATTAGTATCTAGAATTTTTTTTAACATACTTTAAATGATTCTTTCGTAATAAAGAATAACGAAGAAAAAATTAACGAAACTCGCAATTCTACTAGAGCTACGAGCATGAAGTCTAAGATTAGCATCGCGCATCTTTGAAGTTTTACTCAAGAAAACAATTAAAGACATTCGATTGTTTAAGTTTTATTATTATTGAATTTATCATTTTTTTTGATAGGTTTGTCTCTTCTAATGTCGCACTATTTTATTATTTAATTGAGCAAACTATTCGTAAAGACGATGACGAAGCAACAACGATTTTCTTTTTCTCTGATGTTATTATCGTTATCTTATCTCTTCTTAAGTAGCATTAAAATTAAGAAGATTCAACATTAAATAAAAAAAAATAAAAAATCATAAAAATTGTTAATAAGAGACGAAGAAACAAAAGCTATAAATATAAGATGTGCTAAAAGAGAATATATTTGCGCGAATGCGAGTTAGAAAACGTATAGAAGTTATTGCGAGAATTTAAGATCAAACGTTAAACGCAACGAGAAAACAAACGAGAAAGATCAACACATACAAATAAGAGTTAATAATCGTTAATTACTTTTGTTTGTTCACAAAAGAAGTAATACGTATATAGATAAAATAAATTATATCTCGACGTAATAAAACATCTTGCGTAATGAGATTTGGTCACAATACTTCAAGCTTTAATGCTTCGCACTCTTCATTAATAATATCATTGAATACGTTAAGCACATTTAAGAACTTTCGTAGCAATGTTTCAAGCAAAGATATACTATTATTTGAATTTATTAAAAATATTGTTTATTCTTACGTTTAATCAATTTGATGCATACTTTAAATAACATTTTAGAAGCAACTCTATATTATGATTCGACATCGTCGAACAAGTAATTCAAGACTTATGTTTTTCAATAAGATTTTTTTATTTTTATTTAAGTAGTTCTTAATCGCATCTATGAAAATATATTTGATAAAACAAATTATTTCGATTATCTTATCAAGTTTGTGAGATACTTTGATGAAGAATTAAGAAGATTTAATTATTGAGTTAAATGTCTTACATTATTGAAGCATTTCATATCATTCTATGCGCTTTCTTGCTCTTCGTTTTCTCAAATTAATTACGCAAGTGATCTACGCGCCTCGTTTGCGCTTCGTGCTACGTATTTGCATAGATTAAGTGAAATAAACTTAATTAACTAGCAATGCTAATTAGAGTCTTCATAAATCTTGATATAATTGTAGATAATAAACATATAATGTTAAATTAATCTAAGAATTTATTCAAGTTTATCAAGAAATGTGCAATAGAAGTCTCTTAGTAATTTACAAACATTATTTAAGAAAAAGAAAATGTTGCTTTAGTCTTAAGATTCTATCTTTGTTATTTAGTGAATGCTACAAAGAAAGATAATGTGTAAGAATAATTTACATCTAAGATTCGACTTCGTAGACGTATACATTCTTGCATTAGATTAATAGTCTTTGCATTTTAGTTTTGTTTTTTTAAGATAAAGGCAAGATTGTTTATGTTACTTAGCGTGTCTAGATGTTTTTAGTCTAGCACTCTTTTCGTTAACTTTATTACTTTTATCTTTAGCTTCTTAGCTTTCTTTCAACGTTCTTAATTTCAATATGTCGAGATTAAGTTAATTATGCTAATTAAAGTATTTAAATGCTTTTAGCCCAACACTCTTTTTCTTGTTTCTATTAGTTTTATCTTTAGTTTCTTAGCTTTTTTTAGCGTTTGTAATTCAAATATGTCAAGATCAAGTTAATCATGCTACTTAGCGTAAAAAAATAATTTTCGCTTAGCATTCTTTTGCTTGTTTTCATTAGTTTTATCTTTAATTTCTTAGCTTTCTTTTAGCGTCTTTAATTCAAATATATTGAGATTAAGTTAATTATGTTGTTCAACGTAAAAAATTAATTCTCGCTCAACACTTTTTTGCTTGTTTTTATTACTTTTATCTTTAATTTCTTAGCTTTCTTTTAGCGTTCTTAGTTTTAATATGTCGAAATTGGATTAACTATGCTACTTAGCGTGTCTAAATGCTTCTAGCTCAACACTTTTTTCGTTGTTTTCATCAGTTTTATCTTTAGCTTTTTAGCTTTCTTCTAGCGTTCTTAATTCGAATATGTCGAGATCAAGTTAATTATACTATTTAGTGTAAAGAAATAATCTTAACTTAACATTCTTTTCGTTGTTTTTATCACTTTTATTTGCAATTTCTTAGCTTTCTTTTAACGTTTTTAATTCGAATATGTCGAGATCAAATTAATTATACTAATTAGTGTAAAGAAATGCTTCTCGCTTAGCATTTTTTTTCTTATTTTCATTAGTTTCACTTGTAACTTATTAACTTTCTTTTGAACGTTCTTGATTCCAATATGTCGCAATCAAGTTAATTATGCTAGTTAGCGTAAAGAGATAATTTTTATCTAACACTCTTTTCGTTGTTTTCATTAGTTTTACTTGCAACTCATTAACTTTTTTTTAGCATTCTTGATTTTAATATGTCGAGATCAAGTTAATCATGCTAGTTAGCATAAAGAGATAATTTTTATCTAGCACTCTTTTCATTGTTTTCATTAATTTTATCTCTAGTTTCTTAGCTTTTTTTTAATGTTCTTGATTTCGATATGTCGAGATCAAGTTAATCATGTTGTTTAACGTAAAGAAATAATTTTCGCTTAGCATTTTCTTGCTTATTTTCATCATTTTTATCTTTAGTTTCTTAGCTTTCTTTTAACGTTTTTGATTTCAATATGTCAAAATTAAGTTAATTATACTACTTAACGTATTTAGATACTTCTAATTTAGCATTCTTTTCGTTATTTTTATTAATTTTATCTTTAGTTTCTTAGCTTTTTTTTAGCGTTTTTAATTTAAATATGTCAAGATCAAGTTAATCATGTTGCTTAACGTAAAAAAAAAATTTTGATTCAACATTTTTTTCGTTGTTTTTATCACTTTTATTTGTAACTTTTTAGCTTTTTTCTAGCGTTTTTAATTTAAATATGTCGAGATCAAGTTAATTATGTTGCTTAACGTAAAGAAATAATTTTTGCTCAACATTCTTTTGCTTGTTTTTATTAATTTTACTTGCAACTTCTTAACTTTCTTTTAGCATTTTTAACTTTGATATGTCGAGATCAAGTTAACTATACTAGTTAGCGTAAAGAAATAATTTTTGCTTAACACTTTTTTGCTTGTTTTTATTAATTTTATTTTTAATTTCTTGACTTTCTTTTAGCGTTCTTAATTTTAATATGTTAAGATTAAATTAACTATGTTGTTTAGCGTAAAGAAATGCTTCTCGTTTAAGATAATTTTTTTTGCTCTTATATTTGTTTGTGCATATTTGTCGCTTTTTGATAAAGTTCGCATTCGTTCAAATATATTGTTGCTTATATATTCGCATTTAGCAATGTAGCATTGCGAAGCTCATATTATTTTGCAAAGCTCTTTATAAATTTAATATAATTAATAAATTAATTACATTAACTTTAATTTCGTAAAAACTTATAATTATTAATTTTTTCAAAAGTTTTGCAAACAATGCGTATAATTATTTTAAATTATTTCTTTCGCTTTGTTGCAATAATAAGTTTTAATCGTAAAAAAAATTAAATCAAATAATAAATTCGTATTATGCGTTCGAATTTCTTTAATATATAAATTGCTAAAAATATACGCTAAATCTCTTAAATAACTTTGAAAAAATATATTAAAAATCGAAATAAATTAATTATTGTTTTTAGTTCGTTAATCGTTAATGTTATAAATATATTACGTCTATTTTTTTCAAATAAAGCGTCACATTTTTGTTTCAAAATACTAATTAAAATACGTTCGAAATTATAGAAGCAAAGAATTTAAAGAAAAATCACAACATTTAACATTGTTTGCGAGATTTTATTAAAAATTAATATAATCGTAGTTACAATTAGTTTCTTTATATAACGAGATAAATTGTTTTTTTACAAAAGAATTTAAATTCTAATTAATCAACAATTATTTTTAAGTTTGCGTTATACTTTTTAATTATTTTTTCGTTATTATATAAATCGAAAGCTTTTTTGTATTTTTGTAATTCTTAAAATATAATGCAATTTAATCGATCGTTAACGACAAATTTTTTATTAATTAAACAAGACGCTTAAGATTTGCATAATTAACTTTCTTTTTATTTATTTTATTTATATTAACTTTAATCGTTAATATCGCGATCGTATTATTAATTTTAAACGATTATAAAATGATTATAAATATTTTGTTTAAAATAACATATAATTTCGCAATTATAACGATTCGCATAATAAACAAAAATTTATTTTTATTATTTTGTCGAAAAAGAATTTTGTCTTGTATTATTATATTAATTTTTCGAATTATATTGTTTAAAACAAGTAATTATTGTTTCTTAATTATTAAATCTTTAAGTTATGTTCGCATTACGTTTAATTTCGTAACTTAATTTAAAATATATCGTTTAAAAAAACGAAAAAAATTTATTAATTTAAAGAAGTTTTAAGTTAACTTTTTCACAAACTTAATAATTACTTAAAAAAAATATATATTTTAGCTTTTTTTAGAGACAAACATCGTATATTGTAACGTTAATTGTGTTTTTTTATTTTAATTATATTATATATGACGCAACGAACTAGAAGATCGTCAACAAATGCGTTAAATGCGCAATCGACTTATTGTAACTTATCTTTTTAACTTGTAAAGTAAAAAAAAAATTAAGTTAAACAATTCGCAAACATTTGCAAGAAATTTATTGTTTATATTGCGTTAAAAGTATCTTTAATATATTAAAGTTTTAATAATTAGAACATATTTAAGTTAAAATCAAAGTAAATTAATGCGTCGTTAATATTAAAGTTGTTTTTTATTAATTGCGAATCTTTATAACTATTAAATTGTTTTTTAAATTTTATTTTTGTTTATATGTTATTAATTTATATATCTATTATATATGTAGTATTTTTATGATGTTCGTACATTAGTAAATTTATAACAATTAAATCTTGTTTTAAGAATTCGAAATAAAAATATGTTATATAATTAAACGTTTTAATTTATAACAAAGTTAATTGTGCAATCTTTGTCGTATTATCAAGTTATGCAATTTTTTCATTGTTGAAACATTTTAATTGTCGCAAGTTTGTTATAAGCGCTTTTATTCGTAAATTTCAATTTTAAAAAAGCGATATTAAGTCTCTAAGTACAAGTGATAATTTAGCAAAGACTTGTTATTTTGTGTTGTTGTTAAACTTAAATCTACAAATAGTGAATTTTTGTTAAATGATTAATCAAAATTGTTTCTTCTTAACGTTGTTTCTCTAGATTATTAAGAATAATAGATGTTTATCTATATATATATCTACGTTAAGCAACAAAGCGAATAGATAATATCTTAAACATAATTTTTAGTATCAAGTTTATAATCGCATTAGAATTGACTTTACAAATTAAAAATAATTTTAAACAATATTGTTTTTGCTAGTCTTTTAAAGTTATTTAACTTTTAAAAAATACCGCAATAAGTACATTTTAGAAAATAAGATAAAGTTAAAATACGAAAGTTATTATGTTTTACAAACGTATATTAACACATTTATTCTAAAAAGCTTAGTTTCTTTTTCTTAAAAACAAACGTCTTGTAATTGTATTAAGTTAAGACTTTCTATATAAAACATCTTAAAGATATTTCTTGACATATTGTTGCTTTAATATAATTATAACATGCAAATTTTGCTTAGATTTAACTTAATATCTATTTTATATATTAAATAATATAAAAGACTAATTGAAGAAAATACTTTAATAGAATGATCGTTATCGTATCTAATTTAGATAACTACGCGAGAAGAACGTTGCCTAGCTAGAGACGACATTTGAGCGCTAGTATTGATTTTAAACAAGGAACGTAAAGATATTTATACATGATAAGATTTTGAAGAATAATCGAAGTTTTATTCGAGAACGTGCATTAAACTCTTATTGTAATAGATAGCGCTAATCGATTAACTAGAGACTCGCATAACATTCTTGCTATTTAAATTAAAAGATCATTAATTTTTCTTCTAAATTAAATTCACTTTCTTGAATCATTTTGTCTTCATTAATATAAAACGTGTTAAAAAAGATGTTAATTAATCTCGCGAATCAATATAACTTGTCTTCTTCACATACGTTGTTTTAATTTTGCTTCATTGTCGAAGAATTCTTATTTCTAGTTTCACGATAAGATTGTTCTTAAATTTTAGAAGATACAAAGATTACTAAGAATAGCTTTGCTTTCATTTGTTTCTTATAAAATTAAACGAATTAACAAAGCTTAGAAAGTACGTTTCAATAATTAAGATCTTAATTACTTAAGAATTTGATTATATCTATGTAATTCGCGTAAATGTTAATGAACGTATATTTATTTAGAAAAGTCGAATGTTTTGATACAATCTTGCGAAAATTAGTTATAAGAAATTTCTTAATCATTTAAGATAAAGTTATCTCTTTAATAGCTTGGATTGATAGCTTTTTATAGAAGCATATTATCGCAATCTCTTTATCTTTGCTTTAATTCTAATCTTGTAACATTGTATAAAAATCTTGTCGTATTTTTGTCATAATCTTAGATTTCTATTGTAGAATTTCCAAAGTCTTATGATTGATTCGACAAAAATATTGAAAAAATTTATTGTTAATAATTGTTAAATTTGCAAGATCTAAGTCACAATGTAAAGTTTTTATAAAGAGAATGTTCTTTATATGTTCAAAGATATGCTAGATATATTGATCGATATTATTCTTCAATTTTAACAATGTTTATCGTATATTAGAGTTAATTCTAAAATTAAAAAGATTCGATCTTACGTCTTGACAAACAATTTCGCTCATATTATGCGCAACGAATGCTAGCGATCTTATGCTCTATTTATAAAGAATTAATTAAGTACCTCAGATAATAACTCTTGAACTAATAGTATTTGTGCTAGCTCTTAAGTTGACGAACAACAAAAAAAACTTTTAATTGTGATCGTCGATCGTATTTTGCGATATTGTAAATCAAAAATTAATTACACTTGCGTCGTATTTATATATAATAATTTTAATCTCTAGTAAATTGTTAGAAAGAAACAATTGCGATTAATAGACTAAAACGCTCTTTGTAATTTACGTTGACTTTCTATTACTTATAATATTATAAATAAATATTATGCTAAAACTTGTAATCAACTCTTAATAGTAGAACGCAATTAATATATTTTTACTTAATTATCGCGTTAACTTAGCAAGAGTTTATTACTTGCAAATTTAAGTTTAACAACAATATAAAATAACAAGTCTTTGTTAAATTGTTATTCGTACTTAAAGACTTAATTTCGTTTTTCTAAAATCGAAATCTATAAATAAAAACGCTTATAACAAACTTGCGACAATTAAAATGTCTTAACAATAAAGAAGTTGTATAACTTAATAATATAACAAAGATTATACGATCAATTTTATCATAAGCTAAAGCGTTCAATTATACGACAAACTTTTATTTCGAATTTTTAAAACGAAATTCAATTGTTATAAATTTACAAATGTATAAATATCATAAAAACATTACATATATAATAGATATACAAATTAATAATATGTAGACAAAAATAAGATTTAAGATACAACTTAACAATTATAAAGATTCGTAATTAATAAAAAATAACTTTAATATTAACGACGCATCGATTTACTTTAATTCTAGCTTAAATGCGTTTTAATTATTAAGACTTTAATGTATTAAAAATACTTTTAACGCAATATAGATAACAAGCTCTTTGCGAATGTTTGCGAACTACTTAATTTAATTTTTTTTTTTAATAAATTGAAGCGATAAATTACAACAAATCAATCGCACGTTTAACGCATTCTTTGACGATTTTTTAGTTCGTTGCGTCATATATAACATGTTCGAAATTAAAAAAACACAATTAACGTTGCGATATGCGATGTTTGTCTTTAAAAAAAGTCAAAATATATATATCTTTTAAGTAGTTATCAAGTTTGTGAAAAAGTTAACTTAAGATTTTTTTAAATTAATAAATTTTTTTCGTCTTTTTAAACGATACGCTTTGAATTAAATTATGAAGTTAAGCGTAACGCGAACATAATTTGAAGATTTAATAATTAAAAAACAATAATTACTTGTTTTAAACAATATAACTCGAAATATTAACACAATAATACGAGATAAAATTTTTTTTTAATAAAATAACGAAAATAAACTTTTATTTATTACGCGAATCGTTATAATCGCGAAATCATATATTATTTTAAGCAAAACATTTACGATCGTTTTATAGTTGCTTAGAATTAACAATGCAATCGCGATATTAGCGATTAAAACTAATATAAATGAAGTAAGTAAAAAGAAAGCTAATTATACAAATTTTGAGCGTTTTATTCGATTAATAAGAAATTTGTCGCTAACGATCGATCAAGTTGCATTATATTTTAAAAACTACAAAAGTACAAAAAAGTTTTTTGACTTATATAATAACGAAGAAATAATAAAAATAATTAAAAAGCATAACGTAGATTTAAAGATAATTGTCGATTAATTAAAATTTAAATATTTTTATAAAAGAACGATTTATTTTGTTATGTAAAGAAATTAATTGTGACTACGTTTATGTTAATTTTTAATAAAATCTCGCAAATAATGTTAAATGTTGTGATTTTTCTTTAAATTCTTTGCTTCTATAATTTCGAACGTATTTTAATTAGTATTTTGAAACAAAAATGTGACGCTTTATTTGAAAAAAATAGACGTAATATATTTATAACATTAACGATTAACGAACTAAAAACAATAATCGATTTGTTTCGATCTTTAATACGTCTTTTCAAAGTTATTTAAAAGATTTAGTGTGTGTCTTTAGCGATTTATACGTTAAAGAAATTCGAACGCATAATACAAATTTATAATTTGATTTAATTTCTTTTACGATCGAAACTTGTTATTGTAGCAAAACGAGAACAATGATTTAAGATAATTATACGCATTGTTTGCAAGACTTTTGAAGAAATTAATAATTATAGACTCGACGCCAAAATGTTAATTGATTTCTTCCAATTAAAGTTTAAGTCGTTCTAATAGTTTAATGAACTAACTTGTCGAAGTATATTGAAGAAGAATTATAGACCTTGTGCTCTATAGCAAAGCAATAAGTCATAAAAAATCAATAGTACTTGATAGATTTTAATTTTTTTTATAAATTTGACGACATTAAGTCAATAAAACGAACTTTTATAATAATAAGTCACGAATGAAAAATCTAGCGACATAACGTTTGTTAATTCGACAATTGTTTTAATAATTTCGAAGCGACAATGTTCGCAACGCGATATCTTCTTTCGCAACTTAATTAATCGAAGACAATTCTTACTTAAATTAATATTTAAAGCGAAAGACATTTAACTAGAAGAAAAGATAATTTCTAACATAATTTCGATTTGTCTTTCTATGTACGCAACGCGACTATTACGCATTTAGACGAAGTCTAACGTAATAATAAAATAAAGTACGAAGACTTTTAGAACAATGCGAATATACAAGAACTTGTTCTCGTTTTTAACAACGCATATCTTTGTCGTAAGAAACGTAATAATGAAGACGAAAATTTTTTAATCAAAGATAAAAAGCTCTTGCAATATGCTTTGCAATTAACTAACATTTTTTTTTTGTTAATGCAATAACATTGTAGACGATAAATCGATTAAAATGAAGCGCTATTTGTTCACATTTTTGTCTTTACGCAAGAGGGAACGTTAAATCTATTCGATTCCAAGTATAATTCGAATTGTCTTATATAATTTTATTGTAAAAGTGCTCTTATATCTAAAGATTAATTAGCACATAACTAATTTTAACACTCTTCGTATAATAATCTTTTGTTAATGTCTCTTTTGTGCATTAATTTTCATAAAAGAATTTTAAATTTTTGAGAGATTATTTTTGAAGCATTCGTAGAAAAGTCATTTTTGAAGCATTGTTAAGAGTTATGCGTATATCATAAATCGTAGTTGTCTTAGTAGATGATTTGTTAAAAAAAGCTAAAATTAAATGTTCGATAATGTTACTTTCGCTTTTATATACGCTCTAATAATCTTTTCTCATTTTTTCTTTCTTAAGTTCTTAAACATTGTAATAGATTTTTATTTCTAACTCTTTTGCTTCTTCTTTGTCCAATTTATTCGTAAATTTTATAGAACGAGTTGAAATATATTATTAAAATATCTTAGAACGAACAATAAAATATGAACAAATTTCATTGCTATAGACGTGTGCGTAGATAAAATCGATTTTTAACAATACAATTCTATGTCTTAATTGTCAAAAAATTCTAATTTAAATTTTTATGTCTATATCGTGACAAACAAACGATCGATCAAAAATTTAATTCAATCGAATGTTAATTTAACTTGTGAAAGAATCTTTTTAAAATGTATGAAGAAGCGCTTTCATTTGCTTAAGAAGTTATAAGAGAAATTGATTTTTCACTTTCTCAAGTAGACACATTCGTGGAAGCGACATTGAGCAACAATAATTAAGACGATTTATCGAAAAGCATATCGTAATAGTTAAAAAGATGTAAGAATTTAAGGCGCAATTATTTGCTTAACGAACTTTTGACAGATTAAGAAGAGCGTTCGTTGTAAAGCTTTAATTGAAAAATAATAATAAAACACATGTTTCTTAAGTTAGTTTCATTATTATTTTAATTAACAACTCTAACATCATTGCTATTATGAGTGAGACTTGCTAAAATATATGTCGAAGCTTTTAATTCTTATGTACTAATTATGAGTGTCGTCAATTCTAGATGTCGCTATTTCTAGATGTCGCTAGTTGTAAATGTTGCCAATTCTAAATGTCGTCAATTGTGAATGTTGTCATCTACATTATCTTCTAATAATGTAGTTAACTTCGAAGTGCTTAGCAATAGTTTTTAATTATTTTATATCAAATTATTCTAGAGACATTGCACGAGATTATCGACTTTTTCATTAAAAAGCGCAATAGTATTTAGCAAACATAACAATAATGAAAAGTGAACGACTTCTTCGAGAAAAGCTTCGCAAGCGAAGAACAAATTTATTCAAAAAAGCGAACAAGTTAATGCGAATAATTAACTCGAAAATATACGTAGTCGTTTAGCATAATAACAAATATTATACATATAAATTAACGAAAGAATCGAATTAATTATCCCTCAAATAAGAAATTGTAAGTACGTTTAATCTACTACGATTAAATTATTACTAAGAATGACAAGAGATATACGATCACAAATATCATAAACGTTTTGCAAATTTTTACGATTTTAAATTACGAAAAACTTAAAAAGTGCGAAAAGTTAATTAATCTAATAAAGATCAAGTCGATTTTAAATTTCTTAATAAGACGAAACACAATAAATATCGCGTTTTTGTTAGCAAACGTATCTTGATTGCAATCTAAAACAAGTCACTATTGCGAAAAGAATTAAAAGATATAAAATTTTTAATAATGATGTGACTAAACTATATCATAGATTTGCAACAAAAAAATTAAAAGAAATTTAAACGTAATTGTAAATATCTAAAAATTATACTATAATTATCTTGAAAACGTCGATTGTAAAATTCTTTATTTCTTTAATTTTATAATTAAGTTTGTCTCAAAAGCAAGATTAAAGACTTGTGAAATTATATTCTTTAATTTTTTTAATAATGCAATTATTTCTTGTCTTTTTTTTTTAATTTCTTAAACACAAATTTAGAGATTTAAGACAAGAAAAATTCAAACTTCGTCTATTGTAAGTACAAGATAATTAATTAACTACTATTTTGTTCGAAGAACTTAAAATTTGATTGCTAAGAAAAAAACTTAACAACGAAGTCTTCTAAGTTAAACAATTAATTAACGACGAAACAAATTTTTTCGTAATGAATTAAATAAAACTTGTCGTAAATATTTCTTGTAAACATGTATAAAATTTATTTTTCTTCGTTATTCTCGCTAGTGAAGTCGAATTTCTTTATAAAATGACGATAAAATAAAGTATGTTTTTTCTTAATTAACGCATAATGTTCGTATATTTTTACGATCTCATTGTCGTACAAAATCGAAAAAATAAGAATTTTCTAATTAAGTTCGTCTTAATGCGATATTAATCTATACAACTCGACGATAACATTTGTCGCAACAACGACATTATGAGCGTTTTGTTAATTCGCGATGTTAAGAGTCTTGTTATCGCATTTTATCTTCGACGTTAAGAAAAAAAAATACATTTTATCTATAGTTATTAAACAAGATGTAATTTGCCAATTACTAATAAAGAATTATAATTTCTTAAGTTGATTAAAAGTAAATGCGAAAGATTTGATCTCTATTGCAAAGTCAAGTTGCGAACGAGAATTTTTAACGAAAAAAATGAATTTGATCTAGCTTTTATTGACGATTTCGATCACGTGTTTAAGATGTTTTGCTTTATGACGAAACAATTCTTCTAGAACGAGAACGATTAATCGACCAATGTTTTGAATAACTTTTGTCTCGTTTCGATTTGCTATATCTTCACAAGTTGTATTATGAACGAAGCACTATAATGCGAAAAATAAGTTGTAGAAAGCATGCATTTCTTCTATGAAAGATGCTAGACTAAATATAGATACAATTGTTGTGCGATCGTAGTTGTTATTGTCTTCTTTATTGCGATTCATTGCGATAACAACGCTCTTAATAGCTATCGTAACATCTTCTCGCCTTCAAAGTAAAATTGTTGTTAATCAATCAAAATAAGATAATAAAAGAAAAGAAATCGTGATGTAAAAATTATTAGAAAAGTAAAATAATTATAAAATAACATAATTATAAAGTAACATAAGAAAAGAAATTGTGATGTAAAAATCATTAGAGTAAAGCAATTGTTTCTTGAAGTTGTGATTAAGAGAATAATAAGAAAACGCGTTGTGCGAAGAACTTCTTAAGTAAAAGTAGAAAAGAATTGCGATACGCAAAGATAAAAGCATTAACTATTGCTCGCTTTTAAGATCGTTGTTGTCGATTACTTGTTGTAATTAAATTGCGTCGTCGAAGTCGTTAATGTTAGCATGCGCATCGTAAAGAAGTGAGTCGATCTTTATAAATTTGTCTTATATTAGTTGCTTAACAAGAGAGTTTACGATTTTGTCTTTGATTTTGACGTCAAATAGATAATTAGTCTCGTAAACGTTAATAACTTGTGTATTTAATTTAAGAAGTCTCTTATGTAGATCTTTGCGATCATCTTAAGTTATTGCGACAATGCTTTTTAACAACGATAGTAAAATTGCGTTGTAAACGAGTCTAAAATGTTAAGCGATATTTGCTTAATTAATTGATGCGCTATAATATTTTGTGAGCGATCTTTATATTTATGATCTAGCTCGATAGAAAAATGATGATCGAAATTCTTTGATTTTTAATTTTGATTCGCGATATTCTTAATCTCTTTCTTTAATATTAGTTGATCAACGAGCTTTAAATTTGCATTATTATGCTTTTCATTCTTTTTAATAAACTTTTCGTCAATCATAGTTAATGCTTGTTTTTTTTCATTAAACGTTTGCTTTTTCTTACGCACATCGTAATTAAAAGCTAATGTAAAACCTTCTAAAAATATTAAAAAACTTATATTCGTTATTAACATTTGTAGTTGACAAGTTGTTAAGTAAGAATAGCGTTCGTCAAAAGTATTAGTGTTTGCAATAAGAAACGTTCGTAAAATTGACAAGTTCAACATTCATAATCGATGCAAACTAAAGAGAGAAAATTTTTCTTTAAGTTTTAAAAAGAGTTGTTGCGCGAAAGTCAAGTTATCTTTAGTAAAATAAGAATTCGCAAACAAAGAATCGTTAATAAAAAGATTTTTATTAGCATTCTAATTATCGTTTTTGTTAACAATGAATACACGATTATTTGCTAAAAGATCTTGAATCGTTTCGCAATTACGTATCTTTGTTTGAAGCATAAAGAAATAACTAAATTTCGACTTAACATTGTCTTTATTAACGATAATTATATTAGTAATGAAGCGCTTATTGTTTTTGTTAATAACAATAATGCGTTTATTTTTGTTCGCAATTATGAAATGTTAAAACTTAACAACGATTTGTTTTTTAAAATTTTTGATTGCGACATCTTTCTTTAATTGCGTCAAAATCTTTGTCTTTTTCTTTCGCTTCTTAGTTTTCTTGCTTATTATTGCTTCGTCTAATAAGTTTATGTTGTTTTATTGCACATACAAGAGATGCTTCTTATCAAGATTAGATTTTTTTATTATGTTCGAAAAGCGACTCTTGTTATCAAAAAGCTAATAGTTAACAATCTCGTAATATTTTTACTTTTTCTTAAGAGTTTTTCGAAATTTAGTTGTCTTTTTGCGATTCTCGCGAGAGACGCAAATTTTTTAATTATTCGCGAAATCAATAAGTTATTTCTTAGAGTTAACGAAATCGATCTTAAGAATTTTTTGCACATACAAGTCGTTTAATGTCACGTTAACAAGTATGTTGTTAATTTTAATGTTATATTTAGTGTACAATAGTATTTCGTGTTTGTAAAAATTCTTCTTAATCGATTTCGCATTAGATTTTACTTAATATAGCGTAATAATTGTTTACGCAATTCAAATTAACATAGAGTATTAATGTAAAATACTTATAAACTTCGCTTCGTTATTGTTAATGCTAAGTGAACTTTAAAATAACATCGATTCTTGTTTCTTAATCGCATTCTATGTGAAACTAATTAAATAAATGCAAAAAAGACGAAGTAAATAATCGTAAATAAAATTAAATTAAAAGATAAATATGTTAAGTAAATAAAAAGTAAGTCTTAATGTTTATTTTATGTTTAAAAAAACACGTAATATTATAATCGACGAGTCGATCTTCGTTAATTAAGACGCGTTATTAAGTTCAATACATTAGTCTCTATGATTTCGATTAACTTCTAGATGGATTCTCTATAACTCTTTCACTTAACAATATATCTCGATTTATTGTTCTTTCTCTTACGTCTAATTACTCTCTTAATTATATATAATTTCTTATCTCTATGTTGTATTAAAGACAATTGTGAAACGTCACGTTACAAAGCGTTGTAATTGATTTATTTTAAATGTTTTACAAAAATAACATTATGTATCTTTATGTGCGATAACAACTTTAACTTATACGCTAGATCTTTTATTTTGCGAATAATTTTAAACGATTTAATTTTCTTAACACTAAGATTAGAGCTTCTCGCAAGTAAATAATATTCGATTTTCTTAATTTTGATCATTTTAATGTAGACGTTGTCGTAAAGATCTAGTTCGCGATGCTTCGTATTGTAGAAAATTGTTATTTTGATTTGCGCAAACTTGATCGCGTTATAGATTTTGTTTCGAAATAATTAACGATTTACGATAAATTGCATTGCGATAGTATTGTTGCAAAAAAAATAATTAAAGAAGAATTAACAACTCTCGCGATGTAACGTTATATAATAGCTTAAAGAGCGTTATTGTAATAAATGCGTTTTTGACAATATTAAGAGCATATTCGATTTAAAAAAGAATGGTTTTTTAATTCTTTTTATATTTTTCTATAAGAAGACATCGCAATGCGACTTTCACAATTTAATTCGTTCGTTCGACTTAATTATTTGTAAAGAGATAATACGCGATTGTAAAATTAAGTTTGATTTCGTTCTTCTTAAACATTATAATTTAAAGTTCGTTCGTAAATTTAAGATCGCAATCTAAGATTATCTTAATTAACAATTTCTAATAACAATAAACGTTGCGATAATATATTTTGATTTAGTTCTTTGTCGTTTAAATTTCTTTGTCAAAAATTAATCTAATATATTTTGAAAAACGATTAATAATAGTGAACAAAAAGTTGTGATTTTGCGTGATTATTAATAGTGTCATGACGAAGTTTATTATTAATTAGAAAAGAGAAATCGTTGTTATCTTAACAAGATTAAGTTAATTGTATAGCAATCTTCGCGAAGACTTTAACAATTAATAGATCGAACATTTATAAATATATGCGTGAATCTTGCTTCTTATCTTAAGAAAATAACAAACAATCTTAAGACAATTTAAAGTTTAATAATAGTTATTGTAAGCATAATTATTATGAACGAACTTAAGTATTTTTTTTTTCAATAATTTCAAGATACAAACGCAATCGAAATTAAGTTTGTTAATTAAATAAAGTAGTTTAATATTCGCGTTTAAGCGATACGATTAATATATAATGTTTAGATTCTTAAAGTTTTTCGCGATATCTTTTACTTGCTTCTTTATCTTCTCATAAATTTTCTAGAAATAAGAATTGATTTTGAGAGTATCGCGCAAACTATGAAGAAATTCTTCATTAACAACGATAGTAATCACAAGATAACAATTGACATTCGCGTAATTAATTAATAATCTTAAAAAATCGTTCACGTTGTTGTGATTTTTTTTGAAACAATAAACTATAATTATTCGTAATAAGTATATAAATAAATACATAGCTTATTTATCAAGTCTTGCCAAAGATTAACTTGTAAACTTGTTTTGTAATGTTGCTCTTAAAGCAATATAATTTGTGACTATGATAAAAGCTTTATTGTCGAAATATTGTAGCAACTTAATTAAGACTTAGACAAACGCGTCAATCTTAAGCTTTATAACTTAATATTTTGTTTTAACGGAAACAAGATTTCTAGAGAGAAACAAAACAAATCTTTTAGTTTTTTCTTTATTTAATTGATGAATCGCGACTTCAAATCCTTTTTTCTTACTACTATTAACGTAAAGAATAAAAGGCTTGCTAAAGTTAAGATAGATTAGAACTAGTGTCTAACATAAGACAAACTTGAGTGTCTTTTGCGATAATAAGATAATCGTAAAGTCTTAACAAAGCGACAAGAATTATTCATTGTTTAAACATGCTAAATCTCGCGTCGTATAAAACTTATTAAGATTAAAATACGTTATGTTAGCAAAAAAGATATTTGAGATCGCAACGACGAAGACGAAGAACGTTAATTAAAACGATTGTAGTTATATCTTCTTGTTAAAACTATAACGTAGACGAAGAAACAATTAAAATCGTGATTTGCGATTTAAGAGATATATCTACTCTCTTAATATCGTTCTTAATGTCTCTTTCTTATTAAGAAAGAGTTTAGATAAACTTCTTAAAATCTATCGTTGTTAACGAGTTGATTGCGATTTTGATTGTCACAATTACGTAATTTTTTATCGCAATTAAGTTTAGCGATTAATTAATAAAAAAGTGAGCGAAATTAATTTTAAGTAAAAGACTTAATTTCTTCGAGATGTGTCTTTAGTCAATTTAGATCTTTGCTAAAGCTACGAAAGAATTAAGAACGAAACTAGAGTGCTTCTTCACAATATTGTGATGCTTAAAAAATGTTATGCATTGTTTAATATAATTGCAAAGATTAATTCGATCGTTCTCGCTTCTTAATACGATCGTATTAAATCATAATTTTAATCAATTTATCTTAAATATTCTTGAAATTACTACGAATACATTTAATAAAATCTTGAAATCTTGTTTTACTAAGAAAGAAATTAAGAACATTTTTCGTCTTTTCTTTAAATTGACTCTTTTTGACAACGAAAAGCATTTTATAGATTTTGATCGCAATATTAATGTTCTATTTCGTAATAACTTGTTAAAAGTTTAACGTTTTAAGTTTTCGCTTTTGAGTTTGCATTATATAGAGTAAAACAACGTAGTTTTTAATGTATTGCATCTTGTTATAATTTAAAGAAAAATCGTTCGAAAAAAAAAATTTAATTATAGCATCAATTTCTTCGTCTTAACGAGTCTTCTTAATAGAAGACGTTTCGATAGCGAGATTTCTCTTAGAACGTTTGTTAACAATTTTACTCGAAAGATTACTAGTAGTAATTGTTGATTTATGATGTTAAAAGTCACTTGTTATAATCTTAATTAATTTAATAGATTGTGTAGAAGTCGCAATGCAACTTTCTATTTTAAAATCTTTTAAATAAACGTTTTTTTCTAACTTTGTTATAACTTGTTTCGCTAAAAAATTTAAAAAAGTGATCTCAATAAAATATGTAGAAAAGTTGAGAGAAATTGTAGACTTTCGCGATAAATAGCTTTAATATTAAACATTAGAGCGATACTTAATCGTTAATTTGAGAAATTATTAAGTAGTTGCTTTGAAGTTATTAAGATCGATTGCTTAGTTATTTAGAAAAAACAAAGACTTTGCAAACGAATTTCTTATTCTTCTTTTTAATAAACGACTATGAAAGAATCTTAATTGAGAACGAGAGATAGTAATGATCTAAATTATGAAGAAGAGTTCGTCAATATTTTCTCTAACGAACGAATGATTGAAGTGAAGAAAAGCTAAGAGAGCGAAAACAATATTAATGATTTTTTAGTTAAGTTTCAAGAATAATAATGATAAGCTTGTTGAAGTCAACTTGACGTTTCGAAAGAATTCGAATAGATTGTTCTTAACTAAAGCGAGATTGTGATAAACTATTTATAATAAACATCGCGATAATAAGTACTATTCTTATCTTTAAGAACAATAGAAGAACGATACAAGTTATCTACAATTTGTGCGAATCGTTGTTTAAAACTATCAAATTATTATGAACGAAACACTATGATGCGAAAAATAGATTGTAGAAAGCATGCATTTCTTTTATGAAAGATGTTAGACTAAATATAGATGCGATCGTTGTGCGATCGTAGTTGTTATTGTTTTCTTTATCGCGATTCATCGCGATAGCAACGCTCTTAGCAACTATCGTAATAAGTTGATTCAAATAAATTATCGTTAAACATAGAGTCTTTTAGAATTAATTGTTCTTTCTTAAGTAGTTCTTGGCAAAAAGTTTTGTTAGTTTGGGTCGTTCGCAAGTGCGATTCAAGTTAACTCATGTAGATGTCCACGAATTTAAATATTTGCTAATAGCGTCAACTTTTGACGACGAGATTCTTTCTCTCTCTTAGAGAGACGTCGCTAATATTCGATTCGTGTTTGCTAAAAGATGAAGTGAATCTTTCTAGATAAGTAGCTAACTCATGTTGTCGTCTTTTTCGAAATTTTCTCTTGATTAGCTTTCTTCTTCGATTTAGCGTTGAATTAAGTTGACGTCGTTGTTCTTATTGTAACGATCAAGATTTGTGCATACAACATTCTTAACAATAGAATTTGCAACTAAGACTTGTCGTTGTTTTCGTATAAGCTTCTTCTAGTTCTAAAAACGCGAACGATTCAATGCTTTAACTCTAGCGTTTTGATTTTGTTTAAACTCTTTACTTCGTTTTCGCTTTCGATCTAGATAGAAAGATCTAATTAAGATTGATAAATTGTGCGAATGCTTCAATTGAAGTTAGCGATCGTAATTGTGTTAAAATTGAAAAACGTATCTTTTTATCAAAAGTAATACTTATGAATGAAGAAAATTGAAGAAGTCGCTCTTGAATCTTTAATTGTTAAGAAAGACGTATAATTTTTTGTAGACGTGCGCTTCTACGAACAAGTGTAATTGATCTTTTACGTTTAATATCGCGTAATTGTGCTACTATAGATTATCAATTAAAGAACGATTTGAAATGTATAGTGATTATTTTATTTTAAGTTTTTAATGAGTCTAACAAAGATTGTCGCTCATATCTCTTAATCTTTGACTTTGCTCGTAATAAAAACAAAATAAAGAAAAATAAATAAAGAAAAGATAAAAGACTTCTTTAATTGATGCGTTGTAAAATAATGTGTGACGAACATATTAACAAAAGATATAATAATTAGTAGACAACGAAGTCTTGGCGACGACATAGTCTTAAGATTGCGACAATAATTAATTTAATTAATTCATAAGTTATTAAGATTATTCGTCGTTAATTTGAAATACATTATTCTACTTTTAGATTAACAATCATTGCAACATTAATTAAATCGCGAGAAAAACTTTCTTTACGTTGATCGACTTACATATAAGATAAAAATCAATAAATAATACATTACACTTTTGTGTCTCTCTCTTATCCTTGGCGCTATGACGTCGTATTTAGACTTGTCGCTAACTTTATCGCCTATCTCGACTATTGTAAGTTGCCTTCGAAGTTAGCCTTTCTTCTTCTCGTGCATTTCAATTATCTCTTCAATAACGTTCACACATACTAATTATCGATGAGCTCTATAATTTAAGACAATCGAGTTGATTAACAATTCTAGCATTTAAAATATACATACATTAAGCGAGGCGAAAAAGCAATAGCTAGATTGTTGCTATGCTCTCTAGAGTCTAGGCACAATTTGTCTATATTATATAGTTGGCGATGTAAGCAAATTGTAAAGCTTAATAAGTTGTTATCTTTCGTTGACGTCGCAAAAGACTTTAGCAACTTTCTTTTAAATAACTTTGTTAATCGCAAGTAAAGCAATCGTAAACTTGTTGCTCTTCGCGATCGTCGAAATTCTTCTTCTAAAATGCAATAGAAACATTAATTATTAAACGATACTCGTATCTTATGTTATAAATCTTCATTAATAGCATCATAAAAGTCGACTTTCTAAATTGTTTTTGTTACAAAAGTTGTCAACAATTATTACTATAAAGGGTTCGATCTTCAATTCTAGAAGTAGTTAAAGATAGCATCTTAATCTTTCAATATAACGTTTAACTTGTTTTCATGCTTACGAGTTAATGCAAAAATATTCTCTTTAAATGCTTTAATAAGCTTTTGTTTTTCAATCTTCTAGATCACTATGTATTTCGCAAGAAACATTTCGTACAATTGATAAACCTAGTGATGAATTTTATCAAACTCGCATTTTCTATTGCTTTTGTTTGATCGACGTTGCTTGAAATTACGCTAGAGACATAGTGAATCTAGATATTGGTACTATGCTTCGATGATATTTATTGTCAATATATCTTCATTCTTAAGTGTAACTTTATAGAGATTGTGAAAGATAAAATTTAATGAATCGATTTAATGTTCGTTTGAAGGAATAGAAAAGATTTGAAGCTTTTAGTTGATCATCTAATGTTAATTTCTTCGATCTAGAAACAAAGCTTTGTTAAATTAATTAAATCAATATTTAATTCGAAAGAAAATATAGACAATAGAGTAGACTTACTAGCTAAAAGCTACTTCGCAAACATATAAAGATACATCATATTCTTTATACATTTCATGTTATTAAAACAACATTCGCTAAACTTCGATCGTCGTTTAAGCAAATCGAAAAGATTTTTAACAAACGTTTCAATGCATTTAATTGAATTTCGTCTATAAATATAATCGAATCTTCGAGACGCATCGACTTAAATTGCAATGGCGAGACATGCAATCGAATCTAATAGATAATAACTTAAAGAAACAAAACAACTTTATTAAGAATCGTGCAAGCTTGAAGCTTTTTACACGTTGACTCGTATTGATCTTAATTAGCTTTCTAGTATACTAAATTGCAATAAAATGTAGACTTGAAAACACATTTATCGTAAATTGAAGTTTCTAGACATTTAATGCATCTATTTAATAATAATCTCTCACAACGAACGCAATTATCAAATATCGTCTTTGATTCGTCGTTCGTCGTATAATAGTTAGTAGCCTAGAAAGTTGTTTGCTATTGCGAGTCACAATTATTAATTAAGAGCGCAAAAATTGTATAAACTTTCTTAATATAACTATACGATGCGAGATTATGTAAAGATAATACTAGAGCCTTTTTATAAGTTGTTCTTGACAATTATTATTACTTAATGTTTAGATCATTCTTACATCAACAAGACTAATGTTTGTTCGCATCATTTTGTCTTTATAATTTAAATATTTATCTATTTTCTCGTCATCTCACTCCCTACACACTATAGCAAACAAGATGGAATTTTCGCCAATCGTTCGAGAGCTTCGATCGAATATCGAACTTGACTAATTACGTTGTTTCTTATATGTTGACTTATCTCGACGTTCTTTACGTTAGACTCTACATCTAAATATATTGTTATATGTGAACAATGAAACAAGTTTGTCTTTCAACTCGATAAAATAATCTCGATGCACTCGCACTACATATTGTGCTATTTAAACATCGATCGCCTTGCAAAAACAAAACTCTTAATTATAAAATATTCGCAATTTTCTCTTGACTTTCTTAAGATTGCTACACATAACATTGTTTATGTTACGAAATATATTAAGATACAATATTAAGTTTCTTAACGTTTAATTGCGTTTCAAAAACTTAGCTAAATTAAATCTCTTATTCGACGCATTCTTCATCGTAAACTTGTAGAGAAGTTCACAAATAATGTGATCAAAGTCTTTGAACAATAAATTAATAGACAACGAATACGATGTCTTCTACGTTCGAGTCAACTTAAGATCGATGTAACTAATTCGTACGTACAATTTCTAATATAGTGAAAAACTATTGTTCGTAATCGATCGATTAATATGTATAATATTTTTCGTTCTTGCGAATAATTATTGCAAAATCTATATAACACAATTGCGTTAACTAATTTGTCTTCTTCATTAAGTTCAATTTTCTTTTGATAAATTATTGCGTTTTGATTTTTATTGCATAAGACATACTATGTAGATGTTGCCACAGTTAGACGAGAACAAGATAAAAAATAAATTATTATAAGAGTTCAAGCAATCGAATGAAGATATTCTTGCCTTATATGTGTGAATAAGCATAGAGATTTTTAATGCGTACTTTTTAAAATTATCTTGCGATACTTACTTTTAGAAGTTAATTCTAGCTTCTTTCATTTTAATTTCTTTATTATTTCTAAATGCTTTTCTTTCTAGTCTTTATTAATTCTAGAATTCGTCGAAGACTCTAATATTCGTACTAAAACAAACGTCGTTTCAAACGATTCTTGCTCTTGTACAACTTGAATTTTTGCTAATTACTCAAGACTAAAAAATGATCGAATACGAAAAATATTAACAAATACGCATTTAAGAGAGCTTAAGAATGTAGTCTCAAGTCTAAAGCAATAGCAATCTAGAAAATTATTAACAAATCTAACAATGTGATGCTCATTGTAATGGTCACAATATTCGTCACAAGATATACAATATTAATTTAACAATTCTTCTATTTATGATCAAAAAATTTTGAAGATTCGATCAAAGTTGTCTTAAGAATCTTTAGTCAAATTCGCAAAAAATTTATCTTAAATTCGCATTAAATTAAATGTATTGCTTCAAGTCTCTTGCGATAACGTTAAAATTATTGTCGTTTTATAGCTTATCACAATGTACTAGACTTTTCGTTGTTAATTGTATAATTTTACACATTCTTAATATGTGCGTGTGTGAACGACAAATGTGCTAAATTAAAAACTCTAAATAAAAATCAATGTATTATGTAGTGTTATAACTATAATGAGCGTTAGCAAATTCTTTTCGCATAAATGAGCGTATAACATTTTTCTAACGATGACAAGTTCACAAAGCAAGAGAAGCTCTAAATCAAGTTCTAGAATGTTGTTCTCACTATTAGCAACGAACTCATCAACTAATATTAATTATTATTGCTCGTATCGCAAGTCTTTCTTGAGCGTTTGTTTCATACGTTCGTAATTTTGCGAAATTCGATTCGCATAAATATGTGCGAGATATTTCTTGTGTGTCTTGTTGCTATTATTTTCTTTATTTTGACGTGTATGTTTATAAATTCTTTGTTTAGTTTAAGCTTTAACAAAGAAACTAATGTAATCGTTCAAATTTCGCATTTTCGCAATCGATTGTTATTATTAATGAAGATCGTCTTTCACATTTAAATGACGAAAAATAAGATAATGATGCAATTAACGAATTTATTTTAAGTTATCTTTCAAAGTTTATATAAATACTTGACGTAATAATATCGCAAAAATTCTCTTTATTTTTAAAGTGTCTTAATAAGTTTTAAGATAATGAAGAAGATTGTTGCGTATTAAGTTTTGTACAATTATGTCTAACGTATTATATTGCGATATCTTTTTTTTGCGATATTTCTTTGCTTTCTAATACGACTCGCAAAGCGTCACAAATGTGTCTTTTTCTAAAGATATACAATTGACGACTTGAAGCGACGATGTTAAACAACATAAGTTAACTTTTGTTTATAAGTTCGTTATTTATAAACAAAATTTTTCAATCTTTTCGTAAAGCGAATACGACATAAGATATAAAAAATCGTTAATATTAATTATGCAATCTTTATTAATGTATTTCATTTATAAGTTGTCGCAAAGTTCGACTTCAAGCTTTAACATTAACGACTTAACGATAATAATACTTGTCAAGTAAGCTTTTGTTACTTCTTGCTCAATAGCACTCTTTAGATCATTAATGATCGCAACGAGTTATTATTGTATGCGTTATAATACTTTTAAAGTTATATTAAATGTTCGTAGCGAAAATTAAAAAGTCACGATTTTGCGAACTTGAACTTGCGAACTTATTAGATTCGCAAGTCAAGAATTCTAAAAAAATCTATTTAACAATTCTATCTAAATTCTTATCTAAAATAGATATAAGTCAATCGAACGTTACGATATTAAGTGACTACTTGTTTCACATATATTTTAACGAAAGTTATTAACGCTCTTTTTATCGTAACGATTTAACATCAATTTAATCGCATTTGTTGATCTTCATTCTAAGTAAATCTAGCGTTATAATTGGTTTTATTCAAAATAGATTTTGATTCTCTCTCTTTGCTCTTCTTCTACTCTAGTCGTCTCTATAGCGTTTAATCTTCTTTGTACGTCAAAAATTATACAATGATCTAGAAAGCAAGAACGAGATTAACGCTATCTATAGATTTTAAATACACAATTAAGATCGATAGTTCTTGCGACTTAATAAGTCTTTAAACATTATGTTCGTCACATTTGCTATATCTCTAAACATTATTTTGAAAACATTTGATATTTAAAGACTATATATTTGAAATGTAATAAATATGATTTCGAACTCGATGTGATTCTTAAGACGCATGTTATCTTAAGTTAAATGTTTGCAAACATAATACGTTCTAAGACTTGCATCTTAGAACAACTAGCGTTCGTAAACAAATAACATTTTAAGACGTATATCTAAAGATGTTTTTAGTCTAGAAATAAACGTTTCTAGATATCATTAATTATAAGACATTTATTCGAGAACATTTATTGTCTTTAGACATTTAATGTTCTTAGACTCTCTATTAAGATTTATTAAATTTAATTGTCTTCAAACACTTATTGTCTTAAAACAATTATATAATAATATTAAGCTAACATTATAAAAGATAGCAATTGCAAAAATTAATACTATAAAAGTTATTTATGAAGTTAGTGTCGCAAGGATTTCTAAATTGTAAAGCATCAAAAATCTTAAAACGTCAAAAATTGCAAGAGATTTTACGCGAAATATTTGCATTAGCTAGTGTGTTTTTCTATTTTAAAAAGATAAGAAGATAAGAGAGTTTCTTCGTTCGAAGATTCGTAAAAGAAAAAGTGATTTATATAAGAAATTGCAATGAAGAGATCTCGTTAAAACAAACTTAACATAAAAAGTTATCGCAACTTTGTTAAGCTAAATCACACAATTTCGATGCGACGTTCAATTCTACGTATATAAATGCAATTATTCTAATTTAATTGTTAAATTATTCAAGCTAAAAACGCGTACATTTTAGAAACTTTTCAAGTGTTTTCTATGTGTTGAAGCGAACATAAGGCAAAATAAAATTAGATAAGTAGACATTTAAGTTGATATCTAGATTTTAAACGACTCAAGAATAAATCTATTAAATTTTTCTTGTTCTATGCATTTAGTTAACAAATCTTGCCTATTTTGTGTTCTTTCTAAAGTAATAAGATTAATAATATAATTAAGAAATACATTTGCGAACGCTTTAAAGAACTAAATTATCGATCTTTATCTTAATTAAATGCAAAACATCGTTATTCGTTTAATTACAATTTTAATTTTAATCTAACGTTGTCGTAATTAGTTTTACAAACTTATAGATTCTTATGCGTTTCTCATGTTTTAAAGTTCGAACGAAGAAAATTACTTTAATCACGTAGTCTATTATATCTACGACAACTCAAAAATGTTCTTTTTGAAACTTGTCAAATATATAATAGTAGCTAGATTTAGACGAAAGCAAGCAATAGATTAATGAAGAATTAATTAAATTGACTCATGAAACTTAGTTTACTAGCGATTCGCGCAATAGATAATGTATTAATACGCACTCTTGACAATTTCTAGTTCAAGGTCTACATTTATCGTAGATATGATGCTCTTTGTTATTGACGTCAAGATACGTGAGAATACGCCCAATTAATAACAATGTCGTATCTAGAACTTTGTAAATGACTTTCACACTAAAGATTGCTAGTCTAGCAATTTCTAAGAAATCTCGCGTCTTTTGTTTTGTTCGATGTATTGTTTATCCCAAGTTTAAATTAATAAATAAGAAGATCGACTCGTATAAATGTTAAATCTTATTAAAATGTTTTCTTATTTATTTCGCAAATCGATTCAAACTAAACAAGAGTTAATGTCGAGTGTTTCATTTTAATTCTTCGTTTGTCTTCTTATCTTAAAATGTATTGACACGAAAAGTTAATAAATTTTGTGAGTTACTAGAGTTGCTCATTGGGATAACATGAGCGCAATAAATGTATAAATAATTTCGATCAATTACTCGTTTCTTATTTATTGAAGAAAGAATTGCTAGCGTTGATGCCTTACAATTAACATAATTTATCGAATGTCTCAAATTTCTTTCATTTAAGCTTCAATTAATTAGATATCTTCGAAATCGTAATTTGTTTATAATAATTAGATGTGCTTGTAGTTGTTGATTTTCGTAAGAAGCTTATACAATGTCGATCGAATTAATACAAAGTCTTAACTCTCTTCATTAATTTGATCTTTTGCGTCGAATTCTTTATTTTTTTACTCGCTTTAGATATTTTTTGTTGTATAGACAATTATTAATCGCATTGTTAATTGTCATTTTGCTCTCTTTAACTCGTTTGTTATCGTTTTCTTCTAGCACTTCTTTATCGTTTTCTTACGAGTTGATTCATTGTTTACGATTTCGTATTCGATGTTTTCATGTCACATTTCTTGTACTTTATCGTTCTTCTTTACTAGCGTCGTCAATTTTATTGTTGTCGTCACGTTGATCTTTCACTTCTTATTGTTATTGACGTCGACATAATTCGTTTCGAAGCTCATTACTTTCGAGTTTTATTCATTTCATTCAAAGATAATGTTTAGCATATTAATCACTTTATAATCTTTTATGTACGTTAACATTCTATTGTTTTCGCTCTTGCAATATAATGTATTTCGATATTAAGTATTGATTTATTTGATTTTTAATCGTAGCAACTCTTTTTTTGTTTTCTCTCGTTAACAATTACGATGCAACGTTTGTTTTAAGAAGTTCGCTATCAAATTATTCGAATATCTTCGAACTTTATGCGCATTTCTTTCTTTGTTCTCTTATTTTTAACTAAATAACTTCTAAGACTTTAGATCTTCTACTAAATCTCTTGTTGACTTGAGACGCTTTCTTGAATTGTCAATTTAAAAAGACTTTGAATGAAAGATTCGTTTAAGTTTTAATTAAAGTTTTGTAATTAAAGCTAGTAAATGTATCAAGATTTAGAGCAAGCTCGTCAACTAAGGTCTCAAATTCTAAATAAATGATCTCGTTCAATAATAGTGACACAAAGCTTTGCATAAATGACATTAAATTTAAATGTTTCGCACTTAGCGCCTTGTCGTTCGTCGCAATTATAAGCTCTTCTCGTTTCTCTTTTGTCAAGTCTTTAGCATTTCTCAAAGCACTAGCTTCTTGTTAGAAGATATCTAGATTGCCAATTATGTCTTAATTATTTAATTAAGTCATGCGATATTCATAGTCGCAATTAGAATTAATGAGTAATGTATAATGAGTAATGTATAATTTAAGAGTTTTAGAGTCATCATAATAAGTCGATGCGATCGTATAAGCGTTGTTGTCATAAATCGTCTCTAAATTAATGTATAATCGAAGCTCGTATATTTTACGAACATTCATAGCATTATTATATAAAGCTTGTTGCATGCATACGTCTATAGTTTCTTTAAAATCTTTTGTCTTCGTAAAGAAATTTGACAAACATAATGCGACTATATTCGTTAATAATATAATGTAAGACTCAAGCTTATCTCGAATTTGTTTATTTAACTTTTTTGAGCGAATTTTATCGTATAAGTTTGATTAAGACTTAGTGATAAAGTCATCGATTAAATCTTTAAGATTTGTAAATTGAAAATTCTCTTGCGAGAAAATACTAGTCGTCTTAACAATGATTAAGAACGTTCTACTTATTACTTTGTTTTCGATCAATGCTTGCATGTTTGTTTTTTCAAACTTTCGAAACTCTTTACAAAGAAATCGTGATAACGAAAGTGAAGATCGTAATTATGTTAATTTATCATTAATTTTCTTTCAATTGTTTAAATATACGAATTTATCGTTATGATTGTAGTTGTATTAATGAGAATAAACATTATAATCAATAAGATGCTACTCGAAGACAAGATTATATGCGAAGAATTTCTTCGTTATCGAAAATAAATTCGACTCTTTTTTAGACTTAACTTTTTTTTTGAAGTCTAATTGACTTGAAGTTATGTGTAGATTGAAGAGAATTGCGTTTCTAGATTCAAAATACTAGCATAAATTTAGCAAATCTTCTTGAAAAAAGTATAGTTTCATTTACGACTCTAAGATTATTAAGACTAAATTTATCGTGTTTCGCAAAGCGCTTAAGTTGTGCAAGACGAATGTTTTTTTTGTTAAAATGATCGAACGATATAGAAGCAATAAGTCACATCGTTCTTTAATCAAATTTTTGAAAAGCTCAACGAGTAAATTATTATCGTGAGAGATTGTCTCAAAAGAAACTAGTTGTTTAATGTCGTTGTTAGCTTTCTTGTTTGTGTCGTTTAATAGAAGACAACGACAAAAAGATTGTTATAGACTTTGCTTTAACAAATAGCTTTCGCTTTCGAATTTTAAGCACTAAAGTTTTCTTCGAAGACATTAAATATTAGCGTTCATAAAAGATACGAATTGATAAAATAAAAAAGCTTGAATAGATACGAAACGTACAAAGAACGCGCGTTTTTGCTAAACGATGTTAATGTTTATGAGTCATTCGAAATGCGAGACTAAAAGTCGATCAATAGAAGTGACTTTTGCCTAGAATTCTAAAAATGTTTATACGCTAAATAATTATCTTACGTTTTTACTCTTGTCGCAATGAATGTAATGATGTGATTATACTTGATTCACAACAATTGCAAGTAGATAAACAATAAAAAACTTAATAAGCGAATCTTGCGTATATTAAGATAATACGCGAGTACGTTAACATCTTACTTGTCTTAGAATTTACGTGTGATAAATAAATATCGTTTGCAAAGAAGAATTGATAATAGCAACTTCGATGCTATCTACATAGATAAAAGATATTATTGAGAAATAACTTTTTAACTAATAACGCCTAAGAAATTCACGTCAACATTGGCGAGAAAGCTATCATTAAACTCGAACATGTGTCTATTAAACTCTTCGTTCTCGAACGTGAAGTCAAAATCTATTAATCGCTCTTTGACGATGTCAATATTTTTTAAGTTTACGTCTATAAGACGAAATGCGAATTCAACGTTATAATGTTCGATCTTCTTGAATTAAGTTTAAAAGATCTCTTTAACTTTTGCGATCGCCAATTCTCTCTTAAGACAATGTTGATATTCGTCAATTAATTTATTTGTCGTCTCGAGTATATTTATTTCAAAAATATCATTCATTGAGATATTAAGCCAAAGAATTGTTTAATAAGCGTGAAAAAGCATAAAAATCAAATGTACGTAATCGACTTAAGTTTCGCTACGAAACGTCGTGTCGCTCAAGTAAAAATTATCGCTAATTGTTTCTTAGATTCGAAACTAGTTAGGACGACACGTTTCGCTAGCGTTAACAATCATTTAAGTATTAATAAATACAATGTTTTTAACTTTTGCAACTTAAAAACTAATAGCTTTCTAAGTGCAACATCATTGCGATAACTTGAACTTTCTAAAATACATGCTTTTTTACTTTCTTCGAGATTGTCTTTTATAATAGAGTATCAAAACTACGAATTAAGAGCAAAAGAAAAAACTTATTTTGACAAAAAAGAAGAAAACTAGTATAGAAGATTTGTGCAAGGGTTTTCTACGAGAATTTGATACTTATTTTAAACATATTTATTTCTATAACTTCAACGAGAAATCTTAATACTTCTATTTGCGCAAACTCTTTCGCAATCTCTTCGTTCGTCAAGATTTCAATCATAATTATGTGTTTAATTAAACAATTCTTAAATTTAAAATAATTTCATAATGAACGAATGAAAAACAATGCTATTAGTTACAACAAAAGAAGACTAATCTTTAGAAGACAAGTTCTTATTATATAGTCATCGTATTACAACTAGTTCAATCGCGTATTAACTAATTTAACTAGAAGACTTAATCATTTATTAATGAATAGACGTTTGGAAACCTAGTCGCAATTAAGATATCTATAGCGTCTAGTTACTAATGAGTGACTAGATCTTCAAGCTAGACTAGTTAACTTACGTAATTAATTAGGCATCCATCAAGCAATCTCTCATTATTATAGAGGATATAGAAACAAAAGAAAGACAAACGACCTACTTGTTAAATCCAAGAACGTGATAAGATTTAAAAGTAAAAATATTTTTTTACAAAAACAAATCTTGTGAAGTCGAAAAAAGCAATAACATTCTACATAATTAAAGACTCAATATCAAATTAAGCAATTATAATAAATGTGCTTCTATTAACATTTAATTAGTCTTTTCTTCTTAATAGATCTCGAAGAATAATAAATTGCGAAAGAAAGTCTTCTTAATTACGTGAGAGTTTTGTGAATCACTTTTACATAATTTTGAAAGAAACATCTTGTCTTTAAGATCATTGTTGTACGAACATACAATAAATCGTTTATCTCGATAATAACGAAGATGCTTTTGATAGAAATGTCGTCTTAAATTGCCATGATTGAAGAATAATTATAGGCGTTTCGATGTCGACAACTTTTCATTGTTTAAGCAAATCAATTCACTAGAATAACAAATAAGAAGATTAGAATTTCTCGAACATATAGATTTTATAAATTCTTGTTTTGTAACTTTTAAAGTGCATGAGACTTTCGAACGCGAGTTGTCCACAAATAACATTAAGAAATAAGCAACTTTAATCAAGTAGAAATTAATAATATTAATCGAAATAACGCTACAACGAATGCTTATTGTCGAAGATATATTGTTGTTTATGCAAAGACAACGTAACGTCGCCAAAACAATGCAAACACTAAAAAGATTAACACTAGAATAAAAATTAACATCGAAATGACGCATCGAATTTCGAGCATTTCGATTTAACATTAACATTAAACGTGTTGTTATTCGACGAGCTTGTTGCAATATTATTCTTTCACGTTTGATAAGATTTTCAAGAACATTGTTTTTGACAATTGCACAACGAGACGAAGTCTTTAATAATAAAGATTTATCAATTTAGATTCTTATCGTATTTGGCGAACAATAATAAGTCGAAAAAGACTTGTGCGATGCGCATTCGTTTTTCGAAGACGTATTTAATCAAAATCGAAGAAAATTAAACGAGAGAAAGAACGATATCGTTAATAATTATTTGCGCAAACATGTCTTGCATTGAAGCTATTGCGTCGTAGTTAACTTACAATTGCGTCTTTAATACGCGTTCTTTTTGTTTAAGCAAACGATTAATATCTCGTTTAATTTGCTAGTATTCGTCGTAAATCGATTGATCTTTTGCTTAATAAATGAAATTGAACTTTTCGCAAATTTGATCGTAAAGATTTTACTATTGTTCGCGCAACTTTTGAATGCTTGCATCTTGTCGTAGATTCTACAATTATTAAAGAGAAAATTTACGAGATTAACGTAAATTAATTATGCGACTCATTTGATAAAAAACAACGATTATATTTTCACACAACGCAATATCTTGATAAGTCGCTTAAGTGTCGTAACGAATCATGCGAAAAAAATAATTTCGTTAAAAGATTATCGAAATGACATAATCGAAAATTAAATTGCGCATCGTTTCGTTCGAATTAAGATCGTCTATTATAATTAGCGAATTTTTTCTTAGATTCAAGTTAGCGAAACTTATCGTTAATGACGATATTTATCGTTTGTCGAAAACAATATATAGTTAAAACTTGCACAAAATCAATTTTTTCATCTAAGCGTTTCACTTATTTATAATAGAAATTATAGAGAAGAGAGTTGTTAATCTTTTTACTCGTTCCTTAATTTAAAGAGTTTAACAAACGAAAAATGAGAGCGTCTAGCATCTTGTTGCGTCACAAGATTAATTAACAATTTAAACTAAAACGTACTTCTAAAGTCAAAATTATTCGAGAAATAATATTAAGAAATTGAAAGACTTTGTCATTGTGAACAAAGTTCACGATATAAGAGATAACGCAAAACATAAAATTGTTGTCAAAAAAAAGTATAGATTTTTCTACATGAAAGTCAACATCTTGTCGTAATTGAAAGTAAGTTTTTTCGCACAATTTTTTTCGCTTTTGTTATGATTTGATTTTTCTTAAGCGAAGCTAGAGTGTAAGAGCGATTTTATTAGTTTTCTTGTCGCACAATACGAACAAATCAATATTGTTGTACGTGATGTTTAATAAAGTCTTAGAACGAGAATTTATAAACGCAATTAACAAAAGAATAGTGACAACGTATAGTCGATAACGTTCGTACAAGAAAAAGTTAATATTAATTATTTAATAATAACGCAACATCTTCAAGAAATCTTTAGCGTTTAACAAAGATTTATTTATTTCGCTTTTATCTAATTTATGCTCTTTTGTCAACGAATTGTCGATAAATTAATTTAGCGTCGTTAGCACTTTCTAGAACTTCTATATTAATAACGACATATCTTGTAGACTTTTTTCAATATTAATGAATTAATTCGTCGATTCTTGTATTTGATGTATACTTAACTAAGTTAATGTTAATACGTGATGACGAAACTAACTTTTCGCACGATATATTCGTTGCACAATTAATAAAAGAAATTGTTAATTCTTCTTGCGAAAAACTTTTTAAACGTATAATATAAATCGATGTTAATTATCTTGCAATATCTATTAAGATTTGTTAATCAATATAATTACTTATAAAGCGTGAAAAGAGAGACATTTCACGTACTTTTTTTATAGATTTTTTATTTAATTAATGTGTGATTTCGTAAAATTCTTATAAAGACTCGTAGATCAACGCTTCTTATTTATCTCTTTGTATCGTCGATTGTAATATTCGCATGCGAAGACATAATTTTTCGCGATCAAGAAGTAAGTTGCAAAGAATATTGTTCGCAAGATTTAATCTAGAACTTTGCGACAAATTATAATTAATTAAAGAAAGATTACGAATAAATACAATGTGAGTCAAAAAAAAGAAAAGAACGAATAACTATAAAAGAGAGTTAAAAGAATAAATGAAAAAGGAAGAGAAAGAAGTGCTAATTGTTTTAAGATCGTAAATGAGAAACTCGAGTTAATTTCTAAATAAACGTCTTAAGGCAATCCCAAGACATTTACGAATTCTTTTAAAGTCGCAATTCAACATCTTGATGCACAAATGTCTAGTCAATTATCAATATTTATTTAGCATGAAGAAGCGCCCTTAAGATGTGAATGATGCTTGTGAAGTGTAAAGAGATAACAATGACATGTAGCTAGGAAACGCCATCAAACGACAACGAAGCTAGTGGTCGTCTAGCGCTACGTAAACGTGGGCAGGAATTCGATGCAAAAATCGCTTAAATCGACGTCAAGATAGGTTGGAAACGACGATCTTTTTACCTAGATCTAGGTTAAACAAATAAAGTATGCGATAACTTTTAGAAAAAAGAGATAATTTGAATTCAATCAATTATTTAGAGCAATAAATATTTAAATACCTGTTTTTAAATTGTTAAGAACATTGTATCTAATTAGATTTGCACGCTTTTTAATCAACTTAACAAACTTCGTACGTCTCGAAATAATTATATTTGTTCGTAAAAAGCAAACAAACTTGTCGAAGCTTAATCTTTTTAATAATTAAAAAAAGATATTAAGATTTAATATTATTTTTGTTAGTTAATTATCAAAGTCTTGTTAATTGTATTGCTTTGTTTTCTTGCATTTTATAAACTTTGTCTTCTATAATTAGAAGTAAAATTTGTGTTAACATATCGACTTAAATGTAAATAAAATATTATCGAAAAATAATAATAGAGTAATTACAAAAACAAAAGATTAACAATTGATTATAACAATAAAAGTTAAGTTCTAAAAATATAAAAAGAAAAAAAGCAAAAATAAATAAAAAAGTCTTAACTTTTACTTTGCAAAGACTACTTTGTAATTCTTTGCAATAAATCTTTAAGTTTCCGATATTAATTATTATCTTTTTTGTGTTATCTTATAATAGAAGTCTTTAAACTAGTAAAAGTTAAATAAAGAAATATTTTTTTATAGTTTTTGCAAATAACTTTGAGCACATTAATAGCAACGCAAGCAATCTTGTATTAATTGCTTCAAAGCTTGATCTTTTAAGCTTAATTATTTTATTAGAAATTTAAATACTTTATTAGTTTTAACTTTGTATCTTGATTTTGAAGAATTTAATTTTACTATTACTCTTCGAACATAAAATGCTTTTTAATTGTTTATATAATTATGCTTTTATTATTAAGACGTAAAAGCTCAACGAATAAAGACTTTATTTAACGTTTGTTCTTTCGAATAAACGAATTTTTTTTTTAGTAAACTTTGATAACTTCTAAATTAAAAGAGTTAAATTTATAAAATATGTTAAAAACGTTATTGTTGTTTAAATGCTTTTTTGAATCGAATAATGTATCTTAATCGAGTTGCGAAAATTTTGTAATTATAATAGAATGCTCTAAAGATAACACGTAATATTAGAAGAAATAAAATAGAAAATAGTACAAACGTAAATAAAAACTATCTTAATTATAAGAGTAATACTTAGAGACTAAAGTAACTAATACTCTTATATTTAGTTTAACGACAAGAAATTCTACTATTAAATTTTATTGCTAATTGCTATTTTTTTTATGCAATTCGAAGCTCTATTATACAAAGAGCAAAATAATTAATTAAGCAACAATAATCGAGTTTTTTCTAATTATTTCAAAGAAAATTATGCTTAATTAACAATTAATTTACTTAGAATAAACATCGATATATCGCTAACAAATTTTGAAAAATAAAGTATTAGTTTTGTAATTAAATTGCAAAAAGATATAAAAATTAATTTAATAAAAATTTACAAACAATATTTGCTTATTATTAAATGCTAAAAAATTTGTTTTGAAACAAACAAAGTTAATTAGAGTAAAAGTAAAGTTACGACAATTATATTACATTGTATAAGTTATTACAATAAGTAATAGAAAACAATACAAAAATAACTTTTGCAATCTAATTTATATCGTAAACTTTTTGTTAACTATTTTTTATTTTATTGCTAAATCTTTTATTGCTTAAATTTTACTTAAAGTTCGCATAGTTAAACTTAATAATTGCGTCTAATCTATTTACTTTATTATATAACACAAGAAAGTCGAAATAGTTGTAAGTTGTCTATGCACTATTAACATATTTTATTTTCTTGTTCGATATATAATATTTTTTAGCATTCGTTTGTAGAAATGTTTTTTTTAAAGCGCACTAGAGTTTCAAGATCTTAATATAATTTAAGAGCATAAAAAGAGCAATATTTACATTAATTTATTGTTTATAAGTAAATTCTTTATTAAAATTGCATCTTTCTTTTTGAACACAATATTAAGAATTGAAAGTCGTACATTGTGCATTTCTTACTTGCACAACAACAATTTTTGTAAATCGAACATATCTTCTTAAGCTCTTATAAGAATTGTTGCTTTTTATGTTTATAAATAGTTATTAATTAATAAAGACGTTATTTAATACTATATATTTATGTTAAAATTCTAATATAACATAATTTTAATAATTGATACAATTAAGTTCTATTTTAAGTTTTAGTACTAGTTAATATGCTATTGAAGCTAGAATTTAAATATAATTATTTAATAAAAAGTGTAGCGTCAAGCTATTACTTAAAATTCAAATTTTGTCTTTTCGACAATAGTGTTTTATTTCGATAATATAAGTTTTCAAGCAATAGAAATTAATGTTAAAAATGTGTATAATTACATTATATTATTTAGTAACATCTTAAATGTTATCTATTTCTATATCAATTTCTCGACTATTATTTATTTAGAGCTTTCTAGTTAACAAAGTAAACGTCGTATATAATTAATAATATAATTGTTTACAAAGCTTAACGTTTAAATAAGACACTTAAAGCAAAAACTAGCAATTAAAAAGAGCAAATTATTCTTTATTGTAAAAGAACATTGTTTCTTGTAATATATTACTAGAATTATAAACTTTGCTTAGCGCACGAAATATTATTGAACAATATTTACTTACATTGACAATCTAAAGTAGATTTGTTGTTTATTAATAATTATAATAGTGTTGAAACAAGTATCAATCTAAATAAAGTTAACTTCTAGTTACTTGTTAATATTCTACGTTTTATTGTTTTTAGTATTACGACTTATAACTTTCGCAACTATTATTTGAAACTTAATAACTCAATAGTACAATAATATATTAAGAGTTACTTGTTAGCGTCTCTTCTTGCAACTCTTGCGTAATGCTTATTTGATAATTAGTAATATATAATCTTACGTACTTCAATATCGAGTTAAAAGAGATATAATAGTTATTAATAAAAAATATAGATTATTTCTTAAGATCTTATATAACAATACGCAATAGTAGTCAAAGTTATAATTTTATTGCTAAATTTTGCTACTTTATGCGCTATATCTCTCTTCTCTTATAAAGTAAGATTAAAAATTGTTAACATAACTTATTAGAGTTTGTTGTAACTTAATTTTAAGTTTAATCAAAAGTGCAACTAGCAATATATATAGACTAATCGTCGAGCTAGGTTATGATATCATCCCTCTAGTTCAACCTGGCGCCAAGATTGGGTCGCGACGATTTTTTGGAATCGAATCGCTCAAAGTAGTTTAGCGCGCTTCGCGCTAAACTACTTATAGTAATCGACTAAACTACTTTGAGCGATTCGATTCTTCGAATTTTTTTTTGACTCGAGTCTTGGCATTTGCACGTGACATTTCCAGGTTAGCGCGACTAGTCTAAATATATAGTAACAAATTGTGCTTTAACTACGAAGTAAAAAGAATTAAAAGTAGAAACAAGTAATGTTTGTAACATTTAAATGTTAAGACAAGATATTAACAAATCTTATTTTTTTTATATATGTTAATTAATTTTAATCAATAATAATACTATTGATTATTGCGACATTCTAGAACAAAATACGTTTAATTATCAAGATATTTAATTAAATACTCTATTAGATTCGATAGCAAATCTAGTCTTTAACAAATAAATATAATCAAGAGACAAAATTAGAAATATAATTGTTAATAACGCATTTACACAACATGTTAAACTATATTTCGATTGCGTTTTTTTACAATGCGTTAACTTATCTTAAGATCTATCTAAACGTCTAACTTGTTAAATTGTTCTTAACGATAAATCAATAAATAAACGATAATTTTCTCGAATGCTTAACTCTTCTTAATTATAATCTTACAACTTAAAAAGATAAATAAATCTATTATTGTTTATCAATGTAAGTGTGCTTTATAACATTAAAGCTAACACGTAAGCTAAAGATTCTACAAATTGCTCGCGAGAAGTGTTTATTTTAATAATAATTATTAAATTGCAATTCTAGACATTAAGAAGCTTTTACACGTTCTATATTTAGATGTTAAAGCAAAAGAGCAAAAATAAGTTATCAAAAATATAAAAAAGAATTACTTATATAAATATTATACAACAATAAAAAGTAATAATTAAGAATGTTTTATTACTTAATTCTATTATCTTGTGCATTGTAACTTTGATGTAAAAGTATAAGCTAAATTCTTATTATAATTTTCAATTCTAATATAATTTTTGTTAAGATCGTACTAAATGCAACTATTGCTATAAATAGCAAAATGTTTCAAACAAGCTTTACTTATGCTTGAACTCAAATATATTAACTTCAAATACACTAGTACACAATTACGTCGCTACAATATTACATTAGCAAATTACAAATTAAAATAATATATTACTTAAACGTAATTTATACTTATTCAAGTTCTTGCACAATAACGTTGTTAATTAAAAAGTAAAAGCAAATTTGTCTAGACTAGTCGCGTCGAGTTGAGTCATCGAGTTCGAGCCAAATTCTTGATTCGCCAAGATTCGATTTGGGTCAGAAATCTTGGCCCAAGTATTCGAGTTGAGTCAAAGGATAAATATGAAGTACTTAGCGTATAACCTGGCCCAACTCGCCAAGACTCGAAAAATTTAGATTATTTTTAAAAAAGTGCATTAATCAACTTAATCAAATTGATTAATTTAATTAATTTGTTTATAATATTATATAGTAATGCATTTAGATAATGCATTTGTATGTTATTTGTGCGTTATTATTTTTAAACTATTTTTAGTAATTCAAATAATGCGAATTTTTTTAAAAATAGAAAATCTTGGCATTTTGACGTCATTTTCGATTGCTTGGCGAGTCGATCGAGTTAGGTTAAGAAATCGTTGACCTAGATCGATTTCGAGCTAAATCAAGAGGTTGATATCGAGTATTCGAGTTGAGCTAGAATGTTAGTACTAAAATCTAGCTCGACGATTAGTCTAAATTTGTCGAAGAAAGCATATTATAAGCTTGAGAAATAATATCGACAACTATTTTACACTCTATAATAAAGAAAAAACGTATTACGAAAAAGAGCTTTTCGCTCTCTCAACGATTTCGTTCGATTAAAAAAAAATTAATAGCAAAAATCTAAAAGAACAAACGTTATATATATGTGCTTTCTTAACAAGAGTTTACTATAAATATTAATATTGTCGATTAATAATTAACTTCTTATAAGCATTATAATGCAAACAAATAAAGTAAAATTCTAATTACTTAACAAGAACATTAATTAAGTTTATAAATTAAAATATTTGCGTTAACTAAATTGATATGTGCACAACGCTAATATAATTAAGAAGTGTCTCGAGATATTAAATCGATAATATTAAGACTTTACATAAAATAATTACTAAAGTTATCTTAATCGATAAAACAAATAAACAAGAAGCAATAACATATTTAACATAGATTAATCTAGCAAATGTTATTCTATTGCTATATTTTATTCCTTATATGTTATCAACATTGTTTTGCTATATATTAATTGCTCGAATGCAATATTGCAAGCACTCTTGCAAATTACTTGTAAATTAAGAGATTACGCTAAAAAATTAAAATTGTTCAAATTATAAATTAACGTTAAAGTTACTTTTGCTAATTTTAGTTCTTAATTTAGTTTTCTACTATATTTATGTTCTTAACGTTGTTGTTCTTTTTGTTATTATTACTCTTGAGTTTCTTAACTAAATTATTATTTTTATCGATGTTATTTTGATTTAAATCGTATTTATTATTATTAGATAAAAAGTTACTTATATTGTTCGAGTCGTTTTCGTTCGTGTTATCTTGAAATTTAGAATTATTAAACAAGAATACTTTTGCTTTAAAGTTAACATTTAAAATTAACAAAAAGAAAATATAATTAAAAAGTAAATATTTGTTTTTACAAAATATATTAATAATTTACAATAAATTGTAGCAATAACAACGCAAACATATACTTAAATTCTAAATTTAATATATTATATAAATTTAAACAATTTTTCTTAAATTTCTTTATTTGAGACGCAATTTCTTGTTCGCTTATACTTAAACTTTTTAGCTTATGTTCGCTATATTGTATTAGTTTTTGTTTTTGTCTAAAAACAACATATCGTATATCTTTTGTTATTAAAGCAAAAAAAAATTCTTTTGTTTAATGTCTTGTTAACTGATCCTCTTAATTGAGTAATTTCTATATATTAATAATTAAATGCGAAAATAAAAGTTCTAACATGCGAATTTCGAATTAATAATTTTTCTATTTTTGCTAAATTATATAGTTATCGAATCTAGTTAACTCTTTCTTAACTTCGAATTTCTCTTTGATAACTTTTTTATTTAGTGTCTTTCTATTATTTATAGCAATTCGATCAATTACAAATTTCTCTATTTAATTGTTAAAAAAGCAATAAACAATATCAATTATTACTTATTGCTCTTGTTCTTTTGTTATTTCTTTTTTATTAATTTCTTAATTCTTTTTTATAATAGATTTATAAACTGTTTGCTCGTCTTCGAACATCTTCTTGTAGAAGATCTAAGCTTGCAATTTCGTAAATAGTATTATTTATACGAAGCGATTGTTATATATTGCTCTTTAGAAGTCTCGAACGTTCAAATTAATTGCAACAAAATTGCATAAATATTAAAGAACAAGCAATAAAAAAAGTAATAAAATACTCGTCGCTTCTTTTTAAGATTTCTAGCTTGCTTAGTTTAAGATTTCTAACTAAGCTTATTTTTGTTTTTGCGTCAAATAACATTCGATCGATTTTAAGTCGATTTGTCTTAAATCTAATTTAATATTGTTATTAATAGTCTTTTTTTAACATATTTAAGATTAGTATCTCGACTATTACTTCTTAAAGCTATTCGCAATTTGAAGTCGATTCTCTTTTCGAAAAATTTGTACTTTATTTTTTTTTGTAATTGATCGAATAATAATATTGATTTATTATTAGTACTTTTACATTATGATCTATAGCAACTAATAAAAATCTTTAACAATAAAACTTTCTAACTATTTTGATCTTTTTAATTATCTTTTTATCGTAAGAAAGAATTTCTTAGTTATAATAAATAATATTGCGCAATATAGTTAACGCACTTAACAATATAAATAAGCAATAGAAGTTAAATTTACATATATTTTTTGTAACTTTACAGTTGTTGTTGTTTATAGCAAGCTATTTACAATCTATTAATAAGACGTTGCAATTGTAGAACAAATCAATAATACATCGATAATTCGGGGAAGCGACCCCTGTGGCACAATGGCTTCACTAAGTCAACATTGGCCCGAGAGAGTCTCGTGACACCTCGCGCTAGCCTATTAGGGTAGTTTAAATTGTTTATTAAAACTTAGATTGTTTTGTATTTTATCTAAAAAATTTAGCCTAATTGGGTTAGTATTACGTACAGAATTAATATTTGAAAACAAATTTTTTTAGAATCTTTTTCGTTTTCAAATATTAATTCTATACGTAATACTAACCCGATTAGGCTAAAAATTTCAGATAAAATACAAAACAATCCAAGTTTTAATAAACAATTTAAATTACCCTAATAGGCTAGCGCGAGGTGTCACGAGACTCTCTCGGGCCGATGTCGACTCAGTGGAGCCATTGTGCTATAGGGGCCGCTTCCCCGAATTGCCGATGTAATAAGTAAGCACAATTGTTTGTTTATTTAATTAAGTCGCTAGACAATTGCAATTTGATAAACTATTATTGCGTAAATTAATTAAATACTTACAATGTCAACAACTTATTAACAAATATTACAAATAATTTTATTATAATTCATAGATTCTAAAAGCTCTTTATCTATAACAAAAATTATTTATAGAATTTGTTATAATAATATCGCTAAATTATATTGCTAGATTATACTATTAACTATTACTCAAACTTATATCTTTAAAAATGTACGACAATAAATTAAAAACAATAAATTCGATTAAAGATTATTGTTTGTATAAATGTCTTCTAAATACGTGCGTTACGAATATACTAATATTATTATAGAAAAGAAACGCAAACAAGATGCTATTCAAACATAGTAACAACTATATAATCGCTAGAAAAAAGTAAAAAATAAATAGAAACAACAAAACAACGTAAATATTTACTTAAAAGAAGTATTTAAGAAACTCAAAATTATGCGATATAAGAAAGACAATAAGTTTGTCTTCTATTTATAGTTAAGTTTTGATATTGATCGAACTTGTAACGATAGCGCTTAAAAAGATTCGTTAATATTAGAAATTTAGAAATTTCTTAATTAGAAAACTATCGTTCGCAAGACTTTGCAAAAAAATTGTTAACAACTTCGCAAAAAAAAAATTACTAAAATAAAAAAAACGACGATCGAGACGTTGCAAGAGACAATTAAAACGTAAATTGTTTTTATCTTTAAATATAAGATCGATTAATTACATTTCTAGTGCAATCTTATTTAATTAATATTGTTTAACGTTTGTTCGAGCTATTATTTACAACAAAAAACACATATTACAATTTAAAGACTTAATTCTAATTTAATATTATGTTAAGATTATAGTAAACAAGAAATAAAAAATATAACTCGATTGTTCTCGAGAATTATTGTAATTATTTTTGTTGTTACTTTCTATTATAGACAAGAGTTTAAAACGCAAACAAGCGTTATAAAATTAATAAATTATCTTAATAATCAACAAATACATTTTAATATTAACAAATTATTCGCAAATTAAAGAGTATTTCAAAATAATTGTAATGCACTTTAGAGATTGTCAATGTATATTTAGAACAAAATAGTTATTACTAGAGCATAATTGTTTGTCTAATTAAGATATTAATATAAAGATTATTACTAAAAATATAACGTAAAAAAGAAAATTAAGATTTCGCTAAACAAGCGACAAAATTCTAGAAAATCTTTTTTTTTCTTTAGAATTTTGTTGCTTTTGTCTCAAATACTCTATAACTAAACTTAAATAATAAATTGAATATATTTTTTCAAATTAAACTTAAATTCTTTATCGATTTTGTCGATTTTATTAATAAATAGCATTATTATACCTTTATTGTCTTCGTAGATATTTAGCACAAGAGCAATTATTAAGTTCGAATATCTAAAGATATTTAGATTAGTTAATAAGAGTTATAGCAATCTTTTTAAAATTAAAGCATATTAATAGACATCATTTATTGCGTTATTAAGATTCGAACATTAATTTAGAAATTTACAATAATTTTTTTTCGAATTTTTATCTTTTGTCGTACGCAACTTTACTTCTTCGCGAAAATATATTAATTGTTTATGTTTAGCTATTATATTTATAATTTTGCGAATTATCAAATAAAGAAAGTTTCGCAAACTAAAGTTTTAGAACTATTATTTGTATTATTAGCAATAAAAAGCAATAATAAAAATAAATAAAATACGTTTTGCTTATAACAAATAATTTGTTTATTAACTTGCGACTTTTTGTCTTATTACTTTTGACTCTTATTTGATTCTTCGACTTTACAACAATCGCAAGCTTCTTTTTAACAATAATAATTTTCTTTGTCGACTTGCTTTCGACTTTAATTACAAATAATAATATTACAAACTTCTTTATTATAGTTGTCGATTTTCTGAAGCTTAAAGTGTTGCGCTTCGCGACTAATGTTAAAATATCTATTTCTCTTGTATTAGTTGTTTGTTTTTTAAAGTTTCTAAAATTACTTTAGACGATTAATATTAAAATAATTGTTTATTTCGTAACAAATGTCTCTTTTTTACTAAATTTTTCTTTGCACTTAATTGTCGAATTTGAAGCATTATCGTACTTTGTTTAGTATTAAAGTTGAATTTTTTTTTAAATTAAACTTGTTTATTACATTTAACTTAATATCTTGATTCAATATAGTTTTTGCTCTTTTTATTAATTGTTAAGTAAAAATTTTGATCGAAGTTTAACTTAAGAACTATTAAGAATTCGACGTTAATATTATAATTTAATATGTCGTTGTACAAAAAAAATATGCGTTGTAATATATTTTAAGCAACTTTGCAATTAACAAATCGCATTCGTTGCAATAAAGTATAAAAATTCTTTATTAATAATTTTTGCTCAATAACGCTTAATTCTAATTTGCGCTCTTTTAATTTTTTAGTTATTAGCTTTTTGCGCTTTAACTTCGACTTAAACATAAGTTTCAATTGCAAGAAAATATTCTCAATTAATACGTAAGCAATAAAAAATAACAATAGATTTAAAAGAACATTTATTTTGTTCGATTAAATCAAATTTGTTTTAAAAGTTCTTAAATTCTTATAAGCTATTAAGTTTTCGCGTTATTGTAAATATTCTTAATATAAAAAAAAATATACAAAATAAACAAATACAATAAGCGCAATTATGTAATAAACAATTTAACAATAAAGATTAATAATATTTCTAAAATACAATTTAGAATTATAACAAACATCGTAATTACAATTTGTTAACTTGCTATATTATATGTTGTATTATAATAATAAGTAGCACAACTATTCTATAAGTACAATGTAAGTCTTTTGCACAATGTTTATGTTTAAGTAATAAATTTAACAAGTATAAAAGTGCTATTTGCGACATTAATTATATACAATAGACTTACTTGCAATGCTTTGCTTTTTTAATTTTAATTTTTGCTAATTTTACTTTAATCTATTAAGTATTCTAAGATTTAACAAATTGTTTAATACGCAATATCTTATTATAGAAATTCTAAAATTATTCAATTGATAACTTAATCAAGTTCGAAGTCTATTAATAGAAAGAGAAATAAATACAAGAAATCTAATAACTTTTAGCTTAATTTGAAAACTAATACTTTATAAAATGCGATTACTTAATATTATTTGCATTTAATTTAAATATTTAATCTTTTACAATAATTAATAATTTAACATTCGAATACTTAAACAAGTTTAAACTCGAATTACACATTAATAATACAAAAAGCGCAAACATTGTTAAGAACTATACGAATTTAATCTTAGACAAAGAATCTTAGATCTCAAATATTATATAATTTTACTATAATTTTACTATAGATTTTGCGATAATAAACAAACAAAGAAGTGCGACATTTCGTATTTACTATTATATTATATTGTTAATATTCGAATTCAAAGCATAATCTTGTTACAATTTATAATTTTTAAAGCTTTTAAAGTTACGTAATAATTAAACAAGCTTTTTAAAAAAATTGTCGAATTATTATAATAAAAGTACGCAACAACAATTAAATGCAAATTATTATACTACAAAATATAACAATACAAGTTCTTTAAGACGTTACAAAGACGTATACTATTAAAATATTTAAAGATAAAAGCTCTTGTATAAATTAATATACAATGCTAAGAAAGCGTAATGCTTGTAAATCTTACGAAACATAATAAAGAAATTAATTATATAGAGATTAATTTAAGTTATATTCGAGCATATCTTAAGCAAGTCGAAGAACTTAACTTAATAACGAAAACAAAAACGTCAATAACAATTAATTTAATAGTAGAAACAAAGACGTTAATAACGTTTAACTTAAATAGCAAAAACAAAAACGTTAACAACAATTAACTTGACATCAACAACAATCAAAATGTTAACAAAGACAAAAATAGCGACAAACTTATTAACAATCGCAAATAAATATTAATGCTAAATCTCTTCATAAAGTTTTAAAAGATAATTCTACTATTATTTATCTTAAAATTATAACAATTTTGTTGCTTTTTTTTATTACTAAGAATAAATAGAAGTTACGACAAAATTTTAAGTAATGCGCTAAACATATTAAGATTTTAAGACTTATATACACAATTGCGATATTCTTAGAGATTCTATAGTATAAAATTAATACATAGTAAAGCTTAAATCTAGTCAATCTAAATAGCAATTAAACGACAAGAATTGTCGCAATTAATATAATAAAAAAGAAATTACACATTTCGCATTAAATTCTATTTTCTTCTCTATTTTTGTTAAAACATTCTACTTTACTTAATAATCTAAATAAAGTCTTTCAATTTATTGTTAAAATTTGTCTTATTGTTCTTTATCTTATTATTGTTAATAACAACTTTAGTCTTGTTGTCTAAGTATACATCTATTATTAATATTGTTATTGAGCTCGTATAATTATAAGACACGCGTTAACTATTAAGCGCAACAATAATATATATAAGTAGAGAATATAAAATAAACTTGTCGAACTTATTAAAACAACTCAATTACATTGTTATAATCTTGCATTTAATTTATAAATAGATTTAATGTGCTTTTTAAATTTGCGTTCTAAATTTTTATTAATTTCGTAAATTTTATGTAACAAATCAAACTACTCTTGACATAACATAATATTGACAATTTTCTTAATAATTGAATAAAGTAAGCGATCGTAATTGAGTAGTGTGATCGTTGAATTAAGTCGAACACTTTTTTCTTAATTTGATTTATTCTTTTGGGCCTTGTAGAATTGAGTTAGAATTAAGACGCGAATTCGATCTTAGAATTGAGTTTCGTTGAGTCAATGCCAAGAACTTAAGCTAACTTCGTCGCGTTATCATTCGCTTATCTTATCTTATCTTATCTACGCGCTAACCCAATTGGGCTAGCGCAAGACCCACGCTAATCGCATATAATTAGCGCGTCACGTGACGTCACGTGATCGGACGGGTTGAATTGAGCGCTCGACGCGCCTCATGCGCCCAATCCACCCAATTAGGCTAGAACTTTTGCCCGACCCCAGGGTTAGAATTGGACGAATCAATTCGTTCGAGTTGAAACCTAAATCGTCGATCACGCTATGCAATTGCATAACATTTTCTTAAGAAAACGCAAACGCAAGAAAAGTTTGCTTCAAACGTAAATGCAAAGACAAGACAAATAGAATTTTAGACAACTTGTCAAAGATATAAAAAACAAAGATTAGCAAATTAACATGTATACGTAGTTCTAATCTAGAAGTTCTACTACTTATTTCTATTATTTTTCTCTCGAAATTGTAATCAAAATTAATGCGTTATCTCTAATAATTACATTGTAATCAATAAGATAATAGAGTTCTATTAGATTGATCGTCGATTCGATTTTCGATTCCAACTTCTAGAATCGACTTGAATCGACGATTCAACTTTAGAAATCAAATCGAAAATTAATTCGATTTCAACTATTTTGAAACGAATCAAATTGAATCGAGTCGATTTTCGATTCAAAGATTAAAATCGAATCGAATCGTCAAAAACGTCAAGAATACTAAAAATAGTATAAATTTAGTTTAAATTTAGATTTTTTTAATTGTTTTCTAGATAATACACAATAGTAACGCATAATTTAAAAACAATCTAATATATTTATTAATTAATTTAAATAAATTAACTATTTCTATTAAATTATTAATTAATTGTTACTAAAAATAATTAAATTATTACTAAAAATAATAAAATTTACTAAAAATAATAGTCTTGACGATTCGATTCAATTTAAAGATTCGATTTTCAATTTAAAGATTGAAATCGAATCAAATTGTTAATTTCAATTTTAGAAATCAAATTGCCAAGACTTTCGATTCGATTCGAATTAAATCGTTAAGATTCGATTCGATTTTTCGAATCGACGCGATCAATCTAAGTTCTATACATATATATAAAGATCTTATTAGATATGCATCTTACTTAACTTACTATACTTAATTAGATTAAACTCTTGACATTAACTTGACGAAATTCAATTCTAGAATCGAGTTCGCAACTTAAATCTAGTTCAATCCTATAAAATTCAAGAGAGTAGATTGAATTAAGAAAAAAGTGTTCGACTCGACTTAACGATTACATTACTCGACTCGAATCTTGACAATTTGTATTAATTTAATTCGAAAGTTTTGATAATTCGATTTCTAAATTTGAAATTAACAATTCGAATCGATTTCTATACTTAAAATTGAAACTTAACTCGAAAAATCGATTCGAATTGTTAAGACTATTATTTTTAGTAAATGTTATTATTTTTAGTAACAATTAATTGATAATTTAATAAAAATATTTAATTTATTTAAATTAATTAATAAGTGTATTAGATTGTTTTTATATTATGCATTACTAATATGTATTATCTAGAAAATAATTAAGAAAATCTAAATTTCAAACTTAACTTATACTATTTTTAGTATTTCTAACATTCTTGACAATTTGATTCGATTTCTAACATTGAAATCGAAAATCGAGTTGAATCGAGTTAAGTCGATTTCAAAATAATGGAAATCGAATCGAGTTTCAAGTTGATTCCTAATATTGAAATCGACAAGTTGAGTCGATTTCTAAAGTTGGAACCAAACCCCGATCCGACGATCAATCTACCAAGGATTTGGATAGACTTCTTCGTTCAACTTAAAGCTAAATTAATTAATTGCGCTACGCAAACTAGTTCAAATCGAGTAATTGTTTTTTTGTTTAAAAGCACGTTAAATTCTCTATAGAACAACGTAATTTTGATAAAATACGTATAAATACAAGAAAGTTATGAATTTTTTAAAATTTAAGGTTTTTTAAAGTTAAGCTTCTCGAGCCCAATTACTTAGCGACTCTCTCGCGAAATCGAGTCCAACGATTAGACTAATATTTTCTGCGCAATTATTGAAATTCTTTTAGTTATACTTTTTGTCTAAGTCGATTGCTAAATTATAAAAATATAATATTCTTAATTATTTTTAAGTTTGATTGATTTGCGAAAATCGATATTATACTATCTCATTATACGAGAAGAGACAAGAGAGAAGACCTTATTAGCAATAACGCTCACAATTTATTTCGATTGTTAAAATCAAATAAACGTAATTAACGCAACGTCAACAAGTAGTTAAGACGCATTTAATGCGTCTTAATGCGACTTATTACAAATTGCGACAAAGATTATCGCGAAAATAATAAAGATCAAGAAGCTCTATAAATCTAAAAAAAAACGCGTTCAAAATAATTTCAATAACGACGTTAATCAAGTAATGTACTTTTGTCAAGAAGTTTATACGCAAATTTATCAAACTCTTTGCGAAGAATAGACAAATTGACATAATTTTTGTGTTAAAAAAATTAAAAAAGACGACGAATAAACTAGAAAAAGTAAAAAGAATTAAGAAAAATACATAAGATACAAACACATAAACAAGCATAATATAGAGCTCGTTATTAGTTGCACAAACGACGATTAAAATAAACGTTAAATAAACACTCTTAAAGCGATAATTAATCAAGAAGATAAAATTGCTAACATAAATTAAAAGAAAGAAAGAGACAAAAAGAGACAAAAGAAATACACAAGATAAATACAACGAAAATAATTGCATTAACGCGCAACTTAAATATTATTAACACACTAAATACGCGAAAAGATATACAAAGAATAAGACGCTTTAAGAAGATAATAATTTTTAAAATTAATAACAAATGCAACAAAAAAATTCTAAAATTAAGTAATTTTTAAATTAAGAACATATTTATTGCGACAATTTTGTGTCGTAAATGCGCAAAGATAATAATGTACAATATTAAAGTAAAAAATATGTTCAAAAACATAAAGAAAAAGAAGACAAAAACAATAAAAAAGTTATGCAAGATTATATATTAAGAATTGAAAATTAATAAGATAACTTGACTTACAAGAAAAAGCAACAAGAAAGAATACGTCTTTACTATAATGTAAGTATATTATGCAAAAACAACAAACAAGTTAATTCAACTTAACGTAATTTATAAGTTAAATATTAAAATAGCAAAATATTACAATATAAGTTGCAAAATAAAGCAATGCATAAAGTGTTAAAAGTATAATTACTTAATATACGAATGCAAGAACAAGCAACAATACGTCTATTGTGCGCGAAATTATTGCTTTGATTAACGTTCGCATTAATTAAATTTATTAAAATAGAAATGCGATGTTTGCAAGAATGTTTACAAAGCATTCGATTTCAAGTACTTTAGAAGATAAAACAAAAAATTAAGAATAAAAGAGATAATAAAGATAAAGTTGTTGTGTTACGTTGTCAAGACAACAAAAGCAAACAAAACGACAATTATCTTAATAATTCTTAAGAGCGCAACAACATTCAATTAGACGTTAAAGAAGAGAACAAAACGCAAGATAACAACAATTAATCGTTCGACGCAAGCAAATCGCATGCAAAATATTCTCGTAACAATAAAAAGAACGTAATTTAACAATTAATTAAGAAAAGATACTTTAACAAATTGTTAAGTAACTAGTTTACTCTAGTAAAACAAGATAGCAACAAGATAATAATAACATTGTTATAGAATATATCTTTTACGCAAGAGATATAGAATTTAATAAACATTAACATCAAGAATTATACGAAGCAACTTTAATAAAGACACAAAACAAGCTTAAAATATTATAATATAATATTTACAAATCAAGAAATAAAATAATAATTGTATTGCTTCAAAAAAATAAAATACAAAATTACAATATATTAATAATATAAGAGTTGTAACGACATTACGTTAAGATAAAGATATATAACTCGAAACGCGTAGACTTTACGTTTGTAAATAACAACAAAAGAACATACTTCTATATTAACAAACGCATTAATAACAATACTTGACACAATATATAATATTTTAAAGATGTAAAAACAATAACGCTACAACTATATTTCGATAATAACAATACAAGATATAATCTTGTTAATGTTTATAGCGTTTACAATTCAATCTCAAATAATTATAACAAAATAATTAACAAAAACAATTTTTTAGCAATAGAGTTAACTTTGCGCATGTAAAACAAAACGATATCAATTTGTATTATTTCTCTTGAACGAGTCTCTTCTATTCTAGACAACATTTGTTTTCGAAAAATTTATTAAATATAATGCGTGCGATCGATGCAATGTTAGCTCTCTCGAAAAAGATTATAACGAGAGATTACTAAAACGCTTAAATTATAATTGACTTATTGTTTGTTATAGAAAAGATAACAAATCGCCTAATATATTGCAATATAAACAAGAAGATAAAAAAATTATTTAATTATCTTTTAATAAGAACAATATTGAATCTTTAAACGCAAAAGAAGTTTTGACGTCATCTTAAACAAAATTAAAAAGGTATAAACTTAAAAAAGTTCGACAATATATTAAAAGATTTATTACTCGAATTAATATTAAACAATTTAATAAAAAAAGACGATATCAATAAGTACAGAACAAAGTTGCTTAATATTTTGAAAAAAAACTATTAAAGACTTTATTTTGTAAGCAAGATTACACAAGAAAATTAAACTTAAGTAAAAAACAAAGTGCACAAAAATAATTAAAGAAATCAAAAAACTACGTTAATAATATTGTATTTCTAGCAAATAAATAACGTACATTTAAGCATATAATAAGAAGAACAAGATTTTAAAGAGACACAAACGAGACAAGTTTCGCAAACAAATAAAAACTTTGAAAAACATTATTAAGAGTCTCTTTAAGATAATAAAGTAAGTTAAAAACGCAACAATAAAAACGTTAATTAAATTTACTATATTGTTACTACGAATTAATACGAACATCGCGACAACAACAAAGAACAAGATCGAAACAATATTTCGATCTAGGTTTTTTTTGTTCTACAATTCTAGTAAACAATTTAAACAAATTCTTTTATTCGATTTCTATAAAAGATGACAAAACAATATTGAAGCGCAAAGTAATAAGAGCAATGCACAAGATAACTTCTAACAAAACATTAAAAATTAACAATATAATTAATCGTACATTGCGACAATTAATTTGTATTATTTTATCTTAAGTAAAATCTCTATTTAATAAATATATTAAGAAAGAGATATAATTGTCTTATTTTAAAAAGGCAATCACAATAATGTTGCGCAAATCGAGAAAAAAGAACTACTTTAAATTGTTATTCTTTAAATCTATCGTGTTATTAAATACATTAAATAAAATATTAGAGTCAATAATATTGAAGCGTCTTCGCTACGTTGTAAAGACATATAATACTCTATTGAGCACACAAATAAAAGTTAGAAAATAACACTTAATCAATACAACATTGCAATTAATTACGAAAAAGATTTATACAATATAAAGCGATCAAAAGAAGAGAATAGCATTTTTACTTAATTTTGATATATTAGACGCATTCGACAATGTATCGCATATTCGATTGTTTTACGATATAAACAAGAGACGAATTTCTACTTGTTTGCTTAAATAGATAAAAAAAATTCTAAAAAAACGTTATATTATTTTAATTATAAATAACTATACAATAAAGAAGCGCAATGCGAACGTAAATATATCGTAAAATTCTTTTCTTTTCTTAATTTTATATTTGTTTTACAATACAAATTTGTTAAAGATATACAATAACATCAAATTGCGAATTAGCGCTACAAGTTTCGTAAACAACGTTAATATATTAATGTATAAGAAATCGATCGAACGTAATTGCAAAGTGCTAAGTAAATATATAATAAATGCGAGCAATAGACACAAAGTTACAAATTTAAGTTCGCAAAAAAGAAGCATAAACTAATTTATTTTTTGCGAACTTCAAAGAGATTTAATATAAGCGTCGATATAACGTTAACAAAATACGAGATAATTGTTAAATCAAATACTAAAATATTAAGAATTTAACTAGACTTAAAGCTAAGATAAAGAATTTATTTGCGTCAAATAAAGATCAAGCTAATAATTAAACATAAAAGTGCGTCAATAATAGAAAGTTCAATATTTAACATTTCGTTAAAAACAAGTAAACGCAAGTATATTGTTATTAAAAAATCGATAATAGCTTACAATGTCGTCGCATAATATACGTTTAAAAATATTAAAAATTTAAGAAAAGAAATTATTTCGAAGTTGCGATCAATATAGAGTTGCGCGTTTCGATATATTACAAATATTTACAAGACGACATTTACGAAAGTTTTATAAGTTAAGACTAACGTGTCTTTTATCGATGTGCATCTTGAAAAGCTAGTATAGAAATTAATAGCTATTATAAATGTACAAAAGTTGAGCAAAATAATAGACGCAATAATGCTACGTATACGCAACAAATTAATGTTAAAAAAAGGACAAAAATTAAAGCTTAAAATAATATTTTTGCAATTTAAGAGAAAATAAATGCGAACAAAACTCGAATTGTGTTACGATGATCGAATGTTACGATGATCGTACTTTTCTTGCTTGGCAGGGTATTCCTTGACAATCAAGCCTGTATTTAGATCTGGAGAACTTTCCTCCTTCTAGCTAGTAATTCAATTCTTTCCATCACTAGTGTCCTCCTTGCAGTGCGAGAATCGCACCAAATTGACAACAATATTGCAATAGTAGCTTTACATAGTTGTCTTATAAGTAAAATTCTCTAAGAAAATTATCGCATGCAACAAGAAAATAATTAAGAAAAAGTACGACGCAAACAAATTTAATTAATATTGAAAAACATATTTCGACAAAAGCAATTGCAATAAAAACATTATTATTGCTTCGATAAAAGCGAATTAAAAAATTAAGAAACGATTAGAAAGTGTCGAAAGAACGCTTACGCATTACAACGAACTTAAAAGACTTATAAGAGCAATCGAAAAATTAACAAAGCATTGCGAGACATTTATTAATTTGCGAGAACAAATTTACAAGATATATTTTAACAACTAAACTTTACTAAAAATTATAAAAAAAATAAGATCGACGTTAAATTAAATACGTTTTAGAAGAACATAAAAAGTATGTAATGCGATGCAACGTCGCAACGCTATATTAAAACTTTATTAAACTCTAAAGCATAAAGACATAAAAGATAACAAAATTGCAAACGAAGTCGCTAACAAGACACACAAATAGCGTCTATCTCTCGCAAATCAAATGTTAGACAAACTTGTTATTAAAAAGACGTTTATTTAGAACAAGACTTAAAAGAAGTAACAATTAAAATAATTAAGAGACAAGAACAACGCAAAATATTGCAAGCTCGCATCTAGAGTTACGTATAAATATATAAAACTACATATTAATTGTCTCAAATTACATAATATACTTCTAGTATAACTAAAAATAAACAAAATCGACTTTAATTAACTTTTTGTGCGAACGACAAATGCTTAAGATTACAACAAGAATTTGAGATTGCAATTAAAAATATATAACAATTAAATATATTTTATTAACTTGCTCTAGATAACAATAGAAAAGAGCACAAATATAACAAGAAATTAATATTACGAATCTACGACAATTGCTAAGCAAAATCAAATTTAGTGTGATCGTTGGGTCAGGTCGAACACTTTTTTCTCAACCCAACCCACCCTCTTGGGCCCCGTAGGGTTGGGCCAGGGTTAAGGCGCGAACCCGACCCCAGGGTCGGGTTTCGTCGGGCCAATGCCAAGAACCCAAGCTAACTTCGTC
>JAABUO010000244.1_pt1 | contig 132229 bp, 137 predicted proteins | sample 5559291 | NCBI WGS metagenome assembly JAABUO01 (sample SAMN10711878, study PRJNA513372) | rock metagenome | isolation source: Antarctica rocks | place: Antarctica: Victoria Land, Finger Mt sud
CTGCAGCACACTCCCCCCTCCCTCATCCTCATCCTCATCCTCATCCTCATCCTCATCCTCCTCTTCCCCCCTCGCCCTCTCCCTCTCCCTCGCCAGCACGCGCTTCACCTTCCTTGCCAGCGCCGGATCCGGTAGCAAATGCCCTGCCGTGAGCAGGACCTGGCACTCGGGACACCTCATCGTGTTCTCGCCCCCTCGTCTCCTGCCCGCTGCAGTGGTCGTGTTGGTGATATCCCCGCTCTCATGAAGCCGCAGCTCGCTGGCCGCCAGCATCCCGAGGATGGCCTCTTTCTCGAACGCGTGTGGGCATTTCGTGCTGCTGAGGGGGTCGCGCATCGGGAGCAGGGTGAGCGGGCAGCGGATACTGCGTTTCTCGCTTGCGATCTGGATGTCTTCGTCGTCGGAGGTGGGGTCGTTGTTGGTGTGGGTGGTGGAGTTGCGGTCGGGGAACCAGGTCGAGGCGTGGGGCAGCGGCGGGGCATCGTCGCCCGGGTGCGTGGCGTCGTGCAGGATGCGGCGGAAGGCGATGTAGTCGTTGTCGGCGGCGTATTTGGCGCGGGCGGGGCGGCCGTCGTGGTCGGTTTCCGCGGTCTCGAGTTTGCGCTTCAGGAAGCTGGTGGGGCCTTCTTGCTGCGTTGAGTCGTCGGCGTCGCTGTCGGGATCGGCGCCGCGTCGGGAGCGGAATTGGCTCGCGCCCAGGGTGCTCTGCGTGGGGGCTAGGCGCCCGCTGCCGTCGCGCAGGTTGGTGTCGAGTTCTTGGAGGGCGGTTTCCGTGGCTTCGACGCGTGCTCGCTCGTCTACTACACGCCGCACAGCGGCTTCCATCTTGGTGGTCATGGTCTCCGTCACGTCTTTCATCTGCGTGATTTTCTCCTCGGCTTCGTCATCGTCGGAGAGTCCCTGTGCGGCGCGGGTTTGGTACCGGTCGTTGATTTCGCCGGCGAGGTCGCAGAGGTGCGTGTAGGCTGTTGTTTGGCGCTTGGATAGGGAGGTGAGGGGGTGCGACTGGGGGAGGGATTGCAGGGCGAGGAGGGCGGTGGGGTTGAGGGGGGCGGTGGGGGGTTGGTAGGGAGGGAGGGAGGTAGGGCCGCGGGAGTGGGCGGTGGAGGTGCGGGAGGAGGTGGGAGGCATGGTTAAGAAGATGGGAGCATTAGTGGTACAGAAGGGGGAGGATGAGGCTGTGATTCTGGGGTGAGAATGGTTCAACAGGCGATGATGAAGGCGCGTGGAGTTGGGGAAGACGCGGTTGCACTTGACCAAAAGGGAAGTCTTGGCAAGAAGCTCTCGAGCGTGCGACCACTTCTTTGTAAATAAAGTAGGAGCACCTCACGGTAGGTATAGGACTTTAGTGACGATAACATTACCCATCTTCACAGTACATCAGATGAACACAACCTTCGCAAAAATTCCACATCTTTGAAATCCGCTCTGAGAGCGACCCGACGAAATGGAATGCATTTCGCCTTCGTAAAACTTATTGTAGCCCAGAATCGCTTTATGTTATCTTCTTTTGTTTGTGGATCATAATAGGCCCTCATCTAGGTGGTAGGTGAGAGAGAAAGAGCGCGCTTTAGCCGATGTTATTCCAAGATCTGGAATAGGGCCATGGAGTATTGTACGAGTCGCCTCGAAACCTGAAGCAAGTGCTGTGTTGTTGATCGGTCCAGGCGGGATATATCTCTTTCTAATCTAGCTATCTAGGTTTCTAGATCCATATAAAGTATACTGCAGAAGGATAACCCCAATGAAAAGCAAGAAAGATAGATCGCTAACATATATACCATTGAAACAGTCGTGAACGCACAGTCATTACTCCCGCTATATCCAAACCGCTCAAACATGCCAACTCCACCATTAAGAGACAATTGGACTCCACGCCTACCACGTTACTTGCGTCACGCCGCGGCTTGCCGCTTCGGTCCTTGCAGGGACGGTACTTGCTGTGCTGTCGTTGTCGCCTCAGCAGCCTCCTCCCACGGGCAAGTACGAGGTGTCGGTGCTCATCGAGTGATGAAGCCAAGATAGTCCGCGACGATCAGGGTCACCATACTGATAATGAGGTGTGTCAGTCCGAAGATCCCAGGTGGACATGAGAGAACGGCAAATGCTGCTTTTTCAAGGGATATAAATGATGAGAGAAGGAAGGAACTCACGCATGCGGCGCAATCCTAACGTAGTACGTCCCGAACCCACGATAGAACCTCAAAACCCCTTCTTCTCTCGCAACCTTCCGGAAACAGTCACCCATCCCGCTATACGGCAATCTTCCATCGGCGCCTCTACTCTGCTTCTGTAACCTCGTCTTCACGAAGTCAAACGGCAGGCTGAAGAAGCTGGCAAAGAATCCCGCTATTGCACTGGCCGTCAGCGTTTGTGTGTAAGGCGCCAGCTGCGTCTTGGCTTTCAATTGCGTTTTCGCTTCCGAGAAGAAGGCAAGCTGCCCGAAATTGAGTGCCATGGCTCGCACAACGGTGGGGAAAGCTCCGGCCCAGAGGGCGCTGATACCCTCGCTCTTGGCAATCCGGCTCAGTGCATCGACAACGGAGGTATAGTGGGCACGAGCGGCAAGGGGCTTCAATCCATCGCTTTGCATACGGATGAGAGCGAGGTCGGCTGGGTTGCCTATCATGGCTGCTAGACCGCCTGCTGAGAGACCCGCAACTGCTCTTTCTTTGAATCCAATTCCTTGGCCCTTCGTCTCTGCTCTGACCTTGAGCTTGTTCATGAAGGTGTCAAAGAACCCTAAGCGGGCAGTCGTATAGACGGCTTGGCGGAGAAGGCCGGCGCTGAGACCGGTGTATAAATCCGTGAACTTCCCGCTGGCGATGATATCTCGGGTGACTGCTAATGGAGAGGGTCGGGGACCGGTCTTGGCGCCCTCGCCGGCGAGTTGCAGGCGGACCTTGACCATGTCAATGGGTTGGATGACGGTCGTTGCTGTCATGCCCGCAAGACCGCCATTGACGAAGGGGAGGGCGGTGCGGATGTAGGGCTGGTGGAGGAACGAAGCCGTGGACGATGAGGTCTCTTCTAGAGGAGTTTTGAGGGCGTTCTTGGTGGTGGAGGTAGCGGTCTTCGCAGCCTCAACAGCTTTGGAGGCTGTAGTCGACATAGTGGTGGCCGCAGGGGCAGGTATCAGGGAAGAGGGTTTGGCAGAGGGGAAATTGTACAGATCGATGTAGAGGTTGTCTAGAGGCATTGTCAGTGGGATGGTCAGCTTGGGGGAGCCCTTGGGAGTATTGTCCGGGCTCAGAAGGGCGGAGTGGGATTGTTGACTGTTGTTGAGGAAGCATATCGGAAAGGTATGGGTCACTCACTGATAAGCAGGCAGCCACTCAAAACCTGGCTATTGCGAAACCTCACACAAAATTATGGCTGTTGCAGAAGATACGGTGTCGAATCAAAGCACCACAGACGGACTCCGAGTGATCGGGGATCCTATCGGCAATCCGCTTGGTAAGAATATTTCCAGCGGCCAGGTACCCGCACATACCTCGATTGTGGGAGAAAGGAAAGCCAAGGTGAGAGCGGCGTGAGGTCGCAAGCAGCCTTTGGTGCGAATGGAAGCGTTCCCATGGTGGGCCGCGGGACCCATGGCAGGATTGGTGAGAGCGTCTTGGTGAGTGACCTTCGAATGCGGGGAAGCAACATGTTGTCGAAACAGAACCAGGAGCAAGAGCGTTTTCATAAGTGAACCCCGCATTTATGTATGGATGCACAGTTATTGCACAACTAGTTATCAAGCCTTGGCATTCTCAACGAGAAGTGTTTGACTTTCCCACGTCCTTTATCAGCCATTCAGCTCAGGGTTCTCCTGGATATAACATGTAACATGTGCCGCCTGACACAAGGCTCTAGACGGATGAATGAGACACATACTCCCGATCACCAGTACGCTTTCCATCAACCATGACCCCTCGCAACATGTAGCCATCCATGCAAGCAACACCAGCAATTGCAACAGGTGATCAGGATCAAGCGGTAGGTGAGCACTCGTGCAACAAATCTCCAAAGGCGCTCTTGTATGTCTTCCCTGAGGTATGAGAGATGCCGCAGTCGGTACGTTCCTAGGGGTAAGTATCCTCCGTACCGCTCATCATCGTCCTCCAACTCCATTCCTTGGCGCGAACCGACTCTCGTCTCAAGTTTTCCCTCCTTTGCCTCTCATAGGCTGGGGTTGCTTCTCCTATCTCGACATTGGTCCCTGTACTTCGCCTCACTCGATCTCTCTTTTCAGCCCTCCTCACCTTCCATGGTATCCATACTTTATATCGGATTGTTCCATAAATGTACGTAACTGCGTACCAAAGTAGCACTGTACCGATGATGGCGCCGACGATAGAGCCTACGATATAACCCGACCTGTCCGATTTTGCTTGAGTAATTTGTTCGGGATCCCTCCTATAGAAAAAGGATGCAGCCGCGGTAGAAGCAACAGCCGAGCTTGAGGACGGCATTCAAGGCGATACGAGAAGCTTGGGGGAGAAGGTAGATATATGGCGTTATGACAGTCCGCCGGCGGACTTGTGGTACGTAGGTAAGTCGTCGACCTGTGAGCGGAATGTTCTGTTTGGCAGTCTTATGCTGGTTGTGAATTGGTATATTGATATCCTTGGTATGATTGTACGGAAGATGAAGAAGGAAGATTGAGGAGAGGAAGGGAGCTCACTGATACTTATAGCTGGTAGAGGGCTTGGCACGGCATTTGATGGCGTTCTCAACCATGGTACGTCGCCCTTTCATAGCACGAATGGATAAGTCTGGTCCACGAAGGTAAGTAATCCTCTCACTTTTGCCTGCCGAGTCCAGCAGCATTTCCTCTTTGGTGAAGCCGTTGCATGACATTGAGCGCAGAGGCTTTCTCCGTGTCAATCCCCATCTGTCTTTAGGCCATGACTTTGGATTGTCAACTCTTTAGAAAGTCTAGTTGGATTGTTGCTCAAGTCTATGGTTTTTGTAAATCTGCAGAAAGCGAACGTTCTGCGTATATAGAAGCACTGGATGTATAGGAAGACATCCCCTATAACCCCCATCATCAGAACCTCTCCGCCTCTCGACCTATCACCCTTCCCACAGCTTCCGTCGAAGCCTCAACATCCCCCCTTGGAGTGTTTCCCCACCGACTTCTCCTCCCACTGCGCCTGTTCCTGCACACCGTGACGAGCTTGTGCATCCCGTAAAAGAGCGACAAAGTGATTATCATCACGCAGAGCGCAGCGACGAGGTAATCGGAGACGGTGCCCTGCCACCAGACGTTCAAGGCCGGCGAAGCAACGGGTGGACCTTGGGCAAACATGGTGGTTCTGGGGATAAGCGACGGTGATGGATGTGCTGGATGAACGTTATGTGCTTGAGGATGCCTGATGGTTTGGGAGTCTAGGCGCATGATATGGCCCATTTGGTAGTCCGATGGTTCGAGATAGAAGAATTTGGGGATGGAAGAAATCTGGGTTGTGTTGGCTAGAAAGCGAATTCGTGAGTAAGATGCCTCCCCTTATATATCCAAGCGGAGGACAAAAAACAAGCTAGCCTGGGCAGGGGTTTCAACGGCTTGAGCAGATTATCACAAACCATCTGAGGCAGTTCACACCTTCGCGTCCCCAACCATCTCTTTCGAACCGAAGACTATCCACAACAGTGGAATACCCATCAATGTCTTCAACCGCTGAGAGCATATCCCCCTTTCCATCCCCCCTTTGTCATCCCTACAAAGCCTCTTCTTCCATCCCACACATCGTCCACCTCTCCACCGCGCACCATCCTTTCCCTCCTCTCTTCATCCCCAATATCATTCCCCAAACCCACCAGTTTCCTCTACAGCGCCAACCCCCTACCCCAAACCCCCCCCACACGAGCAGCATGTCCCACACCTCAACCCACTGGTCCCACTCCCTCATCGCCCCAATCGTCCCCCTCCCCTCAACACCCACATCAACACCCACCCCCCAACCCCCCACCACCTCCTCCTCCTGCCCCCTCTGCGCCACCAACCCCAAAAGCGCCCTCTACATCGCTCTCCTCGCCGTTCTGGGCGCGGTTGTTCTCGCGCTCTTATCCGTTGCGTTTGTGGCTTGTGTGTCGCAGAGGAGGGGTAGGACGGGGAAGGGGAATGAGGATGAGGAGGGGGCAGTGAGGATTGTGGGGGTTGGGGGGGGCAGGGGGAGAGATGAAGGGGGAGGGGAGGGGAGGGGAGGGAGGGGGGAGGAAAGGAGGAGTTTGAGATGGGGGGGGGGGGTGATGGGTTGAGGATGGAGAGGGGGAGGGAGAGGGGGGTGGGGGTGCGTTAGGAGGTGTGAGTCCAGGGGGAAGCTGGTGTGGGAATCATGATTAAAGGAGATGGTCGATCAAGGAGGAATATGTGCACAATTTACACCTTTCTCTATATTTTCCAGATGATAAAGTCATCTGCGCGCCCCTGGTGTATTCTCCTCGTCCACAATAAAGCACCAAGAGTCACGGACTTAGAAGCCTACTCGGATCTATCAGTAGTCATTGAGACTGCCAGTCAGACATAGACAGCGCGTAGAATCATTCTATTTGTACAGGACAGGATCCAAGAAGTACGTAACATGATGCTACTGGAGTCTAAGTATGTTACAGCAGCATGCCAAAAGAGAAAGCCAAGACCTATGCTTTACAAAGCCTGGGGCAAGAATGAGAGTTCTAGCATGCTCTTATGGTTATGGTACAGTGGAAGTGTAACAATAGAAAGTGGAGTTGAGTATTCTCGGTGGACAGAAGCCCTGGCCTCTGTTGGAATCTTTCTAAAGCCCCCTTATGAAACGCCAATCCAGTCTTCACTGTCGCTCGTAACAATTGATCCAGCCATTGCCATTCTTTCGCAAGCCCTGAGATGGCACAATGAAAGCCCGATGCTAATGCAGGCTCGATGCCGGTGTCAATCCAATGCTGGGGGATGTCCAACATTAGTGGCCTCCAAACATCATCCGCCGATTCTTCCTCATTAACGCATTCAATTTCTTCTCCATGGCCTCAGTTTCCTTTCGCGTAGCCATCAGGACCCGCTCCGCATCCTGAACCTCCATGATTGGCCTTTGCGGCCCCAGCTTATCATCAGTTGGGTACATCGCAGGTAAGATAGGATGCCCAGCCGGCGTCTGATCTAACGCCGGCGGGCTACCAAATCGGTTCGCCAACGTCTGGCCGTCTTCCGGGTTCTTCGATATTTTCCTTGGCGGATGCATTTGGAGGACCTTTGAGTTTTGACGAGAAGCGGTGAAGAATATGTCAGCGAAATGCTCGGATGTAAGCGTGATGGACCTGTGGAGTGCGACGTAGCGCTGTGCTTGCTCTTTGCTTAGATGGCTGAGGGTGGTGCGGTCTGGAAGCACTATCATTCGCTTGTTGTGCTTGAACTCGATGTGGACAGGTATGCCCTGGTCTAGTAGAGCACGCTGAGCCTCGCTCAGTGGTGGGAGGCTGGGACTGTGAGGAAACGCGTTGGCTGGGAGATCGAAGCGCTGGTTCAGGCCAGGGACGCCTTTAAAGAGCTCTTGAACAGTCGCTGTGAGTTCACCGGCCCTTTGAAGGCTTGCTAGAATTGATACGCCCGTGAGTGATGCCTTGGCCAGCTCGCTGTTGGAAGACACGACTTCAGGTGTTGCTGGTGATTCCGGCTCGATTGAACGTTCGGTCATAGGAGTCTCCTTCCTCTTCACGTCCTTCGACGCTTTGAGCGGCGTAGCCGGCTGGGACTCTTTCTCCTCAATGGCCTCGTCAGCCGGGACAGGTGATGTAGGCCGGGTAACAGCAGGGGTGGTATCAGTATTGTTCTTAGGTTTCTTAGTCTTCTTCTTTCTGCCAATAATAGGGGCGATCTCAGATTCTTCCGCTATGGACTTAACAGGCGCTGCTTCACTCTTTGTGGCATCCTCAGCTTGCTTGGCTCGGGCTTGTCTCTCCTTCTTTTGCTGGCTCTTGGAGATGTGCCTAATAGGAGCAGTCCCAACTTTGCTCGGGGGCGGAGAGTTGGCTCGGGACATGGATGTAGATGTGACCGAAGCATTTTCTGAGATCTTCTCGCTCATTGGTGTACCAGGAGCGTGAATTGAAGTTAGGCTTGGCCGGCGTGATAGCGGCTTATTCACCACGGAGGGGGTTTCTTGTACACTTGGGGAAGCTGATCCCACCTTTAGGGTGATTTCAGCGTGGGAGGTTGGTACCACTTTCAATGTACGGGGTTGAGTAGAACGACCTTCAGAAATCGGAGAAGATTTTCCTATGCTCTCTGTGGGCGTATTCGATTGTCCTTTGCTGGGACGCGAAAGTACAGCCTGTTGAGTGGTAGTGCTTGGGTCTGAGAGCTTCTGATTCTTAGACACAGCTTTTGCAGATTTGCTAGGATCCACTCCTGTTGCATTCTTCGCGGCACTGACGTCGATCTTTGCAGGTGCTTGACGCTTCTCCACAGCCTTCCCAGCCTTGTTGCTTGTCACAGCAGGGAGCGGATCATTGTTGACGTCCGTTCCACCTTTCGGTGCGCTTGCTGAAGCTTTGGGTGGATCCACCTTGGGGTCTGCCGCTGCTGATACTTCTGCAGGTGCGATATCGGGTACAGGCTCCAAAGATTTAGGAGGTTTGTCGGATTTTGCTGCGCCTTGAGTCTCCGAAACCGCTTGAGTGGATTGCACATCTTTGATATTACTGGCTATACGATTGAGAGGCGTAGGAACGACTGGTACGACAGGTTTAATCGCGGCAGTTGTCGAAGTAGTGGTTCGTTTTGGAGGAGCAGGTCGAGGTTGAGGAGCAACAAGCGGAGGAAAGTCCTGAAGCCCCGATGGTACTGGGGTGTGTGTTCTGGGTTGATCTTTGGCACTGCTCTTTGCCGCCGAAGCTGGCTCAGTAACGTCTGCGGCACGGCCTTTGCCAGATCCGCCATCGAATGGGGTTGCAGTCTGGAGATGGGGCAGAATTCGGGATCCTATACATTAAATTATGTTAGCAATGATACTATTAATGCCATGTTGACCGTGTCTGGAAGAGCTTGACTGAGATGACCAGGCACAAAAACAACAGCACTCGGAGGAGTATGACAAGGACTACAACAAGCGCACCGCAAATCTATCTACTACCAGATACATAAGCTGTCACAGAGCAGTCATGGTTCTTTCCGCTCGTCGTCGTCTCGTCATGGCACAAATAAGAGCATTTGAAGCTATATAGCAAGAATATGGTAAGAAGAATATCTTTTGTATGCCTGCCCGAGTTCAGGGTCAGGAGTAGGGGTATTTACGTACATGACGCTGGCCACGACGAGGACGACGACGAAGGTGCTACGCTGTAGCCAACCAGAATCCTACGGTGTCGCTAAGAGAACTGAAATACGTTCGTGACGGAAACAAAAACCAAATGTCGCCCGTAAATGCCCGGAGCTCATGCCGTGTGTTGACACCGTAAGCATCTTTGCCTATACCTGGAAAATCCCATGCCACGCCGGGTGGGACAGATATCTTTCGCTCCCATGTCGTAGAATATGCCATGAGAAAGACCAAACGCAAGAGATCGAAACGAAAAGTGCTGCTCGCAACTACCATCGGCCTCCGTAGCCGCCGCCATACATCATGCCACTCGGATTGTACCCACCTTGACCTTGAACACCATATTGCCCCTGCCCTGCACCGCCGTGGTGCATTCTAGCTTGTAATATGCTCGGGTCCGCAAGATTGACTAAACCACCTCCCCCAGAGGAGGAAGTGTTAGCATGTCTGTGCTTCTTCCCCTTCTTCTTCTGCCTCTGAAGGTTGTGTTCTTGATAGCCATTTAGGCTGCCAAGCTGCGACCCATAAAGCGAGTTGAGGAGGCTAGAGGCAGGGGCTGTGTCGGAGGTCGCGGAAGGTAATACAGAAGGAAATTTGAACTCACGCTTTCCAGAATCATGTCCATGTCCATGTCCATTGAGATTTCCATTTCTTCCGCGTAGCAACTCGCGCATCAGCTCTTCATTGGTGTCCTTACTTGCACCACTGATGTTGCCGAGCCCAAGATTGCCACCCATGGCACTGGTGAATCCATGACCTTGACCGAACATACCGCCTCCGCTGACAGGGGGGGTCCCACTCGACTTGAGGCCTGGAGGTGGTCCCTGGACTCCGCTGTAGAAGGGCTGGATTGGCGCGTTCGCTTGATGGAAACTCTGGCTTTGGAATTGCTTAGGTTGACTAGAAGGAAGCATGCCCGATTGTTGAGGTATGCCGGTTGGCTTGATAATTGCGGCAGTCGAAGTGGACGATTCATTTGCGAATGCGAAGCGTGAAGCCTGTCGAGCATGACCAGGGATGCTCCCGAAGCTCTGGTTCTGGAAAGGATTCGATTGCTGGTGGTGATGCATGCTTGTATGGCCAGAATATCCTTGTTGGGGCTGGGAGGTGAAAACGTTCTGTTGATTCGTGTTTGGCCTAAGCTGCTGTAGCTGCTGCTGGACCTGCTGCTGGACCTGAGGCGTAAAACTTCGGCCAGTCAGTAAAGGATTGATCGGGTTATGTCCGAATAAATTCGAGGCGCTCAATGGTGAGTTGCTAAGCAATCCTGACCCAATTATTGGCGGCTGTATGGCACTCCGAGGTTCGGAGCTACCTCGCCCGCTGGTTTGGTTCTGGTCGTCTTGTGTCTCGGGCTCGCCTCCTAATTGTAAGCTTCCGCTGGCAGGATTTTCGTCCTCCCCACTGATTGATAATGCCCTCAGAGCATTGCGCTCCTCTTCCTGTTTCAGCCGCGCCTGCTCTCGCTCTTTCTCCATTCTATAACGTATCAAGCCACCGTTCGGATCGAACAGTAGCGGATAGCTGTCCAACTCCTTGAGTTCTACGTCTGAGAACGGTGATTGGTCGAAGACAAATTTGTAATGCGACTCCATAACCTTCTTCATCGCTCGCTCCAAAGCACGTGAGCTTGGGGAGACATATTCCTCTAATATCGCATTGGACGCTACGGTGGGCTGCTCAATTGGTGCAGCAGGCGAAACTGTTGGGAGGGTTGCTGGCGCACCTGCTTGCCATGGCTGAGGCGCTTGCACTTGTGTTGATGTTTGAGCCGTTAAGGGTTGAGCTGATACGGATTGAGAGGAAAGGGTTGCATTCGCGACCACTGGACTGGGGGCAGAGACGCTGGCCGGCTTGCTCGATCTCCTACTCTCAGCTTGCACAGCTTGTTTGCCCCAACTAGCAGTTGAAGGAAGGGCAGAGCCGTCTCCACTATCACTCCGGCTCATAGCCTCATCCAAGCTTCCCTGGCGAGCCATGGATTGCGATGCTGCTGATACATTTTGTGGTGCTTTTTGCGGAGGTGGCTGAGGTTGCGGAGGTTGCTGTGTAATTTTGGCTGCGGCCGAGGATGAAGATTGCGCCGATCGTTGTGTGGAAACCGCATTCATCGATGAAAGATCTTCTCGACTGAAGCTGTCGTGGTCCTCGTTGGTCTCATGTAAAAACATACACTGTCGATTATTGCAAATCTCGTTTCGGAGATATGCAGAGCAATACTTGGTTGTGCCGTATTGAGCCCTGTATGATTGCAGTCAATTAGGGGCGCATCCGATACCATGTATTACAGACTCACCTTAGCACACGGTCACCATTTTGTGAACCATCCACAGCAGCAATACAGCTAGCAGCGTCCTGCTTCCGTGCAAATGTGACATAGACGCCTATTGAATTATTGGATGCTCCCTCTTTGGCCTTGCTTACAACGATTTTTATTATCTTCCCGTACTGCCCAAAGTATTGATCGCCTCGAAGTGTTTGTAGTAGATCCTCCTCTCGACTCTTGGGGTTGAGGCCAACAACGTAGACAAGGTTCTTTTGTACGACACGGAGGCCTGCCAGATGTCTTCGATTCAGAGTCTCAACTTGTCGTCTCTCCGTCTCCTTTTGCCTTGCAAAAGCTTTTTTCTTGGCTTGCGCTGCAATGTCTGCTTTGGCCCTGTCGGATTTTAGCGTGGTCGCAGCTAGTAAAAGGGTGCAGACTCACTCCTCAGGGCTTATGATCTTCCACTGGATGTTTTTGTCGTCATAAGGTCTCCGGCATGCGGGGCATAGCCCATTCATGTTAGTCTTAATGTTGTTGTAGCAGAATTGGCAGACCTAGGCAACCGAGATGTAAGTCGAGCCCAAAGTCAAACAGAGCCACAGATCATCTCTGTTCTCTATAAACAGTGGAGGGTAGTACCTGGTATCCGCAAGGGCATGGTTTGAAGTTCTTGTCTGAGATGTCGAACTCCTCGACGCAAAGGGGACTATGAATCAGTCGTCAGCCAGGTATTCCCACAAATCATGACCATCCGCATATAATGCTTACCATGAGTCATCGGAGTCGTCCATGAAAGCATCTTGCTGGTTTCGGGTCGCCATCGTGAAGGGGGTTGAAGGGGTAGGCGGCGAGGGGCGCAAGAGCCAGAGGCGCGGACAGACAACGAAATAGTCTGATGAAGTGAGCTCAGCATGGGGATCTTATGCTGGACGATAGAAGATGCAGATATAGCGCGTGAGAGACGCAAGGTACACCATGAATTGATAGATGTGAATTAGATGCAAAATGTGAGGTGAAATGAAAGGCGGATGCCATGTCAAATTCGTGCCAAGGCCAAGCTAGCTCGCTTTGGGCCCTGTAGCGCTAGCCCATCGGCGGCCCAATCATGGCTTTGACGACATCAAGTAGGAGTACGGATTGGCGGAAGGAGCTTCAGACAAGAGAAGTTCCTATCTACCGTGACGGTGATGAGGGCCAGCAGTATTGCGCCTCGATTTGGCGCCCTCCGAGCTGGTCTCAGACCCACAATCACTTCACGGCCCTTCAGCTGCGCGGTTCGACGATCCAAAGAACAAGCATCACAAGATGATACACCAAACCTACGGCATGCTCAACGACCGCGTATTCTACCCGAGTGTCCATTTATACAATGTGTCATTTGCTAACGCTGACTATAGCTGGGGGAAAACTCCATGTCCCAGTCACAGATCCCGCCGACAAGTACCAAGAGAAGGCCCAAAGCCTGCACAATTACGGGCAATACCTGGTCTCCTGCCTTCCGAAATATATTCAACAATTTTCCGTCTGGAAAGATGAGCTCACCATCTACATTCCACCATCAGGCGTCATTCCGGTCATCTCCTTCCTCAAATATCACACAGCCGCCGAATACACAATGGTAGCAGACATTACAGCAGTAGACTATCCTACAAGAAACGCAAGATTTGAGGTTGTCTACAATCTCCTAAGTGTAAGGCACAACTCGAGAATTCGGGTCAAGACGTACGCGGACGAGGCTACACCTGTGCCGAGTATAACGAGCTTATACGACGGCGCGAATTGGTACGAGAGGGAAGTCTATGACTTGTTTGGGGTCTTCTTCGTCGGCCATCCCGATCTGCGGCGTATAATGACGGATTATGGGTTCGACGGGCATCCACTGAGGAAGGATTTCCCATTGACAGGGTATACTGAGATCAGATACGATGAGGAGAAGAAGCGAATCGTGGTTGAGCCGCTAGAGCTGACGCAAGCCTTCCGCAATTTTGAGGGTGGGACGGCCGCGTAAGTCATATTCCCCGAGTATCTGAAATCCTTAGTTGCGCGTTTTACGACCTCGAGCACGTGGGAGCACCATACGCTCCCAGGATGTGCCGCTTACTTCAGATTTCCAATAAAGAAGCAATGCTGACTCAGATATCGTGTAGATGGGAGCAGGTTGGACCAGGGAAAGACCGAAAGCCAGAAACAGTATGTGTCTCTAAACCTTCCCTGTGGTGCTGAAGCTAACCGTCGTCCGCCGCGTAGTACAAATTACCGGTTCCAAAACCCGAACCGAAACAAGAAGAACCGAAGAAATAGAGCGCTCTGTTTTGTACATATGTTAGACGACACAGAAAACCCCGTTTTCCAATTAACTTCGCACCGAAATTTCTGATCATTGTTCGTCCGTCGTTCTTCCATTTATTCCAGCTATCGCATCTGATGATATGATGCGATGTTCGCTGATCGACCGAGTCTCATATGCATTTCATCAACGAAAGTACCATTCAGGCTGGGTGGTTGGGTTGGTCCATAAATACGAGTACTGATTGTGACTCGAGCTATGTTGCCTTTAGTCGATCAGTCAAGCTTCATTTTCTCCACGAACCTCCTCATAATCCTATCAGCCCACATCCGCGGTCTTAAAGACACTCCTTACGATGCAAAATGAGAGACAAGCGTTCCATCGGGCTAGATCACACAGCTGCCTACCGGAGCAGTCTTCGAAGATGATGCCTAACAGATCAGGGGCTCCACACCAGCCAGAGCGTGGGATATCGCACGAATGCCACCTTCCCCCCTTTACTTCGGCGAATGATTGCAAGAAGCAGATCTAATAGGACTTTCGATCGTCTTCGTCTTTCTCAGCAAAGACGAGCTCGTCCCTTGCCCAGATACAGCATACAGCACATCCGCACGACCCAAACAGTACCGTTGAGCCTACGAAAGCAGATACTACCTTCATGGCTGTCCAGCTGTTGGCCTTCGATGTCCTCAGGTTTGTGTTAAGATATAAAGCGACAGCCCAGAGCTGCAGAGCAATAGACCCAAGCATGTCGTCGTACCGGAGAAGCTGCAACGCACCCGCACCGATCGAGCTCATTGGCTTTGATGCGAAGACTGATTGGGTCAGAAACACATTCGACGGATCTAGCTGACCTCGGAACTGTGGTGCGAAGAGGGGCGGGAAAAGCATCGATGTCATGGAGAGCATGACCGTCGTGATATGTGTGACTCCTGCGATTGCTAATGCGAATATATAGACCGACCTCAAAGCTTCCATGGTCCGCCGACTTTGTTTCTGTGGGCTTGTTGACGACTTCAACGTCCCCTGAAGAAGCTTGGCAAGGACAAAAGAAACTAGCTGCTGGAGAATCTCAAACCAGATAGGGAACATTTGCCAAAAAGCAATGAACGTTTGTTTTTGGTCAAAGCTCAAGACTGAAGGGGCAGGCAAGGAGAGAAGGACAGAAGGTAAGACGAAGCCTATGGCAAGGGATATTGGTACGCTCAAGAGATTGGGAACGTCGACCGCGTAGTTTTTGACTACGCGTGACGATCCGGTAGGTGATGTAGCGAGGTGGAAAATCAGGTATAGTGGCATGAATACGGCGAAAGTCCACAATTGAATGGCTATTCCCCAGCACGTGACGCTGTGACCGGTCAGAGACTGATCGATCTCGGACCAGGTGAAATACGTTGTGAGGCTTACAAGGATATAAGCCTCCAACGATTACCAAGTCGTCGGCCTTCGACATATAGAATACTCCAAGCTGCTGCCGCTTGCCCCGCGAACCCGAAGCAAAACAGCGAGGCAGCTGGGCGAGAGCCATCAACAGCTTCCCAAAAGAATAGTGTAAGGACAGTAAGCTGATAGTCTATCCATCCAATTCCAATGTAAGATTTCTTGAGCGGAGCTTTGGTCCCTGGAAGTATGTGAGGGCCTCGGTCACGGACCTCTCTCATGAGCTCGATGGTGCCATTTTGGTATATCGAATACCATGTAGTATAGAAGCCGACAATGAGAGTCAATGTAAGCAGTATCTGGGTGGCCCCAATCAAGGACACCATTTTCGACTTTCAAGTATTACTATCGATAGCTGGCAAAACCGAGGGGATCAGATGGTTATAATTGCAGATTGGCAAACTGTAAGGAACTTGAGATCATTGTTCATGCAAGGTACTCTACCAATAGCCTCCATACAGCTATACGTAAGTACTCTTGCTTGGACATGAAAAGGAAAAGATCACATGACCAGGGTGAAGTTTGTTTCAGGTGCTGTTTAGCCTTATCTGAGCCCTAGACCGTATTGCTTGGCAAGGTTTTTGCACACTGCGTTGCATTCGCACCTTCTTTGACAAACGCCTGTGCAGCGCAGAGCCTTGACGTGCATAGCTTGCCCCGGCGCTTCTGTGCCATGGACTTTCCAATGCTCAAACGCAAGTTCGAAGATGGCAACGACTCCGACATCGCTAGGCGCAAGTCGCCCCGCCGAGGAGGACTTGATGATATACTAGAAAATGGCAAGAAGTCCCTCTTTCGTGCCTTCAAGGTCAGCCGGGGTTTCGAGCGTCAAAAGCTAGGACGACGGCAGAAGACAGCAAAGGAGCAGAATGCCCCAGCGGAAACGGCACGACTGGCCCAGGAGGTCATGGCATTGAAGGTTGGTGCTGCAACAATGTGCTGTTGAGGTGCTGAAAGGGTTTCTTACAGACGTTAGATTTCCATGCTATATCCGAATCACATTTATACAAATCGCTACTGAAGTCGAAGCCCATATCAACCTCTCCCGCTTTTCCGGCGTATATTGCGGCGAAGGTTTCGCAGTCATCAGAGCACCCGGATACGGCCTCGGCGAATGTTACGGCGAGGCTGTTCAATTCCAATCCGGTCAAGTTGGCATTGGCAGATATTCTTAGGAACGTGCATCAAGAGCTTGGGATCGCTCCAGATGAAGTGCCACGCAAGAAGAAGAGGCTCAGGGCTGTGGATTACGGTCACAAACCTTCGCCGGTCATAGAGGGTCAGAAGTCTGCACCAGATGCCGTGAGTGACGGTCTACCAAGGGCGAAGGTGGCTGGAGAAACCGATCGCCATATGCGAAGCCCTCAGCGCAGCATTTCTGTCGAAGACGAAGACTTTCTGGACAGTGACGGCGCAAGCGTTGACTGCGACCAATACCAGTCAAGACCAGCTGATTCTGATTCCGATTCCGATTCCGATTCCGATTCCGATTCCGAGGACGAGGACGAGGACGAGGCAGAAGGGCCAGACAGTGACTCATGGGAAGGCATCGACGCAATCAGCACCCAAGAATCCCAAGACAAGGCCCTTCCCCCCAAAGCCGTCGAAGCAACCCCACCGCAATACCATCCTTCCCACTCCCTCTCCCCCTCCCCCTCTCCCTCCCCTTCCCCATCATTATCTCCCTCTCCCACACCTCCCTACAGCACCCACCCCCCCAAACCCCCCGCAACCACCAAACAAACGACCTTCCTCCCCTCCCTCATCGGCGGCTACTTCTCCGGCTCCGACTCCGCCCCCTCAGACACCGAGCCCTCAGCAGCCCAACCGCGCAAGAACCGACGCGGGCAGCAGGAGCGCCGTGCAATATGGGAGAAGAAATTCGGGAGGGGGGCGAAGCATCTGCAGCAAGAACCACAACAACGGGTGCAGAAGCGGGATGAGGGATGGGATGCTAGGAGGGGGGCTAGTGATGGGCGAGGGAGGGGCAGGGGGAGAGGTGGAATGAGAGGTGGTGGGAGGAGTAGACAACAGCTTGCGAGTGGTGCTAATGGGGAAGCGGTGAGTGGGAAGAGGAATGTTGGTAGGGGAGGGGCGATGAAGGGGAAGCGGAAAGGGGATGAGGGACCGTTGCATCCTTCGTGGGAGGCTAAGAAGAAGGCGAAGGAGAAGGCAGCGGCGGGGGTGGGCGCCGTGGCTTTTCTGGGGAAGAAGATCGTGTTTGACTGAGGAGGCGATAAAATCGTCCTGTTGGAATGTAACCTTTTAATCTATTAAGCGGGCTTTCGCGTAGATCTGACCAAGTATGGCAGTAAGAGTCATCCTAGCGAGCAATTCAACGTTATGGAGATTCTGATTACGGTACATTCACTGAGAACTAGCATCCGCGTCTATGTGTCCCAAACCTTCAGCTGGTCTTGATATAGCCTGGCACGAAGTCAAAATCGTAAACTGAAGGAGATTGAAGAATGTGGAAGGGCAAGGAGGAAAACATTATCTCCTTCTTGAGACTGCCCCAAGTACAGAAATGGCTTGAAATCCTTGTCCAGAAGCTCCGGCAAGTCGTCATTATGTAATGTCGTCAAAGCGTAAATCCAATCAGAACACTCTGAACGCAATATCCTCCCTACAATCGGCCGTGCGCGAATCAAAAGGCGACTGTCCCACAACCTCCGCCTACAGCCATGTCGTCAATTCGTGATAACGTGAAAACGTGATTCCAATGAGAACCTTTGAGCGCCATATCCTACCTGCGGTCATTGATCCGCAGACCAAAAGGTGACCCCACAAGCTCCACCTAGTCGGATTCGTCCTCCTCAATTTCCTCCTCGATCCTCGCCTTCGACCGCTGTTTGATCGCCAATACCTTCTCCAGATGCGTCATCATGAAGGGCTCCCGTTTTCCCTTCGCCACCATCAGCGCTAGCTTCACCACACTCTTGATCTCCCTCCCACTGAGCTCCGTCTCGGCCAGCTTGTCGAGGTCCTCGCTCGTGAAGTGTCTCTGGCGTAGCGGCACAGCCTGGCTGATGGTGTTTCCCCAGACTTTGCGTCTTGAAGGTGCATCGAGGGCCGGAACATCGATGATGAGATCGAAGCGGGATCGGAGTAAGGGGTTAATGTCGGTGAGCTTCTCGCAGGTGAAGAAGACGAGGCCGGGGTGGGTGGACAGGTGGTGAGCGAGGACTGGTATGGCTAATTAGGTGTTGGAGAGGTAATTGGGTCAAGGGAATACTTACGAGCCTCGCAGTCATGACCCCAGGTGGAATCGGGTTCCTCGTTGAGAAGGAAGTCGATGCTGTGGAAAACCAGGATAGCGTTGAACTTGAGGCATCGCTCGAACGCGAAGAAGACAGCGTCGTCGAATTTTGTGAAATCTCCCTTGATCTCAGCGGTGTCGATCGAGTATAGTGGCAAATGCAGTTTCTCCGTGATGGCTTTGACGGCCATGGTCTTGCCGCTGCCACTGGGACCAGTCAAACAGATTACAGTGCCCTTGGTCTTTTTGTCGAGGCAAGGCTCGGATTTCTCAGGATGATCAATGTGGCTTTTTGCAATGGACAGCAGTAAGTCTTTCTCGTCCTCGGGGATGACGAGATCTTCGTAGGCTTCCTCGTTCCATAGGACATCGCCAAACTCACCCACGCCGATCGACCCTTTACGGAGTATTAGCACACGAAGTATTTCCTTACATCTAGGGACAACACTTACCCATTCCCTTTCTAGCAATGTCAAAGGCTGGGACGTATGGCGGGGTGGTAAGTAATTGCTCTTCCGTAAGAGCATGGTCCCTGCCACTGGACACTTGGGCCGGTTTTGTTCTCTCCCACTCCTTTCTTGCATTGCGTTGACCTGTGACATTGCTGCGCTCTCGTTGGCGCTTGACACTTCCAAAACTTGACGAATTATCCTCGGATGGAGGTACATGCTGAGACTTATCGAATGGATTATCCTTGTTCAAGGGGAGCAGATTCGCAGGCATTGCCTTGCAGCCTAGATCAACAGGGTTGATGATGATACGGTCAAGGACATGCAGCTAGATGTTACGGTCAGACCATGTACAAACACTAAAATGGAGGACATAGGTCGAGGTCTTACTTGATCATTGTGATTACTCTCTCCTTCGCGGCCGGTATAGGCTTTCATCTCTGTTTGGGTGAATCGGGCATATGTTTGACCTCGCTTGAGGAGTCGTGCTTTGATAGCCTTTTGATCGGGGTGCAAATCTAGAGGCATAGTATGAAGCTCGGCGATATTCATCACCTCATCATGAGGGCAGAAGCTGTAAGAGGCCGACGCAAGACCGAAACTCTTGCCATCCCAGCAGACCCATTCCCCTTCTATAATGAAACACTCGGCGTTATCAATGTCGAAATCGTACTTGGCTGAGACCATTTTGATGATGCGGTCCCTGCTGCTCGGGTATTTTCTGTAAAGCAGCTCCCCGGGCTTGAAGATGGTCCACAAATCGCCGTAGGTGATTCTGCCTGTCGAACGACATTCCTCGACTGTCTTTAGATATTTCTCAATTTCTTTGGCGAGGACATCATGTAACACCTTCACGTGATCACGTGTAACCGGGTCTGGATGTTCGTCCATGAGCCGGACCATAGCGTCCCAAGCATGGAGCAACGGTCTGAACGGAGCGCTGAACTCCATAGCGAAGGGGCTTGTAGCAACAGAGTAATTGGGATAAGCTGCCAACCGCTCGCTCAAAACCTTCTTCAGATGAGGACTTCGAATTTGAACCGTGTCCACTGTAGCGCCTCCCGGTGCACTATTGCAGCGTCGCTTCTGGACCACAACGGCGAACTGCTCTAGCCAGTCAGGACTCGGATGGAGGATCTCATCTTCTCCGTCAGGCGTCTCAACGACTGTAGCATAGCCATTGAGACCGTTCCTGTTGCGAAATTGGGTGGCAGGCGCATTCCGCATGCCTTCCATGATTCCTTCCTGCTTGGAGTCAGTAACACTTCCGGTCATTGCACAGAGCCAAAAACCACGTCTTTCGAGCGACGGTTGCTTTCACATTTCCAGGGCTTTGGGAAGGATATAAAACTTACGAGTCTGATCGGAGGATCGCAAGCTATCTTTAGCCTGCCGATAGAAGGAGGATCGAACATCTCATCCCTTGAGCTATCCATGCTGCGGAGGGATAGACTGTCGTCGTCGCTGAAACTTGGGTTTCGTTCCCGAGAAACGACGACCCTGCCATCGTTGTCACGTAGCGGTCCTCTAATCTTCTCTTCTTTGACTCTCACTGTCTGAGGGGCCATGCTGCTTGTATTCTGATAGATGTGATCGACGTAAGACTGGTTCCTCTGAGAAATCTTGCTGCTTCTTGACTGGTGGGGAAAAGCTTTCCACAGAGGGGTTTTCGGAATATATATGCAGTCGTAGAACCTTGACTTCAGCTGGACTGAGAGTTCTGCCTTCCAATCAACCGATCTCTAGCCGCATAATTGGCACTCGATGGTGAGGAGCTCCAGGCAACACTGCCCCACGGCTGCTGCACCCAGCCGGCCAAGCTGTCAGCCTACATCTGCCTTCCTGCACGAGACCAGGCCAGAGACCACAGCCTCTCGCCTTGTCGCCAAGTCTTCTGGAGCCATTGTCTGCATCATGCATGTCGAGCGTAGAAGGTTCAAGAAGTCGGCATCAAGAGTGGCTCTCTTTGGTAGGGCAGGAATCCCACCCCCGCCTCACTGCGCCGGAAGAAGTACGAGTACCCCACGCTGCTAGGATGGCTGAGCAATCTATCATGAGCCGTTGGTATTGCTCATTGTAATGACTGCGAACTACAGCGAGATAGCCTCTAACGATCCCCTTAGCAGGCCAGATCTTCGAAGAGATGACGGACTAATCTTCCATTGGCCTGATTGCAGGCTAGTTGATTTGCTTCTTGCGGGACCGGAAAGGGCCACTACCGACATCGCTCTTTGACAATGGCCTCTCTCACGGCGTCATCTCTTATTTACCGATCGGAAAGACTGTCTCAGACGCTGCGACAGAACTGCTTAACTGCCAGCAACGCTTTCCAGCGGCGTCAAGGCACTCGAAGACATTGTAGGGCACTCGTCTCCTTTCCGCGCCTTCTCTAAGCAGAGTCATATCCACTTTCCGTCTTCCAATCTTCACTACTGCTATCGGACTCTTCCTACTCGAAAGGCTCTGTCACAATATACATACTTTCTGATCAAGCAGAACAGTCTCTCTTCCCCCCCATTCTCATATCTCATCCACCTCGCGAACAATGTCGACCACCACCCACCTCAAAAGCCTCACTATCGACAATATCAACCCCCATGTCAAAGAAGCCAAATACGCCGTCCGCGGCGAGCTTGCTGTCCGCTCAGAAGAATACAGAGCCAAGCTCAAGAAAGGTCACCCCCCAACCCCGCCCGACGAGTCGCTACCGTTCGACAAAGTCGTCTCCGCCAACATCGGCAACCCCCAACAACTTGACCAGAAGCCGATAACCTTCTTCCGCCAAGTCCTCAGTCTCCTTGAGTATCCTCCACTACTCGAGAATGAAGAGGCGCTGCAGAAGTACCTTGGATATAAGCAGGACGTTATCGACCGGGCCAAGTGGTTGCTGAAGGAGGTGCACAGTGTCGGAGCATATAGCGCAAGTCAGGGTGTGCCAGCAATAAGAGAGAGCGTTGCGAGATTCATCGAGCGGAGGGATGGCTACGCATCGGACCCTGCCTCGATCTACTTGAGCGCTGGAGCATCGTCGGGCGTCAATACGCTCATGAATGTCATCTGTTCCAATCCGGAGACAGGCATCCTGGTTCCCATACCCCAGTATCCGCTCTACACTGCCACTCTGGCTGTGCTCAACGCCCGCTGCGTGCCATACTACCTGGAAGAGAGCAAGGCCTGGGGGACAAACCTCCAAACGATCAAAGAGTCCTACAAGAAAGCCAAATCGGAAGGGACAGATGTACGAGCCATCGTAGTCATCAACCCCGGCAACCCAACAGGGGCGGTTCTACCTTCCGAAGATATTCGTGCAGTCTTGGAATTCGCAGCAGAAGAAAAACTCGTCGTGCTCGCCGACGAAGTCTACCAAACCAATGTCTTCGTGGGCAAATTCACGTCCTTCAAAAAAGGACTTCGGGACATGCAGAAAGAGGTCCCTGGCAAATACGACAACCTGGAACTTGCATCCCTAAACAGCATCTCGAAAGGCATGGTGGGCGAATGCGGGCATCGGGGCGGCTACTTCGAGCTCACAGGCTTCGACCCTGAGGTCGCGCAGCAGATCTACAAATTTGTCAGTATCATGCTATGCGCCCCAGTCATCGGACAGTGCCTGGTCGAAATGGTCGTCAACCCACCCAAGGAGGGAGATCCAAGCTATCCACAGTACATCAAAGAATACGACAGCATCAAAAACGACCTCCGAACGCGAGCAACAGCTCTCTACGACGCTTTCCAGCAAATGGAAGGCGTCGAGTGCCAGGATCCTCAGGTAAGCTCTCACCATCAGTGTGCTACATCTCTTTTCTCTATGTCTAACCCATTCCTGATACAGGGCTCCATGTACCTCTTCCCCACCATCACGATCCCCAAGAAAGCAATCGAGCAAGCCAAGAAGGAAGGCCGCCAGCCCGACGAGCTCTACTGTTTCCGCCTCCTGGACGCGACGGGCATCTGCGTCGTTGCGGGCTCCGGCTTCGGGCAGCGAGAGGGCACGCAGCATTTCCGAACGACGTTTCTGGCCCCTGGCACAGAGTGGGTGGGGAAGATTACGGAGTTCCATAAGAGGTTTATGGATGAGTTTAGGGATTAGAGGTGATGAGTGAATGCGTGATGGCGATGGGTTGCATATGCTTGCATAGCTTGGTAGTGGAAAACGTCTCGACCTCTCCAGACCTCCCAAACGCTGTTCTCATCTCCTTCGCCTTGTCGTCCATCTCTTCCCGATCTTTGAATCCACGTTTTCTGCTTCTACTGCTTGGACAACAGACCATGGTGCACGCCGGGTCCCGTCCAAACCCCATCTTCCTTCCCCATCCATCAACCATGCACACACCTCAACCACCTGCCTACTTTATTTAGCTGCCCCGTCGACCAAGCCATCGCCATCCCGCCTGCACCTTCCCAAAATGTCCCTCCACCCTCTATCCAACTCGCCCCTTACTCTTCACTCAACCCACTAACTCCATTCCAACAACGTCACGCTCCGAAACGGGCATCAGCTGTTGCGTTCCAGCAATGGAAGGAGGAGGCGGAGCATATCTGGAAAGGCGTACGTGGCTGCCGGATATGTCTCGCTGCGAATAGAAGATTGATGGATCGGTTGGTGGATTGTGAGGTTCATGATTCCCGACCCGGCCTTACGTATTTAGAGATAGATGTCGCAAGACGATGAGTTGGTAGTCTCAGCTGTTGGGTAGAGCAGAAGGCGCAAGGTATGAAGCTGGTGGTTCAAGATGTGAGGTTAATGATCCTGATCCAGCGTTGGGTTTCGAGAAGAAGGCGCAAGGTGGGGAGTTGGCCGTCCACGTTACGTAGAGGGGGAGTTGGTTGGCGGGGGCGAGATCACTTGTTTCACGATGGAGGGTGGGTTGTTTCGATTTGGTTTGCTAGTAAAGGGTAGCAGGAACGTCAGAATTTGATGTTGCTATGAGAGCTTCTTGAGAATTATAATAAGACATTCTGTTTTGTTCTGCCCTGAGAAGTGGGCTACGTTACGCCTACTAGCTCTTCTGGCAGGCAGGCCGCGTTTCCGGCTGTTCTGGTTCCCAGCTAGTAAAACATTTCGAGACGCCTATTCTAATTTAGCCACCACCGAAACGCCAAGTCCTATGCCAGTGCTGCCAGCGCGGCGCGAAGAAGATGCTTGTAGAGAATGTATAGTGTTTGTGTGATTAGTACTATCGTGATCAGGCCGCTGGGTCTGAATCACGTTCGTGTTTGAAGTCTAGAATGGAATGGGCTTTTCATAGCCAGTAGGTATCCTTGGGCGGCACGGGCGGAGGGTTGACCGGCGCACCAGCGCCCGAGAAATTATAGTTCGGCTGGCGATGCCCATACCGGCTTTCCTTCTCGCGGAGGTCCTGTTCGAACAGCGTGTCGCGGCCGGCATAGTAAGGATTATCTCTCCTCAGCTGCCTGTACCGCGAGGGCGCACGCGTCGGAGGTAGCACAGGGGTCTCCAGCGTCGGCTTGCGGATATAGTGCGGTGCCCTTTCGTAGAGGTCTGTAGGCTCGGAATTTATGCGGCGAGGGGAGGAGTAGTGCCTCTCGTTCTCGTATCGATCAGTGACGGGTTCCGAGATCTTACGTCGCCGTAGGTAGAGACCGTTCTCCATGGCTTTGAGGAGCCCGCGTACAGCTTCGCAACTTGAGGGGATCTCGACATGGGTGCGCTGGCCGGCGGTGCGGTCTACGATGGAGAAGGCGTGGCCCCTTTTGTTATAGAGATATTGGGCGACGTCTAGCCCACGCTGGTGACCGCGAGGGCAGAGCGTCCCCCCTCGGGAGAAGGTGTCATGTGGTCGAGCACAGCTCTGACAGTGGGAGGCATGGCGGGAAAAGGCTTTCATGACGAAGACCTCGTCGTCCTGGGGTAGCCGCGAGTAGGCTGGCGATTGGGCGAAATCGACGGAGCGGTTTCGAGGTAAAAGGGTGGGTGATGCTGAGCGGTCCGACATTCTGTCGTTCGCGACTCTGATGTAGTAATTGTGATGGTTGGGGGGTTTGAGGTAGAAGTAGCGGGTTGTAGTGGCGAAACGAGGCACTGTAAAGTCTGGATGATTGCTTCTTGGAGAAGAGAAGAGAGCCAGCTTGGGTTCTAATATAGCTGTATAGTCTTGAAGTTGAGCTGATATTATGAGGGACCCCAATGACGTAGAGTAGAAGGAGGTGACTGTTTCGCAACAGCGTTGGAAAATGCTGTGCCTAAGAAAGACAGAGTATGAAAGAGAGGGGCAGAGGAAGCGTGTTGGTGTATTGTCAGAAAATCCTTCGAGCTATCGATCAAGGAAATGGGGACAAGTGTAGAAGAAATATGCAACAGTTATACACATTGGATGGACGGATGCCTGGATTTGATCATCATGTGTTAGCCTCGACTCATAGGCATCAAGCTGCAGTCGGGAGCAAGTAGCCTCCCGAGGGACTAAGACGGGCAGCACACCCTCACAAAGATCTGTATCAGCTGCTATGTTGCAAAATTCCCACATATATGTATAAGCATGATGGTGGGCTTAGCCAACCATGGCTATGCTGCCTAAACATGTTTTAGCTCGGTTCCCTCGGCTCATCACTGACCTTAGTACAAACGATATCTGGAAAGACTCTGATGAGTTTTTAACCTGCGTAACCACGGCGAGAGGCAAAGAGGACGTCATGATATGGTCTGACAGTTGGTAGCATAACCGGGCGCTTTACCTACCCGCGGTGATTGCAGGAGTCATCGAAGTCCTGCCATCAGCTGCGGTTGGGGAAGTCTTTCGCTAACGGGAGCTAAGCGAAGGTTTTAGCCTGTTCGGGGGTTGAAAGGTGGCTTTAAGGTTCGATGACTGTCTTCGACACAGGCCAAAGTCACGAGGCCGCCCATGGATGTTTGCCGATTCATATCGTGCGGGTCATCCACTACCATCGCAGCACTTCTTCCGAGAGGCCAAACCGACTTTTCACCGGTCATGCCTCCGCGTCTGCGTCTAATCCGCCACTGTCGAGCTCAAGATCCATATGTATGCGGTTATGGGTTACTGGACTCAAACTCATTGAGCGTAATGCCAGTCTTGTCCCCTTCCCTATATAGGACCCTAGAGTTCCATGGATGGAATAAGGTAGGCGCGATGATAAATCTTGGAACACGTGATGAGGCACTGTGTTTCTAATATAGCCAGCGTGTCAAAAGGTTGCTCTGTATTAGGATCCTTTGTAGTCCAACGTCCAGTGTTTAGATATAGTTAGTGATAACCTATCTCTCTTATTTCCGCCTTTGCTCCGGTCTCTTTCGGCCATGTGTGAGGTCTTCCGCTCTGACGTAGCTCGTCATATGGTTACAGCGTTCTCCATCGAGGATGGCAAGAGTTGAAGGCTGTGTTCTCACCGGACTTGAAACATCGCCACAACAGTCCTGAATTAGACCAACTTCGTTGGAACGATGGTCATGAATTGCACTCGCCGCAAAGCCTACACGGATCGAATGTCCGAAAGGACTCGATGTTATCTCGTGCTCGTTTGAGTATGTTTCGGCTCCCAGCAAGGGAACACCCCTTCCTGATCGTGACCTTCACAGCTTTCTCGAGAGTGGCAAAGTACAAACGGATCAAAGAGATCTCGTTTGGCGTCTCATGTGGCATAGTGAATTGTTATGCGGTGAGTTGATGTTTATTGCGAGCTTCACTCGGCGTCAGCAGGCTTCATGGACCATCTCGACTTACAAAGCTCCACAATTTGACCCCCACACATATCCAGAAAGGTGGCCACTACCACTCAATGACCCTTTCACGCTGCCAAAATTCCCCAGACTTTCCCCCGATATCTCCCAGCGCTAACAGCACTGGTGTTTGCGCGCCTTCGTCCACGGTTTTTGACCCTCGATTCTTGGTCATATCGGTGTTCACGTATCCGGGACAGCAACTATTAACCAACACTGTCCCTCCAGACTGGCTGTGCTGAAGCGCAATGGCTCTTGTCATGCCCGTGACGCCGCTTTTGCTGACGGCGTAGGCTGCACTGGGCCATCCCCTTTCTTGCTCTTTGCCCTCTCTTACGGCGGATGTGAAAGCTTCCATCAGCTTCGTGACGTCGTCTAAGGTCTTGGATGAGGCGAATTTCGAGCGGATGGAGTCTGAATATTTAGTATTGAGGTGGCCAACCATACTAGAGACGTTGACGAGACGGCCTCCATCGCGGATTAGAGGAAGGAGCGACTGGGTGGCGGTGAGTGTGCCGTAGTAGTTACATTGCAGGGTTTCTTCGACCGCGTTGATGTCTACGCAAACAGTCTAGCTCGAGTATTTGAGCAGAGAGCCACACAGTAGCAACATACCAAAACCATTCATAGCAATTCCGGCATTGTTGACAACCATATCAATACCATCCGGATGTTCTCCCTTGAGGAACGAGGCAAAATCTGTGGTACTCTTCGGCTTCGAGATATCCAGTCCGTGATACTGGATTGAAGCTAATCCTTCCTCGCTAGCTAGAGCTTTGGCTTTCTTCAATTCCGCATCGTTCTGCAAATCCTTGACGGCTTGTTCGCCCCTCCCTCGGTCGCGCGCGGTTAAATATATAAGGAGTGGACCATTATTGAAGGCTGAATTGGGGTACTGCAGGGCTAGATTGCGGACAATGGCAAAACCTAGGAAGTTCACAGGTCAGAGCGGATCTTTTACGATATTGTATCGAGTCCAAGGATTAGGTTCAAGATCATAGAATTTCAAGACCCCATCGTACCGATGCCCTTGTTGGCCCCAGTCACAGCGGCAATACGTGTAAATGTCATTTTCGCTGCGTGATGAATGGAAAAGTGTCAGACGAAAGGACCTTGAGACAGTGCAATCCACATCATTAATCATGATGAAGACGCAGTCACGCTAATCACGTAGGATTCGTGCACAAATACTACAAGGTCTTGGCGTTCACTGCCTCCCCATGCTAGTACTTGACCCTTTGCGGCGCCATGTTCGATGCGATATGCTATTGTGTCAACGCAGAATGTCAGTACTGTACCAGTTACACAATAAGTGTGTCTGGCCAAGGTTTTCGAGCAGATACGCTACTTTCGGATGCTAGATCCTCGTGTTTCACTCAGCCACAATTTTCTCCTTGGGCCCTCCTTCTCGCATTGGCACATAGATGAACCAAGTTCCCTTTGCCATATGTCCGTTGTCGATTTCAACCTCTTGAAGCCCTGTACATATCCACCATTAAGACCATTTTCTTTTTCTCCATCCCCACATCAACCCTGACCTTCCGAATACATCATTAAATCCACCCCAAAAGAGATACCGCCAGAATGCTTTCCTTTCTCAATAGACAACCTCCTCGCACCAAGCAATCCCACCTCACCACCATCTCGACCGAAGACGGCCGCACCCGCTCCGAGTTCTTCGCCAACGACCCCACCTCAACCTACGCTATGCGCACCACGCTGCACCCCGGCCCCACAATCCACACCCCACCCTACCACTGGCACAAGTACCAAATCGAATCCTTCACCGTCGAGTCCGGCATCCAGCGCGCCACCCTCGAAGGGAAAGTAATTGACACCACAGCCGGCAACACCTTGACCATCGAGCCTGGCGCCTACCACACCTTCGACAACGGTTCACCCGATCAGGACCTCGTCACCTGTCTCGGCCTCGACCCGCTAGAACGTGTGCGGGACGAAGCCTTCTTCCGAAATATATATTGCTATTCCGACGATTGTAGGAAAGCGGGGTGGAAGCCGAACGTGTGCCAGATGTGTCTTTTCTTGCATTTCTTCGACTGTTATCTTGCGCTGCCGGGGCCGAGGAAACTAGCGATGTGGGTTAGTGAGTGGTTGGTGTGGATATTGGGGGTCGTGGTTGGGAAGGTGCTTCTGGGGATGAGGGAGACCTATCCAGAGTATTGGGAGGGCGATATGAGTAAACTGAAAAGAGCGGTGCCGGCGCAAGGAGAGGCGAGGAAAGAATTGTGAGAGCATACAAAGAGGGTGCTTTCCAGCAGAAGTTACGATGCGGACGAGGAGTACGCTGCACATGTCAGGTGTGTCAGTCGTTCACTATGAGTACTTAGATCCTGACCCAGGAAGTCCCGGCTTCCTCGACGTCGTGTGCTTGTAAAGAGTATACATGCGCAGGACGTTGATTCAAAGTCAACACCACTTTCAACTCGACGGGCTTACATAAGGCTAATGCAAGCAAGAAAGGAACTCACCATTAAGCAGCCCATTACGTTGGAGCATACAAGATTGTTGCAGTCTCCACGATGGAACAACGACATGCACGGCAAATTTACAGGGTGCACGGTTCTGTCAGCTCTGGAAAACTGGATAGCATTGAACAGAGATATCCCAAGATTTTTGGGACTGCGTAGGCAACGAGGGCACTGCTGGAAAATTCGTTTCTCCAAGAATGAAAACTGCTCATCCACATCTGGTAACAACATCACTAAGACAGACCCTCCAAAGCCTCAGTCCTGCAAGCTATAAATACTTCCTCAGTACAGACACCCGGTTTCCATCGTTGATGCTTGTCGCTCAGCGGCTACTCGACTGCCGACTTGCTGCAAGGCTGGGATGCCTACTCGACGCTCTGTTTGAGTGTCGGCTCGATCCATGCCGGCTTGGTTCATGCCAATGGGGGTATTGTGTAAGCAGCAGTGGCGTCTGTCCCGCTTCCGACTCCTCAGGTATACCAGGTAATTCGACAGAGTACGCATCACCTCGACGCCTTGTCCCTCGAATTCCATGATGCCCGGCGGAGCTAGTATGAGGATGTTGGCCATGCGAATGACCTGATGTATTATACCTATCGGCGGACCACGGATTTCCCCATCGGTCTGTCTCTCTATTTGCGATTCTTCCTGTCGTCCTTAGCTCGTCAAGCCTACGCCTCCGAAGGTTTGCAGCATCGCCGCCAGGACATCTCCTTAGAAACCCTCTACCAGGTATCTCGCGAGCATCCATATAAATGCCTCCGTCACCTCTGCATGGAGGCATCACAAATGTGTCCGTTTCCGGATAGTAGCGGATTCCGGTCTTCTTCCTTGGATCGTCCGGGTCCACACGTGTCACCCAGGCCTGACCTCCTCCGACTTCCCTCGATATGTCAGGTTCGCCATGATTGTACCTACGATCTCAATCCCTGTAGTTGTTATGGTAGCGCGACATTGAAGCTGTGTTGTTGTATTTCCTGTTAAAGATCTCTTGCTCTCCCAGTAGCGATCCCTAAGAAAGTTGGATCAGCTACCACTTGTGTACTGCAGATCTACTTTAAGGATTAAGAAGGGTGCTGCTCAATCTCGGAGTCCATCGGTCTTTATAGGTATATATAGCACTCACATTATTAGATTGACAAGACTACGAGTCAACAACCTGACATTGATGAAGGATGAGCCAGTCGATACGGCCAAAGGAGTCATCTATCGGATTACCCTACGAAGAGCCATCATCTAGCCATACGAACTACGGGTAGTCAGCTACTGCCAACTCACACTAGGAAGTGACATATTCTAGAAGCCTGCACTGATTCACCATGAGCCAGCCAATCCTGATATCACAGTATACTGGACAAGCAGCGAGCGTACTGTTTTAAGAGATGCTCAGAGTTACAGATTAGGTGTGCGGAGCTTACCAGGGTGTAAGTTTGAAGCCATGTCGACAAGTCTTGCATATATGTCTGAGAAGTGGCTCTGTGCAAGATCTATCAGCTTATGCAAGAGTTTGTACGCCAGCCTGGTTCAAACATGGAATGCCAAATGAATCTATTTTGATGGAACGTCAACATCGGACTGCTCTACAATCCCACTTTCTAGCTTCCTGATCCCATTCTGGCCTCTCTTCGCCTCTCCACCATGCTTCTTGCCAGGTCTTGCCCCAACGATCCATCCGCCTCCAGTGGAGCTTCCCTGTCTTCCTCAATTCTTTCAAAGCACTCTCCCGAAACTTCCAAAACTTTTCTGGAGAAACAGTTATCCATCGGCTATGCTCAGCTTCTGCGGCTGCCACTTCGAAGGGGCCTCCAGCCACGGAGGGCAAGAAAAAGGTGTCTGTCTCGGGGAAATAGCTTGTATGCTTATAAGAGCTTAACGAGGATGGGCACGGAATATCAAGAGACCGAAGATTTCGTGGAAGTGGCTCTACCAACCATACCATAAGCTGACATGGTTCAAGGTATTGCTCATACAGAGGTGGCTTCTTCCACAGTCCGTGAGCGGTTCCCCTGACAAAAGACCATAGGCGATCAACGTTGGACGGGTCCGGCGATGCTGGCGCCTCTGCCAATGTGGCTTCATCGCTAGTATATACGCTACTCAATAGAGTGCGATATGATACGTCAGAGGTCAAAGAAGAGCGTTGGAGGCTCGATGCGTCGCTGTCAGTACCCAGAAGCGCAGAACTTTCGTCGTGTGGCAGGCGCTCCTCTTGCTTCCCGAAATGGAAGCCGCGCACTTGGACGATCTGAGCTCTTCTCCGAAAAGTCTCAAGACGAGCCTCTAGTTTGTCGATCCCCTTATTGAAGGTATTATTGGCGTCCTTGCTAATCATGATTGATGAGGCTGTGGTATCGTACTCGGTTTCTTCCTTTTTTTGTGCACCATATCTCCGTCGTCTCCATACCCAGTGTAGGATGGCCTGGTAGTCGAGAAAAGCTCCTAGTTGAAGCAACATGGCTGCTACTCATAGAAGGTCTAGGTCCATCGTTTTATTGCGCTTTATATATATATGATTATATTGTTTTGATAAGACTCATCACCTGGCATCGACACGCATCCAAATCATCGATTTCAACAGAGGTGAGTGATGTATCTCCACAACAGTCTTCACTGGGTGTTGTGACAAGGTGTTCGGTCTGTCATAGCTAAGGTCCTGAAACAGATTATGGATTCTCAGACGAGCGAGCAAAGAGGCTCATCGCCCACGCATGCTCACATCGATAAAAGTGATGCGTTGTTGCGATCTTTGATACAAGTCATCTTGCCAAGCAGAAGCTGAGGTCGATCGTGCAGTAACAAGTACGGTATCCGTCAAAGCTTGAATGAATAAAGCCAAATGCTTTTTATATCTACGGTGCAGACTGAAGGAGCTGGGGTGCAAAGCTCATGAAGAAGCCCACGAGGACTATTGCTGAGGGAACACAGCGGAAAGTGAAATTCACCGTGCGCGTCTTAATGCCTTGGTCGACCTTCAACCGTTATTATCGAGTTTCCTACTCGCGTTCGAGCCTGCGGCTACTATTACCCATCGGATCAGTCCCTTCCAGCTTCGAGGTCGATATCTAGAAACGAAGTAGTTCGTGAAGCTGCCTCACTGCAGAGTGGAAAATCACAATCAGAGATACGGCGACGAGTATTCTCGTCACGTCATTGCTCCGAGCTGAAGGGGTCGTTCACGAGGTCGAGTGCATGAGATACTCGCCATCGCACCAGGTTATCCGCGAGGAAGATTTTGGCAGGTTTTTCGACATCGAGGACAGGGCCTCTGCCGTTCATTACGACATTCTCCCTTTCTTTTCGTACCTTTACGAGGTTCTGCCTTGAACAATATTGTATTGAGTTCTTGACAAGTCTACATGGCCGAACGTTTGGCATATCCATTTGGGATAAGATGTAATCACAAATCCTATCGCTCGTTCACATGCGCGTATACAACCAACCATAGAGTCCTTCCATCTACAAACAAATTTCCCAAGATTCGCTCATAAGTATCATTCCCTTCAGAATGTCTCCTTGTCATTCAGCCATCCCACGAATGCTGAACGTCAACCAGCCAACCAGCCGCAACTCCCCAATCTCAAGCAACTCCTGTGCCGCGTCGCTTTCGACATCAACGGCAATCTTGACCGCACTGCCCAACTCCGACTCCGTCATGATCTCAAGGACTCGCAAAGCAGCCTCCCCAATCTTTGCAAGAGGGGCGAATACTGGCACTTCCTGCCTGCTGGCTTGTTCGAATACGGTGTTGGAAGTATTTATATCTGAGCGCTCGATCCCTCCCTCTGAGCAAGACGAGTCGGAATGCGTGGAGATGGTAAGCTTTCGGCGTCCCCCACGATATCTAGGACTGGGCATGACGTCGGAAGGCGTAGCTGATGCAGAGTAATTTCCGTACCGAAAGCCCCATCAAGAAGCGGAATACCTAAACTGCACATACAGTTCAAAGGGGTAGCTCTATCTATGGATGGGGTTGCGCGATGCTTATACTTGTCCCCCCCCCCCCCCTCCCCAAACCCATCAAGCCCCAATATCCCACTCTACCCTCTGAACCCTCTGAACCCTCACCTCCTCCCCCCTCCGGGCTCCCCACCCGCCCCAACAACCCCCTTTCCAACCCCAACACCCCATCCCCTCAACCACCGCCCGTCCACAACTCCCGCCCATTCCCGCTATATCACCTACACGTAGCCCCGCATCCTCACTAAAATCCCCGTCGAAGTCCTCCGCTGAATGTACAGCCATAACCCGTGGGCGACGGGCGCGGAGAGGTGTATGCGGGATACGATATCCGTTGTATGTTGTGGGCTGCGGGTTGATGGAGTAGGTTGCGGGGAGGGTTTTGATGTCGCTTGGGGGCGGTGAGGGAGGAGAGAGGGGGAAGTGGAGAGCGTAGGCGAGGGCTTAGTTGGGGGCTTCGTGGCGGATTCGCTGGTAGGGTGGCCTGGCAGCTGTAGAGATGGTTGTGCGGAGTAGGGGGGTAATTTCTGGGGATAATGGTGGAGGGGTGGGAGATACGCTGGCGTGGGTCGATGGGGAGGTTGAGGAAAGGGGGAATGATTGGCGGAGGGGGGTTGAAGTTTAGGATTGGCAAGGTAGGTAGGGTTTTGGTTGGAGGGGTGCAGGCTGTTTCACAATGATGAAGTAAATTGTGAGAAATGTAGCAATAAAGATCGTCAAGTCTTGGAAATGTTAGAGTCTTTTCGTTGGAGCGTGCAGGCTATTCTGGAGGGAAGAAGTGGATTGTGGGAGACGTAACGAGAAAGAAAGAAATTTATTTCAAAAAATGATGGAAGATGCTCTCTTTTATAGATTGGCAGATCCTGGTTCAAGAACGATGACAATAAATATTTCACGGCGGTCCTGTCCGATTAGTTGAAAAATGACTGATACATACACGTCTTGCAACCAGGCCGTCTCGTAAAGCTGTATGCCTGCCTCCTCAGGCATAGAGGCAAATGCGCCGACGAAACTGGTCAGATCATCTGACCAATGACTGATGCATTCACGCCTTGCAACCAAGCCCTCTTGAGAAGCTATCTGCCTGTAGCCTCAGGTATAGAGGCAATTGCGCCGACAGAATGGTCATCTACAGCGTCCCCACGTGTTCATACAGTCTGTCGAAGAAAGCCTCTCCAGAGATAAGCCGGACGTTGCCGCTCGCTGTAACATCAGCCCTTATCGTCATCACCTCCCAATCCCACGTCATCGTCCAGCAATACCAGCCATTTGCGATGAGCCAAGGATTCCAGGAACCGGTGCCGAATTCGTAGGCTTCGAAAGTTCGCGTATAAGATACCATGGTCCCTAGTCCCCGGGCAAGGGTGATCTTGATTCTAATCTCCGTGGTACAGGTAGAGCTGGGCGCCACGTGTATGACCTCGAATAGCTTTGTTAACCCTTTCAACCAACCACCATCGTTTGGGTGTTCGATGTCGAGCTCGTAATGCAAAGCTTTGCCCAGGATTTCTCCAGCTTCATAACGTATCTGTTTGCTGACTTGGGTGATTGAAAGGTCGTCAAGGTAGCGTCTCGCGCTATGCGATGCAGGGTGATCTCCTGGGCGATCAAACCGAGGGAAAAACGAAGAAGGGGGTATGAGTATGTGGCATCTGGATCTGATCAGATGGCGGTAGATCTGCCATCGAATTTGGACGGGTAGATCCAGGAACTTAGCCATGGTGGGAGGCTGAAGAGAGAGGTAATCTCAAAGGTCCTATGAGTGCTTCAAGTCGTAATCAGAAGTAGTAGGGATATTAACTAGGGTCGCCATTTTGATATTAAAGGAACAGTGTTTGCTGCTCGGGAAACGACATTTGTTGTGGTGTCAAAGGGTGTCACAAATCAAGGTATAGCATAAGTGTTGCGCTCAGGAGATCTTCCATAGCTGCTCCTCAACACCCTTGGCAATGGATGCGAACGCGTCCGCGTTCTTGCTGCCAGGTTGTGACACTACTGTCGGCTTTCCTCTATCAGCGTCACCACAGATTCTTTCGTTTAGTGGAATATCTCCCAGGAAGTGAAGGTTGTGTGTCTCGGCGGCCTTCCGGGCGCCAGTTGAGCCGAAGATGCTTGTCTCATGACTGCATTGCGGGCATATGAAGGTCGACATATTCTGAATCATACCGAGAATCTAGTCACGAATGCAATGAGCCAAATGGCAGACTGAAGCGGATTGAGCACATACCGGCACGTTCATCTTCTGAAACATCGAGATGCCTTTCAAGGTATCTCTCAGTGCGACATCTTGAGGCGTAGATACGATGACTACCCCTACACAAGCACGCAGCATTAGTTCGATCACGAAAGATCGTATAGGCGAGGACTTCACCGTCCAATTCAACCTGTTGCGCAATGGTCAATTGCGTATCACCTGTCCCAGGCGGCAGATCCAACACCAGCGTGTCGAGCCCTCCCCAATCCACCTCGTGCAGCAACTGCTGAAGAGCTTTGACAACCATCATGCCACGCCACGCGACAGGGGCTTCTTGCGGAACGAGATAGCCCATCGACATCGTTTTAACGCCGTAATTCGTAAGAGGGATAAGGTGGTTCTCTGTTCGCGATTAGGCCTCCTTTTCGCTTGAGATCTCAGTGGCATGCCAGACTGCGGCAGGACGAAAGCTGCTCTTACTTTCGTTCAGTCTTGGCTCTCCCGCCTCCAAGAGGCCCATTATGGTGGGAACGGAGGGACCGTAGATGTCTGCATCAAGGATGCCGCTGCGGAGGCCATTGCGCGCAAATTGTAGGGCGAGGTTGACTGGGCATATCAGAGCTCGGAGAGCTTTCGCAGATAGTTTGGGAGGCCGTACCTGCGATTGTTGACTTCCCTACTCCGCCCTTTGCGGAGGATACTGCTACGACTTTGTGGACATTGGGAATCCTACGCTTGGGGGGGAGCCCGCGTCGTGGTATCTGAGGACGTGGTTTGCGTGCTGGAATACCCTGAGCCGTATTTCAGTGTCCTGCTTAACGTAATACGAATGGGAGCATACCAGAGGGTTCTCATGTCGAAGACAGGGTAACGTAGAGAAAGCCCTTCTACTCATTGCACGATCATCGGCTGTACCGAAACCAAATATCGAGACCGAAGCCGTCCCGGCGTACCCTCTATTCTATGGCAAGCTAGGACAGCCCTTGGGCTGCCATGCAATGACAGGTGCACACATCCAGATCCGAAACCGACGGACTGTTGTATTAGCTCGCCAACATGTACTTTGTTTAAGTATTGACATGCGAAGTAGCGTCATGGGGGTAGACCTCAATCAACAGCTGATAGTATTAATCCTGGTGGGGGTGCTCTAGGGGTGTACCGTAGGCCTCGGCAGATAAGTTCGAACGGGTAAGGATGGAATAACAATCGGTTAGTATTCGAAGGCGTAAAGAACCTTGAGTTGACCCGATGTTTGTCCCCGTACGTACCGCCACTCGGTGACGCACAATAATATTTACAAAAAAATCGCTAGTAATGCAGCGCTACCTTACGGAGCGATTGACCGTTCTGTAACCCGGTCATAATGCCTTCATGCTACTCAGATCACACTCCAGTATTATTTAGTTGAGGTATGGCCGCCTCTGCCACGACTGCGTCCGTCGTCCACTCCACCTCTCATACTCTTGCCTCGTTCTGTGCCCGTTGTTCCGCTTGACGGATTGGGCTGCGATGCGGCAGTACTGGAGCTGTCTCCGCGTCCACGGCCTCTGCCTCTCCCTCTAGCACTTCTGGGCCTTCCTCTTCCGGCACCTGGCTTGCCACCCCCCGGGCCCACGGTCTTGCCTCTAGTGGCCTCTTCTTCCTCTTCTCGGACCTTCCTGCTTTCTTGATCCCACCATTCCTGAAACGCCTGTTCTTCTTGGATCTCCTGCAGACTGCGTTTAGCGACTGCTTCCTTGATGACGTCCTTTTCCGTCTGCTGCAGAGCTAGTATGTCTGCCATTGGAAGCTGCAGAGACGCTTCTGCTGCTGCTGGTGGCGCGTAGCGGACAGAGCGAATATTTGGCGGATGGGTGCCTGTTCCGGCCGAAGGCGAATTAGAGGGTTTGTTCAAGGCCACGGGTGTTGAGACGCTACGTATGGATTTCGGCGTGTTCAAATGGGGTGAGCCTCCACTAGCGGCTCTTCTGATAGCTGAAGCATTGCCAGGGACTGTCTGTCTGAGTGTGAGAGGCGGAGTGGATGCTTGGCTGGGGATATTTTCGGCAGAGGGTCTTGAAGGTTTCTTGTTGTCGGGACTAAGTACATCTTTCAAGGATATCTTTGGGCCACCAGACGCCACTCGCCAAGGAGAGGCTGCTTTCACGGTTTCCTCTGGCAGCTGTGCTTGAATTGGCGAAGCAGGAACGTCGTCCTGTCCCGGTTGCAATTGTTGTTGTTGTTGCCTTTTGCGCTCACGCTGTGATGGCTTGGCAGCCGCACTAGTCGTTGTATTCTCAATTGTACGACCTTTGAGCGCTAGCCCTGACGAAAGGCTAGAATTTCTGTTCGATGAGGCTTGGGCCATTATCTGTGTCATGCTTAACTTCGAAGCATTAAGCGTCGCCCAAGGTTGCGCTGGGCTGATGGCAGCTTCCGGCAAAGAAGCCAAATCGAGAGACTGGGAAGGGAGACCGAAGCGAGGACTGGCTGATGTACCAACATCAATGTCATGCGCCGAGTCCTCATGTCTTTCATCACATGCAGGTTCATTGGATTGTAAGCCAGAAGATAATGCTTGGAGCCTAGGGGAGACACGCAGTTCGTTCCCTGCCAGCAATGGCGTGCTCCGTGAGCTTCCTTCTGGGGTAGCTTCATCTGGCAATTCCTCCATCTCGAACATCAGATCGGTAATTGAAGTTTTTGGCCTGAGGGGGCTACTCGCAGTATAACGCTCACTGGAAGATTTTCGGCGCACTTTGGACGAGGGAGAGAGGTTTTCGTCATTTTGTGGTAGCGTTCGAGCTTTTGCCGCATTTGCATAGTAGATTTCTTCATCTAGTAGCCGTGACTGGAGGCGAAATGAGTCTATCTTGGCGCGTCTCCCACGCTCAATGATATCGTGGAGTTCAGGGTGAGCCTCGAAAAGCTCCGCCTCGGCTCTGCCATTCTTTGCAAATGGCATACATGCAAGCTGATTCTGCCTTACCACTTCGTCAAGCTCAAGCATCAGTTCATGGTCCAGCTCATCAAGTAGACTTTAACACGGAGTCAGCCAATTTACAAACGCCTTGCTGGTCTCTATACTCACTGGTTCTCCAGCATACCCTCGAGGTTAAGGCAGATGTACTCCAGTGCTGCATTCTTGAATTCGGTCACTGAGGATGGAGCTACTGCATTGAGTAGCTGACAGACATTACGAGTGGTTACTTGATTGGTCAGTTTACATACTTGACCTGGAGTAGAGGGTATTACCGTATCGACCCAACATCTTTTGGCAACATTGTGCAAGGCGATCGAGCATTAATTCGTTCGCAACTGCCATAACGTCCATTATCAAGTCGATGAACGAGTCGAAATCTGTAGTCGCCACGTCCTCAAATATAACTTCGTCAGCATCGGCATAGATGTATTGCAAGACCATTCGAAAAATGTTGGGCTGAATGTGCTTTAAGTTGACCTTGACCAGCGCTTGAGGCTCTCGGGACTGGGTTCTCCTTGAAGAAAGCCAGGCGCCACCTGCGCGCCCGTTGAAGAGGCCTTGAAAGAAGGGACATCGCTCGCATATCATAGCCTGGTGAACTTTCATGCTTCCACCATCAAGCTCAACTTCAACGTCGCCATGTCCAAGGTACTCCGAATGCCCTATGGCAACTGCGAGATCGTCATGCAACGTTTTTGGTGGCTCAACCATCATGCGAACCGCTTGTTCAAGCTTTTTCAAGCCAAGGTGTGAAGCAACCTTCATCAACTCTGCTCGCACTTGGCGGTACCTGTGAGCCAGTTTGGGAACAACTCTTGTATGATGCCATACATCGACAACAGCATCGCAGTAAATGTAAAGCACGAGATTGAGGACCGTAAGAACATCGGCCCCCAGCAATTGTATGAGTACCTTGCCGTCGCTGTCATATTCTATTGACACGACATCAGGTATGCTGAAGAAGTAGCTTTGACGAAACTCTACCAGCGCCTGTCTGGCAATCTCGCTACGTCCTGCTAAGATGAATTCATGGACTGGGAACACCACATCGGATACTGTTGAGCCAATCCGTAGGTTGTAGGTTGACGAGCCTGACAGTTCAAGGTCCTTCAGAAGCGGAAACAAGGCCTGTTCCAGATCGGGTGTAGTAAGAACCGCGCGACGTATGGAAGACGTATCATTCTGTGGCGAAGCTGACAACCAGAAGCGTGGTGTCGGGTTCTCACAAGTCGGATCCTCTTGAGCAGTGAAGCCGTGCAAAGGAAGAAGTGGAAACAAATCTTTCCACAGGGTAGGGCTGTCGACGCCCATCTGTGACTTCATGACATCGCAATCCTGACGAACTGCAGCATAAGCTCCAAATGTGTTGCTCCTCACAGCAGTGATCCTCGTTAATCCAGGCACCCTCGAAAACTTAAAGTCCTTCGACTTGTGAGAAGCCCGCTCAAGTGCCTTGGCGTCCTTGATCTTAGCCCTTTGAACCCTCCTCCAAACTGAGCCAGAATCCGTGCAGATTATGATCGACCCATCTTGACCTACATCGACATCGGTCACCGCCATCTGGCCTCGGTTCATGCACCAAATCCGCTGTGGAGATGACAGAGCGCCTCGTATTTTGGACGGGTTCGTTGTCGAACCTGTGGTAGTCCGAGAATCAATGTTCTGCGTTACTTGGACAGTAAAGACGTCGCCCATGCTTGATAAGGCGCAGATAGTATCTCCTCCAGAAGTAATCTTGCAGACATAGTTCTGCGCGTTGTGGTACTTTGTAGCTGCATAGCTGCTTTTGAGGAAGTAGTTGGAGAAACTCTCAAGCGGGAAAACAACCTTCGTGTAGCCATAGTTGGCGAATACCCAAACATCATGATTCTCGAGGAGACAGACAGTCGCCTTGTCTATAGCAGAAACAGCACTGATTAAAGACGTGAACAGAGACGCTGCCACTTTTCGCGGGGTATTCTGCACCGCTAGTGAGCGCGCATCTGAGTCGACCAAGCCAAGCTGACCATCGTTCTTCCCAAAGGTGAACAGTGAGGTCGACGTATACACTACACTATGAACCCCAGAGGCTGCAGCCCCATGCACTGCCTCACGCTTGAGGGGGCCGAAGATCTGTCGCGGCAGTAGCTGTATTGGCTCTTCATCAGGGAATTTCGGGCTAGCTGAGGCATACCCAAGTTGTGCGAATCGATTGCTTCCCCATGAGAAAACCTCGCCATGACTGGTAATGGCTAGTGTGTGATTCTGCCCCAGCCCCACGTGGATGACCTTTTTCTCTGACAGACCACCACCAGAAATTGGTACGTAATGGAATCTCGTCGTTTCATCGCCAGTCCCAAGTCTGCCCGCAGATCCAAAGCCGCACATGTAAAGGTTCGCTTCAGGATCGGTGGTCACTATCGCGGAGTGCAACTTGGAGAGCTGTACATCCTGGATGATGATGGGTTGATACTGCACAGCAGCTGGCAATGACGACGGTAATGCCGCTGTCGGCGATTGCGAGGCTGTGTGCCTAGAACATCTTTGCGAACTTTGATACTCAGCATAGAGGCGCCTCAGTAAGTGATTTGGACGTCGTAACGTGATCCGTTCTGGATATTGCCTGTCATCTTCGTCGCCAAACCCGAGAGTGAAATTCTTGTTGCTGCCGAATGCAAACATTTCGTCACCATTCATCACGTTGCGTGGCGATACAACATTGTTCCCAGGATCATCTTCATTGCTATCACCACTGACCCCATGCGCTATTTCATCATCGTCATCGGATGGAGAGCCCAACAACACGGGCATATTCGAGGCATGATGTATGACTCTATTCATAATAGAGGCGCCGTATACGTCGAAAGGGCTTTTCCCCTCGTGATCCTTGATCTTGATCAAACCCCCAGCACCGTACTGACCGCCACTTTGGTTGTAACCGATAGAATCTTGCGCGTCACGGCTTAGCAACGCTCGTGCGATGTCTATGTTGCCAAAATACAACGCGCGATGCAGTGAAGTCCATCCGCTTTCCGCATCTTGCATGTAAAGATCCAGAAATGGCACCTGGAGCAGAGCTGATGCAAAATGCGGCGCCGACTCTTTCGTCGAAGACGCAATGTAATGTAGTAGTGTTACCCCGTGAGCGTCTCGCCAGTTCACATCTGTCCTTGTTATTGTAACATTCCCTTCCTCATGGACGCTGTGCACCTTCTTGTTTTTCCAAGTAAGCGTCGGAGACTTTGACAGGCTTGTGCCAGGACTTCCTATGGCTACGGAACCCCTTCCTCTTCCAGCAACGCCACTCCTCGCGGCATTGGCGGATGTACTGTACGTGGCATGTGCCAACACCTGACGGAACTTCTCGACATCATTTTCGAAGTAGTATTGCCAGAGATAGGTACTCATAAGCCGCTAAAGGAGCGATGGGAGAAGCTTCCCGTCGCCCCAAGGAGGTGCGCCTCGCTGTAACCACGAAGGGTCACGGCGTGTTTAAAGGCGCTTATGGGAGGATCGGAAGCCTCGCAAGTCTGCGAAAAGGACGGCACGATAGCGTAAGGTATAGTATGTTGTCAGTAGCCTGTATGTCTTAGGCAGGAGAGACCTGAAAGTGTAGGAGTTATCTGATGTGGTAGTTAGGACCCGGGTACTCTTTGTCCTGCGGTGCGGACCAAAACAGATGTGGTAATGCGATCGAAGGCAAGGAAAGGTCGCAGCTGTCGTTGCGTTTGAAAGGCTTGGAGTGGAAGTATGAGGATGAAAGCGTTACGGGTTCCTCAATACTTGGGGTCCTCTATGGCTAGGAAAGGACTGTTGCGCGTAGACCGAGGCTATCTACGAGTCACCCACTGTGAACCAATCAAAGGCCGCTATGGCATCACGGAATCAAGAACAGGCCCAGCGTGCTTCTTGCTCAAAATCATGCTACTGTGAGGAGATCACGAGGTCATGCGCTGATGCCTTGCATGTCCGAGCTATACCAAGCATCATTGTATGGTCCAATCCAATTTCCAGTACACCAGAATAACAACGCTATCCAGCCTTTCTATACCGTCGCTAGCCCAATGCTTGTTCAAAGGTATATTCTGCAACAAGATCGCGAAGAGACTCCCACATATGCAAGAACCTAAAAGTGGTCAGAACTCCTGGACAACGAGTCAACGCCCACCACGGCAATATGCCAACCCGATGCAATGCTGTTCAGCAGTGAGAGACCCTCCATGACTGTAGGCCGGCGAGAACAGAGCAGGTCTTCACTAATACCCACTTCGTCTGCTTGCTCTCCTAGACGACGCACTGGAATCTCCGCCGCCTCTCTCGCTGCTCCCTCCTCTGGTTTCTTCCACACTTCTCCTTGATTGGTGTACGGCACCGAAATCGCTCATGGCGAAGAGCAACGGCTCACTATCCTCAAAGAGGTTTGAGGGTCGCGAGGAGCTATATCGCCGGCTTCGTTGATCGGAGCTCTCGCTCCCGCTGCCTCGCTCACCGAGGCTCGATAGTGAGCCTTGGGAAGGTGTGTGACCGCGTCTACTACCCCTTCCTATGCGGGGCCGGTATTGCAGACCGCGCGACGGAGCGGAAACAGCGTCACCTCTCCCTTCAAGCGAGGACGACGGCTGGCGCGTCATAGGCTCGCTACTATCGTTGGGGTTCGGGAGGGGACCATAGACTTGGTCCTCGTTGATGATGCTCGGATCCCCAACCGCTATATCTTCCACAGCTGAGCCTTCTTGCAGTCCAGCTAAGCCCGCGAGGGCACTCAGGCTGAGTTGTGGACGATCGTCGGTACCAAGGCTGGCGCTTCGTAAACCAAACGGAAAGATGTCTCCAAGTTCATCGTCGACTTGAAGAGCCCTAGGCTGCTGCGCAACAGAGCTCGATCGTCGATAAGTTGGGTGCAATGGGCGCGGCGACGTTGGTATATCAATAGCTCCAGTGCTCGAGTCACGCGATATGCTTGGACGCCGCTCTCTGCGCCGACACTCGCCTTGATGGGCAATAGAGTCATCATCCTCTATGCGAGGGTACTCAATAATGCTATTAGCGCTCAGCCGCGACGGGATAGCAGGTGTGTGAGGAGTATGAGGCGAGATCGGCTTTCCTGGAGAGGAAGAAGTCGACATCGATGTACCGGCAACCATGGGTGGAACGCTGGACAGTTGCCGACTACTAGAACTCGATGAGCGATGCAACAACAGCGACGAGGAAATCGATTCTGACAAGGCTGCGTTGGAATCTCTCATCTGCTGAAACTTGGTCAAAGCGGCACTTGTTCGCCTGGTCGCAGCGTCAACAGAAGCGCGATCTTTCAAAGGCCTGAAGCTTTTCAAGTCCTTCTTGCGATCAAGCATCTTCAAGAAATCGGAGATGTTGTCATCGTCAGTAGGTATTGAGCCTGAGCTTTCCCCACCCTCCGCAAGAACGCCGGAGCCCGGTTGCGCCGCAGACGAATTAAGGCTTGTCTTTCCGCTACTGTTGTCGTCTTCTGTCTTACTCCCACCCGTTGAGAGCTTAGCCTTCCGGTGCCCAAAGCTGCTAGTATACCTAGGAGCGTGGGCCGGTCTAGGCGATGTGGAAACCGATTCCGAGACAGCTGGTACATTAGGCGAGCTCCTGGACGGTAGCGAACCTTGCGGGCTCAATGTAGCAGGTGCTCTCGCCTCAGCTAATGAACTCAGAGCTGAGGCTCTGCCAATAGAAGCGGGTCGGTTAGCGGAAACGGGCTGGTCTGCATGTGATGGCGAAGCAGAGAGTGATGGGGTCTTGAATGGCATGAATGACACGGATGGCCTCCTGCTGACTTTCGGTGCTCCATCGGTAGATTTGAGCGAGGACTTTGATCCCTGTAGTGAACCATTGCTCGGCGGCCTGTTCGAAGAAGTCGTGACAGGAGATTGTCGGCCCATGTCTCCTGCGGCACGGAGGGTTGATAATGGGCTGGAGCCAGCAGGTGGTCCGACTTGATGAAATGTTGACATACTCCCGTAAGCCTGGCTGTGGTCTGGTCGTGGTCTCTGTTCCCCGCGGTGTGCTGGGAGAGAACCTACCTCGACGTTCCTAACAGCGCTGGTCTCCGCTTTTGCTACAACAGGTTTCGCGCCTAATGAAGGTTCAAAGAACTGATCGTCCATGCCCATGAAATGGGAGCTCAGTAACGCCTCCGAGTCCACGATACGAAAATCGCAGTGGCAACGATACGTTACATTGATGGAGAGAAGTCCAGCAGGCGAATGGATAGGGTCGAAAGAGAAGTGCTCTACAGCATCGCCATGATGGTCGAATAACGGCATTGACAGCAGATCGTGCCTTTTTGGCGGCTCGGTATCGGGCGACCGAGCCAGTATTCGATACTTGAGTCTGGGAAATCCTTGCGGACTTCTGCCCTTGGAAGCTCGTTTGCAGAACTGCCAGGCAGGCAAAAGCTTAGCATAGGTGTACAGAGATCGGTACAACACGATGCTGTTTCTGTAGACGCGTGGAAGGATCGTGCTTAGATTTTGTGGTATCGCTTCAAGTGGCTCGTCAAGCTTCACATGCCATCGCTCGAGTATGACTTCTGATCTCCTTTTGGCAGTATGATTCCCTGAAGACACGGACGATACGTTGAACGCTTCCTCCACATCCCAACGTCTGCCAAGCTCATCGACGACCACGAGGCTCTGGTTGTTCGTCAGGTCGTCGGCGTCGAGATAGGTCTCAAGGACCATAGCCGGCGGCCTGCTCCCTACTGCTTCGCAATTCTTCCATAAATGGAGATCTTCTCGAAGGGCATCCGTTTCGTCCAGCTCGATGTTGAACTATTCTCAGGTATCAACATTGTCACGCCAAAGAATAAACACGTCTGTTCGTGGCAAAGTGTATGCACTAACCCATTTGTTCACTCTCCTAGTGCTAGAGCCCCTCGCGTATGCTGGTGGCAGCGTTATTCGTGCATGGAGTATAATGAGGGCGGCTTTGGTGAAGTAGTTCTGATGAAAGACGCAAGGATCAGCGATGAACGGTCTCAAGCACAGATTTTGGGTTTATAATAAGTTACCTGAATAACTTGATCCAATCTGGTCAGGGAATCTCTGTCGCGGATAGACGCATCGGGAGCCCTCGCCCCCAAATTCAGACTGTCTGGGGTAATTGAGCCCCTTTCACTCGATGTCCCTGAGCCGGCCCTATCCTCTTCTCGAGGATTGTTCGTTCTTGTAGGATTTGTGCGTGGAGAGCTCGCAGGAGACGCCGTGACCGGCGCAGGTCGTGGGTGCTGATGCATGGCAGGGCTTCCTAGGGAAGACTCGGTGACGGACTGATGCAGGGTTATCCTCGGCCGTCTTATCCTCGGCCGTCAAAGATGTCGTAGAAGGTCGCTCGGAGACAGGCTCGTGGTGGATTATGGGGAGATCCTGATGTCGGCTGCCATTCCATAGATCACTAACCGCAAAGTCTTATTCTTGCCGTCTCTTATGGGTGATGATGGTGGACCTAAGTAAATTGAGGCTGCGTTATAATGTACACTCGCGTTTTGAAGCTCGTCCCCCCATTGAGGTCATGTTGTACAACGAGTGTCGGCTAGGAAAGAGTTGCGTAGGCTACGGCATCGGTGCCTGAGACCGCCTTGACAAGGCTGTTGGTCGGTGAAGGAGGCAACCACGACATGCAAGTGGCTTCGCACCTAAGCAGCAGGCTGATGAGAACGAATGGCAGAACCAAGGCGAGTGTCGAGTCTCATTCGCCGCTTATCGAGCTATTGGAGATTGTAGGATGACTCAATCGTCGAGGGTCAATGAGAAGGGTCACCGGGCCCTACTGGGAGCCTTCCGAAAGCCAGAATCTAGCCACGATATGATCAAGATCAGCAGATCAGCAGATCAGCCTCTTTAGAACCCGGCAGACTGTAGTCTTCGAGCCGATGAGTTCAGCACTTTGAATGAAGATTGCATCGAAGGAAGGATTGCAGGACTTGGACATGCGATCCAAGCTTCCAATGCCCCATGTTCGCCAAGCCTTTATGACCCGGAACCAGTCCGCAAAAGGAAATTCGTTCAACGGTCCAGCCAGCCTTATCTCCTGGTCGTTCTCTGAATTCACTTGTGCACTCCCCACTCCCCAGTTCGAATATGTTGGATCGCATTTCCTGTTGTTCTTTGATCTAGCTAACTCTCCGTCCTATTTGCAATCACAATCACACGCACGAAAAACGCTATAGCTCCACCTGCACGGATAATCTGGCGTAGGTTGAAGTTGGGCTTGGGTAACAACATTATGACGAGACCTCAAGATGTGCATACCGCTCTCAGACTGCCAGCTCGAGAAGACCAGACTCTGAATACGATTGAGTCTAGAAAGGCAGTAGCGACTTGAGCACAAAGTACTTTCCTAGAGAGTAGATTCGCAGGGAGCGACTACATACTTTATGAACGGGGGCAGGTCGGACCGACTGTTTCCTCCGTAACTTATATAATTTCAAGATCAATAGCGCCCGAGTATCGTTGGACTCACTCTGTAAATCTCCTCTACTCAAATGCACCTTTCTCGAGGCCCACTCCAGTGCATCTCGGAAGGTGATGTTATTCATTCAATCACCAAATCCCGCTATGCCAGAAATCGTTAGCGCCCAGAAGGGCGATGAGATGCGACACCACTCCTGTCCATCTCTGTTACCGACTGGGCAATCACATCGCGATCCTATCTTCCGTAATGGCACATCCAAACTCATATCCCTCTCCGACGCAGAGCCAAATGGTCGAAGGGTCACATCCGTTCTATTCTACGCAGCATCCAGCACCCCCTGACAACATAGATCTCAACTCCGCTCCTCAACGCCACGGCCCGACAGCATCTGGAAGCCAAGCTCAAGAGCCTGAAATTTTCGGATCGAGAGACGCTCAGGCATCAAACCAATTTCACGATGTGCAGAACTCGTCTGCGGATCAACTTACGCAGGCGGCGAATCAATCGCCCGCAGCGCAGGACCTCGCCACTCCTGGGGGTAAGCGAACCAAAACATCTCGCGCTTGTGATCAGTGCAGATCAAAGAAGGTTGGTATCTCATATTTGTTGATACTATGCGTCTCATTCTCTTGTTCTCCACTCTATGGCTAGGTTCTTAGACTTGGGACTTTCATCAACTGTCATGTTCCGTCTCCAGACGCTCTTCATGGTGCAATACTGATTGATGTCCGTGCTCTTCTCAGTTGATTTGGTAGCCTGAAAGTCTTTCGCTCAGCTTGAGATTGATATAGCTGCTGACTTTTGCAGACTCGTTGCGATGAGATACCCGGCGCTGAAGGTGTACAATGCGTAGGATGTAGACGTAACAACCAGAGATGCGAGTTCAGCAGGGAGCCGCAGAAGAGGGGACCCAGCAAAGGGTCAGTTGCAGAAATCGCTGCTTCCATGCTAGACCACTAAAACAGGGCGTGCAGTTACATCAAAGAGCTTGCCGAACGTGTCGGAGCTTTAGAAAGTGAGAGATCTCAGCAGAGTCCAGAGATCCCATATGCGAACATGACGCCTCTTTCTCACCAGCACCATCATGAACTTCCTTCTAGCTATATGGATACTCCTGTTAACGCAGCATATGGCTCACGGAAGAGAACCCATTCCAGTGCCGAAGGCTTACAAACATCGCCTTTTCTCCAAGATCAAATTCGCGGGCCAATTGACAAAGGCTCAAGTGCAGGCTTGAATACACAATATTCGAGAAACACGCCAGCTATGCGCCCATCTCATCAGCCGTATTCAATGCAACAAGGGTTCGACCGAACAGCAGCCGCATTAGAGGACCGCCGCACTAGCGAACCTCTAATGCATCCCGGAGATGATACAAGCGAAGACTCAATTACATTGTAGGTACTTCAGTCCCCCCGAATTATGGTGATGTTAACACTAAATGTACAGCTACTACCACTTCATCCATCCAGTATTCCCCTTTCTCCCTCATGACCGATCTCGTCTGCATTCAAACCTTGCAAGTGTCTCCACCATTACACGAGTCGCCTTCTTTGCAGCCCTCAACCAAGTCGCGAACCCTGGCAGATTCAATCCAGTACCTAGCAAACGCAATGAAACCCCTCACAGAGAGCCTGCGAATCTTGTCGCAGATCTTCAGCATGAACACAGCGCTTCTCAAGCGGTTGCCGAAAAGCTGGTTGTTTTACAGACCATTCTACTGATGATACTTGCCACCGACATGAGTGGACCTATCATTAGCTGTTACCGCGGTTGGTACACCCAGGCCTATGGTGCCGCTGCATTTCTCTTTGGTCATCTACGCCGCATCCGTGAGAATGGTAAACGACTTAATCGTGACAACGACGAGCATCACTTGATAGCACGACGCGCCTGGCTTACCTTTGTTACCCTGGAGCACTGGAACGCAGCAGGAACCGCCTCTCCAAGCCTATGCCCAGATGAGCTAACAGAGCTGGTCGCGGACGACCGAGTGTTATTCGGGGAGCTGGGCTATTTCCTGCTCCGTAGGTACCCTTTCTTGCCCATATCAGGTACTCCAGAAAAGATTAACAGAAATCAGATTCATCCTTCGTGCTCGCTCACATCATGGATGCCAAGCTATGGGACACCGCGAAGTCAACCACCAACATCATGCAATGGCGCAGCCTCAACGCCGAGAAAGAGCGCGTGCGTGAGTCCATTGAGGTTGCTGAACTCGGCCACCCCTACGACTGCCTTGGCGTCATCCTCGACCTCTTCATCAATACGCACGGCGCCTCCAATCCGCCTCATCTCTTCTCGGCCAACAAAGCCACCGACTACGCCATCGACCTGACAAGCATGCTCTCGGCCGGCGCAACCACACCAGCGTACAACATGCTCCATCACTACGCCGCCCTGGCCGCCATGACCCTCGTCGAAGCCCTGAAGAGTTCCCTCCGCAAAGGTGACGCGCTCGTAAAGCTACAAGAATTGCATCAAGCGCTTGTAGACGGCTTCATCACAGCAGACGATCGGTGGACAACCCCGTTGAAGAACTACATGGCCGCCAATATTCAGCAACATCTCGGCAGCATCGGCCTAGGAACTAACGGTGCGCCTTCTGGCCCCGACAGAGCAGGGCTGCAGCATCTGGCCGACGCAGCGGTAGGGGAGACGGAGGCCGAGATGGAGGGTGAAAGCGGTGGAAGAGGAGAGAATGAGTACAGCACCGTGGCCCCGAAGGGGTATCTGACAATGCTGGCAAAATATGCGTGAGGCCGATTAAGGATTTGGGGGATGGTACATTAAAGGCTCTCGTTTGCTAGCTGTGCGATAATCTGAGTGATGAGCGGTTTGTTACTTTTACTCTCGACTATGGGTTCCGATCCCCCCTCTGTATTACTAGATTACCCTATTGCTGTTGCTTGTTGCTGACGAAGCCAAGTCATAGCGAGAGCTTACGCGGAGTGGCCCATCAGCCATGTAGCATAAGATCCTAAAAACAGATGGATCCTCACGTCAATTGATATGACATTCGTAATCTAGAAGCTGTACACTCACAACTCCAACGCTTTCACGCTTTCACGAATGAACCAGCGACGCAGGATTTTGCTGCACTGACCGAGTGACTCCAGGAAGGTTTAATCTTCATCACTACCAAAGACGAGATGGCTGCACAGCAAAGCCACTGATGATATTCCTATCCTAGGCCATAACGCCCACGGTACCGTCGCTTTCCGAAAGCCATCAACGCCATCAACGCCGAGGCGCCTCCACCCTCGCATGCCGTCTCCAAAGCCCATATACTCGCACGCCACTCCCCCAGCCCTCACGCCCCACCACCACCAGCCGCCGCATTACTCCTCCTCCGCCTCTCATGCTCAATCATCGCCAACCCACTGACCACCACCTCATCTAGCACCTCCTTCGGCATCCCCCGATCCACAATCTCCAGCTTCCCCTCCTTGGTCATACTCCAATTCGCATTATCGAATTTCGCGACCTACTCGCCCTTCTCCGTCACACAGCACAGATTCGTGGTGAACGCGCCCTCATGCTCCCACCTCAACACGCCGATGCTACTCGGAAACGTATACGACCGTGAGAAGAACCCGGCAGACGACATATCCAGCGCGCGGCCGTGGATGGTGAGAGAGATGCGGCGGGTGAAGGCGCCGAAGTCGGCGGTGCCGATGGGTTGCTGCGTTTGGCCGCAGGAGATCTCCATGGAGGGGTTGGAGGTGAAGGCGGAGTAGAAGTGGTTGTGGACGGTGTAGAGGCGGGTGGTCTTGTCTGAGTCGCAGACGGCGAGGTGGCGGTGGGTGAAGCCGTCGACGTAGATGTGGAGGAGGCGCGGGGTTGGGGGTGCTGTTGGGATGTTTTGGTGGTTGGGGGTTGGGGAGGAAGAGGGGCGCTTTTCGGGGGGGAGGAAGACGTTGGGGTTGGGGTCGGGTTTGAGATCTTGGGAGGCTGGAGGGCTGGGAGGGTGGCCGATGGAGTTAGGCATGCTGTTGTACGGTGGTGGAGCGGTGGAGTCAATCTGCAGATGTTGCTTGTCGGCTGGATAGTCGGACATTGTGGGATGTTCGACTCTATGCTACAGGTCAATCTTGGGATAGCCTATGATGAGGTGGTCAAGGCAGTGGATGAGGTTGAGATTCCGGTACAAGCTGCCTAATCCGGAAAGGCCTGGAAGAAATTGCCAAGCCCTCGCAAGCGTTCTGACGACGCTAATTCTAGCTTTACCTTCTCGACGACTCCACGACTCTGCTTTATGATGCTTCTCCCAAGGACAACGATACCGTTTCAGCTTTGGCTAGCTGCGATCCTTTCTTACCGTCACTTGCTATTCGGAAGGCTTGGAAGTCCAAGGAAGATCAATTGCCTTAAATTTTGTTGTAGTTTAAGATACTCGCTGCTTCCGACATTCCAGGCTCATTGCAATGAAACAGCCAAACCTTGTATCTTACCATACTCTTTCTGAGATCGAATGGTGGAAGCGGTCAGACTGGGAGACTTTCGTCTGAAGTCTACACGAATTCAACAGCTTGGCTTTCGTCGGTGCATTCTGAAATACGACCATTGAATCATTTCCTACCCATGCTATCTCAAACAGGAACATGCTACCCGTTCAACTGCTTCGTCTATCAAAAGTTATAACTATACACCCGGCACCAATTTACCTCATAGATCGTCAAAAGTAGAACTATCTATTTCGATTCTAGATTTAGAGACGAACATGGCATTATTCTTTAATGCCACATGTCTGGCCCTCGCAGTTGTTGTATTTCTGTTGGCTCTTGATCGTCGTTATATGCCAAAGCAGGCTTCGAATGAGCCGCCAGTCGTGAAATCGCTCATCCCGTATATTGGGCATATCGTTGGATTGATACGACATGGCACACGTTACTACCAAAATTTGAGGTATGGGTCTAGTACCTGCATTCTGTATAACATACTGATTGTTATGGCAAGCTCTCAATGCAAGCTACCTATATACACCCTGAACATGATGAATAGCAAAGTCTATGTTGTTGCAGGCCCAGAACTGATCAATGCTGTCAACCGCAATTCGAAAGCCCTGGCTTTCAACCCCTTCATCGCTCAGCTAGGCAAGAGAATTACCGGGCATGATGAAGCCACCGGCCATATCGTAAACCACAATCTTAATGGTGAGGATGGGTCTGGCTATGTAATAGAGTTGCACGACAAGACCGTCGCCTCGCTCGCACCCGGCAAAGATCTTGAAAATATGACAGGAGTCATGCTCCAAGAGGCTCTAGTATATCTACAAGGATTGGAGGTTGACCCAGTTGTTGATCTTTACACATGGACAAAGTCATTGATGACGATATGCAGCACAAGAGCGATATATGGGCCCGAGAACCCTTTCAGCAAAGACGCAAGCCTCGTGGATGATTTTTGGTACGTGATTGTCCTACGAAGAGACGGCGCTTGCTCATCAGTGGGATCAGGCAATTCGATCGTGATCTGAACGTCCTGATCGCCGATGTAGCTCCCAGCCTGCTCGCCCCCAAAGGTTATCGAGCTCGAGCAAAGCTAGGTAGAGCATTTCAACGCTACTTCGACAACAAGACCACCGGACCGGACAAAGGTTCCGCGATGGCCAATGTTCGAGACTCCACGGCCACAGAACGTGGTATCAACAATGACAATAAAGGACGCCTTGAGGTTGGAGCCTTGCTAGGTATCCTAGCAAACACCATACCTACAACATTCTATATGTTAGTACACTTGTTCTCAGATGCGGATCTTCTGAGAGATATTCGTGATGAATTAGAAGCTACCTGCGTCTTCGGCCACCCTGGAGATAAAGCTCGAACCATCAACATAATGACCATGCGCGAGCAGTGCTCCCTAATCTACTCGGTATTCCAGGAGCTCCTTCGCATGCACGCCTTAGGGACGGGTTCTCGCTACGTCAGGGATGATGTCTTGCTCAACGACCAGTATCTACTGAAGAAAGGCATGATTGTTCAGATGCCGATGGCGGTCATGCATGGGGATCCTTCCGTCTGGGGAACCGACGCTAAAGACTTCAAACCGAGACGATTCCTCAAGCAGGGAGGTGCGAAACCTAACATAAGCGCCTATCGACCCTTTGGAGGTGGAGCATCGCTATGTCCAGGACGGCATTTTGTGGCCCTGGAGATAATGGCATTGGCCGCATGTATGGTCTTAAGATTTGATATGGCTCCAGTGGCCGGCGATTGGACTGTCCCAGCGCAGAAGCAAATCAGCTTGGCAACAAATGTGTTCCCACCCGCAGCAGATATCCAGGTCAGGATTACGAGGAGGAAAGGCTTCGAGGATGTAGAATGGGACATTTCCATGAGCTGATACTCGCTGTCCACAGTACCGCCTATTACTGCCTTTCAGTACCCCAGAGGCTGCCAGATCACCTTTTCAGGCGGCTGCATTTTACTGGCACTCGCTCGACGATGTGAAATAAAATCGCTGATAGGTTGACTAATAGTCAAAGGACGTCGCTAAAACCAAACCGTCGAACCGTGGAAGAGTATTCATGCATTCATTGAAATGCACAGAAAGAAGGAAGTATTTCAAAGGTGAAGGGGAAGCTGACTGACGAAGAGAATTCACGGAATCATGACTAACGGGGGACTTAAAGAGTTCCATCACTGTGGTAGTATATGCGAGGTATTCAGAAGGCACGAAAAGGGAAAAGGGAAAAGGTGTTGATGATTTCCTATGGAACCAGCGACCTGCACAAAATAGGCGAAAAATAAATCGATTAGGAACGGTGAGCCCTGTGGCTAACAGGTATATATGCGACGGTTTCCCAAAGCTGAAATTCAGGATTGTCCACTGCTCTAAACCCGCCTCACCGCCATCATCGATTGCCTGATATCTTTCTGAGAGAATGTGAATCATGTCTTTCACAGACGATTCGAGGGCGATCGTCAACAGTTGCTTCGACCAGCGTCACAACATCCGACCTTGCCATCAGTGCACAGATTCATATCTTGACAGGGAACTCCTGGAGAGGTCTGTATCTGAAATGCCATCTCCGTCATGTAAGCAGCTCCATGGCATCAGTGTCTGCCCTCTTCAATCTACACTCACAACGAATGCACAAAATCCAAGAGTCTCTAATCCATCCTTAGCACCCATCGATACACAGTGCATGGGATACCACAACGACCTGGCCAATGCCATAAAATTTACACATAAGGTAGCTGGTGAACCGCACCGCATGAGTATCCACACAGAATTCCAATTCACCTCCTACCACAGACTCGTCAATGAGTCACACTAGTCCACCTCAATGCTCAGCGTCACAACATACCCTTCATCCACACCTTTCCGCATCATGCCCCCAAATATCTCCACCCAACTCCCTCTTGTTCCTTACCTCTTCTTCCTTGATCTTCTACTCTCCTAACTACCGACAATCCTCTTCCCCACCATCACCACCATGTCCTCACCCCAGCCACCATGCCAACAACCCACCTCTATGCCTCCTGGCTCTGCTGCCTCTGTTTGTCGCACCACTCCGCCTGCCAAGCCATCTGCCCCGACGATGGGCATCTCCCGTGCGGCACTTGTGGGTTCGCTGATGAACCGAACGACGCGATCGGTGAAATTATCGACGATGAGGGAGATTTCTTGCCTACTGGGGAGAAGGACGGAGGAGGAGGAGGGGGAGGAGGGTTTGGCCTTGGGTTTCGTGGGTTTGCGGATATACCGAACGACGCCGAAGCACGATTAAGAGGCGAAGACGCCGGAGAATGCTTTCCTACTGTGAAAGGGGATGGACGAGGAGGAGGAGGGTTGAGCTTTGGAGTATGGGGCTTGGGTTTAGCACTTCTTCTCTGAACGGTTCTCGGGGAAGGACGGTGTGGGTCAGGGAGAAGTGATAGTTGGGGGGGAGGAATTGCAATACGTTTTTCAGGGATATCACAGAATCGAGTCGTGTTAGCACGTTGATAGCTATTTGGAGCGTAGGTTTGAAAGATGTGCTGAGGGGGTGAGAAGGCAGGAGGTATTGAGGCAGTGCAGCTGTCAGGAAGGACCATGCTTATAAAATGCTGGAGGAGTGTGCATGCCATGACCCCCTTTGTAGACAAATAGAGATGCCAGAATTCATGGCCTGTAATCTAAGGAAGGGAGGAAGAGATTATTGCTTTTCAGCTCAACAGATCAAATCCTGACTAGCACGAAGAAGAGGCACCCATCAAAAGCAAGCATCAAAACCGAAGAGAGCAACGAAGAGACCAATATCATCGACATCACCACCAGTATCTTTACCAAAAATTTCTCAGCCGTTGGCGTCTTCGAAGATTCTTGGGAGGGAATACCAAATCTAGCCACTCCCGATTGAAATCCACACTAGATCAATACCATCGCTTCTTACTCTATCGTACAGCGGGGGGTATCCAGCGAACGTCCCGGCCCAAGCGAGCCTCCCACAAACCCCACACCCATCGCATTCCCACTGACCCTAGCACCTACCGGATTCCAAGCTCTGAATGCTCTTCCTTTCCACTTCACCATTGCTCCATCGCTTAGCCAACATGCCTCCTCCTCCTCCACAACCACCGCCTCTCAAGCCCCAGCCTTCTCCCCCACCTCACCCACCTCCTCCTCCACCCCCTCCCCCCTCGGCAAATCATCCTCCAACCCCCGCTCCCTTTCCAAGAACTCCCTCCCATCCGCATCCGCACCGCCCCGCCCCTCGCCGAACATCATGGCGGAATCGTCGAGCGGGCCGCTAGTGGCGCTCATGCCGTGGTGGTCGGCCTGCATTTTTTGAGCGGCGTCCAGTGTTGTGGAGGGTGCGGTGGGGAAGGTTTCGGTAGGGGATTTGACATGCCCGGGGGATGCGATGTCAGTGGGGCGTGGCGGGGAGGCTGTGGTTGCGGGGGCTGTGGTGGTGGAGGTGGGGTTAGGAGGGACAGAGGAGGAGGGGTCAAGATCAATGTCTTTGGCTTCTTGCATGCCGGCGGGAGGGGGGATTGGTGTGCTTGGTTGGGGAAGGGGGGGCGTGATGCCGTTGTTGCCTGGTGGGGGACCGGGGGGTGGGGGTGGGAAAGCATCCTCTACTCAATATGATTAATGTGAGCTTCTGCAACACCTCGAAGGCAGATGTTAAGGGATAGGGGCGGGTGCGGGAAGTAGGCGGCATACCAGTCGTCTTCTTGCTCCCCGTGTTCTCTTCCTCAGCTGTCGGCCCTGGCGAGGGAGAGGGCGCTGTGGTCGTGATTGTGGGGTTTTGGGAGGGGTTCTGCGTTTCGGTAGGGGGTTGCTGCTGCTGCTGTTGCGGTGTGGTGGATGCAGACTGGGAGTCGGCTTGGGAGCGCTTCTTGCGTGAGAAGAGGCCGCGGAGGCCACGCTTGACTTGGGCTACTGCGTCGGGGGCTGCGGGGGGAGATGTCAGCTTTGCTCATCGTTGTCGTGCTTCGTCGTCTGGGTTGATGAGACGCTGGATACAGCTCCGTGCTAGAAGGGGGGAAGCCGGGGGATGGTAGATATGACTTACGGACTCCAGGCATATTGACGAGGGTTGGTCGAGCACTGGGAGACAGAAACGAAGCTCAAGCTGAAGCTGAAACTGACGGGGTCACAAGCACCTTTTCATACTCGGCAGTCAAAGCAGCCAAGCGGTGTAGAGTGAATGATGCACAAGCGTCAATGCTTCCGCGTCGCTAGCCATACTTGACTATTTCCAGGGTGTTTCACGTTTGCCTGCAGATGTGTAGATAAGAGGGGTCAGATCGTCTAAGTGACACCAGTATATGGATGAAAGGGGCTACCTCAAAGTGTTCTTTGGGGCTGTGCTGGGCGCTTGCAGATCGCAATGCTAGACGCCGACCAGTGAGGGAGAGACCGGATCACACGATATCACACGTCTCGAAGTGCATCGCCTCAAAGTACGATAATGCACATGTGGTGTGCTTGATGCGATGTTGAGCAGAGGGCAAATAATACACGCAGGGTTTAATTTGACGCACGCGCGTCGGATAAGTTTGGGAGTAAGAATAGCACTCTTCTCTGAATTCCAATCTATTATGCATGCTGGCTTTTCGTGAGTAACAGCAATCATATCTGGTACCAGATTCGTGCCCAGCTATTTCTGCTGTAAACCTCCATCCATTCACAAAATCCCAGAGCTATCCTCTAGGAGGAAACCGTCCTCGCTATCTTCTGTACCGATACTTGAAAGCCCCGTGTGACACCCTGACCCTCTTCATATGGCCCCGCTGAAGAATCCTTACTCTACCAGAAGTCCCGATGCCTATTCCTCTCCGCCTTGTCCGGGCTCGCGCTTCTCTGGCTGCCTTGACTGACACTTCCCAAGTCAACGGCGTCGCGAGGGATTCGCTGCCGCCGCACTGCGTTGTTAAAGCCCCCTTGGGCAAGCGTTCGCCGCTGCTGCACAACGCTTGAAGGCTGGATCTGTGAGAGATCGTGCTGAGACAGTCCATGCGGGTTATGGCGTCTAGGCTGGTGTGCGGCCGGCTCGGGCTGCGGCTCCATGTAGCCGTATACGTGGCTTGGTCTGCTTCCATGGCTTGACGGATGCCCGTACTGCAAAGGGTGCTTGGGCCGTGACTGGTGGTGGTATTGGGCAGGGTCATCATGCTGAGGGCCGACCTGGTGATACTGCGCAGGTGGATAGTCCTGCTGTGCTCGTGCGTGTGCTTGTCCGGGTCTACTCTCATAGCCTGCTACCCAATGCTGAGACTGGGGACTTGGATGGCTGTGGTGCTGACCGTATGACAAGGCGTATGAGCTGGCCTGGAAAGGAGAAGCGGATATCACATTCTCGCGTGGAAAACCGACAGTCAGATTACCGTGCTGAGATGGCCTTTGTTGGCTATAAGGGCCAGCATAGGTCGTAGTCTGACGGTCCATTCCGACAGCGCGGCCAGGCGTTGCCATGTGCAAACTTGAGGACGAGCCGTGAATGCGTGAATCGAAGTATTGAGTAGATAGGCCCGTATGTGAAGAGGCTGACTGATAGCCGCCCGAAGCATGAGGCTGCAGGATCTGATGCGACGGGGGCAAGGCCATCGGATAGTAGTTCGAATCATGGTATAGACTTGTGCCACCGCCTAGATCTTCGTTCAACCCATATGATGGAGCAGATGTCACTTGGCTCCGCCCAAAGGTATTGTCAGAGGTTTGGTCAGCTGGGGGTCCAATCTCGCGGTATCCCATTTCAGATGCATTATGCCTTGGAAATTGCATAGTATCGTCAGTACGAAAGATATTGTCTCCTTGAAGTTGTTGGGTATGCAAGACCGAATTTTCACACGAAATAGGTTCGAAGCCTACTTCGACAAAGTCATCAGGCAAGCCTAGTGGAGCAGTGTCGATTGCGGCAAATCTCGGACCGTTCGCAGTAGCTAGCTCGGTGGTCGCCACTGTCGAAGGCATAGCTGCCCTACGAACGCCTGGTATGTAGGCGCTCCTCCTTGGGGCTTCGAATCCTGATCTCGGTGCACTGTTGGTTCTCCCCTCTTCGCCAACTACCCTTCGTTGCTGCAGTGGCTCGGTTCGTTGGAGCCTCCCGTGTCCACAAGTAGGTCTAGCAACCGCTGGCTTAACCCGTTTTACATTTCGAGTGCTACAAGCCGCTATCGGCCTCGCAAATAGCAGTTCTGGTGAGTCATCAGCATCCGTGTCTGCTGTCTTGGGACGCGAATCCTCTGGATTGAGGATATTTGGCAAAGCCTCTGGCGAGGGCCGGGAGACACCTAGTGTAGCGCTCCTCGGCAATGATCCGAAATTACGCAGCGGCGAAACACCGTCGCGGTCTGTGTCTTCTCCTTTGATCGGCGGGTTTCCAGAACTAAGGCTACTGGGCGAGCTCAATGGTGCTTGAGATTGCGTAGCAATCGGAGATCCATCAGCTGGAGGAGCACTATGTAGAGATTAGTCAGTCACCATCTTGAAAGTAATATAGGAGGAGCACTCGAAGCTCGAGACATACAATCGCTTAACTCCTCTCTTCAATCTTCGCCTCGCCTCTGCTCGTACCCTCAAGAGTTCCTGTCCACCATAACCAACCTCGTGTGACTTGAAGTCAGGTTGGTACCACGCATATGACTCCACTCCGTCAAGAAGTATGTCAACCCAATCAGGATCTCTTCTAAGGCGCGTTATCTGCTGGGAGACCTTCCACTCGTCAGGGAAAGCTCCAAATCTGGCCCTGAAACCCTCGGAGAGAGGTTCGTTGTACCGAATACGTCGGCTCATCCATGCTAGATAGCTTAATTGTTCGTGGGAGAATGCTTGCCTAATCTTTGTCACCGTTTTGGCCTTAGATTTGGGCTCATGGGAGATCGAACGTTCTGGTTCGAGACCAGGATCTGGTGACTCGATCTCCTTTCCAATCCATAATGGACCTGAAGCCTTCTTTCCTGGCGGCGCGCGCTTTGGCAGGTACTTCTTATACCAATCGTAGTGCGCGGCAGCGACCAGTAAATCGGGCTCGTTCCCTTTGCGGCGCGATTCCAACAGTAAACCATCAAGAACATCGAAGCTAACGGCCGTCCCGAACTGTTGATTGAACACTTCGACTATGCGGAGGTAGGTGACTCCTTTGATAGCATGGTACACAAGGAATGCTTGCTGCTCTTCATTGCAGTCTGTGAGATGCCGGATCTGCTCCTCAACCTCTGCATTGATTTTTGCTGGCACGGCAGTGTACCAGTCATAGGTCGTTGCATCGTTGAGCAGAGTCTGCTCTTGCTCTGTCTTCACTAAATATCGACGGAGATGCACCAGCCTCACCCTGTCAACCGGTCGGTCTGTTCCAAATTGAGCCTCGAATTTGGTAGCGACATAGTCCCACGAGCAATCGCGGCCATGGTGTCTGAGTAAGTTCTAGAGTCAGCATTCCTCCTTAATGTCGCTGGACCAACCAGGGAGCAAACATTCAAAGGCGACGCTGCTGAGACATGTTTCAAGAGAATGAGTATCTCAAAAAAGGGTAAGAGAAGCTCCAAGATTTACTCACAGAATAAAGGCTTTCTGGCACTCGGTGTACTTAATCCACCCGCTGGTGCCCTTCTTTCCCGGTTTTGGGCTCGAAGGACGCTCAATAGCGTGTGATTCTTCGTTGGGTGATACTGAGGGCAGCTAGAGCTCGTGTCAGTATGTATCTAGACAACATATCTACTGGATACCTCCAGCCTTCATTGATAAGATGCTGAACATACCTCTCGAAGTTCCTCGGACTCCCGTGGCGTCGAGGCTACAGCAGACGAAGAGTCACATGCCTGCAAGCTTTCCTGCAGTTCTACCGCACTTCGGTCGGCAATGAGTGGGGTTGTAGATGGCTATACAGTATATGAGTCAGTGGGCATGTATATATAAGGGTGTGGCTGATCGACTAATTTTATGGAAGGAAGGGAAGGTACGAACCTCTGGAGCACCCCTTAAATACTCGAGTTTCCCAAATATAGAAGGAGAATGCTCAGTAATGTGGCTGGCGTCAGATGAAGCCGCCGAGGAATCTGAAAGCTTGTCTTGGGAAGCACCCATGTGGGGCTCTTCGACATTATTTGCAACCATTATGAGACACTACCATGAAACTTCATACGCGAATGAAGTTTTTATGACTCCAACGACAACAAAGAAATTAAAAATCTGCATGCAGGAGGAGACCTTAAATAGGTAGGAGTGTCATACAGGTGTTGTGAATGACTCTTGATATGTTAATCATCTTGATGCCTCATGAATGAATTATCATAGCTGCATGTACGAACCAACTTGTGATACAGACCTTCACTCCCAGCTTCCTCAGCCAGTGATGATGTGTTCTCAGTCAGAAAGAGTCGTACAGGTTCACGTTCCACAAGCCCCATGGCCACCAACATCAGAGTACTACCTACCGAGGCCATGTGTCACTATAGAACTCCGGTAACACATAGAATTCATGGGTTTGAATAAAGGAATACCGTGAACACGGAATAGTGACATCTTGAGGAGTCTAGCTTTCGGTACATACCTCTTCGCTGACATCTTACCTGGGTGTCCGTTCCTGAGTGCCTAGACAGGGTCATGGCATGAAGAATAACATGCGAGCTGAGCCATATGCTAATAGCGTAGTAGGAGGAGTAGTGCGCAGATCTGAGTGTCTCCGACGGGCTTCTTCAACATGGATTACATGCTGGACCTATGAAAGCTTTTTATTCGTACTCCTACGAATACCACTCTGATCTCCGCACCCTCATGTGACAGACTACGGACTCGCGCTTATCGATGACCTTCTCGAGCTTCTTCGGCTACGGCCGGGGGGATGCCTTTGTCCGCAATGGCTTGTAAATCGTCTTCCCCCATCTCCCCGTTCCATCCGCGGCTTACGAGGTACGCCCTGAATTGCTCATCTTCATTGGCAAGGTCATCCCCTCGGACATCTTTTACAAACATCCAAGTAACTAGGACTCCCACTACTCCACATATCGCGGCGATGATGAACGTCCACCTCTTGCCAAGGTGGTCCTGGATAGGGGTGAAAACTTCGGTACCTATTGCAGCCCCAGTCTTACCGATGGCTGCTGAAACGCCGTAACATGTACCACGCACAGCAGTAGCGTAGCTTTCCGACGAGAGAAGACCAAGCATATCACCTGGACCGAGATTGCCAGACGATTGCATCAGACCGTAGAAAACCACGAAAAGCGGAAGTATGTTCGTAATCTTGTCGTATGCGCAACCGATGATCAGTCCAAAAACGACTAATAGATGTTAGCTATACCTTGTAGCTTGACACGCCGCAACATACGATAGCCACTGAAGCCAAGCATCATCGTATTCTTACGACCCAAGATGTCGCAGAGGTACGCTCCGAGGAAGACGCCCGGTAAAGCAATGGTACTCAGGAGAAGCTGATATTCCGCGGTCTTGATAAGACTACCGTCTGAGACGACCGTCGAGATGATCCGAGCACTGAAGACACCATTGGGAAAAGTGACCTGCAGGAATCAAATTACTGCGCAACGATCCCGATTGTAAGAAAAAGACTTACGAAATCATACAGAAACCAGGCTCCGCACGTGCCGATCAACGATTTCCAATAGTATCTTAGGATCAAAAGGTAAGGTACTCTCCGCTTGATCGCGCCTCTCCTGTATAGTTTTGAGTTCAACATCTTGAGGCGGAAGTAGAACACCGTTAAGGGAAGCAGACACCCAAAGCCAAAGGTAATCCGCCATACTGTAGACAGATGCTTGGTCGTAGCCGCTGAAAGGACAATCAAGAATACAATGGCGGCTAGTGGATTACCAAATGATAGGGGCAGGTTCGTTACCAGAATGAAGATCGGTCCACGACGCTTCAGTGCATATTCATTCGCGGCTTCCGAAGCAGAAGTAGAAGATGCTGGATACTCGCCACCAGTACCGAAGCCAACAATTCCTCGGCTAACGGTCATCATCCAGAACATGCCATCGATAGTCTTTCCATGAGAGGCAGTAGCAAGAATGCCACCAATGACGATCAGGGCGGTAGTCGTCACAATAGCGACCTTACGGCCAAGGTAGTCGCAGGTCAAACCGATGCCTATTTGACCAAAAATTTCCCCTACTAGGAGAGCATTGCTGACGCGAGTACTGACTGCAGACGTGTACTGCTTCTTGTATTCCTTCTTCAGCAGAACATTGGTCATGGTCCTAAATCGCTCAGTATGTATGAACTGGACACATAGTGCGTGAACGTACATCAGATTGTTTTGATAACCGTCGCTGATCAGGGCGAAACCTGCGCAAAACTTTTATTCAGATATCAGAAGCCCACTCGCTTTGAACAAGATTTTTTAGATCATCTCAAGAGCTTTCGGACGACTTACAATGGTGAACAGATCAGATAGTCGTTGCTTTCTAGAAGAGACCTCTGTCGAGGGCGCCGCCGGATCATCGTCCACGACCACCGCCCCAGGAGCGCCCGCAAGCTTGGCATTCAGCCCATTATCAACCTCGTCACCCAGATACTTGACGTCCGACATGACTATAGTTGTTGGCAAAATTATATTAGGGAGTATATGGTTCTCAATTTATTCATTAAGCCGACGTTCTTGAGATGGCTTCGTAGATTCGGGTGTTGAGAACTATCATCCAGGCTCTCTTTCAAGCGGAAATGTTCTCGAAAGGTGTGAAGTTGAAGAGGAAGAAGTTCAGACGATATTTCGCGAATGCGACCCATCATGACCTGAGGTTGCATACACACGCTTCGTACCATGGTTAGAAGAGAAACACTAGGAAATTTCCCCTCATTATTCGCTCAATCAAGCGAGCCTTGGCTGGCACGTGGGCAGGCTCAGATAGATTAGGCTCGTTCAGGAAAGTGGGACTGTGAAAGCGAGTTCGCAAAAGCAATAATTCAGGCATCTCGTCATCAAGGTTTTTCATTCGAAGTAGACAGTACCTTGATAGATCAAAAATAAACTTAAATCGCGAATCCTTCTAGCCACACTCTTCCTGGACCCCAGATGAGCCGCCTCACTTCATTTTAGGTTCAGCCAATGTGCGAAGCAGAGATATTTCCTTCAATCCCCCGTCTCACTCGGCGCACAAAACGTCTCCGTCGTAGTCGTAGCCTCCACCGTAGCAGTGGCAGTGATGCTACGAACCTTGGAGCCATCAATACCCAGCCATCTTGGCAACTATTCCAAGAAAAGGTATTACTCACAGGGCCAACACCAAGAAACTGGGTACTTGTAGTGAGCACACACCCTTCGCAATCTACCTCTGCAAAGTCGGTCACGGTGCTTTGATAGACCGTTGTCGTTGGGCTTTCATCAAACGTGGGGAAAATGGTGAGGGTCGTGGTGCAATCTTGGGCAATGACGCTTCCACAGGAATTGGTCCACTCATGGACGAGCGAGAGGTTATGGCTTGGAAGGCAGTGCAACTTACAGACTAGCTGCTGAGCAAGCAGCCAGGATGAGCGCTGAGAATTTCCTGGTCGATATCAAATGCTTGCTTGGAAGATCGCAAGGGGACAAGAAGTGATGGACTGTTTGACGGAAAGAAGAGAATAAAGAATGGGCGATTGGATTGGGGGAAAAGAGCGAGCGATGCCGCCTTTGTATCGCCGATGATACCACGTCGACCATTGAGACAAGAAGCCCTCTCAAAGTTGAGTGCGGAGCGGGAGTAATCTAGACCCCAGTGTAACGTGCTTAGAGGACGCACTCGAATTCCGTGGTCGAGGTTTCGATACAAGATCCACAGCGGCGTCATACCACCAAGGATACGAAGTCAAGACTCGGAGCTGACTACCCTTGTGCAACACGCGAAGAGGAAGCGCACCAAGTCTTGGGAAAGTCCTAACGGTATCTTCTCAGCTTGTCAGCTTACCGTGACTCGAACATGGGGAAAACCAGCGATCGACGAATGGCAAGACCATGGCAAGTGAATGTCGAGGAATCAGGCAACTTCATTCGTCAGTCGCCTTGTGCTCTTAGCCCGGTCACATGTCAGGACACCGAAGCTGATCGCTGACATCGCAGCACTACAATACTAACACGGTAGGAGACAACAAACATGAACAGCTAGAATCCAGAGCATCCATTGATCGAAATTGTAATACGTACAGCGGAATATGTACACCTACTTCTCTCAACCAAACCCAGAGAAGAACTCCACAGTTATCCCCCCCCCGTAATCTACCCATAGCTCAGGCTCCCTCCCAACACAAAACTCGCACCCCAGCGTCGGCATACAAACCGTCCTCGCCCTCGTCGTCTCCTTCACCCTAACCGTCTCTGTCACAAACCTCTCCTTTGCCGCATCAGCTCAGCACGCCCTTCCCTCTCAAAAACCGAAATACAGAAAAAACATCCTCACCAATCCAATACCAAAGAACGGCGCAGTAGTAATCACCAATCTTTACCTCTAACACTCCACCGTCGCGGTCTGGGTGGCAGTAGTTTGATAAAAGGTAATTGTGGGGCTGAGATCGAGCGGCGGATAGGGTTCTATGAGAGTGGTTTTGCAAATCGGGCTGTGGATGGGGTTGGGGAGGATGGGGCTGCGGCTGGACGGGGAGACGGAGGGGTCAGCTGTATGGGGGCAAGGTTCAACAGCGTTGACTATCTTTGCGGGCTTGCAGGGCTAGGGTGGAGCTGGCGATGACGGGGCCGAGGGATCAGTGCGTAGCTGCTGGGGTGGCTGGAGTGTGGAATCTGATTGAACGGTCTCTAGAGGATTGTAGCCGGAACGCAGGAATGCAGAGGGCCTTACGAGATTCGTACTACACTTTGGGTTTTGACAGGTAATCGATCTGGGAGCTCAGGTCTTTCAAAGTTGCGGAGACGGGATCTTTGATTCACAATCAGCCATGTGGCCGCAGACCTGCATGCGTCACAATTGAATGTATACGCTCGAGGTTCAATGACGGGAGTTGAGGAATCATTCGAATTAAGTGAGCTGCAGTATTCCTACACTCAAAAGCCACATGGAACGCATCACGGCTGCTGCCGCTTTCTGTGGAAAAAGGGAAACATCGCTTGAGCTATGGTACCAGTAAAGAAAGATCCGCCATCGCGTAGGACAATCGAGGCAAAAGAACCTCAAACATTCGTTCCGAGTGGCGCAATTCAGACAAAAGACATGAAGATCGCCGCAGAAGAAGTGACAACCCTAGATACCGAAGCGAGACGTTGTCCAAACATTCAGACAAACTATGATGGCTGGTGCTCTGCCCACACTATGGGAAGTCCTATTTCGGGGGGCCACACAACATAGCGAGAAGACAAGATGACAAGTCAATGAAACCTTTTCGGATCCCTTGTATGTTTTGAAAAAGAAGCCTCCTGGTCCGTTGACCCCACAGAGCATATTTGAGTATGCACCTGGAGTCGTGCTCATACCATCCTCCACCTAAAAGCAAAATCCCCAAACGGTGACAGAACCATTGAATGGGGTAAAGGCCATGGTGAACGTAGACTATTCGATGCTTAGGACGAAGTCTTGCGGCCCCAGAATCTGCAACATGTCCGCCTTGCGGTAGAGTGCTCGCTCTCGTATATGCTCCGGAAGCTTGTTTTGGAGTAGAGGCGCATTGAGAATGGCTAGGTATCGCTCCTGGGCTGTGAATTAGGTCAGCTTAAGCACCTCGCCTTGAGGAGGACGCCCATACCCGGGAGATACTTGGTGTTGGCGCGCATTAGCTGATACACGAGCTCCTTGTCCTGCTCCTCGGTCCACTGACTTGAGGGAATCGATGCAGTACGTGGGTAATAAGAGGAACTTGGCACAACTGGGACTGCAAAATGCTGTGAAGGAACGAAACCAGTCCGATATGGCGACGGTTTCTGCCTCAGATTTGATATGATTTTGTTGCGCTGCTCCGCTTTCTTCAATCCATTGAGCATTTTCTGGCGCTCCAGTCTCTCACGACGTTGCGCGTGGCTTCGTGCGAGGGCGTGATCATTCGACTGCTGTCGTACCGCTCGCTCCCTCCGCTCAAGCTCTTGCTGAAAAGCCCTTTTGATATCTCGCAAGTAAGGATTTATCTTCTGGGCGGTGGAGTTCGTGATTGGCCGATCCGTAACTGGTTTAGCCTTCCATTGTCGCGCTTTCAGACATAGGTCTAGAATCAAGTCCTGTAGTCGGATCACCTCCTGCAGGCTTATAACATCCTCGTCTTGGCTATATTGATCGCTTCGGCAACTCAGGGCGGCCTTCAACCAATAAATCAAGTTTGGCATCGCATGGGCGTAGATATCTTGGATCACTTCGCTTTGCTCGTTCCCCGCGTCTTCCTCGGAAAGGGCTTCAACCTCTTCGAAGATTTCTTGATTCGTGTTGGCCAAGCGTTCTTCAGTGTTTTGGATATCGTCATCGCTCATCCCTGTCTCTACCTGAGAATCCAGTTGTCTATACAAACTCGTTGCGTCCTTGATCGTGTCAACAAGCCCTTTGATTCTGTTCGTTGCAAGCCTAGGGATCTCTTTGACTGATTTGCCCTTTAGGTTGGATACGCCAACTGATTTAGCGCCATCCAGGACGATTTCCCAATCCCGCCACCGCCCGAAGAGTTCCAGGTTGATGGCGTCACTTTCGCTCAAATCTGGGCTCCTAGTAGTTCGTTGTGTCGCATGAGTTTGGTTTCGTTTCTGCTTCTTGCTCGGTCTGCCGACTAGCTCTTCACCGTCTCCGGGTGCGTCGGCATCTCCGTCTTCACCGTCATCGGCATCTCCGTCCCTAGCTCGTAAATTGGATTCCTCTAGAGTTCCTGGAGGCTGATACTCTAGATCAACATTCGAATCGTCATCGTCAGCCGCTGCTTGCGACTTCTGTCTCTCAATGCTATCCATCGCTTCGTCATCCCTTGGCACGAAACCTTTACCAGTTTTACGATTCCTCAAGGTCTTCTCAGAGGGTGCTTGCGAGTCTAGTGTTTCGGCTGGCGCGTCGACTTCTGGGACCGTAGTCTCATCAACTGCATTAGAGACCGTCTTTCCCGCCAACTTTAGCGACTTGTCGTGCTCCTTGATAGCATTAGCTTTTCGTTGCTTTACTTGACTGTTCAATTTCTTCCTCTTAGAATCAAGCTCGGCCGCTGCATCTTTCGCAGCCTCGGCCTTCGACACTGATGTAGCCGCTACGACATTACGTTGTGGTTGCTTTCGTGGGGGCTTCGTAGACCTGGCGTTCGGATCTGGGGCGTCATCAGGGACTTCGAAATCTTCCTCCTCTGTGACAGCCTTTGTCATTGCGGTCTCCTGTTTCTGTCCAAGGCGCGTGCTCGGCATCTTGAGGGCTCCGGAATGGTGCTCCAGGTCACTCTGATCTACAGGAGGTTGCTCCTTACGAGGTCGTCCGCGACCCCTTTTCTCCCCAGTTATCGCAGGCTCAGCTGCAGCACGTTTCCTTGAAGTGGAACCTTGTTGGTCCTGGGCAATGTGTTGCTGTCTCAAACTCGCACCACGTCTCGACATGCCAGAAGACACGTTCTGATTTTGTGCTTGTGGTCTGAGGTTTGCTTTCGCCGCAACATTAAGCATAGATGCAATCTCTACATCTTCTGCAGAGATACTGGGCTTCCAACAATTAGCCTTCTTCCAGACAATCATCAGGTTTGGTTTCTCTACCACGTCCGCCATCACCATCACATGCGCGTTCCAGTACGAATTACGTTCACTTTCTCTTCTTCGTGAGTACCGCTCTTGTAGCTATGATAGGGTTATGCTGGGTTTGGCCCGGGATCTTGGACGTCTCTGAGCCCGGTATCAACAACGCCGATCTCGATTATCCACGAATTCTTTAGACCTGATATGAGTCTCAGCTTTGGTCTTTTGTAGTGTCATGCTAGGTGAATGGGAGCAGAGGACTCTCACGATTGATCTCACTTTGACTTGTATTGTGATCACGCGTAAGCGATTGTTTCTGCCTGATTTGGACCACCAACAAACTTCCTGCTATCGGCTTTAGATGGCGAGCCTTGGTGTTCCATCATAGCCTGCAAACATAATCAAACAACTTGTCGCGTGCAGCGTGCAAAGATGTTGAGTCCCGGGGTTCTGCTGGGGTTCAAACTGAGATGAGTGCGGAGGTGGCTGGTGGTTGGTTTTCAGTTCCTAGAAATAACCGAAGTTCTGCCGATAGCGCAGGCACGGCTTTAATTCCGCCTATCACGTGGACAAGTATCAACATCAATTCCAAGTTCATCTGTAGACTCTAAAGCAGATACTTCTCTTGGTACACGTTAGATTTCCACTTTCTTGCTGGACTTACTATGGCTGTGTCTCCAAGACTATCGCTGATCGAAACTTCGGAGTCACATACCTTCGTTGTCCCAGTTAAGCTTATCAACGAAGGTCATGATGTCTCTGATTTCCTCGTCTCCCAAGCATACGGAGACATAATGACTTTTCTGATGCAATTAAATCTTTCCATGTTTCCATGTTTCTCTCCAGACGACACAGATCACAAGATACCTCATGTGTCATCCCTAAATCAAAACGCCACCTCTTTCTCTCAGACTGTATTACGATTACGGGACTTACTCAGTAACATCGAAAGTTTTATTGAAGAGGCACCTCCAGATCCTGGGCCTCGCCGTTTTGGGAATGTCTCGTTCAGAAAGTGGTACGATATTGTCGAAAGCCGGACACCGGCTTTACTCGACCAGTATCTGCCCCTTGAAAGCCTCTCCGTGAAGACTACGTCAGATGTCACGGCTCACAGCGAGCTATCATCGTACCTGCTAGGAAGCTTTGGCAGTGCACAGCGATTAGACTATGGCACAGGCCATGAACTCAGCTTCCTCGCGTTTTTAGGCTGCATATGGAAGCTCGGCGGATTTGAAGCATCCCGGCCTGGAGAGGTGGAGAGAGAAATAGTTCTCGGTGTCATCGAGCCTTATTTACATCTCATTCGCCGACTCATCAAGACGTACACACTTGAGCCCGCCGGTTCCCACGGAGTATGGGGTCTAGACGACCACTCCTTCCTCCCCTACATCTTCGGAAGCGCGCAATACGGTCCCGCCATATCAGACAACGATCCAACACCCTTAGAGGGCTCCCGAGCCGACGCGCCAGATCCAGCCAATGTCTCAAAGGCTGCAGCCGTCGAACGAGAACGAGCCACGAACATGTATTTCGGCGCCGTTGGCTTCATCTACGATGTCAAGAAAGGCCCGCTCTGGGAGCATTCGCCCATGCTGTATGACATCTCCGGCGTGCGAGCGGGATGGGCGAAGATCAACAAGGGCATGCTGAAGATGTACAACGCCGAAGTCCTGTCCAAGTTCCCGGTGGTGCAGCATTTCCGCTTCGGCTCCCTGTTCAGCTGGGAGCGCGATCCCAATGCTGTCGCTCCGCCAGTGAGTGCTCATTCTAGCAGTCAGCCTTCGAGTACGGATATGGCCGCTACGAAGCAATTTCCAATGCGGGCCCCACCGCCTACTCAAGCTGGCATGGCAGCACCGTGGGCTATGAAAGCATCGGAGTCATCAGCAGGAACGAAGGCGCCATGGGCTGTTCCAGCAATAGATACCTCGGCAAATACCACCGCTTCAATGGCGCAGAAGCTACGGCCATCGCGCAATGCTGGCTCGGCCATGCCTCGGCATGTGCCGCGAAAAGGCACTCACTCAGATGTTGGACTCAGCCAAGCCAAAGCACATTCGGATACACAGGACAACGTAGCCTTGCCGAAAGAGAGAGAAGGCGGGATGCCGCCTCCGATGACGAGGGCGCCCTGGGCAAAGAAGCCTGATTGACGAGAATATCATTAATTATTCGGCTAAAGCGTGTCACACCATGAATCAATCTGCTCAATTATTAATAGTTGTGAGCCACGACCGCACGCTTTTGGACGAGTTAATAGGATGAACGGATAGCCGTTCTAGATCTCCAATGTTAGAGACGAGGGATCGATCTGTAGAAGTAAATATTGGGCTTGGTATAGACGGTCCAGTAACATCCAATACCCTGCATCGTTCGGATATGACTTCATCACATCTCACCAGCGCCTCCCATAGATCTCATCATCCTTGCTCGCCTGCGGTCTTGCCGCCGAAACAACCCTCTTACCCCCCTTTGTACTCCTGAATGCCGCAAGCTGCTCCGCCCCCGCGGCCATCATCCTCATAGAGTCCGCATCCATCAAGCCCCTATCCTTCCCCCTCACCTCAACCGGATGCTCATGCTCCGCATCCCTCCTAAACAACTTCAAAATATCCTTCATGCTCAACTTCCCCGCCGCCTGCTTCCCCTCAATCGCCGCCTCCGCCAGCGCCCTCTTCTTCTCCTGCAACTCCAATATCCTCGCCTCCACCGTATCCGCCACCGTGAGCTTATACACCACCACGTCCCGCGTCTGGTTCAAGCGGTGCACACGATCAATCGCCTGCTCTTCCACGAACGGGTTCCAGAAGGGTTCGAGGATCACGACTCGACTCGCGGCGGTCAGGTTCAGGCCCAGCGAGCCGCATTTAAGACTGCAGAGGAGGATACGGATTTTCGGGTCGTTGCGTAGGCGCTCGAGACTGGCTTCGCGGTGGTCGTTGCGCATGCTGCCGTCGTAGCGGGTGAAGCGGAGGGAGTCGCGGGCTAGGAAGGGCTCGATGAGGTCGAGCATGGAGGTGAATTGGGAGAAGACGATGAACTTGTGGGAGGCGGATTCGGCGTGGAGGAGACGGAGTAGGTGGGATATCTTGGCGGAGGTTGTTGGGGATGGGCGTTTTGGCGAGGAGGTCGAGATGGACTCGTCTTCTGATTCGGAGTTCGAGTGTTCTGAAGAGTTGGCGTCGTTGTGTGATTCCTCGTCCGTCGAGTCAAGGCTGATTACCTGGCGATGATGCGAGCCTAGCGTCCGAAGCGAAGATTCGTCCCCTGTGTCGGAATTGGATGAGCCGATGGACTCGCCGCCTCCTTCTGCGTTTTCGTCATCGCTTCCACCGACCTTTCCAAGGCTTCGGCCATTTCTTTTTCCTTCGGAAACGAGCCATTCGCCATCGTCTTCTTCGTCTGAGTCATCGAGAACTACCTTGCGATTCTTCGGTATCCGTGGGGGCGGCATTACTGGCTTATTTTCCGTCTTCGAACGATGGTTCTTGCGATTCGATGAAGAATACTTCATTTTCTTCTGGCCAGCAAGGTCTTCGTTACATTCAGCACATCGAAGAGCCCCGGACTTGGCTTCCTCCTCGGTAAGCTCTGTTTGGCACATGTCACATTGCTTCGTCTGTACACTAAGACCACCCAGCAAATCGGCCATGTCGTCGATTTCCCGGTCGGGCACCTTCCCTTTTCGCGGGTTTTGTGTAGCTTGAGCCTGTCCAGTAGTGAGAGCGTCTCGATCCTGGGCTATAGACCCGCCAACTAGTTGCGGGTGGTTGCAAGCCTGCCTTAATCGCAGTAACATGACCAATGCACTTGCGTAGTTCATCTTCGCACCGCTCATCATGGCATCGATGTTGCGATCCGTCCGCTGCTCCAAGCGCGAGTAGAAGCTACGCTCTTCGGGCGTGAATTCGGCTGAGACAGCCTCAACCTTGCGCTCGGTAATCTTGAAGCCATTGTTTAGGGCACCATCTTTTGTAGGCTTACCACCAGGGTTAAGTGCACCTTCCTGTTTCAGGACATCTTTCGTCCGCCGCTTCATGAAGGCCTTGAGGTAGAAATTCAATCGCTTCATTGCAATATTGCCTCGCCCAGCACGCATTGGTTCTGTAATTTGACTCTTCCATGTCTTGAGGTCATTGTAGGGCTTGATCCTCAGGAATTTGATCAAACTTTGGAGCTCGTCAAGGTTGTTCTGCATTGGCGTCCCAGTCAAACACCACCTGTACTCAGCCCGCAACGCGTAGCAAGCCTTCGTGGCTTTAGCATTGCGATTCTTGATGGTGTGTGCTTCATCCAGGATCACGCGATACCAATGGATACCAAAGCAGCCGAATTGAGGACCATCTTCGCGCTCAGAAGAGCTAGAATGCTCTGAGACGAGTATCTGATATGTAGTGATGACAACGTCATATTTCCGCAGGTCTTCGAAGCGTTTTGTTCGTTGAGGCCCATGATGAACGCAGACCTTCATTTGGTGGCTGTCGTCTACCCTGTTCTTGATTTCGGCCTCCCATTGCTTGATTAGAGCGAGTGGGCCAACGACTAATGTGCCTTTGTCGACTCGATTGGATAAAGCCTTTTTGTCATCATCCACTACAGAAGTTTTAGGAGGTCGTGGATTGATTAGCATCAACGAGATTGACTGGATGGTTTTGCCAAGACCCATCTGGTCATTATCAGCCACGCATACATCACATATTGGAGCTCGAGACTCACGTCGTCTGCTAGAATACCACCTTTCGGTAGCACCCCGTTTTTCTTCTTAACTCCGATCTCTTTATCCTTCATCCATGCTACGCCGTCTACTTGATGAGGTAGCAATTTCACCTTCAATCCTTCGACGGTCCCGTCGTCTTCTTCCTCTTCCTCTTCGTCTTGCTCCGCCTCGTCCTCCTTCTTCGCTTCATTTTTCACTTCAAGATATTGCAGCTTATCCGTCAATCGCTCAACCGCTGCTTCGACTTTCTTCTTCCTGCCCCTTGTACGTGGCTTATCCTCCTCGTCTTCAAAAGCCCCTTCGAGCAGTGCCTTGATATTCTCATTCGCTTTTCCCGAGTCAATATAATCATAAGGATCTATGGATCCAAATTGATCGTCGAGCAATGGTTGCCCCGTTGTCAGATCAATGAAGTTTGACGTATTCTGCAGTGGATTGACCGCAGTGAACCCTACTCCTCCTCCTTTTGACGAGAATAAAGGCGCAGGAGCTGGTTTCGTACTCCAGGTTGGGAAATTCATGGGCTTTGGTATTACCACCACATCTGGTCCGCTGCTTATAGGATAATGTGGCTTAGGTGGAGGCTGCTGGCCCCCAGCAAACTGTCCATGCTGGGGCCCGAAAGTGTATGGTTGCTGTTTATTCGATGGGTATACCGGTGGCTGCTGATATGATGGGTATGCTGGTTGCTGATAAGATAGTTGCGTCGGTTGCGCTGGCCTGTGATGCTCAGGGCGTGCCTGGTGTGGCTTTGGAATGATGAATGGGCCTGACTCTACCCGATTTCGCAACGGACTTGCTTTACCAAATTCAGGCTGCTGAGGTACTTTGCCCAGGACCGACTGAGCTTGATGGTCGTTCGACTTCTGGGGCGACAGATGACTTTTGGGTGGCTCACGCTCAACCACCATGTTTGCTGATGGTGGAGACGAGTAAAAGGTGAAGTGGGCTATCGAAGGCGGTGTTGCGAACAGTGAACTCGAGTCACCAAGTCTGGACGGGCGTTCGTAAGCGTCCCCACCTTTCTCTTCTACGCTGATAATGTTCGGCGGGTTTTTGGACGTCAAGAGCCTATCTTCAGCAGCTCGGATTTCCTCCTCGTCGCTCGATGTCGGACTCGGGACACGGAACAAATCTGTGCTTGCGGATGACGTCGGTGTGTCTGGCAGATGGCTGGACTGTGGTGATTCTTTGAGAGCGTTCAGCGTCTCAGATTGGAAGCGTGGTGTGTCTGTAGAGCCCAAAGTGTTGCGAGCCCATGCGGACGTGGTGGGCAAATGTCGGCGTTCCCATTGCCTACCCTCCATTACACCCTTAGTTTGCGTCTCGACGTTCTGAGCAGTACATAGAACAGCTTACCTAGAAGTTATGGTCGCGGTCTACGAGAAGCTTTGTGCGCCAAGAGCATCCTCTACCATGGTTGAGTTTCTGAAGGCTTGAATCCTACCTTAATACTGCTCTGTTTACTTTACTCTTCTGCCGTACTACAACCCTGAACAATCCCTAGAACTAGCTTCGGAGACCAAAACCTCCATCCTTGCTCAGCACCACTATAATGTCTGTGCAACTTTCAGAAGCATACTTGATGACATATAGAAGATGATCTGCCGGCGTCTTCGGAGACTTCTTATGACACCAAGATTGCAAGCAAAGAGAGGCTTCATGCCCCAATAACGGGTAGGTACTTCATACTCTTTCCTTTACCGTTTCAAAAAGCAGCCTTCCCATTCGCAACACGCCATGGGCAAATCATCAAAGGACAAGCGGGACGCCTATTATCGCCTCGCAAAGGAGCAAGGCTGGCGCGCCCGTTCTGCGTTCAAGCTCATACAGCTAGACGAGGAATATGACCTCTTCAACGGCGTAACACGAGTTGTAGACCTCTGTGCTGCCCCTGGAAGCTGGAGTCAAGTCTTGTCAAGGGTCTTAATCAAAGGGGAGAGCTTTGGCCGACGGGCATGGGAAGTGAAGCAGAAATTTGAGCAACAGACCATCGCCGGTGAGGACACTGACGAGGCAATAAAGGCAGCAGAGGATGACTCAAAGGTGCTCAAGCCGAAGGAAGGAGTCAGGATCGTCGCGGTTGACTTACAGCCTATGGCGTCACTAGAAGGCATCACGACCTTGAAGGGTGATATTACGCACCCATCTACGATACCGAGGATTTTGCAAGCCTTGGACCCGGACACTTATGGGTCAGAAGTTGCAGATGGCAGTCAACCAGTCGATCTTGTTATCAGTGACGGTGCTCCTGATGTGACGGGCTTGCATGATCTGGACATATACGTACAAGCTCAGCTGCTGTTCGCGGCCCTAAAGCTAGCATTGAGGGTGCTCAAGCCCGGAGGGAAGTTTGTAGCTAAGATCTTTCGAGCGAAGAATATCGACCTCATCTACGCCCAGTTGAGGTGCTTCTTCTCAACAGTCCACTGCGCGAAGCCCAGAAGTTCGCGAGCGAGCAGCCTCGAGGCATTTGTCGTATGCGAAGGATTCAACGTACCAAAAGGTTACCAAATTGACCACGAGAAACTTATCGGCCTCGGTGCTCAACTGCCTGACAGAGACGAGACTGCCAAAGAAAAAGATACAGATGGCTTTGCTGACCGACAACGACGTATACTGACAGAAGATGGCCTCACTCTCCTCGAGTTCCAGTCAGATGAAGAGGACGACAACCGTTGGATTGCGCCATTCGTCGCTTGTGGTGACCTGTCGGCTTTCGACGCTGATGCCACGTATCACCTGCCGAAGGACAGGGTCAGCTTGAGTCCGGTCCAGCCTCCGACAGCGCCTCCGTACAAACGCGCGCTGGAGATGAGGAGGCAACAGGGCGGTATGTATGGGAAGACGAGTAACGCCTCCGCGGAATGAGGAAGCGATCTGGTGTCTTTTGTATTCCCTCGGAGAAAGCTTCACGCACCATGAGCCAGATGTGTACGTTACTTACCAAATCTAATTCAGATGCCTGGGCGAGAAGCTGAAGCTTCGTTCGGTACGGTGCTGGCCTCTCGGTCTCAAGTGATATGACATATTATACGTTTAAAAGGGGGCTCGTTCACGGACCGGCCTCAAGCGAAGAGTACCACCAGTCTAGGCTGGCGAGAAATCGCTACAGATTCTCTAGCACGACTGACGTAAAAGTACAATGCATCTGACGGCAGTGGGCTTTCAAGGCACCATACACTTCCAAAGGATTGAGCAATTGTCAACCGCACAGAACCAGAGACAGAGTTGCGGGTCTACAGTCACGGTAAGCATATTGTCGATGCTTTAAGGGCCTGATAACGTCTAAGTCTATTGAGCTAATATCGAAAGTGTTGCATGCACGTTATTCCTCCCATGTCCTTTCGGCTTGACCGCAAGCTCTCTTGTGTTGTAAGCCATGATTCCATTTGTCATCATCCCACTCCAAGGTTCGTTAATCTGTCTCAACCTTCGTCATTGTCGAATATCCGAGCATCACCCACTGCTCAGGTGGCCTTACAATACCCTTTAGGCAGGACCGAGTCGAGCATACGCCTAATTGCGGCATCGCCACAATCGTCCCAGAGCGTATGTTGCAATGGCAATCCGGCTCTTGCCACGGCGATCTTGCGGCACGCTTCTCTAACACATCGGCGCTGTTGAGCTTTCATGGCCGGCTTCAACACCGCTATGTTCAGGGGGTCGACGGTAATTGCAACCCTGGAAATTCCACTCAGACCATTGACAAACTTGTTGATCAGTTTCCAACGCAGTGCGGGGCCCAAGCATAACTGGAGACACCTAATGGTTTGCTTGGTTTGCAACCGTATGTTTGGAAGAAACAGTTCTGTATTGGCGCGAGGTTGACTCAACGCCTTGGGCATAGGAAAGTCCACATCGCCTGGGGTGAGAAGAAAATTGTTAGTGCCATAAATCAGCCGCACAATCTCGTCGTTCAGCTGTCGGCACGTAAGCGGCAAATTCAGGCCCGCAGCGGATATAAAACAAGCACCACGTCGGGGCATCAGGGTATTCCATTCAGGCGGGCCATCTGTAAGCTGAATGTTTTGGTTGATTGGATAATAGAAGCTGTATATGAATCTACGGACATCGTATGGGATACCAAGGAAAAGGATGGTTTTTCCTGGATCAAGCTTTTCGGAGTTCCGTTGAACAGTACTAGAAGTGGGTCAGTCATTGGCTACGCAATAAGACAACTCAGAAGGTACGTACTTGATAGAGATCTCATTGGATGTTGTTGAGAGTAAATCCTGATTCACGGTCTCTAAAGAGATGGTCTTGTCCCCAACATGGTCTTCAGCAGCTTGTCCGGTGCTTGACCCATGATCCGGCCTTTGAGAGCTGTTAAGGAATTGGTCACAAGGGATATTTGATTCTTCTTCGCCAGGAGTATCCAAAAGCTTGCCACGAACCACGCCTATGTTGCGGTCACTCAGGCGACAAACTTGCTCATCCTCAAGGACGTTTGTTTCTCCACTTTGCAAAGCAGTCGCTCCAATATGCATGAGCTTAGTCAACCTCCTGATTTCCAATACAGCTGCTTCATATTCCGTAAGTCCAGAATCTTTTCCGTCGCACGAGGCAATTGATATCGACCCCAAGATACTGGACAGATGGTTATTCAGCTGTGCTAACCCTCTGATGATAGACGCATTTCCGTGGTCAGGAGCAGTTGGACTGCCATCTTGGGTCTGCATGTTCTGTGCGGTCGACATCTGTGTGGAATGCATGCAATTGTGCATATAGGCCTAAGCGCACACAATCGAGTCAGCAGATATACAAGAGGAGAGCATTTGTTTGGAAATCTACCTTGGTAGCGAGCATCTCCGCCATTCCGCTAAGTGATTGGTTTGACAGCGACAAAGAGTGTGCAGACAGAGACATAACACTGGGGTTCTGCTCTGAAAGGGACTGATGTGTTGTGCCGCAACGCTCCTAGGGGGTTTTGCTAGCTGGCTTTGTTTTTGGAGCTTCGACTGCAACACGAAGTGGGAGGACTGCTCATGCCACAAGAACCTGAAGAGCAAAAGAGGGATCTGGCATGAACGCCAGAACGGTGGCCTGGTAGGACCTTGTCCTGAGAAGATGAAGAGGAAAGAATGAGGAAAGAAGAATATTGAAGAAAGACGAAGGATGAAAGCATCTATATATAACCTCCAAGGACGATTGAAGAATTCATCCATGGCTTCAACAACTTATGAATATAGGACAACCTCAGCAATGAAGACCGCGCTTCATTTCCAGATTCATTGACCCATTGATATAGTATACCTAGAAATCCGCACTTCAACAGTGGCTTCATCCATCTGGGGAGTTTGTGTAACACCTAAGATGAAGCCTACACTCCAACGCGCTCCATTTCAATTTGGTGAATGATTGATTCCTGGGACTATCATAAGAGTGGGTGAAGTGATTTGTTGAAGATTCTTCCCTGAGAGACGGCGTAGTATGGATGATACAAATTCCGTCTAATCGACACGGCACAGAGCACGGTTGAGCATGCTTTATATCAGCAAATTATTAAGGTTTGCTTCAAAGCGTCTTGTCTGTATGTCGCAGATGATGTCTGCATGTGAGCTCTTCTCCTGATCACCCGACCTAGAAGGACTTTGGCAATCAAGGTAAGGTATGCCACTCGGCTTTCGACTGTGAGCTAGCGCCTAGATCAAGCGATATGATAAGTACAGCAGCCAACTTTCTCTGGAAGTGCCTCCTAGGCGAAGTGGCTCCGCAAATGAGGGAGAGAAACCAGCAAAACTGGAGCATGCAAGTACTAGATTCAAAGTCGAACCGATGGTATTAGCTGCCTGCGACCTCGAACGCATCTACCGTTCCGTTACTCGGATTTGGATTCTACTGGTGTTTTGCTAAGGAGTTTGGTTCCTGATTTCAACGACTTCCCAAATCTCCATCACCAACAACTACTGCTACTCCATACATCACCCATCTGTCAGATAATTTGATGCACCACAAAGAATGAGGATTCTCCCTTCATAAAGGAGCCTCTAATCTGCGAAGAAGCGCGGGCGAGATTCTAAGCAGGATAATGCAGCTTCCGGCGAGATCCGAGTAGCTCGCATGCCCCCAACCAGCACCCGTCCCAACACAAAGTATGTAAGAGTCTTCTCCGATTTCAGGTAAATTCATGTCTCTATCATCTACAACTCACACCTTCCTTTGCAGGTCTTCTTTTACTCGCCTTCGAGATGTCTTCCCGCATCTACCTCTTGCACCCACCTCCCTGGCTCCACCGCTTCGTAATCCTGCCCCTCAGCCTCCTCCACGTCACTTTCAGGGACTTATTCCAGGGGCTCTTCCAAGTGGAATTGATCCTTCCTTCCTTCCCAACGCCAACCATACCTCCTATCCCAGCTATTGCTCCAGCTATTACTGTTCCTCCTCTTCCCGCCATCGCTGCCGTAGCAAAGACAGTTGACAAAGGCTTTGCTCACCGATGGCGATGGCCTATTCGCTTCGCCTTTCTCTTCGGGCTTAGGATCATCCATCTTGTGCTCCGGGAGCGACTGTTCCCTGACAGTCGTCATGGTTCTTCTACCCACCGCCGCCGGCGCACGTCTCGTCGCGCGAAGGGCATGCCTAGTCTGGTCCTTCCAAGAGAAGCTATGGGCTGCCATGACTGGGAATCGGTATCTGATCTTGCGAGCGAGTGAAGAGGGGACGCATGGTAACTACCGACGATAATTCGGGGGGGCCATTCCCATTAAGATTGATCGAGATGGTCTGTGTTGTCCTATCGACGGAGTCCTATCTTTGCTTCTCGGGTAGGATGTTCATCATGAGCAAGCCAAATATAGTCCAAGGTCTCATCTGTATTGCCAAGATCTGGGCTGGTTGATGCTGTTATCGCCACTCGTCCGTTGACTTCTTCAGCATTGCAAGTAGTGGTAACATTTTTCATCAAAATGCCACGCAATCCATCTTCCTGATAGCTGTCTTGCGCCGCGCAGTCGTACTCGAGATTATTGAGCATAGCCCGCGCCACTAACATACCCCGACGCGGAAGGAATCTTTAGGAATCTATCTCAACCTGCAATATGATTGTCAGAAGTAAGCTCGAAGACACGAAAAACCAAATTTCTGCATCCTCGCAGGAATGTTCGGTTGCATTTCAAGACTTCTTGCCAACTCAATGATTGTGAAATTGTGAATAGGAAGTGAGGAAACCTCGAGATGGATCTGCCATTCTGCATAGGGCGCACGCTACGCGTGCATACTCCAATGCAGGAGTTGTGGATTCGATACGTGTCTGCACAGTTGCTGTAGCTAGATAATCAACAAGGACTACCCATAGTAGACCTGTGTGACCGTTCTGGGGCTGCCACCGAACCCGATGTTTAGTCTGACCAATATTAGCATGCTAACGAAATTCTTAGTTGCCCATTCAAGGAGGAGATGTACCTGTTCTTCTGAAAGGAGTTGTAACCCGCGTTTGTACCGAAAACATAAGGTCGTGGGATATCCGATTCTCTAAACGTCTTACAGATAGTGAGTCAGTGAGCCCCTAAGATTACGGGAGAAACTATATGCCGTATCTCTCTAGCAAATGGGCTTCTTACGACTGTAGGCTGCACCGTAGAAGTGAACATAAAGGAAATACCAAGACATACATCTTCACTTCTTTCAGCGTCTTCATCCACTAAATGCTTGCCTAGCAATTTCCTCTGCCATTGTTCGACCAGCAGTCTTGGAGGATCTGGCAATCGATTTCGATTCCACCTGTAACGCTTTCCCTCTCGGCAGATCTTCAAGAAGCGGCCGAAACCGCCTCCAGGGCCGCGACAGAAATGATAGATCGCAGGTTCTGTGTACAACAGTAGCTGAGTTGTCTCGTTGACGCTTAGTTCGTATACAATGAGCTCCGCTGTCGTGGGTACCTTGAAGAAGAGCGATGCGATCTTTGAAGCTTGGAGGGAGGACGATGACTGTGTGCCTGAGACCATGGAGTTCAGAGAGAAAATGCTGCCGTTGGAGCGGCAAGAGACCGACTGTTCACGAGTTCAAGTCATTGTTATGGATTATGTGAACGCTTTTGCGAATACAAACACTCTTTTATTTGGTGCTCTACTTGTCAAAAATAATTGACCTTTCGTCTGGTCGAAAGTAAGCCATCCGCTTACTGTACACTTGTGGCCAATAGGGTCAATAGCCGGCTAAATTCTAACTGGCTGCAAGCGTACAGCAGGCGCAGTGGCTCACTTTCGACCAGACGTAAGAATGAGACAAGTAATATTCTACAGTTTCTGAATTTCAAGAAATACAAGAAGTGGAAGAAGTATTGTAAGTACAAGACTCGTATTATTTACAAAAAAGGTTAAAAAACAAATAAATTGTTGCATATATAATGTGAGCTGTAATCCAAGACCCACTTCGAGTATAACCAAAGCATGAGCCTTGTCAGGACTTCCATCGAAACTGGACACTCCTCCGCCTGGTGTATGGAAATAGAAAACGAAAGACGAGGGGGATCTCAAGCAATCTGTAGCCGTCGTCAGAAGCAAACAATCAATCGCCAAGAGACCGAGTTACTCAAAACGACTCTCCGATCAAGCGCCAGAACATTGAGTTACCGAGGACCATTCACTAAGGCTTTTCACATTCGTTACCAGAAGCCTCTGACACTTTAAGCACAACAAATTGCGTGAATGTGTATACTCGGAATAACCGCGGCTGTGGACGGCCAACTACTCATATGTTGCTGTATTTTCGGAATGATTTCGATGCTCGACGGGGGACCGTGGTTGCGATGCTCGGCTTGCGAAGCCACCAAAGCGTCAAGTTTTAGCCAAGATGTTCTGACTTCGGTGCTTAAATCCGAAAAGCAGAGGTTTCTTCTCAATGGGATGGATTCGCATAGCTCGAAAGTAGAGAAAGCAAGAGAGGGCGGATAAAGCTCGACCGTGAAATGTTTCATATCTTGTTGTCTGATCGTGGTTCGTTCAAAGGACACATGAGCGTTGAATGTAGCATATTCAATGTACCAATTCTCACCTACAACAGCAACAATCGAGTTGAAAATTCTGTGTCTACGCTGTTTGTTGACCCCTTGGCCCCTCTGATAAAGCGAGTGGACCAGCCCATCTTGCGCTCCGTCAATACTGCGTTGAAGAGGGCCAAAGGAATAATATTTGTCCGTTTGATAAGCACCTGCCAACGAACCTCTCCCGGAGTGTAGAATCGAGCAATCATCGCGCAGGGAAGTAGGCTTGTTCATAGGTGGCAGTGAGCGAACAGTGCATCAACCATCGCTCTTGATCCATTATTGCGCCTGTGCGAGTTGCAAGTCATAGCTCTGCAGATGATCAAACACGCAGGTTATGATATAATTTTGAGCATCCTGATTCTATGGAATTGACCGTGGCGCAGCGGGTCGCTCGATCTGTCTATTCGGAACCTATCCGATCGATTCGAGTGGTTTGGCACCAATGTGTATGGTCAAGTTCTGGTCATCGGAGGACTTGAGAGTTGAGAGGTCCTGGGTTCGAATCTGCACATATCCCCCTTTCCTTTGTTTGTGTTTCTGTTTTATTTTCTGTTTTTCTCCTTTGATTTGAAAAAGGTTGTGATGTTCGAAGTATGAGAGGAGGATTGGGTGGTGGGTGGAATGGCTTTCTTCAGGTTTTTTGTTGTGAATGTGAGGGCGTGTGTTGAGTTGGTATTGGTATATTATACGCTGGCACGGTGCGCTTTTTGGGGGCTGGACTAGATGGCCGGTTACTCACCTCTTTTGTAACGTCATCTTCCATATCTTTGTGCTCTCAACGTACAACTTGAGCAACGGTTTCGTTCCTCTGCCATGGGCCAGCCTTGGCCCATCGACTCATCGGTATTCTTCACTACCTTTTTCTGAGTAGCGCAAGAAAGTTGAGTACCATTCCTTACCAGCGCATGAGATAGTTGGTCAGCACTTAAGTGTGGAGACACGTACTTACTATACTCTCGAGGCTCGAATGCCATCTGCTTTGTTGGCTGATGAGCTCCGGTAAGTTGATATATCGTCACATAGATGAACGGGATCGCCACCCTCCGCAAAGAACAACGGTCTGACCACTCGCAGGTCTTCAACACCCATGCGACTTCGCCATCGAATAACGGAAGATAATTAATGGAATGCCAAAGCGGGCCACCACGAGCTCCCAATAAGCCTCAGGATTTGCATTCTTCTCATTCTGGTCCCACAGTATCTCATATCCGCTTAACCAAGCCCACTCAAACGCCAACGCTATGCATCCTCTCCAGCTCACTCCCGTTTTTTCAACACAGCGGCTTAACCCCCTTATGCACACACGCAATCCCACCCGACAGATCCTCCCATCCCGGTCTCGGCGTCTCAAACCCCGCCTCCTCAATCAGCCGCGCAAACGCCTCCTGACTAGGGAACCTCTCAATACTCTCCACCAAATACTGATAGCTATCCCGATCCCCGGCCACCAGCTGCCCGATCAACGGTATAGCGCTGAAACTCCACCTCTTGTACCCCCACTCCACCACCGGATTCTTTACCTTGCTGAATTCCAGACACGCGAAGACCCCACCGGGTTTCAGCACCCGATACGCCTCCGCCAGCGCGCGGGGGATGGACGTGAAGTTCCGGATGCCGAACGCGACGGTGTAGAGATCCACGCTGCCGCTCCGCACGGACGATAAGTCTTCGGCGTTAGCTTCGAGGAAGGAGCAGCGGCTTGCGTAGGGGGAGGCGAGCGCGCGTTTGCGGCCTTTGGCGAGCATGGCGGGGTTGATGTCCGAGATGGTGACGGTGGAGGCGGTGTCGTGGTTCAGGAGGTGGGCATGGGCGAGCAGGCGGAGGGCGATGTCGGCGGTGCCGCCTGCGATGTCGAGGATGGATTGGGGGTGCGTGGGGAAGCCGGGGTTGAGGGAGCGGGTGAAGCGGTCTTTCCAGAGGCGGTGGATGCCGAGGGACATGAGGTCGTTCATGGTGTCGTAGGAGGGGGCGACGGAGGAGAAGACGGTGGCGACTGAAAGTCGAGATCAGCGATGGGGCGGAAGGATTGGGCAGGATGGTCGAGACCTCTAGAGGCTTTTTGAGACTCGTCGACGGTCTCGAAGCCGAAGTGCGTTGTTGGTTCATGGGGGGCTTCTTGCTGAGCGGGCTGTTGCGCGAGACGCAGGGAGCAGGAGAGGCATCGGTAGGGCTGTCGCGTAGCTAGACCTCGCCTTGCAAGCCTGGATGAGGCCCGCCAGAGGGTTGGAGAAGCCATTTTCAGATAGTATTGAATGGGAAGGATTTCCAATTTGAGACAAAACCATGACAGTTAACATTCAGTATGCTTGGCATCGATCGGCGGCTAGGCTAACGCTAAGTGTCCGCAATTGTGGGTCTTGCCGAGCCGATGGAAACCGATAGGGCTGCCCTACAATCCTCCTTCATCAACATCCCCTGTTGCTGCTATCTTCCACAGCTGGCCTGTTGCATTCCATTCTTCGATAATGGACCGATAGCATCATGTCTGCCATGCGCCCCCAGAGGCTCCTTTCCACCGTTGCTGTACTGCGCCGCCAACCTCTGATACAGCGCCTTCAAGGGGCACGATGGAGCTCCGTCTCCCAGCGCCCTGGCTCAGACCAGTAAAAAGCTACTCCCAATCAACCTCGCAAAATCTAGCTGACGATAGATTAGTGTGCACTTCCCAGGCGCAGTCAATAGCAAATTCACAACGCACATGTCCTTCGAGCGACCGTCGACCCGCCCCGCCATCCCCACCTACAGAGTCATGGACTCGGATGGGGTGATTGTGGACAAAGAGCGTGATCCGTCGGATGTGCGCGACGAGGAGGTCTTGACGTGGTATAAGAATATGTTGATGGGTGCGTGTCTTCGAAGCTGAGATAGTGGTGTGGAGGCACAAGCTAATGGGCGCTCCCCAGGGCCACAGTCAGCATAATGGACCTCATCATGTTCGACGCCCAACGCCAGGGACGCCTGAGCTTCTACTTAGTACGCCTCCACCCACCCACACAGCCCAAGAGCCATCCATCTGATTGCCGCCCCAGGTCTCCGCCGGCGAAGAAGGCATAGCCGTCGGATCCTGCTCTGCACTCCACCCCTCCGACGTCATCTTCGCCCAATACCGCGAGACCGGCGTCTTCCAACAGCGTGGTTTCCCGCTCTCAGCATTCATGAACCAGCTTTTCGCCAACCGGTTCGATCATGGCAAAGGTCGGAACATGCCCGTCCATTACGGCAGCAGCGAGCTGAATATCCATACCATCTCCTCGCCGCTCGCGACACAGATCCCACATGCGGCTGGCGCGGCCTACGCTCTGAAGATGCAGTCGTTGCAGAACCCGAATCTAGCACCGCGGGTTGTAGCGTGTTATTTCGGTGAGGGGGCAGCCAGTGAAGGCGATTTCCATGCCGCGCTGAATATTGCTGCTACGCGCTCGTGTCCCATTGTGTTCATATGCCGCAACAATGGGTATGCTATTTCCACCCCGACGCTAGAGCAGTACCGTGGCGACGGCATCGCCAGCCGCGGTGTAGGTTACGGAATCGACACCATCCGCGTAGACGGCAATGACATTTTCGCCGTGCGCGAAGTGACAGCCAAGGCGCGAAAGATGGCGTTGGAGGGTGGAGGCAAACCCATACTCATTGAAGCGATGAGCTACCGCGTCTCCCACCACAGTACGAGCGATGACAGCTTCGCTTACCGCGCACGGGTGGAGGTGGAGGATTGGAAACGGAGGGACAATCCGATCACGAGGCTGAGGAAGTGGATGGAGAACAAGGGGGTTTGGGATGAGGGCAAAGAGAAGGAGGCGAGGAGTAGGATCAGGAAGGAGGTGCTGACGGCTTTTGCGGAGGCGGAGAAGGAGAAGAAACCGGTGCTGAGGGAGATGTTTACGGATGTGTATGAGGAATTGACGGAGGAGCAAAAGGGGCAGATGGAGGAGTTAAGGAGTATCGTGGATAGGTATCCAGGCGAGTATGATGTTGAGGCGTTTGAAGGAGGTAGAAATGGTTTGTAAAGGAAAGAGAGCGAAGACTGGAGGTTCGTTCAGTGAGAAAGAGAGAGTGAGTGGAGATGCTTTCAACCGAGCGGAGTCGCAAACTTAGTACAAAGAGCTGGGCACTCTCTGTGTCGATCGCTCGTCAGTCGTTGTCCTATGCTTGCGCAGGCTGCGTTCTTCAAGCGCTGATTGATATGATCAATTCATCAATCGTCTTGCTCCGTGTTCTCCCGTAGTCATTCAGTCGTGGGTTCTGATGGATTGACGCCTTCCCACATTCGCTATTGGTCATGCCTGGGGGATCTATCCACCGGTATTCCGTCGAAACCTATTCTCAAAAAGTATCGAGGAACTGTGCAGCATTTCCTAAGCTCATATGGTATAGAGATCGACGCCGTCCTGGAAACAATGCCGCCTTGCACGTGACTTCGCTTAGTTGCTTTAGATCGTCACTGTATTTTCATCGTGAGTCCTCCGGTGCTCGGTCACTTTGATCCTGTCATAACTCGCCCAACTTTAGACCAGGTCGTCAGATCGCTCCCCATTTGGTACTCCCAGACCTCGCTGCCATTGGTACCGTCTACGAGCGCAAAGGCTCTCGCAGAGCTGTTCGTTGCTATTGAAGTGTAATTTCGTACTGTGCTCATAACGACCGGTGTTTGGTTTCTTGTCCAGGTCCCGTTGCTGGTCCACTCTTGAATCGTGATACCATAAGTGCTGGCAGTCAGGGTATCTTTAACCGCAACCAAGCCTGGTCTGATACCATAGGAGAATGAGGCGATAGGAGCTTGGGAAGCCATTTGCGGGACTATAGGATTGACTTCGCGGTTTTCCCAGCCGTTCGTGACTATTTGACGCCTGTCAGTGTATGGCGGTCGATATCTGACCGGAAGATTGACATACCGTCTACCGTATAGGTCTGATGCGGGTTCCAATCGCAGCTACATAGCGCCAGGTTCTTATCTTGGTAATCCAACATGATTGAAGGCGCATCGCCAGCATTCTGACCTAGACTCATGCCCAGGCCGGTCCTAGGTATTGGACTGACAGGTAGGCTTAACCACTGCCATCCCGAGGTACTCGAAGTCGCTGCGCTTGTAGACCAATTACCTATCTGAAGGGACGCTGGGCTATCTTGGTATATTAGTAATAATGAGCCGGTACAGGTTGTGCAACCTTCGTATCTGTGCCAGATGGCGACCAAATTGGAGGAATTGACCGGCACAACAGAATGACTGTTCAACGAGCCGTTGGTCCATGATTGCCCATCAATGGATATCCATTCAATTAAGAAATTTTGCGCATTGATCGTGTATAGGTTTATTTGCTAGACATGACGTCAGAAAATAACTCTCATTCGCCGATAGGCCCTCACTCACGAAGGAAAACCTAGCAGGGCCAGTGACAACGGCCGCCATTGGTGAGTTTGGCCTTGCGTACCCAATGGGCGAGGAAGAAGCCGTCCAATTCTGCTGGCTGCCATTCCAGGAAGATTCTCTTATGGTGCTATCCTCACCCTGCCAGTACAGCCGGTACTGAGGATTGTTGTCAACATCGTTCCATGCGATGGAGGCCAGGGCAGTATCGTCGTTCATTTTGACGACTGATGCTGGATGGCTGCTGTTGGTTGGGACGAGCTGACCCGTTGAATTACTAGATGAAGTTTGCTTGTCGATCCCTTTGTCGCGATGAACGACGGTACCGACGACAGCGCCGATGATGATTACAATAGCGGCAGCCGCTGACATGACGATTGACCAGAACCATTTTGGCTGAAGACCACATCTTCGGCGGGCCCCTTTCGATACCTGGGACGGGGCTCCTTCCGCTGCTTTCTGCGTCGCTAGTACTTTCCCGTCCGAAGACAACGATCTGGGCTGCGGGTTTATATATGTAGCTTGCTTGAAGGAGTCGTAAAGAATTGGGTTCGGGTCCCGTGCTTCAAGTGTACTGTGGTTAGTTCTCGGAGGCAAGGCTACAATTCTGTCAGAAGTTTCTTGCCTCGCAACCTCCTTTCCATCTTGTTCATGTAAGTCAAGAGATTGTGAAGTGCTAGGCATCACTGCCACCAAGAACGGAAGAACGCAGATGGAAAGAGAGGAAATATGGAGATCAAATGCTACTCGTTCAACGATTGATCGTAGTGAAGCGTCTACATGACAAACGAGGACAAGGAAACAAGATGCAGAAGAAGCCCGCGGAGGAGTGGCTCGAGCCGATGAGTATGAGAAAGGCATTTCTTGGTTTCAAGTCTGTACTTTGCCTTAATCTGCAGCATCTTGAAGGATACGCAGCGGGCACGCAACGCGGAAGTCGCGCAAGGCTGAGCAGCATCATCATAGGACCGGTTGACTTCAGCAGATGTACTTCGCTACCGCAGACATGGTCTGCCCGAGACATCCTGCGACAGAAGTCCAACTTCCCATTAAGGGTTCTCGGATGACAGTCAATGTAAAGATAGAAGTAAGCCTCCTTGCCAAGATCGAAGTTCGTGCCGAGCCTGCTACGTCACCGCCAAGACGTCAGAACAGGAATCCGCGACGCGACACAACAAACGCAATTGTCGCCCTTTTCACCAAAACGTTTAAGTTATTCTCCATCGTACAATTCAAGTCGACTTCGAATTCAGAAATCATAACGATCCCCATACAACCTTCCCACGCAAAACCTCACCATGGCCGGCCTAACCGACTCCCTCTCCTCCCTCATCTCCTCCATCCTCTCCGCCATCCGCTCCATCTTCGAAACCCTCTTCCACAGCGTCGCCTCCGTCACAGCCCTGATCCAGAACTCTGTGATGTCTGTCGTCGACCTCGCTGGCGGACTTGTGAACTTTGTGTTCGGTAAGTCGCGCAGCTCTAGTGATAATGTAAGGAGGGGGGGGGGCTAATGATGACTGTGCAGGACATATTGTGATTATTGGGGTTTTGATAGCGGCGTACGTGGGCTACACGGCCTATGCGCAGAAGAACCAGCCGGGGTCGATTTCGAAGAAGAGGAACTGAGTGGTTTGGGGGTCGTGAAAGGGGGGCCGGGAAATTGGGGGACTGGTTCTCGTGTGGGTGAGCGATGGCTAGGAATGCGCCTTTGGTATTACAGGACTGCTTAATACCCTTCGTGTGTTGACTGCGAGATGGTTTGTCTCCTGAGGAGATTTTTCCAGAAGCATCGTGTGCGCTGCTGAGAGAATCACTCATGCAGTTTGAACGTATGCGATCAAGTCAATATATGTGCAATAATCTGTGAGACCCTATACACGAGTATTAGGTCCAAACAGCAGTAGTGATTCATGATACTATTTCGTTACGGTCGTCGGTAGGTAGGGTCAGGCTAGTTGCCTTCTCCTCGTGTTACCTGTCCCAGGCGTCGGACGGAGATTGCCCCGCACTCAATGAATTGTCTTCAGTGTTGAAGGGCGCGCCCCACAGTGGATCGTTCTCGTCGCTTGGAGTTGGCAACGACAGTTCGCCCATCGCCTGAGTGGGAGGCAGCTGATTAGCAGGATGAGCAAGCTTCTGTGCGTCCTGCACCGTGATACCATGCTTGGTGAACCTCTCAGGATCCACAGGCTGATTGTTCTTCGATCCCTCGAAGCTGACAGGCGAAGCTGTACTGTTCTTGGCGTTTCCCAGGAACGTATCAATATCAAGTGTGTCCGCGTTCAAATTAGGGAGTGCAGCAGTTTGCGGCATACTCATATATGACGATGCCGTACTTAGCCTATATGGGTTGGAGCTGATTTCTGACGGCGTCGAGACGGCCTGTGTTTGTCTCAGAATGGACGATATGTAATCGCCACTATCAGATATATCTTCAGAGGAAGAAGTGGTAAGGCCAGGCTGGCCTACGTTGCTGTGGTCAAAGCTTGCGTACGATGGAGGCTGACTATAAGCTGCAGGCCCTCCATTCTCTCGAGGGAGGTTCAGCACAGACCAATCCACCGGAGGCATGGCAAGCCCAGCCGATAGCATGGGTTCCTCGTCAGGGGCGGTATAGTCAGGGGTATTGTAGTAATTATCGAAGCTGCCAGTAGTCTGATAGCCGTAGGTCTCTAGAGGGGGCGATGTACTGTCGAAGCTGTTGCTGTAGGCGGGATACGAAAGGTCGAGAGGTGGCAAATCCCCATTGAGGTCTCCGTAGCGGAACACACCTGGCTCTGGAGATCCATGCTCGGATCGAACCCGCCTTACCTCCTGCTGAGCGCTAGATATGGACTCCTGGAGTTGAGAGTGGGAGTGTTCGGCTTTTCTGGGTAGTGGCAGGCTGTCCACAGACTTGTGGGCGAGGTCCGAATTGCCACTGATGCTGTGCGGTATGGGGATCCTGTAGGGAGCGCTATCGTGAGCTGCGTGGTTGTGCTTATGTACTGGTTTGTGGTGATGATTCTTGAAAACCGTAAGAGGGTCGGAGTTTGCGCTGGTAAGAGTCGGTTTTCGAGCGTGCCTCGGCGGCCGATTCGCATCATCCACCTCGAGGACAGGATCGAGGTATTCCTTTTTCAGTGCACATGTGCATCGTGCGCCATGGCTGCAGCAGCAGGTATTCTTCTCTAGTTCTGGGCCGTCCGAACCTTGAATGGCCGCGCCATCGCCATGGTCAGTCGCTGCATCATGCTCGTGGTCCTCTTTCGTGTGAGGCTTCTCCCCACAGTCGCACTTGATATGAGATGAACGGGCTCTGCGCATGCCTCTGCAGTGCGGACATTGTGACACGGGGCGACCTTTCTTGTTGATGTGGGTAAGAGGACGTTCTGCGATTCGTTAGTCGACAGTCTCAAGCAGTTTGTGCGCCGAACGCGGTCTTACCACTATGTTGACAGTTGCTAACCCTGTGACCCCTGACGCATGCCTCACATGCGTACTTCTCACCATCGATCAGCATGGCTGGCAAGGTTAGCGGCCCGAAGACCGCTAAGAAGACCTCAGGTCAGATCGAGGGTACGTCGACGATGTGGTCTCGCTAATTGTAATTCGACGCTAGATTGTTGTGGAATGCTTCTTCTCGAGCAATTCGAGGTTGAGGTTTTAAGGATGTTGACAGGACGTTTAGGCTGTTTCGCTAGGGATATGCTGCAAAAACATGCTTTCGTTGAGAGAATTAAGAAAGTTCTACCCACGCACCGAACGCCCTCGACAAAGTACGATAGTGTGAGAGAGTTATGCTGAGCCTCGCACCGAACGGCGCTGGCCAGTGAAGAAATTGACAGCCAAGCGGTGAGGTTGTAGCTCTTATTGACGATGGTGGAAGGAAAGACAGGACGGACAGGTGGGAGACACAGTGGGGTTTGTAGCCGCGGCGGGCGATGCGCCTCGGGTGTTGGGAGTGGGTGGCTGCTGGATCGACAGCACGATGATGCGATCTTACGAAGTGGGACAGGAAAGCCTTGCGGTGAAGGGGAATGCATGAGGATATGCACAGCAGGAGTACAGTAGTTCATTCTCATCCCACTCGCGACGGTGTCAAGGCAGTGCCGCAGTCGATGTTTTGGGTCTATTTTCTTCATATGCGACTACAGTCATCCCACACTCGTACCAAGCCATATCCGGGGATTGTGGCAACTTCCAGGGTCTCATCCACAGTTTTCCCCAGTATTCGGAGAATTAATGCAATGCTCAATCATGAGCCGCCAACAGTTCACAGGTGGAATAATAGCCTGCGCTACCCCGGTTCATCACATTGACAAGATGGCTTGATCCGGAAAGCTTCGAGAAGAACGGAAGCAAGTGAAAGGACATCGTCGCTTCGGCGAGCGGCTGTGTCAACCCTAGCGCAGAAAGTAAATCCCTCATCGTACCAATCTGACATTGGCAAGTACGATGCTCGGAACGTTGTATTATCGTCTTGGAACATGGACAGTACTCGTAGTCACGCTCTGTTTGCGACTTCTCGAAGTGCTTTGTTAATCGTCATCGAGGACGGAGTACAAATCTTCAGAGGGCCAAGATATGTTATCTTATCTTATCAGATGGCGCAATCGGCAAACATCGCCGACATGCAGGAGAAAACGGACTTCTTAGTAGGTACAGGTTCTGGTGGGTAGAAAGGATGATTGATTCCAGAAGCTGCAGGAGGACCTAAATAGTTCTTCGAGTCACTAAGAAGACTAGTTCTAAAACTATCTAGTTTGGAATCTTCTAGTTACATTATCGACGCTCAAAATAAGAGTTTTTGCAATTTTATAAAGTAGTAAGTTATAGACTCGTAAGCAAGAAAGAAAGACAAAAGAAAATATTACAAAAAGCATTGTCGTAATTGCTATAGAAACATTTATAAAGAATCTTACAATAAATAGTTGCAAAAAAACGAATTGCAAAAGAAATTACAAAGCAAGCTCTATTTATCAAGTTTTTAGATCTCGTCGATTTTTGCGTTGATTACTCTTACTAGTATTGCGTACACTATTTGTGTTCTCTAAGTAACAATATTCTTAGAAACGATATCAAGAGCATCTTTTAATAAGTCGAGAATAAAGCTTGCGATAATAGTCTATAACATAAGACTCTTTGTTATGCGTACTATATAATTATTTTGAACAATTTTAGTCTTCTAATAGTAATCTTTTATAATTGCAATTATTCTTCGTTCTTTAAGTTTTGTTAAAATTTATTTTTACTAATATCTTCGCAACGTTGTAAAGAACATTTGTTGTTTTATCTATATAATAATTTAGAAATCTTATAAACTCAATTATGCGCAAGAACTACAAAAAGATTCTATTGTAAAAGTAATCTATTACTAATATAATAAAAGTAAATAATTTAAAGAACTTCTTAAAGTATTTATTATTTTATAATGAAATCTTAGACTCGATCTTAATAATCTTCGCGACAATAAATATTTAATGTTGCAAAAACTCTTTTACATTTGTCGAAGCTTAATAATTCTTGTTATTTTTATCTCTTTTAACAACTTAATTAAGCAAGAATTTTTGCTCAAAAGTCGCGAGTCAAATTGCTACGCTATTCTTTATATTCGCAATTTCTTTTATAAACTTCTTAAACAATCTTTTAGAATCGAGTAATTTAAATAGACTGATCGCGTCGAGCTAAGTCATCGAGTTCGAGTCGGGTTCTCGACTCGCCAAGACCTGATTTAGATTAGAAATCTTGGCCCAAGTATTTGGGTCGAGTCAAAGGGTAGGTATGAAGTACTTAGCGTATAACTTGGCTCGACTCGCCAAGACTCGAAAAATTTAGATTATTTTTAAAAAAGTGCATTAATCAACTTAATCAAATTGATTAATTTAATTAATTTGTTTATAATGTTACATAGTAATACATTTAAGTAATGCATTTGTACGTTATTTGTGCGTTATTATTTTTAAACTATTTTTAGTAATTCAAATAATGCGAATTTTTTTAAAAATAAAAAATCTTGACATTTTGACGTCATTTTCGATTGCTTGGCGAGTCGATCGAGTCGAGTCAAGAAATCGTTGACTCGAGTCAATTTCAAGTCGAGTCAAGAGATTGATATCGAGTATTTGGGTCGAACTAGAATGTTGGTATCGAAACCTGGCTCGACGATCAGTCTAAATTTAAATAAGATCTTTATATTCTAATTTATTAATTTTTCAAAGATACTATCTTGTTGTAATAACGTAATTCGACAAATTAGATTGTTAATCTTTTAAATTTGCTTTTAAGCTTTTATCTAATTGCTAATATATATGCTTCGAACTTGTTCAATTGCTAGAAAAAACAATACATAATAATTAATCAAAGACTTAAAAATAAAGAAAAATTGTTGTTAAACAATAAATTTAATAGTTGTATCGAAGATTTCAAAGATCTATTAAGTTGTTAATTAACTAATTGATTAAATAGTTATATTTAAAGCTTTACTCGATAGTAAATTGTCTTAAATTGAATTGAAACATATCGAAATTATATTAAAAAGATTGTTCTACGAAAATCAATATTATACTATCCTATTATACGAGAAGAGACGAGAGAGAACATTTTACTAGCAATAACACTTACGATTTATTTCGATTGTTAGAGTTAAATAAACGTAATCGACGCGACGTTAACAAGTAATTAAGACACATTTAATGCGTCTTAACGCGACTTATTACAAATCGCGACAAAGATTATCGCGAAAATAATAAAAATTAAGAAGCTCTATAAATCTAAAAAAAAAACGCGTTCAAAACAGTTTTAATAACGACGTTAATTAAGTAATGCATTTTTGTCGAGAAATTTACGTGCAAGTTCAACGAATTCTTCGCGAAAAATAAACGAATCGACATAATTTTCGTGTTAAAAAAATTAAAGAAGACAACAAATCAACTAAAAAAAGTAAAAAGAATCGAGAAAAACATACAAGATACAAGTATATAAGCGAATATAATACAAAGCTCGTTATTAATTGCACAAACAATAATTAAAATAAACGTTAAACAAACATTTTCGAAGCGACAATCGACTAAAAAGATAAAGTTGATAATGTAAATTAAAAAAAAGAAAGAGATAAAAAAAGTACACAAGATAAACGCAATAAAGATAATTGTATTAACGCGCGATTTAAACATTGTTAACACATGAAGTGGGCAAAAAAACATATAGAAAATAAGACGTTTTAAGAGAATAATAGCCTTTAAAATTAATAACAAGTGCAATAAGAAAACTTTAAAATCGAATAATTTCTAGATTAAGAACGTATTTATTGTGACAATTTTGCGTCATAAACGCGCAAAAATAATAGTGCACAACATCAAAGTAAAGAACATGTTTAAAAATATAAAAAAAAAGACAAAAACAACAAAAAGATTATGCAAGATTATGCATTAAGAATTAAAAATTAATAAAATAACTTAACTTACAAGAGAGAACGACAAAAAGGAATACGTCTTTATTGTAATGTAAATAGATTGCGCAAAAATAACAAACAAATTAGTTTAATTTAACGTAATTTATAAATTAATAATTAAGATAACAAAATATTATAATACAAGTTGCAAAATAAAGCAATGCATAAAGTGTTAAAAGTATAATTACTTAATATACGAATGTAAGAACGAACAACGATATGCTTATTATGCGCGAGATTATCGCTTCAATTAATGCTCGCATTAATAAGATTTATCAAAATAAAAGTGCGACGTTTGCTAGAATGCTTTCAAAGTATTTGATTTCAAATGTTCTAAAAGACGAAACGAAAAACTAAAAATAAAAGAGACAATAAAGACAAAGTTATTGTATTATGTTGTTAGAGCGACAAGAGCAAACAAAACAACAATTACTTTAATAACTCTTAGAAGTGTAGCAACGTTCAATTAGACGTCGAAGAAGAGAACAAAACGCAAAACAACAATAATTGATCACTTAACATAGACAAGTCGCATGCAAAACACTCTCGTAACAACAAAAAAGAGCGTAATTTAACAATTGATCAAGAAAAGACGCTCTAACGAATTGTTAAATAGTTAATTTACTCTAATAGAACAAAATAACAACAAGATAACAACAATATTGTTATAGAATATGTCTTTTATGTAAAAGATGCAAAACTTAATAAATATTAATATTAAGAATTATATAAAGCAACTTTAATAAAGACACAAAACGAGCTCAAAATATTATAGTATAACGTTTACAAATTAAGAAATAAAATAATAATCGCATTGCTTTAGAAGAATAAAATACAAAATTACAACATATTAGTAATACAAGAGTTGTAATAACATTATATTAAGACAAAGATATACAACTTGAAACGCGAAAACTTTACGCTTGTAGATAACGACAAGAAAATATGCTTCTATATTAGTAAACGCATTAATAGCAATAATTGATATAGTACATAGCATTTCAAAGATATAAAAACAATAACGCTATAACTATGTCTTAACAATAATAACACAAGATATAATTTTGTTAACGTTTATAACATTTATAACTCGCTTTTAAATAATTATAACAAGATAATTGACAAAAGCAATTTTTTAGCGACGAAGCTAACTTTGCGTATGCAAGACGAAAGTGTTATTGTAAAGAATTTCAATTTGTATTATTTCTTTTGAGCGAGCTCTTTCTATTTTAGACAACATTTATTTTTGAAAAATTTGTTAAATATAATGCGTGCGATCGACGCAATACTAGCTCTCTTTCGAGAAATTATAATAAGAAATTATTAAGACGTTCAAATTACGATTGATTTATCGTTTGTTATAGAAGAGATAGCAAATCGATTAATATATTGCGATATAAACAAGAAGATAAAAAACTTATTCGATTATTTTTCGATTAAAACGATATTAAATCTTTAGACGCAAAAAAAGTCTTAACGTTGTTTTAAATAAAATTAAAAAGTTATAAACTTAGAAAAGTTCGATAACATATTAAGAGATTTATTATTCGAGTTAATATTAAACAATCTAATAAAAAGAGACAATATTAATAAGTACACAACAAAGTTGCTCGATGCTTTGAAAAAAACTATTAAAAACTCTATTTCGTAAACAAGATTATACGAGAGAGTTAAACTTAAGTAAATAGCAAAGTGCACAAAGATAATTAAAGAAACTAGAAGACTACGTCAATAATATTGTATCTCTAGCGAGTAAACAACGTACGTTCGAATATACAACAAAAAGAGCAAAATTCTACAGAAATACAAACGAGACGAATTTCGCAAACAAATAAAAACTTTAAAAAACACTATTAAGAATCTTTTTAAGATAGCAAAGTAAATTAAAAACGCAATAATAAAAATGTTGATCAAGTTTACTATATTATTATTATAAATTGACACAAATATCGCGACAACAACAAAGAACAAAATCGAAATAATATTTCGATCTTATTTTTCTTCTTCGTCTATAATTTTAGTAAACAATATGAACGAATTCTCTTATTCGATCTTTATAGAAGACGACAAGACAATATTGAAGCGCAAAGTAATAAGAATAGTGCACAAGACAATTTTTAACAAGATATTAAGAATTAACAATGTAATTAATTGTGCGTTGCAACAATTAATTCGCATTGTTTTATTTTAAGTAAAATCTTTATTTAATAAATGCATTAAGAAAAAGATGTAATTGCTTTATTTTAAAAAAACAATTACAATAATGTTGCGCAAATTGAGAAAAAAGAACTACTTTAAGTTGTTATTCTTTAGACTTATTGCGTTATTAAATATATTAAATAAGATACTAAAGTCGATAATATTGAAGCGTCTTCGCTACGTTGTAAAGACGCACAATATTCTATTAAATATATAAATAAAAGTTAGAAAACAATATTTAATCAATACGATATTGCAATTAATTACGAAAAAAGTTTACACAATATAAAGATATTAAAAGAATAAAGTAATATTTCTACTTACTCTCGATATATTAGATGTATTCGATAATATGTTGCATATTTGATTGCTTTACAATATAAAAAAGAGACAAGTTTCTACTTGTTTGCTTAAATAAGTAAAGAATTTTTTAGAGAAACGTCGTATTATTTTGATTATAGATAACTATACAATAAAGAAGCGCAATGCGAACATAAATATATTGTAAAATTCTTTTCTCTTTTCTCTTTTTAGTTTTATATTTGTTTTACAATGCGAATTTGTTAAAGATATGCAATAATATTAAATTGCGAGTTAGCGCTACGAGTTTCGTGAACAACGTTAACATATTAACGTATAAAAAATCGATCGAACGTAATTGTAAAATATTAAGTTAAATGTACAATAAATGCGAGCAATAAGCACAAAGTTACAAGTTTAAATTCGCGAAAAAGAAGTACAAATTAATTTATTTTTTGCGAACTTTAAAGAGATTTAATATAAGCGTCGATATAACATTGATAGAATACAAGATAATAATCAAATTAAATATTAAAATATTAAGAATTCAATTAAATTTAAAGCTAAGATAAAGAGCTTATTTGCGTTAAATAGAGATTAAGCTAGTAATTAGACACAAAGACGCGTCAATAATAGAAAGTTCAATATTTAACACTTTGTTAAAAACAAGTGAGCGCAAGTATATTGTTATTAAGAAGTCGATAATAGTTTACAATGTCGTCGCATAGTATACGTCTAAAAATATTAAAAATTTAAGAAAAAAAATTATTTCGAAATTGCGATCGATACAAGATTGCGCGTTTCAATATATTACAAGTATTTATAAGACGACGTTTACGAAAGTTTTATAAGTTAAGATTAACGTGTTTCTTATTAATATATATCTCGAAAAGCTAGTATAAAAAGATTAATAACTACTATAAATATATAAGAATTAAGCAAAATAATAGACGCAACAATATTGCGCATACGCAACAACTTAATATTAAAAAAAAACAAAAATTAAGACTTAAAATAATATTTTTGTAACTTAAAAGAAAATAAATGCAAACAAAACTCGAATTAACGACAATATTGCGACAATAACTTTACACAATTGCTTTATAAATAAAACTCTCTAAGATAATTATTACGTATAGCAAAAAAATAATTAAGAAAAAGTACGACGCAAACAAGTTTAATTAATACTAAAGAATGTACTTCGACAAAAGCGATTACAATAAAGACGTTATTATTGTTTTAATAAAAGCAAACTAAAGAATTAAGAAGCGACTAGAAAGCGTTAAGATAACGTTTACGTATTACAACAAACTCGAGAAACTTATAAGAATAATCGAAAAATTGACAAAGCATTGCGAGACGTTTATTAACTTGCGAGAACAAATTTACAAGATATATTTCGATAACTAAACTTTACTAAAGATTATAAAAAAAATAAAATCGATATTAAATTAGATACGTTTTAGAAGAACGCAAAAAATATATAATGCGATGCGACGTCGCAATACTATATTGAAACTTTATTGAATTTTAGAATATAAAGATATAAAAGACAACGAGATTGCAAATAAAGTTGTCAACAAGACGCACAAGTAGCGTCTATCTCTTGCAAATCAAATGCTAAACAAACTCGTTATTAAAAAGAAGCTTATTTAGAACAAGATTTAAAAAAAGTAACAATTAAAATAATTAAAAGACAAGAACGACGCAAAGTATTGCAAGCTTGTACTTAAAGTTACGCATAAATATATACAACTACATATTGATTGTCTCAAATCGCATAATATACTTCTAATATAACTAAGAATAAGCAAAATTAATTTTAATCAATTTTTATGCAAACAACAAATACTTAAGATTACGACAAGAACTTACGATTGCGATTAAAGACGTATAATAATTAAACATATTTTGTTAACTTGCTTTAGATAACGACAAGAAAGAACACAAATGCAACAAAAGATTAATAATATAAATCTACGACAATTGCTAAACGAGATCGAACTTGTCGTCGTAATAATGCGCATAATTTTAACTATTAAATTGTTGCGTCAATTTTAGACAACAATATCATTAACGATACTTAAGTCTCTCTTAGATTTATAGAGTTCTCATTTAAAGAAATTTCTTGTATTACAAATATTACAATATAGAAGACGAAGGCGCAACGTCGTTATAACAACTTGTTACGAACGAAATAACAATTGCGAATTCTAGTCAATTATAATTAGACAAGTAGGCGCTAGTGCTACTCGCCTATTCGTGATTAATTAGATTTAAAAACTATAAAAGTATATAACTCTTATGTAGACCCTTAGGAGTGTTGAATCAAGTATAAAAAAAATTAAATTAAACTAAATAATAATTTTCGTTAATATAATTGTAATAAGAGCAACAATTGTCTTTGCTTTTTCTTTTTTTTTTGTAACATACAAAGTTAACTCTTTTATAATAGATATTTTATTGCTTTGTATTACGCAAAGAATGTTCTCGTAATTTTCAAGCTTCTTAATGCGTAACAAATTTTTTAAATTTCTTGTGCTCTTATCTTTACAAAGCAAAACTTTATCTACTATCTTATAAAAAAACTTCTTTATATTTTTATTCTTTTTCTTAATTGTATAATCTCTTAATTTGCAATTAAATTTAATAGTTTTATTGCTATTGAAGTTTTCAAATTACTTGAAAACGTTCTCTTAATCGAAGATCTATATCATATTGATATAATAATCTTGTAAAAGTACGTAAGAAAATATATCTTTAATCTTTGTTAAAAAGAAGTTAAAGATTTTGTAATTATATTTGTATTAAACAACGTTAACTAACTTGATTTCAAAACTATTTAGTTTTATTTAATTAATTAACTTTTCGCAATAATTTAATAATGCAATCTTAAAGTCGACTCTATAATTAAATCTATTCGAAATTAAGAATTTAACTTGTATTGTGTAGATAGAGAAAATTTTACTAAATAATGCTATATCGAAAGATGTTGTTGCTATAACTATATTAATTACTTGATCGCACAATATAATAGTAGTATTTAACAATTCGTTAATTAGCTAATAGTTAATAAGATAATAGTTAATAAAATAATGTAATTCGAAGTAAGTAAAAGATAAATAATAGAAAATTAAAAGTTGCTTAACAAAAGATTTAATTAAATTTTTTGCAAAATAAAGTAAAGTAAAGTAAGATAAAGCAAGAACAAAAATGCTTGCAAGAATTCAAATATTAAGAAATAATAAAAATTCTAATTAAAAAGTAAATATTTATAGATTGCAATTGTTAAGACTATAAATACTAATATTAAGTATTAGAGCAAAGTAGAAGCAAAAATAATGCATTACAAGACAAAAGAAAAATTCTCTTGCATCTTCTTTTGTTGTTTAGATTTTCGCAATAATTAATAGATTGCAAAAAAGTCGTATTTTATTTTATTAAGAGCTAAATAATTAATTTGCGAAACAAACAATTTAAAATAATTTTTATAAAATATATCTCGAATTTTACAACTATCTATATTTAATTGCTTAAGAGTATATAATTTTTTATAATTTTTATATTTTAATATTATAAAAGAATCTCTTTATTTGAGTTCTAGCTTAATAATAATCTTTTAAAACATAAAAATGTAATTTTCGAAATTAAGCTTAGTTTCTACAGTCTCTCGATTGTAACAAATTGCTTTGCTTTTCTTTCAAGTCTCTAACAACTATTGTATAGTATTATAAAGCTAAGTTTTATAATTATAGTATTATTGTACTAGTAAAACGTACAATAGAGATTAAAATAACTAAAATGCTTGCATGTAATTTAAAATAATAGCAATTGCATTAATATTTACAAAGATTGCAATTGATAAAAATTGATTTAATAAAATTTTCGTCGAAAATACATTTAGAGAAATTATTAATTAAAAGTTTAAAAATCTAGGAAATTTAGAAAAAATTACGTCTTACTTTATCGAACTCTTTTGCAAGACGTTCTTAAGCAAACAATTGTTAGTCTCTATTATCTCTATGCTCTTTAACAATTTTAATAAATTGTACTCGATAAGTACTTCTTAATTGCGTAGTTAATTGTGCAATTTCTAATTATTAAAATAAGAATTGCAATCGCAATAAATAGCGATTGATTTTCGATATAATACAAAGACTATCTTTAAGCAATTAATAATATTATTTGATTTATTAGTTTTCGTAACATTAAGTATTAAAAATCGACTAAAATAATTAATTATATAGAAAATATATCTCTTCTTGTTTGCGATAACTTCTAGAGAATTTATAAAATTTATTTCAATTAGTTAAAAGAAAGAAATAATCTTTATAAAATATAATAATTGCGATCGAATAATTAAATTATGCTTTGCATAAATTAAGCACTCTTAAATATATTTCTTTATATTTCTTTATTGTCTTAATTAGTATGTAATCTCTTGTAATTTTATTAATGTTTTTATCTTTACTTAATGTTTGTCTTTTTTTTTTAAGATTCTTCTTATCTTACTTTTAAGAATATATAATAAATAAGAATTTTTGTAATATTTTTATAAAGTATTGTTTTTATTTACTTAATTGTAATGTTAGCAATCAATAATCTAATAAATACGTTAATGTTAAGTTCTTGTAATAGCAACTTAATGTTATGCAAAGTTTTCTTTCTAAAAATTCTTTTCTAAAATTTTCACAAATTAATATCTTTTTAAACTATAGTTCTACATATTATGTAATTTTGTTTTGTGTGCGTCGATGTAACGACGTCTTGTTATACGTTTGTATATAATCTTACAATATTAATTCATCTTAATTTATAAGAACGATTGTTCGACAAGATAATTAACATAACACGCAATACAAAACAAAATTAAAATAACAACGACAATGTTGCGACGTTTTAATAATCGAAGAACGAAAACAATGCGAAAATTCAACTTGCATTAATTACAAATTTCGAGATTACATTACAAAAAGAATTTTCGCAAGACAACAACACTATGTCGTTATTATCGTTCAATAAAGATGTTAATTATAAAAAGCTATTCGTTAAGAAGCAAACAAAGAAATGTAGATTTTAGACAAAACAAAATTTTCGTATTGCTTAAGCAAGAAATAAATATCTCGAAAAGTCTCTTTATTAAAACGAAGTTAAAGCATCTAATTTGCGTCGTTCTTGCGAAAACAACTTTAACAACAAAAATAACAAATCGATGCTCAAGAAGTAGCGCTTCGCACAATTTATAAAATCGATCAATTTAAATTTATATTATAAAAAGAACTTTAAAAAATAAAAAAATTAAACTTGAAGTATTAAAAATTCTTTCGAAGTTAATAAAAAATAATTCTTAAAAGAAACTATAAAGATTTGTTAAATTTAATAATTTCTTTGCGATGCGTTTGCGTCGCAATAAAAAAATTACAAAAACAAAATAAAAATAAAAATAATAAATAAGATTAAAAGCAATTTACTAAGTATTTAATTAATTTTATCAAGAATTCGAAGAATTATCGTTTTGTTTTCTCTCGAAAATATAAGAACGTTAAGCAACAATTATCGTAGAACATTAATAACTTTGTAATATATTTTAAAATGTTCGAAACAAATTTTAACAAATATATTAAACATTAATAACGTAATTATTTCTTACATAAACTAAGAAAAGATCTTTGAGAAAAAATTAGTGTAATCGTTGGATTGAGTCGAACACTTTTTTCTTAACTCGTCCCATTCTCTTGAGCCTCGTAGGATTGGGTCAGGGTCAAGGCGCGAACCTGACCCTAGAATTGGGTTTCGTCGAATCAATGTCAAGAACTTAAGCTAACTTCGTCGCGTTAGCATTTGCTTATCTTATCTTATCTTATCTATGCACTAATTCGATTGAGCTAGCGTAGAGTTCATGCTAATCGCATATAGTTAGCGCGTCACGTGACTTTAGGTGATTGAGTGAGTCGAGTTAAACACTCGACGTGCATTCTTCGTTCGTCCCACCCTGTTGGGCTAGGAAATTTGCCTAATCCTAGGGTCAAGGTTGGGCGAGTTAACTCGATTGGGTTGAAACTCGATCTAACGATCACGCTAGAAAAAATTAACAACGTAATTTAAATTCTCGAAATAAAAAACACATTTATTGTGCTAACGCAACGCATAAAGAGTACGATATTCTCGAGATTTAAAATATTAAATAAAATCTTTAAGAGAGAATTATTTTTCGAATTTCGCAACTTTAAAGAGAGTTCTTACAGTTGAAGACAAAAAAAATTGTATTAACAAATAAAATTCGCGACGTTTTTGCGATTGCAAGTCATCAAGAAAGTATAAACAAGCTTTTTCTTTATAATTTAGAAAGAGTTAACAATATTGTGCGAACTAAACGCATCTACTATAATTGCGAAAAGAAGAAACATATTGCGAGAGATTGTCTTAAATCTTTTAAGAAAATGCAAATAAATATAATAGAAAACTTTTGATCGAATTTTGCGATAAACTTTTAGAATACGTTCTTGTCGCAACTTATTATTAAGAAAGTTTTTAATAAGTTAAAAAACTAGATAAGTTCGTAACAATTGTAATCGTTATTGCAAATCAAAAGTACAAGACAAAAATACTCTTCGCAAAATTGTCAATATTTGTTAATACAAAATAACGTAAATAAAGAGATCTTTTTAATAAAAATGCTTATGTTAATTGCATTAATAAACAATTAACAAACTTATAACATCTCGAAAAAATTTATTATTTTATCATTGAAACAAAAGCATTTACGACTTAGAAAACTCGATTTATAGAATTTTATATTGTAAAAATCAAGATTCGCGATAATAATAAATGTAAATATGTCTCGAAGCAAATCTTTTACGTTTTCGATAATATTATATACAATATTATTTTCGATCTTTCTTAAATAATAAAGACAAACTTATATGTTAATTAATATACGCTAATCTAACGTTATTAAATTATTAAGAAGATAATTGTACTAAAATTCTCAAAAGATTTCTTGAAATTCTTGAAATTTGTTTTTGCATTTGCTTTTATTTGCTATAATTTTAATGTAAACAAAAAGCTTTAATTGTACGACGTTCTTAAAAAAATGTAAGACGTTAAGAATTATAATAACGTTTCTAATTCAAAAAATGCATTTACTCTTTTCAATTATAAAAAAAAGAATTATAATATTAATTTATTGTCGAATAAAAAGTCTTTTTACAAATTATTATACTCTTTCTTCGAGAAAGAATTAAATATTTTGCAAAAGTATCTTCTAAAGAATTTAACATTAAACAAAATTTATAAGTTTATTAATTTAATTAATGCGTCAATACTATTTGTATCAAAAAGCAATAACAACTTAAGATTGTATATTAACTATTGTAATCTCAATATTATAATTATTAAAAACAAATATTTTCTATCTTTAATCAACAAGACGCTAAATTGTTTAATTAACGTTGTCTACTTTACAAAGCTAGATCTTAAGAACGCTTATTATTGAATTCGCATTTGTTAAAACAATAAATAAAAGATTGCTTTTCGAATACAATACAATTATTTCAAATATGCGATAATATTATTTGAATTAATAAATGCATCAATTATCTTTTAATCTTAAATCAATAAAGTATTGCGAGAATTGATTAATTATATTTGTGTAATATATTTTGACAATATTTTGATTTACTCGAAGATATAAGAGAGATATTAAGATTATATTTGTTAGATTTTTAAACGCTTGCAATTATATAAGTTTTATGTCAAGCTATCGAAATGCTTCTTTATAACGATCTTGATTAAATTTTTAAAATACATTATAAGCAATTATAATATATTAATAAACTTGTATTGTGTAAACTTTATTACAACTAAACTAGTTGCGCTAACCCGGAAATGTCACGTGCAAATGCCAAGACCTAGGTCAAAAAAAATTCGAAGAATCGAATCGCTCAAAGTAGTTTAATCGATTACTATAAGTAGTTTAGCGCGAAGCGCGCTAAACTACTTTGAGCGATTCGATTCCAAAAAATCGTCGCGATCCAATCTTGGCGTCGGGTCGAACTAGAGGGGTAATATCATAACTCGACTCGATGATTAATCTAATTATAACATAATTTAAGTTAATTACTTTTTGTAAGTTTTAAGTGTTTCTAGAATTTGCAAACTTTTATAAACAATTTATTCAATATTATACAAAAATTACTCGAACATTAACGAAATTGTTAAAAGATAATAAGCAAGAAAAACAAAATAAGTCTTTCGTATTTAACAAGAATATTGTAGTAGCATTTAAGAAATTTATTTTCGCTTTTACGCGAACATCGATATTAGTGCACGTGCATTTTAATCTCAAGAATTACATTTATGTCAAAACAAACATCTTAGAATTTGTTATTGTTGTTATTTTTTCTTAATTAATGTATCTTATAAGCGAAATTAAACAAATAACGTAACATTTAGTTGCATTTTATTTAAGAAAAATAATTTTCGTAAAAATACAATACAAAATTTATAATTATGAGTTGCTCGCAATTGTTACAAGATTCAAGCAATAAAAATATTATTTTAAAAGAAATTATTATTCAATTATTGTGCTAACAAATTATAACAATTTGCGCTACTTTATAAAGATAACAACGCTAAATTGTTATCAAACGCGATAAACTCTTATTTTAGCAAAATATAATTTCGAAATTAAATATTGCACAAAAAAGATCAATCTCGCAAATAAATTGTTTTAACAATCTAATTAAAAGAAAGATGCGAATAACAAAATCTACTTGTTTATTCTTTAAAATAAGTTGAAAAACATTATAATCGCAATTATTAAAATAATCTTAATGTTAATTTGAAGCGTTGTCATAGTGCAATCTTCGCACTTTTAGAGCAAAATTAAAACTTTCGTAATTAAGAAGCTTAACAATAAATTATTTGAAAATTCTCTTACAATGTATTTACAAATAAGAAGATTATAAACACTAAGATAACGAAAAAAAAATCGTAAAAATTGCTCAAAGCGTTGTAACATAACAATTGCGTCAATATAACGTTCGCTCAATAGACAAAAAAGAAAATTACTTAGAAAATTTCTTTCTTTTATTGTTAATTAAGATTAAGAAGTTTTAAAATAAAAATTTAACAACTTTTAAGATTAGAAAACAATTAATGTTAGACAGTACGCGTAATGTTTGCGCTAAACAAGAATAATCAATTTATAAAAAAGTGTTATTCTTCTTTTACGCAATTCTTATTTCGAATAAAGTATTTTTTAAAGAGAAGTTTCTTAAATTACATTATAACAATTCGTTAATAAAACATTTTAAAATTAAGAAAATAAGAACTTTAATAAGTAGAAAGTTCTATTAACTTAAAACAACGTCGAATATTAACGTATATATTAGAAAATGCAATATATGTTAGCGTAACAAAACATCGCATTATCGTTTATATAATAAGTTGACATCGCTATTAATTTTAGCTCGATTTTGAACAAAAATTTTTATAAATTTTATTATCGAATTGCTTGTTAATTGTTGCGACAACAGTATTTACGACACTATTTTAATAATTGTTAATTAATATTCAAAGATATTGTTGTATATACTCGCAAAATTTATATAAACTACGAAAGATTTAGCAAACACATTGTTTAAAAAAATATTACTTGTATATTTCGAAATTCGAGAAATCGTTTTTAATTAAGAATTGTTCTTTATTAGTAATTATTAATTCGCAATATATTATTGCATTCGTATTAAACAAAAGTTAGACACAACTTTTTATTCTTAAATTAATAATTAAATTGAGCGATAAAATTAAATATTAAAACATTATTTGCAATATTATTGCAATTATAAACAAGAAAATTAAAATTCGTTTCTAGCTCTAGTTTAATATATGTACAATAGCATTTTGTATATGTTTATCGAATTGTTGTTCTTTAAAATAATGTTTAATATTATTGCAGATTTTAGATTCAATTAAGATAACAAAGATTGTCTCGACATTTTAATTACTCGAAAACAAATTTAATATTTGTAAAACAAACAAGATCGATTTGTAAATCGGTTTTAGTTCGCATAGCAAACGCAAGCTCGCAATTACAATAAAACAATTATTTTAAAAAAGTATTAAGTAAGTAATAAGATTATACTCTTAACGAAAAATCTTTCGAACATTCGTTTAAAAAAAATTGTTTTACAAATTTATAAAATTGTTTGAAATTAAAGACATTATTAAGAAGCAAACGTATTGTTTTTGTCTTTTTAAGAAGTAACAAATTTATTTTGTCTTTTACGTTTTATTGTTAAAATCGTATTATCGAAATGCGAATATAATCGCATCAAAGAACATAATATTTGTTAACAAAAATTAAAATTAAAAAGTCGAAAATATTCTTAACAACAAATAAAGATATTATAAATTATAATATCTTGTTCGATAAAAAGAATTTTTATTATATAAAAATAGTTAAATTTTAAGAAATTACTTAGCGTATGCGCAACGAAAGTTCAAAGAGTACAAGACAAAAAAATCTCTTAACAAAAAAATATTAAAGACGAGAAAGTTAAAGCTTCGCATTCGCAAAAAAAACTTTAACAAAAATAAATAACGTTAATAAACAACATAAAATCGCACAATTAAAGTGAAAGAATAACGCAAATAACGTGTAAGTTAAATTGATGCTCTCTTAATAAATCTATTAAAGCATTAGAAAGTTATAAGAAGATTGCATAAAATGCGTTCAAGTTTAATTATTTCTCTTACTTCTATTTAATTGCTTCTCTTATTTTATTTTATTAGTAAAGATCTTCGCATACATGTTATACAATGCGAATAAATTACGTTAATTAATTGTCTTGCTTCTCTTCAATAATTTATTACTCTTATCTTTATTTTTTCTCCATTATTGTTTATAAAAAATGCGAAAATGTAACGTTAATAAAGTGCGTAATTAAATCGATATTCGTTATCTAAAAAATTTGTTAAATCGACTTAATAAATTGAAAAAGCGACATATCTTAAAGCTTTTGAAGCAATTAAATAACTTAATAAAGATTTAAACGTTAACAATATAACAAGAACTTAACATAATAAGACTCGCGATATAATAGACTTGTTAAACTCTTTACAAATTAACAATTGCATTTCTTATTTCAAAAACAATTTATTTCGATTGTCGATTTTATTAATATGCAATTTGTATTGCATAAAAGTTCAAGTCGTATAAATTATAAGAATAACTTATAATATATAAGAGAAGTTTCGTCTAAACATTTACGTTGCTCTTCTTTATAAAAGTTCGACTTAAAAATTAAAAACAAGATAAATAATATTATTCTTAGTAAGTTTTTCGAGTTACGTAAAATCTACAGCATTTTTTCGTTAAAAGTAGCGTTGTCTTTCGCAACAATCAAGTTAGATTTAAACTTTTCGTTCTTATTTAATTTTTGTTAATCGAATTAAATAAAACAAAGAAATTTCGATCGATTTATTAAAATAGTGAATAACACTAAAAAAGAGATTTTAAAATTAATAGCGTCAAATCTTATTGCGTTGTCGTAACATTAAAATAGTAATATAGTAACAAAAATAAAGTTAAATACTTTTGTTAAAAACTTAAATGTTTTTTCGCTTATTAGCATGTAGTCAATTTACGATAAAACTTTATCAAAGTGAACAAAGCATCTCACGATAATACACGAGAAAAGTCAAGATTGTTGCTTAACACTTCTCGCATAAAATGTTAAACAAAGATAAAGAAAAGAAGTACAAGAAATCTTTTTATAGATACGACTAAACAACTAAGAGCATATATCAAGAGAATAGAAAAAGTCTATAAAAAGATTTTTTCGATAATTCAAATCTTCTTCTTCTTTTATACGACGATAAATCGAAGCAAATTATCGTTGTATATTTCGCGAAAATATGCGTTTACAAAAAGTAAAAAAGCAAAGCATTATTATTGTAACACTTGAAGAGTTACTAATATTGTAAAGAAAGCAAAGTCGCAACGCAATCGCAACGTCGACTACACATTCTAAAAATCAAAATTTTAGAAAAAAGAGCAGTTGTAATGTTAGTAATTAATAATTTAATAAATACGTTAGTGTCAAGTTCTTGTAATAGCAACTTGACGTTGTGCAAAGTTTTCTTTCTAAGAACTTTCTTTTAAAATTTTTACGAATTAATGTCTTTTTGAACTATAGTTTTACATGTTATGTAGTCTTGTCTTGTGTGCGTCGATGTAACGACGTCTTGTTACACGTTCGTACACAATCTCACATTAATAGTCGAACGCTAATCGAAGAATTATTGCGTTAAAAAAAGTTTTGTTTTATAAATAACAATATATTTCCTCAAATTATATAGATTATCTATAGATTGCTATCTATAAGTTCGATTTAAACATAAAAATAATTGTAAAAATAAATATATTATTATTATTAAGTGTGTTCTAATATAGGACTTTCTCTTTTTGCAAGGAATTTAAGAAGTCGAGAAATGCGTTGTATTTTTTCTTTTTATTCTTTTATATTTATATCGAATTTTACTTTCTTAAGACTTTTAATTTGTAATTTATTATAAAATCAAAATTATTACATGTCTTATTAAATATTATTTTTAATAAATTATCGACAATCTTGTTTCAAGAATTGGAAATATATTTAATAGTAACATTCAATCTTCTAAGTTTATCTACTTAGTATTTATGAATCTTTTTATAAAGATCGAACTTAAAAAAGTAAATAAAAGATAAATAATCTATATAAATAACAATTTAATTGTAAGAATATTTACAAAGATAGTTGTATTGCTTTGCAAACTTAATTGTTAAACATAACTTCTTCTTATAAATAAAATAGAGCTTCTAAATAAATAAGAAGATAAATAAGTTGTAAAACATAGACATCTCTATTATAAGATTCTTAGAATTATCTTTTCTAAACTAAGTAATTGTTAATTTTGTCTTAAATTCTAAAGTATTCGTGTAGAAATAAATGATTATAGATAAATCAATGTTATGCATTGTTATTCTTGTAGTACACTTAATTTGTAATATTTCGAATAAAAACTATTTTGATTTACTTTATTTTTACGTTATTTTTCTTGTTAATTGTAATAATAATCGAACAATCTCTAAGAAATTCTTTACTTATCGCTTAATAATATTTACTATTTTTAGGAATGCACGCACTTCGATTGCGTCTATAAATATAAACTATCTTATTATTTTTTTAATTCAATTATCTAGTATATAAACTAGATCTTCTATTATATATATAATTCTTAAAGTCTTTATTTTATTTATAAACAATTTGAGTCTTTTAAACAATAACTTTAATCTTATCTATTCGATTTGTAAAAAAAAATAGTCTTTTAGAAAAATAAATAAATATTCGAAGTTATAAAATTTGTCAAAAAAGTTATTTATATAGAACGTTAAAAACAATAAGATAATCGAATTATCTAAATAGAAAAGCAAAGATTTCGAACAAGGTAATAAGATAAATTTAAACGCTCTATATACTAGCTTTGTTATTGTAAATCTTGTTAATTGCAATTCTTATTGTATTTTAGTTAATTGCAATTGATTAATATTAAAGATAATAAAAACAAAGTAATATTTGTTCTTTCGATACAATAAAATAGTATAGTATACATATTTTAAATTAATCGCAAACAAACAACTATAATAAGAATTTAATAAATAATTGTAAATTTTTGCTAAAAGCTTTATATAAGTATCTAATAGTTCTTTATATATTCGAGAATAATCAAACGTTACTCTAAGTTTATTCTCTAATTTAAGATTTTTAATCTTGTTAACAATAACAACTCTTGTATTCTATTAAGAGAATCTTTTGTTAACTAACTTTGCAAACTTATAAACTATATTATTTAAATTATTCTTAATTATCTTTCTTAATTATTACTTAATATATGTTGATTATCGTTTTTAAATTAAATTTAATACTTATTTTGTTCTCGATTTTATTTGCACTCAATAAATAATAAAATCAATATATAGAAAATTTATAAGATTTCTCTCGTTAAGATAACAATATTTATAGAGAAATTGTAATATCTTTATCCTATTTTTCTTTGTAGAAATTATCGATTTTAACTCTAAATCTATTTGTCTAGTCTATAACTTTAGTTTGTTTAACAAAGAAATAAATTTATTTCTAATATCTTTACATATTTGTTTTCTAGAATATAAGTTAAACAAAACAAATAAAAAGACTAAGATAAGTATTTCGAAAATATTAAATGCAAAAATTAATTATTTAAAACAAAAAATAATATTAGATTTATCTTTTTAAGAGTTAAGAAATTTAACGTTTTAAGTTGCAAAACACTTATATAGTTTATAATCGTCTTGCTAAGAACTTATTAAAAATATATTATAGAGTTAGTAATAATTAAGATTTGTACAATTTTCTTTATATCTAATAACTTATTCTTAAATAACAAATTTAAACTAAAGTCTAAGCTTTTATCTTTCGACTTTATAGTAGCTTTAAGAGGAACAGTAAAATAATTGCTCTTAAATATATTAAAAGATTGTAATTGCTATAGTATACAAACTCTAATTTAACAATATTTTTGGTTATTTCTTTTATCTTAAGATTGTTAATCTATATTATAAATTGCTAAATCTCGATAATAGCATTTACAATATAAAGCTAACAAATACTTAAAAGTAGACGTTTCTAATATTTAATATTAAGAGTAACAAAATATCTTACAATTCTTTATACTTCTTCTACGTCTAGTTTAATAATTATTGAATAATATAGAATTGTTTCTCTATAATTTATCGTCTTTATAGATAGATTCTAAAATTCTATCTTAACAAGTAATTTTAACTTTAATTTTAATCAATTAACAATCTCTATAAACGCAACGTTTATATCAAATTCTTAATTAATCTAAACTCTTAACTTGTCTAAATTAACAATTTTTTCTCTTATCTCTATCTAAGCAAAAATACGAAATGTCTTATTTATATTTATTATGCATCTTAATAAACAAGTTTAATTATTTGCTTAAAATGCATCCACAACGTAAGCGTTTATACTTTGCTACTAATTTTAATATAGCAACTAAATAGATTGTATTAATTAAAATTAAGATTGAATTAATTGCAATAATTGTATAGATTAAGATATACTCAATATCTTTAGATTTTAAATAGAAAATAAATTGTAAAACATAAATAATATTTAACTTAATAATTGATATACAGATTAATAGATAAATTGAAAAGTAGATTAAAAAGAATTCTAAGCTTGTTGTTGTAATATTTACTTAGCTTTAGACTTGCGCTTCTTAATAATACGAATATATAAACGCTTTAATTTCTTGCACGCAATAGAAAATTAAGCTAGTTAAGCTAGTTAATCTACTTAAAATATGTCTATCTTGTTGTTCTTAAAAATTTGACAAATAAATACTAGTTTATTATAGACATTAACTTTGTCGTTTATTATATCTATTAATAATGCTAATTTAACAATTTTTTTATTTGCTTAATATCTTTTTTACGCAATCTTTCTTAAATAGTTAACTTAATAGTTTAATCTATTAGTTGTTGCTATTGCAAGACTAATTAAAGAATAAACTTAATATAGACTCTCTTGTTAGAATTGCTATTCTCTTCAAGAAAAGCGTCTATCTACTTTATCTCTTTATTAGATAATTGTAACTCTAACATATCGAAAATTACAAATAAAGTCTCTAATTATGTAAAGTATTTAGATTTCGAGATACTTAAAGTTATAACAATTAATAACGCAATTAAATTACATGATTTTGTATTATATAAATATATATTGTTATTACAAACGTTAAAGAAAGTTGTTGCAAAAATAAACTAAGAAAAGTTTTCAAAAATTATATAACAAAGATAGAATTGCTTTTACGCAAAAAGAGTAACACAATAATAATTAAAGATAGTATTGTACTTTATTTTTTCGCATTTTATATAAAAAAAATATCTTTGCGTTGCTCTTACTATTGTATATTATTAATATAAATTTTTTTAAATATTGACTTATTAAAAAGATCTCTAAAAATGCTCGCACTATTACAAGATAAAGACAATTAATTCTTAAAATATCTCTTTCTATTAAATAAATTTTGATAAAGATTTTGCTAACAAGAAAATGCAAATAATCTTAAATTTTTCATCAATAAAAGAGCTTCTTTGTTAACTTTGTCGATTTAAAATCTTTCTAACAATTCTTTTAACAATTTGAAAAAGATAATAATACTTTCTAATAAAAGAAAAACAATAATAAAGACTTAAAATTTTATATTTCAAATAATTGCAATTAATAGATTGTTATAAGTAAGTTTAATTGCGTTTTTGATATAATTTTCTATGCTAAGATGCAGTAGAAATTGAACTTCCTATTTTTAAACTTCTTTTCTTAAAATTTTTTAATCTTAATCTTAGTATATTGAGTCTTTTTAACTAAGTTATATATAACTTTTAACAATCAATCAATTATTATTATTGTTCGAGTAATTTTTAATTTAATATTAGCGTTCGCTAGATCTCTTATAAACGCTCGAATTATTATATTAAGCATTGTTAACTTTAAAATAAAAAGAACAATAGTTAAAAATCGATTTTTCTTTTTAATACGTTGTATTATAGATGCTTCTCTCTAATAATATAATGTTAAAGTCTTGTTTTTTTGTTGTCAAAGATTTGCTAGTTTGTTATTGAAATTTATTGTGCTTATTTTTGTAATATTTTTAAGAAAATTCTTCTTAAATATGTTACGAAAAATAATTGCTCTTTTTGAAGTAGATTTCTTATTTATAATAAACAAAGTTATTGAATAAACTTCGACATAAGCGAGAGAATTTTCAAAAATCAAAAGATTGAATGTTTATATATATTTCTTTAATAGAACAAAATTATTTAATTTTCTTTAATTTTTTAGTTCGAAGTTTAGATGTTTTAATTATCTATATATAGTTTTTTCCCCAATAAATTGATCGCAAAACTTGAAGTTAAGACTCTATTATTTATAAATAAAAAATATAATGGAAGATTACAAATATAAAGAAGATATAGAGATGTTCGAAGTAGTAAATAAAATTAAGAAACTTCAATAAGTACTTTCTTTAATAGTTGTAATAATTTTATTACTTAAATAGCTCTTGTTCTATTTAAGATTATTAAGAGATAAAAAAAAAATAATGCACTCTTTTAACTTAATAGAAGCTCAAGTCTTCTAATTGATTAAAACAAAAATATCTAATAAAGCAAATTGCTAAGTCTTGTTGTCTTCAAGAAGTATTCTAATAACTATATAAATGTAAATATAAATATAAATATAAATATAAATTTTAATTAAGAAAACAATTCAAGAGACTTTGTATAAAATTGCTTAAAAGACAATCTTAATCTATTTGACAACAATCGATTTCTACTAACTTGTATACTCTCTTAATATTGTAATCTTCTAGATAGAGCTCTTTTAAATAACTCTTTTTGCATATGTTGAGTCGACTAATATAGCGTTTGCAAAACTAGATAAACAATAATATAAAAGCTGCGAAGACGACTAGATAAACTGTAGAAACTAGAATAACAAATAAGCAACCAAACAAGATACTTTAACACAATCTCTTTCAGAACCACTTAGTATCTCGTGCACGTTTATCAAAAAACGAACTTCTTAGTAGATACAAGTTTTGGTGGGTAGAAAGGATGATTGATTCTAGAAGCTGCAGGAGGACCTAAATAGTCGTTCGAGCCACTAAGAAAACTAGTCCTAAAACTATCTAGTTTGGAACCTCCTGGTCACAGCAGGTGCATTAACAATTTCGGGTTCTTGGCTTAAGACACAGCTTGCTGCTCGATAAGTCGGAGAACATGCCGAAAAGAAAGGCGCCCAAGTCATGGGCTGAGCAACTGGCCGATCTCGATGATCCTGCTCCAAGAGGTACGTTGCGATCTATACTCGCCTCTAGCATAGCTGATGGAGGGCAGACCTCGATCCTGAAGAACATGGGGCAACCCCTGACCAATTGTCAAATGCGAGTTCCGAGAGCGAGAATGATGTTTCCGAAGATGCGCGAAAACATTATGTCCATATCAAGTAGGCGCGGCTGGGCACGATACTAGACCAGTATGCTGAAAAGATGTAGGGAGAGTAAGCTACGCAAGCCCGAACAAATCTCTCTAGGACCGGAATACACAGGTTCACGGATAAGCCGAGATGCGCTTGAGGATGATGACGGCAGCGATGATCCCTTTAGAAGGAATGCGAAGGACGGCCATGATTCGGACTCGAACTCGGACTCAGAAGAAAAACAGTATGATGACCCTGATGTCGCTATGAAGGAGCAAGGAATCGACCAAGATGAGGAGATTGACAGCGAGGAAGCTTTTGAAGAAGGAGACGAGGAGAAGTTCCAAACTTTCGCTTTTAGAGAGAGCAGAGCCTCGCGATTGCGACAATCGGACCCGGATGTGGAGGGGGAGTTGGATGCGCAATTGGCTGCTACGGAAGAGCCACAAAAAAGGTCCGGGGATGACGAGATGGAGGCTTTAGAAGACCGTATGGACAAGGATGACACAGCATCATCGTCCGTAGAAGACGAAGAAGAAGATATCGACATGTCCGGCCTCTCATCCTCGGACTCAGAAGCTACCACCAGCCCATCCAATAACAACCTCAAACCATCCCCACAGCAATCCTCCGACCGAGCCCTTCTCCGCAAACTCATAGCCGACTCCCAAGCCACCGTCCTCTCCGCCATCACCACCGCCGCCGCAGCCGACGCCGCCAAAGGAAAAGCCATCAAGCACCAACGCTCCACCTTCGACCACCTCCTCAGCACGCGCATCAAGCTACAAAAAGCCCTCATCACCACCAACTCCCTCCAAGCCTCCTCCTCCCTCCCATCCGCTCCCTCAGAACCCGATCAAACCGCCGCCATCCTCGCCGCCGAGCAAGCCGCCCTCACCCTCTGGAACACCCTCGACACCCTCCTCACCACCCTCGACCTCCCCTCCTCCTCCACCAATCCCCCATCATCCATCGCAACCCCCTTATCCATCGCAACACCCTCCACCCCACTCCCCACCCTCCAATCCCTCACCCTCGCCCACACCACCACCCGCCTCCCCCACCACCGCACCACCCTCACCAAATGGTCCCACAAAGCCACCCCCGCCCCCCCCCTTTCTCGCTCCAAATTCGCCGCTACACCCACCCAGACACCTCTCACCACCCTTCTCGACCAACACCTCTCCAACAACAAACTCCTCGCCCGCACACGCGTCCCCCGCGCCTGCGCCCCCGCACAAGCCGCGCTGGGGCTCGAGCGCGCCGACGACATCTACGACGACACGGACTCGTACACGCTCCTCTTGCGGGAGTTGGTGGATCAGCGGATGGCCTCCTCCTCCTCCCGCCCAATGCAATTAAGTGATGCTGATGGAATAGCGGGGACGCTGCGGCCGGGGATGAAGGACCGGAGCACGAGGGTCCGGAAGAGGGTGGATACGAAGGCGAGTAAAGGGCGGAAGATGCGGTATACAGTCCACGAGAAGCTGATGAATTTCATGGCGCCCGAGGATAGGGGGACTTGGGGGGACAGGCAGCGGGTGGAGTTGTTTGCCGGGTTGTTGGGGCGGAGGGTTAGGATGGGGGAGGGGAGTGGTGATGAAGAGGGAGAGGGGAGGGAGGAGGAGGAGGGGCAGGGGGGGTTGATGTTGTTTAGGCGGTAGGGTTTATGAGTGAGGGATATAGAGGTGGTGGGGGAGGGGGTTTGGGTGGGATCTACTGAGCTGTGGGTGCTAGCTAGCCCAGACTATCCAGCGTTTCGTTCTCCACGATAGTAAGATAGTGCTATCGAGCTACTCGCACGTCTCGTCCAAACTCTCCTGCGTATCCCACGCAGGAGGTCCAACTAGAGTCTCGTTCATCAGGCTGTCCGGCAACAGTTGACTCTCCGTGCGCCTCTTCCCGTTCCAGCCGCCCGCGTACCCCATCCATATCTCCCCCTCTGCAGCATCCCTCGTATGCAGTGGCGAAGACGACAACGGCGGCAGCGACGGTGGAGGTGGTGGCGAGGACAGGAAATCCGCTGACATGGTTCGGCGCCGCTGAAGTGGGAGTGGAGGGGCGGGCGGAGGCTGCGTTGAATCGGTTGTTGTAGCTTGAGAGGGGGAAGACGGGGCTCGGGTTGGTGAAAAGTGAGGGATGTTGGGGAAAGATGCCTGTGTGCAACGCAGAGAATGGAGCTGCGTGGAATCGGTGGTTGTGGCTTGGGATGGAGAGGAGGGCTCGAGGCGCGGAGGCACGGGAGGGATTTTAAAAGGGCTGGGTGGTGGTGGAGAGGTTAGGCCGTCAAGAGGGGGGTCCTGCTCCGAGGGCTGGGAGGAGGGGATCATTTCTGGGGAGCCAAGGGGCGGTGGAGAAATCGTTCGCCAAGCGTCTTCGAATTGGGACTCGGTTTCTGGGACGAGGGGTTGGAGGATTGGGTGGAAAGAGTTGGGTGGATTCTGTGTGGTGGTTGCTTTTGCGTGTGATATTGAGGCTGCTTTGGGAGTGTCTGATATATGTTCAGACTCATAATCAGAAACATCAGGTCTGGTGTCTGAGTCCTCGTTGGAAAGGGTCTCGTTGACGTCAGGGATAGAGAGCTCGCTGGCGGCCCTGCCAGAGTGTTCGAATTGTTCTTGATCCATGACGTCTTCGACGGCTCTCTGCTCGTTGACGACGGCCGGTGCGAAGTCTCGAACTTCTGTTAACATGGGCGTGGCGGCCTCTATAATCAGCGAAGCTTGCTCGCGGCGAAGGCCATCCGGAGAAGAGATGATCGCTGCATACGCTGCCTGCGTCTCTGCACCAGTGCTGAACATCGTCGTTTCTAAGCCATCACTCTCGTCATCAGTAGAATCCTGGACTTCTGATTTCATTGGTATGTGCGTTGAGGCTACACTGCTCTCTGCGTCTACCGTATGACCTTGGGACATTGGAGCCAAACCCTTGACATCGGTCAGCTGAGAGTCGGTTCGGATACGGACCGATGGAGGCATATAGCAATGCTGAGACGGAACCGAGGTAGGCCGTGCCTGCGTAGGTGTTTGGCTGTTTTCCGGGTCACTGTCCATGCTATCTGCTATCTCCAATTTGCGTGGAAACAAGACGCCTTTCCCAACCGGTCCACGACGGGATTGGATGTTCAACGACCTTTCTTGGAGTGGCGTTCTGGAAGGATGTCGTACAAATTTCCTGCTTTGCGTAGACAAAGGAGAATCTGGAGGCGATTGCGAGGACGGGACCTCCCCCATCCGTATGTGTGGGTTCTGATGCCGAGGTGTCGTGGTAGAGGAAGCCGGCTGCTCCACTGGTCGAGTTGTCTGTGATGCAGACGCTTTGGGTCGCAACTGACCCTCTTCTGCCTTTGCCTCTGCCTCCGACGCAATCACCCCCTTTGCTCTTCCAGTCTGCACAGCACGAGCTAGCGAATCACGCTTAATGGGTTCCTGTCGTTTCTTCTTCCGTGAAGGCGCTGGAGTAGTATCCGCAAGCTCATCATCCTCGAGTTCCACACCTCTCTCGTCATGTACAGTGGGAGATAGAAAGTCCATTTGGGTTATCGTCTCAGACTGAACGAGCTTCGGCTTGCCTTTGCGTGTGCTTCTTCTTCTAGATTCCGTAGAGCCACGTTCATATCCAAGATCGATATCGTTCTCGTCCACACGCGAGGATGGGATCCAGCCAATCTGTGTCAAAGTGTTCTGCCTGTTCTTGATTGCGGTCGAGGTCAACGATTTCGGAGTTGCAGTGCAATTGCTGAGCACAGATCGACGCTGTCTCTTGTTCGGCTCATCTTCGTATATAGAGCCCGCAGACTGTCGTTTCTTGGAATTGGAAGACATTCCGGTGTTTGGATGGAAATTGTAGCGGGTGTAATAGTAGGTCTGTAGTACCCTGCGTTAGGACTCAAATGTCCATGATAACATTTTCGTCACTGCCAGCTGGTTCGCATCTGGGTCCGACGATCTATGGTGCAGAGCAATAACAATTAGAAAAGTAATGGCTCAAGGGGTCATGTAACTTTACTGGCCCGGGCAGCGTCGAAGGTCTGTGTATTTGCGCGTTAATATTGCGGCAACGCGTAGGTGATTTTCCACTTCTGGCTAAGCGTGGCATCTAGATCACGTGATTTCGAGCTGCCGGTCGAGGTCACAATGAAGATGCCATCATTGTGGTTAATACCAATTACCATGCACAATTGTCGGATATCTACATAGCTGACTCTGATACATACCCCACTCCATCGCTTGCACCGAGTATCTTGACGAGACACAGTCAATACCTAGTAAAACCTCTCCAGGCGGTGGGTAAGATCTCTATCTTACCTTCGGACGGTGTACCGTATGCAAGCGTTTGGTGCTCCGATTCCTAGAATTTCCTTCGATGCCAATGTGGCACGATCCATTTCACTGCTTCCGCGTGGCTTTCGGTCGGTGCCGAACCTATTCTCGCATCCTTAACAAAATCGTACGAACGTCGCGCATCGTTCGCTGAATACCTAATCTTAGTTGCAGAATACGTTCGCTTCATGGTTGTCAGCATCTGGAGTTCGAGACTCGGTCAAGACATCTGCTTGGTCATCCCGAACTCTTGCAGACGATGTCGGACAATGCAGACCCGTCAAAGTCCGAGCACCAGCTACGGTAAGGTACATGTAAGTAGAAAGATTCCAAAACATAGCGGCTGGAACGTCCTTTTCTCATAGCGAATTCTGCTGGCGTCCACACCTCAAGACAGCTTAGAAAGCAGCTTGACTACCAGTTCGCTAGCGTCTAGGAGGTGTACAAGTATAATATCAATTCTTTCAATATAAAGTACATTCTACTTGCCAATTGCCCATTCGCCAATACTTTGGTGTCTTAGATCTCACTCTACCTACCTTAGCTTTCATGTGGTCCCCCATAAGGAACGTCATCCTAGTCGGCGCAGGTGGCAATCTCGGCCCTGCCATTCTCTCCGCCTTTGACAGCGACAACCGCTTCACCGTCTCCATTCTCGCCCGCCACTCCTCCAAGTCGAGCTACCCCGCCCATCTCAAAGTTCACCATATCAATGACGATTACCCGGAAATCGAGTTGCTCAAAGCGTTCAAAGGGCAAGATGCGGTGATCTCCACTATTGCAACGAAGAACGCGCTGCAGCAGAAGAAGATGGCCGATGTGACCATCAAAGCGGGCGTGAAGCGTTTTGTTCCATCTGAATTTGGCAGTGACACCCGGAATGAAAAGGCCAGGGCGATTCTTCCGCAGACATTTGAGGGGAAGGTTCAAACGGTCGACTATCTGAAAACGAAGGAGAAGGAGGGACTGACGTGGACGGCATTCGTGACAGGGCCGTTCTTTGAGCTGTAAGCCGAGAGTTCTCGCGCCCCTGGTGAGATAGCTGATGCATGATATAGGGCGATAAAGATTGGCTTTATGGGCTTCAACATGAAAGAACACACAGCCACCATATTCAATGAAGGCAAGGACACCTGGTCGACCTCAACGCTTGGTACGATCGGCTTAGCAGTCAAGAATGCCATGTTGATTCCAGAAAAAACAGCCAACAAGTACATGTTCATCGACTCTTTCACCGTCTCACAGAGCCAGGTTCTGGCCTCTCTTGAAAAGGTCAATGGCGAGAAGTGGGAGGCGATACACGTCGATGCCGAAGAGCAGAAGAAGATCGGTTTGGAGAAGATGGCAAAAGGCGATTTCAGCGGCGCTATGTCGTTGATTCGGTATGTCAACTGCGTTCATGGACACGGAGGGAATTTCGCCGAATACGAAGAGAGCGCAAACAGACTGCTTTCATTACCAGAGCAGTCTCTAGATGAAGCTGTGACGGAGCTCACGAAAGAATGAGCGGAAAGCCGTTCTTGGGGGATTCTTCTCAACTTTTTTGAACTTCAGCCTTGTTCAGAGCTGTGCGACACCTAGTGATAGCAAGATAGACACTCGAATGCAGGATCGCAGGTGGCAGTTCTACACTCGTATCTCCACTCTTGAGTTATTGTCATCAGTCCAGCCGATCACAGAGAGCACCTGTAGCAGAATTTCATAACCCCGGTGGTGAATAATGTAGTAAGATAAGCACGAGTACATCTCGAGGATAGTGAAGAGTCTGCTGATTTGAAATGCCTTTAGATCTTTGCTACTCGATTGATGACCTCGTCAATCAAGGATTGGAGCTTGGTTGTAATAGTAGCCGCTAATGCTTGATGCAGATCTTTGGAGCACTTTTCAGCGTCCTGGGCATACCTCTTGGTGTATTGTGCTACCAATTTCGCTACTTTCGGGAGCTCTTCATGCGCGGATACCGTGTTGGGACTCCTCCCTAACTTCGACGCCGAAACCTGTGAGGTCAGTGCAGTTAAGTTCGGCGGGAACAGCCCTCAACGTCGAATCGGTCAAAGTGGTCAAAAACCATATACCGTCGACCGTGGCATACTGCGGGAAGTCCTACTGACCGGCTTGGAAAGTCATGTCAGCTACGGAAAGGAGTACACAAACTACAGTCTCACCGACTGCGGTATTGATGCTCGTTTCGCGGACGGCACCAGCCAGACCGCGTCGCTGCTTGTAGGTGCAGATGGCGTACGTTCAGTGGTGCGCAGACAATTTCTTCCTCATCTGAAGGTTTTGGATACCAAGAGCCGCCCTATATATGGGAAGACACCTTTGAATTCCTCTTTCCAAAGCCGCATGCTACCAAAAGCGATGGAATGCTTGTCCCTTATCAAGGACCGGAAGACCGGGAGTACGACACTTATGGAGGTGATTCGCTTCCTGCCAAAAGAGCAGCGCAGGGACAAGCGTGATCTGCCAAATGACCATGTGTATTGGGTCATATCACCTTCCGACTCGAGTTCGCCAGCCACCGATGGGCAGCCAAAAAGTATCAGCCAGGAAGCGGTTGCAGAGCAGGCTAGCAAGTTGACAGCTCATTGGCATCCGTCTCTGCGACCGCTGATCGAACTCCAAGACACCAGTAGACAGGTTGCGCAGCTCTATTCAATACGATTATTCAATTGAACATTGCCCGATTTAGTTAGCGTGATCCCAAAAGGGCAAGCAGATCTGGCGGCTTGGTAGTCCCAATTGAATTAGTATTCAATTATTGAATACCCATTCAATTGACCCATCACCTTATTCAATTGCTTCAATTACTTGTCTAGGCGTAGCTTGTAAAGGTTATAATCATCTCCTCTATCGTCGTCGTCGTCGTCGTCGTCGTTATGCCTAGAGATGTACTTAAAAGTCATTTTCACGTTCTTGATTTGAGCACTTCTTCGCAATAATTGAAGTCTTTGCAATCATTGTCGTCTTTACGACTCTCGCAATCATTGTCACCTTTGTAGATCTCGCAATCTTCAAAGAACACACGACGATTATCTCGTAAACGAAAGAAGAAGATCTAATTTAAATCAAAGTCGTTTTAACGATTGTCAAAAAAAAGAAGAAGACAAGTTGATAAAAAACATCAAAGAACAATTACACAAGAATTGAAAAAAAAGAATGTCGAATTAAATGCAAATAACAATATTGATTTCAACTTTTATACTTAAAACATCATTAGTCGACGTCGTGCTTTTAACACTTCTAGTGCTTTTTTGTCGTCAAAAATCTCTACTTCTTTTGTCTTTCACAAGCGAAAAAAAATTAACAACTAAATTAAAAACTCAATTACGATTAACAACTTATAAAGAAGAACGATGTTATTTTTGTCAATATGTGTGTAACTGTATTTGCGAAATACGACATTAAGATTATGCAACGTTTCTAGAATAAAATTAGAAAAAGATTCGAAACAACAATAAATTATAAATATGTCGACGTTAATAAACGAATAAAGCACTTAATAAATAAAAGAAAAGCAAACATTAAAATTTTACATAAATCTAATTATGCAATACGAGACGACGATTAAACTTAAATTATTAATAAATAAATATCTACATTCGTAACATATTAAAAAGCGAAAAATCAAAAAAACTCTTTGCGAAAGAAAAAGATAAAAAAGAATGCAAAATATAAAAAGAAAAAAGACAAACTTAGTTAACGACTAAAGAATAAATCGAACTACGAAGTTTTTTTTTTTTTTTTTATTTATTCGTCGTCTTCGTTAGCAATGAGAAGAGCTTCAAAAATTAAAACAATTTCGAAGATAATAGCTTTAGTATATTCTTTAACGCAAAAAAGAATGCAAGAAAATCGAAACTCGTAATAGAAACAAGCTCTCTATTTAATAACGATGCAATAATAACAAGAGATTTAGACTACGAAGAAAACATAAATAATAATTAACGTATAAAAATGTGAGTTTTATTTAAAGACAACAATAATTATTCGTCTATATTCTTTAAATCTTTATTAAATGAATCTACATCGCTAAAGTTTATAAAACGTCAAAAAAACAAAATTACAAAACAATTTCGAAGTAACAAAAAAATCTTGAAGAGATTTAAACAAATGCGTATCAACGTAATAAATAACAAAGACTTAGACGTTTTGCAAAACACATTAATTAACTACTTCAAAAATCGAACGTCATTAACAAAAAATTTATTAAGACAAGAATCTTTGCTAAAGAAATTAAAAAATACGTTTAAAAAATATTTAATAAAACATATTGCGAAAGTCTTGAAACTTAGACGTTATTTTAAGAAATCGTTGCATAAATATTATAAAAAATATGTTTATTTTTAATAAAATAATTTGTTTAAAGATTTAATTAAACTTAGCGAAAATATAAAGAAACTAAAACAATTATATAAAAGTAGTAAAAAGAGATTTGTGACAAATAATGCAAGAAAGAAGAAATTCGCAACAAATAATACGAATAACGAGAAAATCAAAATAGATAATGCGAGCGACAAGAAGATCGTAACAAGCAATAAGAGAAACAAAAAAAAAGAACGATAAATAATTTAAATTTAAGAAAGTAAATTATAACATTAGATGCGAAAAGAAAACGTTTTTACGAAAATATCTATAATTTGAAGCGAGAGACACTATTATCGCATTTTTTTCTTCAAAGCTTCGCAAACTTCATTAAAAAAAAAACAATAAAATATTTAATCATTAAACTGTTGTATACAATATTGTTTCTTTTAGAAGTGTTAAATATATATTAAAGAAATATGATGTGCGAGTTGTAATACAAACAAGTGTAAACTACATTTATTTTGTTAACAACTCGAAATTTTATTTTTAAACAAAAATAATAATGATTTAACGTTTAATCGCATTTGCGTTAATAATATCTCTAAAAAATTCTTAAGTTAAACAAATAAAATTTAGATCGAAAAGTATTTACATCGACGATATTATTTACAATCACAACTCTTTGTTAAATTAATAGAAGATTTCTAATTATTAAAGATATATAAATAATTATGTTATCGCGACAATTTAATGCGATAATAATAAAAAATAACGAAAAAAAAAGAGAACAAAAATCGTCTTTAAAAGTTTAATTTAAGATTCTTCTTTATGTTTTAATAATTAAATAACGACAACGAAGTTTAAAGCAACAAGCATTAAAGATTAGCACTAAAAAACTTTATTAAAGCTAAATATATATATAAACATAAAAGAGAAAATCTAGTACTCTTATAATGTAAAGCTTTTGAAATCGCTAAAAACTTTATTAACTTATAAATATTTTAAAAGATTAAAAGATCGCATTGCAAAGCAAGATTCTATTTAATTGTTTCGTAGACACATATAGCAATTAGTTAGAAAAATTGTCGTTAAATAAAGATTTTTAATCAATTATAATTCGATTTTTATTTGCGTTTTAAAAGCATTAAATATTTATAAAGTTTAAGTTAAATCAAAAAAGTTTTCGACAACAATGCGAGTCTTAAACATTCGTTTGTTAAAAAAGATTTGTCTTTCGTTTATATAATTTAAATAGAGAGACATAATGTACGATTAATAAATATAAACTTTATCGTTGTACAATTAAAATTTCTTTCGATCTTTAAGAAGAGTTTTTAATCAATTTTGCAATTCGAACTTTTGTAGTATCGTAACGTCGTTCATCTTATCTTTACAAAAATCGTAAATAAATTCTATTAAATCGTTTAAATAAATAATAATTAATTAAATCATTTTGTATAATTTTTTGTAACTAGAGTAATAAAAATTTTGTTTCACATTTGATTTGCAAAACTTCTAGAAAATTTTATTAATAAATTTTTATATAATGCTCTTGTCTCTAATCTTTTTTACTTTTTTTTATTGCTTTAACGTATCTTTTAATGCGTATATAGATAAGCGTTAAATGTTGTCGAAGCATATTGTCGTATTAAATTTCGAGATGTTTAAGAAAATTGTTAAGAATGCGAAAAAAATAAGAGAAAAAACGATTAAATCGTTTTATCAATTTAAATAGCTAACGAAAATAAAATAACTTATATAAAAGACAACAAAGAGCGAGTTTAAAAAATGATTTAATACAATTATTTTATTCGATAACGTTAATAACAAAGTAATTAACAAGTAATTAAATTTTCTTCTTATTAAATCGCATTATACGACGAAGACGTTTAGAAAAAATTTAATCTAAATCGAATTTAAATCTTTTATACTTCACTAGTTTAATATATAAATGTCGAAAATCGTCAACGAGATATTAACTCAAAATAACGACAATAGCAAGAGCAAGAACGATAGCTATACGTATGCTCTAATTGTCGTCGATCAATTAAGTCAATTAAGTCAATTAAGACATGCTAGATAGAATAAAAAAGATTAGAAATGCACATTATTAATGAAAGAAGATAGAAATTGATCAAATACAATAATCACTAGATTGCGATTCATATTATCTAATCTAATATAACGCGAACGAGTTAATAATTCTAGACTTTACTAGTTCTCGCAAACTAATTAAATAATCGTATTAAATAAAGTTGCGCAATCTATTTATTGTGAACTAGTTTCATAGTAACAAATAGATTGCGCAACTTTATTTAATACGATTATTTAATTAATTTGCGAAAACTAGTAAAATCTAGAATTGCTAGCTCGTTCGCGTTATACTAGATTAGATAATATGAATCGCAATCTAATGATTATTGTATTTAATCAATTTTCGTTCTCTCTTATTAATAATGTGCATTTCTAATCTCTTTTATTCTATCTAACATGTTTCAATTGACTCAATTAACTTAATTGATCGACGACAATCAAGGTATACGTATAGCTATCGTCTTTGCTCTTGCCATTGTTGTTATTTTAAGTTAATATCTCGTTGACGATTCTTAACATCTATACATTAAATCAATGAAGTATAAAAGATTTAAATTCGATTTGAATTAAATTTTTTTTAAACGTCTTCATCGTATAATGCGATTTAATAAGAAGGAAATTCGATTGTTTGTTAATTACTTTGTTATTAATGTTATTAAATAAAGCAATCGTATTAAATTATTTTTTAAACTTGTTTTTTGTTGTCTTTTATATAAGTTATTTTATTTTCGTTAGCTATTTAAATTAATAAAACGATTTAATCGTTTCTTCTCTTATCTCTCTCGCATTCTTAACGATTTTCTTAAACATCTTGAAATTTAATACGACAATATGCTTCGATAACATTTAACGCTTATTTATATACGCATCAAAAGATACGTTAAAGCAATAAAAAAAGTAGAAAAAATTAAAGATAAAAACACTATATTAAGATTTATTAATAAGACTTTTTAAAAGTTTTGCAAGCTTAATGTGAGACAAAAATTCTATTACTTTAGTTACAAAAAATTATACGAAATAATTTAATTAGCTATTACTTGTTTAAACGATTTAATAAAATTTATTTACAATTTTTGTAAAAACAAGATAAACGACGTTACAATACTATAGAAGTTTAAATTGCAAAATTAATTAAAAACTTTTCTTAAAGATCGAAGAAAACTTTAATTGTATAACGATAAAGTCTATATTTATTAATTGTATATCATGTTTCTTTATTTAGATTATATAAACGAAAAATAAACTTTTTTTAATAAACGAATGTCTAGAACTCGCATTGTCGTCGAAAACTTCTTTAATTTAATTTAAACTTTGTAAATATTTAATGCTTTTAAGACGCAAATAAAAGTCGAATTATAAATAGTTAAAAATCTTTATTTAGTAAAAATCTTTTTGACTAATTGTTATACGTGTTTACGAAATAATTAAATAGAATCTCGCTTTGCAATGCGATCTTTTAATCTTTCGAAATATTTACAAGTTAATAGAGTTTTTAACGATTTCGAAAGCTTTACATTATAAAAGTACTAGATTTTTCTTTTTGTGTTTATATATATATTTAGCTTTGATAAAGTTTTCTAGTGCTAATCTTTAATGCTTGTTGCTCTAAATTTTGTTATCGTTATTTAATTATTAAAATATAGAGAAGAATCTTAAATTAAACTCTTGAAAACGATTTTCGTTTTCTTTCTTCTTTTTCGTTATTTTTTATTATTATCGCATTAAATCGTCGCGATAACATAATTATCTATATATTTTTAATAATTAGAAATTCTTTATTAATTTAACAAAGAATTGTAATTGTGAATAATGTTGTCGATGTAAACATTTTTCGACATAAATTTTATTTGTTTAACTCGAGAATTTTTTAAAGATATTATTAACGCAAATGCGATTAAACGATAAATCATTATTTTCTTTGTTCGAAGATAAAATTTCGAGTTGTTAACAAGATGAGTGCAATTTACATTCGTTTCTATTGCAACTCGCGTATCACATTTCTTTAATATATATTTAATATTTCTAAAAGAAACGATATTGTATACGAAAGTCTAGTAATTAAATATCTTGTTATTTCTTTTCTTTTTAAATGAAGTTTGCGAAGCTTCGAAAAAGAAAATGCGATAATAGTGTCTCTTGTTCCAAATTATAGATATTTTCGCAAAAACGTCTTCTTTTTGCATCTAATGCCACGATTTACTTTTTTAAATTTAAATTATTTATCGTTATTTTTTTTTTATTTTTTTTATCGTTTGTTACGATCTTTTTGTCGCTCGCATTACTTATTTCGATTTTCTTATCGTTCGCATTATCTATTGCGAATTTTTTTTCCTTGTATTACTTGTCACGAATTTCTTTCTACTACTTCTATATAATTCTTTTAGTTTTTTTATATTTTTGCTAAGTTTAGTCAAATCTTCAAATAAATTATTTTATCAAAAATAAACATATTTTTTATAATATTTATGCAACGATTTCTTAAAATAACGTCTAAGTTTCGAGATTTTCGCAATATGTTTTATTAAATATTTTTTAAACGTATTCTTTATCTTCTTTAGCAAAGATTCTTGTCTTAATAAATTTTTTGTCAATAACGTTTAATTTTTGAAGTAGTTAATTAATGTATTTTGTAAAACGTCTAAGTCTTTGTTGTTTATTACGTTAATATGCGTTTGTTTAAATCTTTTTAAGATTTTTTTGTCACTTTGAAACTATTTTGCAATCTTGCTTTTTTAACGTTTTATAAACTCTAGTGATGTAGATTCATTTAATAAAGATTTAGAAAATATAAACGAATAATTGTCGTCGTCTTTAGATAAGATTTACACTCTTATATATCAATTATTATTTATGTCTTCTTTGTAATCTAAATCTTTTGTTATTATTGCATTGTTATTAAATAAAGAGCTTGTTTCTATTACGAGTTTCGATTTTTTTACATTCTTTTTTGCGTTAAAAAATATACTAGAGTTATTATCTTCGAAATTGCTTTAATTTTTGAAGCTCTTTTCACTACTAACGAAGACGACGAAGAAAAAAAAAAGAAGAAGAAAACTTAATAATTTGATTTATTCTTTAGTCGTTAACTAAGTTTGTTTCTTTTTTTTTATATTTTGTATTCTTTTTTATTTTATTTTTTTGCAAAAAGCTTTTTTAGTTTTTCGCTTTTTAATATGTTGCGAATGTAGACATTTATTTATTAATAACTTGAATTTAATTATTGTCTTGTATTACATAACTAGATTTGTGTAAGACTTTAATGTTTGCTTTTCTTTTATTTATTAAGTGCTTTATTCGTTTATTAACGTCGACATATTTATGATTTATTGTTGTTTTAAATCTTTTTTTAATTTTATTTTAGAAACGTTACATAATCTTGATGTCGTACTTCGCAAATCTAGTTACACACATATTAGCAAAAATAACATCGTTCTTCTTTGTAAGCCGTTGATCGTAATTAAGTTTTTCATTTAGTTGTTAATCTTTTTTTCGCTTGTGAGAGACAAGAGAAGTAAAGATTTTTGACGACGAAGAAGCACTAGAAGTGCTAGAAGCACGACGTCGATTAACGATGTTTTAGATATAAAAGTTAAGATTAATATTGTTATTTGCATCTAATTTAACATTTTTTTTTTCAATTTCTATGTAATTGTTCTTTGATATCTTTTATTAACTTGTCTTTTTCTTTTCTTTAACAATCGTTAAAACGACTTTAATTTAAATTAAATCGTTTTCTTTTGTTTACGAGGCAATCGTCGTATGTTTTTTGAAAATTGCGAGATTTATAAAGATAACAATGATTGCGAGAATCGCAAAGATAACAATGATTACAAAGACTTCAATTGTTGTAAAGAAGTGCTTAAATTAAGAACGTAAAAATGACTTTTAAATACATCTCTAGACATAACGACGACGACGACGACGACGACGACGATAGAGAAGATTATTATAATCTTTATAAGCTACGTCTAGACAAGTAATTGAAGCAATTAAATAAGATGATAGATCAATTGAATAAATATTTAATAATTGAATACTAATTTAATTAGAATTGTTAAGTCGTTAGATCTGCTTGCTCTTTTGAGATTACGCTAACTAAATTGAGCAATGTTTAATTGAATAATTGTATTAAATAGAGTTGCGCAACTTGTCTAACAATTATGTATTAGATATTGGATCAAGTTTTACACAAAAGATCGATTCAATTCTTAATGATATAAGATTATCTAGTTCTAAGACTAGAAGCGTCTCGCGAAGATCGTTAATAATGATTTTAAACACTACTAAAATCGCTTACAATAGATGTACTTCGCAAAAATTATTTTTGTTCTACTTGCGCTTCTCGCTTCGACAATAGTCTTTGTATCTAGTCTTTGTATCATTCTAGATTCTACTTGATTTGCAATCGTTATTATCGAAATAGAGTCGTTCAAATCTAAATGTTAGTGATGAAGCATCTTTGGAAATTGGAAAGCTCGACTTGGTAGTTGTTCTTCTTCTAGGATTAGGTTTTAGCTATATTATATAATTGGTCTAACATTAAGATTTAGAATCAATAGAGAAAAAACTTTCGAACACGCTTAAATTTGATTTTTGAAAATCACTTATTAACGCAACGTGCAATTGTGTCAATTGACGCGTTATTCGAATCGTCTAATTGTTGCGCATCGATTAATGCTCAATAGTTATAATAAGAAGAAATAATTAATCTTTAATAAGTTAATATTCTCTCGAAGACATTTACGAATACAATATCATTTTGCATGTTAATATTAAAGATTTGTTTATTCGTATTTAGAAGAAGAAAATTATATTTATATTTATCGTAAAATAATTGCTCGACAAAATAGCTTGCTATTTAGAGCTATTAAGAAATTAATTTACGCAAACGAACGTAATAAATGTTATTGACAAACTAATCGATAAAATTAATTGCAATTATAAAAAAATAAAGAAAGATATTATAATTATATGCAAAATTATAACAAATCTCTCTCTATTTGTTTTCTCGTTCTTTTTTATATACTTTAAAAATAGCTCTTAGAACTAATTATTTATAGTCTTTTTCAAGAACGTCTCGAAAGCGTTTACGATTATAAAATCGAAATTAATTATTAACAAGAATGCGAAGATTATTATACGTCTAAATAACAACAAGCAAAAACAAGTATTGCAAAAGACATTTTCTCAAGATATAATTAAAAATATTAATGCGCGTATTATATAACTTAAGATAGCAATTAAAGATATTAAAGCAATAAAGAAGCTTTCTAGTAAAAACATCGCAATTTACACAATTAATAAAGAGAAAATTATCAAGCTAAGAATCAACAATGTTTGAATTGCTACATTAAAAAGAAAAGCAGAAACAATTATTTTAATATACGCAATAATAATCAACGAAGTAAAGATTAAAGAATAAAATCTTAAGAGCGCAAAATTGCACACAATAACTATCTAGAAGATACAAAATCAAAATATAAACATAAAGAAATTTAAAGAAATAAAGATAATATAAATCAATTAAAGACAATAACAATTTGCTTAAGATCAAAAATACGCATTTATAATTGTAAAGATTTTGATATCAAAAATAACTAACATTATTTTTAATTTTAACTTAATAATTAGATTGATCGCATTAACTCGGAAATGTCACGTGCAAATGCCAAGACCTAGGTCAAAAAAAATTAGAGAAATCGAATCGCTCAAAGTGGCTTAGTTGATTACTATAAGTAGTTTAGCGCGAAGCGCGCTAAACTACTTTGAGCGATTTGATTCCAAAAAATCGTCGCGACCCAATCTTGGCGCCAGGTCGAACTAGAGGGATGATATCATAATCTGGCCCAATAGTTAGTCTATTAATAATAAATAAGCATGCAAAATTATATAATACTTTAAATATTATTATTACAAGCACATTACAATTCAATGTATAATAGAAAAAAGATACAATTATTGCGTCAAATTTTACGCTACTAATTTTAAGATTAACTTGATAAACTTCAAATTTAGATGTTGCTTGTATAAAGAAAATTATAAGTTATAACAAAAAAAATTATTTAGAAAAGCGAAAAGAAATATAACGAGTAATTATTGAAAAAAAGAACATATTACATCGATTCTTAATTAAAAAGATAACAATAATTAAGAACAAACTTTACTTTAGCGAGAAAAAGAACTTCGATTATCTAGAATTATAACTAATAACTCTAGATAAATCGAAAATTACAAATAAAATATGTACGAAAGAATAAAACGATAAAAGATCAAAAAAAGAAGTGATTTTTAAAAGAACAACAACATTAAATTTATCGCAAGTATTAACAAATTAAAAACGAAATTCTTACTTTATATTATTTGCGAAATTAGTGTAATTGTTAGGTCGAATCGAATACTTTTTTCTTAATCCGACTCATTCTCTTGAGTCTCGTAGGGTTGGGCCTAGGTCAAGGCGCGAACCTAATCCTAGGGTTGGATTTCGTCGGATTAATGCCAAGAACCCAAGCTAACTTCGTCGCGTTAGCATTATCTTATCTTATCTTATCTTATCTTATCTTATCTTATCTTATCTTATCTTATCTTATCTTATCTTATCTTATCTTATCTTATCTTATCTTATCTTATCTTATCTTATCTTATCTTATCTTATCTT
>JAABUO010000245.1_pt1 | contig 132188 bp, 127 predicted proteins | sample 5559291 | NCBI WGS metagenome assembly JAABUO01 (sample SAMN10711878, study PRJNA513372) | rock metagenome | isolation source: Antarctica rocks | place: Antarctica: Victoria Land, Finger Mt sud
GTTCCCGACACCTATTATACAGCAATAACCTCCTCGGCACAAAGGAATATCAGGCATGGGCGTCCAACTGTGGCGGCGGGCGCTCGCGGGCGTCAGCCATTCTCGCAAAGGAGACTTCACCTTGCCCCATACTTCCCCCACCCCAACGGCCTTTTCCACGGACTCTTTGACGGCTGCCGAACTCGTGTCCAGCCGGTTCCGGCAGATACACCTGGATTTTCACACGTCGCCGGAAATCCCCGACGTCGGCAGGGATTTCGACGCCGACGTGTTCGGCGACACACTGGCCGAAGCGCACGTCAACTGGGTGACGCTGTTCGGCAAGTGCCACCACGGGATGAGCTACTACCCGACGAAGGCCGGGGTGAGGCACCCGAGCCTGAAGTTCGACCTGCTGGGCGCGCAGATCGAGGCGTGCAAGCGGCGCGGGATTGCGACGCCGGTGTACCTGTCGGTGCGGGTGGACCAGCACATTGGGCTGACGCGGCCCGACCTGATCTGCCGGCTGGAAGACGGGCGGCTGTGGGGGCCGAGCGCCCACCAGGCATCGTGGTATCAGGTCTGCATGAACAACAAAGAATAGAGTTGTGGTGCAAATAAGCCTTTTGGCTCTGTAAGGCTCCCTGAGCGCATTATAGCTTCCTGAATGAAAATCTTGTCAATTTATCGTCACCAGGGGCCTCACAGCCGCTCCAAGCGGCAAGAAAAGCCATTCCTGAGTCAAGAGACTGAATAATTGCACCACAACTCTAATATGTGGACTACCTGGCGGCGCAGACGGAGGAAGTGTTCCAGAACTATGACGCGGACGGCATCTTTTATGACATGTGCTACTACCCGCCGGACCCCGGCTGCTTCTGCGAGAAGTGCCTGGCGCGTCTGGAAAGGTCGGGACACTCACGGGACGACGCCGAGGCGCACCGGCGGCAGACGTGGGAGATCATGCGCGAGTACACGACGCGGCTGGCGAAGCTCTGTTACCAGCTCAGACCGAACGCGACGACGTTCTTCAATGCCCGGATCAGCCCCAATGTCCACCGGGAACTGGACGTGCTGACGCAGCTCGAAATCGAGTCGCTGACGACGGGCGGATGGGGGTATCTGTTTTTCCCGACCTGGGCGCGGCTGGTGCGGACGTACCCGCGCCCGATCCAGGGCATGACGGCGCGGTTCCATAAGTCCTGGGCGGACTTCGGCGGGCTGAAGACCGTGCCGCAACTGGACTACGAGGCCGCGACCATCACGGCGGCGGGCGGCGTGGTCAACATCGGGGACCAACTGCACCCGCGCGGGACATTGGATAAGGGCGCGTACCAGGTCATCGGCGACGTGTTCCGCAAAGTGGAGGCGTTGGAGCCATACTGCCTGGGCGCGGCGCCGCTGGCGGACATCGCCGTGCTGCTGCTGCCGGAAGCGCAGTCCGGCGACCCGCTCCATAAAGGCGGCATGACCATCGCCGCCGTCGGCCACTCCTTCGAAGGCGCGGCGGCGATATTAGCCGCGCTGAAGCAGCAGTGGAACGGCGAGACGCCGGACCGGGACAATCTGGATAGGTACAGGGTCGTCATCATCCCCGACGGCGGCGTTTTGGAAGACGACATGCGCGCCAAACTGGAAGCCTTCCAGGCAGGCGGCGGGGCCGTGTTGTTCTCGCACGAGGCGACACTGGCGGACGAGGCGTTCACACTGCCGAATTCGCCTGTTCAATACCTGGAGCCGTGTCCTTACACGCCGTCTTACATGAAACTGGGGGACACGCTGGGCAGGGGTGAGCCGGACACCGAGTTCGTCAACTACCAGCCCGGCTCGTATGTTGCGCCGCTAGACGGGACTGAGGCATTGGGCGAGGTTTGGCAGCCGTACTTCAACCGGACGCCGGGGCATTTCTCGTCGCACGCGCAGACGCCCGCCGACAAGCCGACGGGGCATCCTGTCGCCGTGGTGTCCGGCGACAAAAGGACCGCCTACGTCTACGCTGCGCTCTTCCGGGGCTACCGCGAGGATGGGTTTTACCTCTACAAGAACATCACCGCGCGCCTGCTGGACACGCTGCTGCCCGACCCGCTGGTGCGGCCTGGGGCGAACTTCCCCGCCGCGATGGAGATCGCGGTTCTGCGGCAGGAGGCCGAGAACCGGCTGGTCGCGCATCTGGTGAACTTCCAGCCGCAGCGGCGAACGGCGGCCAACGAGTTCATCGAGGACGCCGTGCCCCTGCGCGACGTCGCGTTCGCCCTGCGGACGGAAACGGCCCCGTCGCGCGTCTTCCTGGCCCCGTCCGGCGAGGAAATCCCGTTCCGGCAGGGGGGCCGCTACTGCCATGTGACCGTCCCCGCCGTCCTGATCGCGCAGGCGGTCGTGTTCGAGGAGGCATAAGAAATGATCGAGCATCTCGTGCTGTTCCGGTGGACTCCCGACGCTTCGGGAGAGGCGATCGCGCAGGTGATGGAGGGGCTGCGCGCGCTCCGGGGCCAGATTCCAGGCCTCCAGGATCTCACCTGCGGCGAAAACTTCAACCCACCCTGCCTTTAGGATTTAGTCTTTAGGCATGGGGAGTAATCACTAATCCGATCCGAGCGGATGTCCTGGCGCTGGATTACGAAGCCTGATGAAGCAGGAAGTCTGCGCAGGCGAAATTCTTGCCTTTGCTCGTGTGAATGGCCGCGGCCATCGTAGCACGATGCACAGCGCCTCAATCCAGACCCAGCGCCTGTTCCAGAAACTGGCCGGAGGTTTTTTCAAAGAGCGTTTCCAGGGCCAGCAGCGTCCGAGTGGACTGGACGACGCCGGTGGCGCGCAGGTCGAGAAGGAGCTGGCGCACTTCGGCGATCTCGGGAGCGACAACGCGCGCTTGAAAATAATCGTCCCCAGTCACGCGGTAGCACTCGCGCACCCACGGGCTGCGGCGGAGCAGATCAATGGCGTGCTGCTCCTGCTTGTCCGTGCAGGCGGGCAGCAGCGTGACGGCGAGGAAGGCGCGGACGCTCAGGCCCAGCTTTTCCGGGTCCACGGCGACGGTGTAGTGCTGGATCACGCCGTCCCGCTTCAGCCGGTCCAGGCGCTCGGTGACCGCCTGGCGCGTCATGCCGATCCGCTCCGCCAGGGCCGAGGCCGGAGCGCGTCCGTCGCTCCCCAGCAGGGCCAATAGCTGTTTGTCAACTTCATCGAGATGATTTTCCGCCATTTGTTAGAAAGTTACCCCATCCATAAAACGATTAGTAGAAACCGAGTCAAAATATTTTGACGAACGGTGTTGACAGACGCGGAAAAGGCGGATATAATACGCCCAGAACGAGCCGTTCCCAGAAAGTATAATCTAAAGTATAGTCTAAGTTGATCACAAGGTGGAAAATTATATGCAAACACCACGTTTCGTGAGAAAACTCCAAAGTTTACTCCGAAGCATGACAATGGCTTTGGGAATGGATTTGTATAAACATACGGAAGACAGGCGAGTTCTGGAAAAAGAGATTTTCCCCTATTTTGTCTCCCTGCCTCACTTTTCTAAAATTCTCTTTGTGGGTTGTGCCTGGTACACAAAAGGCTACAAGACAATATTTCAGAATCAGGATTATATAACATTAGAGATCGATCCGGTGGAAAGCAAGTATGGTGCAAAGAAGCACATCATTGATAGTCTTGAGAACATAAATCGCCATTTTCAGGAAGGCGAACTTGATCTGATTGTTTGTAATGGAGTTTTTGGCTGGGGGTTAAATGATAAACCCAGCGTTGAAGCAGCCTTTCAAGGGTGTTATAGAAGTCTACGCCCAGGGGGGATTTTTATTCTTGGTTGGAATGATATTCCTGAACGGCGTCCTTTTTTACTTGCTGAATGCCAAAGCTTGAATTTATTCCATCCGTTTGTTTTTCCTCCTCTTTCGACAGCACAGTATCTGACAACTACTTCAAATAGGCATACATACAACTTTTTTGTTAAGAAGTAGCCACTCGTGATATAAAGGCCGTATAAATTGAAGAGATAAGTGACACTTTAGAAATGACACTTTAGACCGGCAACATCGGTGAGTATACTTTGTGCAGCAGGCAACGACGTCTTTCTGCTCTGTTTTTCGCGAGGCCGCGAATCCAAAACAGGCGAAGGGCGTCTTTTTTGTTGTGTATCCGTGGGATGGTCCGGGAGGAGGCGCAGGCTTATGTGCGGGATCGCAGGCATCTTATTTCGCGGGGCTGGGGCGGAATCGCAACCGGCGGGTGCAGCCCTGATGACGCTGGCGGGCTGCTTGCAGCACCGAGGCGCGGACTCGGCGGGGTTCGCCGTCTTTGGCCCGGCCAAGCCCGGCGTTCGGACGTTTCAGGTCGTCCTGCCCTCGGAAACGCCGCTGCCGGAGCCGCAGGCGGTCCTCGCACTCGGCGGAGGCGGGCTGACGGGGCTGAGGCCGGAGCGGGCGGGCTTCGCCGTCTCGCGCCGCACCGGGACGGGGGCCGAGGTGTCCGACGCCGAGATGATCCTGGCGCTGGAGCAGGCCCTGCCGGGGGCGGTGGTGACATCGCTGGGCGAGTCGCTCCAGGTCCATAAAGCCGTCGGACGCGCCGCCGCGCTGACGGAAGAAGTGACGCCGCTTCTCGGGACGCATGGGATCGCCCATCTGCGACTGGCGACCGAAAGCCGGATTGATCCCGCCCACGCGCAGCCGTTCTGGGGCCGCCCGTTTGCCGACATCGCCGTGACGCACAACGGGCACATCACCAACTACCACAAGCTGCGCCAGCGCTTCGAGGCGCGCGGCTTTTCCTTCGCCAGCCGCAACGACTCGGAGATCATCGGGACGTATCTGGGCGACAAAATGAGCGCGGGGCTGGGGCTGGAAGAAGCGCTGGCGGCGGCAGGCCGCGAGCTGGACGGCTCGTTCAGCTTCATCGCGGCGACGGCGCACGGTCTGGGGGTCGCCCGTGACCCGTTCGCCACCAAGCCGCTGCTGTTCTGCGAGACGGACGTCGTAGTCGCACTGGCCTCGGAGCCGCAGGCGCTGCACCGGCTGCTTGGCGACGATATCACGATCACGGAAATCCGGCCACGGGAGGTACGTGTATGGGAGAAGGCATAAAGACGTTCGACTGCGCGGGGCGGACGACGCGGGAGATCAACGCCTTTTTAAAAGAAACGGCGCGGCTGGGCCCCGGCGGCGAGGTGGCCCTGCTGCACCCGGACAGTCGGCACAACCTGGCGGTCGGTCTGACGACGCCCTTGCGCCTGCATGTGGAGGGCCACGTCGGCTACTACTGCGCCGGGCTGTGCGAGGACGTGGACGTGCGGATCGCGGGCGATGCCGGCTGGGGCCTGGCCGAGAACCTGATGGGCGGGCGGGTGCAGCTTTCCGGCTCGGCCGGCTCGGCGGCGGGCGCGACCATGCGCGGCGGGACGCTGGTCGTGGGCGGCCACGCCGGGGCGCGGTGCGGGGTGGCAATGAAGGGCGGGACGCTGGTCGTCGGCGGCGACGTGGGCTACATGTCCGGCTTCATGATGCAGAAGGGGGTGCTGATCATCGGCGGCGACACGGGCGAGGCGCTAGGCGATTCGCTGTACGAAGGCAAAATCTACGTCCGGGGCCGCATTCAGGCCCTGGGCAGCGACGCCGTGCAGGCCGACCTGACCGAAGCCGACATCGCCCTGCTGTCGAGCGCCCTGGCCGACGCCGGACTGGACGCCGTTCCCGCCGAGTTCAAGAAGATCGTTTCGGGCAAGAAGCTCTACAACTTTGATAAAAAAGAAAAGGAGATTTGGAAGACCGCGCTGTGACGAAAGCCCGGCAATGAAGCGAAGGCCCGGCACTGGAAGTGCCGGTCTACTCTCTGTGGAAGTCGCTCCGCGACTGAAGAACAGACCACAATCAGCGTTTCCTGAGTCGCGGAGCGACTTTTATTCACCAGTAGACCGGCACTTCCAGTGCCGGGAGCGTAATCTTAAGACCTGTGACTGCCAGTGACGGCCCTCACCTTGCTCCCTGCCGACCCGCGATGACGCGGCGCCGGACGATGCGCGATTATAAACGCGCCTTTTTCGTCCGCGCCTTTGGGCGCACAAGGAGAAACACCGTGAGCACCATCCCTGGGACCATCCCGGCACCCGTCGTCTCGGCCACTGCCGAGCACACCCTGACGCGCACCGTCACCTGGAAGTCTTCGTTTGTCATCTCGCTCGGCGGCTCGCTGCTGGTTGCGACGACGCTTGGCCCGATGGCCGCCGAACTCGGCCCGGCGTCCGTCTTCGTCTGGACGCTGATCGCCCTCATCGGCGTCTTCCAGTGTCTGATGATCGCCGAGATGGCGGGCATGTTCCCCAACAAAAGCGGCGGGACAGCGACCTACGCCCATGAGGCGTTCAAAAAGACCTCGCCGCTGTTCGGCGTGGCCTCCAACTGGGGCTACTGGCTGGCCTGGATTCCGGTCATTCCGGTCAACATGATTCTCGTCGCCGGCTACATGAAGGCGACCTTCCTGCCGCACGGCAATGTCGTCGGCATCGCCATCGGCCTGACCCTGCTGCTGTACTTTCTCAACTATTTCGGGCTGAAGCCGGGCGTCTGGTCCTCTTTCGTGATGGCGGTCTGCTCGCTGGTGCCCCTATGCGTCATCGCCTTCTCGCCGATCTTCCGGCCCGGCCTGTTCCACCCCCATTATGTGTTCCCCATCGCGCCGCTGCACGGGTCCTGGCATTCGGGGGCGTCGTGGATGACCATGATCAAGTGGATGTTCGTCGCGGCCTGGTCGGCCTACGCCTTCGAGTCGGGGACGACGATCATCGCCGAGCTGAAGGACCCGAAAAGCGATGCGCCCAAAGCCATCAAGGCGGCGTCCGCCGTCGGCATGTTCGCCTATGGGCTGGTGCCGTTCATGCTGATGGCGATCATCGGGACGGACGCTATCACGAAGGATCCGATTGTGGCCTTCCTGCCCGCCGCGGAGGCGATCTTCGGGCACATCGGCGCGACAGTCGTCGCCCTGATGCTGATCGCCGCCCTGCTGCTGGGTGTGCAGACGACGATCATCGGCTCCACGCGCTGCGTTTACGAGATGAGCCGCGACGGGCTGATCATCAAGGAGTTCGGCAAACTGAACAAGTACGGCGTCCCGGTCGGCTCGATGTACCTGGACTGCGCCGTCACCATCGGCCTGCTGGTCATCTTCAAGGACAACATCGTTAACCTGATCGCCTCCTCGAACGTCGGCTACATGATCGTCTGGATCCTGCTGCCCATCGCGTTCATCCTGCTGCGCCGCAATCAGCCGGAGGCGGAGCGGCCTTACAGGCTGCCCGGCTTCTTCGTGCCGGTCGCGGCCGTGATCGCGCTGTTCAACATCTTCATCTCGCTCGTGGGCGGGCCGCAGCTCGGCGCGACGGTGATGTGGACGGGGATCATCATCATGCTGGCCGTGCTGCCGTTCTACTTCTACCGCCGTCTGGTGCAGGACCGCCGCCCCGCGCTAACCTTCTCGGCGGGTGATCCGGGGCCGGGCCTGCCGGAAATGCAGGAAGGCGATGACGACCTAGGCGGGCGGCGCGAGGTTGTCCACCGCGAGGGGTAAACGGAGGGAGACCCCTCCCGGCTCACAAGTTCGCCACCCTCCCCTGTGAGGGGAGGGCTTCCGAAAAGCCCATACAGTCCCCGTCTCCGAGCGAGAGGCACATCCCTCGGCAGACTTTAATGCCCTTCCCTCACAGGGGAGGGTGGCGAACTTGTGAGCCGGGAGGGGTTCTTAAATGACCACCATGCTGCGTTATTTCCCGTTCGAGCACAACGAATACGACATGCCCATGAACGCCCGCGCGGGCATCGGGCCGCTGATCGAGGTGGACGAAGGCGAGTACGCGAAAGAACTCGCCCTCAAAGACCAGATTTTAGCCTCGGACCGCCGCTACTACTTCCAGTGCCCGCCCGCATCCGAGCCGCTGGCTTGGGAGACGATCGCGCTGCTGCTGCCGGACATGGCGGAGCATTCGCCGCAGCATTTCGCCCTGGAAACCGACGGGGAGCGGTGGACGTGGACCAACCGGCTGCTCGGCACGACGACCGCGTTCACGCTGGGCGACCCCGGCACTCTGCCGCTGCCGCCCCTAGACTGGATGGGACGGCAGGTGCAGGAGGACCTGATCCTGATGGCCGAAACGCCCGACGGTGACACGGTCTGCGCGGGCGGGCACCTGTGCTTTGCGGCCTCGTGGTGCCTCGACGACAAGATGGGCCAGAATTTTCTACGCATCCACGAGGACATCCCGCAGTTCCTGGAGCGCATCGGGCGGCCCGCGAACCTGATGATGCAGCGGCTGAAGGCCGGGCGGCCCACGGGGCGGATCAATTGGACCGTGTCCAGCACCGACCGGCTGAACCTGTCCCCGGCCCTGTCCCACGAGTGGGCGCCGTCCCGGCGCGGCATCACGGCGGACAATGCGGGAGATCGCTGCTTCCTGCGGATCGAGCGGCAGGTCTTCGCGCGGCTGCCCCAGACGCGCGGCATCCTGTTCACGATCCGCACCTACCGCAACCCGGTCTCGGAAGTCGTGGAAGACCCGGATCGCCTGCGCCGCTTCACCGCCGTGGTGAAGGGCATCCCGCGCGCCACGCGCGAGTACAAGGGCATGGCGTCGTTCGCCGATGCCCTGATAGACTATCTCGAATCCCGCTGCCGCCGCCTAACCGGGGCGCCCGCCAGCACCGTCCCCGGCCAGCGCGAGGAGCGCACGATTGAACACAAGAGGGAACCGATCATGGGAAACATTGCCTACTCATCCATCCACACCTCCCTTTGGGAGCCGATGCCGATTGACACGCCGGACGTTCTGGAGGGCGATCCCGCCCCGCGCGTCCACTGGCTGAAAAAGAACGAGAAGGGCGATCCGACCTATCTCACCGGCCTGTGGCACGTCCAGCCCGCCAAATTCCGCTGGCTGTTCTTCGGCAACGAGACTTTTCACGTCCTGGAAGGCCGCGCGACCATCACGATTGACGACGGCGCTTCGGTTGAGGTGAAGCCGGGCGACATCATTTCGTTCCCGATGGACACGCCCTCGGTGTGGGTGGTCCACGAGGCGGTCAAAAAGTTCTTCGTCATCTCGCAGTAATCCCCTGCCGTGAACGGCAGGGCTGTTTCCACGGGGCTAAACCCCCGTGCTGTAACAGAGCAAATCCCCGCCTTCGCGGGCATAAGAAAAGCCCAAAATCTTCGCCCGCGAAGGCGGGGGATTGCACTTCTGAAGCACGGGGGTTTAGCCCCGTGGGACATTGATTTTTTAGGAGGCACGCCCCATGTCCGCCACCGACGGCTCGATCCTTTCCCTCTGGCGCTATCCGGTCAAGTCCATGCAGGGCGAGGAGATCAACGCCTCGCTCGTGACCGAGCGCGGCCTGTTCGGCGACCGCGCCTATGCGCTGCTGGACGCCGAGGACGGCAAGACCGTCACGGCCAAGAACCCGAAGAAGTGGCCGGCCATGTTTCGGTTCCGGGCCGCGCTCGCCGCCCCCGCGACCGACACGCCGGCCCTGCCGCCTATTTATATCACGACGCCCGAAGGGAACACGCTGTGGAGCGGGCAGCCGGACGTGAACCGGGCGCTTTCGGAGCGGCTGGGGCGGGCGGTGACGCTGGAAAGCAAGCCCCCGGACAAGCCGCACCTGGATGAATACTGGCCGGACGATGTGCCCGGTCTGGCGCATTCCGATGACGTGACCGACGAGAACACGCTGGAAAATACGTTCTTTGATCTAGCGATCCTGCACCTGCTGTCCACGGCAACTCTGGACGCCCTGCGCGCGGCCTATCCGCAAGGCCGCTTCGAGGCGCGGCGGTTCCGCCCGAACCTGATGGTGGACGCGGGCACGGCCCCGTTCGCCGAGAACGAGTGGATCGGCCACACCATCGCCATCGGGGACGAGGTGCGGCTGGCCGTCACCGGCCCGTGCCCGCGCTGCGTGATGACCACGCTGCCGCAGGCCGATCTGCCCCGCGACCCCGGCATCCTGCGGGCGGCCGTCCAGCACAACGGCGCGAACGTCGGCGTCTATGCGAGCGTGCTGCAATGCGGCACGATCCGCCAGGGTGACGCGATACGGATCGAATAACAGGCCCGCAAGCCCTTCAAAGGAGAATCCCTTATGCCCGCTGACGAAGCCACGCCGTCCCGCGTCTGGGACCCGGCCAGCATCGCCGACATTCAGGAGAAGGCCCGGCTGGGCCGGTATCGCATCCGCGCCTTTTCCACCATCCGCCAGCTCCCGACGCTGGAAGACCTGACCTTCCTGCCCGCCGGCCTGACCCGCGTGCCGCTGGAAGGCTACCGCGAGACGTGCGACACGGGAGTGACGCTGGGGACGCGGTTCGCCAAAAAGCCGCTGCGGCTCCAGACGCCGATCACCATCGCCGGCATGTCCTACGGCGCGCTGTCCCGGAACGCCAAGGAGGCCCTGGGGCTGGGCGCGACGCGGGCGGGGACGTCCACCTGCACGGGCGACGGCGGGATGCACCCATCCGACCGCGAGTATTCGGAAACGCTGGTCTACCAGTGCCTGCCCTCGCGCTACGGGTTCAACCCGCGCGACGTGCAGCGGGCGGACGCCATCGAGATCGTGGTCGGCCAGGGGGCAAAGCCGGGCACAGGCGGCCTGCTGCTCGGCCAGAAGGTTTCCCCGGAGATCGCCCGGATGCGCGACCTGCCCGACGGCGTGGACCAGCGCTCACCCTGCCGCCACCCGGACTGGATGGGGCCGGAAGATTTGGCGATCAAGATAGAAGAACTGCGCGAGGCGACGGACTGGGAAAAGCCCATCTACGTCAAGCTGGGCGCGGCCCGCGTCTATGAGGACGTGAAGCTGGCCGCCAAGGCGGGCGCGGACTGCGTGGTCGTGGACGGCATGGAGGGCGGCACGGCGGCTTCGCCGGACGTTCTTCTGGACCACACGGGCATCCCCACGCTGGGCGCAATCTGCGAGGCGGTGCGCGCCCTGGAAGACCTGAAGCTGCTGGGCCAGGTGCAGCTCATCGTCTGCGGCGGCATCAAGACCGGCGTGGACGCCGCCAAGGCCATCGCCCTGGGCGCGGACGCCGTCGCCATCGGCACGGCGGCCATCATTGCGCTCAACTGCAACGCGCCGCTCTGGATCGAAGACTACGAGGCGATGGGGACGAAACCCGGCGCGTGCCACCACTGTCACACGGGCCGCTGCCCGGTCGGCGTCGCCACCCAGGACCCGGAGCTTGTCAAGCGTCTGCCCGTGGAAGAAGCGGCGGAGCGGGTGGAAAACTTCCTGCACGCCATGACGCTGGAACTCCAGATCATGGCCCGCGCCTGCGGCAAGTCGCGCGTCCAAAACCTGGACCGGGATGACCTGCGCGCCCTGACGCTCGAGTCGGCCCTGATTACGGGCCTGCCGCTGGCCGGGACGCGCCGCCCGCTCCCGCTGGACCTGTGGGGCGAGGGGGGCCACTGACCATGCCGGACACGACGGATGTGCTGGTCATCGGCGGCGGCCTGATGGGCTGTTCCACCGCCTACGCTCTGGCCCGCCAGGGCGTCAAAGCCACCCTGGTGGAGCGTCGGCCGCAGCCAGGGCAGGAAACCACGGCCCGGTCCGGCGCGATCATCCGGGCGCATTACGGCGTCCCGGAACTGGTAACGCTGGCCCTGGAGGCGAACCGCCGCTACGCGCGCTTTGCCGATGAGGTCGGCCAGCCCTGCGGCTTCGTCCCGTCGGGCTACTCCGTCCTGGTGGACGCGGCGGACGAAACGACGCTGCGAAGTGCCGTCGCCATGCACCAGTCGCGGGGCGTCAACGTCTCGCTGCTCTCGCCGGCCGAACTGGGAGCGATCATCCCCGCCGTCAAAACCGAAGATGCGGCCCTGGCCGCCTGGGAACCCGATGGCGGCTACGCCAGCCCGCAGATGACGGTGACGGCTTATGCGACCCAAGCGGGACGGTTCGGCGCGAACCTGCGCTTTGACTGCCCCGTCACCGCCGCTGTGCGGGAAGGGACGGGCTGGCGCGTGACGCTGGGCGGCGGCGAAGCAATCTCGGCGGGGCAGATCGTGCTCTGCACCGGCAACTGGTCGCAGCCCATCGGCAGCCTGTTCGGGCTGGACCTGCCGGTCACGCCGGTCCGGGCGCAGATCGTCGTGCTGGAGCGGCCCGCGTCGTTTGCGGGCGTTTTCCCCGTCGTGTCTGACCTCATCAACCTGGCCTACTTCCGGGCCGACGGCGAGGGCGGCATGTGGGTCGGGTCGTCGGACAACGCCGACCTGGCCGAAGCCCTGGAGCAGCCGGACGGCTACGACGAGGCGGCGGGAACGCAGGCGGTTCAAGACGCCCGCCGCAAGGCCGCCCTGCGCTTCGAGGGCATGGACGCCGGGGACAAAGGCGGCGTCCAGCGCGCCTTTTCGGGGCTGTACGAAACGACACCGGACTGGCAGCCTATATTGGACTCGTTCGGCAATGGTCCCTACCCTAATCTTCATGCCGCCGTCGGCTTTTCCGGGCACGGCTTCAAGCTGGCCCCTGTGGTCGGCGAGGCGATGGCCGCCCGCGTCACGGGGAAGCCGGACCCATTCGACATTGCCCTGTTCACCCTGTCGCGCTTCGCCGAGGGGCGGCCCATTCGTTCGCAGCACCCGTACCAGCGGGCGCGGTTTCTGAGATGAACGGGCGACTGAAGTCGCGGCAACAAGTTCGCGAAGTCGCCCTTCGGCGACTAGACTTGAACCTGCGAAGGCAGGTTTTGTGCCTTTGTTGCTGCGGTTTCAACCGCCCATACCCCCGTCAACGCCGACGGTCTCGACCTATGCTTCTTATCCGAGGAGACCGATCCCATGTTCAACCTTGCCGAAACGCAAAAGATGTTCGCCGAGAAGGACATCAAGTTCTTCCTGATGTCGTTCGTGGATATGCACGGCGCTCCGCGCGCCAAGTTGGTCCCCGCCGACTGCCTGGCCGATGTGGCGGCGGGCGCGGCGGGCTTCGCGGGCTTTGCCGTAGACGGCGTCGGCCAGGGGCCGCACGACCCGGACCTGTCCTGCGTCCCCCAGGCCGACTCGACGGTCTTCCCGCTGCCGTGGAAGCCCGGCGTCGCCTGGATCGCCGGCAACCTCCAGATGGACGGCGGCGACTGGCGCTACTGCCCGCGCGTCCTCCTCAGCCGCGCCCTGGCCGATGCCAAAGCCAAAGGCTTCACCTTCATGCTGGGCGTCGAACCGGAGTTTTTCCTGGTCGAAAAGCAGGCAGGGGGCGCGCTGGGCGTGGCCGACGCGGCGGACACGCTCGCCAAGCCCTGCTACGGGCAGTCATCGCTGCTGCGGAACGCCGACTTCCTGATGACGCTCATCACGCACCTGAACGAGTTGGGCTACGGGGTGTATCAGAACGACCACGAGGACGCCAACGGCCAGTTCGAGATCAACTGGCGCTTCGGGAACGCCCTGAAGACGGCCGATCAGGTGTCGTTCTTCAAGTTCATGGTCAAGGCGCTGGCCGAGGAGCGCGGGCTGTGCGCGACGTTCATGCCCAAGCCGTTCGCCGACCTGACGGGCAGCGGCGCGCACCACCACATCTCCCTGTGGGACGCGGCGGGGAAGGACAACCTGTTCCTCGACAAAAGCGACCCGCGCGGCCTATCCTCCCTGGCCCTGTCCTTCATGGCGGGCATCCTCGCCCACGCGAAGGGGCTGTGCGCGCTGACCGCGCCCTCGGTCAACTCCTACAAGCGCTTCGGGGCGCGCTCGCCCCGGTCGGGGGCGACCTGGGCGCCGGTCTTTATCGCCCACGGCGGCAACAACCGGACCCTGATGGTGCGCGTCCCCGCGCCGGGCCGCATCGAGTACCGGACGGCAGACGGCTCGGCGAACCCCTATTTGGCCGCGACGGGCCTGCTGGCGGCGGGCCTGGACGGCGTGGCGCGCGGCCTGACGCCGGGCGAGGCGCAGCACGACAACCTGTTCCTGCTGTCGCCCCGCGAGGCGCGGGCGCGCGGGATCGAGCTGCTGCCGTCGGACTTGGGCGAGGCGCTGGATGCGCTGGAAGAAGACGACGTGCTCTGCAATGCACTCGGCGCAGACTACGCGCCGCACTACCTGGAGGTCAAGCGGGCGGAGTGGGACGACTACGCCGAAATGACCGCCAAGAGCGTCACCGCCTGGGAAGTCGGGCGCTACCTGGGCCTTTAGCGGGCTGGAAGGGGGCGTAGGTGGCGTTCGTTTACGTCTTGCAGCACCACGCGGGCGAAACCCTGGGAACCATCGAAGACGCGCTCCGGGCGCAGAGCGTCGAGGCGCGCGTCGTCGCCGGCTTCGCCGGGGAGCCGATCCCTCGGCATCTTGGCGACGCGGTGGGGCTGGTCGTCCTGGGCGGCCCAATGGGCGTCTCCGAACGGGACAGACACCCGTTCCTGCGCGACGAACTGCGTCTGATCGCCGACGCCCTGGGCCGCGCCGCGCCCGTTTTAGGCGTCTGCCTCGGCGGACAGCTTCTCGCCCACGCGCTGGGCGCCGCCATCACCAAGGCGAACCGGCCCGAAATCGGCTGGTATCCGCTGCACCTGACCGAAGCCGCCCGGTCCGACCGCCTCTGGGCCGACGTCCCCTCCTCCTGCATGGCGTTCCACTGGCATGGGGACACGTTCGCCCTGCCGCCGGGGGCCGTCGCGCTGGCCTCCTCCGCCCTGACTCCCTGCCAGGCGTTCCGGTCCGGCGCGAACGCCTACGGGCTGCAATGCCACCTGGAAGTGACCGCGCCCATGATTAATGACTGGCTGGCTGCATGGGCGGACGAACTGCCCGCCGGGGTGACGGCGGGCGAAGTGATGGCGCAGACCCGTCAGGAACTGCCGGGGATGGAACGCACGGCACAGGCCGTCTTCGGCGCGTGGGCCGACTTGCTCACGGCCTGAACGGTATTGCCTGTCGCACGAGAGAAGCGGGCGGGGTCAACCCCGCCCTTCTCTGCCGCTTGTGTGACCTACTTCTGCGCCATTTTCCCCGCCGATTGGTCCCGAACCGCCAGATGCTCCCGATCCAGCGTGTAGTGCAGAAACGCGATGCATATCTCGTCCGTCGTCTGCTCGCCCACGTCACGGCCTTGGGCGGCGTGTTGTAGAAGCCATCGTCTTAAAAAACTTAGCCAGACCATTGACAGTAACTATCATATTATGGTATCTACTTTATACCGGGCAACCATAGGAGATTCGGGCATGGGTCAACACTTCAAAAACATCTACTTCTCAGATTATCCATCAGCTTCAGCAAAGAAGAAGAACTTGACTTTGGCTTTTGGAGAGAAGGACAGCCACCTATATACCCAGTTAAAACCGCTTTCGAGTCACGAGACTCGCGAACTGCTAGGGCATCCTTCTTATGCCGCACTTCAAGCCTCTGCGGAACGTGAAGGCTTGGCACTCGGCACGTTTTGTTTACGGGTATTGCGGCAGAAATTGGAGCAAGTAAAAGAGGCAAAAAGCGTCTACCTGATCGAACCCTCTCCTGAAAATGTTCTCCTTCCCATCGAGCCTATTCAGACAACCTTTAGAGGTGGACAAACGGAACCTCTTCACAACTGGTATCCTTATCTTGAGGGATACTCGCCGAATTTTGTTGAGTATCTTCTTACACAATTCGCTCCTAAAGCAACTCGAATCCTCGACCCTTTTTCCGGCACCGGAACCACTCCATTGACAGCAAGCCGATCCGGGCTGCACTCGTTCTATTGCGAACTCAATCCTCTCCTACAATATCTTACAGAAGCAAAAGTGATTGCTCTCAGCATGGGGGTGAAAGAGAGGCAAAACCTTGTGGCCTCCCTTGACACCCTGGCAACCGACGTAGAGATACTTGTAGAGGGGAGTAACAAGGATGCCGTTCTTCAGCGCGATTACTTCAAAGCCTTCGGGAAAAGCCTCTTTTTTGGCGAAGAAGTCTTTGACCAGATACTACAAGCGCGTGGGTTTATCGATGAGTTGAATTGTACCGATCCGATGTCGGCGAGGTTCCTCAGCATCGCTGTTCTCTCCAGTCTTATTCCCGCTTCCCGCCTCGTTCGACGTGGTGATCTTCGCTTCAAAACCTCGGAGGAGCTAAAGCGGGAGCAATGTAAATTTCTTCCGACAGTTCAGGGCAATCTCAGGATGATCTCGGCGGACTTACTACGGATAAAATCTGTAGCGCATTCTGCGACGCTCGTTTCCGGAAACGCCCGTGATCTTGAAAAAGTGCCACCCTTAGGCATTGAGGCAGTGGTTACAAGCCCCCCCTATCTCAATGGCACGAATTATTTTCGCAATACCAAAGTGGAACTGTGGTTTCTGAGGTGCCTGCGTACTGCCGAAGACTTATCCAGCTTTCGCGATAAAGCGATCACGGCAGGTATCAATGACGTTACTGTCGGAAAAACCATCAGCTTTGATAGCCCAAACCTAAAAACGCTAGTGCAAAGGCTCGGAGAAGTTGCTTACGATAGCCGTATCCCGAGGATGGTTGCGACCTATTTCAGCGACATGCAGCAGGTACTGGCGGCTGTAAAGAAGCACTTGGTTGATGATGCGGTTCTCATGATCGACATCGGGGACTCCTCTTACAGCAGCATTCATGTCCCAACGCATTCCTTGCTCAAAGAAGTGCTGGAAGAAGAAGGCTTCGTCATAGACCGAGAAATCACCTTGAGGCGCAGAATGTCCCGCAGTGGCTTCCCGTTGAGCCAAGTGCTGTTATCTGCGCGTCTGCCAAAAACACGTTCCTCTCGCGTTGAGGCGGCACCCCTTCCGCAACCGCCGTGGTTTGCATCCTGGGATAGTTTCAAGGCAGATTTGCCGCACCAAAAAGCAGAGTATGCAAAAAGAAACTGGGGAAATCCACTGCATTCTCTTTGTTCTTATCAAGGCAAGATGAAGCCGGCGCTGGCGTCTCATCTCGTTGCGACGTTTGTTCCTGAAGGGGGAGCTATACTCGACCCCTTCGCGGGCGTAGGCACGATCCCGTTTGAGGCTGCGCTTCAAGGAAAGCGGTCGTGGGCTTTCGATATTAGTCCTGCCGCCCTCTGCATCACATCCGCGAAACTCGCTAAACCCATTTCCGAGGATTGTGAACGGCAGATGAGATTGCTGGAGGCTTTCCTCGAGTCGGAACTGGTCACGAAGGCTGAACAAGAAGCGGCAGCGGTGATTCGCTTCAATGGGAACCTGCCGGACTATTTCGATGACGGGACATTTGACGAGGTACTGCTGGCGCGACGCTTCTTTTTCAGTAATCCGCCTCAAACGGCTTCCGAGGCGCTGGTCATGGCTTCGCTGCTACATATCCTTCATGGGAATCGCCCTTATGCTCTCAGTCGGCGCTCTCACCCCATCACACCGTTTGCTCCCACAGGCCCGACGGAATACCGTCCGTTAATACCTCGGCTACAAGACAAGGTCAGACGCAGCCTCGGAGTGAATTATCCCGCCTCATTTTGTCCGGGAGAAACATTCAAGCAGGACGCAACGCTCTCCTGGCCTCAGCAGGTAGAGGCATTGGATGCAATTATTACTTCGCCGCCCTTTTTCGACAGTACGCGCTTTTATCAAGCAAACTGGATGCGGTTGTGGTTTTGTGGTTGGGAAGCCAAAGATTTTCAAACACAACCGTTAGCTTTTGTTGACGAGAGGCAGAAAATCAGCTTTGAAGTCTACGCCTCTCTTTTGCGACAGGCGCGTGAGCGCTTGAAGACCGACGGCGTAGTTGTCTTTCACCTCGGAGAAAGCCGCAAATGCAACATGGCGGAAGCCTTGATAAAGGTTGCCGCTCCCTGGTTCCGAGTGAAAGATTTCTTCTCAGAAAATGTGGAACACTGCGAGTCACATGGAATCCGTGACAAGGGAACCGTTACGGCGCATCAGTATTTAGTGCTGGGTTGATTATGGTATCAGGGCGAACGACCCGTCGGTAATCTTCATCGGCCTTCTGAACCCAAGTTTGCGAGATAAGCGCCGAGTGTTGAAACAAGTCTACCTGTGTCTCTGAAAGGAGGCGGTTCCGCAGTTTGATAATCTCTGGCATATAGGCGGCGTACCTTGTCAACAGGTCATCTACCTGTTCTGCTTGTTGCAGCCGTGAAAGGGCATCAGGATTATACTGAGGCAGTCCGTGGAGCAAATCGAAATCAAGTCCGGTGATGACCGCGAGGCGTTTTTGTTCTTCCAGCGTATAATACTCCGCAGGCCACTTATCGGATTTCTCGCCGTTGTGCTGTCGGCACAGCAAAGTAGCATTCTCTGTCGTGAGCGGCCAGAGATACCGCGCCGGCAGGGTATGATCCAGCGGCCTTTCCCGCTGATCCTGAATGTTTCTGAGGTCTTTGCCGCATTTAAAGCACCGATACTCGAAGCGGTCAAAAATTTCCTGTGCCTTGATATGGACTCCGCCGGATAGATCCAGGTATAGCCGGCGCTTCTGCGCTGCTTCCCTGTGCTGTTCCGTCAGACGGGTCTGGTTTTTTATGCTGTTATAGATGGATTTGCAGAGGCGGCACTCGCCCTGCCGCCCAGTAGCGCGTGCGCCATGCAGATCGAAATAAATGAGCGGCTTCATCGTACTACAGACGATGCAATATTTGTACTCTTGGGCTTCTGCGACATAGTCGTCGTGGAGGATCGTGAACTGCCCCGTTTCTAAGATGCTGTTGTCTCGCAAGTCGGTCAAATCGTAGTCATACAAGGTGGTCACGTCCCCACTACGCATCGTGTAGGCGCAGACGGGGCAAACTATTTCAAATGTTTCCGCGATAGCGTTGTTGTGGATGAACAAAAAGTTCCGGCAACCTGTATTGAGGCACTGGAAGCCTTTGAAGGCTATATCGCCCATTCCCTTGACATGCTCGGCCTGAAGCCGAGTCCGTTTGATAACCTTCGTGTAAGGTTTCCGTCTTGCCATGTGCGTGTCTTCTTGCTTCTCAGCCCGAGTTTACTTCTGCGCCATTTTCCCCGCCGGGTGGTCCCGGACCGCTAGATGCTCCCGGTCCAGCGTGTAATGCAGGAACGCGATGCACATCTCATCGGTCGTCTGCTCGCCCCAGGTCACCGGCTTGGGCGGCGTGTTCGGGTTGCGCGGGTTGCGCGTCGAGTTGTCATAAGTCGCCGTCATCAGGACGCGCGTCCCTTTGGGCAAGGCCAGCGGCTTCTTGTAAAAGTAGGTGGACTGCCAGTTGAAGTCCCAATCCGAGACGGACACCAGCGGCACTTTTGCGCCGTCCGGCTTGATCGCCGTCAGCTTCATCGAGCGCCCTAGCAGGTGCATGTGCGGCGTGATTGCGATCAAGTGATAATTGACCGGCGACGGCACAGACATCGTGCTGACCGTGTAGTGCGGGTCGTTCGGCGGGATTTGCAGGCTGTGGACGACCGGGATGACATGCAGCGTCTTGTCCACCGGCCCCTTCGCAAAGTAGATGCCCACGCGCGACAGGTCCGATTCAGGCTTGCCGTCCTTGTGATAATGCACTTGCAGCACGATCCGCGCCCCGGCGGGAACCTCGGTCGCCACGCCCGCCGGCAGGTAATGGGCGGTGATGCCCGGCGCCCAGCCGCCCAGCGCGCCCGTAGGCGTGAACCCGACGCCGCCGAAGGAGGTATAGCCCGGCTCCTTCTCGTGCCCGTCTAAATTGGCCGATTTCCCGTCGCCGTCAATAAACGCGATGACGTGATGCACCACGGCCCGGTTGCCGGGCTGCACGTCCACCGCCGAGACATACCGATTCTGCGTGAAGTCGGTCGGGATGACGTAGCAGCGGTACACATCGCCGCCGTCCGCGTCCACATGGTAGGGGCGCGAGGGCTGGAGCACCATGTCCGGCTTGCCCAGCGCCCAGTCGTCGTGGAAGTGCGCCGGGGCGGGCAGATCCTTCGGGTCGCCTTCCGGCGCCCCCGCGTCGGCCCATTTTGCCAGTGTGACAATTTCATGGCCGCTCAGGCGCCGCGCGTCCTGGAAATCGCCCGCGCCGGGATCAGCCTTCCACGGCGGCATCTGCCGGCTCTGCGTGTACCGCTTGATGTCCCCGCGCCAGGCCGCCGCCTGCGCGTAGCTCGTCAGCGCCATCGGCCCAATCTGTCCCGCCCGGTGGCACGTCTCGCACTGCCGCTGCAAGATCGGGGCCACGTCGCGGGCGTAGGTGATCTGCGACGAGGCCACCTGCGCGGCGGGCCGCCGGATGATGCACCCGAACGCGACCGTCTTGGCCCGCGCCACGGGCCGCCCCGCCAGAACCAAGTCCAGTGCCTCCCTCAAATCCCGGTGATGCACCTGCGAGGCGTCCGCGCTGTCATCCACGCGCCCCGAATAAACCACTGCCCCCGCCGGGTTCACCACAAACGCCTGCGGCGTCATCATGGCGTGGAAGCGGGCCGCAAAACTTGCATCTCCATCCTGCACGACCGGGAACGCCAGACCACGCCCCTTAGCGAACGCCGCCACTTCCTTCTGCCCTTCCTGCATATTGGAAAAGACGCCGACGGTCTGCACGCCCCGCGCCCCGTACTCCCGCGCCAGCGCGTTCAAGCGCGGCGCGTAGACTTTGGAGACAGGGCATTGCGTGGATAGAAATACAAACACGGTCGCCCTGTGAGCGGCAATCGTTCGCCCGTCATAGACATGGCCGCCGATGTCGGTGACGGGCGCGAAGGCAGGCAAGGCTTTCATCGTGGCCGACTTGGGCGCCCCGCCCGTCAGCAGCAGCGTCGCCCCCGCAAGCAACGCCGCCGGAGCCAGAACCGCCGCCAGCCGAGCCGTTTTGTTGAGAAAAGGTGTCTTCATATTGTTTCGTCTTGATTCATGTCCTTGTCAATTGCGAACAAGACAAGTTGCTCGGCCGTTAAGTCAGTTTCAGGTAAGCCCTTTTTCAAGCGGTAGGTCCGGTCTTTCTCAACTGCTTGCCCACGCCGCTTGTCAACCGCTAAAGTGATGTCCGCGATCTCGTCTTGTGAAAATCTTAGGCTAACCGCGTTCACCTGAGCCGTATGCGTTTCAGAGACGGAGTTCTGAGAAGATGTCAGGTTGATTGTCTTCACCACTGGATTAGTATCTTTGTCCAAGCAGAGCAGTGAATTACCCCAGTTAAGGGCCATGATCTCAGCGTGGTGAGCAGAACTGGCGTCTACTATTAATTTTCCGCAGACAGGAACCAAGTATTTTGCCATCTCGAACCTCGGTGACCAATGAACCTACGTCGAAGAACCAGTCAGTATTACATCAACATATTAGCCCAACCAAGCGTTCCCCGTCAAGGCCATGCCATGAATGGCACGGCTAGTCGGCGCGGACGCCGGGAAGCCGCCGCTACGCGGGGCTGAACGCCGGTTCTTCTAAGTCCCGCGAAGCGGGAGTTTCCAGCCGGAGGCTGAGTAGCCGTGCCATTCATGGCATGGAGGCATAAGGGTCGCTTTCGTTGACAACCTTCCGCTCCCTATGGTACACTATGCGCCAACGAAACACCGCATTCTCCCGCACCGTTTTGTCCTAATGTTCACAAGCAGCACACATCAGAAGTAGCACACAGGAGTAGCCCTACCATCATGCAGGTAACTAAAGAGGCGCTTGAGCCGTGTCAAGCCGTCCTCACGATTGAAGTCGAGCCGGACAAAGTCGTCACCGCCGTGGACCGCGCCTACCGCGAGTACGGCAAGTACGTCAGCGTCCCCGGCTTCCGCAAGGGCAAGGCCCCCCTCTCGTTTGTCAAGCAGCGCGTCCCCGAAGCCGATGTCCGCCAGCGCACGGCAGAGATTTTGGTCGAGCCGGCCTACGCCGAGGCGCTGGAACAGGAGTCCGTGGAGCCGTTCGCCCAGCCCAAGCTGGAGCTGGTGCAGCTCGACATGACCGCCACGCCATTCATCTTCAAAGCTATTGTTCCCCTCCGGCCCGAAGTCGAACTGGGAGCCTACACCGGCCTGACCGTCGAGAAGCCCAAGTACGAGCTGACCGAGGAGAACGTCGAAACGCAGCTCCAGCGGATGCGCGAGCGCGCGGCGGACTACCCCGTCGTCGAGCGGCCCGCGCAGATGGGCGACCTGCTCGTCGCCGAGGTCGCGGCCCTCGTGGACATACGGCCCGACGCCGCCGAAGCCCGCCCCACCATGATCGAGATCGGCGCGGACAACATCCCCGGCTTCGACGAGCAGCTTATCGGCATGACCAAGGGCGAAGAAAAGACCTTCACCCTGACCTACCCCGCCGATTATCCCGACGCCGAGCTGGCGAGCGAGGAAGCCGAGTTCACCGTCACGGTCAACGAGATTCACGAGAAGCAGGTCCCGGAACTCGACGACGCCCTGGCCCAGAAGCTCTCCAACGGCCGCTACCAGACCGTGGAAGACCTCCGCCGCGAGATGCGCGTGGACATGGAAAAATCTCTCGTCGCCAGTTCGGAAAGCGAGGCGGACAACAGGCTGATTGACCAGATCCTGGCGAACGCCACGGTCAAATATCCCCCCGTCCTCGTCCAGTCCGAAGTGGAGGACGACATCAAGGAGCTGATGGGCCGCCTGGAGCGGCAGAACGTCACGGTTGAGGACTATTTAGAGCGGGTCGGCAAGACTCAGGAGCAGCTTGTCACCGAGATCACCGGCGCGGCGGCGAAGCGAATCGAGATCGGGCTGGTGCTGGGCAAGGTGAGCGAAGTCGAGAACCTGGCCCTGGCCGACGACGACCTGAACGCCGCCCTGGCCGAGCGCGCCCAGGAGGAGCGGACGTCGCCCGCCGCCGTGCGTGCCGTGCTGGAAGGCAACGGCGGCATGGATGCCCTGCGGAACCGGGCGCAGGCCAAAAAAGTGCTGGACTTTCTGCGGGCATCGGCCATAATCGAGGATAAGGTCGTCTCCGCCGACAGCGTCGAGGAAGCCACGGAGGACGCCGCCGACGAGGCGGCAGACGCGCTGGAGGAAGGCGCAATAGCAATAGAAGGTGGAAACGAATGACCTGGATACCGACCGTTATCGAGCAAAGCCCGCGCGGCGAGCGCGCCTATGATCTCTGGTCGCGCCTGATGAAAGACCGGATCGTCTTCATCGGCGATCAGGTACACCCGACGATGGCGAACATCATCGTCGCCCAGTTCCTGTTCCTCGAAAAAGAGGACCCGGACAAGGACATCGAGGTCTACATCAACTCGCCCGGCGGCGACGTCATGGCGGGCCTGGCGATCTACGACACGATGAAGCACATCAAGCCCGACATCGCCACCACCTGCGTCGGCATGGCCGCCTCGATGGGCGCGGTCCTGCTGTCCGGCGGCACCAAGGGCAAGCGGGCCGCACTTCCCAACTCGCGCATCATGATCCACCAGGGCAGCGCGGGCTTCTCGGGAACGCCCTCCGACATCGAGATTCAGGTCCGGCTCGTGATGAGCTTCAAGGAGAAGGTGACGGAGATACTGGCCGAGAACTGCAACCGGGAGTTCTCCCAGGTCTCGCGCGACGTTGACCGCGACTACTGGATGACGCCGCAGGAAGGCGTGGACTACGGCATCATTGACCAGGTACTCAGCCGGTAAGGACCCCCACCCCCGGCCCCTCCCCCATCGGAATGAGAGAGGGGAGTAAGAATAAGTGCTCTCTTTCCTGCTCCCCTCTCCCGCTTGCGGGGGAGGGGCCGGGGGTGGGGGCTATCTTCACACAAAGGACGCACATGGCGAGAATCGGGAACGAGCGCAACGACAGCCGCTGCCTGCTCTGCGGCAAAGGCCGTGAGCAGGTCAAGAAACTGATTCTGGGCGTCCACGGCGGCGTCTGCCTGGAATGCGTGGACTTGTGCAACGAAATCATCCGCAGCGACGTGCAGCAGGCCGACGACTACAGCAGCGTCGGCGCCATCCCCAAGCCCAAAGAGATTTACCGGATCCTCTCCCAGTACGTCGTCGGTCAGGAACAGGCCAAGCGGACGCTGGCCGTCGCCGTCTACAACCACTTCAAGCGCATCAATGTCCCGTCGTCCGACGTCGAGCTGCAAAAGAGCAACATCCTGCTGCTCGGCCCGACCGGCAGCGGCAAGACGCTGCTGGCCCAGACGCTCGCCAAGATCCTCAACGTCCCCTTCGCCATCGCCGACGCCACCTCGCTCACCGAAGCTGGCTATGTCGGCGAGGACGTTGAGAACATCCTGCTGAAACTCTTGCAGGCCGCCGACAACGGCGAGAACATCCAGACCGTCGTCAAGAACGCGCAGCGCGGCATCATCTACATTGACGAGATTGACAAGATCACCCGCAAGTCGGACAGCCCCAGCATCACGCGGGACGTGTCCGGCGAGGGCGTTCAGCAGGCCCTGCTGAAGATTTTGGAAGGCACCATCGCCAACGTCCCCCCGCAGGGCGGGCGCAAGCACCCGCAGCAAGAGTATGTGCAGATCGACACGACGAACATCCTGTTCATCTGCGGCGGCGCGTTCGAGGGCATGGAGGAGACAATCGAGCGCCGGCTCAACCAGAAGTCGCTCGGCTTCCGGGCCAGCATTCCGAGCAAGCGCGACCGGCACGCCGGCGACATGCTGGGCCATGTCATGCCGGAAGACCTGCTGCGCTACGGCCTGATCCCCGAGTTCATCGGTCGCCTCCCCGTCGTCACGACCCTGCGCTCACTCGACCACGAGGCGCTGGTTAAAATCCTGACCGAGCCGAAGAACGCCCTGGTGAAGCAGTACGGGAAGTTCTTCGAGTTCGACGGCGTGGACCTGAAGTTCACCGAGGACGCCTTGCACGCCATCGCCGAGGAGGCCATCAAGCGCTCGACCGGCGCGCGCGCCCTGCGGACCATCATCGAGCAGGTGATGCAGGACATCATGTACGAGATTCCCTCCCAGCGCGACGTTCAGAAAGTCGTCATCACCGGCGACATGGTGCGCGCCCGCGTCGCCTCGATGGTGGGCGCGCCGCCCGAGATGCGCGCCGCTTCTTGATGATTTTGGGCGGGGGAACCCCGCCCCTACGCCAATTACGGTAGGGGGGTTCCCCCGCCCTCTTAGTCCTGATTTCCCTAATTCTGACGCCTACTTCCAAAGGATAATGACGTTCCCCTATGGCTCGTACCACGACCGCCGCGCCGCGCGCGAAGAAAACTGGGGGCAAGCGCTCCGCCCCGGAGACGCCCGCCCCCGCCGCTTTTCCCGATACCCTGCCGCTCCTGCCCATCCGCGAGATTGTCCACTTCCCCGGAATCATCTTCCCGCTCTTCGTGGGCCGTGAGAAGTCCGTCCGCGCCCTGGACGAAGCCATGGCGGGCAGCGAGCACATCATCCTGACGGCCCAGCGCCAGGTGGCGACGGAAGACCCGGAAACCGAGGACCTGCACGAGATCGGCATCGTCGCCGAGATCATTCAGATTCTCAAAGTCCCCGACGGCACTGTCCGCGTCATGCTCGAAGGCAAGGAGCGCGTCCGCGTGGTCGAGTGGCTCCAGACCGAGCCTTTCTTCGGAGTCCGTTTCGAGCGCCTCGCTCCCGCGCCCGTCCAGGCGCTGGAGGCGGAGGCCCTGATGCGCTCCGTGACCACGCAGTTCGAGCAGATCGCCAACACGGGCAAGAACATCCCCCCCGAAGTCGTCGTCACGCTGCTGGGCATCGAGGAGCCGGGCGCGCTGGCCGACCACGTCGCCTGGCACCTGCCCTCCCTGCGCGTCGAAACCAAGCAGGAGCTTCTGGAAACCCTGGACGCGGGGGAACGGCTGCAAAAACTCAGCCTGCTGCTGACCAAAGAATTTGAAATTCTCCAGATCCAGAAGAACATCCGCAGCCGGGTCGAGAAGGAAATGGGCGAGACTCAGCGCGAATTCCTCCTGCGCGAGCAGATGAAGGCCATCCAGCAGGAGCTCGGCGAGCGCGACGAGCGCCAGGGCGAGGTGGACGACTACCGCGCCCAGGCTCTAGAAGCGAAGATGCCCGAGCCGGTCTTGGAGCGCGCCCTGAAAGAGATAGACCGCCTGGAAAAGATGCCCTTCGGCGTCCCCGAAGGCGTGGTCATCCGCTCCTACCTGGACACGATGCTGGCCCTGCCGTGGTCGGTGAAGTCGGACGAGACGCTGGACGTGGGCGCGGCGGAGGCGATCCTAGACGAAGACCACTACGGCCTGCCCAAAGTCAAAGAGCGCATCTTGGAGTTCCTGGCCGTGCGCCAGCTCGCCGGAACGCTCAAAGGCCCCATCATCTGCTTTGTCGGCCCGCCCGGCGTCGGCAAAACCAGCCTGGGCAAGAGCATCGCCCGCGCCCTGGGCCGCAAGTTCGTCCGCATCTCCCTGGGCGGCGTCCGCGACGAGGCCGAGATTCGCGGCCACCGCCGCACCTACATCGGCGCCCTGCCGGGACGCATCCTCCAGGGCTTGAAGCAGGCTGGGACGCGCAACCCCGTGTTCGTGCTGGACGAGATTGACAAGCTCGGCTCGGACTTCCGGGGCGACCCCTCCTCCGCCCTGCTGGAAGCGCTCGACCCGGCGCAGAACGCCGAGTTCTCCGATCATTACCTGGAAGTGCCGTTCGACCTGTCCGAAGTCATGTTCATCACGACGGCCAACCTGCTCGACCCGATCCCGCCCGCCCTGCGCGACCGCCTGGAAGTGATCTCGTTTTCGGGCTACACCGAGGAAGAAAAGCTCCAGATCGCCCAAAAGTTCCTGATCCCCAAGCAGATCGGGGAGCACGGCTTGACCGCCCAGCAGTTGATCATCCCCGAAGAAACGACCCGGCGCATCATCCGCGAGCACACGCGCGAGGCCGGCGTCCGCAACTTCGAGCGCGAGGTCGCTTCCCTCTGCCGCAAAGTCGCCCGCCGCGTCGCCCAGGGCCATGCCGAGCCGGTCACCATCGGGCAGGCCGAGCTGCGCGAATTTTTAGGCCAGCGCAAGTACCATTACGGCGTGATGGAGGAGGAAGACGAGGTCGGCGCGGCGACGGGGCTGGTCTACACGGAAGTCGGCGGCGACGTCATCTCCATCGAAGTCTCGCCCATGCGCGGCAAGGATGGCCGCATGATCCTCACCGGACAACTCGGCGACGTGATGAAAGAGTCCGCCCAAGCCGCCATGTCCTACGTCCGTTCGCGCACCGAGATGCTGGGCCTGGAAGAAGACTTCAATGAGCGCATGGAGATCCACGTCCACGTCCCCGCCGGCGCCGTTCCCAAAGACGGCCCCTCGGCCGGCATCACGCTCGCCACCGCCCTGGCTTCAGCACTGACCGGGCGAGCCGTCCGCAAGGACATCGCCATGACCGGCGAGATCACTCTGCGCGGGCGCGTCCTGCCCATCGGCGGCCTCAAAGAGAAAGTCTTGGCGGCTCATCGGGCGGGCATCCGCACGATCCTCCTGCCCGCCGAGAACGAGAAAGACCTGGAAGACCTGCCCGGCAACATCCGCAGCGAGATGACCTTCGAGTGCGTCACCCACGCCGATGAAGTCCTGAAACTGGCGCTGCTGGACAAGTCCTGATGGACAACCTGCTGATGCGCCGGCCAAATCTTTTCAACCTACCTCCGCTGCCCGCGCTGCCGGAAGGCTACGCCCTCCGAGAGACGCAGCCGGGAGACATACGGGCCGTCGCCGCCGTTCTCGACCGCGCCTTTGCCGACGGCTTTTGGGACGAAGCCCGCTCCTGGGACGAGGCGCGGGTGGCAGTCACGCTCAATGAACAGGAAGGCGTCAAGCAGACGCTCGTCGTTGACTTCCGGGGCCGCCCCATCGCCACCGCTTCGGCGCGGTTCCAGCCCGACCGCTTCCCCGGCTCCGGCTACCTCCATTGGGTCGCCGTAGACACGGATCACCGGGGGCAGCGGCTCGGCTTCTTTCTCTCGCTGGCCGTCCTGCACACATTGAGCACGCTGCGCTGCGCCGATGCCCTTCTGGAAACGCAGGATCATCGGCTCATCGCCATCAAGACCTACCTAAAGTTGGGCTTTCTGCCGGAATATCAGGATGAAACGCATCGGGAGCGGTGGGCCGCTATCATAGCCGCCCTCCATATCCACGCCGACTAAGAACTGAATCTGGCGCTGCTGGACAAGTCCTGAATGGGAGTTTGCGATGAGATTATTGGTTGATGACAGCCTGCCGAGGGAAAAGATTACGCTGTCTGAGCGTGACTGGCAGAGTTTCACCGAGGCTTTGGAAGACAGAGAACCCTCGGAAGCGGCAAAGAAGGCGGCGGCACGGTACAACGAAGGACATCGTGATGGTGCGCGCTACCAGTGGCAATTGGTCCCTGATCAGGCCCCTGCTTAATGGACAACCTGCTTTGAACCGGATCGGAAAAACCGTTCGGGGCCGATAAACTGTCAGATCACGCGCGATTACGATCATCATGAGGCCACTCCCTCCTTCATCTCACCTTCAGCAACATGTGAAAAACGAAAGGCCGCCGGCAACTAGGCCGACGACCCTTCTTCTGTTTTTGAACTTCCTTGCGCCGGGCTCGCTCCGCTTGCTAACTTGGCGGATTTGCCAGCGGCTTGCGAACGACGTGGTCTGGATATTCCAGGGTGCGCGCCTGGCTCCAGTGCATGAATTTGGCGTGGCCGTCGTAGAAGAGGTAGTTCGCACCTCCTCGATGGCGGTCGTACTTGATCCATCCCTGGTCAGCGTACTTCCCGACGCCTGACTGGACTAGGCTCGCTTCTCCCGGCCAGGTATCGTAGTCATCCTGGGGCAGATAGCCCCAGGCCGTGTTGTCTTTGTCATCGAGGGCAACAGAATTCCGCTCGGAAAACATGATCAGGTTTTGGTCTGGCAGGGTGTTGATGGCCGCTTGCGTCGCATAGCCGTTCAGCACGCCTTCCATCGCATAGCGGCAGGACTTGTGCGTAAAGACGGAGTTCAGCAGGTAGCTCCACATGGCCCAGCGGTGATTCATCATTTCCGCCTGACATTGCTCCCCGTTCGGAGCCGCACTGCATTCCTGTTCTGTGGTGGTGATGCCGCCATTATAATCGGCGATAGTCCTGGCCTCTTGAGGCGAGTGGGGCGCGGGGTCATCCGGGCAGAAGATTACTTCGCGGCTTGCCAGGTACGGCTGGAAAAAGATCGCCCACGGCTTTTCCGCGCTGCTGTTGCCGGCCCCGCCGCCCACACAGCCGCTGACATCGGCGGGGAGCGTGTGCGTCTGGGTCCCGTCATCCAGCACATAATCTTCGTGATGATGGTACAGGCCGCCGTCGTTGTCATCCATGTACTGCGTCGCGGCGAGGCCGATCTGCTTGAGGTTGGACAAACACGCGGTGCGCCGTGCGTTCTCCCGCACTGACTGGAAGACCGGGAAAAGGATCGCGGCGAGGATCGCGATAATGGCGATGACGACGAGCAGTTCGATCAAGGTAAAGGCGGTTCGATTGGGGCGCATGAGTAACCTCCTGAGCGGCGTGGGCTATCGTACTATAACACAATCCCAATACAAACTAAACGATATAATAACAACAGATTATTGTAATCAAGTTACAAATAATAAATAGGGTTCCAAAACGTGTTTACGCCCGCAGGTAAAAGTACCTGCGGGCGTATGCGTGCCGATGCTGTCAGTCCAAGAAAACCACGCTTCTATGCGGACTCGTATTTTTTGATCCTGTAGATCAGCACGGAAGCGGTCCAGCCCAGGATAAACGTGCCGATGATGAGGTAGCCCAGATTGTCGAACGGCAGGCGGTCTAGGAATCTCCAGAGCTGGCCCTTGAGCGAGAACCGCGACTCAAAGATCTGCAATAGCTCATAGGTGCCGACCACGAAGGCGACCAGGACGGAGAGGAGGGTGATGCTCAGGTTGTAGTAGGCTTTGCGGATCGGCTTGATGAACGCCCAGCCGTAGGCGCCGAGCATCAGAATGCCGTCCAGGGAGTCAATCAGGCACATGCCGGCCATGAACAGCAGCGGCAGCAGCATGATGGCCCAGAACGGAACCCCCGTCTGGCCGGAGCGCGCGGACAGCGCGAGGATGCCCACCTCGCTCGCCGTATCGAAGCCCAGGCCGAACAGGAACCCGACGAAATACATCTGCCAGGAATGGCGGACCATCTTCAGCAGGGGCTTGAACAAGCGCCCGAGCAGGCCCCGCTGGTCCAGGAGGTCCGTCATGCGCTGGTTTTCCGTGTCCTTCCCTCGCGCAATCTCCTGGAAGGTCTTGAAGAGGTTCCACAGCACGACCAAGTTGATAAAGCCGATCACATACAGGAACAAGGCCGATACCAGCGTGCCCACGATGCCGCCCAGCCCCTGCCACTGCGGCATGTGCTTTTGAACGTAGGCCGTGGAAAAGGCCAGCGCGGCGCACAGCGAGAGGACGATGGTGGAGTGGCCGAGCGAGAAAAAAAAGCCAACGCCGACGGGGCGCTTCCCCTCCTGCATCAGCTTTCGGGTGGTGTTATCAATGGCGGAAATATGGTCGGCGTCCACCGCGTGACGCAGCCCGAAGCCGTAGGCCAGCCAGCCCGTCGCGAGGAGAAAGGGGAACCTGCCGGAAAGGCTCCAGACCAGGAGCCACAGGAAGACGTTGACCGCCAGCAGCAGCGTCATAACGCTGTATATCTTTGTCTTCGTGCTGGCGCCCGCGAGGAGTGTTTTACTGACCATGTCAGGGTGATACGCTTCTAAACGCCCTGTGTCACGGCGCGAATAATCAGCATCACGCCGATCAGCGTGATCGCCACGGCGCTGGCGACGGGCAAACGGCGCAGCAGGCCCTCGCCGGCCGGGAAGCGCTCGAACCAGTGCCGCGTGGACACGACCAGCAGGCCGATGACGATCAGCACGGTGGCCAGGCCGACGCTGAAGGCGGTGATCAGGGCCATGCCGTAGGCGATGCGGTGCAGCGCGACGGCGGAAAGCAGCACGACCAGGGCGGAAGGACAGGGGACGATGCCGCCCGAAATCCCCAGGGCCAGCAGGGAACGCGCCGTGATCGGCCCTTCGGGGACGTGATGGTGGTGATGCCCGAGCCCATGCGAATGCCCGTGGTCGTGGGTGTGGCTATGGTCCCGGTCATGCGTGTGGACGTGGTCGTGCGTATGCTCGCCATCCGTCAGGTGCAGGTGTATCTCGTCGGGGCCGTGCTCATGGTCATGTGTATGCTCATGGTCATGTGTGTGTCCGTGGTCGTGCGTGTGCTCGTGTCCGTCTGGGAAGCCGCGCAGGCGGGACGCCAGCAGCCAGACGCCGACGCCGAAGACGGCCAGGCCGCTGATCACGCTCAGAATGGGGTATAGCTTTTCGGGCACGACGTATTTCGAGGCGAACAGCGTCATCAAGCCCAGCGCGAAGACGCCCAGCGTGTGCGTGACTGTCACAATCACGCCGAGCAGAATCGCGTGCTTGGCCGTGCCGCGCGAGCCGACCAGGTAAGCCGCCACCATCGTCTTACCATGCCCCGGCGAAAGCGCATGGAACGAGCCGAACACGAAGGCGATCAGCAGGCCCGCCAGCATGACGCCCGGCGTGAGCTTCCCTGTGATGGCCTGCGTGAACCGATCCTGCGGCGTGTGGGTATTAGCCGCCGACAGATGCGAGGCCGCAGGCTGTGCCGAAGGGCCGGCCACGAACCCAGCGGCGACCCCGCCGGGCGTTACGCCGAACGTCGCCTCGGTCTGCTGTGGGGGGGCCAGGGTGGGATTGGCAGGATAGACCGTCAGTTCCTTGCTCACATCGGTTTGGGACGCGGACGAGTTCTGGAGCGCCGCGCCCATGCCCGACGTTGTGACGATCTCCTTCCAGCCCGTCCGCTCCGCGTAGTTGCCGTCCCGGTAGGCGACCTGGTACGTCGCGCCGAGGCGTCCCATAGGCAGGGGGACGGCCATGTCGAGGACCAGGCGCATCGTGGGCAGCCCCCCGGCGCCGGGCCGGAACTGCAAGGCCACGGGAGTCACGGACGGCGTGACGGGTTTGCCGTCAACCGTCAGGGTCAGCCCGCCGCGCAGGGCCGGCGCTTTGGCGCGCAGGTACGCCTGGGTGGCCGCCGCGCTGACCGGCCCGTTCCCCTGGGCGGCCATGGCTTCCCGCTCCGTCACCGTGGGGATCTCGGCGAAGTCCAGGACGTAGCGCAGCGTGATCTGCTTCGCCTGCGCCTCAAACCGGGCGTAGTGGTTGATGGAAAAGTTGCCCATCGGGTGGGCGGCGGCGGGGTGGTTAATCTCTAGGCACACGGCCAGGAGCAAAAACACGCCGAAACACAAAGAACGAGGAAAACGACTAATCATGTCCATCAGAAACCCCTGACAGAGCGGCCTGTCGTTGAAGTGGAGACGTATCAATTATAACACAGTCTCCACACAATCCGAGTGCTATTCCGATAATCGTTTATTAACGGCCGATTACAAACCCCTGCCGAGGCGAGCAGGCACAGTTCCAACGCAAATCAGGATATAATAGGGGCAGCACCCAACCAATAAGGACGAGCACGATGAGCCACAACGGACACAATCTGCACAGCGCCAGCAAGCTGCAAAACTGGATCGAGCACGAGCTGATTCATCTGGCCGCGCAGGACGAGGAGGAGATCATCCAGACCGAGATCCCGGACCGCAGCCTTTCCCTCCGCATCCCCATCACGACGCACCTAATGCTGTACCGCATCGCCCAGAAGCTGGGGCGGAGCAAGACCGCCTGCGCGGAGGAGATACTTAATATCGCCGTCAAGGACGTATACCGGCAGATCGAGCTGCCCCGGATCACGGCCTCGGACATTGAGGAGTATGCCTTGCAGACGGAAAAAACGCTACCGGAAAAGACTGCCTCTGCGGGCGGCTCCTCGAAGAAAGGGTAATTAGAAGCCCCCATAGGGGTGTTGCCTCACGGCTGGGTCGGACGGGTGGAAATACGGGTCGAGCGCCGAGGCGCGGGCGAAATCGGCGTCCGACTGCGCGCGATCGCCCTGCGCCCTCGCGATGGTGCCCGCGTGGTAGAACAGCAGCGCGTCCTGCGTGCCGTGCGCCAGCGCCTGCTTCATCGCGACAGCGGCCTGCGGCAGCAGGCCGTTTTTGTAGGACGCCCAGGCCAGCGTGTCATAGGCGTACACGTCCTGCCGCACCGTCATTTCGCGCTTGGCGAGGGCAAGGCTCTCGTCCAGGTGGCGGTCATGGTTAGCATCGAACAGGGCGCGGTAGCGGTCGTAGACGGCGTTCTGGGCGCGAGAGATCGTCCCGATGGCCTCGATCAGCCGGTACTGGCGCTCGGCCTCCTTTTGGTTCCCTGACGCGGCGTAAGCGTCGCCGACCAGGGCGACGACTTCCGGCGTCGGCACGACCTGTTCCGCTTTCAGCCCCCAGGAGATCGTCCCCGCCCAGTCCTGCCGCCCCGCCGCCAGACGCGCCAGGCCGGTCATCGTCTTGTAGTCATGGGGGTAAAGGCTCAGGGCCTCCCCGTAGGACTTCTGCGCCTCATCCACGCGCCCCATGCGGGCCAGCTCGTCGCCGACGCGCATGTGGAACCAGGCCACGTTCTCGCGCGCCGCGTCCAGATTGCCGTCGGCCGCCGCCTGCGCCAGACGCAGGAGCTGGAGGGCCTGGGCGGGCTGGCCGAAGATGTCGAAGTAGCGGCCTTGCATGGCCTGGACGCCGGGATCAATCTTGTCCTGTCCCGCCACGACCGGGTGCTGGAGGACGCTCTCAGCCGTCGCGTAATCGCCGCGCTCCAGGGCCGCCCCGGCGTAATCCGCCAGCGCCACGGGGTCGTCCTGGTACTTCGTCGCCGTCACGCGGGCGAGGGACTCGGCCTCGACGAACCGGTGCTGCGTGAACAAGCTGCGGGCCAGCGCGTCCCTGGCGGGCGCGTTGTTGTTGGCGCGGATCGCCAGTGAGCGTTTCGCGGCCGCCTCGGCGCGCAGGGCGTCGGCGATGTCGCCCGTCTCGCGGCAGCGCTGAAGGTAGGCGTCCGCAAGCTGCCCCCACTCAATCGCCCCGTTCTGCGGATTCCTCTGCACGCGGCCCTGATAGAAGACGACATCCTTGTAGGTGAGGGTCGGATCGTAGGGCGGGCGCCCGACCGGCGGGGCGACCCGGGGCGAGGCGGCGCGCGGGGCCATCCATGTCCGGGCCGCAAGGCCGAGGACGAGCAGGACGGCAGCGACGACAAGAATCAGAATGGAAGGACGTTTCATTATGGGAAAAATTTGAAGGAGGGGCCTCGCGTCGGACACGAAGCCCCTCCAAGGGTGATCCTGGGGGCCTAGGTGATCTTGGGGGCCTACTGCGGAGCGCCCAAGTAGGGGAAGGTGTTCAGGGTGCAGTGCTTGTCATACCCGACGTTGTCGGTCGTCAGAGTCGGGATCTCCTTGCCGTCGTCCGGCGCCAGGCCCAGCTTGGGGATCGTGTTGCCGAAGATGACGCCCAGGTCAATGTCCACGACGTCGTCCGTCAGCGCCCGCCCGCCGAACGCGCTGCCCGTCGCGCCCTTCGTTTCGACGCCGAGGTAGGCCGCCGGAACCCCCTGCTGCGACAGGTCAACGCGCATCACATCCGGGATGAGGACGGCCTTGACGACACCCGTGATGGCCTGCGAGCGGCCGGCCGTGCCGGTCATAAAGCTCTGGATGTCGCTCTGAAGCCCGGTCGGGCCGGCGTCATCCACGGGGCTGTTCAGCATGTGGTTGACCGCATGGCGGTTGTTCGCCACCGTGGCAAAGACCTCGTTGATCGCGGGCCGCGAAAGGCGGTCGATCTGGGCGAAGACGTGCGGGGCCGGCTGCCCCGGCGTGACCGGAATGCTGCCGCTGCCGTTGTTTCCGCCGCCGCCGCCGCATCCGGCCACCAGAGTCACGCCCAGCAGGCCGGCGGCGAAGGCTGTTCCTTTGATCGCATTCATGTTCATGTGTTGCTCCTTTGCGCCAGCCTTACTTGCTGGTCGTACACCAGACGCCGATTTTGCCGTTGCCGCTGCCGACGAGCTGCGCCCGAGGCAGTTCCACGATGATGGACAGCACGTTCAGCCCCGACAGGAAATCCGAGGCCGCAGGGCGTCCAGGAAACCCATTAAAGCTGGTATCTTTGGGCGTATTGGGAGTAGGATCGGCCATGCCGGTGAGCGGCGTAGCGCGGTCCGGCAGGATCTTGAAGAACTGGTTCAGGTCGAAGAAGAACGGGTCCTCGCGCGCGCCGCAGAAGGCCGTGATGCCCGGCTGGGGCGAGAACGGCTGGTTAATTGTCCCCGTCGTCAGCCCGTTCTGCACGAGCAGGACGGACTGCGTCCCCGTCATCGCCGGCTTCATCGGGCCAGCGATGGCCGCGACCTGGTTCGGACCTGATCCGGTAAACTTCGCCTGGATCACGAGTTTCTCCACGCCATCACCTGTGTTGTCAATCTTGAACTGATACAGCACATCGGGGTCGAACGAGACGCCCGCCGACTGGCCCGTCTTGATCAACGGGTGGACATTCATCACCAAGACGACGTTGGCCGGGTTGTTCGGGCTGGGGAAGACGAACACGTCGGTCAGGTCCGCGCCGGGCGTCGCGGCGATGGTCGGCGTGTCGGCGTGGTCGGAGCCACGAGTCTTGGTGGCGACGGAGAAAATCACCGCCGGCGTGACGGCGATTGCCCCGATCAGCAATGCCATCCTTTTGCGCGAGAGTATCATTGCACTGTCCTCCATTCGTCCTGCGCGTTTGCGCGCAAGGGAGCCGAGAGACGCCACAGGCGGCGCCGAGGCTGTGGAAATTATACCCGGTAGGCTCTTGAATTCGCGCGGCACTATTAACGATGGGTTACAAATGAGCTTCCCGCCCGTGATGAAAATCACGGGCGGGAAGTGCAGGCGCTCAGGAAACGCGAAACAGGTCGGCAGACGGGCCTAGCTGATGGTGACTTTGTTCATGCGGTCGCCTTCGCGCAGGGCCAGAACATTCTCCAGGCCCTCCGTGACCTTGCCGAACACGGCGTAGCCGCTGTCCAGATGCGGGGCGGCGGCCAGGGTGAAGTAGAATTGCGATGAGGCGCTGTTCGGGTCGCCGGAGCGGGCCATCGCAAGGACGCCGGGGGCGTCGTGACGGCCTGAGTTGGGGACGCCGTTATCCTTGAACTCCCCTTGGATGGTCTTGCCGGACCCGCCCGTGCCGTCCCCGCTGGGGTCGCCGCCCTGGATGACGAAGCCCGAAACGTAGCGGTGGAAGGTCAACCCGTCGTAGAACCCTTGTTGGGCCAGCTCGATGAAGTTGGCCGTGGTAATGGGCGCGTCGTCCTCAGCGAGCTGGGCGACGATGACGCCTTTGGTGGTGTCGAAGGTGGCGGTTCGGGCCATGATGGTTTCTCCTCTTTGGTTTCGGTCTTGGTTGCAGGGGTCTCGGCTGAAGAGCCGATGCCGGCGGTCAGGGCCGCCACTTCGGCGGGCGTCAGGTGCCGCCAGGCGCCCGGCGGCAGGCCGGTCAGGCGCACGGCTCCGATGCGGACGCGGGTCAGGCGGGTGACGGTGTGGCCGACGGCGGCCAGCATCCGGCGCACCTGCCGGTTGCGGCCTTCATAGATGGTCAGTTCCACTTCCCCGACCCCGCTGCCGTCCACATTCTCCTTGCCGCGCAGCAGGCGGACGTTCTCGGCGGGCCGGGTCATGCCGTCGTCGAGCATGACCCCTTTCCGCAGACGCGCCAGCGCGTCGGCGTTCGGGACGCCCTGCACCTGCGCCCGGTACGTCTTGGGGACATGGTAGCGCGGATGCGTGAGCTTGAACAGGAAGTCGCCGTCGTCGGTCAGGAAGATCAGCCCCTCGCTGTCGGCGTCGAGACGCCCCACGGGCCGCAGCATCGGCTTGCCGCCGATGTCCACCAGGTCCGTCACCAGCCGCCCGGCGTGGGGGTCCGCGCGCGACGAAACCACGCCGCGCGGCTTGTGGAGCGCGAGGTAGTAGCGACGCCGGGGCGGGCGCACGAGGCGGCCGTCGAACTGGACCTTGTCCGCTTCGAGGTCCACCTTCGTCCCCTGCTCCGTCACGACCTGGCCGTTAACGCGGACTCGGCCCTGTGTGATCCACTCCTCGCACGCCCGCCGGGAACCGATCCCGGCGGCGGCGAGCGCTTTTTGCAGTCGCTCGGGCATACAGTATCCAGCCTCCGAAAATCATCAGTGACAGGGCCGCCGGCACGCCGATCCCCTTGAGCGCCGCCCGCCCGATTGTTTTGGTCGTCTGGACAAAGGCCACGCTGGGCTTCACGGCGACATCGTCCGCCGCCAGCGCGTCCCCCGTCGCCTGCGGCTTGCCGTCCACCAAAACCGTCACCGTCCCCAGCCGCGTCCCCGCCGAAATCGGCGCCTGCGGCAGCAAGGGGAGCGGCGTCACCTTCACCGCGAACGCCGGCAGCGGCCTCAACCGAGATGTTATGACAAACAGAGCGTTCGACGCCTTCACCTTGACCGGCGACGCCGCGCTGGGGATGTCCACCGTCCCCACCACGTCGTCTTTCTGCACGACCGTCGTGGGCGAAAAATCCGCGAAGCCGTAGGAGAGCAGCGACTCGACATCCTCGCGGCACGTCCCGCTGTTCAAGGCCACGGCCACCAGCCGCCAACCCCCGCGCGTCGCCGAGCCGACGAAGCAATGCCCCGCCGCATGGATATACCCGGTTTTCACCCCGTCCGCGCCGGGGAACTTCTTCAGGAATGTGGCCGACGTGTTCTTGACCCACACATCGCGCGTGTCTACCGAGCGGTGAACCTTGTAAAACGGCGTCCGCACGATCTGGTTGAACTGCGGCAGATTATTGATGGCGTAACAGGCGATCTTCGCCAGATCCGCCGCCGTCGAGTAGTGGCCCGGCGCGGGCAGCCCGTTCGGCGTCACGAAATGCGAGCGCGTCGCGCCGATCTCCTTCGCCTTCCGGTTCATGTCTTTGGCGAACGCGGGCACGCTACCGTCGAGGTAAACCGCCCCCGTCACCGCCGTGTCGTTGGCCGACCGCAGCAGCATGGCGTAGAGCAGATCGCGCAAGGTCAGCTTCTCGCCGGGCCGCAGGTGCAGGCTGCTGTCCGGCAGGTACTGGACGCCGTTCGGGGCCGTCACGACATCATCCAAATGCCCCCGCTCCAGCAGCAAAATGGCCGTCATCATCTTGGTCGTCGAAGCAATAGGTCGGGGCGCGTCCGCATTGCGCGCCCACAGCACCTTGCCGGTCACGGCGTCCACCAGAACGGCGTAACGGCTATGCGCGATCGGAACGACAGGACCCGCCGGCTTGGCCGGAGCCGCTTTGGCAGGCGGCCCCTGCTGATCGGCTTCCGAATCGGCGGGCGCCGAAGCCGCCTGTTTCACCATGGCCTTCACGCGCGGCGGCGCGGCGGGCAGGGTGGAGGGCAGCAAGAGCAAAGGCAGCAATAAAGGTGTCAGGCTTTTCTTCACAAATAGTATCCAGGAGAGATCATCGGCAGAAGCGTTTGATTAAGTGCTTGTGAGAGGCGCTTTGGTAGACTTTGCCCCCGGGCTTGTCAATCAATTTCTTGTTATTGAAGTCGGTGTGTAGGGCTTGGTCGCGTGAGCAGAGAAGCCGCACCCCGGCAACCCGTGCCAGAGCAATGATGTGAGTATCGTTGGAGACACAAAGGCGAATCGCTTCGACCAGATCCGTTTCCGCTCTAACTTCAGCGTCGGGAACCTGCCGCGCACGACCGGCTCGATCCAGGATCACCAACGCCCGACGCACTTGCTCGATCCGCAAATACTCTTCCCGCAACAATCCACCGTAGACAATGTGTACCAGCGGCGCTTTCGATTGGAACAGAGCCTTTCGTATTTCTGCAAAGTCGGGTTCTTCCGTGTCACTGAACACTTCACGAGCGACGTTTACGTCTACGATCAAGCACATCCGCCTATTCCTTAGCTCTGCTCAAAAGGTTGAGTTCTTCTTCCATGAAAAAGTCACGGTACGACGGCGGCGGGTCAACAACATTCCCCCGTCTGTCTATGTCTATAGGGAACACTCGGGTTTCTGATCCTTCTTTCTCAAAGTATAGGAGTTGCACGTCGCTGGCATCAACGCGACCTCTCGCAACTTCCTGACGAACACGGTCTATGATGTAGTCGCTATGAGTTTCGATCACGAATTGTTTGTTGCTCTCCCGATGTAGATCAACAAATAAGCTACCTAATGCTGCTTGCGCTCTGGGATGGAGATGAACTTCGGGTTGCTGAAGCAAAAGCAACTGTTCTGGAGCAACTAAAACACTTTCAACCACGACGGGTAGCGCTTGGCTGACGCCATATCCTACGTCAAGTAGGTTAGCGGGACGGCCAGAGTTAGTGACCAATACTTGAATTGGATCACTGATTTTGTTCCCCAATTTTTTTATACTAATGTGGTTGAACAGACCAGACTCATTACCAAAACGTTCTAACAGATTTCTTGCTGAACTATCGCTGAGAATGCCTGACAGAACGAAAGGTACATGTTCCCCTTCAGGCGTGAATTCCTCCGTTACTTGATCATAAGTTCGTCGTGGTTTAGTACGTATCGGAGCTACTGAAGTAGCCCCTCTCCGACCCACACCTTCAAACATTCGAGCTAGATCGAAAACAGCCTTTTCGGCTTCACGATTACTATGGTGGTTGGTGCGTAAGAAAGAGAAGAGTAGCGTGTCAGCTAAACTGGTGAAAGACGACCTAGCACTACCCGTCTCCAGCTCAGACTCGTATTTCTTGACAGTCCCTCCTGATGTGATACTAACGGTAAGGGTGGATTTGCCATTCTTTGTCGAAAACGTTAACGTGGCGTTGATACTGTTATTGCGACCATACAAACTACTGATTTCCACCGCTCCTTGTTTGCCAATGTATGTAGAGATGATCTCAGTCGCTCGTTTGTTGGATGTTTTATCTTGGTATCCAAGAGAAAAACTCTCTGCACGCCCATATCTTCCCCCCTTGTATGTAGCAATTGTTTCATAGTTCCCCAAGTTATAAGGAGGTTCATTGAGGCGTGGGCGCATAGGGAAACCAAAATCATTCACTGCGGCTAAGGCAGCGAGAAATGTTGATTTGCCGGAACTATTTTCACCAATTAGAAAGGTAACTGGCTTTATAGAGACCCGGTATTGTCCCGCAAAGCATCGGATGTTTTCAATAATCAATTCCACGGGCTATGTCCTCTAATCTTGGGAAAATGACCTACTCTTCCCCTAATCCTACGGCTTCCAGGGCGTCGTGCGTTGCCGCTTTGTCGGCCTCGGCTTCGGCAATAGTGATGTCTTCCAGCGGCGGCAGGTCGTCTAAGGTGTTCAGGCCGAAATAGTGCAGGAAATCGGGCGTCGTGCCGTACAGGAACGGGCGGCCGGGGACTTCCTTGCGGCCCGTCTCCTGGATCAGACCGCGCTCGGTCAGCGTCTTCAGGACGCCGTCGGCGTTGACGCCGCGCACGGCCTCGATCTCGGCCTGCGTCACCGGCTGCTGGTAGGCGATGATGGCGAGCGTTTCCAGGGCGGGCTTGGACAGGCGCGACTTCTGCCCCGGCGCGGCCAGCAGGCGCGCGATGCCCTCCGCCAGAGAAGGCCGGGTCGCCATCTGGTAGCCGCCGGCGATTCGGACGATGTGCAGGCCGGAGTTGATCCGGCGGGCGTAGGCGTTTGCCATGTCCTCGAACGCTTCTTCGACGGCGGCGGCCTCAACGTGCAGCAAGTTGGCGACTTCGGCGGGCTGGACCGGCTCTGTCGCCACGAACAGATACGCTTCCAGGAGCGGCGGCAGGTCCACTTCGGCGACCGGCGCGGACGGCTCAGGCATGAGCCGGTTCCTCCCGCGCCAGCAAATAAATAGCGTCCAAGAGCGCGTCCTGGCGGGCGTGGACGCGGCCCTGGCGAAGCAGCTCCAGCAGGGCGAGAAACGTCATCACGATCTCCAGGCGCACGAAGGGCCGCTCGAAGCACTCGTCGAGCAAAACGCCGGTCGTGCCGGTGCGCTGGACTTTGCGCCACAGGGCGGCCATCGCCAGGCGCAGGGTGATCTTTTGGCGGCGGACGCTGGTGACGGCCTGCCCGCCGTCGTCGCCGGCCTCGGCCAGCATCCGGGTGAGCGCCTTCAGGAGCGCGCCGGGGTTCAGCGCGCCGAAGCCGACCGGCAGCTCGTACAGGCCGCCGTAGTCGCCCTGGCCCCGAAAGAACAGCGCGCGCCGGTCGTCCTCCCACTCGGCCAGCGTCTCGATGAACGCCTTGTAGCGCTGGTAGTCCTGCAAGCGCTGGACCAGTTCGGCGCGCGGGTCTGCGCCCTCCTCGGCTTCCTCGACGCGGGGCGGCTTCGGGAGCAGCATCCGGCTCTTGATCTCTAAAAGCGTTGCCGCCATGACCAGGAACTCGCCGGCGACGTTCAGGTTCATCGCCTCCATCGCGTGCAGGTAGGCAAGGTACTGGTCCGTGATCTGCACGATGGGGATGTCGGCAATGTCCACGCGGTGCTCACGGATCAGGTGCAGCAGCAGGTCCAGCGGCCCCTCGAAGGCAGGCAGGGCGACGGGCGGCAGGGCATTGGAGGCGGGCGCGGAGGCAACGGGCATGGTTTATCTTACAACCCAGCCTCGGCCTTTGTCAACCCCCACGCTTCGGAAAGTGGCCTGAGCCGGGTACACTGACGGCTATGATGAGACATTTACAGACCATGCTCCTGTTGTCATTCGCCCTGCTGCTTCCCCTGGGGGCGCGGGCTGCGCCCACGGTCACAGTCGGCTTTGGCGGCAGCGGCCTGGCATCCCTGCGCTACGGCAGCCAGGAGCTTCTGTGGCGCAATCCCGGCGACGGGACGCACGGCGCGTTCGACGGCGGCGCGTTCTGGGTTTCCCGTGTCACGCGGCGCGGGGCTGACGGCAAGGACGTGACCACGGATGACGGCGGGCCAAGCCGGGTGTCGGTGGATGCGGCCCATCGCACGGTGACGCGCACGTTCGCCTGGGGCAGCGTCCGGGGCCGGTTTGTGCCGTTGGCAAACCGGCTGGGCATGACGCTGACGGTGACAAATGCAACAAAGGATACGGCGATCCAGGCCATCACCCTCCAGCCGCTCTGGCTGCGCTTCCCGCAAAAGCCGCGCGAGTACGCGCAGGAGTATCCGCTGCTGTCGCCCAGCCGGGACGAGCCAGGCGTCGTGAGCGCAGACTATGGGCTGGGGATATTGGCTCTGTGCAACGAAGACATCCACCAGCCGCTACTGATTGGCTTCCCTTTCGCCCTAGACCGTCCCACGGACACGACCTTTCCGCTGCGGGTCGCCTCCGGCCCGGAGAACGGCCCGCGTGACCTGCTCGCCCCCTACCTCGTCCGGCCCATTGGGCCGGGCCATTCCGATACCTACACGCTCTCGCTCCGCTTCGGCCCGGCAGGCGCGATGGCGGCGTCTTTGACGTCCGACCTCGACCGCAGGTTCGCCGCCGCGTTCCCCCAAACGCTGCGCTGGCCGGACCGGCGGCCTCTCGGCTACCTGATGCTGTCCAGCACCGTCCCGCACCGCCCGGACGGTAAGAACCCGCGTGGCTGGTTCAACAACACCGCCGACATAGACATCACGACCGAGACAGGCCGCGCGGCCTTCGCGAAGCGGCTGACGGAGTACGCCGACACCAGCATCCGCATCCTCAAGGCCATGAACGCGCAGGGGGCGATCACCTGGGACATCGAGGGGCAGGAATATCCCCACGCCACCTCCTACATCGGCGACCCCCGGCAATTGGGGACGCTGGCACCGGAAATGGAGCCGCTGGCCGATGCCTACTTCGCCCGCTTCCGCCGCGCGGGCCTCAAAGTGGGCGTCTGCATCCGCCCGCAATTGTTGATCAAAGCGGCGGACGGCAGCGCGTCCCAGCACGATCAGGTGGACATGGGGCAGGTGACGCAGACCCTGATCGCCAAGGCGCTCTACGCCAACAAGCGCTGGGGTTGCACGCTCTTCTATGTGGACTCCAACGGCGACCCCAACGTCCCCTACCCCGCGTCGGTGTTTGAGAACGTCGCCGCCGCGCTGGCGCGGCGCAAGATGGTCGTGTTGCTGATGCCGGAACATAAACAGGTACGCTACTACGGCGTGACCGCCCCCTATGCCGAACTGCGCGGCGGCGTCCTGGGCACGCCGGACCGCATCCGCCGCGTCTACCCCGGCGCGTTCACCGTCCTCAACACGTCGGACGGCGATTTGAACGGCCACCACGCCGACCTCGTCCAAGCCGTCAAGCGCGGCGACATCCTGCTTTTTCGCGCCTGGTGGGACGACCCCCAGAACGCCAAAGTCAAAGCCATTGAGGCCGAAGCCGGGGCGGGACGTGCTATAATGCCTATAACGGTGAAGTAAATCTCGCGTGGAGGGAAGGCGATGGCCGCGACCGATCTGAGCGCCGGGCTGGCGGAAAAAGTCAACGAATATCAGGTGATGAGCGCCCCGCTGGAACAGGCGATGCGCGAACTGGAGTACGCGCAGACGCTGCTGAAGGCGCGGGCCGAGAGCGACATCGCCCAGACCGTGCCTGCCCTGGGCGCGCTGGCCGACATTCTGGACATTTCCAGCCTGGACCTGCTGATGGCCCACGATCGGCTGGCCTTCGTCCACGAGGCGATGCAGCGGCAGGGCCTGACCGAGCAGGACGTCGCCCAGCAGATGCGCGCCCTGGTGTCGCCCGATGACCAGTCCCGCAGCGACCTCAAGGCGCTGGGCATCGGGGAGGAAATCTCGAAGGCCGGTTCAAACAGTTAATTCCACCAGATAATCCCGCCCCTCACGCTTCCAGGCGCGGGTGCAGAGCGGCAGAAAGTCGCAGCCGGGGCAGACATGGGGCAGAGGGACGGGGCGGACGGCTTCAAAGTCGGTCTCCATGATGAGAAGCCCGATGCCGCGCAGGTCTTCTTCCAGCGTCCGCATTTCCTCGTCCGTGAAGGACGCCGAGGCCGTGACGCCGCCGCGCAGGGCGTGGATGGTGGCGTAAACGCGCCGGTCCGGGTTGCTGCGCTTCGCCAGCAATTGATAGACGGACATGGCGAGCGCGCCCTTGACGTCTTCTGAGGTCACGCCCAGACGCCCCGACTTGTAATCTACGATTTCCAAAGCGCCGTCGGACAGGTGCTCGTCAATCCGGTCAATGCGCCCGGTCAGCACGAACGGCCCCATATCCCACTTCAGCATCTTTTCGATAAGAAACGGGCGAGTCTGTTCCGCGCGCGCCTCGGAAGCCGCGTGGTAGGTCTCCAATATGCGCGCACCCTCCTCCTTGTGCGCCTGCTCGTGCGCGGCGTCCTCATACCCCTGCGACTGCCAGACAGTTTCCATCTTCGCGACCAGTTCCGGCGCGGACACGGCGGCGCTGCCGCCCTCCTCGTGGAAGGTCTGGAGGGCCTGATGCAGCGTGGAACCGAAGGTGTATCCCGCCCGCGCCCGGTGGTAGAAGCGCCCGACCTTTTCCACATAGTCCAGCCGGTACATCATCGGGCAGGACAAGAACGTGCGGAGCCGCGTCGGCGAGAATTCGGGCTTGCGCGGCTTCTTGATTGGCGCGGGCTTGGGCGGCTTGGGGACTTTGGGTTCGGCGGGTTTGCGGGCCATAGGGGGATTATACCCGGCGGCAGGGCTGTGGGACAGTATCAAGATCGCTCCCCGGCCCCCACCCCAATAAAGCCTTAATTCTGGGGGAGCCAGAGGGGAAACATTCTGCCCCTTTCCGACTCCTGTCCCCCAGAATTAAGGCTTTATTGGGGTGGGGGCTAGGGGGCATCTTCATCTGGGCCAGGCGGAACGCAGAGGGTGTACAATCAGAGAAACGATCTTGGCAGTGCCGCCATCCGCATAGACCGCCAGAGCTTGGTCGCCGGCCGGCGGCAGAAAGCAGCTTGTCATCGAGATTTGCCCGCCGCTGCCGAACACTTCCAGCGAGGTCCGGTCTATCAGCAGGCGGAGCGCCAGCCGATGCCCGTCAAGCTTTAGCGGGGCTGTATGCCCCAGCGCGGTCAACATCTGGTCTTTGACATTGTAGCGGACATCCTCGCCCCGCACGCGCAGCCGCAGCGCCGCCGCATCCCCGACCTCAAACTCGGCGTGTACGTCCCATAGCTCCCCGGAAAGCGCACGGAGCGGGTTGTCGCCGGGCGCAAGACTCAGGTCGTGCCACCGCTGTTCTTGCCCGTACAGGCCGGCGATCTCGCGGACCGGCTGACGACGCAGGCGCAGGCCATCGGGTGCGCGGTGCAGCGTCAGCTCGCACGGAAAGCTCATCTGCTGGTTGAACGGCATCTGGGGATACTCCCCGCCTCGCATCCAGGCGATCTGGATGCGTCTCCCGTCCGGGCGCGGGATGTCGCTGAAAGTCTGCACCGCATAGAAGTTCGCGCCGTAGTCCCCCTGCAATGCCCCGCTTTCGGGCGTGAACGTCTTGCCGTCGAAGTCGCCCACGAGATAATGCCCGTTCGCCGCCGTGAAGACCCAGCGGCGCTCACCGGGGCTGCCCGCGATGGGCATCTCGAAAAAGTCCGGGCACTCGTCGCAGCCGGGGAGGGTCAGGGTCTGGAGACGTGTCCACGTCTTGAGGTCCGGCGAGGAAAACAGGCCGAAGTCTGACCCGTCGAGATACAGCGCCATGATCCAGCGTCGGGAAGGAGCGTACCAGACGACCTTCGGATCGCGGTTCCCGCCAATGATGTGCGGCAGCACGGGGTTTTGCGCGTATTTCGTCCAGGTGCGCCCTCGGTCCAGGCTGAAGGCAAGGCATTGGGTGAACGGCTGCCCCGCCGCCGTATACATCGCGACGAGTGGCTTGTTCTCACCTTGCCCAAACCCCGCCGTGTTGTCCCAGTCCACCACGGCGGAGCCGGACCAGATCGGGCCGAGCGCGTCCGGCGTCAGCGCATTCGCTCGCTGCTGCCAGTGGATCAGGTCGCGGCTGACGGCGTGCCCCCAGGCCATGGCCCCGAACTGCAAGCCCTCCGGGTTGTGCTGGAAGAACAGGTGGTACTCGCCCTCGTAGAACACCAGCCCATTTGGGTCGTTCAGCCAGTTCTTCTGGGCGGTGAAGTGGAACTGCGGGCGATAGACCTCGCTGTACATGTCTTTGTCCTTCTCTCCCGATGGCCGGCTCCGCGCCTAGAGCAGCCGCACGACGCGGACCACGGCCTGCGTGAGCAGCGCGCCGGCGTCCCGCATGGCGTCTTCCAGCGACATTGGGCCGGAAATGATGGGAAAGGCAACGCGGAGGCCCGCAGCGGCAAGCGGCTCCCCCGCGCCGTCGTCCACCGCGCCGCCGAAGGCTACGACCGGGATGCCCAATGGACGGCAGCGACCGAGAACCCCCATAATGGTCTTGCCGTGCAGCGTTTGGGCGTCAATCCGGCCCTCACCCGTCAGCAGCCAGTCCGCGCCCGCCGCCTGCGCCTCGAAGCGGGCCGCATCCAGCACCAGATCAATGCCGCTTTGCATCCGGGCGTCCAGAAACGCCATCAAACCCGCGCCCATGCCGCCCGCCGCGCCCGCGCCGGGCAGTCCAGACACGTCTTTCCCCAGGTCGCGGCGCAGGACGGCGGCGTAGTTCGTCAGCGCTGCATCCAGTTCCGCGACGGTCGCCGCGTCCGCGCCCTTCTGCGGGCCATAAACGGCGGACGCGCCGATCGGCCCCAGCAGCAGGTTGGTCACGTCGGAGGCAATCACGATCTCGACGCCGGCAAACAGCGTGGGCAGGTCCGCCGCCTCGATCCGGGCGAGACGCGCGAGGTCAGCGCCGCCCAGCGGCGCGGGCAGCGACTGCCCCCCCGCGTCCAGAAAGCGCACTCCCAATGCTTGCAACGCGCCCGCCCCGCCATCGTTCGTCGCGCTTCCGCCCAGACCGACGATGATGCGCCTCGCCCCGGCCTCGGCCACGCGCCGCAAAAGCTCGCCGGCGCCCCACGTCGTCGTGCGGCGCGGGTCGCGCCGGTCCGGCGGGACGAGGGGCAAACCCGCCGCTGCCGCCATTTCGATAACCGCCGTTTTGCCGTCCGGCCCCAGAAGCCCGTACATGGCCTCCACCGGCTCGCCCAGCGGCCCCGTCACGCGCAGCGTTTTTCGCTGGCCCCCCGTCGCCAGGACCAGGGCCTCCACCGTGCCTTCGCCGCCGTCAGCGAGAGGGAGCAGCACAATCTCGGCGTCAGGCCGTGCGCGTCGGACCCCGGCGGCCATCGCCGCGGCGGCCTGGGCCGCCGACAGGCTGCCTTTGAACGAGTCCGGGGCGAGGAGAATCTTCATGCGGCGAAGCTCAGGGCAAGGTTCGGCTCATGGCGGTGGAGGGTAAGGACGATCCGGGTCCCGCCGCCGCCGGTCAGGAGGTGGACCGTGTCGGCGGCGCGCAGCATCATCCAGAACCCGTGCCCCAGCGAGTTCTTGGTGCTGTAGCCCCTCTCCAGCGTGGCGCGCGGCAGATCGGCAAGCTGAATGCCCGTGCCGTGGTCGGTGATCCAGACCTGGATCGCCTCGTCGTCGGCGCGGATCACGGCCTCGCCGCCGCCGCCATGCACGACGGCATTCATGGCCGCCTCGCCGACGGCCGTGTTCAAGCAGTCAATGCGATCTGAGGGGAAGTGCCGCGCCCGCGCCGCGCCCGCCGCCCCGTGCCGCGCGCCGGCCAGGGTTTCGCGCGACAGGGGGATCGGCTCGGTCGCCGGGGGCAGCGGCGCGGGCAGGTCGGCGGGGGTGCTGCACAGTTGCAGCCGCCCTTCCGTGGCGGACAGCATCACGTCCCGGAAAAAGCTCTGCTTGGCCTCTGCCTCCCGACGGGCCTGCATCAATTCGGCCAGCACGTCCTGCCCCCGGATGAAGGCCGGGAAGCGCACGGCGTTGACCAGGATGGCGAAGCCGATGTCCGCCGTCACCATCGTCCAGGGGACGTTCACCGGGTACGTCAGCTTCCAGTACGACATACCTTCCAGCAGGTGCCCTACCCCGCAGGTAAAAAAGACCAGGGGGACGAAGACGCCCAGGAGCCGCTGGAACCAGAGCTGCTTGGACACCAGCACGGTGAAGGTGATCACCACGGCATCGCCGACCAGCAGCGCGACGAAGGGCCGGAAATGCACCACGCAGGCCAGGTCGAGCAGGAACGAGCCGAGGATGTAGGCCATCGCCAGGCCGAGGTCCAGCAGGTGCCCCCGATCCTGCCCATAGAGCCGGAGGAAGTAAAACACCATCGCGCCGAAGACGCCGAAATAGGACAGGCTGATCTCGACGTGCCCGACGCTCCAGATGCGCGACAGGTTGGGGTTCATCAGGACGCAGCGGTCCATGATGTCGCCCCCCCCCTGCTCGACAAAGGTCAAGCCGAGCAGGCCATACGCGCCGCACAGGACGAGGATGGGAAAGAGCCAGAACGGCAGCCCCCGGCGCGGGGGCTGGGCAAGCGTGGGCGAAACGGCCATGCCGTAATTCTACCATAAAGCCGCCCGCTTTGGAAACGCCTTTCTGGAAATGCTTTTGCGCCGAAGAAGCGGCACATCGGGTAGAATGGGAATCAGTCCGCACCCCCGCACCTGAGAGGAAGTGCCGCCGCCATGCTGAGTGTACCCGCCGCGAAAGTCCGAATGGTCCGTGTGACGACCTACGGCAAGGCCCTCGAAGCCATCGAGCAGGAGGCCGTCCTGTCCGTCAACAACGGCAACCAGGTGCTGGTGAACGCCGCCTGCGCCTCGGACACCCTACCCGACACGCCGGGCGGCCCCAAAGCCGCCGTCGCCGCCTGGGCCGAGACCCTGTCCCATCAGCACGGCTTCATCTGGAAGCGCGTCGGCCTGGACGTGCTGTTCATTAAGGCTGCTGTTTAATGGGTAATTACAAATGCTGATGGCTGGAATGCACTAGAAACCTATATGGATAGGTTCTTCACAGTGTAGGGTAAAACGATGGCACGAGATAGATTCCAGGGACGACATGTTCCGATTAGATTTGAAGGTAGACTCCTGGCTGAGAAGTATGTTGGGAAGCCTTTAAGTGGGGATGGCATGATAAACGAGGGTTATGACTTTTACCATGGCAGTAAACAAAAAGTCGGCTGGATAGAATCAACCATTGATGGGAGTAAATTCGCCATCGAGAAAGCGACTATCCGCTTAGATCCTACCTTTCCGCGTTTCCCTTCCACGCAGGATGATTTTGTTCTAGATGAACAAGAATGCATGATAGACTTCAAACATGAGAGTGAAAGTCACCAAATCGAATATCTAATGGATACAGGACTTATTCCAGTGGGCATGTATTATGCAACTTTTACGTTGACTCTGCAAGGCGGGGAAGTAACAAAGCGGCGTGTTGATGTCACTATAAGGTGACGACATGTTTTGGTGTTCATTCAATAGAGTTGTGGTGCAAATAAGCCTTTTGGCTCTGTAAGGCTCCCTGAGCGCATTATAGCTTCCTGAATGAAAATCTTGTCAATTTATCGTCACCAGGGGCCTCACAGCCGCTCCAAGCGGCAAGAAAAGCCATTCCTGAGTCAAGAGACTGAATAATTGCACCACAACTCTAATGGTTATCAAAACCGAAGCAACTAAAATTCTTAACAGCACCGACTCAATCTCTGTCAGCCTCCGCTGTCCAGTATGTCGGCAGATAGGAACAATGGAGAATCTTGGGCATGACCTTTTACTTGATCCCATAACTGTAGTTGGGGATCGCCGTTGCCCAAATACCCATTGTCATGCCCATATCTTTGTCACCCTGAAGGACGGTCAGCTCATCGCATCATATCCACCAGAAACTATCGATTTCGACACGACTGGTATCCCCCCGTCAGTCGTTGAAAGTTTTAGTGAAGCAATAATCTGCCATGCAAATGAATGTTATGTGGCGGCAGCTATCATGGTTCGAAAGACTTTGGAAGAATTATGCAATGATCAAAAAGCACAAGGTTCAAATCTTCATAAGCGCCTTGAAGATTTGTTCACAAAAATCGTGGTGCCTGAAGGATTCAGTGAGGGAGTGATGGATTTGAAGCTATTGGGGAACGATGCTGCCCATATCGAGTCGCAAACATACCGACAAATTGGTAAAGTAGAAGTTGAATTGGGGATCGACATTGCTAAGAATGTTCTACTCGCGTTATACCAGTTCAAAGGTCTAATGAACCGTCTCGGCAATTATAAGGTTGCAGAAAAATCGTATTCATAAGGCCAAGCGTGCATGATTATTGTTAATCATGTTGCAGCAAATAAAGGTAAGTAACCTAAAAATTAAGGTAGAAACAGCCGCCTCTCATTGAGAGGCGGCTGTTTATTGATGAAGCGGGCGACCAGGCTCGAACTGGCGACATTCTCGTTGGCAACGAGACATTCTACCACTGAATTACACCCGCATCGGTGAGGCAGAACTGGAACGATTACGAAGATGATTATGCACCAAACGATGCCGGTTTGTCAACAGGTTTGGCGCGAAACCGCAAAAAATCAAATGCCTTCCATCGGATTCGAACCGACACTGTATGCGGCCTAAACGCATTCTCTCTACCAATTGGAGTAGGAAGGCCCGTTTTGTCATCGCTAAACGCCGTAAGTATATCCAAGCCGCCGCTCTCTTGTCAAGCCTCTGCGATGTGGAGGAGCGGCACGGCTGCAAACCAGGCTTCTATGTAGGGGCGCGATTCATCGCGCCCTTCCTATTCATCGCGCCCTTTCCAATCATCACGCCCTTCCTTCTGATCTTTCCGAAGCCCCGAAGGAGCGGCCCATCCGAGAAGACCCGGCCTTTAGGCCGGGTTCCGTTAGGGCCGGAGAGTAAGAACCCTACCCGTCTGGTATAATAGGGCAGGAATTCGAGACGCGCCCGGCGAAAGGGACGGCGATCATTTTCCCCTCACTGCTGACAAGGAGCATTTATTTATTCTCATGGCTGAACCAGACGATCCCACCCGAGACAATTCATTCGAGGTCGCCAACGCCATCCCCGGCATCAGCGACAATATGGCCGATGATGACGAAGACATGCGCGAGCGCCAGCCGATTGATCTGGACGCGCCCGTCGCGCCCGCCCCGCCCCCCGCCCCGGCACAGACCCCAGCAGCGGCGACGACGCCCGCCAACGGCGCGGCGCCCGCCGTCAGCACCCAGGAAATCGAGGAGCTGAAGGACAAGGCCAAGCAGGCCAACGACAACTACCTGCGCGCGATGGCGGACTTGCAGAACTTCCGCCGGCGCGGCGAGGACGAGCGCCTGCGAATCATCCGGGACGCCAATGAGCGGCTGATCAAAGAGCTGCTGCCCGTCCTTGACGACTTCGACCTGGCCCTGGATGCCGCCCGCAAGACCGAAAGCTATGAGCAGCTCATCGGCGGCGTCGGCGCGGTCCAGCGCAAGTTCGTGGACACGCTGAACAAGCAGGGCGTCCAGCCCATCCCCGCCGTCGGCGAACCGTTCAACGCCGAGGTGCATGAGGCGGTCATGCTGGACGAGGAAAGCGAGGAGCCGGACGAGACCGTCACCGCCGAGCTGCGTAAAGGCTACACGCTGCACGACCGGGTCATCCGGCCCTCGCTGGTCAAGGTCGCCAAAAAAAGCTAGGGCAGGAACAGGGCTGGCGCATGAACGGGCAGCGGCTCCGGCCCCTGGGGCTGGGGGACATCTTTGATGAGGGGTTCGACCTGTACAAGCGGAACTTCGTGTTCCTGCTGCTGGTCACGGCCCTGGCGGTCGTCCCGCTCGACATCGGGCTGGCCTTCGTCAGCCCGCGTCTCCTGCCCGCCGTCTTCGACCTGTTCGGCGTCACGGCGGGTTCGGATGCGTTCTGGATCTGGCTCCTCGTCGGCCTGACCAGACTGATGCTGTTCTTTCCGCTGCTCATGCTGGCCGTCGCGCCCCTGGTGTCGGCCGCCGGCGCGCGCTATCTGGAGCGAGGGGTAAGCGTTTGGGCCGTCTACCGCGCCTGGCTGCGCCGGCTGCCCGGCCTGCTCCTGACCGTGCTGCTGGTCGGGGCGGCGCTGGACCTCGGCCTGCTGGGCTGCCTCGCCGGCTGGCTCCCGGTGGCGACGCAGCTCTTCTTCACGCTGCACGCCTTTGCCATCGAGGGAAAAGGGCCGGGCAAGGCGCTGGGCCGGTCGAACGGGCTAGTCGGCGGCTACGGCGGGCGGGTCTTCAACTGCCTGTTCCTGCTGGGGCTGGTCGCCTGGGTCATCAGCCTGGGCGTGACGTTCCCCCTGGCCTACCTCTTAGACAACGTCCTGCACCTCGCGCCCGGCACGCAGAGCCTTTACGGCGGCGCGGGCGTCGGGCAGTCGGCGGAAGGGCAGGTCGTGATGCTGATCAGCACCGGCCTGGCCCACCTGTTCCTGATGCCGTTCGTGGTCTGCGTGATGACCGTTTTGTATTACGACCTTCGTATTCGCAAGGAGGGCTTCGACATCGAGCTGCTGGCCGAAGACCTGCGTTACCCGCCCCTGACGGCACTCGGCCCGTTTCTGCCGCCCGCGCCCGTCTACGGGCCGATCCGCCCAGGCATGGCGCCTTCTCGTCCGGGCGTTCCGCCCCCCGTATACCCTGGATATGGAGGGCAGCCGCGTTGACCCGAACTGCCTGTTCTCTCGCTCCTGCCCTTGTCCTTCTGCTGGTCGTGCTTCCGGCCCTGCGGGGTATGACGGCCACGCCGCAGGAGTACGACCGCGCCCTGGCCCAAGTGCAGGCCGCCCTCGTCAGCCAGGCGCAGGCAATCCAGGCCGAGGAAGTGCCGTCGGGGGAAGCGCCGTCCCTGCTGGCGCAGCAGACGTTGGGGCCAATCCACAGCATCGAGGCGCCGGGCCGCGCGCCTGTCCCGGTGGATTCGTCGCGCCTGGTTGCCGCCATTCAGGCGGCCGAAGCGGTCAAGGACCCGGACAAAAAGGCGGACGCGCTTGAGGCGGTCGGCGGGCAGATCACGAGCCTGCGGGACCAGATCACCCACGCGGGCGCGGCGCCCAACGCCGCCGCTGTGACCCGCTCCGCCCGCGCCATCCTGTCGCGTCCCGAATTCGGCTCCGACCTGCCGCCGCCGCCCTCGCTGGCCGAGCGCATCGCCGCCTGGCTGGACCGCGTCTTTTCCCGGCAGCCGTCCGCGCCCAACGTGAACCTGCCCAGCATCAACCCCAAGGTCATTCTGGGCATTTTGATCATCGTCGCGGCGGGCGCCTTCGCCGTCCTCGTCGCCGTCATCGTGCAGGCCATCGGGCGGCGGGCGACCCGCGCGAAGCCGCTGGCGCTGGATGAGGAAGAGGCCACCCTGGTGGAAGCGCGGGACAACGACAGCCTGCTGGCCCTGGCCGAGCAGCAGGCGAAAAACGGCGACTACCGCCGCGCCTTCCGCCTGGTTTACCTCGCGGCCCTGGTCGCGCTGGACACGGGCGGCGTCCTGCGCTTCGACCGCTCGAAGACGAACTGGGAATACCTGCGCGCCCTGCGCGCGGCGGGTCGGGGCGACATCTACGCCGCCCTAACGCCGCTGACGCGCGAGTTCGACCAGGTCTGGTACGGGTTCGCCGTCACCGACGCCTCGCACTACGCCCGCGCCCTGGCGCAGTATGGGGCGCTGCTGGCCGCCCCCCACAGCGCGGACGGGCAGGCCGCGCCCCGGCCCGTCTCAGGAGCCACGTCCTGATGCGCCGCAGTCGAGACCTGGTCGCCGTTCTTTTCCTCCTGGCGCTGTTCGTCGCCGGCGGCCTGCTGCTGGGCGGGCGCGGCGCGGCCCCCAAGCGCACCGTCGGCGCGGAAGGCGGGCGCGACCCATCGATCACGAACGACCGCGCTTCGGGGAGCAGGGGCGCGTTTGAATGGACCGCACAGCTTGGCTATCAGCCTGCCGTTTGGCGTCAAAGCTGGTCCCGGCTTTCGCCGTCCGAGCCGGGCGTCCTCCTGGTCATTGATCCGCAGATTCAGGAGCCGATGGCAACCATCACCGGCGGGGGAAAGAACGGCGGTGACCGGACGCTGCTGGCGCAGCGTGACGCCGCTGTGCTGCGCCGGTGGCTGGCAGCGGGCGGGGGCCACACGGCCATCCTGCTGACGTCGCGGCTTCCTAGCGGTCAGACCGGGCCAACCCCTTCCTCCGACGACCAGGACACCTTTGGCGATGCCCTGGACTTGATCGTCGAGTCGGCCTCGCCTCCCACCGGGCGCGTCGAGTTCGCGCCTTTGCAGCCCACGGCGGATACGCAGGGGATGATCAGTCTGCATTCCGCCGCCGATGCGCGGATCAAGCGGGAGCGCCCGGACGGACTGGCCCTCTTTGGCGACGGCGCGGGGCCGGTGGCACTGGAACTTCCCGTGGGCCGGGGCCGGCTGATCGCCGTCGCCGACAGCGGGCTGTTCTCGAACGAGAACCTCGCGAAGTCCGAGAACGCCGTCTTTCTCGCCAACCTGCTGGCGCATTACGGCCATCCGGGCGGCGCCATTTTGTTTGACGAGTACCACCACGGCGATGTCGCCGCAAACGCCGGCGGCTCGGTTTGGGAGGCCCTGGGCCGACCGCTGCAACTGGCCTTGATCCAGATCTTCCTGGCGGGGCTGTGCCTGATGATCCTGCTGGGGGGTCGCTTCGGCCCGCCGGTTCCGGCGCGGGACTTGGCGCGGTCTTCGGCGGATTATGTCGCCTCGCTGGCAAGCCTGTACCGCCGGGCGGAGGCGTCTGGAACCGCTCTGGAAACGCTGTACCGCCAGTTCCTGCGGGACATCTGCGGGCGGCTGGCCCTGCCGCCGGACGTGAACCTGGAACGGCTGGCCGAGGTCGCCGCCCGGCGCGGGCAGGTGGACAAGGAGCGCTTCCGACGCCTGCTGGCGACCTGCGAGCTGCGGCTGGACGGCGGGAAAGTGACCGAAGCCGAGCTGCTGGACTTGACCCGGCAAATGGAGAGCATCAGAAAGGAAATCGGCATTGCCTGACGAATCGGAACAAACACAGACGCAGAGCTTTCCGCCCCAGAACCCATCGCTCCAGGGCGCTCCGCGCGCGCCCGAAGCCGCCCCCGCCCAGCCCTCGTGGGGAGCGCCCTCGGTGAACTTCTTCACGCCGCCCCCGGTCGAAACGGCGGCGACGCCCTCCTACCAGGCAACAGGCGGCGAGGTGCAGCGGGTGGCGCAGGCGATCACGGCGGAAGTTCACAAGGCCGTCGTTGGTCAGGACGAGACCATCGAAAACGCCCTCGCGGGCCTGTTCGCCGACGGCCACATCCTGCTCGAAGGCGTGCCGGGGACGGCCAAGACGCTGCTCGTCCGCGCCCTGGCCGCGGCCGTTTCGGGCGAGTTCAAGCGCATCCAGTTTACGCCGGACTTGATGCCCTCGGACATTACGGGCACGCGCATCTTTGACCAGCAGGCGATGGAGTTCGTGTTCAAGCCCGGCCCGCTCTTCACGGGCCTGCTGCTGGCCGACGAGATCAACCGGACGCCGCCCAAGACGCAGGCCGCCCTGCTGGAAGCGATGCAGGAACATCGGGTGACGGTGGACGGCGAGACGCACGACCTGTCTCCCGTGTTCATGGTCTTCGCGACGCAGAACCCCATCGAGTTCGAGGGCACATACCCATTGCCGGAAGCCCAACTGGACCGGTTCCTGCTGAAAATCTTGGTCGCCTACCCGCCGCTGGAAGCCGAACAGACCGTCCTGCGGCGCTACCATGAGGGATTCGACGCCAACGACCTCCATTCCGTTGGGATCCGCCCCGTCGCCGATGTCGCCTCCATCATGCGCTGCCGCGCCCTGATCAAGCAGGTGCGCGTCGAGGAGGCCATGTTCCAGTATATCACGCGCCTGGTCTCGGCCACGCGCGATCACCGGCAGCTCGTGCTGGGCGCCAGCCCGCGCGCCTCCATCGCCCTGCTCGGCGTCGGCAAGGCCCTGGCCGCCATGCGGGGCCGCGATTTTCTGATTCCCGACGATGTAAAGGCTATCGCCCCCGCGACCCTGCGCCACCGCCTGCTGCTGCGGCCCGAAGCCGAGATCGAGGGCGTCAGCGCGGACCGGGTCATTGAGAGCATTTTGGACGGTCTGGAAGTGCCCCGCTAAGAGTGATGATTTGAAGTTTCACATCGCCCACACGACGCGCTACGAGTATGATGCCCCGCTCCTCGGCGAGTGCTTCATGGAGGCCCGCCTGCGCCCTTTGACGGTTCCCGGCGAACAGGTCTGCCGCGATTATGCCATCACGGTAGACCCGCCCACCCCTGTCTTCGGCTACGATCAGCTTCACCAGATGGGCCTGGTCAACCACTTCGTCCTGCGCGGCGACCCGCACCAGTTCCTGTCCATCCAGGCCGAATCGGTCGCCGAAACCCTGCGAGACAATCCCTTCGAGGACCTGAACTTGCTGGCGGAAGACTGGCCCCTGCTTGCGGACCCTGCCCTGCACGAGCAGTTCGCCGAGTTTCTAGCCCCGACCCCGCTGGTTCCCCTGTTCGGCTCCTGGAGCGGCCCCGAACCCCTGCCCGGCGTTTTGGACTACGCGCAGGCACTCTCAAACGAGATTTACACCCAGTTCGAGTACGTCCCCGGCTCCACGGACATCAGCACGCCGCTGGCCGACTTCGCCCATCAGAAGCGCGGCGTCTGCCAGGACTACGCCCATCTGATGCTGGCCGCCGCCCGCTCGCGCGGCGTCCCCGCCCGCTACGTCAGCGGCTATGTTTATGCCGGTAAGGACGACGGGACGCAGGGGGCAGGCGCGACCCATGCCTGGATCGAGTTGTACCTGCCCCACGCCCAGGCGTGGAAGGGCTTCGACCCGACCAACAACATCCTCGTCGCCGACCGCCACATCAAAGTCGCTGTTGGCCGCGACTATGCCGACGTGCCGCCCACCAAAGGCATTGTGCGGGCGGCAGTCGGCAACCCCCTCCCCTCGGAAACAGCCTTGAAGGTGGATGTGCGGGTAGAGCAAGCGGCCTAGCGAGTGAGTCCAGATTGGGAGCAGGAGACACGGAAGTGAACGAGGCAGAAATACAGGTTCAGCAGGAACTCGTCTCCCTTGTCGAAGTTTTAGGCAAATTGACGGGGCTGACCTCACGATGGAGCGGCGAGGTAGAACTGTCACAGGACCCCCGGGCGTCAGGCCGCAAGCCCTTCTCCTGCCGCATCGTCCTCAACGAACGCCTGGCAGAACAGCCAGTACGCTGGCGGACGCTTATCCATGAAGCGCTGCATTCGTTCTCCGCAGGCTATAATATGACTGACTATCAAGCCTGTCTCGGGTGGGAAGAAGGAGTGATTGAACAAACCCAGCGCCTGCTCCGCCCTGTCGTCCTTGAAAGGCTTGGCCTACAGATAGACGATTCGATCTTCATGTCAGTTGAGGCACACTACTCGTTCAATAAGTACATCCGGGCATTGGAGCGGATACGCATCGCTCTCGGCCATGAAGCACAGCTCTCGGCCATGAAGAACAACTGAGGTTCTACCTTAGCCTTCTTGCTACGGAGATCAAACAGAGGCAAAATTATGTCTTCGGCATCGGCAATAGGCTCACACGTCATGAGCGTGTGGCATTTGTGACCGTATTTTCGGAAGCAAATTCTCTTCTGAGGGAGGCCCCTTGATGAGTTATACGGAACACCCAGAGCGCGAACGGATACTGAATCAAGCACTCCGGGCAAGAACATACCTTGAGATCGCAACGGCGACCCGTGAGATGGACCAGTGGGTAGACGACCATCCCGATGATTTGGGCGTCATAGATGCCTACGAGGTGCTGGAAAACATGCAGGAGATCGCCGAGTTCCAGCAGGAGGAACTTAACCGCCAGCCGCTTGCCAAGATCGCGGCTTAGTTCAAGATCGCGGCTTAGTTCAAGATCGCGGCTTAGTTCAAGATCGCTTTCGCCGCCGCCGAAGGCATCCGCTCGACGACGCAGATTTCGCGGCCTACGGCGTCTTGGAACTCCGGGAGGGTCATGTCGTCCAGGAACACGTCCCGGTCCGGGTCGCGCAGCATGATGGAGGGGAGCACGACACGCTGGCCGACCGAACCGCCCATCTTGTTCAAAGCCCCGGCGATGTCGTGGCCGGTCAGCAGGCCCGCGACGCTGATGTTGCCCTCGAAAAAGGTGTTGTGGACGGCGCAGACGTTGACATGGAGGTTTTCCACGCGGTTGAAAGTGTCGGCCAGCGTCCCAACAAATGGCGCGGCCAATTCGCCCGTGACCAGCGTTGCGGAGCGGGGCGAGGAAAGCCGGGGCGGCAGGCGGCGGGCGACCTTTTGGACGTCGTCCTCGAAGAGACGCACCAGGCCGACTCCGTCTTCGAGCTGCGGGAAGCCCTCGTACTGCCGGGCGGGCGGAACGGGCAGGCCCGCGCTCAGGTAAAGCTCGTCGCTGAGGAACACGAAGTTGGTCCCCAAGTTTTGGCGGAACCCCCTGCGCCAGCCTTCGGCTTCCTGAACCAGCGCATGGGCGAAGTCCGGCGTACAGGTCTTCAAGGCGGCCAGCCGGTCCCGGAACTGGGTCAGACCGACCGGCACGACGGCGACGGACAGGACGCCGCCATACGTCCCGCGCGCCTCCGGGTGCAGCGCCGCCAGGTCACGCACGGTCTTTTCGAGCTGCGCGCCGTCGTTATAGCCGGGGCACAAAACGACCTGGCCGTGGATCTGAATCTTGGCATCGGCCAGCATTTCGAGGCGCGGCAGGATCGGCTCCGGCGTTTTCCGGCCCAGCATCCGCCCGCGCACTTCGGGGTCGGTGGCGTGGACCGAAACGAACAGGGGCGAGAGCTTCTGGTCGATCACTCGCTGAAATTCGTCCTCGCCCATGTTGGTCAGGGTCAGGTAGTTGCCGTGCAGGAACGACAGCCGGTAGTCGTCGTCCTTAATGTAGAGCGAAGACCGCAGGCCCTTCGGCTGCTGGTACAGGAAGCAGAAGACGCACTTGTTCTTGCAGATGTGGACGCGGTCGAATAGGTCGTCGCCGAACTCGATCCCCAGGTCTTCATCGTACTCTTTGGCGATCTGGAAGTGCATCGGGCCGACGCCCTCGCGCGCCACGTCCAGCGTGACGCGCTCGCCCGCCGACAGAAAGGCGAAGTCCACGATGTCCAGGACGGGCTGGCCGTTGACATGGGTGACGACATCGCCGACGCGCACGCCCGCGCGGGCCGCCGCCATGTCCGGGTCCAGGGTCAGCACTCGCGCCCGCTCCGCCTTGGCCTTGCGCGTTACGACCTTCTCATCGGCCATGGGCAGGGCCAGGGTATCGCCCGGCGCGTTACGCCGGACCGTATTTTCGGTATTCATAGCCATACCACTTTATTATACCTGAACGCGCCCACAGGGCGCGGAGTTCCTGGGCAGCGCGCTTGCAACTTTTCCGGCCCTGGCGTGTCTTACATTACAAGCGAAAGAATCAGCATTCGATGCCGCCTGAACGACGCCCAAGCTGGACGGACGCGCTTTCAAGCCTGCCCCGCCTGGACCCCGATGTCGCCCTGGTCCGCCAGTTCCGGGCGACGGCGGACCCGGCCGTGTTCGAGATTCTGTTCCGCAAGTACCAGACGCCGGTCTTCAGCCTGGTCTACCGGATGGTCAACGGCGAGGACGCCTATGATCTCACCCAAGAGGTCTTCCTGCGCGCCCTGCGCGCCCTGCCGTCGTTCAAAGGAGACGCGAAGTTTCGGACCTGGCTGCTGACCATCGCGCGCAACGTCTGCCTGAACCACCTGCGGGACACCAAGCTGCGGGCGGGGATCGAGGAAGGCTCGCTCGACGAGGAGCCGGAAACGCCGGGCTACATCCAGGAGCCGGCCGATCCCAATGCGGACATCGCCCGCATCGCCGAGGTCCGCGAGTTGCAGCGGGTCGTGGATCGGGTCCTCTCGGAACTGACGCCCGAGCAGCGCCTGCTGATCACGCTGCGCGACCTGCAAGGGCTGTCATATGAAGAGGTCGCCGAGATCATGGAACTGAGCCTGGTCAACGTCAAGTCCAAGCTGCATCGGGCGCGGCTGGCGTTCAAGAGCAGGTTCCAGCCGTTCCTCGCCCTGGTCAGCCCGGAACTGGACTTATAACTTTATCGAAAGCACAGTTCATCACGGCTATGAGGAAGCAGATTGATGCATCAAGCAAATCAATGGCGCTTGGCTCTCGGAGAAGAGATTGGGTCTGTTTATGCAGAAGAAGCGAAAGTAACTGCCGTCTTTTTACATGGGTCCACAGCTTATGGATCAGCAGACCGCTTTTCCGACATTGAGCTTGCTGTGTGCTGGTCTGAGCCTCCATCAGAAGATGAACTCGCAGCAATCGCCGTTCGAGCAGGAGGCACCTCTTGGAAGTTGTCTTCATTTTCCTACAGTGAGACCTTGAAGGCGTGGGCGGAAGAGTATTATGTTCGAGGCGTTAAGATTGATACCGGGCAATGGACCACGGCAACCTTAGAACAAGTTTTGGCAGATGTTGTCATGAATGGGGATGCCTCACTCATGAAACAAAATACGGTTTCCGTGATTTTACATTGCATTCCCATATATGGTGAGGAGATCATTAGGTCTTGGCAGGAAGAAGCAGGAAATTATCCAATCGCACTGGCTGTTGCAATGGTTATGGATCATTTGCCCTCCGGCTCATTCGGGGGTCAGGAGATGTTAGCGCAGCGTAATGAGATCCCTCTTCTCTACCAGAATCACTGCCACAGGATACGGCAGATTCTGGGTATTTTGATGGGAATCAATCGCATTTATTATCCTGGTCACAAATGGACGCAGCAACTAACCTCTGAAATGTCCATTGTTCCTACTGACCTTTTTGCGCGACTAGAAAAAGTGTTTCGTTTAAATGCCATTGCCGGTACGCAGGAGCTGCGGGATCTTACTTTGGATACATTCGACTTGGTCGAAGCGCATTTGCCTGATGTGAATGTCAGTGCGCGGCGGGAAGAATTCATGAGTCCCTACCAAAGCTGGGATGAGGGGGTAAGCGAAAGTGACACGGGATGAAGCGCGCGCGCGGTATTCCGACTATTTGGAAGACGCGCTGGACCCCGCCGCGCGGGACGAGATGCAGGCGTTTCTGGCAAAGGAGCCGGAGGCAGCCGCCGAGATGATCGGTCTGGAGCGAACCCTGTCCCTGCTGCACCGCCTGCCGCCCCGCGAGCCGGTCCTGGACATCTGGCGCGAGTTCGCGCCGCAGGTGGAAGCCTTCCGCGCCGAGCGGCGCTTGGGCCTCACGCCGCGCCTGCGCCTGCACTGGAGCGCGCTGCTTTCCCAGGTCAGCGCCGGCGTCATCCTCTGGACGCACGCGCTAGCAAGCCGGGCGCACGTCGGTCTGAGTCGGCATCTGCTGCACGACGCCTGGAGCGCGCTGCACGCCGACAAGGGAAGGGAATAGCAAAGGGAAGGGAATAGCAGACGATGGAAGCTGACAGGGAAGCCATGAAAGAGCATGGACATCTGCAAAACGAGAACCAAGCCTATGCCGATCTGCTCTGCGGGCATCTCCAGGGGATGGTCTACCGTCTGCGCCAACTCACGCCCGCGCAGTGGGATTGGACGCCCGCCCCGCCCGCGCCGACGGCGCGCCTCCTGGCGACGCACGCCTGGCAGTGGCTGATCTGCGACCGCCGGCACATCGCCGAGCCGGACGCTCGAAAGCACCCGCCCGTTCCCGACCCGCCCGCCGCCCCTGCCGCGCTGTGCGACGCGCTGGCCGAGGAAACCGAGCGGTGGCGCGCCCTCATCCTGGGCCTGACGCCGGAGCAGTTCGGGCAGGAGCGTCACCAGTTCAACGACTATGAAATGAACGTCCGCGACTTCGTTTGCCACATGATCCAGAACTGCATCTACAAACACGGCCAGTTCGCCACGCTCTATTTCGCGCTCGGTCTCGACGGCGATGCGCCTTACGACGCTCCCTGGCCGAACCCGATTTATCAGGCGCTGCACGAGGCGGGACACCATGAGACGCCTTAGCGCCCGCGTCATCCTCGGCTTCCTCCTCCTGCTGCTGACCTTGCCGGGACGTGCCGACCCGCCGCGCGTCGTCGTCGTTGCCATTCACGGCACGGTCTGGCCGGGCACGGCGACCTTCGTGCGTCAGCAGCTTGACACGGCTTACCGGCAGGGCGCGGCGGGCGTGATCCTGGACCTGGACACGACCGGCGGCTCGCCCGCCGCCGCCCAGGACATCAAGCAGGCGGTTCTGGATCATGCCTCGGCTTTCCCCATCGCCGCCTTCGTGCATGACCGCGCCCTGGGGCCGGGCAGCCTGATCGCCGTCGCCTGCAAGACCATCGCCTTCTCGCCCGGCGCGTCCCTGGGGGATGCGCCGAGCGGCTCCAAATCCGAGTTCCGGGCGGCGGCGGATGCCAACCGGCGCAACCCCGCCGTCGCCGCCGCCTTCGTGTCCGCCGACTCCGACCTGCCCGCGCTAGGCGTCAAGGCCGGCGACAGCCTGACCCTGACGGCGGGCCAGGCGCAGTCGGCGGGCTACGCCGACCTCGTTGCCTCCTACTCCTCCAACATCCTGCCGAAGATGAGTCCCGCCCTAGTCGGGGCGCAGGTCTCGACGGTAGACCTGTCCCCCTGGAACGCCGTTGCGCTGTGGATCACGCAGCCCTGGGCGACGATCCTGCTGCTGGCCCTGGGCCTGGCGCTCGTGCTGGTCGAGATGCTGACCCTGCACACCTGGGGTCTCGCGGGCATCGCGGGCGGCCTGCTGGTCGCGCTCATCTTTGCCGCCTACATCACCGTCGGCGCGGCGACCTGGGTGGGCGTCCTGCTGTTCCTCGGCGGCTGCGCCCTGCTGCTGCTGGAAACCCACGTCCTGCCCGGCCACGGCTGGCCCGCCCTCTCCGGGCTGGCCCTGATCTTCATCGGCCTGTTTTACGCCCTGGGCGGCTCGCAGGCGGGCGCGCTCTACCCCGCCGCCACGGCCCTCTTTGTGACGGTCGGCCTCCTCGTCGCCTTCTTCCTGTACCTGCCCCGGTCCGGCGTCTGGAAGCGCCTGGGCCAGCCCCTGCGCCAGACCGCCCTGGCCGGGTATGTGTCCAGCGACGACTACACCGGCTTCCTGGGACAGCGCGGCGTGGCCGTGACGATGCTGCGCCCGTCCGGCACGGCCGAGTTCGACGGCATCCGCCTCCCCGTCGTCTCCGACGGCGAGTTCGTGTCGCCGGGAACCGCCGTCCAGGTCGTGACCGTCCAGGGCAGCCGGATCGTCGTCCGGCCCGAGTAATTGTCCTTTTGGAAGAACGCAAAGCGAAGCCCGGCCTCTCGATGAGAGGCCGGGCTTTTCTCCGGTGCCGGTCAGCGCGTCACCGGCACGTCTTGATCCTTTCGTTCGCCGCCGCTATCGTCTGGTCATCGCCGAGTTGTGCGGCTTTCTGATAGGCAGCCTTTGCCCCAGGATCATTCGTTCTCAGCAGTCCCTCACCCAGATAGTAGTTGGTCACAGGCGAGTCGGGGTAGAGCTTGGCTGCCTCCCGCAGATGGGCAAGCGCCTCCTTGTTGCTGCCGAATGCCATTTCTTCATGGGCAACGGCGGTCTCCGCCAGGGCTTGCAGGCGCTCCGGCGTGTACCGCTCCTGAGTTGGGAGGGTGCGCTCCGCGACCAGTTCCGGCAGCAAGGCTTTCAGGTGAGGCTTGCCGCCATTGTACTGGCTGTCTTGATAGTCCAGCGCATAGGCCGCATGATTATAAACCGACACGGCCTCGGCGGCTTGCCCCGCCTTGTTCAGCAGCAAGGCGAATTGCATCAGTTTCTTAGTGTCGTTCTCGTAGAAACCACCCGTGGTGGAGCCACCGCGATAGATCGCCTGGCGGCTGTAGGCCAACCCGCCGACTGTGTCGCCCGTCGCCTGGCAACAGGCGATCAGCCCGTACAGCGCCAATCGGTGAGCCGACCCATATTTCGGCGAGACATCTAATGCCTGCTGGTACTGGCTCTGTGCGCCCTGCCATTGGCCGCTCTTGGCAAGATCGTCTCCCGCCTTGACGATGGTAAAGGCTTCGTCCTCCGCCGCCGCCTCCTGTAGCAGTTGCGCCTTCGCCGCCGGAGAAGACAACAAATGGGCTGAGGTTGTTGCCACTTTTAAGTCTGTCGGACCCAGAGTTGCCGGACTCGATGCCGCTGAAGACGACTCGGGTTGTGCCTGGGTCGCACTGATGGGGCATAGGACGAGAAACATCCCCAGAAGAACGGCATTTCGCATTTGCATTTGATTGTCCTTTCGGTCAGAAAATGTCATGGACGAAGCACAGTGTCACCGACATTGACATTGCTCCACTGAGGAGGTTGATCTGTTGTCACTCCTGGATCAGAAGTCTGCCCGCTGACGGGCGGACTCCCATTAGTGGCCGCGTTCCACTGACCTGTTGCCTTGTTTTTAACAACGTTGCCGGTCCAACTCCAGTCAACCCTTTGGAGCGGCACCCAGATCGGTGATCCAGTTCCTCCCGTACTTGGTTGATACATCAGCCAAGTAGTAAAAGTGTAGGAGGCGAAGGCGGTGTACCAGTTGTTGCCGCCGTTATCAGACGCCCCAATACTAAAAGACACGAATGGCGTATCAGTAGAAATTCCCTGGCTGCTGACATCCCATTGATATCCTTGTGGATAGTATTGATAGGTTGATGATCCTATTCGGTAAGGAAAACCAGTGTCTAAGCCAGTTGTTGGCAATACATAGCTGGTATTACCATATATATCAGTCTGAGGCACCTTTAAATAGCAAAGGCTAGGTTGGTTGTTTAATGGGGATCGCTGAAATTGCACCGTCGGTGTTACGATCTGGGCAAAACATCCGCTGCCTCCGCTAAATGGAGAAGGGACAGTTATAGTCGCATCCCATTTTTCAATGTAGCCCATTTGCGTTTGGTCGAAAACTGGCCCTGTATTTGGGTCCGTCGAATGTGCGTTCCAAACGGCTGTCGGCTTCAGGAAGGTAAGCGGAACCGACGTGGGGGTCACGCTCCCAGTGGTGCCGTCAGGGAACGTTAAGTTGACGGCGCACTTGGCAGTCACGGTGTCCGCTGCTTGGTCATAGAAGCTCAGGGGGTTGACAGCGATGCCGTTCCCGCTCGTGTCAGTCCCCGTCTTATCGATGCTCGTCAGTAGGAACAATTGCTGAATGTTGTTCGTTCCGTCCCAATTCTTGATTGGATTCGGCCCAGTTCCGCCAGTGAACGACCAGGTGTAGCTGGTTACCTTCACACCCGAGGGAATGCCTTTCAAGGTTGCCGTGATCTGCTGTCCGGTCAGAGCCTCTTGCGTGCCGTTGACGTTGATTGCCCCATCGAGGTTGATAGTGACCGGGTAAGCGGTAGCCAAGGCGGTAGCCAAGGCGGTAGCATTGTCGCTGGCGGAAGTATACCCGTTGCCGGGACCGGAGTAGTAGTAGGTGCCGGGGCCGCTGGAACCCGGCCCCGCCGCCGAGTCCACCCATGAGCCGTAGCGCAGCGAGTTGCTGCTGTCCACGCTCACGCTCCCCGACATCGGCACCTGCGCTACCAGGCCGCTGACCGACGCCTGTACCACATGGTAGCCGTCCTTGGCTTGGGACACGGATAATCCAGCGTTCCCCGCCGTCGCCGTCACACTGTCACCGCCCAGCGAGGCAGTCGCCGTTGCCGATAGGCCACTCGCCTGAGAAATGGAAGCACCGGCGCTCACGCTGGTGTGGACGATGAAATTGGCCGGGCTAGGCGCGGGGTCGGGGCCAGTCCAGACGAAGTAGGCGGTGAGGGTGTCGCTGGTGTCGCCGTGGGCACTGCCCAGCAGGTCCGGCGGCAGGGGGATGTTGTCGGGCCGGTCGCCGCCGTAGTTGTTGGGGTCGTAATAGCAGACCGGGCCGGAGCCATACTCGTCCGTGGTGGTGTTGCCAGCATATCCATTGAGGCTGAGGCTGGGCGGGCCGTACTCGGAGCCGCTGTTGGCGCTGTACTTGTTGGGCGAGAAAGCGCCGAACCACCACTGAGCGGCGCTGTCGGGGACGGGGTAGGTGTTGCTGAGGTTAGGCTGCTTGCCTGACGGTGTCAGGTAGGCGCCGCCGTCGCTGTTGAGGCGGCGGTCGCCGGACGGGAGCGGGTTGCCGCTGGAGTCGCAGGGAACCCAGGACCCGCTGGAACCGGGGTAGCCGCCCGATCCGCCGCCGGGGTAGCCGCCCGATCCGCCGCCGGGGTACTGTGCCTGTGCGGGGCTGTGGGCAGTGCCAAGGACGAACACGGCAAGGCCAATCAGGGCGAAGAAGCAGGTTAGAGCGACTTTAGTGAGAGGCGAGGCAAGACAGCGACCCAAGAGCCGGAACGAGAGCATGACGATCCTCCAATCAAGAACAGCAAAGCAAAACATCTGCGAAGCGAAGCGATGATGGAAGGCGTTTATGATCAGCGTCGTGAGATGATTATATCACGGCGGCCATGTGTTGTCAAGCACTAATTTTGCAACCTTTGGGCGGCTACAGCAGCGGCGCGGACAGGATGCGGGAGGCGATGGCGTGGGCGTCGGGCAACACGATGTCGTCGGGGACCTTCTGGCCGGTGGTGATGAAGGCCAGCGGCAGGCCGTACTTGGCTTGCAGGGTCAGCAGGCGGCCAAAGCAGGTGTGGTCGGAGGCTTCATCCAGCTTGGTCAGGATCACGGCGTCGGGCGTGAAGATGGATTGGAACTTGGTGACGACGTTGTCCATTTCGCGCGGACCCAGCACGGCGGGAAGGGTGAGGTACTTCTGCACGGCCCCCACCCCGTCGAACAGGTGGGCGGTCTCGCCCAGGGGGATCATCTCGTTGGGCGAGCGGCCCGCCGTGTCCAGCAGGACGATCTCCATGCCCTCGGCGGCGAAGTCGCCAAGCTGCCCGATCAGTTCCATCTTGTCGCGTGCGACCTTGACGGGGACGCGCAGGATTTCGCCGTACTTTTGCAGCTGCTCGGCGGCGCCGATGCGGTGCGTGTCCAGGGTGATGACGCCGACCCGGCGGCGCTCCATCAGGGCGTAGCGGGCGGTCAGCTTGGCGATAGTCGTCGTCTTGCCGACCCCGGTCGTCCCCACGAAGGCCAGCAGACGCATCTTGCCCTGAGCGGGCAGGGCGTCCACGCCGTTCGCGATTCGCAGGCGCTGCGAGAGCAGCGTCCGCAGGTAGGTGGCGGCATCGGTGGCCCCCAGCCCCGCCGGGACCTCGCTGATGAGCTGCTTGGCGAGCGGCTCGGCGATGTCGGCGTCGAGGAGCTGTTGTGTGAGGGCCGGGTAGCCCGCTTCGGGCGCGGGAGCTTCGGGGACGGCCTCTTTGCGGCGGGAACGGCGCGGCGCGGCAGGGGGCGCGGCCTGCACCACCAGGCGGGCGACGGCTTCCTGCCCGGAGAGGCTGGGATCGGCCTCCAGCGCGGCGGGGACAAACGGCGCTTCGGGCCTTCGGGCGCGGGGCTTTCCGCTCAGGCTCAGGACGTTCTCGGTCAGAGTAGCGATCTGCGCTTCCAGTTCCTGAATGCGGGACGCGCTGCCGTCTTCGGCCTTCTCCGGGCCGCCGAAGCGCAGGCTCGGGCTGACCATTGGATGATTCGGCGGCAGATACGTCCCGAAGGTCATCTCCACGATTTCTTTGCCGCCCCACTTGCCGAACAGCGCGCCCTTTTTGTAAGTCTTCCGACTGACGATGATCGCGTCGGACCCCATTTCCGACTTGGCTTGCAGCAGGCAGTCCGTGACGCTTTTTCCTGTAAACGTCTTGGTCCGCAGATTGAACTTCCCGGTCTTGTCATAGCGCTCGTCCTGACCGGGCAGGAGGCTCCGATTCGGCATGAGAGTCTGATTCGGCATGAGTGTCTTGTTGCCCAGAGTGGCTTCGTTCATGGTTTGGGTTCGATTTCTACTCGGTGACGGCGCCGACGGCGCGGACTTCGGTATTGGGAACGATCTCGTTGTACGAGAGGATGACCAGGTTCGGCAGCGACCGCTCGGTCAGCCGGCGCAGCGGCAGGCGCAGGGCGGACATGCACAACAAAACCGGCTGCTGGTAGCCCAGCGCGATCATGCGCTCCATCTGCTGGCTCAGGTTTTGGACGAACTGCCGCGCCTGGGACGGCTCCAGCGCGAGGTTCGGCATCCCCGGCGTGACGGATTCGAGAAGCTGCTGCTCTAAGCTGGGATCGAGCGTCAGGGTTTGCAGCGCCCCACTCGCCTCGTCCACATACTGCCGGCAGATCGAGCGCGCCAGGGTCGCCCGCACCCACTCGCCCAGCATGTCCACGTCTTTGGTCCGCCCCGCATGGTCGGCCAGCGTCTCCAGGATGGTCACGAGGTCCCGGATCGAGATGCGCTCCCGGAGCAGGTGCTGCAAGACTTTTTGGATTTCGCCGACCGTCATCAGGCCCGGAATCAGCTCCTCGACGACAGCCCCATTCGCCTGCTTGACGTGGTCAATCAGGGCGGACGTGTCCTGCCGCGTGATGATCTCGGAGGCATGGCCCTTGATGACCTCGGCCAGATGCGTGGTGATGACCGAGGACGGGTCCACGACCGTATAGCCTGCCATTTCCGCGCGTTCGCGGTGGGAGCGGCTGACCCACTGGGCCGGGACGCCGAAGGCCGGCTCTTTGGCGGGGATGCCGTCCGTGATCGGGTCAATGACCGTGCCCGGATCAATCAGCATGATGGAGTTTGGATGGACGGTCCCCGACGCGACGGTCGCCCCTTTGAGCTTGACGGCGTAGTCGTTCGCCTTCAGGTGCAGATCGTCGCGGATGCGGACGGTGGGGATGACCAAGCCGAGCTCCAGGGCCGTCTTCTGGCGGATAACCGTGATCCGGTCCAGCAGGTCCCCGCCGACCGTCTGGTCCACCAGTTGGAGCAGGCCGTAGCCGAAGTTCAGCTCCAGCACGTCCACATGCAGGAGCGGCAGCACGCTTTCCGGCGTCGCCAGCGGCGCAGGGCGGGCCGCCGTCGCCGTCGCAGCGGCCTCCGCCGTGACCAGCACCTGCTTCTGGTTGCGCATCAAGATCAGCCCGATCCCGCCCAATATCCCGGCCACCAGCATCGTCTGCGGCAGCGGGAAGCCGAACGGGACGAACAAGCAGACCAGGCCCGCCGTGATAAACAGAGGGCGCGGGGACGCAAAGATCTGCCGGGCGATGTCGCCGCCCATGGCCGTGTCGGAGGCGGCCCGCGTCACCATCAGGCCCGCCGCCGTCGAGATCAGCAGCGCGGGAATCTGCGCGACCAGGCCCTCGCCGACAGTCAGCAGCGTGTAGTTTTGCAGGACCTTCAGGACGTCCTCGCCCTTGCTCAGACCCATCGCGAAGCCGCCCAAAATATTCAGGACGATGATGACGATGGCCGCGATGGCGTCGCCGCGCACGAACTTGTTCGCGCCGTCCATCGCGCCGAAGAAGTCCGCCTCCTGCCCGACGGTCTTGCGCCGCTCCCGCGCCTGATCCTGGTTGATGATGCCTGCGTTCAGGTCGGCGTCAATCGCCATCTGCTTGCCCGGCATGGCGTCCAGGGTGAACCGCGCGGCGACCTCGGCGACCCGGCCCGCGCCCGATGTGATGACGACGAACTGCACCACGACCAGCAGCAGGAACACGATGATGCCGACGACATAGTTGCCGCCGATGACGACCTGGCCGAACGTCGCGATGACGTGCCCCGCGCTGCCCGTGCCGATGATCAGCTTCATGGCAGACACTTCCAGGGCGAGCCGGAACAGCGTCGTCACCAGCAGCAGGGCGGGAAACACGGAGAATTGCAGCGGCTCAGTGGTGTAGAGCGCGGTGAGGAGGATCAGCACGGCCCCGGTCAAGTTCAGCACCAGGCCGAGGTCGAGGAGCGCTTCGGGAAGCGGCAGGATCAGCATGGCGACCATGCCGATCAGCGCCATCGCCATCGCGATGTCGGTCTGCTGCGCGGCCTTGGCAAAAAAGCCCATGATGCCGCCGCCGCTGCCATTGTTTGGGGTCTGCCCCGGTCGGAGTTGAACTGCCACGCCGGGATTATTCCACGCCGCCCCTCAAGTTTCCCACAAAAGATTCCGATACTTTGGGCTTCGGCAAGCCCTATACCTCCTTCGCCTGCTTCCCTTTGGTTTTACGGTATAATCCTCTTTATGAGAGGAAATTTTCATGGCGCAAGACATTGACCGCCTCTACCGCCAGTCCGACCCCTCGAAGCCGCTCGAACCCCACGATCCGCGTTACGTCTCCTGCGAGGGACTGCGCGGCACCGGCGATCTCGTGGGCCGCGTGGCGAACGCCATCCGCCGCTCGGACGACCCGATGCATTTGCTCTTCACGGGGCACCGGGGCGGCGGCAAGACGACGGAACTCCTCCGGCTGCAAGACATGCTCGCGCATCCGCCCCTGGATGTCGGCCAGTTCTTCGTCGTCTACTTTGACGCCGAGCGTGAAGACATTGATGTCAATGATGTGGACTATCCCGATCTGCTGCTCGCGATCATTCGCCAAGTCGGCAAGGCGCTTCGGGAGCGAGAAGGCGAGGAACTGCGCCCACCGCGCCTTGTCCGCTTTTTCGACGACATGAAGCACTTGCTCGGCAGTGAAGTCGTCTTCGAGAAAATGGACCTGGATGTCAAGATCGCGAAGTTCACGGCGGCCATCAAGAGCAGCCCAAGCGCACGTCTGGACATCCGCAAGGCGCTGGAACCCAATGTCTCGACGCTGATACAGGCCACGAATGAACTGCTGGACGAGGCCGTGACGCTGCTCAAATCAAAAGGTTACCGCGACCTTGTTTTGATCGTGGACAGCCTGGACCGCATCGTTCTGCGCGACATCCCCGGCAGCCAGTTCAACACGCACGAGCAGTTGTTCATCAATCGCGGGACCCAGCTTGCCGAGATTCGATGCCACGTCGTTTATACTGTGCCGATCTCCATGATCTTCTCCCCCAAAGCCACGGCACTGACGACCATTTTCAGCAAGGCACCCTTCACGCTCCCGATGGTCAAAGTGCTGAACCGGGAGCGGCAGGACAACCCGGCAGGTCTGGCGGCGATGGAGGACATCATCCGCGCCCGTTTGAAGGCGGCGGCGGTCGCCGAAGACGCCGCCTTCGACTCGTCCGAGACTTTGGACTACCTTTGCCGCATGAGCGGCGGACACACCCGGAACCTCCTCATTCTCCTGCGCTCCGCCTGTGACTACCTCGACGCGCTTCCCGTGACGCGGGCGGTCTTGGAGGAAGCGGTTCAAGGGATGCGGACCGATTTCGAGCGCGCCCTCAACCGCTCGTCGTTCTTTGATACCTTGCGCCAGATAGACCAAACGCAGGACTTGCCGGGAACGGAAGATGAGCAAATTCTGCTTTATAACCTCAGCATCTTGGAATACATCAACGGCGAACCGTGCTATGCGGTCAATCCCGTCGTCCGCACCATGAGCAAGTTCCAGGAAGCGGGGCAGGTGAAGCCCCGAAGCTTACGCGCAAAGAAGTGACGCTCCATGCCAACCGATACCGACACTCAAAGAAAAACTTCCACGAAGCCGCAAGTCCCTGACCCCAGCCAGGTGCTAGACCGTTTGGTACGCATGATACGCCGTGCCGACGATTTCGTGCTCGGCTTCGTCAAGTGCAACCACCCGCTTCAGCAGAAGGAAATGCGGCGCGAACTTCGGGCACGTCTGGGGGAGGCGCATGTTCTGGAAGTCGAGTTGGACCAGCCGATTGTGAGTCTGCTGGACGCACTGGCAGCGCATTGGGACGCGAGCACTCCGCCGGATGTCGTCTGCGTATACGGCTTAGAAAAGTCCATCAACGCACTTCAGGAAGCCTCGCCCGTTCTCGGTCGCCTGAACAACGACCGTGACTTGCTGCGCCGCGCCGTTTCCATGCCCCTGCTTATCTGGCTGCCCGACTTCGCTCTTGACCTCGTCGCGCGCGGCGCCCCCGACTTCTGGGCTTGGCGCTCCGGTGTCTACGAGTTCGCGACGGAAAGGACTCTCTGGCAGCGGGAGAGCAGCCAGACCACTGATACCTCTTTAGTAGGAATATACTCATTAAATCAACAGGAGAAGAGCGCGGAAATAGCACATCTAAAAGAACTGCTACGGACGGCTGAGAACCTGCCGCGTAAGGGGAAGCGTGAGAAAACTTTAATTGCTTCCTTCACCGACCAGTTAGGACTGATTTATCAGAGTTTAGGACGATGGGAAGAGGCAACGACGGTTTATCAGCAGAATTTACAAGCACTTCTAGATCTAAGCCATAAGAGCGGCGTCGCCAGCACCCTGCATCAACTGGCGACGCTTGCGCTGGACCGGGGCGATCTGGATGAAGCCGAGCGCCTCTACCGGCAAAGCCTCGGCATGAGTGAAGACCTGGGCGACAAGAGAGGCAGCGCTATTGCCAACGTTGGGTTGGGACGGCTCTATCAGGAACTAGGGCAACTGAAGACTGCGATGGAGCATTATCTACTAGCCTGGTCGGCCTTTTGGGATATGCACTCGCCATATACGCAACTGGCTAGAAACTGCATTCAAGAGGTTCAGGAGCAGATTGGCGAGGAGCAATTTGACGCCTGGTTGACGGAGGAGTATGGACAGCAGGCGGAGGAGATCAGAGCAAAACTCGCGGCGACTGATTACGCGGACGGGGCATCGGGGTAAAAGGCGGCAGGAGATACTGTCTTGAACAACTTCGGCCTTGAATTCTGTCTGCCCCTCTCGCTGGCCTGTTTTGCCGCCGTGACCTTCGGCGCGGGGCCGGTGCGCGCGCAGGGTGGCGATTCCGCCGCCCAATCCGTGACCATCATCAACACCGGCGGCCCCATCATCCCCGGCTATCGGATCACCGTCGGCCCAGAGGGTCAGCTTTCGTCCACGTTGCAGCCCCGGAACGGGGCGAAGGCCATTGTGCGCACGGACCAGATGACTTCCTTGAACCGGCACCGATTTTTCCGCGACCTGACCAAAGCCGGGCCGCTGAATGCCCTGCCGGTCGGGACGGGCCAGGGCATGACCGGCAGCCGGCGCGGACGGCGCAATCGAGCCATGCCGCAAAACATGGCGGGCAGCCTATCCGGCCCCCAGGTGTACGTCCTGTACCGGGGCCGGCAGACGCCCAACCTGCGCGCCGCCGGCAGCAGCGCCGGCAAAGCGATCTACCAGGACGTCAAGCAGATCATGAACGTCTTGCGGATGCCGATCCCCGACTATCCGTAGAGCAAGTAATTGGGCGAACAAGTAATTGGGCGAACACGGGGGTTCGCCCCTACAAGACGCTTTCCCCGGCCTCGCCGGTGCGGATGCGGCGCGCTTCCGCCGCCGGGAGGACGAATATCTTGCCGTCGCCTTCTTCCCCCGTCCGCGCCTGCGCCAAGAGGATATCAATCACCTCGTCCACGTCCTCATCGCGCAGGGTCAGTTCCAGCTTGATCTTGGGCGGCAGGTGCATGATATACGGCTCGCCCCGGAACAGGTCCGGGCGCTGGCCCCCCGCCCGGCCCGAGCCGCGCACGTCGCTGACCGTCATGCCGGTCACTCCCGCTTCGGCCAGCGCGCTTTTGACCGCTTCCAGCCGCAAGGGCCGGATGATCGTCTCGATTTTCTTCATGCCCGCCTCCTCGTTCCTATCCTCTTTGGGGTTTCCATCGGGTAAAATAAGGGCATCTCCCGGATGCGCATGTGCCTTCCAGAAGAGACACGAAAGGAACCCTGTTTTATGCATCGCCTGTCTCGATGCCTGCTGCTTTTCTGCGCCGCCGCAATTGCCGGCGGCTTTCTCCTGACTTCTCACCCGGCGCTCGCCCAGACGGGCGGCGCCGACAAACCGGCGACCCAAACGGCGTCCGCGATGCCTGGTCACCGCCTAGCGGTCCACCTGCGGCTCGGCGACGGCCGCCAGACCTGGCACCCGACGCGCAAGCAGCTTGGCGTCAGCTATGCCCCCGGCAGCTCCGATGCCAGCGGGGCGGGCGAGTTCAAGTTCGTCGTCAACCGCGCCAAGACGCGCGCCTATTTCCGAAGCATCGCGCCCTACATCCGGCGCGCGCCCAAGAACGCCAAAATCGTCCTGGTGGCGGCCAGCGCCCATGACGAGGGTACGGGCCAGGCGCCTGCGAAGGTCGTTCCGGGCTACGACGGGGCGGCGCTGGACACCGATGCCGCCGTGGACCAGATTCAGAAAACCCTGGAAGCCAATCCCGGCGTCGTCCATTTCGTGCTGCCCATCAAGAGCAAGCCTGCGAAGGTCTCCGCCGCGAAGCTTCAGGGGATTGACGCCCGCGTGGGCTATTTCGTGACCCGGTTCAACCCCGGCGACGAGGGCCGCACCGCCACCGTCCGCCGCGCCATCTCCATCATTGACGGCACGATCGTCCCGCCCGGCGGCATCTTTTCCGTGGACGAGACGGTCGGCCCGCGCGACCCTGCCCACGGCTTCACCGGCAAGGGCCACGTCTTCGTGGACGGGCACATGGAGATGCAGAGCGGCGGCGGGATGTGCCAAGTGGCGACGACGATCTTCAACGCGGCCATGCTGGCGAACCTGAAGATCGTGGAGCGGCACCAGCACGTTCGCACGGTCCCCTATGTGGACCCAGGTCGGGACGCCACCATCTATCATGGGCAAAAGGATTTTAAAATCCAGAACAGCACCGACGCGCCGCTGCTCATCTCCTACCGGACGAACCGCAGCCACGCCATCGTCTCATTGTTTGGCAAGAGCGTTCCCGGCCGCAAGGTGCGGCTGATCGCCTCGCACCGGCGGCTGGGCGAGCGCCATTACATCGGAACGTTCAACCGCGTCGTGTATGAGCCGGGGATCGCGCCGCAGAGGGGGCAGCCCTTCCACAGCAATTACAAGTGGACCGAAGCGCTGGATTTCAGCCGTTAGCAACGAAGAAGGGGGACGAGTTTACTCGCCCCCCTTTTTTTTGTTCCTCTTTTTGTTCCTCTTCCCGTGCCCCCGCCGCCTCAGCTTGAATTGCAGCATCTGCCAGTACATCCGGGAGCGCGAAGCCGCCCCGCGCGCCCAGCCCAGCTTTTCTTCCTTCATCGGGTGGGTCACGCCGCGCAGAGTGATGTCACGGCGGACCAATCCCTGGCGGTGGACGTAATCGTTGATCGCCAGCTCGATCCCATACCCGACCGCCTCCAGATCCGGGATGTGCAGGAACACGTCGCGCCGGATGGCGCGCTGCCCAGTGATGGCCGGCGCGAAGAACTGCGCCATGTCGGTCCAGAGCCGTCCGCCCCGAAAAATCCCCATCGCCATGGTCGCCTCGCCGGAACAGACCGGCGCGAGTAGATCCTGCACGTGCCGGGGCGTCAGCCCGATCAGATCGGCATCGAAGAACAGCAGAACGTCGGCTTCGGTTCGCGTCGCGCCCTCCCGCATCGCCCCACCCTTGCCTTTGTTGCGGGGCAGCGTGACGACTTGGACACCCGGAAATGCCCGCGCCGCATCTGCCGTGCCGTCCGTCGAGCCGTCATTCACGACGATCACTTCATCCACCGCCGCCGCATCCGTAAGGGTACGGAGGACGGCGGCAATGCGGGATTCTTCGTTGTAAGCCGGGATAATGGCCGCCACTTTCATGGGGAGCCTCCCGGTGCGCGGCAGTTGGGATCGTAATTTCGACTGAAGCGTGGCAAACGGCGAACTCACTTGGAGGGACTCACTGAGAGGGACTCACTGGTGTTTGGCTTCCGAGGAAGCCATGACGGCGGCGGGGGACGGCATCTTGGTGGACAGCAGCAGAGCGGGATAGTCTATGCCGTTCTTCTCGGCGGCCAGCTTGTCCTCACCGGGGCGGTACGCTTCCTGCAAATACGCGCCCTTGTTCGCGCGCAGTTCGCGCAGCTGCTCTTCCGCCCGCAGGATACGGTTCTCGTTGATCGGGTGGTCTCGGGAATACGGAACCGGCTCACCGGGGTGCTTTTTGTCTTCCGCCTGGAAGATTTGGAAAGTGCGGATCATCCCGCTTGGGTCATACCCGGCGTTGTAGGCGAACTTCTCGCCCCAGCGGTCCGCCTCGAACTCGGCCACGCGGCTGTAGTGGAGCTGGTCCAGCTCGAACAGCGCCCCGCCGACCTGGCTGATCGCGTTGCTGCGGCTGAGGACGGAAGCAAGGTCTACCAAGAAGCCCTTGTTTTCCGAGTCGGCGATGGACTTCACCACATGACGGCGGACGACGTGCGCCGATTCATGGCCGATGACACAGGCCAGCGCGTCGTCATCCTTGCCGATCTTGTCGTATAGCCCCCGGTAAAGGTAGACGTAACCGCCGGGAATGGAAAAAGCGTTCAGTTCGGGGCTGTCAATGACGCGGATGCGAAACGAGACGTCCGGCCGGTCCTTCTGCGCCTGGGCGAAGATCGGCGTGGCGATGTCCAGGACTCGGCGGTTGATCTTGCCGTCCATGACGAACTTCGCCTGGTTGTCTATTTGCAGGGCATAATCCCGGCCCAGTTCGTTCTCCTGGGACGAGTTCATCATGTTGCTGTGTATCTGTCCGCTCTGGCAGCCCGCGCTCGCCAGGGCCACGGCGAGCGCCGCGCCGGCGGCAAGAAGGGGACGGAGCGGCCTGCGGTTTGTGTTGTTGCGGTTTGTGTTGTTCATGGGGGACTTTCTTTGATGCGAATCAAGCCGCTTCCCACACTGCCGAACAGTCAAGGTGAGTGACGGCCGGCAACGGGATGAGCCGCGCGCCAAAGGGCGTCGGCCTGCTCCCGAAGCTGCTCGGTTTGTGCTTGCAGAGCGTGCAGGGTTCGGCGCGACTGCGGCGACCGGGCGCCGTCCAGCGCATTTTTAAACCATTCGCGCCCCGGCGGAGTTCCTGCTCCGTCACGGGCCAATCCGCGCCCGGCGACCCCAGCCGGGTCGGCGGCGACCGGTTTTGCCTCGCCGCGCGCGCCTTCAGGTCCCCGACCTCGGCTTGCAGGAGCCGCACTTGCAGCCAGTTGTACCCACAGCCGGCGATGAGGACGACCATCAAAATTCGGGTCAGAAAGCGGCGGATCACCGGCTACCCCTTTTTCCGCCGCATCCAGGCCTTGCCGCGCCGCTCAACGGCGTCTTCCCAGCCCTGGACGCGCCGGGTCAGCGGCCCAAGCGGCGTTCCCGCGCGCGTGACCAGCCGCCGCGCGTTGACCCGCGCCGCGCCCGTCCATTTGGCCTTGTACGGCTCATCCCCGCGCAGGAAGTCAAAGACCTCCCGGCCTTCGGCGATGGCAGACTGGATCGCCCGCGCGGTCAGCACCGTTCCCAAACTTAGCCGCGCCAGTGTCGGCTCGAAGCCGCCCTGGTAATAGCACAACCGGTCGCCATACGCAAAACAATACAGCGACGCCTGCGTCAGCCCGTCCAGGCGCAGCGAGAACAGGCGCAGCCAGCCCTGGCCGAGCAGCCGCCGGGCGGCGTCCCGGTGGAACGCCTGCACGCGCCCCCCTCCAAATACGCCGGGCAGCCAGCGCTGGTTCCATCGGCGCTGGTGCAGCTCGAACAAGCGACTTAACTCGTCGTCCAGGTCGGCCTCGTCCGTCACAGGCCCGATCTCGACGGCATAGACTTTGTGCAATGCGCGGTCGTAATAGCCGATGTTGGTGCGCGTCTTCTTCCCCAGCCCTTGCAGCAGCATGTCCCAGGCCGGCGGCAAGGCGAGATACGGGCACGGCTCGCCGGGAGCCTCGAAACTCGCCAGCTTGCCGCCTTCGGGGGGCCGCCGCTCGCGCAAATACCCGCCTTCCCGAAGCTGCTGGAAATCCGCGATCTGCCAGCCGCCGACGTGCTCCAAATAGGCGTACAGCCCTTCGGAAACGGCGTCCTCCCATCCCGGCGCGGCCAGCGCATCCAGATAATCCGACGTTCCGGTTCCCAGTAACGACAGCCGGCGCAGCGCGGTCGCGTACCAGAACGAGGTCATCAGCGGCGCCAGCCCGACCAGCGCCCCGTCGGCATCTCGGAACGTCACCACGCGCAGCATTCGCCCCGGCGCCCGCCCGAAGTGCCGCCACCAGGCCGCGTTCCACTCCCATGTCTGAAAAACGGTCGCCGTGGGACAGACAGACGCCAGACGCTGCCATTCCGGCTCCAGCGCGGCCAATCCCGCCGCGCGTCGGACATCGGCCACCTGCACCCGCTCCGTTCCTGTCCACTTCATTCCGCCTCTGGTTCCGGCCTCGCCACGCGGTCATTATAGCAGAATCAGGGAAAAGTGTAAAGGCGCGGGAGCGCTTAGAGGAAGGCAGAGAATCGGCGGAGGTAAGCGACGGTTTCACCCAGCCCTTGCCTTTCAAGCGTGTCGAGCAATTCCTCGACCGTCTTGGTCGGGTTGGTAAGTGACTCGCGCTGCCGTTGCACAGCAAGAAGAATTGCGTCGGGTGAAGAGTCCAGTTGATGCCGGATAAAGCTATCCGGGTGCTGGGCTTCTATCCCTTAAGCCTGCAAGGCCAAGTTGGGAAGTCGGCAAGATTGAACGTGACTATAACATCGGCCTTCGTGACAATCGCCGCCACCAGCACATGCCGGTCGTTTGGGTCGGGCAGCGTCAGGGCAGGGATCAGGCTCTCATAATCCGTCACCAGACAGTCGCGCACACTTTGGTTCATCAGTGCGCGCGTCCGCTCCAGCCGCTCCCGCTTCAGGTCAAGGCGATTTTGAAGAAGATTGCTAATCCATTCATCCTGGATTTGGAGTGTCCATCTAGCCCGAAACGGAGCCGTGATCGCCAGATGCACCAGCAGATCGCGGAGCGGCGCTGGGTACAGCACACACGCATCGTAAAGCGCGGTGAGCAAGGGCATGGCCTAATACCCCATGTCGAGTTCCTGGGCTTGTGCGGTTAACTCCCTCAACGCCGCCAATCGGGCCTCATCATCACGCTTCTTATAGTCCATCAGATCGTCCAACAGAATCCGCCGATGCGTTCCGACCATGCGGAACGGTATCTGCCCTTCTGCAAGCAGCCCGATAAGGTAGGGTCGGGATACCTTCAACAGTTCCGCCGCCTGCTGCGTCGTCAATTCTGCGTTGATAGGAACGACCTTGACGGCGTTCCCCTCCCCCATCTGCGCGAGGACATCCACCAGCAGCCGAGAGGCAGAGGCAGGCAACTCTATAACTTCGCTTGCCTGATCGTTCTCAACCACTTGAATGCGGAAGCCGCGATGCGTCTGCAAATGCGCTGCCAGCCGATGATTAGCCTCTCTCGCCAATTGGCTGTCGTTATTGATAGGTGCCGCCGACGGTGAGGGTGCGAGTAAAACAGTCATGTTGTATCTCCTATTGTGGCCGTCTAAATTGTACCACTTATTCGAAACATATGCAATATCCGAAATAAGATTGACACATTTCACGCTGGCTTTGTTGGCCCGCCTGGAAACCGGTCGAAACGACGGGGGAACTTGCGATCCCTTCGCGGCAACCAGACCCAGACCAACGTCTCACAGTGAATGGTGAAGGAGCGGCCTGGGTGGAACAACATGCTGTGTTCAATGCGTCCATCCTCAGCCATGTCTAACTCGTGGCGGGCAAGGTCAGACTCGTGTCGTCGGCTATCCCTCGTAGTGCGCGCCACAAGCGCCAACACCTGCTCATCTTCATGCGTGATCTCGGCACCTTGATAGTTCAGGATGAGGTCATAATATCCGATGCCGATGTAGCCGGCCCGCAAGGTAAGCGACAGGATCTGCCGTGCCCGATCATGCCGGACCTTAACGACCAGCGCATCTTCCACGCCCGGCAGCCGCGCCAGCGCCAGCACGTCGGCAGGCAGAACACCTTGCATCTCCTCCAGGTGTCGAGTGTACTGCTGAGAGGCCGACCGATCTCGGTCAAAGTTGTCATCTACGGCATGATACCAATCAAGCGTAAAGTATTTCAATTGTTCTTAACTCCCATCAAGAAAACATGTTCCACGCTCGCCTGCTGTTTTCCTATACAACAACTCTCTCGCGTACAACACGGCTTAAAGCAGGACTCCGATGCCCAAACCGCCAATAAAGGCGTAAGTTCTTTGTTGGGAGGTACTTTGTGGAGAAGTTGATCAAAGCCAAAGTCGAAGCGGGCCGGGTGGCGATTCAGTGGCTCGGCCAGGGCGGGTTCGCCTTCAAGAACCATGCGGGGGATGTCCTCGTCGTGGACCCCTATCTGTCCGACAGCGCCAATGGGGACGGCAATGCCGGGCGGCTCGTGGACGTGCCGGTGAAGCCCAAAGACGTGAAGCTGGACTACCTGTTCCTGACGCACGACCACCTGGACCACACGGACCCGCATTCGGCCCCGGCTATCGCGCAGGCGAACCCGGATGCGCCGGTCATCTGCCCGCCGTCGTCGTGCCGTCATTTGACCAAGCTGGGCGTGCCGACCACACAGATCACGACGGCCATGCCGGGGCAATCGCTGGCGTTTCCGAACTTCGTCGTTCATGTGGTCGCCGCCGAGCACACCGACGACAGCGTGGGCTTCGTCTTCGAGTTCGGCAACGAGGGCACAAGCAGCGACACGGTTTCGGTCTACATCACAGGGGATACCGAATACAACGACGGCCTGGCCGCCGCCGTGGAGGAGTACGGGCCGGAAGTGCTGCTGGCGCCCATCAACGGGCGCTGGGGCAACATGGACGCCGCCCACGCGGCAAAACTAGCCGCCCAGATCGCGCCGCGCGAAGTGATCCCGATGCACTACGGGATGTTCGCGGAAAACACGGCGGACCCAAATGACTTCCTAGCGGCACTGGCATCGGCGACGGAGTCCAGCCCCGATGTGGTCCCGGTCGTGATGAGGCACAACGGGTGCCACATCTACTGCCCCGCCGAGGCGGTGCAGGGGAAGCACGCGAAGACGGAAGCGCGGGCCGCGCGGGCGAAGGCCGCGCGGGCAGGCCATCAGCACGAGGACGGCCTGCGCGGGCCGAACGGCGGCAGCGGCGTCAACCGGGGCGGCGGGCGGGCGCGGTGACAGGGTCGTAAGATTAGGAGCGGGAAGGGCAGGAGGGCGAGGGGATCTCGCCCCGACACGATGCGGTGTAGGGGCGGGGTCCCCCTGCCCTTTTTGTACTCCTGTCCTTTTTGTACTCCTGTCCTTGTATTCCTATCCTGGAAAGCCGCGCGGGCAGTGGCTACAGCAGCGGCTCGTCCGGCTCCTTCAGCGCGGCCTGGGCGTCGGCATAGAGGTCCAGGTCGGGCTGGCCGCTGATCTGCCGGAAGGCGTCCCGGATCTGGGTCCGGCCTTCCGCCAGCAGGAAATCAGCGCCTCCCGCCACTTTCTGGCCGATGAAATAAATCCCCGGCTCTTGGGGATGCAGGACGCGCTCATAGGTCATGGCGGCCCGGCGGTAGCCGACGTTGGCGACCACGGAGTCGACCGAAAGGCGCTGCGTCTCGTGGTTGACTTGCAGGGTCACCTGGAACTTGTTGGTGGCCAGGGAATGCTGGGCCGCCTCGACCTGTGTAATCGGGCTGTACTGGAGGCGCGGGTGGCCGTTCTTGACCAGCAGGTTGACCTTCTTCATCAGCGTGTCCCGGCGCGGCAGCGGGTCATGCTCGACGAGGGGCAGCGGCATTTCGGCGCGGGATTTTGTGACCCAGACAACCGAGCCGTGCGGCTCTATGTCCGCCACTTCGAGGAGCGCGGCCAGCGTGGTCGCGGCGGAAGGGCCGTCGCCGACCAGCAGCGTCTTTTTGCCGAGGAAATGGATGCGGTCGCGGCCCTTGACATCCGGGATCTGGTGGAAGACCTGGCGGTAGCCGCCCATCTCGCCCAGGGCGGGCAGGCCGCCCGCCCCCAGCCAGCGCGGCGTGTGGGTCACGCCCGTGGCGTCAATGACGTAATCGGCCGTGTAGATGCGCTCCTCGCGCGGGTTGCGGGTCAGCAGCCGGAACCGGCGCGCGGACCGCTTCTGTGGGTCGTCGGAGTGCTCGTCCGGGAAGAGGTAGGAGCGGCCCAGAGCCACGACGCGGGTTTCGAGCAGGACCGATTCGCCCAGCAGCCGCGCCAACGGCTCCAGGTACAGGCGGACGAACTCGCCGCCGGTGGGGTAGAGCCGGCCCGGCGGGAATTTATATACCTTCAGCTTTTCCTTGCGGACCGCCTCGCGCAGCAGCCGCTCGCCCAGCGGGCTGCGGTTCGCGGCCCACGGCGTGAACATGCCGACGTGCGCCCATGCCCGCACATCGGGCGCGATCTCGGCCTCGCGCTCGAAGAGCCAGACGGAGTGGCCCAGCCGCATGGCATAAAGCGCGGCTTCCAGGCCAAGCGGACCGCCGCCCAGAATGGCCGCGCGCGGCGGCTCCTGCATCCGGCGCAGTCGGTGCATGGGCAGGTCGGGCGGGGCGGATTCGGGCGTGATGGGGTCGGAAGAGGTAGACATCGTCTGTATTTTACCCCACAGCGGCCCCGTTTCGGCTTGACTTTTGGCCCTTGAAACGCCTATAATTTCCCAGCCTCCCTGCGCGCCGCTTGCGGGCAGGGGGATGAGGAGAAGTATTTGCACTATGGATCATTAGCCCGCGCGGTCGCGGCGGTGGCGGCAGGTCTGACGCTGGCTGCGCCCGCCCAAGCCGAAACGACCTTTCACGCGCGCATCGGCGCGCGGTTCTGGGCGACTCCGCGCGGCGAGTTCGCTCGCGTCTTGGTCAACGATCAGCCGATCGCGACCCTGCACATCTCTTCCGGCGGGCTGACCCCGGCCCAGCGCGCGGTCACAATCAAGGACCGCTTGATCGGCCTGGTGGATGCCGATCTGACGCCCACCCAGGTGTCCCTGGTTCCCCTGGGCCGAGAGGGCTGGGAGATTCGCGGCCAGGGCGCGCGAATCATCCTCGTCAGCCCGCGCGACGGGGCGGCGCAGCGGCAGACGGCGCGGCATCTGGCGCAGCTCTGGGCGAAAGCATTGAAGACGCGGCTGGCCGAGCCGCCGCTGTCGCTTGCCAAAGGGGCGATCCTGGTGCCCTTCGGCGCGGCCCGCACCGTGGCGGTCGGCGGGGCGGCCCGCGCCGAGGACATCACGCTGGCGGCAGGGGACAGCAGGGTCAGCCAGGCGTCCTATGACCCCCTCCGCCGCCGGATCACGCTGCGCGGGGTGGGATCGGGGCAGACGCAGGTTCAGGTCCAGGCGCCTGGGGCCACCCTGCCGCTGACGGTTTCGGTCCGCAAATTCGCCGCGTTCGTCCAGCCGCGCGTGACCGTCCGGGTCACCGGCCGGCCTTCCGCGCCCGCGTTTCTGGTGCAGACGGCGGTTTACCTGGGGCTGGAACGGGCGCTGTTCGCCGCCGAAGGCGCGCAGCTCCGCCTGCTGCAAGCGCCCCGCCCCGCCGGCAGTCTGCGCCCCGGCCAGTCCATCACCCGCCGCCTGTCGCTGCGCGTCGCCGGCCCGGACCTGCTGCCGGTCGAGGCCGCGCCGCTCGTCACGGTCGTCAATCAGCCGCTTTCGCCCTCCCGCGCGGGGGCCATGTTTTATTCCAACAACCCGGAACAGGTCAAGCGGACCCAGACGCTGTTCACCGGGCCGCTGTCGCCTTTCCGGCCCGTCCGGCTGGACTACCACCATCAGAATGAGACGGGCCTCCCCCTGATCTTCCACGCGGACTTGGTGAACGCTTCGGACCAGAGCGCCTCCGTCCATGTTATGGAGGGCGTTGCGGCTCCCGAAGTGGACACGGTCGGGATCGGGCGACGGGCAGGCGCGGCCTTCCTCCAGGCGCTGGACAGCGGCACGGGCGTCGTCGTAGACGTGCCGCCCCACGCGCGCGTCCCGCTCCTCGTCCAGCGCTTCGCGCCCCTCCTGACCGTCAGCGGCATCGTGCAGCTCCAGCAGATCAGCGGCCTGGACCGGGCGTTGAGCCTGAGCGTGGTTGCGGACGAAGACAAGCAGGCGCTGGCCTCGTCCCCCGGCAACCTAGCAATGACGTTCGGCGAGACGGAAGGGGCGAACGCGCGCCTGATCTCCGCGCCGGCCGCGCCGCTCGCCACCGGGGCCGCACGGGAAACCTCGCCTTACGTCTTCGGGGCGCCGCTCGTCCAGCTCACTGGCGCGTATGCCGTGGGCGGGCAATGGAAGTATCTGCGGCTCGGCCACGTCGAATCGCTGAGGAATGCTGCCCGGACGCAGACGCTGTGGGGGAACTACGGCGTCAGCTACTTCGTCACCCTGCGCCTGACCAACCCGACGCCCCGGCAGCGGACGGTCGGGCTGTTCTTCGCCCCGGAAGCGGGCCTGGCGGCGGGCGTGTTCCAGACATCCGGCGAGCCGCTGCTCCAGTTTGATCCCCTGCCGCCGCCCGAAGAACGGGAATTAACGCGGGTCCGGCTGGACGCAGGTGAGAAACGGACTATACACCTGCGGACGATCCTTCTGAACGGCTCGGCGTATCCGGCTTCCCTGGTCGTTCACGCGCTCTAACGGGGGACGAGAAACACGATGGCAACCGACGCAAAACCGGCTTCCTTTCGCCCGGCGTCGCCGCAGGACGCGGCACGCACGGCTGCCCTGTCGCGCGCTCTTTTCCGGACGCTCTGGCTGCCGACGGGCCTGCTCTTTTTCGCCACACTGGCGGTGTATTGGGCCACGCGCACTCAGGCGAACGCCTTTGACGCCGTTTCCTATGCGAACCAGATCGCCCACCTGTACCCGCGCACGGGCGACGCGCGCTGGCTCTTCCACCCGCACCACTTGCTGTTTAACGCCCTGGGCTACGTCTTGTGGCGCGCCTCCCGCGCCGTGGGCTACGCAGGCGGCTCGCTTGTCGTCCTGCAAAGCCTGAATGCGACCCTGGGGGCGGGCGGCGTCGCCGTCTTTTACCTGACCCTGCGCCGGCTCTTGCAGCGCTCGCGCTGGCTGCCACTGCTGATCTCGCTGGGCCTGGCCCTTTCCTTCGGCTACTGGGACTGCGCCGCCGACGGCCGGGTGAACATGCCCAGCCTGTTCCTGATGCTGTGCGCCTTTGCCGTCCTGTGCCGGACCATGCCCTCGCCGCAGCCGCGCCTGGCCGCCGCTGTCGGGGCGCTGGCCGGCGCAGCGGCCCTGTTCCATGAAAGCGCAGGGTTGTTCGTCGTGGTCGGCCTGGCCGGCGTCCTGCTGGCGGAGGACGATTCGTTGCTGCTGCCCGCCGCCATGCGGCTCCGGCGGCGACGCATGGCGCTGGCGTACCTTGCTGCGTGGGCGGCGACCGTGGGGCTGCCGTATCTGTCCGTCGGCGTTCTCGTGCTGCACCTGCACTCGGTCGCCGCCTTCCGGCACTGGGCGAATGAATACGCCGAGCTGGGCTGGTGGTGGAATTTCCACATCCTGACCAACCTCGGTCTGGATGCCAAAGCCTTCCTCCATGCCGCCATCGCCGATCTGCCGGGCCGGCAGGGAACGCTGCGCGTCGGCCGGCACATCCCGGTCGCCCTGAAGAGCCTGTACTACGCGACTTTGATCGGCTGGCTGGGGGTGGTGTACGCCTTCCTCGCCGCCCTGCCGCTGCTGTGGCGCTCGCACAACCGGCGCATGGTGATCGTCTGCGTCCTGTGGAGCGTCGTTTATGCCGCCTTCTTCACGGTTTGGAATCCCGGCTACTTCGTTTTTTGGGTGCCCGTGCTGGTCCCCACCGCCGTCATGCTGGCTCTCGCCCTGGCCCACTACCGCGCGCGGCGCGGCGGGCTGGCGGCGAACTGGCTGCTGGGCGGATGGATCGCTTTGTACGCGGTCCTGAATGCCCAAGCGGGCTTCCTGCCGCACCTGGCCCCGAACTCCGACCCGTTCCGGCGGATCGCCGCCGATGTCCGCGCGCACACGCAGGCGGGCGATGTGGTTGTCGTCGCAGGCGCGGGCTACGGCGGCTCGTGCGAAGTCGCCCTGCCCTACTTTGCCGACCGCGATGTCGTCTCCCTGCACGGGCTGCTGACGAGGAGCCGCAACGACAAAGCCGCCGCGCTGTTCGGGCCGGGAGGCGCACAGGCGCAGATCAACGCCGCCCTGGCGGCGGGCCACGCCGTCTATGCCCTGGACGAAGTCATCCCCGCCGGTGTGAACCTGGGGCGCGCGCACAACCAGCTTACGCTGAACGCACTTGCCAAGGACCACCATCTGACGCAGGCCGACCTCAAGACCCTGCTGTCCGCCTACACCCTCACCCCCGCCTGGCACAGCCCGCGCGGCCCGGTCTGGCGGCTGACGCCGCGCCTCCCGGCTCCGTTTCCAGCGCCACAGGCAATTCTGGCCATTCCCCCAGTCTGAAGTCCAGGGGCCTCAAGCAAGAGATCTAAAGAACCTCGCCGCAGCTTCCGATACTCTCAGCAATAGCGCAAGGAAGCGTCCGTTCTCAGCAACCCTCCCCCACCAACGGCGGTGCGTGATCAGACACTTCTTCCCAAGGAGAACCCAACCATGCTGCCGACCGTCACTGAACCCGTCCGCCTGAACGACCTGCCGACCCTGCTCGGGCCCTACGCCAAGACCGCCCCCATATTCGTCTACATGATGCGCTGCGGCAACCTCAAAGCGACCCGTTTCCGCCTCGGAGACGAGGAAGACCTCATGCTCGTCCTCGGCCCGCAAGGGATGCTGCCGCAGGAAGCGGCCACGGCCTGACCTTCCGCGCAACACATCAAAGGGCGGGGGTTGTTCCCGTCCTCATTTCTTTCGTCAACTGGTGCGTCTGTTCTGCGTTTGTGGTAGAATGCCGTCAGGAGAAAGAAATGGTTCATCAAGTGACGCTGGAAGAGGCCGCCGGTCATCTCTCGGAACTCGTCCGGGAGGCACACGACGGGCAGGAGATCATCCTGCTTCAAGATCAACGGCCCGTTGCGAAACTGGTTTCCCTGACGGATGAGGTCAGTTCGGGGGAGATTGCCGCCCTCGCGGTGTCCGGCGGCGCGTTTGATTGGCTGGCGGATGAGCCGGAGTTGTACGATGACACGGACGGGGAGCTACTCACCGACCGGGTCCCGGCGTTACTCCGGCAGTGGCAGCAGGAACACGGCCTCCCGGTACGCCCGGATGGGAAGGCGCATACCCCCGTTCAAGAACTGTTCGCGCAGTGGGAACAGGAGGACTCACATCTGACGCCGGAGGAAGCGGAAGCCGAACAGCGTCTTTGGGAAGACCATCAGAAAAACCATCCGAAGGTCTCGCTCTGATGGCGTTGGCCTTCATCATTTTGGATGCCTACCCTCTTGGCAACGCCGCCATCGCCCCGGCACGTCCGGGCGCTCCGCCGACTTCCTCGCAGGACTGCCGCCAGTGGATGACGGACTGTGAACGTGCCGGCTCGACTCTATTGGTGCCGGCGATTGCCTACTATGAGGAAGTCCGGGAGATGGAGGGGCGGCAGGCCGCCCGCCAGATCACCCGGCTGCAAAACTTTTGCTTCGATCCCGCCCGCTTCATCTCCCTGACGACGGACCATTTGACGGCGGCGGCAAAGCTCTGGGGTCAGGTGCGGCGTCAAGGGCAACCGACTTCTGATCGTCACTCCCTGGACGGTGATGTCATTCTGGCCGCGCAGGTGTTGAGCCTCGGCTTGCCCAGCAGCCAGTACGTTGTGGCTACTCGGAATGCCCAGCACCTCGTTCGATTCGGCCTCCCCGCCGAGGAATGGCAGAACATCACCCCTTAATTGTTTCCCCCTCCACGATCTTGATCTCCCCCTCGGTCAGCCCGTACAGGGCGTACACCAGCCGGTCAATCTGCGCGTCGGTGGCCTCGATCTGCTGTTGCAACACGGCCTTCTCCTGCCCCAGACGCGCCCCCGCCTTGTCCTTGTGCAGCTTCAGCATACTCTCCACCAGTGTTACCATCCTGTCGTGCTCGGCTTTCTCGGCAGGCTTGGAGAAGTCAAGCCGTCGAATGGGAAGCTGCTCTATAAACTGCGTGAAGTAACGGAAGAAACCGCCCCGCATCGGCGTCGTGACTTTTTTCAGGTAGAAGTTCAGAAGGCGGCTGTTAAGCAGGCCTAAGACGTACTTTTGAGCCTCGGCTACATCTTTTTTGAGTGTGATGCCATAGCCACTTGTGAAGGCGTATCGGCCTTCCTCGTCCAAAGCAAACGCAGCCTTGTCTGCAATGTCCGGTACGAGGATTTTGGGCATTAACATCAGGTCAATATTTTGTTGCCGTCCGAATACATACCAATTTGCGCCTGCAAATCGTCCCTTTTCGCGCTTTTCCAGATATTCCTTATTTTCAGCCAGATAGGAGTAAGTGAGCGGAAACTTCCTCCTGATTGCCTTTTCGGTTATCAGGCGTGTGCGTGACTTGGTTACACGATAAGGAACAACCGCTACCTTTTGAGGTGAAGTTATGGCGTACCTCTTGATTTCCCGACCCTGCAAGAAAGGCGTCGCGGCTTTTTTCTCTATCTCTATAACGGCCATGAGTTGTTTGGAGCGCACCTCCACTACATCCGCGTTTGTAGATAGCAGATCAAGCACATAGACCTCGTTCGCGCTTGTTCTAACCCCTTGACCGATGCGTGCCGCAACATCACGCAGTTTGCTGGGCATCCGGTCGAGTCTCTCGAACAGAGCCGCGCCGCCGTCGGCTGAGAAATTCCAGTCTTTGTCGGTGACATTAGCCTCTGGAATGACGCACTCCGAAGCACTATGGGATTGCCGCCACGCCTCCAAATGCGCTACCTTCGAAAACTGGAATTGTTCGCATTGAGCCTTTCTCAGCATCAACAAACAAGTGTAGGTCGTTGCGTCAGCGAAAATCTGCTGGTCGCCGAAATGAACCACGCTGTCCAGGTGCTTGCCGTCGCTGATGAGCTTCCTCAAAGGTTGTCCGTACTGGGAGTTAAAGAACTTGTGAGGCAGAATAAAGCCGAGCCGCCCGGCTTTGTTTAGGAGCCTCAGCCCCTTCTCCACGAACACGACGTAGATGTCATAGTTGCCCTTGCCGGCCGAGGCATAGGCGGTTTTGTAGAACTCCACATCGAGCGGCGCCCATTCCTTCATCGTTTGAATGCGGATATAAGGCGGGTTCCCGATCACGGCGTCAAAGCCGCCGTCGGCCATGACTTTGGGGAAGGCGGTCTTCCAGTCGAAGGCGTTGATTTTTAGGCGGGCGTCAAGGTCAAACAGGGCCGGGCCTTTGTCGGCGTAGAAGTCCGGGCCGATCAGCGAGTTGCCGCACTTGATGTTGTTCTCCAAGTCCGGCAGGGCACGCTCCTGGAGCAGCTTCAAGGTGTTGTCAATTAGCTCCGCCGACTCGCCTTCCAGCACCTTCAATAAGAGGGACAGCTTAGTCACTTCCACGGCCTGCGTGTCAATGTCGACGCCGTAGATGTTGGCGAGCAGGATGCGCTTCTTTTCCGCCGTTGTCAGCCGCCACACGTTGTTTCCTGCCGCGTCTTTGGCGGCCAGGTACAGGACGGCCTTCTTGCCCTTTGCGAGCTTCGCCGGGTCGTGGTCGGTGTAGTATCGAAGGTGCCAGTCGAGCAGAAACTGGTACGCGCCGATGAGGAACGACCCGGAGCCGCAGGCGGGGTCCAGGACAGTCAATTTGGCGACCTGCGCGGGCGTCTTGCCGTCCACCAATTTGCCGACCGTGTTCTCGACGATGTAGCGGACGATGTAAGTGGGGGTGTAGTAGACGCCGCCCGCCTTTTTGACTTCGGGCTTGTCCTCGACCTCGGCGGTTTTGCCCGACACGCGGATGACCTGGCCCAAGAACTGCTCGTAGACCTGGCCCAAGATGTCGGCGGGGAAGATGGAGAAGACGTAGGGGTTCTTGTCCCCGTACAGGCCGCCGAGGATGTCCCGCAGCAAGCGGTCGTCAAGGGTGAGGCGCGGCGTGATGTCATCCGGTTCGCCGCGCCCGGTCTCGCGGCCGAAGTGGAACAGGCCGGAGTTGTAGCGGGCATCGGCGTGGCGAAACAGTTCCAGCAGACGGGGGTAGACGCGCGCGCCGTTTTGCAACGGTTCCAGGCGGTACTGGGTCTCGACGCCCCGGTCTTCGCTGATCCGCAAAAAGATGATGCGGTCAATGATCATCTGGACGGCATAGTTCAGCTCGCGCGGCGTGACGCCGGGGTTGTTGGCGACGATGTTGCGGGCGAGCGTCTCGCGCCAGTCGGAGATGCGCGCCAGGAAAGCGGCATCCACGGGGATGAACGACTTGCGGCCGGGCGCCTCGGCGGCGTAGCGGTCGAACGCGCCGCTCAGAACGGCGTCATGGGAGAAGCGGGCGGCGATCTCGTCCCACCGCTCGGCCATCTCGGTGTACTTGAAGTAGTCCAGCCGCGCAACCGTCGGCCCGTCCTTGTGGTCGGGGATGACCCGGCCGTCGTACACTGCGAACTCTTCAAAGTTCGTCAGGATGCTGACCGGCAGTTTCGCCGTCCAGGCGTAACGGCGGAGCTGGTAGGCGGGAGCGGCGAGAAGCTTGAGGTTGACGCTGGGCTTCTTGGTTTCCAAGAAGAAGCGGCACTGGCCGCCGGCGCGGAAGCCGTAATCCGGCGCTTTGGTGGTGCCTCCGATCTTGAGCGCGTCCTCATGGATCACCTCGCGCTGGACTTCGGACAACGCCTTGCGGTTGTCCATGTCCCAGCCCAGGGCAAGGAAGAGCGGGTTCACGAAGTCAATACGGGTCTGTGTCTCGTTGTAGTGGGCCTGATGATACTCTTTGCGGTTGGCCTCAAAACGGGCGACGAGTTCGGCCACGCTGTCCGGCAGGGGCATGGGGATGTTCCTCAGTTACAGTATACCTTGCAGGCGTTCTTTCAGCCGCGTGTGCCGGTGGATGTCGCTCTGCTTCTTGACGGCCATGGCGATGGCCCGCATCGGGCCAATGAGAACAGCGAACTTCTTGGCGCGGGTGAGGGCCGTATAAATCAGGTTGCGCTGCAAGAGCATATAATGCTGGGTGTGCAGGGCGAGGACAACGGCGGGGTATTCTGATCCCTGACTCTTGTGGATAGAGCAGCTAAACGCCAGTGTCAGCTCGTCCATGTCGGCGAACTCGTAAACGACCTCGTTTGTGCCCTCGGCATCGGGGAAGGTAACGACCAGCGTTTCGTCCTCGTGGCTGACCGACGAGACCGCCCCGATGTCGCCGTTGTAAACGGCCTTGTCGTAGTTGTTGACGATCTGCATCACACGGTCGCCGACGCGCAGCAAGCGCGCGCCCCGCTGCACCTCGTCCTTGCCCGGCGCGGCGGGGTTCAGGGCCTCCTGCAAGCGCGTGTTGAGGTAGGCCGCGCCCGCGCTGCCGCGCTGCATCGGCGTCAAAACCTGGATGTCGCCCGGTGCGTAGCCGCGCTTGGGCAGGCTCCGGGCGACCACGGCGACCACCTTGTCGGCGACTTCTTCGGCCTCCTCGACTTTGAGGTAGGCGCAGTCCCGGCCCTCGCTCGGCGGCGGCAGGAGCGGCATCCGGCCCGCGTTGATGGCGTGGGCATTGGTGATGATCAGGCTTTCCGCCGCCTGCCGGAACACCTGGGTCAAGCGGGCGACGGGGACGGACCCGCTCTCGATCAGGTCCCGGAGGACATTGCCGGGGCCGACGGAGGGGAGCTGGTCCACATCGCCGACGAAGACGACCTGCGCGCCTTCCGGGACGGCCTTGAGCAGCGAGTACGTCAGCACCATGTCCAGCATGGAGCTTTCGTCCACCACCAGCACGTCGCATTCCAGCGGCGTTTCAAGGTCACGCTTGAAGCCGCGCTTTTCCGGGTCGAATTCGAGCAGGCGATGGACCGTCCGCGCCTCGCGCCCCGTCACTTCGGTCATGCGCTTCGCCGCCCGGCCCGTCGGCGAGGCCAGCAGCACGTCTTTTTTCAATGCCTCGAAAGCCGTCACGATGGCGTTAGTGGTCGTGGTGTTGTGGTTGACGAAGCCGCCCGCGACGAATGACTCTTCTCCTGGGACCGTCAGATCGTAGACCAGAGATGAAGAATGCTCAATGCCGACTACCTTGTCCCAGTAGTAGCAGTCCCGACACGCTTCCCGAACGGCCTCCCGCTGCCAATCCTCTGTTTCCGGCGTCCAATCCTGAAGCAAGGCAAGTAGTCTCTGCCGGGTCGGTGTGCGTTCGCCCTTGATCTCACGCTTCCAAGCCCACCACTCCCGCCGATTATGACGACCACTCGCGGTGAAGATATGGCGGATAATCGGTCCAGGTAACGGAACAACATCCCGATTAGGATTACAAAGCCGTATTTGGCTAGGAACAATCTTCTTCGTCGGGATCATCGACATGAGGAGATCGGCATCGTAGCCTGTGACTGACAGACGCCAGTACGGCCGCCTCTCAACGCTCCCCCGGTAGCAGTAATTGATTGACCTTTCGACGCGGCGGCTCACGATGCCTAGATTGAGCAGGAGAACCTGCACCTGCCGGATCAATTCAGCGCTCTTCAAAGTGATCTCGAAGGAGACTTGTCCGCCGGGGCGTTGCTGTATGTGACCGTCCGTGTCAAAAAGGCCCGCCAAATATTGCACGATGGACTCACGCGGAGCTTCCAGAACGGAAGAAGGAATCGTTTTGCCCTCCGACTTGCAGACGTGCAGCCCATATCCGAGCAGTTCCCGACGTAACGCTTTGCCGTGGAAGATCAAGTCGTGGGTATTGCGGCTTGGCCGCAAGTAGCCCCGGCGTCCGAGGCGCTGTTCTACGATCTCACGACAACGAGCTAACAAAGCGACATTATTATTCGTTATTATTATCTTATCCGAGGAAGATTGCGAACCATCGCCAGAGATAATGCCAAACAGGTAAGCCATATCTGGGGGCAGGTTTCCCCGGCCCCATAGATCGTCCCCGCGGCGCACCGCTACGAACATATCATTCTGAATTTCGTCGAGCCTGACCCAGTCCGGCCCATGCTCCGTCATAGCCCACAGGCGATGATTAGGAGTACCCTCCAATTCCAGTCCGAGATGCGCCTTAATCCGAATCGTTTCCCGCCTGCCGCCGAAGAAGGTGTGGCTAGTCGTTGCAGTGTGGTTTTTTGCCGCGACTTCAACGGCGTGTTCACGGAAACTGTCAGGGCAATCAATGGGATTATCGGAGGACCGACACCAGTGGCGGCGGATCGGGTTCAGACCTTCACTGCTCAAGACGAGCGTGTCACCAGTTACGCACTTCCCGGTCCCAGGGCCTCCAGTCAGGACGCAGAAGCGCGAGAGCAGGGCCGTCTTGACCGAGTCGCGCTGCTCCTCGGAGAGCGGGAAACCGTGCTTGTCCAGCAGCGCGACCAGCCACTCGTCGAACTTCTGCGGGTTGGCGGGCTGCTTCAGCGGGGTCGCCAGCAGCTTCTTGATGCGGTCGGCCAGCCCGATCTCCGTCTTGTGCAGCGAAGGCGTGTAGATGGCGACCTCGGTCTGGCCCAGGAACGTCGCCGTCTCCGACACTAGGCGGCCCGAACCCGACAAGGTCAGCAGGGCTGCGTTCACATCCCCCACCCCTAATATCTCGGTCGCCTTGATGGTCAACTCCTTCTCGGTCAGGTAGGCATTGCCGCCCGACTCGACGGCCTCGTTCAGCACATAGACCACGCCCGCCTCAATACGGCGGGGGTCATCCTCGGCGATGCCGATGGCCCGCGCGATCTTGTCCGCACTCTTGAAGCCGATGCCCCAGATGTCGGATGCCAGTTGATAGGGGTTCTTCTCGACGACCTCAATGGACTTCGCGCCATACGCCCGGTAAATCTTGACGGCATACGCGGGCGAAACGCCGTGGCCTTGCAGGAACAGCATGATGTTCTTGATCTCGCGCTGGTCGTGCCACGCCTGCGTGATCTTCGCCAGCGTTTTCTCGCCCAGCCCCGGCACGGTCAACAGCTTGCGCGGGTGGTGTTCGATGATGTCCAGGGATTCGTCGCCGAACTTGTTCACGATGCGCTTGGCCGTGACCGGGCCGACGCCCTTGACCATGCCGCTGCCCAGGTACTTTTCGATGGCAAAGGCGGTCGCGGGCCGGATGACCTCATAGCGCGCCACCTGCATCTGCTTGCCCCACTGCGCGTGCTGGGTCCATGTCCCGTAGCAGAGCAGGCTTTCGCCGACGACCGGGTTGGAAAAATTGCCGAGGATGGTGATGACATCACGCGCGTTCGGGGGCAGGAGCCGGGCTACGGTGTAGCCGTTCTCCTCATTGTGGAAGGTGATGCGCTCGATGACGCCTTCCAGCGTGTCGAGCGGCGGCCCTTCGTCGGGGACTTTGATCAGGGGATTAGCGGTCTTGAACGCGCACACGCCTTAGTATACCCGACCGACGCGCGTTACCTGAGAGGCGGCGTGTCACCTGGCGATGTGTTCAGCGGCGTGACGACTACCTGGCCCGCATCAATAGCAGTAATGGCTTCTTCTAGAGCGTGTTGCAGCCGTCGAAAAGAGCGTGAACGGGGTGCGACGAGACCCATCTTTAGCAACTGCGTCATGGGAGCTTGGTCGAATGTTGGCTTGTACTTGCGGGAGCCGGGAAACTGGCGGTCTAGCCAGCCTTTGACACCAACCAAAGTTTCTATGTCCGGTTCTGGGTAAGCCGTTCCCAGCGGCAGGCCCGTTCTACCCTCCAGATTTTTGCCAGCGATGCTGTCGAGGCTTGCCAGAAACCATGCCTCATACTCGCATTTGGCGATTACGATAACGACGGGGTATTTTGTGCCCAGGGTGTTGATGCGTGCTACAAAATCTTGCGCGATCTTGAGTGGGCAGCCCTTATCCGCGTCCATCAGAACTAAAATAGCCCCGCAATCAGGCCGCAAGGCGGCATTCTGAACGAACCGCTCCAGACCGCCCGGCTTGGTCAGGTTGGAGCAGGAGCCGGCATTCAGTGGGGGACGGCTGATGCCGATCTCTACGCGCTTCATGTCAGCCATGATCTTTCCCAACAGAAGAGGTACGGCTGCCACTTCACCGTCTCCCTCTACTATGGGCACGATTCTAGGCATACGCGGCGTTTCCCCCTTCGGACGAGTACAGCCCCTCAATACGCAACAGATCACCGGTGGTGAAAAGCTGCTGCTCAATGGCTTGGCGCTGCGAGTCAGCGATGAGGCCGATATGCGTTCCCCCTTTCCGCCGCTCGACGATGCGAAGGTCATCGGCAGGAAAGCGTGAGATCAAATCAGGGCTTTGCGTCGTCAAAAGGACCTGATGGCGTTCGGAGACTTCCCGTAGCACATCTGCCAGCACCGCCAAGGCACCTGGATGAATGTTGACTTCAGGCTCTTCCACGGCTACTAAACCGCGCGGGGGGTTGGTTTGGTACAAGCCAATCAAGAGTCCAAGCATTCGCAGAGTTCCATCGGACTCTTGAGAGAGATCAAACCAAGGTGCAGCTTCGTCATGCTCCACAGATGGCCCTCTCCGCTGATAGTCATGTCTCATCTCGGTTACTAAATATCCACCGACTTGTTTCACGCGCACATCACTCACGTCATTAACGACGCGGCCCAAAGCAGAGAGTAAATCCGCAAATGGTTCACGCTTCTGCTGCTCCCACTGCCGCCTTAAGAATTGCAAGGCAGATGAAAAGTTTTCTCCGTTATTACCCATGCGCCGGGCACTGGAGAAGCGTTGTGGTTCTCGCATAGTGTTGGGATAGATGGAAAAGAAGCTGCTTCCGGTGAGCGAAGCAAGCATTTCCCCGAGCGGCGATTGCATCAGTACCCGGATGCTCGGTAGGAACAATGAGTCGGGAGCAAGGATTTTACTCATTCGACTGGAGGTTAGAAGCCGTGTGTCCTTGTTTTCTGGGACATCGAATGCTTTAGGCTTTGTGATCCAAATGCCTTCACGAATCTCGAAGCCATCCACGCTTGGGGAGCTACCACTACGGCTGGCGGAACACGCCTCGCGCTTAACACGAAAGTCGTTCTCTTGGCTTCCCGCAAGCACAAAACTGTAGGTCCCGTAGAAACTGCCGCGTTTGACTTCGATTTCGATCTCGACCTCGCAAGGCCGCCCCTTCGCCGTCCAACGCCGCAGCGAAGCCAGCCCATTTCGATTCGCTACTGCAGACTCTAAACCGGCTTGGAGGGCTTCCTGGACGAACTTAACTGCATCAACGAGGTTGCTTTTGCCAGCCCCATTTCTGCCGACAAGAACCGTAAGACGCCCTAGTTCGACATCAACATTCTCCAAGCTGCGGTAATTCTTGACATGAACTCTTGTAATCATCGTTTCCTACCTTGAACGAACACATTTGGCTCCGCCGTGTGGCATCAGTATACCTGACCGGCGCGATGTCCACGGCCTTGGCCTACCGTGCATTCAGACGGGCAGGGTCAGAGACACAGGCGCGGGTGAGAAGCGGAAGGCGCGTTCGGGGGCAGGAGCCGGGCCACGGTGTAGCCGTTCTCCTCATTGTGGAAGGTGATGTGCTCGATGACGCCTTCCAGCGTGTCGAGCGGCGGCCCTTCGTCGGGAGCGTGGATCAGGGGATTAGCGGTCTTGAACGCGCACACGCCTTAGTATACCCGCTCTCAGCCTCCGGCGGGGAGTGCCTGAAGCCATTGGATGGCGCGCGGGATGCCCTGCTGAATCATCGAGTCGTAGTGCTCGCCGCTGGGGACGTGAACGTAAGTCACGCGGGCATTGGTACTCTGAACCATTGCGGCAAACTCCTCGACCCCCGCCTTGGGGACAACCGAGTCGTCGTCGGCATGAAACAGGAACAGCGGACAGGTCAGCTTGCCGACGGCGGCGTTCGGGGAGCGGCGGGCCAGAAAGTCCTGCTCACCAGGAATGGCGCTGTCCAAAGCGCGCAGCGCAGGCAGGCCCAGATGCTGGGGCACGTTGCAGCAAGGGGCGTAGGCGATGCAGGCGGCGATGCGCGGATCGGTCTCGGCTAGGAGCAGGGAGACAGTGCCCGCCGAGCTATGGCCCGCCGCGTACAGCCGCTGGGGGTCTATCTGCGGCACCTTTGCCAAGGCATAATCCATGGCGGCGCGGGCGTCCGCCAGACCCGCGTCGGCGTCTTTGAACGCTTGGGCGGCTTCTACAAGCTGCCGATCACTGCTCTTGTCGGCCAGCGGGCCATCCAGGGAATAAGCGACGACGGCGTAACCGGCCCGGACATACGGCAGGTGCTCCGGCCGGTCGCCGTCGCCCAGGTCCATGCCGTGGAACAAAGGCGTTCCGGCCGGCGCGATGAACAGGCAGGGCACCTTGGCCTGCGTAGGCTTGGCGGGCAGGTAGATCCAGACATGCTCCGTCGAGTCCCCGCGCGGCAGGACCACCTCATATTCTACGATGCCCGGCTCCAGCGCGTGTGCGGCCCCGAGCGGCGGGCTGGCAGGAAGAGCTTTGTGGCCGCCGCAGCCGACGGGCAGCAGCAGCAGGGCAACTAGGCACCTCAATCCGATTCGGCCCACGCGTGTGTCCCCTTTCAGATGTCCGCCGAGACATATCCCGGCGTGAATCGGGCGAGCCTGCCCGCCAGGTCTTTGGCGATGTCGGCGCGGACGGTGATCGTTTCGGGGCCGTAGTCCACGGAATGCACCTTGCCCATCTCGTAGCAGTGCGCGACGACGTCGCTGCGGTCGTAGGGCAGGATCAGCGTCACGGACGCCAGCAGGGACTGGAGCGTCGCCTCGATGCGGCCCATCAGGAAGGGGATGCCGTCCCGTTTCAAGGCGGACAGGTAGCACGAATCCGGCGTCGCCGCCGTCAGCTCACGCAGAAGGTAGGGGTCCTTGACCGCGTCAGCCTTGTTGAAGGCGGTGATGATCGGCTTGTCCGCCGCGCCCAGCTCGGCCAGGACTTCCATGACCGCCTGCCTCTGCCGGTCCCGCTCCGGGTGGCTGGTGTCCACGACATGGATCAGGAAATCCGCCTGAACGACCTCCTCCAAAGTGGCCCGGAACGAGGCGACCAGGTGGTGCGGCAGGTTGCGGATGAAGCCGACCGTGTCGGTCATCAGCACGGACCAGCCGCCGTGCGGCAGGACGACCCGGCGCGTGGTCGGGTCGAGCGTGGAAAACAGCATCCGGTCGGCCAGCACTTCCGCCCCCGTGAGCAGGTTCAGCAGGGTGCTTTTGCCTGCCGATGTGTACCCGACGAGGGCGCAGGTCGGGAAGGGCAGCTTGTGGCGGTACTGGCGCTGCTGGGCGCGCTGCTCCTTGATCTCGTCAATCTCCTGCCCCAGCAGCGTGATGCGCTCCTTGACGCGCCGCCGGTCACTTTCCAGCTTCGTTTCGCCGGGACCGCGCCCGCCGATGCCGCCCTGCTGGCGCTCGAACTTGGTATACAGGGACGACAGGCGCGGCAGCAGGTAGTTGAGCTGGGCCAGTTCGACTTGCAGCTTGCCCTCGCGCGTCCGGGCGCGCTGGGCGAAGATGTCCAGGATGAGCTGCGTCCGGTCCAGGACGCGCCGGTCCAGGGCGGTCGTCAGGTTGCGCTGCTGCGTCGGGGACAGCTCATCGTCGAAGATGACCAGCTCGGCGTCCGTTTCGGCGAGCTGCCCTTTCAGGTCATCCACCTTGCCCGGCCCGATGTAGGTCGCCATGTCCGGCGCGCGGCGGGACTGCGAGAATTCGCCGACGACGCGCGCGCCCGCCGTCATCGCCAGCTCGCGCAGTTCGGACAGGCGCATCTCCATGTCGTCCTCGCCGCCCGCCAGGGACAGCGAGACAATCAGGGCGCGCTCCTCTTGCGAGGTATTGTAATAAGTCGTGTTGGAAGTGTGAGCCATATTGAGGCATTATACCCGCCCTGGGCCCGAACCGTTTTGCTCCCATTCTGCGTTCAAGGTCATAACTCTTGCGATGAATTTTTTGAGGGTGCGTTATGTCTCAGATTATGCTCACCGCCGCTTACGTCGGCGCCTTGATTTCCTGTGCGTTTCCCCTGCTGATTTTGCTGTTCGGGCTTCTGGCGGCGCGGGCCGGGCGGAGGGGAGAACTGACGCCGGATGTCCGGCGCGTCGGCATCTGGGTGGTGTGTACCGGCGTCCTAAGCCTGGTCTTATACTCCGTGGGGGCTTTTTCTCGTCAGAACGCGCCGGCCTGGGCTGCGGTCGGCCTCGTCGTCCTGACTGCCGCCCTGTGCGGGTGGTTCCTGAGCAGCTCGCCAACGCGCTCCCTCAAAATCGTTTCCTGGGCGCTTTTCTTCAACACGCTTTTCGTGGCAGCTTTCGGGGTTTTTGCTCTCTGGATTGCGGGCGAAGCCCTGCGTGTCTCAGCGTACAGCAGTACGAATGAGGCGGAAATTCGCGCAGCCCTCGCGAAGAACCCCAATGATGCCGCCGCGCATTCCAGTCTCGGAATGATTTACAGCAGGCGCGGGGATCGGACGAGGTCAATGGCGGAATGGCGGCAGGTGCTGCGCGTGGAGCCGGACAATGTGGATGCGCTTTTGCTGGTCAGCGCAGACCTATCCCGCGCGGGGCGTATTGATGAGGCCAGGCCGCTCTTCCAGCGCCTCGCCGCGCGGCATGACGACTTCAGCGCCAATGCCCGCCGCTGGCTGGCACGGCACGGCGGCGGATGACGGCAGGCCCTAGCGTCGGGCGTTGAAGATCACTTTCGTGCCGTCGCGCTCCAGGCTGAAGGGGAGCTCCTGCATTTCGGACAGGACTTCGCGGACGGCGGACTGGCGATCCGGGGGGCAGTAGAGCAGCAGGAAGCCGCCGCCGCCCGCGCCGGCGACCTTGCCGCCCGTCGCGCCCGCGTCCAGGGCGCGCTCGTACAGCGCGTCAATGGCGGGGTTGCTGATGCGGCCGGCCATCTGCTTTTTCCACTCCCAGCCGGCCTGCATCAGCCGGCCCACTTTGTTCAGGTTGCCTTCGGCCAGCGCCGTTTCCACGTCCGGGACCTGCCCCTTGATCTTGTCCAGCCAGCCGCGCTTGTCCCCGATGTTGGCTTTCTGCTCGCTCAGGATGACGTCCGCCTGCCGAGTGATGCCCGTATAGAACAGCATCAGGCTCTCGCCGAAGCGCCGGCGCTTTTCTTCCGATAACTCGACCGAGTGCGTCGTCACCGACTCGTCGGGGTTGAACTCGAACCGGCGCAGGCTGCCGTAGGCGGCGATGTACTGGTCCTGCTTGCCGATAGGCTTGCCTAAGATGTCAATCTCGATCCGGCAGGCCTGGGCGGCCAAAATCTCCGCCGTGACCAGGATGCCCTGGTAGGCGTACATGGCGTGAAGCAGGCCCACGGTGACGGTGCTGGACGAGCCAAGCCCACTGCCTTCCGAGGGGATGTCGGCCATCGTCGCGATCTCGACGCCGCCGTTGATCCCCGTCAGGCGCAGGCACTCGCGCACCAATTCGTGCTCGATCTCGCCCACCTCGTCGGCCATCTCGGTGCGGGTGTAGCCGACACGGATCTTGCTGTCGAACCGCCCCTTGATGACGACATAAATGTACTTGTCGATGGCCGAGGAAAGGACCGCACCGCCGCCCTGCGCGTAGTAGTCTTTCATATCTGTGCCGCCGCCCGCGAACGAGATGCGTAAGGGTGTCTGCGTGATGATCATGGGATAGGTGATTCCTGGAGGTTAAGCGATGGGCAATGAAAGGCCGGGAGCGAGGATAGTATCGCGCACTTCTGCGCCTGGGGCAACCTGCGCTCCGGCCCAAAGAATGCTGTCCGTAAGGACGGCCCCGTCTCCGATAACAGACCCTGCGCCGACGATGTTTCGCCCGACAAACGACACGCCGCGCCCGACCTGAGCCGAGGGATCTATCCAGAGACGCGGGTCGTCGTAGTGGACGCCGGTTCGCCCGGCCAGCAAGTCCCAGTTCGCCTGCCGGTAGGCGTCCGGCGTCCCCGTATCCTGCAAGTAGCCGCCCAGCAGTGTGCCGTACAGCGGCGCTCCGTCCGCCAAGAGCCGGGGGAAGATGTCCCGGCCAAAGTCGGAAGGGGCGTCAGCGGGAATCGCGTCCAGCACGGCGGGGTCCAGGGCGTAAACCCCGGCGTTTGCCAGATCGCTGAAAACTTGATCGGCGGGCGGCTTCTCGACAAAGCGCGTGATGCGCGCGTCCGGCTCCAGGCCGACGATGCCCGCCGCCGTCGGGTTTGGGTGATGGAACAAAGCAATCGTGGCGAGGCCGTGGCGGCTCGCATGGAAGTCCATGAGGCGGCGCAAGTCGGCCTGAATAAGATTGTCGCCGTAGATGACGAAGAACGGGGCGTCGCGGAAGAGCTGTTCGGCGGCTTTCAGCCCGCCCGCCGTGCCGCGCAGGGTGTCCTCGAAGAAGTAATGCAGGCGGATACCGGCAAAGTGATCCCCAAAATGGTCCGGGATCGCTTGGGGTCGGTGGAACAGATTGATGGCCGCCTCCGTGACGCCCTGCTCCGCCAGCCAGAGAAGCGTTCGTTCGAGCAGGGGCTTTCCAACGATGGGGACCATCGGCTTGGGCAAGGCCAGCGTCAATGGCCGGAGCCGCGTCCCTTCCCCGGCGGCCAGAATCATAGCTTTCATGCCGTCATTATAGCATAGGATTTGACAAACGGCATTTGACAAACGGAGAAGCGTCGGCCATAATGCCGGTATGCAAAAGAAAGCCATTCATACCGAAGCCGGACCGCTTCAAGGGGCGCCGTATACGCCCGCTGTCCGGGTCGGACCCTTCCTTTACATCTCCGGCCAGATTCCGCTGGACCCGGCCACCAGCCAGGTGGTGGAGGGTGACTTCGCAGTCCAGGTGCGCCAATGCCTGCGCAATCTGGCGTCCATTCTCAAGCAGGAAGGGCTGGGACTGGACAACATCGTCAAGACGACCATCTTCCTGAAGGACCTGAACGACTTCAGCGTTCTGAACGGCGTGTACGGCGCTTACTTTACCGGCGTCAAGCCGGCGCGCTCCACGGTCGAAGTAGCCCGCCTGCCGCTCGATGTTCTGGTGGAGATCGAGGCCATCGCCGTCGCGCCGGATGCCCCCGCATGACACAGCTTCGGGAAAAGGCTCGGAACGAGAAAAAGCCCAGGCTGGCATCGCCTGGGCTTTCCGACGTTTCTAAGCCGCCGGATTCTTCGCCGGACGTCCGCGTCGGCGGGGTGCTGCCGGGGCGACCGGGGCCTCGCCCGTCGCCGCCGCACCGCGCTGGGCGGCGGCGCGCTGGCCGCGCATTTCGCCGCCGCGCCGGCCGATCTCGGCATAGAACTCCGTGCCGCGCTCACGCTTGACGGTCTCGCCGCCCTTCTTGCCGATGCTCTGGTAGAAGGACGGTCCGTAGCGGTTTTTGACCGTCTCGCCGCCCTTGCGGCCCGCCTCACGGGCCAGATCGGGGTTTGCGGCGAAGCCGCCCTCTTTGTCATGGTCATGGGAGCCGCGATGGGCTTCCGCGATCTTACGGGCTCCTTCGGAGCCTGCGGCCGGGCCTGGTTTAGCCATAAGTCTTACCTCCTGCGTGAACTTTCTATTGTGAGGATCGCTGTTCGCTAGATGCTGGCTGACGTTTTGCTGGCATTGTCTGCCGACATACCGCCCGTTTCTCTGTCCATGTCACTGTCAGCCTCGACGGACGCCGTGAGTTCTTCTTTTTTCTCATGAGCCGCCTGCTTGCCGGCGGCGACCGCCTCCGCAATGCGGTTCTGCTGGTCTTCCACCAACGCTTTGCCCTGGTCTACCAGGCTCTGGGCATTCTCTTTGACGGAACTGGTCTTGTCATTTGTCCTGGCGCTGAGATCGCCCGCCGTAGACTTGACCGTGTCCGCCGCGTCGCTCGCTTTGCCCTTGACCGTTCCCACCACTTCGGAGGACTTCGCCTTGACGGTGTCGGTGACATCGGCGGCTTTGGCTTTCACCGTGTCTGCCAGCTCCGCCGCTTTGGATTTCGCGCTGTCCGCCGTATCGCCCGCTTTGTCGGATATCTCAAGGGCCTTCAGTTTAGCGGTATCCGATAAATCCGAAGCCTTGTTCTTCGCGAGGTCGGAGTACTCGTCGGTCTTCTGCTTGATCAAGCCCCGCGTCTGATCGCCGCCCTGCGGCGCGTACAGAAGCGCAGCGATCGCGCCGATCGCCCCGCCGAGAAGCAGGCCCGTAAAGAACCCGCCCCCCCTGGGCTGTTTTTCGTCACTGACACCGACGACGAGAACCTCGTCTACGCCCGTGACTTTGGCCGATGTCGCCGCGCCCGATTTTGGTTCTTTATCAACACTTGCCATAGGTCCCACTGCTCCTTAGATTCTTGAAATGTTCTTACTTTTTCGTTCCGTTCTCCGGGTAAACTTTGGCCCGCTCTTTGGAGGAAGCACTGGAGGAATGCGTATAGACGGAGAACCCTTTGGAAACGCCGGTGATTAAGCTGCTCAGGTTGATGAGCGGGCCTGTCACGGACTTCTGGACGACATCTGCGGTCTTTTCGACCCTATCCGTGACGTTGTCCGTCAAGGCTTCCCCCTTCGTCAATATCTGGTCGGCTTTTTCCCCCACGTTCGTGGTCACCCGCTGAACCGTTTCAATGGTGTCGGTGGCTTTGCCGATCACAGGGTCTATTTTGCCGACGAGGTTATCCAGCACCTTGACCAGCTTGTTCAGGGCAAAGGCTATCCCGCCGAGAAGCCCCACGGCGATGATGGAGAAAAACCCTCCAAAAAAAACTAGGGCGAAATCAGCCCACGTCTGTAAATGCATCGGTCACTCCAGGTCGTCAAGCAAGGCTGCTTAGGTATACCCGGTGCTTCCCCCGCTCAAACCGGCCTCCGGGCATGGAGAAAAATCGCGCCTCATGAACGATGTAAAAGAGTCGCCAGAGGGACAGAAAGACGCGCCACGGCCAGCGCGCGGTGGCTCAGGCGATTTTTTTCCTCAGCCGTCAGCTCCGCCATCGTCCGATCCTGGTGTGGGAGCAGGAAAAGCGGGTCATACCCGAAGCCGTTCGCGCCGCGCGGCGCGGTCAGGATAATGCCCTCGCAAATGCCTTCCGCCGCCCAGGTCTCGGCGCCGGGCAGCGCCAGGGCCGCCGCGCAGACGAAGCGCGCCGTCCGCCGCTCCGGCGGCACGTCCGCCAGCGCCTGGAGCAGCTTCGCGTTCCGGTCAGCGTCGGACGCGGCGGCTCCCGCCCAGCGCGCGGAATAAAGGCCAGGACCGCCGCCGAGCGCGTCCACGCACAGCCCAGAGTCGTCGGCCAGAGCCGGAAGACTGGTCGCCGACGCTAGGGCGTCGGCCTTCAGCCGCGCGTTCTCGGCAAAGGTCGCTCCCGTTTCGGCGACATCCGGCAGGGGGGTGGGCCAATCGCGCGGCGTCAGCAGCGACACGCCACTCAGGTCGAAGTGAGGCGCCAGGAGATCGCGCAGTTCCTTCACCTTGCCGGGATTGCTCGTCGCCAGCATCAGCGCTGCCATTCGCTAGACGACCCCCGCCAGGGCCTCGCGCTGCTTGGCGAGCATCTGCCGGATGCCGACATGCGCGAGGTCCAGCAGCCGGTTCATGCGTTCCCGGTCAAACGGCGCTCCTTCCGCCGTACCCTGCACCTCGATGTATCGGCCTGTGTCGGTCATCACGATGTTCATGTCTACGGCTGCCTGCGAGTCCTCCTCATAGGCCAGATCCAGCCGCTCCTCGCCTTTGACGACGCCGACCGAGACGGCGGCGACCCATTCGGTGAACGGCAGGGTCTTGATCTGCCCCTTGCCGCGCATCCAGGCCAGCGCCTCGACCAGCGCGACGAACGCGCCGGAGATCGCCGCCGTGCGCGTGCCGCCATCCGCCTGGAGAACGTCGCAGTCCAGCGTGATCGTCCGCTCGCCCAGCGCGTTCAGCTCGACCACGGATCGCAATGAGCGCCCGACGAGACGCTGAATCTCGACTGTCCGCCCGTTGGGCTTGCCCGTATCGCGCTGGGACCGGGTGTGGGTGGATCGAGGCAGCATGGAGTATTCCGCCGTCAGCCAGCCCTGCCCCTGGCCCTTCAAGAAGGGCGGCACCTTGTCTTCGACGCTGGCCGTGCAAAGCACTTTCGTTTGACCGACTTCGACAAGGCAGGAGCCTTCGGCATAGCGGGCAAAGCTGCGGGTCAGGGTAATGGGCCGGTAGGCGTCGAGCGCGCGGCCGTCGTCGCGGGGCATAGGAGTACCTCAGAAAGAAGATTTCGGTACTATACCCGAAGCGGGGAGGCGTTCAAGCCTACAGAACGAGGGGAAAGACGGGCGGGACCGGCTCGCCGAGCAGGGCGGAGGCGTAGCGGCGGAAGGCTTCGGGGTCGCCGGAGGCGGCAAAGTGGATGGGCGCGTCCGACGGCTCCGGGGCGGAATACAGCGAGGCGGCCACGCGGACGGCTTCTTCCGAAGGGTCCACGAACGTGGGGCGGAAATTCGGGTTCCCCATCCGGCGGATCGCGCGGTGCAGGGCGGGCAGCAGAAAGGGGAAGTGCGTGCAGCCGAGGATGATGCTCTGGGCGCCCGCCGCCCGCAGCGGCGACAGGTACTCGCAGGCGGCGTCTTCGGCCTCGTCCGTTTCGGCCCGGCCTGCCTCGACGAGCGGCACGAAGCGGGGGCAGCCCTGTTCAATGACGCGCCGGGCGGGATCGAGCGCATGGATCGCCTGCGTGAAGGCGAGGCTGTGGGCGGTCGCGTTGGTCGCAAGGACTCCAATTACGCCGCTTGATGCCTCCACAGCGGCCTTCGCGCCCGGCGCGATGGTGCCGACGAGGGGCAGATCAGGGTAGCGCTCGTGCGCCGCTTCCAAACCGGCGACCGTGGATGTGCCGCTTGCCATAAGAACGATCTTCGCGCCGGCTTCCACCAAATGGTCCGTCAGCCGCAGGGCGAGGTCACGCACGACTGCGATCGGCTTGTCGCCGTAGGGGACATTGGCGGTATCCGCCAGGTACAGCACGGACGCGCCGGGCATCTGCCGCCGGATTTCGCGCAGCACGGAGAGGCCGCCCAGGCCCGAATCGAAGACGCCGATGTCTGCGTACGGCAGGCTCATGGGGCGTTCCCCTTTGCCTGCTGCACGGCGTCAGGCCGGATGACGTCTATCGGGCCGTCAAGGGCGCCCTCCTCGCCGAGCGACTTTACGGGCTGCCCTTTTACCTCGATCTGATATTGGCGGATTTCGGGAAACTGGCCGAGCGTGCGGGCCAGCGCCGTTAAGGCATCGCCCTGGCCGCCCTCGCCGCCGGTCTCGTTGATCGGGCTGCGCGAGAAGTCCAGAGTCGCCACGCCGTTGTCAACTGTGATGCCGCGCAGGGCCGTTCCCGCCGGCAGGGGGCTGCCCTCGGACTGGAGCAGCGCGTTCACGGCGTCGCGGGCCGGTGATTGGGAGTGGTGCAGCGCGACGACCCGCGGCATCAGCGGGTCTTGATCCCCGGTCGCCTTGGGGTTGACGACGTAGACAACGGCCTTGTCACGCGGGGCCGGCGTCACGGCGACGGGCGGCGGGGGGGGATTAGGCGGCAGGGTGTCATGATGACACCCGGAAACGGCCAGCGCAGCGGCACAGACGGCGGCCCAAAGAGGCATCTGCCACGGGTTGAAACCCGAGGCTGGGAAGCGCCCACCGTCCAGGGGACGGAAGACGCAGAAGCGCGGCTCCGTCTTGTGTCCCTGGGACACTGGGCTATTGGCAGCCTCGGGTTTCAACCCGTGGCGAATGCTGCGGAACATCAGTTAGTACGCTCTCCGAGAAGTCCCGCGCCCGCCTCGCGCCGAGCGCGCCATCGCGACCTGATCGGCGATGAAGTCCCGCAGGCCGGCGACGACGCCCTCCGCAATGCGCTGCTGCGTCGCGTCGTCCCGCAGCTTGGCGAGATCACTGTCGCTGGTCATAAAGCCGGTTTCGATGAGGACAGCGGGCATCTCGCTGCCGCGCAGGACGGCGTAGCCGGTGCCGAAGCGGCCGCCATACTGTCTCATGTCGGACTTGACACCGATGTAGGGGATGCCGGAGACCTGACTAACCCGACGCCCGATGTCGGCGGCCATGAGACGGCAGATGCCGTTTGCCCCATGGATGTATATGGCGGTCCCCGACCGCGCGTTCTGGACCTCAGCCGCGTCGCAGTGGATGCTGACGAAGTAGTCTGCATGGCGGGCGTTGGCGAGCTGTGGGCGAGACTCGAGCGATGGAAAGCTATCGTCCGCGCGCGTCATCAGAACCGTCGCGCCATTCTGGGTGAGCACGTTGCGGACACGGCGGCCGATAGCAAGCGCGATGTCTTTCTCATAGACGCTGTTGCTGCGGAATTTGTCGATTGCTCCTGTATCGCGCCCGCCGTGTCCGGGGTCAACCACGACCAGCTTGCCGGCAAGGCTTGCCGTCACGGGGGCGGGAAGGAGACCGCCGTCCGGAGGGGACACGCTGACGACCGGGGGCACGGGAGCCGTGCCTCCGCCGGACGTGATGACGTTGATCAAATACGTCATGCCGCCGCCGCTGGAGCGGCTGTCTACGGAAAAGCCGACCATCTTGGACAGGTCCAGCACGACGCGGCCGAAGGCGGTGTGCTCGGTGAACACCTTGCCGATGCGGATGGCCTTGACGATAGGATTGTCCACGGACTGCGCGGTCTTGACGCCGCGATCCAGGACAGCCCCCGCCAGGTCGAAGGCCAAACGGTTCGGATCGTTCAGCGTCTCGGTGCGGTACTTGGCCGGCCCGGTCGTCGAGACCATGATCTGCGTCAGCGCGGGGCTGACGACTTTGTAATTGACGCCGGTGATCGTCACCTGAGCCGGATTCGTCGGAAGCTGCGGCGTCGGCGGGACGACGACTACGGGAACCGGCGGCGCCGGAAGCGGCGAGGGCGGCCCGGATTCGCCCAGGGCGACGCGCACCTGACTGGTCTGGATGCCGCTCACGACCCGGAACGGCATGCCTTGCTTGAGGTCAATCGTGATCCGCACCGTCTGCGGGTTGATCTGCCCGCTGCGAATGTGCGTGACGCTGCCGCCCTGATTGGGGATGTTGGCGGGCGTCGTCGCGAGATCCAGCCCGAACAGGTCCACATAGAGCCGCTCGGGGTTGTCAATGCGCTTGACGCTGTAATAGACGGGATAGGAAGTGTAGACGGTCAGGGCGTTGTTGTCCTGCCGCACCATCTGAAGCTTCGCCCGGACCGTCAGCGTCGCCGTCGTCGGCTGCCAGTCCGCCGTGCCGCCGAGCGCCTGCGCGACCTTCTGGAACGGGACGCAGTAACGCCCCTGCACGCGCGTGAACGGGACGCTGATCCGGCGCCCAGTGGCCGCCGTGATGGAAACCGTGCCGTCCACGTTCGGGGCGAATTTGGCCCCCAAAAGCTGAACCGCGTCTACGGGCGCCAGCACCTGCCCGTCCGGCCCGACGAACGGTTTCACTTGGAACGGCACGATGCGGCCCCCGATGAGGATCGTGGCGGGCGTCGGGTCGGCTTGAGCGGGGACGAGGGAAAGGGCAAGAAAGCCGAAAAGAAACAGGCCGCAGAGGGCGCGCGGGCGACAAGCAAAGCCGCTCGCGCCGGTGAGCGATGTCCTCATTTATTTATTCTCCTGGGCGAATAGCGCATGGATCAGTACAATCTTAGTAGGCATTCTAACACAGGTAAGAGTCACAGGTCAAGGAATTTGGCGAAAAAAGGCTGAAAAACGCCAAAGGCGCTTCCAAATGGAAGCGCCTTTGGTGCAACATGGTGGAGGCGGACGGATTCGAACCGTCGTGTCGAGCAGCGATAGCTCAGGCTTCTACAAGCATAGCCGGTCATTTGAGTTTCGCGCTCCGTCCCCCGGTCGGCAGGCTGACGGGAGCGCTAGCTGTCCTTTGTTTCCCGCGCGCGTCGGACGGCAGTCCGCGCGCGGTAGCCCGCATGGGTGACGCCCCGGCTCCCCTCGGCGGGCGGGAAGGGACGGGACGGGCCGCCCGAAGGCGGCGCTAGAACCGACTAGCTAGTCCCGAAGGAAAAGTTAGGCAGCCAGCGCGAACGAGGTCCGCGCTGTGGCGAAAGAAGTGTTCTTCGCGTTTATTGTTTTTGCCGTTTTTTAACGAGGCCAACGGCGCCTCGGCTTGCAACCTGAGTGATCAATCTCCCGATCGAAACCAATCGCCCCCATGTTCGTTCCTATTATAACCCATTTCGAGGCGAATTTGTTCCCCCTTACGCCTCGTCTGATTCTTTTTCCACGTCCACCAGCAGCTTGCGCGCGTCGGTCAGGATGTCGGCCAGCACTTCAATCGGGGTCCGGCCCGTGTCTATCCGGTAGACCTTGTCGGGCGGGTAGTAGTCTAAAACGGGCGCGGTCTCGGCCTCGTAGACATACAGCCGGGTCTGAATGGTCGCGTCCGAGGCGTCGTCCAGCCGGTTCTCGTGCAGGGCGCGGCGCTTCAGACGCAGGACCATCTTTTCTTTGTCCTCGCAGTCCAGGTAATAAAGCCGCTTGACCTCAATGTAGTTGTCCATCAGCCGAGCCTGGGCGACGTTGCGCGGGATGCCGTCGAGGATCAGAATATCGGTGTCGGGATCATAGCGCCCACGACGGACCAGGCCATCAACGTGCTCCTTCCAAAGCTGCACGGTGAAATCGTCGGGGACCAGTGCGCCCCGGCTGCTGTAGTCGAGGAAGACGCGGCCCAGCGGCGTCCCGACCCGCAGGTCGCGGAAAATCTCGCCGCAGGCGACATGGACCAGGCCGGGGATGCCGCCGAGAATGTGGCCCTGCGTCCCCTTGCCGCTGCCGGGGGCGCCGAATAATAGGATGGTCTTGAACTTCATCGTTTTGCCCTTCGCGCCCCCTTAGTATGGCACGGTTACAATATTATGGCACGGTTACAATTATGGCACGGGCGCGCGGGGCTGTCAACGAAAAAGCCCTCCGCTTCCCAAAACTCTGGAAGCCGGAGGGCGTCTGATGGCAGCTTTACGGGTTGCTGGTCCCGTTGTCCGCGCCGTTGTTGTCGGGCGCGGCGGGCGGTGCGGGGGCGGCAGGCGCCTCTGGGGCGGCGGGCGGCGGGGGCGCCTGCGTGTCGCTCGTGCCGCCGCTGGACTGGGCGGGCGCGGCCTTGTCATGCACATAGACCGTTTTCGTCTTGGTGACGACCATCGGCTTGGGCTTCGCGCCGCCGGTCGTGACGATGATCAGCTTGTTCTTGACGCTGGAGACGCCCGCGACCTGCCGGGCCGTGGTCTCCGCCAGGGCTTTCTGCTGCTGGTTCTGGACTTGGCCGTTCAGGGTGGCGACCCCTGCCGTCACGACCGGCTCGACGCGCGAGCCGGTCATCTGCTTGTTGTGGACGATGGCCGTGTTGATCTTGTCCGCCGTGGCCGTGTCCGTACCGTTGGACGTACCGACTCCGGCGTTGGTGTTGATCTTGGTGTCCGGCGTAGTGGCCGTGGCCGCACTTCCGGCGGTCGTTGTGGCCGTTCCGCCCGGCGAAACGCCGGCGGGGGCGGGCGGGGGCGTGGTCACGACCGTGTTTGCGGGCGGGTTGTCGTGGCAGCCCGCCGTCAGCAGAGCGGCAAACAAAGCGCCGGCGGTGACCGCCGCGATGCGGCCTGGGCGTGGGAAGAAGGTCGGCATGGTGGTTTCTCCTTGAACAATGGATCAGTGGACGCCGTTCGGCGGCAAGATTGCCTTTGTTATTCCCCGACTGCCAAGCAGGGAAACGCGCATTTAGGTCGTTTCGGTCGCCACAAGTCTCAGGGCATAGTGCGGGTTGTAACGCGCATCACAATGGGCGCAGGAGGCGAGACGCAGCCGGCGGCGGCGCTCGATCCGCCGGTCGCAGACGGGACAGGCATAGATGTACCGGCGGCTGCGGCGCGCGACAGGCGTCGAGGCATACCGTTCGGTCACGCCCAGGGTATGAGCCAGATTCCAGAAGGCGGCGCTGTGGTTGGGGTGAACGACGTGGGCGACCTCATGGCGGAACGTGTTGAGCATTTCGGGCAGGCCGTGCTCCTGGTACGCCTGCCAGCTCACGACGATCCGGTGGCGGGACGGCTGGTAATAGCCGCCGTAGGTCTTGCGCGTGGATACGACGATTTCGGGCATCGTCAAGCGTCCGCCGAAGTGCGTCTGGTTCAGCCGCTCCCACTCGGCGCACAGGAGGCCGTGCAGGGCGGCTTGTTCAGGGGTGGAGTCCGATGGTTTCATAAATCACGGGATGGGCATCGAGTGCGGTGGGGCCGATCTCGAAGGCTTCGGAAACGAGCGGGACAACCGCCCGCGCGGCGGCTTCGTCGTCGGTATAAAGCGTTGCAATGACGCCGCCGGGCGTCACGGGTTGGCCGACGGTCCGGCGGAGGATCACGCCCGCCGTCGGGACGATGGGGTCTTCTTTGGTCGCCCGGCCCGCGCCGAGACGCATGGCGGCCAGGCCGATGGCCTCGGCGTCCAAGCGGCGCACGAAGCCGCCGCTGGAGGCAGTCACATCCCACTGGATGCGGGCGACGGGCGGCTTATCATCGTCCGTCAGGTAGTCCGTATCGCCTCCTTGATAGGCGATGATCTCGCGGAGTTTCTCAAAGGCCGCGCCCGAAGCGATCTGCGCCGACGCCAGCGCCTCGCCGTCGGCTAAAGCGCTCACGCGCCCGGCCAGGAGAAAACCCGCCCCCGCCAGGGAGAGAACCAGGCTTCTCAGCCGCGTTTCGGTCTGGGGATCGTCTTGCAGCAGTCGGACGACTTCGCGCACTTCGACGCGGTTGCCGACGGCGTACCCCAATGGCACGTTCATGTCGGACAGCACGGCGGCCACTTTTCGCCCGGCCGCCGCGCCGATCCCGATCATCCACTGCGCCAGGGCGCGCGCGTCCTCTAAGCTCTTCATAAACGCGCCGCCGCCGACTTTCACATCTAACAAGATAGACGGGCAGCCGCCGGCGATCTTCTTGCTCATGATGCTGGCGGCAATCAGCGGCAGGGACTCGACGGTGTCGGTCGCGTCGCGCAGGGCGTACATCTTGCGGTCGGCGGGGACCAGCCGGTCCGTCTGGGCGCACAGGCACGCCCCGACCACGCGAACCTGCTCCCGTATCTCCTCCGGCTCCATGCCGATCCGCGCACCCACCGATTCCAGCTTGTCCAGCGTGCCGCCCGTGTGCCCCAGCCCGCGCCCGGACATCTTGGGCATCTGCACCCCCGCCGAGGCCAGGATCGGGACGACGGCCAGCGTGGTCTTGTCGCCCACGCCCCCCGTGCTGTGCTTGTCCAGGAACAGGCCGGGCAGCCCCGACAGGTCCAGCGTGTCCCCCGAAGCGACCATTGCGGCGGTCAAGGCAAAGGTCTCGCCCTCGGACAACCCGCGCCACAGGACGGCCATCAGCCAGGCGCTCATCTGGTAGTCCGGCGTCGCGCCCTGGGCGTAGCTCCCGACGAGGAACTGTATCTCCTCGTCCGTATGCGTCCGGCCCTGCCGTTTCTTGTGGATGATATCTACAACGCGCATGGGGATAATATGGATCGCCCCCCGGCCCCCAATTCTGGGGGAGTCAGAGAAGAACCCGGCGGGCCTACGCCATCTTATTTCCTGTCCCCCCAGAATTGGGGGCTAGGGGGTTTCTTCCAAAGATTGTAGCATATCACCGCGCGGGGGGTCAACCGGGTATCATAACGCTGTGATCCTAGACTTCCACTGCCACATCACGACGCCCGGCTCCCGCCTCCCCGCCGCCGAGGGCAACTACTACCGGACGCTGGCCCCTGCCGGGCTGGCGGGACGGCTGCTGGGCCAGTGGACGCAGGACGCTGTAGACGCCGTGGCCGAGCGGCTGCGGACGCCCACGGCCCTCCAAACCTACCGCCGGTTTGGGCCGCTGATCTACACCGAAATGTCCCGCCGCATGGTCGAGGCCGACGCCTCCACGCTGCTGGCCGAGATGGCGCAGACGGGTGTGACCCAGGCCGTCGTCGTCGCCCTGGACCCCTATGTGTCGACGCCCGAAGTGCTGGACGCCTGCCGCCACCTGCCCGGCCTGCTGCTGCCGTTCGGCTCCTGCGACCCCCAGGCCGACGACTACGCGGACCACTTCGCGCACCTGCTGACGGAGCCAATTTTGGGCATCAAGTTCCACAGCGACTTGCAGCGGCTCCCGCTGGACTCGCCGCGCCTGCGCGTCATGCTGCGCCTGCTGGCCGAGTCAGGCCGCGCGCACCTGCCCGTGTACCTGCACACCGGCAGCTTCCCCATCTACCAGCCGCTGGAAACGCCCTGGCACCACGCCCTGCCGCGCCTGCTGGCCGAGTTCCCCACCCTCACCTTCGTCTGCGGCCATTCCGGCTGGGACGCCCCCGGCGCCGCCCTCAAAGCGGCCCTGACCCACCCCAACCTGTACCTGGAAACAAGCTGGCAGCCGCCCCGCCTGATCCGCCGCCTGTGCGACAAACTCGGCCCCACGCGCCTTCTCTTCGGCTCCGACTACCCGCTGTTCTCCCAGCGCCGCGCCCTGCGGAACGTGGAAGCGGCGCTGTCGGTCGTGGAGTTCGACCTGGTGACGGCGGAGAACGCGCGGCGGCTGCTGCGGCTCTAAGCCAAAGCGCCTGCGATTAGGTAACTGCTTCAAGAGGATACATAATGGCCCCGAAGACAATCACCCGTGAAGAGTTCGACGCGCGGCTCGCGCAGTCTACGGAACAGGTGCGTCAGAAACGCCTGACGCTGGAAGCACAGGCCGCAGAACTGGAAGATCTCATCGGTCGGTATTCCTCGGTCTTGGAGCGTTTGGAAGCGAACGCCGGACAAGACACGGACACGTCTTCAGGCCAGCGGAACGACCTGCGGAATCTTCTGACCGAACTCGCCGAGCGCACGTCGGCGGTCGCGGCCTCACTGTGAGCGGGTATAATCGTTGACATGCCTGCTTTAGATCGCTACCATGAAACCGTCCGTCACGCCTTGAACAAGGACGGGTGGACGATCACGGACGACCCGCTGACACTGGAACTGGACGAGCGGACGTTGTACGCGGATTTTGGCGCGGAACGCCTGCTGGCGGCGGAACGTGGAACGGAAAAGATCGCCGTGGAGGTTAAGACTTTTCGCAGCCCCTCCCCCGTCGCCGATCTGGAACAGGCGATCGGGCAGTACAGTCTGTATGAAGACATTCTACAGCTTTTGGACTCTGAACGGACGCTATATCTGGCGATCCCGGAAGAGGCATTCACCCAAATATTCTCGGAACGGATCGGGCAGCTCGCGCTCAAGAACCGCATCAAGCGCGCGTTCGTCTTCAGCCCAACCAGAGAGGAGATTGTTCAATGGCTGCCGTAGAGACTTTGCGCGAGGCAATCGCACGGGTGTTTCACTCCTGGGAGGAGTACCCGAATCCTGTTCTGTCCATGTTCAGAATCGTCGGTGTGATGGACACCTCCCACGACCGCTATACCCTGACACATCTGGACTTCGACGGAGATCGCTACAAATCGCACCTGCTGGCTTACCTGGAGATCCGTGACGGCAAGATTTGGATACTGACGGACAATACCGAAGACGGCGTCGCCCCCGAACTTGTCGCCGAAGGGATCGCCAAAAATCAAATCGTCCTCGGCTTTTATCCCTCAGACCTGCGCGAAGCGGGCGAGTTTGCGACACGATAAAGGCATAGTAGAGCAAACGAGACGATTTTGCCCGCTCGACGGAGGGACGTCAAGAAGCCCTCCCCATGATGGCGTGCCACACTTTCCTGTAATCGGCTTTGCTCCTTCCGTGTGACAAGCTCGGCCCGACGCGCTGCTGTTCGGCTCCGACTACCCCCTGTTCTCCCAGCGCCGCGCCCTGCGGAACGTGGAGGCGGCGCTGTCGGTCGTGGAGTTCGACATGGTGACGGGGGAGAACGCCAAGCGGCTGCTGGGGCTATGATCTGGAACAGGGGAGTGAATTACGCGATTTTCTCGCGTGTTCTTGTATTTTCTCAATGTGTCTGTCATAATAGACGCTAGGCAAGCGACCGTCGGCAACTGAGTCTTTGGCGAACACATACAACTCAAAGGATCACACGATGAAAGCAACGGAATACATCCGCATGAGTCTGGAGATGTCAGCGGACGAGGCACTGGCACTAATTGAGGGGATGAAGGACATTCCGCTCACCTTTCCTACCTCCAAGGGCGGGAACCACCCTTTGTGGATATTGGGACACCAGACAGTCGCCGAGGCGAAGATCGTGAACGAGATCATGTTAGGAGGTCACAACCCACTCGCTCATTGGTTGACGATCTTCGGTCCTGGGACAGAAGCAGTCGGGAACATGGATGCCTATCCTTCGTATGATGAAGTGATGAAGCGGTTTCAAGGGGTTCGCTCCCATACTCTGACCGTGTTAGATACTCTGACTGAGGCGGAACTGGACCAACCCAGCAAGAACTGTCCGCCAGAGTACCAGCCGTTTGTTGGTACGTTCGGTCAATGCTTTCGCCAAGTAGCGGCGCATTTTTCGTATCATGCGGGACAGGTTGCCGATGCTCATCGCATGGCGGGGCGATAGTTCCTGCGTCGCAGGCCGTCATGTAGACGTGGTTGTCGGCTTCCGACCTCGTTTCTCCTCTATTTCGGGTACAAAGGCGTGGAGATAGAAACTATGGCACAGAGCCTCATCACACGGAATGAGAACATCCTGGGCGGCATTCCGGTCTTCACGGGGACGCGCGTTCCTGTGAAGACCCTGTTTGACTACTTGAAAGCCAATCACCCGCTCGACGATTTTCTGGACGATTTCCCGACGGTGGCGCGGGAGCAGGCGCAGCAGGTTCTAGAGGCCGTTCAGCAGCAGTTACAGGAACCCAGCGGCGAGGCGGCTTATGAACTTGCTGCTTGACGAGTGCTTGCCGCGCAAACTCAAGCGCGCTCTGCCCGGCCACTACGTCAGAACCGTACCAGAGATGGGCTGGGCAGGCGTTGAAAATGGTGAGTTGCTGCCGTTGATCGAGTCCAAGTTTGAGGCGTTCATCACGATTGACGGCAACATGCGTTATCAGCAGAATATGAGCGGGCGATCCTTTGCCCTGGTTGTGCTGTCTGCGTGGGACAATACTATTGAAACATTGCTCCCGCTGATGCCGCAAGTCTTAGCGGCTTTGCCTTCTGTCGTGCCGAGTCAGATCGTAAAAATCGCCGCGCAATCAGAGACATTGCTGGATGAGGACGTGAGCCGGTGACGCTCGCATCGGTCTAACCCCACGGCTCACCCGCCTCTCCTAAATCTCCCCCTCAAACACTTCCGCCGCCGCGCCCGTCATGTAGACGTGGTTGTCGGCTTCCGACCATCGCCCTTGCCGTCGCAGCCGATCTTGACTTGAAACCATCAGTATTCGCAGCCGCAAAACTACCCGCCGGCCATCGCTTTTTACTTGTTTACTTGCGCGACTGGCCTAAGAATAAAACCGCTTGACCGGAAGCCGGCGACCACCAAGAGGCGCTGAGGCAGAAAAATGGGCCCAGAGGGATTCGAACCCCCAACCTACCAGTTATGCGTCCCACCACGGCTTTCGCCGCCCCTTTCGGGTTCGTGGGCTGGACTCTCTCTTCACCCCGAAACTAAGCCTCGGAGCGCCTGCCGTCGAGTCTCTACACCTTCGCCTGACAAACTCAATCAGGCGCTTGGCTCGGGATTACCATGCCGCAGAGGGCGAAGGCTTCCCCGAATTTGACAGGTCATTTGCCGGCGGATTACTCCGCCGGTCGCCCGTTGGACGCAGTACATATCCCGCAGGACGTAGCGCCGCATCCGTTAAGCCGGCAGCTCTAACCGTTGAGCTATAGGCCCTCAACGCGGTTATTATAGCATATCGCGGGGGAAGTGTCACCAGACGCGCTTGGCCCAGCTCACCACGGCGTCGGCGACGGAGTGGGTGACGCCGCCGAGGACGAGGCCGAGGAGGGCGCACATGGCCCAGGAGGGGTGGGCCTGAGTCCAGTCGGTCGTGAGACCCCAGAAGCCGCCCAGGACGGCGTCGCGGTTGACGGGGATGCCCGCCTCGATCAAGGCCCATAGGACGGCGCGCATCAAGGCCCAGAGCATGACGAGGAAATAGGCGACGCGGAAGAGCGGGCCGAAGCCGATGCCGTGCGAAATCCACGACCGGTGCGGGACCAGCTTCTGGTAGGGCCACCAGAGGAAGCGGAACGCGCCCCAGCGCTTGTAGGCAAGGGAGTTCGTGTCCAGGTCGTCGGACAGCCAGAAGCCGGAGAACAGGTAGGCCGTCAGGCCGACGACCAGCCCCGCCCAGTCCTTGACCGGGGCTTCGAGCCACCAGACGGGGACGGCGGCGACAGCCGTGATGACCGTCAGTTTGTCGTGTGTCTTGCCGCTGGGCACCTCTTACCGTCCAAACTTCCGGTCGAGGTCGCCGTTGGGCAATTCGACGATGATGGGCCGCCCGTGGGGGCAGGTGTAGGGGTTTTCCGACCGCAGGAGGTCGGCCACGAGGGCGTTCATCTCGTCGAAGGAGAGCGGGTCGCCGGCTTTGACGGCCATCTTGCAGGAGGCGGTGATCAGCACTTCTTCGGCGGGCAGCAGCAGGCGGCGCGAGACGGTCTTCTCGACCAGCTCGTCCACGATCTCGCGCAGCACCTCTTCCGGGCCGCCCTGGGCTTTGAGGTGCTTCTGGGCGACCGAGGCGGGGACGGAGCGGACGACGAACGAGTCGCCGCCGAACGGCTCCAGGTCGAAGCCGGCTCGCCGCAGGTCTTCCAGCCGCTTCTCGACGACCAGCGCCTCGCGTCGGGAGAGTTCCAGGGTGAAGGGCATCATCAGCCGCTGGGTCGGGACGCCTCCGCCCGCGCCTTCGGCCCCGGCCAGCAGCTTCTCGTACAAAACGCGCTCGTGGGCGATGTGCTGGTCAATCAGAACCAGGGCGTCGTCGGTCTGGGCCAGGATATACATGTTGCGGGTCTGGGCCAGAACGCGCAGGGTATCTAGGTTGTGGACGCGGTAGTCCGCGCCGGTGGTCGCCCCCCCCGCCCCCAATTCTGGGGGAGCCGGGGAAGAACCAAGAATGCCGTTCGTCCCTGCCTCTGCTCCTACCCCCCCAGGATTGGGGGCCGGGGGGCTAAATCCGCCCTCGAAGGGGTCTTCGTCCATCGCCTGCCGAGCGCGCTCCTGGTACGCCTCGTGAAAGGCGGCCATGTCGCGCGGCTCCTGGCGCGTGTTCCCGGCGGGGCGGGGAGCCACGGACAGCAGAGTCGGGTGTTCGCGCTCGATCCGCTCGCGGGAGGACTCGCGGGGCGAAGGGCCGGGAGGGAGGGACGGCCCGGCGGGCGCCTCGCGCGTGTTCATCTTCTGCACGATGGTGGGGACAAGCCCGCCCGCCATCAGCGCCTCCCCGACGGCCTTGTAGACGGCGGCGTAGATGTCGCCTTCGCGAGTGAAGCGCACTTCGGTCTTGGTCGGCGAGACGTTGACATCCACCTGCGACGGGTCCACGTCAATCATCACGACGGCGGCGGGGTAGCGGGTCCCGTGCAGGGTCTGGACGCTCTTGTAGGCTTCGTCCAGGGCGCGCGTGACGGCCTTGTTGCGGACGAAGCGCGTGTTGACGAACGTGTGCTGGGCGGACCGGGAGGTTTTGAGGGCGGCAGGCGTCCCGATGAAGCCGGTCACGCGCAGGCCCGCCGCATCGTGGTTCAGCGGGACCAGGTGCCGGGCCGTCTCGCGCCCGAAGACGTGGACGCAGGCGTCCATCGGCGAACCGCCGCCGCCTGACGCGAAGACTTCGCTCCCGACGTGCAGCAGGCGAAAGGCGACGTCGGGCCGGGCCAGCGCGAACCGCTGCATCAGCTCGACGATGTGGCTGAGTTCCGTCGAGGACGATTTGAGGAACTTGAGCCGGGCGGGGACGTTGTAAAACAGGTTCTCGACCGTGATGCTGGTCCCAGCCCGCGCGCCGACCTCGGAGACTTCCTCCAATGTTCCGCCCGCGCACTGGATCTGCACCCCCGCGCCCTCGTCGTCCCCGGCGGCTTTGGTTACGAGGGTCATCTGCGAGACGGACGCAATGGACGGCAGCGCCTCCCCCCGGAATCCCATCGTGGTGATCTGGAACAGGTCATCGGCACTGCGAATCTTGGAGGTCGCGTGGCGTTGGAGCGACAGCACGGCGTCCTCGCGGCTCATGCCGCAGCCGTCATCGGTGACGCGGAGGAGGTACTTGCCGCCCTCTTCGAGTTCCACCAAAATGCGCCGCGCCCCGGCGTCCAGCGCGTTTTCCACCAGTTCCTTGACAGCGGCGGCAGGCCGCTCCACCACCTCGCCCGCCGCGATCTGGTTGGCGGTGTTCTCGTCTAGTATCTGTACCTTCGTTTGTGCTGCACTCATGGGGAATACAATCCTGTTTCGTCTCGCACGGCGTCGTTCTTGCCGATAATCAGTTTGGGGTGATAGCCGCCCGTGCCCTCAACATAGCCGCCTTGCCACGCCACCGCGCGCTGGCGGTCAAGGAACCGCAGCGTCATGTTGTCTTCTCCGCCCGGAAAGACTTGGACCGACTTCGCCTCGCCGTCTCGTAGGCGGCCCAAGTCGTAGCGCCCCGATCCCCTTACCAGCGAAACCTCCACCTCATCTACCGGCCCGCCGCTCTGGTTGACGACGGTAAGGATTCTCCGAGGCCAATGCCAGTTCACATAAACGCCCCCAGCGGGTCGTCTCGTTGTTGTGAACTATCCTCCCATCCAATTTCCTGATTTTGAGGTATCACCCATCTCGCGCAAGACATGGAAACCCTCCGATCCCAATAAAATTGGATGTTAAACAGTTTGTGGAGTAATCTCATATGCTTGCGGCAAAATCTATGCCTCGACAAGATCACTCCACGTCATTTATTCTCTTGAAAACGTTGGGAGACTTCATCTCACACAAAACCGAAAAGTCATATTCAATTTCTGTTTTCTCTCAAGCATCTACATTAGAGTTGTGGTGCAAATAAGCCTTTTGGCTCTGTAAGGCTCCCTGAGCGCATTATAGCTTCCTGAATGAAAATCTTGTCAATTTATCGTCACCAGGGGCCTCACAGCCGCTCCAAGCGGCAAGAAAAGCCATTCCTGAGTCAAGAGACTGAATAATTGCACCACAACTCTATTGGCATTCCAACTACAGCAGGGATATGTTCCCAACCGAGATATGAAGCCTCAGCGATCCTGTGGTTTCCATCCTTGACCAAAATCTCTTGCGACTCTCCCGCCGAACGCACGACGATTATTGGATACGTCGCTGGGGCGGCGAGGTATTCCGAACTCCACTTCTTTATTGCCTCTATTGTCTCAAGACGCTCCGAATGATCGTCACAATCCTCTAGAAACCGATTATGCTCTTCATCTCTGAATTGCGACCACCGACTACGCCCCCAAACCTCGACACCATACATGGGAGTCTTGTAAACTTCCGTTAAAGAAAGTTTCTCAACAAACTTCCATTCGTACCGTGCCGCGACAGCACCGAAGCCAAGTATTCCCGTTAAGCTTTCGATCCAAGTCAGGATTTGATTTGGCTCGGTTGACATTAGGACTGGAAACGCTGCCATTATTTCACCCCTCTTCCTGACTTCATGGCAATATAGTTCATTTCCAACTATAGTACCACTTTGAGGTCACGAAGCCAACACGCGGTAGTCCAGCGAGGTAAATCCAAACCAGCGCCTGCTGAATATGCGTCTTCTCACACCGGGATCGCCTCTTCTACTGTCGGTTCTCTGGAAGTTGAATCTGTTGCCCTTATGCCTCTTTATATGGCGCAGCTGAGTAACCGTCACTTTTTCTAGATGGCTGTATCAGATGGGGGCAGCGGGGCCAAGTGTGACCGGCCGGGCCAAAATCCAGGTTTTCGGCAGTGGGCTTCTCAACGCGGGGCACGGCAACACTCTGAACACGGCAACACTCTGAACCAAGCAGGCACGGATGCCAATTCTTGCGTTCCCCATCTAAAAAACTGACGGTTACTCAGATCCCTAACCTGAAAAAGAGCCGTAATCGTCGTGAGTGTTCGGTATAATCTCGTTGAACTCAGTTGAAGTTAGTTTCGATATGTTTAAGATAGCGATACTTAAACAAAAGGAGCCACAACAGTGTCAAACGTTCACCCGCATCAGTCCAGCAACCAGCTCGCGCTGAACTTTCATCAGAAACCTGGGAGGCCGGTTGTCCATCCTGATCGCCGCCGTAAAGCCAGAACCCCCACAGGGTCGGCACGATGCAGATCGGGATGGGGCGGCTTTCGGCTTCGCTTTGTTCCCGGCAGGCGCCTTCCACTTGCGGCGGCGCTAGGTTCGGCGGCGATGGCCCGAATCTCTGCCCGCCTAACGGCGTAGGCGGTTGAAACCACGGCAACAAGTTCACGAAGTCACCCCAATAAAGCCTCCGCCTGCGCGGACTATTACCAAGGACTTAATACAGACACTCTGTTCCTAACCTGCGAAGGCAGGTTTCGTGCCCTTGTTGCCGCGACTTCAGTCGCCCGCAAGAACTTATAAGGACTTATGACACGTTCCTTAGCGGGGCGGCTTCTTGCGGGCGACGCCGCGCGGGTTGCCGGTCCTGATGTAGACCAGGGGCGTCAGGACGAACACCGCGATGCTCAGGGGCGGGCTGACCAGGGCGAGAAAGAGGCCGCTGAGAGAAGAAAGAGGCATCAGGGCCAGGCGTCTTGCGCGGCCCCTTGCCCTGCTCTTTGCCCTGCTCTTCTGTTGCCGCCATTCCCGTCGCTCCCCTGCTTGACTTTACCCCATTGGGCCGCCACAATGGCCCCATGCAGATTCTCATCGCGCTGCTCCTGGTGCTGGGCGGGGTTGGGCTGACATTGCAGGCCGCCGTGAACACGCGGCTGCGCGAAGCGGTCGGCTCGCCGATCTTAGGGGCTTTGATCTCGTTTCTGGTCGGGGCGGTTCCGCTGGCCGTGGCCGCCTCGGCGGGGCTGCTGGGACGCGGGCGGCTCTCGGGTCTGGGCGGCTCGCCGTGGTGGATGTGGATCGGCGGCCTGTTCGGGGCGTTCTATGTGACCCTGACGATCATCGGCGTGCCCCGCGTGGGCGCCGCCGTGGTCGTCGCCTGCGCCGTGGGCGGCCAGCTCGCCGCCGCGCTCGTGCTGGACTCGTTCGGCTGGCTGGGCGTCCCGCGCGCCCCGCTCAACCTGTGGCGCGTCCTCGGCGTCATTCTGGTCTTCGCGGGCGTCCTGCTCGTCCAGCATAAGAAGTGACAAAAAAGTAACGCGGCGGTTCGCATCTGCGTATAGTATTCTGGCCGGCCGGTGCAGGTTAGGCCGGAGGTGTTCCGCTTGCAGTATCTGCTCATCGCCCTCATCGCCCTTTCGGGCGTGGGCCTGCCCGTTCAGGACGCGCTGAACGCGCAACTGCGCTCCGCTATCAAGTCGCCCATGCTCGGGGCGCTGATCTCTTTTGTCGTGGGGGCGGTCATCCTCGCCGCCCTGACATTTTCCGGCGTGCTGGGGCAGGGGAAGCTCGCGGACCTGGGCAAGACCCACTGGTGGGTATGGCTCGGCGGCGGCCTGCTGGGGGCGTTCGCCGTGACCATCGGCCTGATCGGCATCCCCAAAGTCAGCGCGGGCATCGTCATCGCCGCCACCGTCTTCGGCCAGCTCATCGCCGCCGTCATCATTGACCACTTCGGCTGGTTCGGCGTCCCGCGCGTCCCCCTGAACCCCTGGCGCGTGGCCGGCGCGCTGGGCCTATTTGTCAGCGTCCTGCTGATGCAGAAGAAGTAACGGTGATGCAGAAGAAGTAACGGAAAGCAGAGGGCGCACATGCTCAGGAACCCGGCATTGAAATGCCGGGCTACTCTCCGTGAAAGCCGCTTCGCGACTGAGGAAACGCCTCCAATCGCTCCTCCTGAGTGTCGGAGGCGTTTCCACTCACGAGTAGACCGGCACTTCAGTGCCGGTTCCCTTTCTATCCCCTATTTCATCTATCCCCTATTTTATCACCCGCAGCACCACCCACAGCGACCCTATGCTGATGCACAGCCACAGCAGGACGCCCTGCGCCAGCGGCTTCCAGCCCACCGCGCGCAGCATCTCCCGCGACAGGCCCGCCCCGATCAAAAGCAGCGTCACCGTCAGCCCCGCCGTCGCCGCGCGCGTCACCGCAGGCGCCAGCGCGGCCACGCCGGGCAGCAGCGTCCGAGCCACCGACGCCAGCAGGAACAGGCCGATGAACCACGGCGCCTGCACCTTGCCCGCCGCCTGGCCCGCGTTCCGCCGGAAGGCAAAGGCGGCGGCCAGCGCGACCGGGATGATCCACAGGGCGCGCGACAGCTTCACGGCCGTCGCCGTTTCCAATGCACCCGCGCCGTACCGCGAGGCCGCGCCCACCACCGAAGAAACGTCGTGGATGGCGACGCCCGCCCACGTCCCGAACTGCGCGGGGGTCAAGCCGAGCGCGTGGCCGAGGGGCGGGAACACGAACAGCGCGACGGCGTTCAGCACGAAGACCGTCCCCATCGCCACCGTCATTTCGCCCTCCAGCGCGCCGACGACCGACCCGACAGCGGCGATGGCCGACCCGCCGCAGATGGCCGTCCCCGCCGAGATCAGGGCAGATGTCTTGGCATTGATCCCCAGCCGCCCCCGCAGCCAGTACCCCAGCGCGAAGGTGAAGCCGATGCTGCCCGCCGCAAAGGCCGCGCCGTGCGCCCCCGCCTTCAGCGCCACGGCCAGGTTCATGCCGAAGCCCAGCAGCACGACGCACCCTTGCAGCAGCCACTTGGCCGCGTGCCTGCTCGGGCCGGGGTACGGGTTCCCCAGCGTCAGGGCCAGCGCCAGCCCCAGGGCAAGCGCGACCGGCGGCGAAGCCCAGGGCGTCAGGCAGAAGGCCAGGAGGAGAAAAAAGGTCGTGCGCGGCCATGCGTTTCTGTTCATGCCTCCATTATGCGCGATAGAGAGGTATAATACAAAGACAAGATTTCTATGCGCGGCATAACTGTTAGTGATAACCCCTCCCGGCTCGCTGAGGCTCGCCACTCTCCCCTGTTAGGGAAGGGCACTCAAGACGAGGCCGGGAGCCTCTGTCTCCTGTCGAGACGCCGTGGCCGTTGCTCATCCAAAACCCTTCCCTAACAGGGGAGGGTGGCGAGCCTCAGCGAGCCGGGAGGGGTTTTTTGGAGAGGGGTGAGCCGGGGAGAGGTCTGATGAACTACAACCAGATGAACTACAACCATCTGATGATCTTTCTTGCCGTTGCCGAAGAAGGCAGCGTCAGCCGGGGCGCAGACCGGCTCTGCATCAGCCAGCCCGCCGTCTCCAAACAGCTCGGCCTGCTGGAAGCCTCCCTCAAAGCGAAGCTCTTCGAGCGCCGGCCCAAAGGCGTCCGGCTGACCGAGGCAGGGGAACTCTTGCTGGGCTACGCCCGCCGCCTGGCCGCCCTGGAACGTGAGGTCGATCAGGCGATGGGGGAGCTTCAGGGGCTGGAACGGGGGACGCTGACGGTCGGGGCCAGCCTGACGGTGGGAGCCTATCTGATGCCGGAACTGCTGGCAGACTACAGCCGCCGCTACCCCCGCATCGCCTTGACGCTGGAGATCGCCAACACCGAGGTCATCCAGCGGATGCTGCGGGAGGGACGGCTGGAGCTGGCCCTGACCGAAGGGTTCGCCGATGATCCCGATCTGGACGCCGCCGTGTTCGCCCACGACGAGCTGGTCGCCATCGCCCCGCCCGGCCACCCGCTCCTCACCGCCTCCCCCGTCACGGCGGCCCGGCTTATCCAAGAGCCGCTGATCCTGCGCGAACTCGGATCAGGCACCCGCGCCGTCTTGGAGCGCGCCCTGGCCGAACACGGGATCGCCGTACAGCCCTTCATGTCGCTGGGCAGTACGGAAGCCATCAAGCGCGCCGTTGCCGCCGGAGCGGGCCTGGCCGTGGTCTCCCGGCTGGCCCTGGGTCTGGAACTCGAAACCGGCCGCCTCGCCCTCCTGCCCCTGTCCGACCTCGCCCTGCGCCGCCCCCTGCACCGCCTCACCCGGCGCGGCGCCCACGAGAGCCGCGCGGCCAAAGCCTTCCGGGAGATGCTTCCCGCCTGATGAGGGCTGTTCCGCCGTCAACCCAAGGCTTGAAAGGTCGTCGCGCCGCAGGAACACTTCCGTGACCTGCGTTGCCGCCGCCCCAGCTGGGCCTGAAAGGGTGGCGAACACGGCGACCGCGACCGGCCCGCCTGCCGGCGCCCCGGACGGGTTGTAGGTGTAGGCGATCCGAGGGTGGACATGGAGGCGCGGCGGGCGGCCGGTGACGCGGGACGGCGCCCGCCGCCCTGGCCCGAAGACCGCTTCCAGAGACTGGGGGGACAACCCCGCGTCGGGCCGCAGCCGGACCGTGATCCCCAGCAGGACGGGACGGCCCGGCTCGCCCCGGACCATGATCAGGGCGTCACGCACCCGGTGGTCGGCGGGGAACGCCCGGAGACCGCCCGCCGATGGGTCGGGCGTCGCGGCCAGGCCCAGGGAATGGGCCAGGCCCTCCGCCGTCAGCGGGCTGGGGAGCAGCGCATCCGCGTACCCCCGCAGCAGCCGCGCCAGCGACGCCCCCGCCGTTTTGTCGCCTTCCTGTTCGTTCCTCGTTTCAGTTCGCATAGCATCCTACTTTATGGAATTCAACAGCGGCGGGATCATGTCGCCCGTCGCCAGCGCGTCGGCCTCCTCGGTCAGCTTGGCATATGCTGCGTAGGCGGCATTATAGCGGCTGTTCGCCTGTTGTAGCGCGGCCCCGGCGGCGTTGATCTTCTTCACATTGGTGGGGTGCTCATTGCTGACCGTATCGTAATAGTTTTGCGCCGCCTGGTCATCTGTCTCAGCCTGGACGAGTCCGTTCTCCGTCGCAACATTTTGGTCTTTTCCTTTCCCGTAAACCTGATCGTAAAGGAGCGAGGCGCATTGCTCTTGCGGCGCCCCTTTGGTGAGGGGCAGCATCCACGCCATCTTCGCCGCCTCCGGTGGAATATTCAAGTGGTTCGCTATCGCAAAAAACGCTGTGGTCGGGTTCTGCGCGTCCGGGCCGAGGCCGGGGGTGTTCGCGGCGTACCAACGCGCCATCAGGAACCACTGCTCGGCGTGCCGGCTCTCATGGTAGACGGCGTCGGCCAGGTTCGACAGCTCGCTGGCGCTGGGATGATTGTTGTCCAGGGTGGCTCGCCAAAACGTCATCGTCCAGGAAGCAGGATCAAAGTAGGCTCCCCCTTCACCGCCCGTGTCGTCGCCGACGACGGCGTTGACGATCGGCATGGCCGGCTGGAACTTCCGGTATTGCTGCATGGCCAGTGCTTCCAAGCCGTTGAGGCGCTGGTCCCGGGACATATGCCGCCACTGCTGCTCCAGCCGCTTGAAGCCTTGCGCGAACTCGGTCGCGTTCGCCGCCGCGTTCAGGCCGAACCCCGCGCAGGGCTTGATCGGGTCTTGCGGGAGAACGACGCGGCTCGGCGCCGCGCCCGCCGCCGGCGGCGCCGCATGGGGCAGGTGTGACACCGCCTCGTCCAACAGGGGCAGCACCTCTTCCTCGAACGGGAAGCGGTGGATCGGCCGCATCAGGCGCAGTCCGCCGGGGTCAGATTCAGCCACGTGTTAAACTTCCTTGATCAAACTTTCTTAGCCGGTAGGACACGACAAACGCTTGGCAGATTCACCAAGAGAAGCCCCGGCACTGGAAGTGCCGGTCTACCCGGAGTGGAAGCGCCTCCGGCACTGGGATAAGGGCGCGATGACTAGGAAGGGCGCGATGAATCGCGCCCCTACGCTACTCTCCTCAGTCGCGGAGCGACTTTCACTCAGGGTAGACCGGCACTTCCAGCGCCGAGCTTCCCTACACCTCGCGCCGGTCGAAGATCAGGGCCGCGACAGTCAGAAGAATCAGCGTGTAGACGACGGCGATGCCGATGTTCGAGGCGATGAAATACGGCTCGTTCGTGATCCGCAGGCGCGGGTCCAGGATCGGGTTCTGGACATTGTAGTTGGCGAAGTTCGGGATGACCGCGTGGATGACCTTGAAGACAAAGAGGACGATCGGGTTCTTGGGATGGCCGGGATCGCTGCTGGGGTCGGCCAGGGCCTCGGTGACGGACGACGCGCTGCCGAGAAGATAGATGGCGAAGGTCAGGAAGAAATTGACGAACGGCGACAGGAAAACCGAAAAGAACATGGCGACCGCGTTGACCAGGGTGATCGCGAAGGCAATCAGCAGCAGCCCCTTGCAGACGTCGAGTACCTCATGGTTGAAGCCGCGCTCTTTAATGACGAGCAGCAGCAGGAAGACGGCGGACATGACGGCGACGCTTGCCAGCACCGTCAGCAGGCCGCCTAAAAATTTGCCGCACACGAATTGGTAGCGGTGGACGGGCTTGGACAGGATCGTGTAGACCGTGCGCCGCTCGATCTCGGTCGGCAGCAGGTTGATGCCCAGGATGACGCTGATGAAGACGCCGGTCAGGAGGATGACGCCCAGCCCCAGGGTCTTGACGATCAGTGTGTCGTGGCCGGGCTGGAACGAGGCGTTCGCGGCCCCGGCGACGATGACGAACGCGGCGACCAAGAGAAAGATGAGCAGCGTGCGGCGGCGGATCGCCTCGCCGAACGTGCCGCTTGCGATTAGCCAGGTAGTATGCATAGAAGATGACAGGGTTCCTTTTCGCGCCGTTGCGCCCCCTTATGATACCAAAAAAGGGCGGGAGAACGCAAGCGGGTCAGCGCTCACTCCGAATCAGGCGCACCAGCGCCTCGATCTGCTGCTCCGTCAGGCGCTGGCCGCCGAGCCTTTGCAGCAGGGCGGGCAGGAGCGGCCTCACCCTCTCATTGGTCAGAATCCGGCGCGGGAGCACGCCCCACGCGAGGTCGGCCAGCGTCAACAAGTCGGTCCATTCCTCGCTCTCCGCTTCCAGGCCGAACGCGAGGCGGAGCGGCTCCAGTTTCCGGTGGTCCCTCGGCGGCAGGGTCAGGCCGCGCTCGATGCGGCTGTAGTTGCCCGCATCCAGCCCGGTCTGCCGGCACAATTCCTGCAACCCCAGCCCCGCCGCGAGGCGCATCGCGCGCAGGCGACCTCCGAACGTTTCCATGTGGATTTCCCCCGTTTGTTGGTCGCTTTCGGGCAACTTTCCCTCTCCGGCGGCAGGATGGCAGCCTAAAGTTCACGGCGGGCAAACGAGTAGCAGGCCAAAAACAGAGCGCCCCAGACGTAGCAGGCCGCATAAGCCGCCGTCTGCGCCAGAGTGCCGTTGGGAATGACCAGATGATGAACCAGCGCGTCGCCGAAGTTGAACGAGGCGAGATCGGGCAGCAGGGCGTACAAGACGGAGATCGCCGCCTTATTCCACGGGGGCTGCGGCTGGCCCATGAGGCTCCCATAGAGGGAGACTTTGACATTCCCCAGCAGGCAGACCAGCAGCGACAGGAACCAGGCCAGCGGCACGGACAGGAACGTAGACAGCCACAGCGCGACCGCGCCGAGGATGGCGGCTTCCAGAAAGTAGAACGGGACCACATAGCCCAGGGCGGCGTCCACCCGGCCCACATAATACCATTTTTGTCCCGCCGCGAGACATCCGCACCGTGGGCAAGAAGAAGTTTCACGATGGCGATGCTGCCGTGTTCCGTCTCGTGCATCAGGCAGGTATAGCCCCCGGCCTCCGCCGTGTCGGGGCTGGCCCCCTGGTCTAAAACCTGCGCCGCTTCCTGGGCATCATTGCGCTCGATGGCCGCAATCAAATATACGGAGATGCCGGCCTGCCTGGCCCGGACTTTGGAGACCCAAGAGGCGCCGGCGAAGGCGATCAAGAGGAGCAGAACAGGCAGCAGCGCCCCGTAGTTTTTCCAGAACGTCTTCTCTGATGGCGTCTTCGGTCGCTCCGCCATTGCCGTCACCCAACCGTCCGCTGGATCAGCCAGTAGCCACCCATCAAGACCACCCACATCGAGCAGACACGGATCACCGTCGGCCAGCTTATACCGCCGTACTGCGCGCGCTTGTCCACGTCCCGCCGCCACAGCATCAGGAGCGGGAAGACGAGGCAGCAGATCGTCACCTGGGCGATCTCGACCCCGGCGTTGAACGACAGCAGGCACCACGCCAGCCCCTGCTGCGGCAGGCCGACCTCGCGCAAGGTGTCCGAGAAGCCGAAGCCATGCACCAGGCCGAACGAGGACACGATCCAGAAGCGGTGCCTGGCGATGTTGACGCCGCGCGGGGTGCCGTAGAACAGGTTCTCGACGCCGACGTAGATAATGGACAGGGCGATGAAGATGTCGCAGATGCGGTTCGGGATGACCACGATGGACAGGCCCGACAGGGCCAGCGTGATCGAGTGCGCGATGGTGAAGCCGGTCAGCGTCTTGATCAGCCCGTGCAGATTGGCGGACACCAGCAGCAGGCCGACGATGAACAGCATATGGTCGGGGCCGGTGAAGATGTGGTTGATGCCCAGCAAGCAAAAGTCGTAAAGGTTGTGCAGCAGGTTGACGGCAAGCTGCGACGGGTCAATGGTCGTCGCCTCGCCGTGCATGAGGGTCTTCTGGACGCCGTTGATCGAGATGACCGTCTTGGAGTTGGGCAGGTAATCGAACAGGGTAGAGGTGAGCGTCAGGACGCCCTTGCCCGCCGCTTTAGCGGCCTTGTCGTAGCGCAGGGACAGGTGGTAGCGGGACTTGGTCGGGTCCATCTGCGCCTGATAGCTGAACTCGGTCAGCCTGCCGGTCAGCGGGACGCCGTCCAGCTTCATCTGGAAGTGGTCGTTGATGTATTTCTCGACCCGCGCCTCGGCGGGCTTGGTGAAGGCGTCGCCGACATGCTCGGCGGGCGTGATGTTGCAGCCGACGGTGATGTCCTGGATGTTGCCGGTAATGATGGCCGAAAGAAACGTCTGCTGCGGGTAGATCGTGACGATGACCGGCTCGACCTGGAGCGGGTGGGCCTGAGCGGGCCGGGGCGCGGCGAGCGCGACCAGATCGGCGGCGAGGGACAGCGCCAGCGCGAGCAGGGAGCGGGGTCGCGTAAACATGGAGCGGTTCCTTTCTGAGCGGCCCGTCGGCGTGCATGACGCCGGCGGGCCGCCCTTGCCTCAGCGGCTGTGATGGTACGCCCGATCCGAGGCGTGCTCCGCGCGGTCGGAAGAATGCGCCGCCCGGTCCAGGGCGTGGGCCGCGCGGTCCAGCCGGAGACCCGTGCTCGTGTGATGCCCCGCCCGGTGGAAGGCGCGGTCGGCGGCGTGAAACCGGCGGTCGGCGGCGTGGAAGGCGCGGTCCGAGCGGTGGAACTGGGCGTCCCGCCGCGCGGCGGCGCCGGAATGGCGGGCCTGGGCGGCGACCGCCGCCCCCAGGAGGGCGATTATGACGGTCGGGACCGTCAGCAAATGGAAGCGAGTTATGTTTGTCATAAGGTGTCCTGTTCTGTGATCGAGGTCGGGATCAACGCGCGAGATTACCGCGCGAGTTTGCGCCAAAAATGCAGGCCCGCAGTCACAAGGCCGCCGACGACGCCCGCGCCGGCCATGCCGACAAGGCAGTCCGGCCTGCCGCAGCAAGGGCACGAGCCGCCCGTCAGTAGGTACAGGCCGGAAAAGCCAAGCCAGGCCCCGAAGAGACGGAGGAGCTTATGAGCCGCCTGTCCGAGCCGAGACAAAGAAAGCATCGCGCTCCCCTCCTGGTCCATTTTCTAACCGCCTGGAACCCCGCCCCGCCCGCCGTGAAAGGGGTCGGAAGGCGGAACGTAGGGTTCCAGACGCCGGCTGGCCGCCCTGTCTGCGGCCAGCCGTCTTGGGAGGCTTTAGAAGCCCCCGGTCAGCGTCAGCAGGACGCGGCGCCCCTGCTGGAAACGGGTGCCGCTGAAGCCCGAATTGAAGTTGAACGGGCTGCGGCTGTTGAACAGGTTCTGCACGTCCAGCTCCAGGCCGCCCGCGCCCGCCAGGCGCGGGCCGCCCAGGCGCAGGTTGACTTCGGTGTGGGCCTGCCGGTGCCCGCCGTCCAGCACAGCCGCCGACGTCAGCGGGTAGTAGTTGCCGAGGATGCTGGACTGGGTGCCGCTGCTGTGGTAGACGTTCAGGCCGGCGAACGCGCCCCCCTTGAGCGTGTAATCGAAGCCCACGCTGAGTGAGTTCAGCGTGTCGTGGTCGTTGTAGGGCGGCACGGGCGCTCCCGTGTTCTGCAAGCCCTCGGACTTGTCCACGCTGTTGGCGTAGGCGAGATAGCCGCCCAGGCCCACCCCGCCGCGCGGCGACAGGTTGTAGGATAGCTCCGTGCCGTGTGCGCTGCCCTTCTCGAAGTTGACCGAGGTGAAAACGCCGATCTGGGTGCCGGGAATCAGCAGGTTGGTGTCAATCTGGTTGGTCATGTTCTTGTAGTAGTAGGCGAGCTTGACGATCTGGCCCGGCGCGACCTGACGCTCGAGGCTGGCGTTATAGTCGTCGTAGGTCTCGGGCAGGATGGGGGCGCCGACGACCGACCCCTGCGCCAATGGCGGCTGGAGGAACAGCTTGTTATAGGAGGCCCGGAAGATGGTGATTGGCGTGACGGCGAAGGAGGCGTTGAGGCGGGGCGACAGGAAGTTCCTTTTCACCGTCTGCGCGTTGTCGAATATCCTTTCCTCCTGCTTGTACAGGTCGTAGCGCAGGCCGTAGTTCACGGTCAGCCGCGAGGTCGCGCGCCAGGTGTCTTGAGCATAGAGGGCATCATAATAGCCGGAGCGGTGGACGGGGGCGTTCGGCGTCGTTGCGCCCGCATTGGCCGTGTAGACCTGCTGGCCTAGGGCGTCCACGACCGGATTGCCGCTCGCGTCCACCTGCGCCGTGCCGGCGGGGGCGAGGTCCGGGTCGTTGGCGTACAGGGCGTCGAGCGCGAACTGGCTGCCGGGCTGGAGCAGGTAGGACTCATCGCCGCTCTGCGTGTCCACGAGGAAGCCGCCCTTGTAGGTGTGTACGCCCGAGGACTGCGTCAGGCTGGCGGCGATCTGCGAGTCGCTGGACCGCTTCAGGATGGTCGGGCTGAACTCGACCGAGCTGTCTATGGGTAGGTTCGCCAGGCCGGGCGTGAAGGCGTTCTTGTTGCGGATGTCCAGGCGCGAGCGGGTCGCCCCGTAGGAGACCAGGCCCGTCAGCCCGCCGCTGAAGGAGTGGCGGTAGTTCAGGACGCTGAACTGGTTCTCGTCGTTCTGGTAGATGTCCTGGCCCGAATCCTGCTGGTTGGCGAGGACGAGCGGGTCGCCGCCCAGCGGCGTGGAGCCGTCGGCGTTGAGCGTGATGCCCGCGCCGATGCTGCCGTCGGGGTTGCGCGCGCCGCCGAAGCCGTAGCCCTGGCCGACCGGGGCGTATTTGTCGGGCAGGCCCGTCCGGTTGGCGATCTGGGTCTGGGCGGGCGCGTCTTCGAGGCTGAGGGAGAGCTGGTCGTTGTCCCCCAGGGCGTAGCCGAAGTTACCAAAGAAGCTCTGGGACTTGCCGCCGTTGTGGACGTCCTGGTTGTCCGGCTGGGGCGGCTCCAGGGCGTTCGTGGTGCTGCGCCCGCTGACGTTGACGAAGTACCCGAACTTCCTCGCCGCCGAGTTGCCGATGGGCGCCCCCGCCTGCCCGCCGAAGGAGAGCGACTGGTCGTAGGTGGAGAACGAGCCGCTGTCGAGCGACAGGGACTGGAACGGGGTGATCGTGCCCGCCCGCAGGTTGACGTTCAGGGCCGCCGCCGTTTCGCCGCCGTACTCGGGGGCGTAGCCGCCGGTC